>VFQP010000036.1_pt1 | contig 452980 bp, 431 predicted proteins | sample 3512351 | NCBI WGS metagenome assembly VFQP01 (sample SAMN10412372, study PRJNA504923) | tailings metagenome | isolation source: Relicate 1 Philex TSF1 revegetated site | place: Philippines: Tuba, Benguet | collected 2017-08-29 | reverse complement strand
CGCCGCGATCCCCGTTCCCAGGGCCCCGCTGCGAGGGGGGCGAATCCTAACGAGGTGATCGGATCTTGGGAAGGGGTCGGATGAAGTTTTTTTCGCTCGGATCATCCGACCCGAGGAAACATGTGGGTTTGCGTGGTGAGATCGTCACGCACCGACGAGTCGGACGCGCGCGAACGTGCGCTTGCCGACCTGCACGACACCCTCGAAGCCCGGCAGGAACACCCGCTGCGGATCGGACACGACCTCGCCATCGAGGCGCACCGCGTTCTCCTTGAGCTTGCGCGAGGCTTCCGAGTTGCTGGCCGTGAGGCCGGCCGCGGTCAGCAGTCCCGCGATGCGCAGGCCTTCGGCGGGCACGACGATGTCGGTCAGCGGCAGCAGGCTCGTGTCGCCCTCCCCGCGCACCACCGCATGCCAGCCCGCGACAGCCTGTTCGGCAGCCGCCGCATCATGGAACCGCGTCGCGAGCTCGCGCGCGAGGCGCAGCTTGAGGTCGCGCGGGTTGAGCTGGCCGCCCTCGATGTCCGCACGGAGGCTCTTCGCCTCGGCGATCGAGATCTCGAAGCTGAGCAGGTCGATCCAGCGCCACATGAGTGCGTCGTCGATCTTCATCGTCTTGGTCACGATGTCGATCGCGGGTTCGCTGATGCCGATGTAGTTGCCGAGCGACTTGGACATCTTGGCCACGCCGTCGAGGCCCTCGAGCAGCGGCATGGTCAGCACGACCTGGGGCGGCTGGCCGTGGTGCTCCTGCAGGCCGCGGCCCATGAGCACGTTGAAGCGCTGGTCGGTGCCGCCGAGCTCGACATCGGATTTCAGCGCCACCGAGTCGTAGCCCTGCACGAGCGGGTAGAGGAACTCGTGGATCGAGATCGACTGCTGGGCGGCGTAGCGTTTGGCGAAGTCGTCGCGCTCGAGCATGCGCGCGACCGTGTGCTGGCCCGCGAGGCGGATCATGTCGGCCGCCCCCATGGCGCCGAACCATTCGGAATTGAAGCGCACCTCGGTGCGTTCGCGATCGAGCACCTTGAAGACCTGGTCTTCATAGGTCCGCGCGTTGGCGAGCACGTCCTCTCGCGTCAGTGGCTTGCGCGTGACGTTCTTGCCGGAAGGGTCGCCGATCATTCCCGTGAAGTCGCCGATCAGGAAGATGACTTGGTGGCCGAGCTCCTGGAACTGCCTCATCTTGTTCAGCAGCACGGTATGGCCGAGATGCAGGTCCGGCGCGGTCGGATCGAAGCCGGCCTTGACGCGCAGCGGGCGGCCCAGCTTGAGCTTCTGCTCGAGCTCCTCGCGCTTGATGATGTCTTCGGCGCCCCGACCGATCAGGTCGAGCGCGGCGGTGATGTCCTGCATGGTGGTCCTCGAGCTGGAAAGGCGGCGGAAACGACCCGCCGCAGCCATCCGGAAGTGATGGCGCGGTTAATTGTTCGTTAACTGAAGAAGTTCACGCAAGTCCTCGCCAGTATTGACGTTGACGTCGGTCTTCAGGCGCCGTTATGGTACGTGGCCAGTAGCCGGAACGCGATTGTGACCGAGACAAGCCCGCCGTCCCAGGACGCCAAGAAAGTTGCCCGCCGGCTCGCCCTCAGGCGCCGCGCGCAGCGCAAGCATTTCCACTTCTACCTGCGCAACCAGACGTGGACGTTCCTGCAGAACGTCGCCGCCGCGCCGGTCTCGTGGCGCCGCGAACACTGGGTGCTCGGCGGCACGGCCGTCCTGCTGACGCTGCTGGTCGGCGTGATCATGCCGACGTTCGCGAGCGCGACGCGCACCGATCCGGTCGACATGCCGTACACGACGCTCGAGCTCGACTTGCCGGCGCTGCCGGCCGGTGCCGAGGCCGAGGCAGCCGTTGCCGCACTCGCGGCCGACGGCGCACTCGATCCGGACTGGCGCATCGTCGAGGTGCGCTCGGGCCAGACCTTGTCGGACATCTTCCGCGAGCAGGGCCTGAGCCCGAACGAACTGCAGCGCGCGCTCGATGCGCAGGCCGATGCGACCGCGCTGCGCCGCATCCGTCCCGGCATGGAGTTCGCGTTCGACATCGACGCCGAAGGCGCGTTGCGCGCGATGCGCTTCGATCGCGACGACAGCACGCGCGTCGTGCTGAATTTCGCCGACGGCAAGGTGCAGGAAGAGATCGAGGACCGCGCCGTCGAGCGCCGTGTCCAGGTGGCCCACGGCGTCATTTCGCGTTCGCTGTTCGAGGCCGCCGACCAGGCCGGCATGAGCGATCCGATGGTGCTCAAGCTCGCCAACGCGTTCGGCTACGACATCGACTTCGCGCAGGACCTGCGCGTCGGCGACAGCTTCAGTGTCATCTACGACCAGGTCTACCGCGAAGGCGAGCGCCTGCGCGACGGCGACATCGTCGCCGCGACCTTCATCAACCAGGGCAAGCGCTTCACCGCGATCCGCTACACCAACGCGCAGGGCGAGACGCTGTTCTACACCGAGGACGGCCGCCCGCTGCGCAAGGCGTTCCTGCGCACGCCGGTCGAGTTCACGCGCATCTCCTCGCGTTTCACCGCGGGTCGCATGCACCCGGTGCTCGGCAAGATGCGTGCGCACCGCGGGGTCGACTACGCCGCGCCGACCGGTACGCCGATCCGCGCTGCCGGCGACGGCAAGATCACGTTCCGCGGCTGGCAGGGCGGCTACGGCAACGTCGTCATCATCCAGCACAACGGCCAGTACACGACGCTGTACGGCCACATGTCGCGCTTCGCCAACGCCAAGGTCGGCCAGCGCGTCAGTCAGGGCTCGATCATCGGCTACGTCGGCGCGACCGGCCTTGCGACCGGCCCGCACCTGCATTACGAATTCCGCCTCGGTGGCAAGCACCGCGATCCACTGACGGTCACGCTGCCGAAGGAAGAGCCGCTGCCCGCGAGCGAACTGGCGACCTTCAAGCAGCGCGCCAACCCGCTGCTGGCCCGCCTCAAGATGGTCGAAGGCACGCGTCTCGCCCGCGCCGACTGACGCGTGGCCACGCCGGACACGGCCCTCTACCTCGGGCTGATCTCGGGCACGAGCGCGGACGGCATCGACGCCGCGCTCGTCCGCTTCTCGCCGCGCACCGAGATCCTCGCCGCGGCGACGACCCCCTACTCCGCCACCTTGCGCGAGCAGCTGCTCGCGCTGACGGCACCCGGCGCGGCGATCCCGCTCGACGCGCTCGGTGCGCTCGATGTCGAGGTCGGTCGCTGCTTCGCCGACGCCGCGCTCGCCCTGATCGCCTCGGCCGGCCTCACGCCCGCCGACGTGCATGCGATCGGCTCGCATGGCCAGACGATCCGCCATCGCGGCACCGGCGCGCATCCGTTCTCGATGCAGATCGGCGATCCGTCCGTGATCGCCGAGCGCACGGGTGTATGCACCGTCGCCGACGTGCGCCGTGCCGACGTCGCCGCGGGCGGGCAGGGCGCGCCGCTCGCACCGGGCGTGCACGCCGCGCTGTTCGCCGACCGCGCGCCGTGCGCCGTACTCAACCTCGGCGGCATCGCCAACCTCACGCTGCTCGGCGCCGACGGCGCCGTGCTCGGCTTCGACACGGGACCCGCGAATGGCCTGCTCGATGCTTGGCACGCGCGTCACCGCGACGGAGACTGCGATCGTGACGGTGCCTGGGCCGCCACCGGGCGCGTGGACGACGCGCTGCTCGAGGCGCTGCTCGCCGACGACTATTTCGCGGCTCCGGCGCCGAAGAGCACGGGGCGGGAGGTGTTCAACCTCGCGTGGGCCGAAGCACGCGCCGACATCGCCGCCCTCGATCCGGCCGACGTGCAGGCGACGCTGCTCGCACTGAGTGCTCGCACGATCGCCGACGCGCTGCACCGCGAAGCACCGTCACTCGAACGCGTCCACGCCTGTGGCGGCGGCGTGCACAACGGTGCACTCATGCGCGCGATCGCCGCCGCGATCGCGCCGGCCACGCTGACGACCACGGCCGAGGCCGGTGTCGATCCCGATGTCGTGGAAGCGGTATTGCTGGCTTGGCTCGCGCGCGAGCGGCTGGCGGGCCGGCCCGGCAACGTCGTGACCGTCACCGGTGCGCGCGGCCCGCGCCTGCTCGGCGCGATCCACGATGGACGCGGCATCGGTCGCCCCTGCTGAGGCGCTACTCGAAGGATGGTCCCGATTCGACGCGCTTGAAGGCTTCGATGGCCTCGCGGAACGCCTGGTTCTCGGTGGCGTGCCAGAGGCCGGGCAGCATGGCCATGTCGTCGACGATACGCGGCACGATCTCGCGATCACTGAGCCCGAGCGCGTAGCGCAACGCGTCACGCGCGAGCACGCCCGCCGGGAGGCCGCGCTCGCTGGCGAGCGCCTCGAGACGTTCGATCGTCGCACTGTCGAGGTCGTTGACGAGGAGATCCGGCATGGCGCACTCCCGGGGAACACCGCGAGCATGCCAACCCGGTCGCCTCGTGTCACGGCACTCCGTCGCGTTGCGGCGCATCGGCGATGCGCGGCCACAGCCAGGCGAGCACGGCCAGCGTCGGGATCACGGTCAGCGCACTGAGCACGAAGAACGTGGCGTACGACGTGTTCTCGACGAGATAGCCCGACGCGCCACCGGCGAACTTGCCCGGCAGGTTCGCGAGCGACACCAGCAATGCGAACTGCGTGGCCGTGAAGGCACGGTCGGTCAACGACGACATGAACGCGACGAGCACCGTGCCGGCGAACCCCTGGAACAGGTTGTCCGCCGTGATGGCGGCATAGAACGCCCAGATCTGCGACGGGTACTGCGCCATGAGCAGGAAAGCCAGGTTCGACAGCGCCACGCCGATCGCCGCGCACAGCAGCATGCGCCGGAAACCGAACGCGGCGACCGCGATGCCGCCGAGGAAGGCACCTGCAATGCCGGTCCAGACGCCGTAGAGCTTCGACACGGTCGCGATGTCGGCCTTGGTGTAGCCCGAATCGAGGTAGAACGGTCCGGCCATGACGCCGATGACCTGGTCGGGGAACTTGAACAGTCCGACGAACACGAGCAGCGCCGCGCCGAGCGCGAGGCCGTTGGTCGCGAAGAACGACGAGAACGGCTGCCAGAACGCGCCGACGACGTCGATGCGACGCTGCACCGACACCACCGGTGCCACGGGCTCGCGGCTCAGCAACGTCGCGACGAGCGGGATCGCCATGAGCGCCGCCATCGCGAGGTAGGCGAAGCGCCAGTCGCGGAATTCGGCGAGGTACAGCGCGCCTGCGCCGGACAGGATCAGGCCGATGCGGTAGCCGAGCGTGTACGTCGCCGCGAGTGCGGCTTGCGCCTCCGCGGGCGCGATCTCGATGCGGTAGGCATCGACGACGGAATCCTGCGTGGCGCCCGCGAACGAGGCCACGAGGACCCACGCGACGAGCGCGAACACACCGTCCTCGGGGCGCACGAGCGCGAGGGCGGCAAGCCCGATCCCGACGACGAGCTGCGAGGCGATCAGCCACGAACGACGCCGGCCGAGGAAGGCCAGTCCCGGCAGCGCGTAACGGTCGATCAGCGGTGCCCACGCGAACTTCAGCAGGTAGAAGAAGCTCGCGAGGCTGATGAGGCCGATGTCGGACAACTGCAGGCCGGCGTCGCGCAGGCGCGTCGACAGCGTCATCGACGCGATCAGCAGGAAGGGCAGGCCGCAACCGAAACCGAGCGCGGCCATGGTCGCCGCAGCCGGCGTGCCGAACGCGCGCCGGATGCCGGCCCAGCCCTTGTAAGACGTTGGCGGCGCGGTGTCCGCCGGCGTGCTCACAAGGCGTAGTCCACGATATAGGGCGCGTGGTCGGAGAAGCGCGGCAAGGGTGCGACCGAACACGCCTTCACGCGGTCACGCAGCGACGGCGTCGCGATCTGGTAGTCGATGCGCCAACCGACGTTGTTGGCGCGCGCGGCACCACGGTTCGACCACCACGTGTACTCGACCTCGTCGGGCTTGGCGACGCGGAACGTGTCGATCCAGCCATTCGCCGGCGCGGGCGTGTCGTCGCCGCAGGCGTCGGCGATCATGCCGTTGAGCCAAGCACGCTCGCGCGGCAGGCAGCCCGAGTTCTTCTGGTTCGAGGTCCAGTTCCTGATGTCGTTGCGCGAGCGCACGATGTTCCAGTCGCCGCACAGGACGTAGTCGCGGCCGCTCGCGAGCCATTCCGCGAAGACCTTGCCGAGGAAGTCCATGACCTCGTACTTGAAGCCCTGGCGCTCGTCGCCCGACGTCCCCGACGGTATGTAGAACGAGACCACGCTGAGGTTGCCGTAGCGCGCCTCGATGTAGCGGCCCTCGTCGTCGAACGGCGCCCAGCCCAGCGCCGTGCGCACCTCGTCCGGCTCGCGTTTCGAGTAGATCGCGACGCCGCTGTAGCCCTTCTTCGTGATCGCATCGCGATAGAAGCTGTGATGGCCGTCCGGACGGAACATCGGATCGGTCAGCTGGTCTTCCTGGGCTTTGGTCTCCTGGATGCAGGTGACGTCGGCGTCCTGCGCGCGCAGCCAGTCGAAGAAACCCTTGTTGGCCGCCGAACGGATGCCGTTGGCGTTGAAGCTGATGATGCGCATGGAGGAGATGCCGGCGTCGCGGGCGGCCAGCGTAACGGCCTCGCGACGGTGCGCCAAGTGCGGATGCCGGGCGGCTATCATGCGCGTCCCACGCCACGGAATCCGAGCGATGCAGCCCTACCAGCGCGATTTCCTCGACCTCGCGATCGCCCGCGACGTGCTGCGCTTCGGCGAGTTCACGCTCAAGTCCGGGCGCACGAGTCCCTACTTCTTCAATGCCGGCCTGTTCCACTCGGGCAGCGCACTGGCGATGCTGGGACGCGCCTACGCCGAGAGCGCGGTGCGATCGGGCGTGGCGTTCGATCTCGTCTTCGGTCCCGCCTACAAGGGCATCGCCCTCGCGGCACTCGCCGCTGCCGCACTCGCCGACCATCACGGCCGGGATGTCGCCTACGCCTACAACCGCAAGGAGGCCAAGGCGCACGGCGAGGGCGGCACGCTCGTCGGTGCACCCCTGCAGGGTCGCGTGCTGATCGTCGACGACGTGATCACGGCCGGCACCGCGATCCGCGAGTCGCTGGCGCTGATCCGAGACAACGGCGCGACGCCGGCCGGCGTGCTGATCGCACTCGACCGCGAGGAGCGCGGCCAGGGCGAGCGCTCGGCCGCGCAGGACGTCGCGGACGAGCACGGCATCCCGGTGATCGCGATCGCACGCCTGACCGACCTGCTGGCCTACACCGACGGTCATCCGCGGCTCGCGGACCATCGGCCGGCGCTCGAGGCCTACCGCGCGCGCTACGGGGTGTGACCGCGCACGCTGCGCGCGCCGCGACGGCTCGCCTATACTCGGACGCAAGGAGACACTTCATGCGCCCACTGACCCGCGCCATCGCGCTGACGATCTGCTCGACCGCCCTCGCCGCGACGGCGCTGGCCGCGGGCGGCACGCGCTACAAGTGGCGCGATGCCGACGGCAACCTGCACTACAGCGATTCGCTGCCGACGGAAGCCTCCTCGCGCGGCTACGAGGTCATCAACGCGCAAGGCATCGTCGTGCGCCGCGTCGAGCCGGCCAAGACCGCAGCGCAGATCGACGCCGAGAAGCAGGCCAAGGCCCGCGAGCAGGCCGAACGCGACGTCGCCGACACGCAGTCGCGCAACGATCAGCAGATGCTCGCGGCCTATCCGACCGAAGCGGACCTCCAGCGCGCGCAGGCGCAGCAGCTGCAGATGGTCGACCAGAACATCCGCAGCGCGGAGATCGGCCTGCAGAGCCAGGAGCGCAGCCTGTCGGACATGCTCGGCAACGCCGCCGACTACGAAGGCAGCGGCAAGCCGTTGCCCGCCACGTTGTCCAAGCAGATCGCCGACCTGCGCAAGCAGATCGAGGGCCAGCATGCGGTCGTCGACAAGCGTCGCGCCGATCGGGAACAGACCCTCGCGTCATTCGCGACCGACCTCGAGCATTATCGCAAGCTCAAGGCGGCCGAGGCCGCGCGCGCACCCCAGTAGGGCGCGCGCGCGACGGCCGATCAGAACGGCAGTGGCAGCGCGCGGTCGATCGCCTGGAACTGCTTGCGGAAGACGTCCTGGATGCGTGCCAGCGCCGCTTCGCTGTCGGCGTCGAAGCGCAGCACGAGCACCGGTGTCGTGTTCGAGGCACGCACGAGCCCCCAGCCGTCCGGCCAGTCCGCGCGCACGCCGTCGATGGTCGTCAGGCGGGCGCCCTCGAACGTCGCCTTGGCCTTGAACGTGTCGATGAACCGGTAATGCTCGCCCTCGTGCAGGGGGATCTTGAGCTCCGGTGTCGAGACACCCTTCGGCACGCTGGCGAAGATCTGCTCGGGCGTGCGGCCGTCGAGGTCGCCCGCGATGATCTCGAGCAGCCGCGCGGCCGCGTAGATGCCGTCGTCGAAGCCGTACCAGCGCTCGGCGAAGAAGAAGTGACCGCTCATCTCGCCGGCGAGCTGCGCATCGGTCTCGCGCATCTTGGCCTTGATCAGCGAATGGCCGGTACGCCACATGATCGGGCTGCCGCCGTGCTGGAGCACGACCGGCTGCAGGTGACCCGTGCACTTGACGTCGTAGATGATCGTCGCGCCCGGGTTGCGGCTCAGCACGTCGATCGCGAACAGCATGAGCAGGCGATCCGGGAAGATCACCTCACCCGCCTTGGTCACCACGCCGAGGCGGTCGCCATCGCCGTCGAACGCCAGGCCGAGATCGGCGCCCGTCTGTTTCACCGACAGAATGAGATCCTGCAGGTTGTGCGGATCCGATGGATCGGGGTGGTGGTTCGGGAACTGCCCGTCGACCTCGCAGTACAGCGGGATCACTTCGCAGCCGATGCCCTCGAGCACCGCCGGTGCGACCGCGCCGGCTACGCCGTTGCCGCAATCGACGACGATCTTGAGACGGCGCTCGACCTGGATGTCGTCGGTGATGCGGTCGACGTAATCCTGGGTGAGGTCCATGACCTGCAGCCCGCCGCTTCCGTCGCTGAAACGACTCTCGGCGATGCGCGCGTAGAGGTCCTGGATCGCGCCCTCCGACAGCGTCTCGCCGCCGAGGACGATCTTGAACCCGTTGTAATCGGGCGGATTGTGGCTGCCGGTGACCGAGACGCACGACCCGGTCTGCAGCTGATAGGCGGCGAAGTAGGTCAGCGGCGTCGGTGCGAGACCGATGTCGATGACGTCCATGCCGGCGGCGCGCAGACCCTCGATGAGGGCGGCCGACAGGTCCGGACCCGAGAGACGGCCGTCACGGCCGACGACGATGTCGCGCAGGCCGCGCTGTTGCGCTTCGCTGCCGATCGCACGACCGATCAGGCGCGCGATGCCGGGTGTGAGCGTCGTGCCGAGCACGCCACGGATGTCGTAGGCGCGGAAGATGCTGCGGTCCACGCTGACCGGCGTCTCTTCCTTGCGCGCCGCTGGCTGTGCCGGCGTTCCGGCGGTGGCCGCTGCGGCGGACGGCTTCGCAGGCGCATTCGTCGCCTGCTGCTTCATCGCTTCACCCAAGGTGATCTCCTCGTGATTCGAACGGTGGGAGGCCGAACGCAAGCGATCGACCGCCCCCTGCATGCCGACCTGCCTCAGCCACAACGCCGCGAAGGCGGCGAACAGCACGAAGGCGGTGAGCGGGAAAAGGACCCACATGTTGCGCGTGACCAGGATCGCGTAGTCCGAGTCGGCGACACCGAGCCGCAGCCGCGAACCCGGAACCGGCTCGCCGAGGTCGCCCACGGACGAATCGGTCGATGCGCCCACGCTCGCGAGCACCATGTCGCCACGCCCTTCGCCCTGGCGGAGGTCGACGCGGCCGGCTCCGGGCGCGACGCCCCTGAAGGCTTGCAGGATCGGCTCGAACGGCAACTGAAGGTAGGCGTAGGCGATCGGTTGCCCGTTCGCGATCACCGGTATCGCGAGGACGAGCTCGAAGCCGCCGTTCGGACTCGAGCGCGCCTGCGCCGGCGCGGGCTTCGACGTCGATTGCGCCTGCATGAGCATGTGGGCGCGCGCATAGCCGAAACGCGCGAGATCCTGCTTGAGGATCTCCATGAGCTTGGGACTGTAGAAAGTCGCCTCGACGAGCTCGGGCCATGCCTGCTTCGCGGCGGCGGCCGCGCCGGCGAGCGCCTGGTCTTCGTCCGGACCGGCCAGGGCTTCGACGATGGCCGGCGAAGCGAGAACCTGCTCGGCCTTCGCGGTGGTCGCGGCGATATGCGCGCCGATCGACGTGATCTGCTGCCGTCGCGCGGCCTCGGCCTGCTCGAGGCTGCCGCTCGCCTGGAACACGAGCGAACTCTGCCAGATCAGGAAGAACGCACCGAGCATCAACAGCGTCGCGGCCACGAGCGGCAGCAGGACACGCCAGTTCGGCTTGATCGCGGGCACACGCACCGCGCGCCGGGGCTTGCCGGTGCCTTCGCCGTTGCCCGCCATCACCGCGTCCGCCCCATGGTCCTTCCCCTTGCCGTGCACGCCCTCGACGCACCGCGCCTAGCGTAACAAGTCGGCGCCGCACGCGCAGGACACCGCGCACAGTACAGCGGCGGGAACGGTCGACTCAGGCCCGTCCGGAACTGCCGAAACCACCCTCGCCTCGCGTCGTCGGATCGAAGGTCTCGACGACGTCGAAGGCGACACGCACGACCGGCATCACGACGAGCTGCGCGACGCGCTCGCCGGGCTCGATCGTGAAGGGCTGCGCCGAACGGTTCCAGCACGAGACCATGAGCGGCCCCTGGTAGTCGGCGTCGATGAGGCCCGTACCGTTTCCGAGCACGATGCCGTGCTTGTGGCCGAGCCCCGAACGCGGCAACACGATCGCACAGAGCGTCGGATCGCCGATGTGGATCGCGATGCCGCTGGGCAGCAGGGCGGTCGCGCCCGGCGCGAGTTCCAGCGGTACATCGAGCATCGCACGCAGGTCGAGCCCGGCCGATCCCTCGGTGGCGTACTGCGGCAACGGCCACTGCGTACCGAGGCGTGCGTCGAGCACGCGCAGGCGGATCGACGTCGGCGCCGTCATGCGCGACGCGCCTTGGCCGATGCGCGGTAGCGCGTGGCGACGCGGTCGAGCAGCGCCGCGGCGATGACACGCTTGTCGGCGCGTTCGAGCTGTTCGCTGCCGTCGGCCCAGATCAGCAGCAGCGCGTTCTCGGCGCATTCGAAGCCGAGGTCGTTGCCGACCTGGTTGGCGGCGATCATGTCAAGCTTCTTGCGCTCGAGCTTGCCGCGGGCATAGTGCTCGAGTTCGTCGGTCTCGGCGGCGAAGCCGACCAGGAACGGCGGTGCATCGAGCGATGCCACGTCCGCGAGGATGTCGGGGTTCTGCACGAGGTCCAGGCGGATCGGCTCCCCCGACTTCTTGAGCTTGGAAGCCGAGACGACCTGCGGGCGGAAATCGCCGACCGCGGCGGCGGCGATGTAGATGTCGTGTACGGGCGCGGCGGCGAGCACGGCGTCGTGCATCTCGCGGGCGCTGCGCACGTTGCGGCGGACCACGCCGTGCGGCGTCGCCAGGGCGACGGGACCCGCCACGAGCGTGGTCTCGGCGCCTTGCGCGGCGGCGGACTCGGCGACCGCGAAACCCATCCGTCCCGAGCTCCGGTTGCCGATGTAGCGGACCGGATCGATGTCCTCGAACGTCGGACCTGCACTGACGAGGATGCGCAGGCCCTCGAGCGCGCGCGCGCAACGGCCGGCCGAGAGTGCGGAGACGATCTCGGCCGGTTCGAGCATGCGCCCGTCGCCGACCTCGCCGCAGGCCTGGCTGCCCGACGCGGGCCCCAGCACGCGGACGCCGCGCTGGCGCAGCAGCGCGACGTTGGCCTGGGTGGCCGCATGCGCCCACATCTGCCGGTTCATCGCCGGTACGACGGTGACCGGTGAGGCGGTCGCCAGCACCAGTGTCGCCAGCAGGTCGTCGGCGCGACCGATCGCGAAGCGCGCGAGCGCATCGGCCGATGCGGGCGCGACCAGGACCTCGTCGGCCCAGCGCGCGAGCTCGATGTGGCCCATCGCGGCCTCGGCGGAGCTGTCCCACAACGTCGTGCGCACGGGGTTGCCCGACAGCGCCTGGAACGTGAGCGGCGTGACGAACTGCGTCGCCCCCTCGGTCATGACCACGCGCACCTCGGCACCCGCATCGCGAAGCCGGCGGACCAGGTCGGCGGCCTTGTAGGCGGCGATACCCCCGGTGATACCGAGCAGCACGCGGACGCCGTCGAGCGGCAGAGCAGCCATGGGAGGGACTTTTTCTTACGGCGGAAAGGGCCGATAGCTTACCGAAAACCACCCGCGACTCCGCTGCCCGATCGGCATATCGATGGATAGTCTGGCTCTTTCGCACAGGCAGGGAGGCGGCAATGGGCATCCGCGCATGGCCCGAGGACGAGCGACCACGCGAGAAACTCCATGCCCGCGGCGCGACGGCGCTGTCGGACGCCGAGCTCCTCGCGATCTTCATCGGATCGGGCGGACGTGGCCGCACCGCCGTCGACGCCGGCCGCGACCTGCTCGCGAGCCACGGCGACCTGCGCACGCTGCTGCGCCCCGCGAAGGCGCGCCAAGGTGTCGGCGCGGTCGCGTGGTGCCGACTGCAGGCCGCGCTCGAACTCGGGCGCCGCTACCTCGATGCCGAGCTGCGCGAACCCGACGCGCTCGCCGACCCCGAGGCGAGCGGGCGCTATCTCAAGGCACGCCTCGACGCCTATCCGTACGAGGTGTTCGCCTGCCTGTTCCTCGACAACCGCCACCGCGTCATCGCGTTCGAGGAGCTGTTCCGTGGCACGATCGACGGCGCCAGCGTGCATCCGCGCGAAGTCGTCCGGCAATGCATCGCGCACAACGCTGCCGCGGTCATCCTCGCCCACAACCACCCGTCGGGCATCGCCGAACCGAGTGCGGCCGACCGTGCCATCACGCTGCGCCTGCGCGATGCGCTCGCGCTCGTCGACGTGCGCGTGCTCGACCATTTCATCATCGGACACGGCACGCCGACGTCGTTCGCGCGCCGCGGCTTGCTGTAAGATCGACGCCGGCACGCATTTTCGTTCCGCGCCGACGTCTTATACTCGGCCGCAGCCAGGACGCGAGCCCACCCATCGGTGATCTTCCCGTTTCCCCATGCGTTTCCCGCCGACGCCATCGAGTGCGCGGTGCCGGATGCCGCGAGCGCCCGGGCGCTCGGTGGCGATCGCATGACCGGACTCGAGTCCGTGCTCGCCATGCGGCGCGCCGAGCTCGCACCACTGCTCGCGATCGGCGAGGGTGCCCAGGTCCTGCTCGCACGCACCGAGGATGCCATCCGCATCGGCTACGCCCGCCTCGCCCTTCGGCACGGTCACTGGGGCGGCGATGTCCACGCGTACCACAACGAAGGCCACATCCTCGAAATCCTCGGCGACCGCATCGGCCGTGTGATCACCGTGCACGGGATCCACGCGCTCGGCCTGCGCGACTGGTGTTCGCTGGGCCTTTTCGCGGCCTGCCACGACCTCCGGCAGCGCGAGACGTCCGAGTACGCAGCCGGCGTCGGCGCGAACGAACGCGCGAGCACCGAGGAGACGCTGCGCATCCTCGACACGGTGGGTTTTCCTTCCGACGACGAGATGCGCATCGGGCTCGATCTCATGATCGCCGGCAGCACGTTCGACGCACGGCCAGCACCCGGTGGCGCCGCGTTCAACCCGGCGGAGCTCGTGCAGTCCGGCGGTGCGCTCGCGGCCAAGCTCGACGCCAAGCTCGACAAGCATCGCCCGGGCTGGCGCGACGACGCCCGCATCGTGCACGCGCACGACCTCGCACTCCTCGCTGCCGACCTCGATACCGCGAACGTCGCCGAGCCGTTCGCGCGCTTCGCCTCGAGCGCGCGCAACCTCTGCCTCGAACGCGAGATGCTGTGCCGCCGCGACCTCGACGCGGCCGACAGTGCCATGCCCGTGCTCGGCTTCCTCACCGACGGGCAGGACCGCTTCTTCTTCGACCTGCATCGCTTCAATTCCGCGCTGGGCCGCGAGACGTTCCAGGACGCGAAATCGGGCAACGCGCCGCGCGTCAAGTCGCTCGGCATGGGCCTGCGCGCGCGGCTCGCGGTGGGCGGCGTGCCGGCCAGCGGGCGTGACGTGCTCGCCGCCTACGACACCGTCGTCGCACGCATCGCCCCGGCCACCACGGCACGCGCGTGACCCGTCCGGCGTTCCACGTCAAGCGATTTATGCACATGCCGCAGCGCGCCACGGAAACGTGCAGGAATCCCGCACGCGCCCGGTAGTGAAAGAAATAAATCCTTTCCTTTCATGATGTTGCAATCCGGTCGGACATGAACATCCGATGCGCGCTTGACATCACGCGAAACCCGGCGCGGCTGGGCCCGGCTTTCTCCCACAGAGTTATCCACAGGCTCGCCCGGCGGCTCCCGGGAGCTTGTCCATCAATCCCTTGGCGTGTGTTCCTGCCCCGGGCGCGAGGATGCGCGCGCAAGCCACGGATGCGGCGGTGCCGCACGGCATTCCGTGATCGCGGCGTGGGCCCTACAATGGACGGTCCTGCCGATCGACGAATCCTGCCGTGAAAGACGTCCTGCGCGAGCTCATCCTCAACGCGCTCGCTGACCTGCGCGCCCGCAACCTGCTGCCCGACGGCGACGTGCCGTCGTTCACGGTCGACCGCACGCGCAACCGCGACCACGGCGACTTCGCCAGCAACATCGCGATGACGCTGGCCAAGCCCGCCGGTCGCAAGCCGCGCGAGGTCGCGGAAGCATTCGCGCAGGTGCTCTCCGACCCGCGCATCGCGCGCCTCGAGATCGCGGGCCCGGGCTTCCTCAACGTGTTCCTGTCCGACGAGGCCACCCACGACGTCATCCGCACGATCCACGCGCAGGGTGATGCGTTCGGCCGCAACACGGCTGGGGCAGGCCGCAAGCTGCAGATCGAGTTCGTCTCGGCCAATCCGACCGGTCCGCTGCATGTCGGCCACGGGCGCGGCGCGGCGGTCGGCGACAGCCTCGCGCGCGTGCTCGAGGCGAGCGGCTGGGACGTGACGCGCGAGTTCTACTACAACGATGCCGGCGCGCAGATCCAGAATCTCGCGCTGTCGGTGCAGGCACGCTGCAAGGGCGTCGAGCCCGAACAGGACGGCTGGCCCGCCGACGGCTACCGCGGCACCTACATCGTCGACGTCGCGCGCGACTACCTCGCACGCGCCACCGTACACGCCGATGGCCAGGACGTGACCGCCGCCGGCGATGCCGACGATCTCGACGCGATCCGCCGCTTCGCGGTCGCCTGGCTGCGCCGCGAGCAGGACCTCGACCTGCGCGCGTTCGGCGTCGCATTCGACGTCTACTTCCTCGAGTCCTCGCTGTATGCCGAAGGCAAGGTCGAGGAGACCGTGCGCGAACTCGTCGCGGCCGGCCACACCCACGAGCAGGACGGCGCGCTGTGGCTGCGCACGACCGACTTCGGCGACGACAAGGACCGCGTCATGCGCAAGTCCGAGGGCGGCTACACGTACTTCGTGCCCGACGTCGCCTACCACCGCAACAAGTGGCAGCGCGGCTTCGGCCGCGTGATCAACGAGCAGGGCGCCGACCATCACTCGACGGTCACGCGCGTGCGCGCGGGCCTGCAGGCGCTCGACATCGGCATCCCGAAGGGCTGGCCCGAGTACGTGCTGCACCAGATGGTGACGGTCATGCGCGGCGGCGAGGAGGTCAAGCTCGGCAAGCGCGCGGGCGGCTATACGACGTTGCGCGATCTCATCGACGAGGTCGGCCGCGACGCGACGCGCTACTTCCTCGTCGCACGCAAGACCGATTCGCAGCTCGTGTTCGACATCGACCTCGCGCGCGCGCAGACCAACGACAACCCGGTCTTCTACATCCAGTACGCCCACGCGCGCGTCTGCAGCGTGCGCCGCCAGCTCGCCGAGCGTGGCCTGCCTGAGGCTGACCACGCCGCCGGCCTCGCCGCGCTCGCGCGCCTGGACAGCGAGCACGAGCGCGTGCTCATGAGCGAGCTCACGCGCTACCCTGAAGTGGTCGAGGCTGCGGCGACCAACCTCGATCCGCAGCTCGTCGCGCAGTACCTGCGCGAGCTCGCCGCGGCGTTCCACGGCTATTACAACGCGCACCACTTCATCGTCGACGACGCGACGCTGCGCGATGCGCGCCTCGCGCTCGCCGAAGCCGCCCGCGTGGTGCTGCGCAACGGACTCGACCTGCTCGGCGTGTCCGCACCGGAGAGCATGTGATGGCGACGCGTTCACGCAAGCAGGCGACCCGCGGCGGTTCGCGCCAGTGGCCGGCCTGGGTCTGGCTCGGCATCGGCGTGCTGCTCGGCCTCGCCGGCGCGGTCGTGTTCCTGGCCGGCAGCTGGGCACCGATGCTGCGCGGGAACAAGCTGCCGCAGCCGAACCCCGCCGCCGTCGCCCCGCGCGAAAGCGATCCACCGGTCGCCGACGGCAAGGATGCCAAGCCGAAGAAGGCCTTCGATTTCTACTCGGTGCTGCCGGAGATGGAGGTCGTCATCCCCGACGCCGAGATTTCGGCGAAGGCGCGTGACGAGGCCAAGGCGCGGGCCGCGGCCGCCCAGCAGCAGGCGCAGACGCCGACCGGCACGCCGACGCCGCCCCCTGCGGCCGCGGCCAGCGGTGGCGCGCGTTACCTGTTGCAGGCCGGCTCGTACCCGAATGCCAAGAGCGCCGAGGAGATCAAGGCCAAGCTCGCGCTGAGCGGCTTCTTCGCGCAGGTCTATCCGGTCACGATCAACGGCAAGACCTGGCACCGCGTGCGCCTCGGTCCGTACGCGAGCGCGAGCGAACTCGAGACGGCCAAGGCGTCGCTCGCCGAGAACGGCGTCAACGCGATCGCGCTCAAGGAAGAAGCCGGGCGCTGACCCCACGCCGTGCGCCTTCGTCGGAAGGCGCACGGCTGCCCCGCATCAGTCGTCGAAACCGGCCGTGAAGATGCGCTCGGACGTGAAGCGGTAGATCGTGCCGCTCGACGTGTGCGCGACGTAGAGGTTGCCGGCCTCGTCCTCGCCGAAGCCCGAGTACGTACCGTAGCCGTTGGCGTCGTCGCGCCAGACGCTCGTGGTCCACGCCCCGCCCGTTCCCGGCCTGGCGAACCAGATCTCGCTCGTGCACGAATCCGCGTAGACGTACATGCCGCGCAGCGGGCCGATCGGTCCACGGAAGCGGAATCCTCCGGTCACCGCGCAGCGGCTGTTCGTGTGCGTGTACTCGAGCACGGGCAGCACGTTGGCCGCGACAGGCGGCGCACAGACGTTGGAGCTGTTGTACGTCGCGGAGCCCTCCAGGCAGCGCCAGCCATAGAACGTCGGCTCGGTCGAGCCGGCCACACGGAGATTGATCTCCTCCACGTTGTTCTGGCCGACATCGCCGATCCAGAAATCGCCGGTCTCACGGTCGAAGCTCGTGCGCCACGGATTGCGGAAGCCGTGCAGCCAGGTCTCGTCGCAGGTGTTGGTCGTGGCGACGTGCGGGTTGTCGGAAGGAATCGCGTACTGCGCGGGCGTGATGCCGCTGGAGCCGCACATGTCGGCCGTCACCGCACCGCCGCGCGTGTCGACGTCGAGGCGCAGGATCTTGCCCATGAGGAAGTACGTCGGCGTGCCCGTGCCGCAGTTGGCGGGTGTGCTGTCGAGCGCCTTCTTCCACAGGCACATCGCGAATCCGTTCGGATCGCCCTGCGAACCGCCGTCGCCGGTCGACATGTAGAGGTAGCCGTCCGGACCGAAGTGGATGTCGCCTCCGTTGTGGTTGGAGGCGTTGTCCGGCACGCGCAGCACGACGGTGCCCGTCGGGTTCGCCGTGTCGGAATCCAGCGACGGGACCGTGTAGCGCGCAAGCGCGACATCGGGTGACGAACCGAGCCGGGGTTCCGAGCCCGCGCGGTTGTAGGCGACATAGAACTCGTCGTTGTGCGGCTGGCCGGCCTTGCCGAAATTCGGATGGAACGCGAGGCCGAGCAGGCCGCTTTCACCACCCGAGGTCACCGGCACGCTCACGAACGGCGTCGGCAACAACGCACCGTTCTTCACGACACGGATCGTCCCGGCCTGGTTGACGATGAACACGCGCCCGCTGCCGTCGTGCGGCGCGCGGATCGCGACAGGCGAGCCCGTGTTGGTGGCGAACGTCGTGAGCGTGAGGTCCGACGGCGCCGTCTGGGCCATCGCCATGGGCGCGGTACCGGCGAGCAGCGCGGCCGCCAGGAATGTCATTCGCATGTCGGATCTCCGATGGTGGCGCCGCAGGGGTCGGCGCGCGGGTAAGGGGCAACGTGGCGATCGAGCGTGCAGCACGACCATCGCAGCGCGCCATTGTCGAACGACGCGACGGCACATGCTGCCACGCACCTCACGGAACCTCGACGGCCACCGTGGCTCTGGCGCGTGGAACGTTGTGGAGACGTTAAGCGGCCGGCTTGCGCTTGAGCCGGATCAGCGACGAGATGTCGTCGTCGCCATGCCCCTGCGCCATGAGCACCGCGTAGTCGGCGAGCGCCTTCTCGATGATGCTGCGGTCGGTGCCCGCACTACGTGCGAGACCGTTGACGATCTTGAGATCCTTGTGCAGCAGCGCGAGCTTGAAGCCGACCTTGAACTCGTCGCGCAGCATCGTCGCGCCACGCTTGTCGAGGAACCAGTTGCCGGCCGCGCCCGCGCCGAGCGTCGGCAGCAAGGTGTCGGCATCGAGGCCGAGTGCCTCGCCGAGCGCGAGGCCTTCGCATACCGCCTGCGCGATGCCCGCGACGAGCACCTGGTTGACCGCTTTGGTGTCCTGGCCGGCACCGACGCCGCCCATGTGGCTGAGCTTGGCCGCATAGGCCTCGAGCACGGGGCGCGCGCGTTCGAGTGTCGCCGCCTCGCCGCCGACCATGACCGACAGGCGACCGTTGATCGCGCCTTCGACGCCACCCGAGACGGGCGCATCGAGGAAGTCGCCGCCGGCCGCACGCAAGCGTGAGGCGGCCTCGCGCGCGGTCACCGACGACACGGTCGAGTGGTCGACCACGATCGTACCCGGCGCCGCGTGCGCGACGATCGTGTCGACCGCGGCGAGCACGTCGGCATCGGCCGGCACGCACAACGCGATGACATTGCAGCCACGCGCGAGCGCCTCGAGCGAGTCGACCGCATCGACGCCGAACGTGCGCGCGCCGTCGACGACCTTCGCCGGCGTACGCGTCCACACCGCATGCAGCAGGCCGACGCGCGCAAGATGCCCGGCCATCGGCCAACCCATCGCGCCGAGCCCGACGAATCCGGCCGTGATCGTGCCCATCATGCGTTCTCCGCGAGGTAGGTGTAGCCGGTCAGGCCGGCCTCGAGCGAGGCTTCGAACGACTGCGCGGTGGTCGCGTCGACGCCGGCCGCGACGATCTTGTCGCGGTAGGCGGCGCGCAGCGCGGCGAGGTCGTAACCGACGTAGTCGAGCATGAGGTCGGTGGTGTCGCCGCGACGCAGGTGCGTGAACGCGTAGCCGTCGCCGTCGAGCTTGACGTTGACCGCGTCGGTGTCGCCGAACAGGTTGTGGATGTCGCCGAGCGTCTCCTGGTACGCGCCGACCATGAACAGGCCGAGCAGGTACGGCTTGTCCTCGGATACCGCGTGCAGCGGCAGGCTCACGTCGACGCCGTCGGCGTCGACGTAGCGGTCGATGCGGCCATCGGAGTCGCAGGTGAGGTCGGCGATCACGCCTCGCCGGTCGGGTGCCTTGTCGAGGCCCGCGATCGGCACGATCGGAAATACCTGGTCGATGGCCCAGATGTCGGGAGCGGACTCGAACACCGAGAAGTTGACGAAGTACTTGTCGACCAGGGTCTCGTTGAGCTCGTCGAGCACCTGGCGGTGCGAACGCTCGTCGGGCTTGAGGCGCTCGCGCACCGCGTTGACGATCGCGTAGTAGAGATCGTCCAGGCGCGCGCGGTCGGCGAGGGTGAGCTGGCCGAGCGCGTACAGCGACTGGCCTTCCGAGAGGTGGTATTGCGCCTCGTGGTAGAGCTCGGTGGCCGGGCGCGTACCGATCTCGGCATGCGCCTCGCGCAGGCGGCGCAGCACGGCCGGTTCGTCGTCGCGCTCGGCCGGCACGGCGCCTGCCGGCGCCTGCTCGACCTCGCTCACGTTGACGACGAGCACGGCGTGGTGCGCGGTCAGCGCGCGACCGGATTCGGTCAGCACGTGCGGCGGCTCGAGGCCGTTCTCGGTGCAGGCCTCGGCGAGCGCACCGACCACGCTCGAGGCGTACTGGTCGAGGCCGTAGTTGATCGAACAGTCCGAGCGCGAGCGCGTGCCCTCGTAGTCGACGCCGAGGCCGCCGCCGACGTCCATGTAGCGGATCGGCAGGCCGAGCTGCGAGAGCTCGACGAAGTAACGCACGGCCTCGCGCATGCCGCGCGCGATGTCGCGCACGTTCGACATCTGCGAACCCATGTGGAAGTGCAGCAGCTTGAGCGTGTGCGTGAGCTTCGCCGCGGCGAGCTCGTCGATCAGCGTGAGCAGCTGGCGCGGCGTGAGGCCGAACTTGGCCTTGTCGCCACCGGAGTTCTGCCACTTGCCCGCGCCGAGACTCTTCAGGCGCATGCGCACGCCGAGCAGCGGCTCGACGCCGAGCGCGGCGGCCTCCTCGATCACGTAGCGCAGCTCCGACGGCTTCTCGATGACGATGAAGATGTCGAGGCCGAGGCGACGGCCGATCAGCGCGAGGCGGATGTACTCGCGATCCTTGTAGCCGTTGCAGATGACGATGCTGCCGCGGCGCGCGAGCGCGAGCACGGCCATGAGCTCGGGCTTGGAGCCGGCCTCGAGGCCGAAGCCCTCGCCGCCGTTCGCGGCGAGTTCGCCGGCCACGTTCTTCTGCTGGTTGACCTTGATCGGGTAGATCGCGGTGTAGCCGCCGGGATAGTCCCAGTCGGCCATGGCCTTGGCGAAGGCGCGCTGCTGGCGCTCGCGGCGGTCGTTGAGGATGTCGGCGAAACGCACGAGCAGCGGCAGGCGCGCGCCGCGCGAGCGCGCGTCGGCGACGATCGCGGCGAGGTCGAGCGCGGTGCCTTCGCGGCGCGGCCGCACGAGCATCGTGCCGGCGTCGCCGACGTCGAAATAGCCTTCGCCCCAATGCGGGATCGACCAGGTGTGGCGTGCGTCGTCCTTGCTCCAGGAATGGGTCATCGTTCTCTCCGGGTGGCAGCGACGTCGCAGCGGCGGGGCCTGGACGCGAACACCCCGCGGATCGGAAGCCTCGCACGCCGCGGGATCCTCGGGGGGCGCACAGTGTAGCGGCCCGTTCCTGTCCGTGCGTTTACAACGATCCGGCCCGTGACGCCGTGCCGTGTCCAACCGTCACGCCGACCCGCTACAATCGTGCGCTTTTCCCGCCACCGATCCCTCTCCACAGGACAGCCGCCATGTCGCAGCCAGAGACCACCTGGTTCACCGAAGAACACGAATCCTCGGGTTCCTCGATCGGGTTCCGCACGCGCGAGCGGCTGCACGCCGAGAAGACGCCGTTCCAGTCCATCGAGATCCACGACTCGACCGACTGGGGCAAGCTCATGGTCATCGACGGCTGCATGATGCTGACCACGCGCGACAACTTCCTCTACCACGAGATGATGGCGCACCCGGCGCTGTTCACCCATGCGCGCGCCAAGCGCGTCGTCATCATCGGCGGTGGCGACTGCGGCACGCTGCGCGAGGTGCTGCGCCACGAGGAGGTCGAGAAGGCCGTGCAGGTCGAGATCGACGAGCGCGTCACGCGCCTCGCCGAGAAGTACTTCCCGGAGCTGTGCGAGGCCAACGACGACCCGCGCGCCGAGCTGCTCTTCGACGACGGGATCAAGTACATGGCCGACTGCGAGCCCGAGTCGGTCGACGTGGTCATCGTCGACTCGACCGATCCGGTCGGTCCGGCCGAAGGCCTCTTCAACGCCGCGTTCTACTCGAGCTGCTTCAAGGCGCTGCGTCCCGGCGGCATCTTCGTGCAGCAGAGCGAGTCGCCGCTGGCCCACCTGCAGCTCATCAAGTCGATGCGCGCAGCGATGCGCACGGCGGGCTTCCAGGCCGTGCGCACGCTGACGTTCCCGCAGCCGTGCTACCCGACCGGCTGGTGGAGCGCGACGATGGCGCGCAAGGGCGCCGACCTGTCGGGCTTCCGCGAGCGCGGCGCGCAGACCAAGCAGTTCGAGACGCGCTACTACAACGCCGAGATCCACAAGGCGGCGCTGTCGATGCCGGAGTTCATGCGCAGGGAACTCGGCGAGTAAGCCGAACCTGCCGAAGGCGCGGAGCCGCAACGGCTCCGCGCCCGATGTTCACGGCGTCGAGGGTTCGAAGCCGTGCGCGAAGATCGCGTCGATGATCGGGAAGGCGATCTTGAACACGGTCAGGGTCGGATCGGGTTGCGAGTAGGCCGCCGTGTACACGCTGCCGTCGGGAAGTTGCACCACGCCGATCGGGTAATCGTTGCGACCACGCTCGCCACGCGGCATCCCGTTGGTCGTGTCCGTGACGATGTCCACGTGCCAGGCGAGATCGCCGGTCGCCGAGTCGAGCGCGGCGGCCGTGTGGTTGTGGTAGCCCTCTCCGCCGGCCGCGAGGATCCGCCCGTCGCGCTCGATCGCGAGCGTCGACACACGCTCGTTGGTGAAGGGCCCGAACGGTCCGTGCGCGCGAGACCACGCCGTCGTGCCGTCCACACCACGCAGCTTCTGCACGCCCCAGCGATTGTTCGCCTGGCCGCCGACCACGAGATCGCCCTGGGCATCCACGAGCGCTGCTGATGCGTCGACTGCGAGCGGCACGTCCCAACGCACCGCGCCGTTCGCGCCGGCAAGGCGCCACGCACGTGAACGGGCCACGACGTACACGTCGCCGCCTGCCTGCACGATCGGCGGCGTGGCCAACTCGTTCGACGCCGCATCACGGCCTCGCCAGGTCCACCTCGTGACGCCAGTCGCACCGTCGAGGCGCCGCAGCTGCAGACTGTCGGATCCGTCACGAAGGATCCTTGCTGCAGCGTAGGTATCGCCATCCGGCCCGGCAGCGACCCGCTGGCCCCCTTCCGACTGGTTGCCGGGTGCAGCAGTCGCAGACCAGAGCCACTGGCCGGTTGCGGCGGAAAATGCGGCGACCACTGCCGTCGATGTGCCCTCCCTCTCGACACCGGCGACGACACGCCCGGCCCCCTCGGCGACATGGAGGCCACGCCCCGGGAAGGCCGGATCCGCCTGCCACACGACCTGGCCTGTGGCCGCGGCAACGCGCACGAGCAGCCAGGGTGCGTCGTAGTCGCCCGTGAAACCCGCTGCCACCACATGATCGCCGGCGCCACGCGCGATGGATCCGAAGCGCCCGCGGACGTGGCCGGATGCGTTCCATCGCCACGTGGTCGTCCTGGTGGTCGCATCGAAGCGCGCGAGCGCCGGATACGTGTAGCCGCCCGGCGCGGCGGCGAAGCCGGCGATCGCAAATCCGGAGGCATCCGCAATCATCGCCTCGGAAAGCGTGGTCGGATCGAAGCGTTGCGGCACCGCGACCGCGTGGCGCCGCGACCACCGCACGGTATCCCCGACCGGCTGGAGACGCGTCTCGTAGAGACTCTGTCCGTCGTAGCGGTTGCGCCCGACCGATGCGGCGAGCACGACATCGCCATCGGCCATGGCGCGTGCGCGCAGGTAGCCGGAGGGAATCATATCCGCCGCCGGGAGCGGAACCACGACACGCGCCAAGCGCTGCCCATTGGTCGCGGCGTAGGTCTCGAGGGCGATACCGGTGACGTAGCCGATGACGGCTTCGTCACGCTCGACGACGTGGACCCGATCGCCGACGGCGAAAGGCTGACGCGTGACCGAAGGCCCCGGCCCAGGTTCCGGCAACGCCGGAAGCGACCACGAGACCTGACCCAGCGCGGCGTCGAGACGGGTGGTGCCGACCGTCTGGCCCGCGACGACCAGGCGTCCTTCGAGCAGCACGTTGCCGTGGCCGTCGACGAAACCGTGGCGCAACCCCGATGTCTCGAACACACGCTCCCATACCACCGCGCCATCGGCGGCAAGACGCCCCGCATGCGCGGAGGATGCCGAACCTGCCGAACATCCGGCCGCGAAGACGATGCTGCCGTCGGCGATCACGCGCAACCGACCGCTGTCATGCTGCACGAGACCCGCAGCGGTTCCGCCCGGGCAGTGGGTATGCGACCACTGCCGATCGCCGGTCGTCGCGGACACACTCCAGACCTGCAGGCGGCGATCACCGCCGGGTGCCGTGGCGAGGACGTGCACCGCGACGCCAGTGCCCGACCCTCGCGCCACTTCGAAGGCATACAGTCGCTCGCCCGCGCCGGAGGACACGCGACGCTCCCACACGGTGCCGCCACCGTCGCCGGCGAGACGCACCATCCATGCATCGTCGCCTTGCCGACCGACGGCCAGCACGTCGCCTGTGGCATCGGCGGCGAGATCGTTGATGGACACGCGCACACCCGCGACACGCAGCTCACGGATCCACGCCGTGCTGCCGTCGATCCGCAGCCGGGCCACGCACGCGAACGACACCTGCGCCGTATCGGTCGCGAGCATCGATATCGTGACGGAGCCGTCGGCAAGTGTCGCGACACGCGCCATGGCCTCGCCGTCGATCGCGCACGCGGCACCGAAATCGTGCGCCCAGCGCGCGTCACCGGTGATCGCATCGCTCGCGACCGCCCGGTACTGCGAGCGGCCGTCGGCCGCGGTGTACGGCATCATCGCCACGAGAAGGTCGGGTGCCGCCCCAGCCGTCGGATGATTCAACGCCTGCACGCCTTCACCGGCCGGAACGTCGGCGGTCACGCCGGCACGCCATGCGAAATCCTGTGCAGAAGCCGACGCCGCGATCCACGCCAATCCGCAGCCGAACACCCACGCGATCGCGGGCGACCGTCCCTTGCTGTCCATGTTGTCCCCTGTGTCCCTGGTGAAGCGTGAAGCGCGTGCTCAGAGGTTGCTGAGCACGCCGGCGATGGTCGCCGTCATGAAGGTCGCGATCGAGCCGCCCAGCACCGCGCGCAGGCCGAAGCGCGCGAGGTCCGGGCGACGCTCGGGCGCGAGGCCGCCGATGCCGCCGATCTGGATCGCGATCGACGAGAAGTTCGCGAAGCCGCACAGCGCGTAGGTCGCGATGAGGCGACCCTGGTCGCTCAGTACGACGCCTTGCACCTGGCCGTTCACGATCGAGGCGAGCTCGGTGTAGGCGACGAACTCGTTGATGACGACCTTCTGGCCGATCAGCGAGCCGACCGTGGTCGCGTCGGCCCACGGCGTGCCGATGACCCACGCGATCGGCGCGAGCAGGAAGCCGAAGATCGTCGAGAGGTTGGTCGGCTTGCCGATCGCGGCGGCGAGGCCGGTGACTTCGCCGAACCACGTCAGCGGCGCGTTGAGCATCGCGATCAGCGCGATGAACGCGAGCAGCATCGCGCCGATGTTGAGGGCGAGGCGCAGGCCGTCGCCGGCACCGGCCGCGGCCGCGTCGATGACGTTGCTGGTGGTCTTCTCGACTTCCATCTTGACCGTGCCGCGCGTGAGCGGCTCGCCGGTCTCGGGGATCAGGATCTTGGCGACGACCAGCGTCGCCGGCGCGGCCATGATCGAGGCCGCGAGCAGGTGCTTGGCGTAGAACGCCTGCTGCTCGGGATCGCCGCCGCCGAGCATGCCGACGTACGCCGCGAGCACGCCGCCTGCGATGTGCGCCATGCCGCCGATCATCATCGTGATGAGCTCGGACTCGGTCATGCGCGAGATGTACGGGCGCACCGTCAGGGGCGCCTCGGTCTGGCCGATGAACACGCTCGCGCAGACGCTCGTGGTCTCCGCGCCCGACACGCGCATGAGCTTGGTGATCGACCAGGCCATGCCGCGCACGATCGCCTGCATGACGCCGAGGTGGTACAGCACGCCCATCAGCGCCGAGAAGAAGATGATCGTCGGCAGCACCTGGAACGCGAAGATGAAGCCCATCTTCGAGGTGTCCATGAGCCCGCCGAAGATGAAGTTCGAGCCTTCGTTGACGAAGCTCAGCACCTTGACGAAGCCGTGGCCGAGTGCGTCGAACACGTCGCGGCCGCCCGGCACGAGCAGCACGACCGCGGCGAACGCGACCTGCAGCACGATGCCGGCGCCGACGAGTTTCCAGTCGACCGCGCGCTTGTTGTTGGAGAACGCCCACGCGATCGCGAGGAGCACGGCGAGGCCGAAGAAACCGAAGGCCACCTGGCCCAACGCGTTGAACATGAGGCACTTTCCCCGAGGCGACCGGGACGGTCGCGCCCGCGAGGTTAGAGCAGCCTCCCGCGTGCGGCAAGGCGAATCCACCTTCGCTGCGCTACAGTTCGCGGCGCACCCGACGATGGCCAGGGGTATCCATGCTGCAGATCCAGGGACAGTTCGCGGTCCCGTTCGCGTTCGACGTCCACCCCGACCCGGCCCGCCTCAATGCGGCGCTGCGCACGCTGTTCCTCGCCCGCGAGAACGGGCGGTTCGCGAACCCGAATCCCTACACGGTGCGCAACCCCGAGCTGTTCGAGAGCCACTTCGACCTGTTCGGCTGGCCGGAGCCCGAGATCGCGCACCTGCGCGAGTTCTGCCTGTCGCGCGTCGTGCAGCTGGTCTGCGAGCTCAACGGCTACGATGCCGCCGCACGCAGCCGCCTGCGCGTGCGTACCGATGCCTGGTTCCACATCACGCGCCGCAACGGCTACTTCGGCGTGCACAACCATCCGCTGGCGACCTGGTCCGGCGTCTACTGCGTCTCCGCGGGCCAGCACGACGCCCACCAGCCCGACAGCGGCGCGCTCGTATTCCTGCATCCGAACAGTTCCGCGACGATGTATTCGGATCCGGGCAACGAGGCCGTGAAGCCGCCGTTCGGCGGCGGCAACAGCGCCTACAAGCTCGAGCCGGGGCAGCTCGTGCTGTTCCCCTCGTGGCTGCTGCACCACGTCTCGCCGTTCTTCGGCGAGGGCGAACGCATCACCGTCGCGTTCAACTGCGCGTTCCACCGCGAGTAGCCCCACGCGGGCCTGCACGGGCCGGGCACGGCGCGCTGGTACAATCGGCGATCGCTCCCAGCCTTCCGCCAGGTACGCCATGTCCGTTCCCGCGTCCGTCGTCGACCGCGAGTACACGCTCGAGCACAAGTACACCCGTGCAGAAGGCCGCATCTACCTGTCGGGCGTGCAGGCACTCGTGCGGCTGCCGCTCATGCAGCAGATGCGTGACCGCGCCGCCGGCCTGAACACGGGCGGCTTCATCTCGGGCTACCGCGGTTCGCCGCTCGGCGGCTTCGACCTCGAACTGTGGAAGGCGCGCAAGCACCTGAAGTCCTCGAACATCGAGTTCACGCCGGGCCTCAACGAGGACCTCGGTGCGACGATGGTATGGGGCACGCAGCAGACCAACCTGTTCCCGGGCGCCAAGGTCGATGGCGTGTTCGCGATGTGGTACGGCAAGGGCCCCGGCGTGGACCGCTGCGGCGACGTGTTCAAGCACGGCAACGCGGCCGGCACCTCGCGCCACGGCGGCGTGCTCGCGCTCGCGGCCGACGACCACGCCTGCCGCTCGTCGACGCTGCCGCACGGCTCGGAGCTCGAGTTCGTCTCGGCGATGATGCCGATCCTCAATCCTGCCGGCGTGCAGGACATCCTCGACATGGGCATGCTCGGCTGGGCGATGTCGCGTTTCACGGGGCGCTGGGTCGGCTTCAAGACGATCGCCGAGACGGTCGAGTCGAGCGCGAGCGTCAACGTCAACCCGCATCAGCTCGACATCGTGCTGCCGCAGGATTTCGCGCTGCCCGAGGGCGGCCTCAACATCCGCTGGCCCGATCCGCCGCTCAACCAGGAGATGCGTCTGCACCAGTACGCGGTCGAGGCCGCGTGCGCGTTCGCGCGGGCCAACCGCATCGACAAGGTCGTGCTCGATTCGCCGAAGGCGCGCCTCGGCATCGTCACCACGGGCAAGAGTTACCTCGACGTGCTGCAGGCACTCGAGTACCTCGGCATCAGCGAGCGCGATGCGCGCGACATCGGCATCCGCGTGTACAAGATCGGCATGACCTGGCCGCTCGAGCCGGTCGGCATCCGCGATTTCGCCGCGGGCCTCGAGGACGTGATCGTCGTCGAGGAGAAGCGCTCCTTCATCGAGTCGCAGATGAAGGAGTACATGTACAACTGGCCGACGCGCCCGAGCGTGGTCGGCAAGTACGACGAGGAGGGCCGCTGGGTGCTGCCGAGCACCGGCGAGCTGACCCCGGCGATGATCGCGCTCGTGATCGCCAAGCGCCTCGCGCGCTTCTTCACGAGCGAGGCGATCCGCTCGCGCGTCGCCTGGATCGAGGCCAAGGAGCAGCAGCTCACGCTGCCGCGCGCAACGTTCCCGCGCGCCGCGCACTACTGCTCGGGCTGCCCGCACAACACCTCCACGGCGGTGCCAGAAGGCTCGCGCGCGCACGGCGGCATCGGCTGCCACTACATGGTCACGTGGATGGATCGCAGCACCGACACGTTCTCGCACATGGGCGGCGAAGGCGTGACGTGGTGCGGGCAGGCGCCGTTCACCGAGACGCCGCACATCTTCCAGAACCTCGGCGACGGCACGTATTTCCATTCGGGCTCGCTGGCCGTGCGCCAGGCGATCGCGGCCAAGGTCAACATCACCTACAAGATCCTCTACAACGACGCCGTCGCGATGACCGGCGGCCAGCCCGTCGACGGCACGCTGACCGTGCCCGACATCGCGCACCAGATGCGCGCGGAAGGCGTGCAGACGATCATCGTGGTGTCCGACGACATCGCGAAGTGGTCGCGCCCCGAGATCTTCCCGAGCGGCGTGGAATTCATCCACCGCGACGAGCTCGACGCCGTGCAGAAGCGCATGCGCGAGATCAAGGGCACGTCGATCCTGATCTACGACCAGACCTGCGCGACCGAGAAGCGCCGCCGCCGCAAGCGCGGCAAGCTCGAGGATCCGAAGAAGCGCGTCATGATCAACTCGCTGGTCTGCGAGGGCTGCGGCGACTGCGGCGTGAAGTCGTTCTGCGTGTCGGTGCTGCCGAAGGAGACCGAGTACGGGCGCAAGCGCGAGATCGACCAGTCCGGCTGCAACAAGGACTTCTCGTGCGTGAAGGGCTTCTGCCCGAGCTTCGTCACCGTGCACGGCGGCGGCCTCAAGAAGAAGAAGGGCAGCGCCGGCGCGGTCGATTTCGACGCGCTGCCGATGCCCGCGTTCGCGACCGACCTCGAGCGCCCGTGGAACGTGCTCGTCACCGGCATCGGCGGCACCGGCGTGGTCACGATCGGCGCACTGATCGGCATGGCCGCGCACCTCGAGGGCAAGGGCAGCACCGTGCTCGACCAGACCGGCCTCGCCCAGAAGGGCGGCGCGGTCACCTGCCACCTGCGCATCGCGAAGGCGCCGGGCGACATCCACGCCGTGCGCATCGCCGCGGGCGAGGCCGACCTCGTGCTCGGCTGCGACATGGTCGTCGTCAACGACTACTGGGCGCTGTCGAAGATCCGCGCCGACCGCTCCAACGTCGTGCTCAACACCTACGAGGCGATGCCGGGCACGTTCACGACCAAGCCCGACATGCAGTTCCCGGCGCAGAAGATCATCGACGCCGTGAAGCTCGCGCTCGACGGCGGCTCGCCCGAACTCGTCGACGCGACCGATCTCGCGACCGCACTGCTCGGCGACACGATCGCGGCGAACCTGTTCATGCTCGGCTACGCCTGGCAGAAGGGCTGGGTACCGGTGAGCCACGATGCGCTCATGCGCGCGATCGAGCTCAACGGCGCCGCGATCGAGATGAACAAGGCCGCGTTCAACTGGGGCCGCATGGGCGCGCACGATCTCGCCACCGTGCAGCGCGCGGCCGGCATCAAGGCGCACCTGCCGTCCGGTGCGATCCCGCTCGCACTGCCGTCGCGTCCGACCCGCGTGCCCGCGGGCGACGGCACGATCGCCTCGCCGCTCGCCGACGAGACGCTCAGCGGCAGCCTCGACGAACAGATCGAGCGTCGCGTCGCGTTCCTGACGGACTACCAGGACGCCGCCTACGCGAAGCGCTACCGCGGCCTCGTCGAGTCGGTGCGTGCGGCCGAGCAGCAGAAGACGCCGGGCTTCACCTCGCTGACCGCCGCGGTCGCGCGCTACGCGTTCAAGCTCATGGCCTACAAGGACGAGTACGAGGTCGCGCGCCTGTACACGAGCGGCGATTTCGAGAAGCGCATCCGCGATACGTTCGAAGGCGACTTCAAGCTTCACTTCCATCTCGCGCCGCCGCTGCTCGCGAAGAAGGATGCCGAAGGCCACCTGCGCAAGGCCGAGTACGGTCCATGGGTATTCACGGCGTTCCGCATGCTCGCGAAGTTCAAGCGCCTGCGTGGCACCGCGCTCGACGTGTTCGGCTACACTGCCGAGCGCCGCATGGAGCGCCGCCTGATCGAGGACTACACGCGCCAGGTCGGCGAGCTCGTCGCGGGTCTCGATGGCACGAATCACGCGCTCGCGGTCGACATCGCGAGCGTGCCCGAGCACATCCGCGGCTACGGCCACGTCAAGGAGCGCCATCTCACCGACGCGCTCAAGCGCCAGGACGACCTGCTCGCGGCGTGGCGTTCGCCGTCGCCCGAGCGTTCGGTGGCCTGATCGCCCGACACATCGCTCCATCCCGATGAACGCCGGCATGTCCGATGGCATGCCGGCGCTGCGTATCCCCGGTACCTGCTGCCTGCGCACACGCACGGCATCCGTACCGGAGATCCGCGATGTCGTCATCGTTCCACCGTTCCGTCACGCGCCGGCGCCCGCTCGCGCGTGCGCTCACCGTGGTGCTCGCCGCGTTCGCGGCGCAGGCCGAGGCCTCATCGTCGGGCGACAAGGACCTCGCCGACTTCCTGCTGAGCCCGTCGGTGCACGATGCGCACCTGCGCACGCCGAGCGAACTCGCTCGACTGGCCGACACCTACGGCCTGCACGCCTATCTTCCCGACGCGACGCGGGCGACACGCCCCGTCACCAACTGCAACGACAACGGCGCCGGCAGCCTGCGCGGCGAGATCGCGCTCGCCGCGAGCGGTGACACGATCGACCTGCGCAACCTCGGCTGCAGCACGATCTCGCTGACGACGGGCCAGATCGCGATCGCGGTCGACAACCTCGCGATCGTCGGGCCGGGTCGTTCGGCCCTCACGGTCAAGGCCGGCGGCGGCAAGTACGAGAACCGCATCTTCAACCACACGGGCCAGGGCAATCTCGTGATCCAGGGGCTCACGGTCAGTGACGGCCTCGTCGGCGGCCGCTCCTCGGCCGCGAGCGTCGCGGGCGGCTGCATCCGCTCGAACGGCGTGCTCACGCTCGGCAATCCGTTCGCCGCGGCGCTGCCCGAGACCGGCGTCGCGGTGCGCAATTGCCGCGCGATCGCCGCAGCGGGCGGGCTCGGCAGCGGCGGCGGCCTCTATGCGAATCAGGTCACCCTCGTGAACAGCATCGTCAGCGGCTGCGAGCTCCAGGCGCAGAGCGACGGCGGCGGGTTCCGCATCGACGGTGGCGGCGGTCTGTTCGCGGGGAGCCGCCTGCTCATGATGAACAGCGAACTCGTCGACAACGACGAGGACGGCTCCAAGTACGGCGGCGGCGGTGCGGCCGTCGGCCTGGGTGGAGAGGAGAACGTCCGCAGCCTGATCCTGTCCTCGACGATCGCGGGCAATGGTGCGCGTTTCGGCGGTGGCCTGAGTCTGTTCGGCAAGGCCGACGTGCGCAACTCGACGCTGTCGGGCAACACGGCCTACCGCGGCGGCGGCCTCGGGGTCTCGGGCCTCGGTTCGGACGTCACGATCGCCAACTCGACGATCACCGCGAATGTCGCGATCGCCGACAACACGGGCGGCGGCATCGAGGCACTGATCGGAGGCAACGCGATCCCGCTCACGAGCACGCTCGTGGCCGGCAATTTCCGTTCGACGTCGGTGCCCTCGGACATCGCCAACGGCAACAGCCCGGACTCGAGCGTGTCGGGCGCGAACAACCTCATCGGCGTGTCGGCGCTGGCGGTGCCGGCCGGCACGATCACCGGCGTCGATCCACGGTTGCGTCCTCTGGGCTGGTACGGCGGTCCGACCCGCACCCATGCGCTCATGGCCGACAGCCAGGCGATCGGCGCGGGCAGCAACCCGGCGAACGAGACCTACGACCAGCGCGGCAACGGTTATCCGCGCCAGGTCGGCCAGCGCGTCGACATCGGCGCGTTCGAATACAGCGACCGCATCTTCACGAACGGCTTCGATTGACGCTCAGGCGCCGACGCGCTCGCGCACAGCGTTCATGTCGCGCACGGGACGCACCTCGATCGCGCCGGCCTGCGCCCACGGGAACGAGGTCGCGATGCGCATGGCCTCGTCGATGTCGGCGGCTTCGATCAGGTTGAAGCCGCCGAGGTACTCCTTGGTCTCGGCGAACGGGCCGTCGACGATGCTCGTGCGGCCCTGGCGCACGCGCAGCGTCTTCGCAGTGGACGGCGGCTCGAGCTGCTGCGAACCGAGCAGGCGGCCCTCGTCGCGCAGCGTGTCGGCGTTGGCGAGGCAGTGGCGCATCATGTCGTCGGCCTGCCCTTCGGGCAGAGCATCGAGCAGGCTGTCGTCGTTGTAGATCAACACGAGGAACTGCATGGGCGGACTCCTTCCGGGGCCGCCACAAGTACGGCGCCGGCGCGCTGCGGTCAAGCGCCGGAGGTCGCGATGCCTCAGGACCATGCCGGCGTCCGATCTTTTTTCGTGGATCCGGAATCACCGTGTCGATCCGGCGCGCGCCCGTTCGTCGTGACCATGAACAGGCGCTCTGCGGCGCCTCGAGCGGAGTCCGCGATGCGCGTCCTGATCCTCGCCAGGCCCGAAAGCCCGCCACCGCACGATGCCGATGCGTGTGCCGTGCTCGCACGTGGAAACGAGGTGTTCGCGCGTGCCGGCGTGCTGCTCGCCTCGGGCCGCCTGCAGGCCGCCTCGCCGACCGCCGACAGCGGCGCCTCCGCGTTCTGGCTCGTGCAGGTGCACGCGTTCGCCGACGCACTCGCGTGGTCACGCCGTTGTCATGCGCACGAGGCGGGTCACGCCCTCGAGGTGCGCATCGTCACCGACGAACGGCACGACATGCCGACCCGATCTTCCCCCGTGTGCGCAGACACCGTGCACGACCGATCCGCGACCGCCGCGCCCCATGCGGCACCTTCAGGAGAAACGCGATGAAACTCGTCACCTACCTCAGTTTCGACGGCACCTGCCGCGAGGCGTTCACGTACTACGCCGGACTGCTCGGCGGTCGCGTCGAGGCGCTCATGCCATTCGGCGGCTCGCCGATGGCCGAGCACGTCGATCCGAAGGACCACGACCGCATCATGCACGGCAGCGTCGTGTTCGGTGACCAGCAGCTCATGGGCACCGATGCCGATTGCGGCCATCCCTACGAAGCCATCCGCGGCGCTTACGTGACGCTGCTCGTGCCGACCGTCGAGGAGGCCGAACGCGTGTTCGCGGGGCTCGCCGAGGGCGGCACGGTGACGATGCCGTTGCAGGAGACGTTCTGGGCCCCGCGCTACGGCATGCTCACCGACCGTTTCGGCGTACCGTGGATGATCAACACCGACATGCCGGCCGGCTCCGAAACCTGCGTCGACGCCCCGGCTGCGCCCTGACACCCTGCAAACGCCCTCGAACCAAGGACACCGCGATGACCACACAGATCTTCGTCAACCTGCCCGTCAAGGACCTCAAGCGCTCGGTCGCGTTCTACACGGCGCTCGGCTACACGTTCAATCCGCAGTTCACCGACGAGAACGCGACCTGCATGATCGTCGCCGACAACATCTTCGTGATGCTGCTGGTCGAGTCGTTCTTCCAGACCTTCACGCCGAAGCCGATCGCCGACGCGACGAAGACCACCGAGGTGCTCGTCTGCGTGTCGGCCGAAAGCCGCGAGGCGATCGACGCGCTCGTCGCCAAGGCCGTGGCTGCCGGTGGGGCGACGCCGAATCCCGCCAAGGACTACGGCTTCATGTACCAGCACGGCTACGAGGATCCGGACGGCCATATGTGGGAACTCGCCTTCATGGCCGATCCGTCCGCGATCGGCTCGCCGGCCTGACGGAACGAGGCACCGGAGCGGACACGCCGACGGTGCCGCCCGCCTGCCCGCCGCGGCCGTGCGCTTGCATGGCCGCGGCGGCGATGGTGTGATCCGGCCCCGATGACGAACCACGAGACCCGCGCCGCGATCGATGCGGTCTGGCGCACCGAATCGCCCCGGCTCATCGCCGGCCTCGCGCGCATGGTGCGAGACGTCGCGATCGCCGAGGAACTCGCCCAGGACGCGCTGGTCGGCGCGCTCGAGCGGTGGCCCGTCGACGGCGTGCCCGACAACCCCGGCGCCTGGCTCATGGCGACTGCCAAGCACCGCGCGATCGACATGCTGCGCCGCCAGCGCATGCTGATGGACAAGCACGCGCTGATCGCGCGCGAACTCGAGGGCACCGAGGGCGACGCGTACGAGGCGGCGATCGACGCGCTCGACGACGACATCGGCGACGATCTGCTGCGCCTCGTGTTCGTCGCCTGCCATCCGGTGCTGTCGACCGAGGCGCGCGTCGCGCTGACGCTGCGCCTGCTCGGCGGCCTGACCACGGTCGAGATCGCTCGCGCCTTCCTCGTGCCGGAGCCGACGATCGCGCAGCGCATCGTGCGCGCCAAGCGCACGCTCACCGACAAGCAGGTGCCGTTCGAGGTGCCGCGCGCCGCGGAGCGTGCCGAGCGCCTCGAGTCGGTGCTCGAGGTCGTCTACCTGATCTTCAACGAAGGCTACGCGGCCACGGCCGGTGACGACTGGATGCGCCCCGCGCTGTGCGACGAGGCGATGCGCCTCGGTCGCGTGCTGGCCGGACTCGCGCCGGACGATGCCGAGGTGTTCGGCCTCGTCGCGCTCATGGAGATCCAGGCCTCGCGTGCGAAGGCGCGCGTCGCCGCGGATGGTTCGCCGATCCTGCTCCCAGACCAGGACCGCTCGCTGTGGGATCGCCTGCTCGTCGAACGCGGACTCGAAGCCCTCGCGCGCGCCGAAGCGCTGTCGTCGCAACGCGGCCGCTACACCGCACAGGCTGCGATCGCGGCTTGCCATGCGCGCGCGCTGCACGCGTCCGACACCGACTGGGGACGCATCGCCGCGCTCTACACGGAGCTCGCGATCGCTGCGCCATCACCGGTCATCGAGCTCAACCGCGCGTTCGCGGTCGGCATGGCCGAAGGCCCCGACGCAGGCCTCGCGATCCTCGATGCGCTCGCGGGCGACGGCGCGCTGGCCGGCTACCACCTGCTGCAGGCCGCACGCGGTGACGCGCTCGAACGCCTCGGCCGCACCGACGACGCGCGCGACGCGTTCGAACAGGCCGCGTCGCTCGCGCGCAACGCACGCGAGCGCGCGCTCATGCTCGAGCGCGCGGCACGCTGCACGCCGGTCCGCAGCGCTCAGCCCGCGGGCGGCTGATAGATCTGCACGAGGTTGCCGCAGGTGTCGGCGAACATCGCGATGACGACCGGCCCCGCCTGCATCGGCGCGCGCGTGAACACGACGCCCTTCGCGCTCAGGCGCGCGTGCTCGGCGTGCACGTCGTCGACCTCGAACGCGATCGCCGGGATGCCTTGCGCAAACAGGCTTTCCTGGTAGGTGCGCGCGGCCGGGTTCGCGTTCGGCTCGAGCACGAGCTCGGCGTCGCCGCCTTCGGGCGAGCGCACGGTGATCCAGCGGTACTCGCCTGCGGGCATGTCGAGTCCCGGCACGAAGCCGAGCACGTCGGTGTAGAACGCGAGCGCTTTCGACTGGTCGTCGACGAACAGGCTGACGAGCCGGATCTTCATGGCAACTCCTGCAAGGTGATGGGTGCGACGGAGCATGCCGGGGCCGGCACCGGCGTGCTTCTCGAAAAGTGCGGAACCGCGGTCCACGCCGCCTCGAACAGCGACAGGCAGTGCGGCTGCTGCAACGGCAGGCGGTCGCGCAGCGCGATGCCGCTGGTGATCCAGCGGCGACGGTAGACCGACGGCGCGACACCGACGCGGCGCGTGAACAGCGCGCTGAAGCTGCCGAGGCTGCTGAAGCCGAGATCGAGGCACACGCGCGTGACCTCGTCGCCCCGCGCGAGCCGCAGGCGCGCCTGCTCGAGCCGCGCACGCGTGCGCCATTGGTGCGGCGTGTCGCCGAACACGGCGGCGAACGTGCGGATGAAATGCGGCGTCGACATCGACGCCTCGCGCGCGACATGGGCGAGCGACGCGCTCTCGCCGTCGCGCAGGTGCTCGCGCGCGCGCTGCAGGCGCAGGAGGCGTGTCGTCATGCGCATCGCTTCCGGACAGGTCACGGGAAGCGCCATCCTCACGGGATGGCGCTTCCGCTGCAACCGTCCCCGGCCACGAACCGTGGCCGGGACGTGCGATCAGTGCACGACGCCCTCGATGCGCCGCGGCACGAGCTCCTGCGAGCTCGTCGAGCCGATGCCGAGCTGGCCTTGGCTGTTGGTGCCCCAGGCCCAGTAGCGCCCCTGCTCGTCGATCGCGACGATGTGCTCGTCGCCGAGCGCGGCGTCGACGATGCGCACGCCCGCGAGCGCGGACAGGTCGACCGGCGCGGCGAAGTCGGCGCCATCCGTCGTGCCGTTGCCGAAGATGCCGGTGCCGTTCTCGCCCCAGGCCCAGAAACGGCCGAGCTCGTCGACGACCAGCGCCGTGCTCGCGAGCGCCGCGATGCCGGTCACTTTCGCGCCTTCGAGCGCGGAGAGGTCGACGAGTCGCGGTGTGGCCCGGCGTTCGCCGACGAAACCGTCGCCGAGCAGGCTGCGCCCGAAGCCGTTGCGGCCCCATGCCCAGACACGACCTTCGGCATCCAGGCCGTAGCTCGTCCACCCTGCGGCGGCGATGTCGCGCAGCGGCACCTCGCTGACGGCGTGCCAGTCCAGCTCGAGCGGCGGCTGGCGCTCGCCGTAGTCGGGATACTGGTCGTAGTCGTTGGCCAGGCTGCCGAGCTGACCGAAGTCGTTGTCGCCCCATGCCCACACGGTCGAGCCGTCGCGTGAAAGCGCCATCGCGTGGTCGTTGCCGACGGCGATGCGCGCCGCGTGCAGCGGGATGCCGACGGGAAGCGCCAACGGCTGGTCCACGCGCGTCGTATCGCCGAGGTTGCCCTCGCGGTTGCTGCCCCATGCCCAGACCACGTCATCGGCGTCGATGCCGACCGTGAACTCCATGCCGCCGCCCGAACGCACGTCGCGCATCGCACGCGAGGCCAGCGCACCGGTGGCGGCGACCGGCGTGAGCTGGTTCGACGCGAAGCCCGGGATGCCGTTGGTGAACTGCGAGTAGTGGTTGCCGTTGCCGAGCTGACCGTAGTGGTTCGGACCCCAACCCCAGGTCCAGCCCTCCGGCGAACCGGCGAACGCCTGGCGCCCGAGTCCGGAGTAGAGCCTCGGCGCACCCGCGAACGGCGGCGGATCGAGGCGGACGGGCGAGATCGCACCGTTCGTGTACGCCGCGAGGCCGACCGGGTAACCCCAGCTCCACAGTGCACCGGTCGAGGTCAGCGCCTGCCCGGAGGTTCCGCCGGCACCGACGAAACGGTCGCCACGTCCACAGTCGAGCGGCTGGCGATCGAGCACACTGCCGTCCGCCGCGAGCACCTCGACCTCCGCGAGCGTACGCGCACCGAGTGCCGGGCAGCGCTGGTCGATCGCGATCGCCTGTTCGCAACCGGCACAGACCGGATGCGACACGCTCGCCTGGCCGCCGAGAGTGACACCGTCGACGCCGCGCGTGCGCACCGTGAACGGCAGCAGCGTGCGGTTGTGCACGCGGACGCCGACCGTCGTGAGCGTGCGCTCGAGGCGCGCCTCGACATCGGGCACGCAACGGACCGGCACGCGTGCGGTGGCCAGGCTCGTGCCGCCCGGTGCGCGCAAGGCGACGTCGACGTCGTGCAGGCCGGCATCGGCGCAGACCGCGAGCGGATCGACGGTCACGCCGAGCAACGTGCGCGTGAAGTTGTCGATCGGCGCATCCTGCGGCGTGCCCGCACCGGCGAACGCGAGGCCTGCGCCGGCGAGTTCGACGTGACCCTCACCCGACGCGAACGCATGGCGCTCGACGATCGCCTTCGCGATGACGGGCGCTCCGCCGGCACGCGCGACGACGCGTGCCGGCGTATCGAAGGCCTGGATCTGCGCACGCATGCCCGGAGCCCCGAGTGATCCGATCGCGACGGGCAGCGCGCGATCGACATGCGTCGTATCGCCGAGTTCGCCGTAGAGGTTGGTACCCCACGCCCATGCCCGCGACGCATCGTCGAGGAGCACGGCGCCGGCATTGCCGATCGATGCCGCCGCGACGTGCGCATCACCGAGGAACGCCATGTCGATGCGCACGGGCGACGCGCGCACCTCGAGGTCGCCGAGTCCGAGCTGGCCTTCCTCGTTGCCACCCCACGACCACAGCTGGCCCGCGTCGTCGATCGCGAGGGTGAACGAACCTCCGTTCGCGGCGAGCGCCCAGCGCAGGCGGCCGCTGCTGAATTCCGGAAACACGACGCGCGCCGGGATGCGCCATTGCGGCTGCTGGGTGAAGCCCGTGCTGCCGTTGCCGAGTTCTCCGCGCGAGTTGTTGCCCCAGCTGTAGGCACGGCCTTCCACGTCGATCGCGATCGCGTGGTTCTCGCCGGCCGACACGAACATCACCGGCGTCGATCCGATGGCCGAGCGGTTCACGGCGACCGGGCGCAGGCGTTCGGTCGTCGAGCCGTCACCGAGCTGGCCGTAGCTGTTGTAGCCCCACGACCAGAGGTGGCCGTCCTCGTCGACGATCAGGTTGAAGAAGCGCCCGGCCGAGATCGCGCGGATCGCCTTGCCGCCGAGGCTGGCGAGGTCGACCTGCACCGGTGTGGGCCGCGTCGTCGTGGTGCCGTCGCCGAGCTGGCCGTAGACGTTGCCGCCCCACGACCACAGGCGTCCGTCGACATCGAGTGCGAGATTGTGGAAGCGCCCCACCGCGATCGTGGTGACCGGACGGTCGAGCACGGAAGCGCCGACGCGTACGGGCGTGTCGCGCGTGGCGAGCGTGCCGTCGCCGATCTGGCCCTCGCCGTTGTAGCCCCACGCCCACACTTCGCCGTTGCCGAGCAGGGCGACGCTGTGACGTTCGCCGGCGGCGACCTGCACGATGCCGCGCGCAGCCAGCGAGGCATGCATCACCCCCGGGTAACCGCCGTCGCGACGCGTCACATCGGGCCGTCCGGTGCTGCGGCGACTCAGGTTCCACAACGCGGGCTCGGAGGTCACGAGCAGCGATTCGGCGACACCGAAGCCGGACCACATGCCCTTGCTCAAGGTCTTGGAGACGACACTTCCGAAGACCTCGCAGACCAGCGTGCGCGTCTCGTGCAACGTGCCGGCGGCATCGCGCAGTTCGAGCGTCGCGATCGGCGTGCGCCCGATCGGGCAGGTGTAGCCGGTCTCGATCGTCAGCGAACAGCCCGCACAGACCGTGCGTGGCGTGGTCGCGGCAGGCGACAGGCCGATGCCCGGAAGGGGGACGAGTGCGGCACGCACTTCGTGTACCGACGTGCTGGCGAGATCGACCTCGGCGGCCTGCAGTGGCGTCACGCGCACGCTCGACTCGACCTCGACGCAATGCCGGGTGACGCGCTCCGCGGGCAGCGGCACCTGTGCGAGCCGCGTGCCCGTGGCACCCGACAGCGGATCGAGCGCCCACAGCTCGATCACGCCTTCGCTCGACCAGCTGTCGCCGAGCGCCTGCCAGGCCGGATCGGCCACGCAGGCGATGTCGAGCACGTCCTGGATCGCGGTGTTGCCCTGCAGCGACCCGAGGCCGTTCGATCCGAGTCGCACCGTGGTGCCACGCGGCGGTCGCGCGACCAGCAGGTAGTCGCCGGAACCCGACACCGGCGTGACCGTGACGCTGCGACGCTCGACGAAGCCGGTCATCTGCGGCGCACCGACGTCGAGCGTGTAAACGGGAACATCGATGCCGGGGCGCACGATGCGGTCGGCCATCGCCGCGAGGTCGTCGGTGTTGGCGTAGAGGTTCTGCACGATCGCCGGCACGCCGGTCAGGCCGACGTCGTGGATGCAGGCCTCGCGGTACCAGCCTTCGAGGTTGCTGCACGCGATCTCCGCCATCTGCTGGCGCAGCGGATCGAGCACCACCGGTGCCGACGGGAACGTCGGCTCGATGCAGCCGTTGGCGAACAGGCATTCCTCGGGACGCACGAGCCAGTCGGCGCCGAACAACGCGTACAGCGCGGTCCAGCTCAGGCCGTCCTCGTACGGCACGCGCTCGCCGTTGCGACGCGTGAGATCGTGGCTCGCGTTGCCGCCGTTGACACCGAGCATGCCGCGCTCCTCGCCGGCATGGCCGGGCGGGCGCAGCAGCTGGATGTCGAGCACGGGCGGTGCATTGCGGTAGCGTTCGGCGTCCTCCTGCGGGAACGCGAGGCCGGCCACCTTGACGCCGTAGCCTGCGAACGCGCCGTCACGCGGCCACGCCACCGTGACGCTGATCGGATCGAGCACCGAACCCAGCATGCGGCCGAGCATGCGGTTGATGAGGATCACGCCGCCGCCCGGAAGGTCGATGTAGCGGTTGCGCGAGAACACGTGCCAGCCCCCTTGCCCCGCAGGTCGGCTGCCGTTGATGCGGATGTCGAGGAAGTGCGAGTCGCCGGCGAACCCGCTGATGTCCGCCTTGTTGCCGTGGATCTCGACGACGTCGCGGCCGACCTGCAGCGCGACGGCCTGCGGCCACGACACGCCGAGGCCCGGCAGGAAGCGCGCCTGCACGTCGAGGCCTTCGACACCGGGCACGCGCTGCAGCACGTAGTCGCCCGAGGCGTAGTAGTCGTAGGCGAGTCCGTCGGCCGTGACGAGGTGCGGCGAGCCCCAGATGCGGTCCGGCTCGGGCAGCTCGTCCTTGCCGCGGCAGACCAGCAGGTTCAACGCATCGGCCTCCTGGTTGGCGCCGGAATCGCGCACGGTGACGCGCCCCTGGCGCGCACCCGCGTCCGGTCCGCAGGTCGCCGAGCCCGTGATCGACTCGCTTTCGCCCGGCGCGATGACGACGACATCGGGGCTGGGCACGAGCGGATCGCCGAGCACGACCGGCACGAACGGCTCGGTCACGCCGCCGGCGCTCGCCCCCGCACCGACCTGGCCATTGGCCTGCACGCTCGTGTTGATCTCGCCGTCACCGGTGAGCGGATCGATCCACAGCTGGCCGCCGCAGACCGGCACCTCGTTGGTCTTGCCGCAGAACAGGCCGACGCAGGCGACCACGGGCGAATGGATCACGCCGTCCGGCGCAGCCTCGCACTCCGAAGGCTCGTAGCTGATGCCGTAGGCATCGTCGCCGAACAGCGAACTCGAGATGTTCGCCGGCCCCATGCGTCCGCTCGGCGTGAGACCGAGGAATGCCGACAGGCTCGGCAACGCGACGAGGCGGCCGATGCGTGCGGAGCCACGGCCATCGTCCTGCATGTCGCCGGCTTCGTACTCGCCCGCGAAACGCAGGACTTCCTTCTGCACCGAGTACGACAGGCCGATGTTGCCGTTGCCGCCGAGCAGGCCCGCGATGCGCTTGAGCACGTTGCTCGCCTCGAGCGACGCCTTGAACTCGGCGACCACTGCGCCGCGCGAGTCCTTGTTGTTGGCGTGCACGGCCTTGGCGTTGGCGCCTTCGAGCACGATGCCCGTACCGATCGACACGCGCGCAGTGAGGCCGATTTCGGTGTCCACGCCGCCGAGCGTGCTGACCAGCCAGCCGATCAGGCCGCTCGGGCTCGTGAGGTTGGCGACGGCTTCGATGCCGCCCGCCACGCCGGCATCGCCCTTGAGCACGATCGGTACGCCGTTGACGAGGTCGTTCATCTGGCTCGAATCGACCGGGATGCCCATCTTGAACGCGACGCCGCTGGCCGAGCTCAGACCGACCTGGAAGCCCGAAAGTCCCGGGATCAGCAGACCCTCGACCGACGTACCGAAGCTGACTTCGCCGTACGGGCGCACCTTCACCTCCGAGCCCGCGAGCGAACTCGCGAGCAGGCCGAGCGGACCCGCCGTGCGCAGGAAATTGAACGCGACCGCGTCGTTGCTCGAGCGCCACTTGCACTTCACGCCCGCGCCCGAGGCGCCGACCTTGATGTCGACGCCGACGTCGAGCGGACTCATCGAGATCTTCGGCGTGAACGTCAGCGACGCCGCCGAGGTGTCGCAGCCACCGATGAACAGCGCGTGCGCGTCACGGTTCGCGAGGCCGCGCGAACGGCGCGACAGCGGTGCCCATGCGCCTTCGGCGACGGTCTCGACCTCGCCGTCGAGCGTCTGCAGGTCGCCGCGGTAGGCCGCATCGGCACCCGGAATCGGCGGACCGCTGCGGTAGACGACCGTCTCGGGCAGCACGCCTTCGCTGACGAGGAAGCCGTCGGCCGCCTGCGCGACATCGTAGATGTCCATCCAGTTCGGTTCGACCATCGCGAGCCACTGGCCGTCGCGCGACTCGACGTCGACGACACGTCCGCCGTAGGCACGACCGTCGACGCGGTAGTCGACGAGCTGGCCGACCGTGACGGCCTGGGTGAGCACGAGCGGCAGGTGCACGTCGCCCGCGTCGAGTGCGGTGCGCAGGCGCTGCAGCAGCTCGGGTGCGGCGAACGCGGATCCGCGCGCGAGCGGCTGCGCACCGGCGATCGGGAACTGCACGTTCGCGGGGTCGATCGCGGTGACGCCGGGCTTGCGCGGCCACACCTCGATCGAGAGGCTGGCCGACCAGCGCTCGGCCAGCGCGCGCTGGCCGATGTCCTCGAGATTCGGGCGCAGTCCGACGAGCAGGCGACCGCGCGCGAGGTCCGCAGGCACGGTCACGCGCACACGCCCCGCCCCCTGCCATGCCACGACATCACCGGCGAACTCGGCCGGCAACCAGTCGAACTCGCCATCGGCGCGCTGGATGCGCACGGCGAAGCGCAACTGGTCGGCCGGCACGGCATCGAGCACGTTGCCGTCGCGATCGAGCTTGTCGACCGCGAACTCGAGCACCTCGCCGGGCGTGGCGACGACCAGCGTGCGGTCGATGCGCGTGCCGAACCACTCCGGATCGGGATCGAGCGCGGCCATCGCGAGCGCGTGAGCACGCGCCTCGACGTGCTCGGTGCGCACGGGCAACTGGTTCTGTCCGAAGTCGGAGGCCTCGAACTCCTGCGTCGTGGTCGGCGGCAGATCGGCGTCGAACGCGTCCTGCGCCTCCTCGACGACCGGCTCGACCACGCCTTGCGAGGGATGGCAGCCGACGACGATGCCGTTGATCACGCTGCCGTCGACACGACCGAGGCCGCCCTCGACCCAGCACGTCTGCGCGGGGTCTTCCGGCGCCGCAGCGACGACGATTTCATAGAGCGCGCCGTCGGGCAACGCGAACGCGAAGGGTCCGTCCATCGTCAACATGCGCTGCTGGCCCGAGCGCGCCTCGCGCAGCGTGAGCGCGCCGCCCTTGAGCCCCGAGAGTGCCCCACCGACCGCGAGCGTGCCCGCGCCGGGTTCGACCTCGATCGTCCAGGCCTGGTCGGTCGAGAGGCCGTTGGCGGCCGTCGCGGTCAGCGTGACCGTGGCGTCGCCGGGTTCGGTCGGCGACCACGCGAGCGCACCCGTGGCGGCGTCGACCTGCATGCCCTGCGGGGCGCGCGCGAGCGCGAACGTCAGCGACTGGCCCTGCGCTTCGACATCGGGCACGTAGACATACGGCGTGGCGACGATGGCCGTGCGCGGCGGCTCGGTGACGAACACGGGCGACGGCGTGCCGGCGGGCAGGACATCGACCGTCCATGCCTGCGTCGCGAGGCCACCGTGCGTGCTGCGGACCTGCGCGACCGCAGCGGCGCTGCCTTCGGCCTTGGGCAGCCACTGCACGACGCCCGACAAGGCATCGACCTGCATGCCCGCCGGTGCTTCGGCCAGCCGGTGCTCGAGCGGATCACCGTACGGGTCCTGCGCCTGCAGCCGGTACGTGTACGGCACGTCCACGATCGCGGCGCGCGGTGCCTGCGAGACGATGACCGGCGGATCGACGCTCTCGAAGCCCGCGACGAGCAGGCGGTCGATGACGGCACCGAACGGCGTCGCGACGAACCCGGGCGAGACGGCGGCGAACACGGCGCCGAGCGACACGAGCGCGAACACGGCGATCGCCGCGGCGCGCACGCGCGAACGGAGGACGGACGGCACGCGCGGTGCCGCGGGAGGCTGGAGCATCGGGATTCCTCGGGAGTACGACGACGCCCGCGCACGGCGACCACACGCAGGGCATGTGGCCGTTCAGGGGACCGTGGCGGGGCCGCGATGATCGGCAACGGCGCCGTCGATGCCAACCCGTCGCGTCACGGAAGCGTGACGCGATACCGATCCGTTACCGTCCGAGCATCGACAACGCATCGTCCGCGCATCGCGCGGCTGCGTGTCACCCGCGTGACGCGGGCGCGCTCAGCCCGTCGCGTCGAGGAAGGTCACCACGCCGGTCTCGAGCGAGTACTCCGCGCCGACGATGAGCAGGCGACCGCCGAGCACGAGCTGCTCGACCACGGTGGAGCCGTGGCGCAGCTGGTTGACCGACATGCGGATGTTGTTGAGCACGGCCTGATGCACGAGGGCGCCGTGGTCGTGGGCGAGCGAGGTCGCGAGCAGCGGCTCGACCGACGGGCGCACGCGGTCGACGATCGAACGCAGGTTGCGCGACTGTTCCTCGGAGCGACGCCCGAGCTCCTCGATCGTGGCGAGGATCGCGCCGCAGTTGGAATGGCCGAGCACGACCACGAGCGGGGTGCCGTAGCGCTCGGCCGCGAACTCGACGCTGCCGATCTGCGACGGTGCGACGACGTTGCCGGCGACGCGGATCACGAAGAGGTCGCCGAGGCCCTGGTCGAACACGATCTCGGCCGGCACGCGCGAATCCGAACAGCCGAGGATGATCGCGAACGGCGACTGCGCGTCGGCCACCTCGCGGCGGCGCGTCGTGCTGGTCTGCGCGTCGCTGCCGATCGAGTCGGAAACGAAGCGCGCATTGCCTTCGCGCAACCGCGTGAGCGCTTCCTGCGCGGACATCATCGGCCACCGCCGAGGCGCACGAAGTGCGCGTGGTCGGGGCGAGGGAAGCGGGCAGCGGTTCGGGACATCTCGGGCGGGATCCTGATGGCGCGGGACGGCGATCATACCGGCGCCCGGCGAGGCCTGCCGCCATGCGCCGGCGTAGGGTGCCCTGGCCTGCAGAGACAGGCCACGGCATCATCGCGTGATGGACCGATCCCGTCACACGATGCCCGGGGCCGCTGTCGTCCGCGCTCTGGTCGCCACGCTGCTGGCCGCGCTGCTCGTCGGCTGCGCAGCGCCTGCAACGCGATCAGGCGACCAGATGACGGCTGCAACCGCCGACACACGCTTCACGATCGTCACGCTCAACCTCTGGCACGACAAGGCCGACTGGCCGGCGCGACGCGACGTCATCGTGTCGACCCTGCGCGACATGAAGCCGGACGTGATCGCGCTGCAGGAGGTGCTGCAGCACGAGACGCTGCCGAACCAGGCGACGACACTCGCCGATGCCCTCGGCTACCGCGCCGTGTTCGTCTCGGCCGATGCGCCCGGCGCCGCGCGCCGCTACGGCAATGCCCTGCTCGTTCGCGACCCGCCGATCGACGAGGATGCGATCCTGCTGCGCCCGCTCGACGACTACCGCACCGCCGCGCGTGTGCGCGTTCCGGTCGAAGGACATCCCGTCGACGTCGCCGTGACCCACCTGCACTGGCAGCCCGAAGGCAGCGCGATCCGCCACGCGCAGCTCGACCACCTGCTCGCCTGGCTCGATGCGCGTCCGCATCGCGACGCACCGCTGTTCGTCGCCGGCGACTTCAACGTGCCGTCCGACGCGCCCGAGATCGCGACGTTCGCCGCACGCTACCGCGACGCCTACGACGCGATGCATCCGGGCACGGCTCAGGACGACCTCGCCCACACGACGCTCAATCCCGCGTTCCATGCGCCGCTGCGCATCGACCACGTGTTCTTCGATCCGCGGCGCGCGACGCCGCTGTCGGTGCGCCGCCTGTTCGTCGAACCGTACGCGCCGGACGCGTGGGCTTCGGACCATTTCGGCGTCGTCGCGACGTTCCGGCTCGAAACCTGGCCGTGATCGCACGCCGCTGAACCCTTGCGGAGCCGCCCTCACGCCTCCATGAACGGTCGCGCCCGTGCACGGCACGCCTGAGGCGCGCATCGGGTAGCATGCGCGCCGCGGACCGCGGGTCCGTCCGTATCGCGACATCACCGCGACGCCGTGCCGACGCCATCCGCATGGCCGCGCAGGAGACCGCATGCCCCCCGAATCGTCCGTTTCCCGGTCCGACGCCATCGTTTCGGTGCGCGGCGTCGGCAAGACCTACAAGAGCGGCCTGCAGGCGCTCAAGCCGATCGACCTCGACATCCGCCGCGGCGAAATCTTCGCGCTGCTCGGCCCGAACGGCGCCGGCAAGACCACGTTGATCAGCATCATCTGCGGCATCGTCAACGCGAGCGAGGGCCAGGTGCTCGCCGACGGCCACGACGTCGCGCGCGACTACCGCGCCGCACGCGCGAAGATCGGCCTCGTGCCGCAGGAACTGTCCACCGACGCGTTCGAGACCGTCTGGGCGACCGTCAACTTCAGCCGCGGCCTGTTCGGCAAGCCCAAGGATCCGGCCTATCTCGAGAAGGTGCTGCGCGAGCTCTCGCTGTGGGAGAAGCGCGACGCCAAGATCATGACGCTGTCGGGCGGCATGAAGCGCCGCGTGCTGATCGCCAAGGCACTGTCGCACGAGCCGAGCATCCTGTTCCTCGACGAGCCGACCGCCGGCGTCGACGTCGAGCTGCGCCACGACATGTGGCAGATGGTGCGGCGCCTGCGCGAGAACGGCACCACGGTGATCCTGACCACGCATTACATCGAGGAAGCCGAGGAGATGGCCGACCGCATCGGCGTCATCGCCAAGGGCGAGCTCATCCTCGTCGAGGACACCCATGTGCTCATGCGCAAGCTCGGCAAGAAGCAGCTCGCGCTCACGCTGCAGCATCCGCTCGAGGCGATCCCGCCCGCGCTCGCGTCGCTGCCGCTCGAACTCTCGGCCGACGGTACCGTGCTGACCTACACCTTCGACACGCAGACCGAGGAGACCGGCATCGCCGGCCTGCTGCGCGTGCTCGCCGAGCACGGCATCGATTTCAAGGACCTGCGCTCGCACGAGAGCTCGCTCGAGGACATCTTCGTGAGCCTCGTCCATCGCAAGGAGGCCCGCGCATGAACCTGCACGCGATCCGCGCGATCTACCGCTTCGAGATGGCGCGCACGTTCCGCACGATCACGCAGAGCATCGCCTCGCCGGTGCTGTCGACGGCGCTGTACTTCATCGTGTTCGGCGCCGCGATCGGCTCGCGCATGGGCGACATCGACGGCGTCAGCTACGGCGCCTTCATCATCCCGGGCCTGCTCATGCTGTCGCTGCTCAGCGAGAGCATCTCGAATGCCTCGTTCGGCATCTACATGCCGAAATGGGCCGGCACGATCTACGAGCTGCTGTCGGCGCCGGTGTCGTGGTTCGAGGTGGTCATCGGCTACGTTGGCGCGGCCGCGACCAAGTCGCTCATGCTCGGCGTGCTGATCCTCGTCACCGCACGCGTGTTCGTGCCGTACGAGATCGCGCACCCGGTGTGGATGGTCGGCTTCCTCGTGCTGACCGCGGTCACGTTCAGCCTGTTCGGCTTCATCATCGGCCTGTGGGCCGACGATTTCCAGAAGCTGCAGGTGATCCCACTCATGGTGGTCACGCCGCTGACCTTCCTCGGCGGTGCGTTCTACTCGATCGCCATGCTGCCGCCGTTCTGGCAGAAGGTCACGCTGTTCAACCCGGTCGTGTACCTGATCAGCGGGTTCCGCTGGAGCTTCTACGGCACCGCGGACGTCGACATCGTCACGAGCACGGCGATGACGCTCGGCTTCCTCGTGCTGTGCCTCGCGTTCGTGTGGTGGGTGTTCCGCACGGGCTGGAAGCTGCGCAACTGAGCACAGGGGTGTTCTGTCGCTCGTGGCGAATGGCGCCTTGCTTCATGGGCAGGGCTTTCGAGCACCTGCTGCGGACATGCCTTTTTTGAGCAATGGCCTTCACTCGCCTTCGGCGAGCGAAAGCCCTTGCCCCTGAGAATCTTGCGCCGCACGTTGGACAGATGCCGCCAGCGGACCGCCGCATGTCGTCATTCGTTGCACCTCCGGGCTTGTCAATGCTGCTTGCTGCAGGCAGCGATTCGCTCACGGGGAAGAACGGGGGATGTCACGAGCCATACCTTTCGCATGGGCAGCGGGTACCTCGCTCCTCGTTCTCGCTGGAGCGGTCTTCGAAGTCGACATCGAGAATGCGTTGTGGATCCTGTCGCCAGCAGTCCACGCCTGGATCGCCGGCGTTGTGCTAGCGACCATCATCTTGCTGGCCAAGCGCGCGAGTTCCGGCAAGCAGCGCCTGGTTCATACCGCGAGCGCAACGCTCGTCATTACGGCTTGGGCGGGTGCGTTGATCTTCGCCTCCGATCTGTCCACGAACGTCCGCTTTGGCCTGTTGCGCCCGTACTACGAGGCGAAGCTGCGTGACGTGCACGCCGGAGTCGGAGAAGACCGGGGGCAAAGGGAGGGTCCGCTCGTGGCCTTCTACTGGCTCCGCGGGGTCGCCGACAACTGGGTGGGCCTCATCCACGACCCCAGCAACACCCTGCGGCTCCCCGATGCAAAGGCCGCTTTCGGCGGTGACATGGTCTCTCTAGTCCGACTAGACGATCACGGGTTCCTCTGTACGTTTACCTAGCTGCTCCCAGAGTGGCCCGCATCCCTCCCGTGCTGCGTGTCTTCAGTCACCCTACTGGAGTGAAGTCGATGAAGCCGATCCGAGAGGTCATGCGCGGTTTGGCCCTGCTGTGCTGCCTGGCATCGGCTGCGGCACAGCCGGCGGCCGCGGCTGACCCGCTGCCGGCCGATGGCGGCGAGCCCGGCAAGGTCGTGCTGGCCGCGCTGCAGGCCCAGCGCACGGGCGACTTCGAGGCATGGAAGAAGGCCTTCCATCCGCGCGTCTGGCAGGGGTTCGAGGAACCGCGGCGCAAGATGCTCGAGCGCGGCGTGAAGTATTCGCCGATATCGGCGCACATCCTCGGCGGCACGGTCGATGGCGATCGCGCCACCGTGAACATCGAAGCGACCTTCCCCAGCGCGACACGGACCACCGACGCCGACCTCGAGCGATTCGAAGGCGAGTGGCGCGTCACGCGGATGTAACGCGCGGGCGCCCCGCCAAGGCCGGATGCCCAGACGGGACCGGCGACCCCGTTTCGCACGACCGGCGCGATCAGTCGGCGAGACCGAGCACCTTCTCGACGCTGCCCTGCGTCAGCGGGTGGTAGCCCGGCCTGGCCTTGCGGTAGACCTCGATCGCGAACGCCTTGCCGTCGGGGGTCTTGGCGAGCTCTTCGTAGATCGGCACGACGAGCTTGCGGCGGCCGATGTGGCCGATGAACTCGCCGATCTGCGGACGCACCTTCACGTAGCCGGCGCGCACGGTGGCGACGTACCAGCGGAACGCGACCTCGGCGTTGCCGGTTCCCGTGAGCTTCCAGGCATCGTCGAGCGCGCCGAGCTGCTCGAGGGTCGGCTTGGCCGGCAGCGCGTTGATGAAACGCAGCCACTCGTAGGTGACCCAGTCCTTCGCGGGCAGGTCCTTCGCGGCGAGCGTGCCGGCGAGGAAGGCCTTGCTCGCTGCATCGACCGCGTCGAAACGCTTCGAGTGCGCGACCGGCGCATTCTTCGGGATGCCCGGCTTGTGCAGCCACTCGTCGAGTTCGGCCTGGGTGACCTTGCCCGGGTGCTTCTTCGCGAGGTTGGCGTCGTAGTAGGCGAGGAAGTCGTCGGTGATGATGCTCTTGAACGCGAAATGGTCGAAATAGGCGCGCACGAACGGATCGAACACGTCGCGGCCGTAGCGCGACTCGAGGAAGCGCAGGAACCAGCGGCCCTTGTCGTACGGGATGCCGCTGAGGCCTTCGTCGGGATCGATGCCCTTGAGATCCGTCACGAGCAGCTGCTCGGCCGGCTTCATCTTCGCGATATCGGTGCGCAGTTCCTGGTCGTCGACGACGAGCTGCATCGTCGCGACCTCCTTGCCGTACAGCGCCTCGACGATGCGGTTCTCGACGAACGTCGTGAAGCCCTCGTTGAGCCACATGTGCTGCGCGTTGGCGTTGGTGACGAGGTTGCCCGACCAGGAGTGCGCGAGCTCGTGCGCGATGAGGCCGACGAGGCTCTTGTCGCCGGCGATGATGGTCGGCGTCGCGAACGTGATGCGCGGGTTCTCCATGCCGCCGAACGGGAAGCTCGCCGGCAGCACGAGGATGTCGTAACGGTCCCAGCGGTACGGGCCGTAGAGTTTCTCGGTCGCGGCGATCATCGCCTCGGTGTCCTCGAACTCCTTGGCCGCCTTGGCGACGACCGACGGTTCGGCGTAGACGGCCGTACGCGGACCGGTCTCGCGCACGTCGAGCTCGCCGACCGCGATCGCGAGCAGGTAGGCCGGGATCGCCTGCTTCATCGTGAAACGGTAGTCGCCGTCGAGCGCGTGCTTGACCTCGTTGTCGGCGCTCATGAGCACGCGCAGCGCCTTCGGCGCCTTCACGTGTGCGCTGTAGGTGAAGCGCACGGACGGCGTGTCCTGCAGCGGGATCCAGCTGCGCGCGTGGATCGCCTGCGACTGCGAGAACATGAAGGGGTGCTTGCCGCTCGAGGTCTGCTCGGGCGTCATCCACTGCAGGCCCGAGGCCTCGGGCTTCGAACGGTAGGCGATGCGCACAGCCGGCGCGGCGGACGGCAGCTCGATGCGCAGTGCCGAGCCGAAGATCGGATCGCGTGGCGCGAGCGTCCAGGTCGCCTTGGTGGCCTTGCCGTCGGCGCCGATCGCCTCGATCGAGCGGATGTCGAGGTCGCGCGTGTCGAGCACGAGCGTGCGCGCGGCCTTGTCGTGCCAGTCGAGCGCGAGCTCGGCGCTGCCGGCGAGCTCCTTCTTCGCGAAGTCGACGTCGAGGTCGAGCTTGAGGTCGCGCACGCTGACCACCTGCGGCTGCGCGTAGCTGTGCGGGTCGGTTTCGGCCATGAGCGGGCCCGTGAGGACGGCGAGGACGCCGGCGGCGAGGAAACGGAACGGTTGCATGCGGACTCCCGGTGCGAGCGGGCCAGTATGCCACCGCGCCGGCAGCCCCCGCCCCGCGACGATCGGCCCTCGTGCGTGCGCGTGCGCTGGCGTATAGTGAGCCACTGGGGGAGTTCCACATGCACGCTCGACTCGAATCGCTCTACGGCCTGCTCGACAGCCCAACGGTCGACGAGGTCCGCGCCATCGTCGGCGACGCGGTCGCCGAAGCCGGTTTCGACGGCTGGCTCTACGCGTCCGGCGCCGCGCAACCCAAGCCCACCTGGCTGCTCGACGAGTACCCGCGGGCGTGGATGGCGCACTACCTCGACCGCGGCTACTTCGACATCGATCCGGTCGTCGGCCATTGCCGCATCCGCTCGGTGCCCTGCCTGTGGTCGTCGACGCCGGAGGCCCGCCGCACCGGCTACATGACCGACTTCTTCGGCGAAGCAGCCGATTTCGGCCTCGTCGCCGGCGTCGGCATCCCGTTGCACGGCCCCGGCATGCCGTCCGGCATGGTCGCCGTATCCACCGCCGATCCGCGCGAAGTACCCAGCCTGCAGCAGCTCTCGCAGCTGCACCTCGTCGCCACGTTCCTGCACGAGGCCGGCCTGCGTCTGGGCCAGCCCGTCACGACCGCGCCTGCACCCATGATCGAATCGGCGCACCTGACGTCGCGCGAGGCCGATTGCCTGCGCTGGGCGGCGGAAGGCAAGACGAGCTGGGAGATCGGCCAGCTGCTCGCGATCGGCGAGCGCACGGTGACGTTCCACCTGCAGAACGCCGCGCGCAAGCTCGGCGTCGCCGGCCGCCGCCAGGCGGTCGCACGCGCGATCTCGCTGCAGCTCATCGCCGTCTGAAGCGCGGCGCCGACGGCGCCTAGCACACCTTGAGATCCTTGACTAGCTGTAAGAACTTACAGCTAGGCGAAACCCTGCCTGCCGGTCATGCTGGACTCATGGAGCGGCGACGCTCCACCTCCCCCCTGGTCGGGCGGGAGGGTTACGGGCCGACGGATGCGGTCCGTCTTCCGCCCGGCCGTCTAGTCCCGTCACGCCGATCCGCCGGATCAAGGATCGACGGAGCGCCACGGATCGGCGCTCAGACGCGGTACCCGCGATGGATTGCAACGATGCCGGCCGACAGATTGCGCACATCGACGTGCGCAAGGCCGGCATCCTCCATCATGCGCTTGAGCGTCGCCTGGTCCGGGTGCTTGCGGATCGACTCGGCGAGATAGCGATAGCTCGCGGCATCACCCGCGACGAGGCTGCCCACGCGCGGCAGCACCTTGAAGGAATGGAAGTCGTAGAGCGGCCGCAGCAGCGGTTCGCGAACGGCCGAGAACTCGAGCACGAGCGCGCGTCCGCCGATCTTGAGCACGCGATGGATCTCGGCCAGCGCGCGCTCCTTGCGCGTCACGTTGCGCAGGCCGAAGGCCATCGTCACGCAGTCGAAGCTGCGATCCGGAAACGGCAGTGCCTCGGCGTCGAGCTGGGTGTAGTCGAGCCCGCGCACGAGGCCGCGGTCGGTGAGCCGATCGCGGCCGACGCGCAGCATGTCGCCGTTGATGTCGCCGATCACGATGCGGCCGTTCGCGCCGACTTTCGGCAGCAGCAGCGCGGCGATGTCGCCCGTGCCGCCGGCGAGATCGAGCACGGCATCACCCGCACGCACGCCGCTCGTGGCGACGAAGTGGCGCTTCCAGAGCCGGTGCAGGCCGAACGACAGCAGGTCGTTCATGATGTCGTAGCGACGCGCGACCGAGGTGAACACCTCGCCGACGAGGCGTGCCTTGTCGGTCTCGGGAACGTCGCGGTAGCCGAAGTGCGTGGTCGGGGTCTCGCTCATCCGCGCATCGTACCCGAGCCGTTGCGGAGCGTCGCCCGCTGCGCGCCCGGCGCGGCTGCATGCCACGCCGTACCGCATGCGCCGGCTGGCGCGACGTGGCGATCAGTCGGTGACACGCTTGCGCAAGGTCATGCGGGCGCTCGGCACGGCGGCGTGGCGGGCCACGCCGAGTTCCGCAGCGACGTCGACGTAGCCGAGCAACGCCGCCACTTCACCGGCCGTTCGGCCGAGGCCGTCGCACAGCTCGATCGAGGCACCCTGCGCGCGCAGCAGGCGCGCGACGCCGAGCAGGCCGTGCATCGCGCACGCGTGCAGCGGACTGACGCCGCGCTTGTCCTGTGCATCGACGGCAGCACCGTGGCGCACGAGCAGGCCCGCGAGCGCACCGAGATGACCGGCTTCGCATTCCGCACCGGGTTCGGCGCGCGCGCCGAGCAGCAGCAGCAGCGCGTCCTGGCCGGCCTGGTTGGCTTCGGTCGCACGCGCCCCGTGCACGAGCAGGGCTTCGAGCAGGGCTGCGGCCGTGGCCGTGTCGCGGCTCGCGAACGCGTACTGCGCGGCCGCCTGCAGCGCGGTGTTGCCGCGCTCGTCGGCCGCATTCGCATCGGCACCGTGCTCCACCAGCAATTCGACGATCGCGGGCAGACCGAGCGCAGCGGCGATCATGAGGGCCGTGCCGCCGCCCGGCAGGCGGCGATCCGCCTCCACGCCGTGCTGCAGCAAGGTGCGCACCACCGCTTCACGTCGTGCAGCGACGGCCGCCGAGAGGCAGGTCGCGCCGCTGTGGGCGGCGTGCGAAGGATTCGCGCCGGCTTCGAGCAGGCGTACGACGAGCGCCGCGTAGCCCGAGCCCGCCGCACGGATCAGCGCGCTCGCGCCCTGGGCGTCACAGGAATCGACCGGCAATCCGAGCGCGAGCAGCTTCTCGAGCGCGTCGAGATCACCGCTCGCGGCCGCCAGCGGCAGGTCCGTGGCGGCCAGCGCGCGGCGCGGCAGACGCCAGCGAGGCCAGTTGAGCCAGTAGACCAGTTCGCGATCGGCGCGCGCCAAGGCCAGTCCCAGTGGTGTCTCGCCGCTCGCCGCGGCGCGCTCGGGATCCGCACCGTGGCGTATGAGCACGCGTGCGACCGCGACCGCTCGCGGCGCCTTGAACGCGTAGTGCAGCGGCATGCGGCCACGCGCGTCGCGCAGGTTCGGGTCGACGCCGCGCGCGAGCAGCGTCGCCGCGAGGGCGTCGCCACCGAGCGCGCACGCCAGATGCAGTGCAGCGGCCTCGCCGGGCAACGTGCCGGACACGTCCGCGCCGCGCTCGACGAGCTCTGCCGCGAGCGCGAGGAAAGGCGTTGCATCCCCGCCCTGCGGCGCGTGGGACAGCACGCGCGCGACGAGTGCGGCGCCACCGACCGGTGCGCCACGGCGGACCAGTTCCTCGAAGGCCGTGATGCCGGCCGGAAGACTGTCGACCAGAGCATCCGACAGCGTGCGGCCATCGCCGAGCCGCGCATCGGCGACCAGACCCAGGTTGGACAGCCAGTCGCGTGCCGCGGCGTGGTCGGCATCGACGAGGCCGAGATACAGCTGGGCGCGTTCGCCGGCCGGCCACTCGCGCACGGCGGTCCGCATGTCGTCGGCGACGTTCCAGTGGCCGAATCGCAGGGCGTCGAGCAGGTGGGCGGCACTCGCCGCATCGCCGACCGCGTGCACGGGCGAGAGGTTGCTCGGCAGCGGATAGGCCGCATCGAGCAACGCGACGATCGGCCAACGCCCGCTCGCCGCGGCATGATCGAGCGCGCGCTTGCCGTCGCCGCCCGCGAGACTGCGGTCGGCGCCCAGCGCGAGCAGCGCGCGCACGGTGTCCTCGTTGCCGAGCCGCGACATGCACGCGATGACGAGCGCGCTGCGACCGTGGGCATCGACGCGATCGGGGTCGACCTTGCGCTTGCCGAGCGCGTGGATCACGTCGACGCATCCCGAACGCGCAGCCTCCATCAGGGCGGTGGTGCCGTGATGGTCGGAAAGGTCGACGGCGGCCCCGCCGGCGATGAGCGCTTCGGCGACGCGCGCGTGACCGGCGAGTGCGGCGGCCATGAGCGGCGTCCGTCCGAGCGCGGCGAGCGCATCGACATCGGCCTTGCGGCGCAGCAGCAGCTTCACGCCGGCCGGGTCGTCGTCGGCGATCGTCGCGGCGAGATGGATGGCGGGCTGCATGCGCTCGCCCTGCGGTCTGGCGCCACGCTCGAGCAGGAAACCCGCGATCGCCCAGTTGCCGTTCGCGCAGGCGACGCCGAGCGGCGTCAGGCCTTCGCGGTTGGGTACGTCCACGACGGCCGCGGCATCGAGCAGCAGGGCCGCGACGATCGGCTCGCCGCACAACGCCGCGTGGTGCAGCGCGGTGTTGCCGTCGGCGTCGGCGACGCGCGTGTCGGCACCGTTGGCGAGCAGGGTCATGACCGCGTCGGGGCGGCCCTGGTAGCTGTCGCGCGTGGCCGCGATGAGGGCGACGAGGCCGCCGCGCGCATCGTTGACGTCGACGCCCTTGGCGATGAGGCCACGCAGCAGGCGCAGGTCGGGCAGCGTGACCGCGTGCACGAGCGCGCTGCGCTGGTCGCGCTCGCCGGGCATCGGCAACGTGTTCGGATCGGCACCGCGCTCGAGCGCGGCGAGCGCGAGATCGACCTGGCCCGAACGCGCTGCGGCGAGCAGCGTCGTGCCGAGCTCGAGGGCGCCGATGCCGGGCGGAAGGCGCACCGGCGCCGCAACGTCGGCGGTGTGCTCCGTGGCCGCAGTCCGCGCCTGCCTGCGTTCGGCCGACGCCGTCGTCAGCAGCGCGTTGACGCAACGCGTCGCCAGCACGAGACAGGCGATCGGCGCGACCACGAGCGCATGTGCGGCGAGCAGCAGCACACGCAGCTCCAGCGGCAGCATCGCCGCGAACGCCGACCATGCGAGCGCGGCGAGCGTGAGCACGAGCACGGCCAGGCCGGCGGGCAGGCCGTGACTGAAGAAGAGGTCGTGCTCGCCGGTCAGATGGCGCGCGAACGCGAACGAACGGCGCATCGACGCCAGCAGCCAGGAGCCGCCTTCGTCACGCGGATAGGCATCGTCCCAGACGAACGGCAGCGCGAAAGCGGGCCACAACCGCCACAGCGCGAGCAGGGCGACGAGCGCGGCCGCCGACATGGCCAGCGCGGCCGGAAGCGCCGGCCCGCTCGCGAGCCACCACGCCGGGGCCGCGAGCAGCACGCCGACGAACACGCCGTACAGCGCGAACATGACGAACGCCGACAGGCCACGCCGCGCGATGCTGCGCGCGAGGCGCCCGTCCATGTCGTAGCCGATGCCGGCGCAGACCGCGGTCAGCGCGAGCGCGTTGCCGGCCAGCAGCAGGACCAGCGTGAGCGGATGGATGAACAGCGAGGCGGCGGCGAAGCAGGCGAGCGCGGGCACGAAACGGACGAGGCCGACCAGCAGCGAACGCGGACGAGCGGCGACGGGCTTGGGCATGTCGGGCGGCGAGGTCGACCGAGCCGCGGCGGACGCCGCGTTGTCGCCGAGTATATCGATGCCCGTCGTCGTTGCGGGCCGTTCGCCAGGGAAATCCGGTGCGTCGCCGGGTCGGCCGGCCGTCACGCCTCGTCCACGGCGTCGGGGACGGGCGGCATCTGCAGGTGGAACCCGCGATCGGCGAGGTTGGCCATGACCGCGACGACATCCTCGCGGGCGAGCTTGCGTTCGGGCGAGAGCTCCACTTCGATGACGAACGAGAACGGCCCCAGCGTGCTCGCCAGCGCCGGCGGCAAGGCGTCGAACGCCTCGGCGGCACGCAGGAACACGTAGGTGTCGGCCTTGCGCAGGCTCTTGTACACGAAACTCTGCATGGGGACGATGCGGCCTGTGCGAGCGGGAACGGGCGTGCAGGATAGCGCAGGCCACCCGCCGCGATCCCGATCCTGCCACCGCGTGCGTTCATGCGACGTTGTCGTGGCGTTCACGGCTTGCGAGGCTTCCGATGACCGAAACCGACCCCACCACGCGCCCTGCGCGACCCGACGACCAGACCTTCCTCGTCGAGGCGAATGCCGCGATGGCGCGCGAGACCGAAGGCAAGGCGCTCGACGCCGACGTCCTCGCGCGCGGCGTCGCGGGGGTTTTCGCCGATCCGCGTCGTGGCCATTACCGCATCGCCGAGCGCGCCGGGACGCGCGTCGGCTGCCTGCTCGTCACGACCGAATGGAGCGACTGGCGCGACGGCGACTGGTGGTGGATCCAGAGCGTCTACGTCGTGCCGGCCGCGCGGCGCACGGGCGTGTTCCGCGCGCTCCACGCCGATCTCGACCGCGCGGCACGTGCGACGCCGGGCGTGGTCGGGCTGCGCCTCTACGTCGAACACGCCAACCATGGCGCGCAGGCCACCTACGCCTCGCTCGGCATGCACGACGCCGGCTACCGCATGCTCGAGACGCTGTTCTGACGGCGCGGCGCGTTCAGCGCACGTCGACCTCGATGCCGTGCGCGGCGAGGATCGCACGAGCCTGGCCGCGCTCGGGACGCTCACCGCCCGTCATCGCGACGACGCCGTCGGCGTAACGCAGCACGGTGCCCTGGGGCAGCGCGACGTCGAGGCTGCGTGCCGGACTCAGCAGCACCGTCTCGACGACCTGCCACAAGGTGTCGAGGCCCGCGTGCACGTACTGCGCGCAGGCGAGCGCGCAGAGATCGTGCAGGCTCATGTGGCGCATGTGGCGAATCGCCATGCCGAGCTGCTCGCGCAGCACGAGCGAGAGGTCGGCGCCGGCCATGCCGGTATCGAGCAGTTCGCGCTCGAGCTTCGAGGCGAGCGCACCGAGCGGTCCCGGATCGCCGTGCAGTTGCCACGGCAGCATGAGCATCGCGCTGCCGTGCAGGCGCGTGTCGGGCTCGAGCGCCGGGGCGGGCATGCGGCCCTCGTGCGCGCCGATCGACACCAGCGAACCCCGCGTGCCGTCGGCGGCGAGACGCTCGTGCGCATCGCCGAGCGCGGCATGCACGGGCCAACCGGGCCGCAGGATCTGGGCCTGGTCGTAGAGCGCGCCGGCGAGCACGAGATCGAAGGCGGCGACGTCGCCGACGAAGCGCACGAGATCGCGTGCGAGCGCCTCGCCGAGCGACTCGGCGGCGGCCCGCTCGAGGACCGCTCGCGGCGGGGTTTCGGCCTCTTCGCATTCGATCGCGAGCACGGCCGCGAAACAGGGCAGGTCGCTCACGCCAACGGTGCCATGGGAATCGGGGCGCGGAGTGTACACCCCGTGCACGCGACGCCCGCGCGGCGAAGCGTGCGCGACCGCACATGCGTGGCGCGACGCATTCGGTTTTCGGCTCGTGCACCGGCGGTGTACCATCGCGGGCCTTGTTTCGCCGCGCACCGTGAAGATGGAATCGCAGAAGAACTACAAGTCGTTCTGGAACGACAAGGCTTCGACCGTGCAGGGCGCCCTGATCGCCGTCGACGGCAGCACCAACGAAGAGGTCGCACGCCTGACCGGCGCGCATTCGGGCCGTCAGGTCGCGATCGCCCTCGACCTGCAGCCCGGTGACCGCGTCCTCGAGCTCGGCTGCGGCGTCGGCCGCATCGGCCGCGAGATCGCGCCGCGCGTCGCCCACTGGGAAGGCTGCGACATCTCCGCGAACATGCTCGCCGTCGCGCGCGAGCGCCTCGCCGCGTTCCCGAATGCCGGCCTGACCGAATTGCACCGCTCGAGCCTGCAGCCGCTGCCCGACGCGAGCTTCGACAAGGCCTACTGCATCGCCGTGTTCATCCACATGGACAAGGAAGACATGTACCTCTACCTCGAGGACATGGCACGCGTGCTCAAGCCGGGCGGACTCGTGTTCTTCGACACCTGGAACATCTCGAGCACCGTCGGCTGGCAGCGCTACGCGCTCGAGATCGAGCAGTACCGCAACGCCGACCATGCCGCCCGCAAGGATGTCGCGCGCAACCAGTTCTCCTCGCCCGAAGAGGTCCGCCTGTACCTGGACCACGCAGGCTTCGACGTGCTGTTCCTCGCGGCCGAGTCGCCCTGGGTGCAGGCCGTCGCCGTGCGCCGTGGCGAGGGCGTCGACGTCGAGGCCCTGCGCGCCCGCGCGCAGGGCGCGGCCGCCGACATCGCCTACTCGCCGACCTGGACGAGCCTGTTCAGCGGCGTGCTCGACGTCGCCTCGGGCCGTCGCGCACCCGCCGATCTCTGGCAGGCACGCTTCGCCGAGCCGGGTGACGACGAGGAGACGATCATGTTCCGCGAGTGGTTCCGCGAGATGTGGAACCACAACGCATCCGCCTGGGGCCCCGCGCCCACCTGACGCCCGGAGCGAACGACGATGGCCAACAGCGGCACCCGTGAAGTCAAGCGCGTCGGCGTGATCGGCGGCGTACGCATCCCGTTCTGCCGCAACAACACGGCCTACGCCGACGTCGGCAACTACGGCATGGCGGTGAAGACGCTCGGTTCGCTCGTCGAGCGCTTCGGCCTGCACGGCGTCGAGCTCGGCGAGGTCGCGTTCGGTGCGGTCATCAAGCACGCCTCGGAATGGAACCTCGCACGCGAGGCCACGCTGTCGTCGGGCCTCGCGCCGACCACGCCCGGCATCACGACCGCGCGCGCCTGCGGCACCGGCCTCGACAACGCGATCCTCGTCGCGAGCAAGATCGCCACCGGCGAGATCGCCGCAGGCATCGGCGGCGGCAGTGACACCACGAGCGACGTGCCGATCGTCTACGGCCGCGCGCTGCAGCAGCGCCTGCTCGCGATGAACCGCGCGAAGAAGCCGGTCGACAAGCTCAAGACCGCCGTGAAGGGTTTCTCGTTCGGGGAGCTCGCGCCGTCGTTCCCGGGCGTGGCTGAGCCGCGCACGGGCAAGTCGATGGGCGAACACTGCGAGCTCATGGCGCGCGAATGGAAGATCGGCCGCGAGGAACAGGACCGCCTCGCCTGGGAAAGCCACCAGAAGGCCGCCGCGGCCTACGAGCGCGGCTTCTTCAAGGATCTGGTCGTGCCGTTCCGCGGCCTCGACCGCGACAACATCCTGCGGCCCGACACGACGCTCGAGAAGCTCGCCTCGCTCAAGCCCGCGTTCGACAAGACCTCGGGACACGGCACGCTGACCGCGGGCAACTCCACCGCGCTGTCGGACGGCGCCTCGGCCGTGCTGCTCGCCAACGAGGAATGGGCCGCCTCGCGCGGCCTGCCCGTGCAGGCGTGGATGACCCATTCGGCGGTCGCCGCGGTCGACTTCACCCACGGCGAAGGCCTGCTCATGGCGCCGACCGTGGCCGTGCCGCGCATGCTCGCGGCCGCCGGGCTCACGCTGCAGGATTTCGATTACTACGAGATCCACGAAGCCTTCGCCGCGCAGGTGCTGTGCACGCTGCGCGCGTGGGAATCGGCCGACTACTGCCGCGACCGTCTCGGCCTCGAGGCGCCGCTCGGCGCGATCGATCCGGCGAAGATCAACGTCAACGGCTCGAGCCTCGCGCTCGGCCATCCGTTCGCGGCGACCGGCGCGCGTGTCGTCGCGACGCTCGCCAAACTGCTCGCCGAGAAGGGCTCGGGGCGCGGTCTCATCTCGATCTGCACGGCCGGCGGCATGGGCGTGACGGCGATCCTCGAGCGCTGACGCACGGGGTCGTGCTGCAAGCGGTCGCGGCTCGGGGGCGCGACCGTCCCGCCATCATTGCGGCGCGCAGGCGGGCGCGCACCAGGGGATTCCGATGAGCGACACGACGTACGCGCTGGTGCTGACCGGGGAGCTGCTGCCGGGCGTGGATCCGGACACGGCGTGGCCCGCGCTGGCCGCGCACTTCCGGCTCGATGCGCAACGCCTGCGCGACGACGTGCTCGCGCGCGCGCCGATCACGGTGCGCCAGCACACCTCGCTCGAGGACCTGCAGGCCATGCAGGCCGGCATCGAGGCGATCGGCGCACTCGCCGAAGTCCACGCCAGTGGTGGCGAAGGTGCCGTCTTCGTGCTCGTCGACAACGTGCCGCGCGGTCCGGTGCCGCGCCAGTTCGTGCGTGACCGCGTGCAGCACGGCACCTGGCCGGCCGACATCCTCGTCGCCGCCGTCGGCAGCAACGCGTGGCAGCCTTTCGCGACACCCGGGCCGGCAGAGCCGCCGCCCGCGACGGCACCGGCATCCGCCGCACACGTCGCGGCCGGTCCGACGACGATCTGGAACGTCGACGGCGGCCGTGACGACAGCGCCGAGCTGCCGACCGGCGACACGATCCATGCGGGTTTCTGGCGACGCTTCGCGGCCTATGTACTCGACGCGCTGGTGCTGTGGGTACCGTCGGCGATCATCGGCTTCATCCCGCTGCTCGGCATCATCGGAGCCATCGTCGGCCACTGGCTGTACTTCGCGCTCATGGAGAGCTCGGGCTGGCAGGCCACGCTCGGCAAACGTGCACTCGGCATCAAGGTCACCGACGCACGTGGCCGGCGCATCGGCTTCGGCCAGGCGACCGGGCGCTACTTCGGTGCGTTCATCTCGTGGCTGATCCTGTTCATCGGCTACTTCATGGCCGGATGGACCTCGCGCCGCCAGGCCTTGCACGACCTCATGGCCGGCACGCTCGTCACCTTCGACGACGTCCATCCCGGACGCGCGCTGCCGACCGAGCGCCGGCCGATGCCGTGGTACGGCTGGCTGCTCAACATCGTGGCGTTGCTCTGCGTGCTCGCCATTCCCGCGTCGCTCGTCGCGATCGCGATCCCCGCCTACAACAGCTACGTGGCCCGCGCGCGACTGACCACCATCGCCACCGACATCGGCACGCTGCGCCTCGAGGTCGACGAGCACGCCATGAAGGAGAACGCCTGCCCGCGCGGCACGCGCCCCTCGACGCAGGCCTGGGTCGCCGGCATCACGCTCGGCGGCGTCGCGCCGGAATGCACGATCACCGTGTCGCTCGGCAACGACAAGGCCATGCCGGCCGGCCTGCGCGGCGGCGAACTGACGTGGACCTCGTCGGGCGATCCGTCGAACGGCGTGCTCGACTGGAGCTGCACGTCGCATCTGGCCGACACCTACCTGCCGCGCGAGTGCCGCTGAGCACACGTGCATAAGGTCGCCACGGCGGCGATACTTCGCGTCCGGCGCCGGCCCATGCCAGGCGCCGCCTGATCACCGATGGGGAAGGAAACGATGGATACCCTCAAGCATGCCCTGGTCCTGACCGGCGACGTCCTGCCGGGTCACGACGCGGCGAACGTGTGGCCTGCGCTGGCCACGTTCTTCCGCATGGATCCCGAACGCCTGCGCGCCGAACTGCTGTCGCGCGTGCCGATCGCGATCAAGGAAAGCGACGATCTCGTCAAGCTGCAGACGCTGCAGGCCGGTGCGGCCTCGGTCGGCGCGGTCACCGAACTGCATGCCCTCGGCGCAGAAGGCAGCGTGTTCGTGCTCGTGGACAACACGCCGCGTGGCCCGGTGCCGCATGCGTTCGTCGAGGAGCGCGTGCGCAGCGGCGCCTGGCCGACGACGATCAACGTCGCCGCGGTCGGCAGCAATGCGTGGCGCCCGTTCCTCGCCCCGGCCCCTGCACCGCGTGTCGCGCCGGCACCGCAGCCGGTCGCCGACCAGCAGGCGACGGTCGCGTTCTCGGCCGTCACCGCGGACGCCGCGGCCACCGCCGTGCATCCGGCCGCCGCAGTGGCGACGGCGGCTGCCGCCGGCGGCGCCTACGCGGCTCCCGGACCGGTCGGCTACGCCGGCACGCCGGCTGCCGCGGGCGACATGCTGCCCGAAGGCGGCATCGTGCATGCGGGCTTCTGGCGTCGTTGCGCGGCGTACGTGTTCGACTCGATCGTGCTGACCGTTGCCTTCATCGTGCTCATGGCCGTGGTCGGCGGCATCGGCGCGGCGAGCGGCAACCTCGGCGTGATCCTCGGCCTCACGATGATCGTGTACGTGCTGCTCATCGTGATCGCTTGGCTGTACTTCGCCAAGCTCGAGAGCGGCACCGGCCAGGCCACGTTCGGCAAGCGCATCATGGGCCTCAAGGTCACCGACGACCGCGGCAACCGCATCAGCTTCGGACGTGCCACGGGCCGCTTCTTCGGCAAGATCGTGTCCGGCATGATCTTCAACATCGGCTACATGATGGCCGGCTGGACGGGCCGCAAGCAGGGCCTGCACGACATGATGGCCAACACCTGCGTGGTGTTCCGCACGGTCGAGCCGGGCCGTCCGCTGCCGGCCGCACGCCCGCCGATGCCGTGGTACGGCTGGCTGCTCAACGTGCTGCCGTTCCTCGCCGCGATCGGCTACTTCGTGTTCCTCGGCCAGATCGTCGGCTCGATGGCCGCGCTGCAGGGCGCCGGCATGGGCTCGTCGAACCCGTTCGAGGAGTCGTCGCTGCCGGCCGAGATCACCAGCGTGCCGGGTTTCGGCGGCGACAACGCCGAGGCCGACAAGGCCGCCGTGCAGGCCGGTCTCAGCGGCATCACCGCGGAGATCGAGGCCATCCGCGCCGAGGCGGCGCAGGCCGCCCAGGCCGGCGAGTGCCTGTCCGACGAGCGCACCTCGCCGAACCCGTGGATCGACTCGATCCAGCTCGGCGGCTACACCCCCGAGTGCTCGGTGACGGTGCGCCTGTCGTCGTCGTCGGACATCCCGTTCGCGGCGCGCATCGAGCGCATCGAGTGGACGCTGTCGAACGGCGAATGGTCGTGCGTGTCGAGCATGGACTCGTCGTACCTGCCGTGGCCGTGCCAGTAAGCACGGCGCACCGCGGGTGTTGAAGAAGAAGGCCGCCTCAGGGCGGCCTTTTTCGTTGCGCGATCACGATGCGGGACGCCCGCAGCCTGCGCGCTCGACGTCGCGGGTCACGCGACGAACCACAAGAAGGTCGTCAGGCTTCGTGACGATGCATTCGGCGTCTCCGGGTCACCGCCCCTTTCCCGTGAGGGGAAGGACGCGTGGCGTGACCCTCTGCCGGAAAGAAAAAAGGCAGCCTCGCGGCTGCCTTTTTCACATCCGGGCCGGGGCCCTGCGCCGATCGCTCAGCGCGTGCGGAACAGCGTCGGCTGCCAGCCGCCGCCACCGCCGTAACCGTCGCGGCGACGCTTGCGCATCGTCTCGTGCGCCTCGAGGCGGCGCGTCTCGAGCCAGTCGACGCGCTGCGCCTTGAGCTCGACCGGGTCGACGCCACGGCGCGCGGCTTCCTGGTTGCGGTAGAGCACGAAGTCCGAATAAGCCTCGATTTCCGGGCGCAGTTCGCGCACGCAGAGCTCGATCATGATCGCGTCGTCGAGGAAGCCGATCACGGGGACGTTGTCGGGGATGATGTCGTGCGGGTCGGCGAAGTAGGCCAGGCACGACAACACGCGCTTCCGATCCTCGTCGGGAAGGCCGTAGCCCTCGTCCGCGACGAGCTGGATCATCGTGTCGAGCTTGCCGAGGCGATCCTCGATGAAGTGCGGCACGCGCACGTTCGGGACCGTATCGAGCAGCTTCGAGGCCGCCTGCAGGATCGTCTCCGCCGGCACGTCGGCGGCCTTCGACTGCGCACGGCGCATCGCCTCGACGAAATGGTCGAGATCGGCATCGTCGAGTTGGATCGTGATGTCCAGGGACATGGGGGAGCGACTCCACTGAGGGACGGAAACGGGGACGACGAGACTAGACGGCGGGCCCGGACGCGTCAACGGCGACACGGCACGCCCGCCCGGCGTCGACGCCGGGTGCTTGGTACCTAGAGGATGCCGACCGCGCCCGCCCCGAATGCTGTGGCGATGCGCGTATAGATCGTCTTGAGCGGCAGGTCGACTTCGGGGAAGTCGCCGACCGCGGTGTAGCACGAATGGAACGCCGGGTGGTTCGGCGGCAGCGGCTCGCAGCCCTCGTCGAGCTCGTAGCTCGTCGAGTAGCGGAACGGCCAGAAATCGAACAGCGGCAGCGCGGTGGAGAAATCGGCGATCGCGTTGTTGATGCGGTGCAGGAGGTTGGTGCGGGGGCGCTTGGCGATCGTCCACGCATTCCCCGGCGCGATGTCGCGCTCGATCTCGGCGGTGAGCCGGCGCGCCACCTCGCGGTCGCGGATGATGAAACCCGATTCGGTGTTGTAGTTGTCCGAGCGCGGATCGAAGTTGTGCGAACCGATCAGCGCGATCTCGTCGTCGATCACGATCGACTTGGCGTGCATGCCCAGGCGCACGCCGCGCGTCGCCACGGGCGCCTGCCCGTAGCGCTGGTAGCCCTTGCTGTCGCCGGCGCCGCTGAGCTCGGCGTAGTTGGCGACCATCGCCGCGGCGTCGGCCGGGAACGGCTTGTACTCGTGGATCTGGAAGCCGAGTTTGAGGTAACGCTTCTTGTACTTGTGCGAGAGCGCGTAGACGTAGAACGCGTCGGTCGCCGCGAGCGAGTTGGTCGACACGATGATCCGCGGGGCGTTCTCGCGCGCGTGCAGGTCGGCGAACACGCGGCGCGCGCGCTTGCTGATGACGAGGTACGGCGTCTGCAGCACGATGCGCGAGCGGGCGCCTGCGATGAGGCCGGCGATGCGGTCGCCGAGCATGCGGTCTTCGGTCGGCTCGGCGCCCTGCTTGTGCGGGCTGTCGGAGAAGTAGTCGACATGGCCGACGCGCATCGCGGTGTCGACGAAACGTCGGCGCACCTCGCCTTCGTCGGCGGCCCAGGCACGCATGCGCTCGACGTACTGCGGCACGGTCGGATGCAGCGCCGGCAGCTCGAGCACCTCGCCCGCCTCGGCGACGATGCTGCGGTTGACGTCGTTGAGGCGGGTCAGCGGCGCCGCGCGGCGGAACGTCCAGAACTGCTGGAACGACGCCGCCATCTCGCGCCCGGCGACAGGCCCCGTCACGAGCACGTCGCGATCGCGGTAGTTGAACTCGTGGTCCCAGTCGAAGTAGCGGTTCTGGTGGTTGCGGCCGCCCGCGATGCCGTAGAGATCGTCGACGAGGAACAGCTTGTTGTGCATGCGCTGGTTGAAGCGCGTGAAGCAGCACACGATGCTGACCGCGAACTCGAGCGGCTTGGTCACCGCCTTGTCGAAGGTCGGGTTGTAGATGCGCACCTCGAAGTTCGCGTGCATGCGCGCGAGCCGCGACAGCAGCTCGGCATCCTCGAGCGAGAACAGCTGGTCGGCGATCACGCGCACCTTGACGCCGCGGCGGGCCGCGTCGAGCAGCTCGTCGAGGATGAGCCGGCCGGCGTCGTCGTCGTCCCAGATGAAGGTCTGGATGTCGATGCTGCGGCGCGCGGCGCGGATCAGGTGGATGCGCGCGAGCAACGCATCCTCGCCGCGCTCGAGCATCGTCGTGAAATGCACGGGCGTGTCGTCGCTGCCCTCGGCGCGCGTGCGTGCGGCGAGCTCGGCCAGCGGCGAGGCGATCGCGCAATGATCCCCGCGCGTGCAGGTCAGCTCGTGCACGCGCTCGGCGGCGACCACCGCGTCGGCCTGGCGCGCGAGCTGGCGGTTGACCCCGCAGCCGCCGAGCAGCGCCAGCATCGCGAGCAGCAGCGGCACGCGCCAGCGGGGCGTGCGCGAAAGGGAGTGGAGGGCGTTCACGGTGTCGCTTGGGTGTCGTGCGGGCGGACGAGGATGCTGAGCTTGAGTTCGACCTTGTCCGACAGCGTACCCTTTCGGGAGCGCATGCCGAACGACGCACGGCGGATCGTGCCGTTCGCCTCGACCGGACAGTCGTAGGCGGGATGGTCACACGTGGAGGGCTGCATCTGGAACGTGACCGGACCGCGCACCCCGCGCAGGCTCAGCCAGCCGGGCAGCTGGCCGCCTTCCTTGAGGCGCGCGACCGGGAACGGCGCCGACACGAAGCGCACCTCGGGATGACGCTCGACGTCGAAGAATTCGGGGGATTTCACCCAGCTTTCGGTGCCGGCCCGGCGCATGGTCACGGCATTCGCGTCGATGCGCGCCTCGACGACGGCCTCGCCGCGCTCGCGGTCGATGCGCACGTTGCCGTGCACGCCGCCGAACTGGCCGTCGACGTCGACCATCCACAACACCTTGACACTGAACGTCGCGCTCGAGCGCGCACTGTCGAGCACGACCACCTCGGGGTGGCGCTCGGGCGTGGCGAGCGCGACGAAGCCGGCGATCCAGGCCGGCAGGATCGTGCCGGTCAGGGCCACCAGAAATGGCGCAGACTGGCCACGCCCGGTTCGAGCGCGGCCTCTTCGTCGATATCGAGCCACGCGATCGACGAGGTCGGCATGCCGCGGCCGGTATCGGAGGTGCCGTCGGTGAGCAGCGCGACGAGCGTCTCGAGGCCCGGATTGTGGCCGATCAGCAGCACGGAATCGGCCTCGGCGTGGTCGTCGAGCACCTCGATGAGCGTGCCGGGCGTGGCTTCGTAGATGCGCGGCTCCTCGCGCACGTCGAGCGCGCCGAGCGCGGCGACGACGGCCGCGGAGGTCTGACGCGTGCGCAGGGCCGGCGAGCACAGCACGACGTCGGGCTGCACGCCCTTGCCCTTGAGCCACGCTGCGGCGGCGGCGGCTTCGCGCTGGCCGTCATCGGTCAGCGGACGCTGGGCGTCGGCCTGGCCTTCTTCGGGAGGTTCCGCATGCGCGTGGCGCAGCAGGATGATCTGGCGGACGGTCATGGCAACTCCTGCGCAGCGGGCGGCCATGATGCCGCAAGCGCCACGGTTTGCCCAAGCCGCGCTGCGGCATGCCGTGCGCCGCGGTTCAGGCCGCCTTGTTGAGCCAGCGCACGAGCTTGTCCCAGTCGGCCTGGTGCGAACGCACGATCTCGGAGTGGTAGTCGAAGATGCTCTTGCCGAGGCCGGCCATGAGCACGTAGGCCTGGGTGTCGCGCAGCGTCGCCACGAGCGGGAACGGCAGCTCGCGGATCTGGTCGATCGCGTGCTGCGAGGCGTTCGTCCACGGCTTGGTGCGGTTGGCGACGAGGCCGACCGGCAGCTTGCCGCGCTTGATGCGCGGCAGCTCGGCGAGTTCCTCGAGGAAGGCCGTGGTCGCGTCGAGGTCGATCGTCGACGGCAGCACCGGCACGACGATCGCCGAGAGTTCGTCGATCGAGGCCGCGATGTCGCTGGCCCTCACGCCGGCCGGCGTATCGATGACGACGCGATCGGCATCGGACGGGATGCGCTGCTGCCAGCCCTTGCGCGTCGCGTCGACCGGCAGCACGGCCGTGTCGAGCTCGGCGCGGCGTGCGCACCAGCGGCTGCTCGAGCCTTGCCGGTCGGCGTCGGCGAGCACGGTCGCCTTGCCCTTGAGCGCGTAGTACGCGGCCAGCGTCGTCGCGATCGTGCTCTTGCCGCAACCGCCCTTGGAACTCGCCACCATGACCTTCAGCATCTCGCCTCCCGTCGGCACGCCACGCTGGCGGCAGCCTACACCAGCTCGGTGCGGCGTGCCGGATCAGGGTGCCGGCGGCGCCTTGCGCTCCGGCGCACGCCAGTCGTCCGGGGGCAGGAAAGGCACTCCGGCGCGTGCCAGACGCCTCTCGAGGACCGCCATCTCGGTGCCGCCCTCGCGCCAGTCGGCCGCGAGCGTGCGCATCGTGTCCTCCTCGCCCATGAGCTCATGGCTGGACGCGATGTCGTTCGTGTGCGCGCCGTACTGGTAGGCGAAGATGCGCGCCTGCTCGTCGCGCTCCGGTGCGTCGACCGCACGCAGCACCGCGCCACCGATGCCACGCGACACGAGCGTGTCACCACGCGCCGCGAGCAGCAGCCCGATCGCCCGGCAGTCGTCGCGCCGCACGGGATCGAGGTCGACCGCGACCTTCGCGTCGCCGGGCACGCCGCACGCGAGGGTCAGCGGCCGGAACGAGGGCAGCGCATGGGCCGAGGCGAAACTCACCGCGAGTACCGTGGTGTCGTGCTCCGAGCGTGGACCGTCGGCTCCGGGAAACGGCCCGTGATCCTGTGCCGCGCGCAGCCATTCCACCATGAACGCGCTGTAGCGGTCGTCGAAGCGATCGGCCTTCGCCATGCGCGCGAGTGCTGCCGCGGTTGCCGCATCGTCGCCGGCGGCGACAGCTTGCGACAACGCGAAAAGCCAGGTCGCCGCGTCGTCGGGTGCGATGCGCACGAGCGCGTCGATGGCGTCGGCGCGCAGGGCGCCTTCGGCCTTCGACGCCACGACCCACTGCACGAAGGCGTCGTCGGGCGCACGTACTGCGACATCGGCCAGACGCGCGGCACGTCGATCGGTCGGCGAGGCCGACGCGGCGAGCGCCGCGAACCTCGGATCGGGCGAGTCGGCCAGCATCTCGACGATCGCATCGGTGGCATGCATCGATGGACCAGCCTGATCGCGGCCGATGTGCACATCGCCGGCATGCGCCTGCGCCGCAACCACGATCGCCAGCCACGATGCTGCCGCACGTGTCCTGAAGGTCTTCCCTCGCATCACGAACCTCCTTTTCAACCGATCCCGAACGCCGCTCAGTACCCGGCCGCCTGTCCATCCTTGCGGCCTTCCGAGGCACCAATGTACACCTTGTTCGCCGGATCCCTCGCGATCGCCTGGTAGCCGCCGAAGCTGCCGTCGGCGAAGCGCACGCGATGGCCCTTGCGCATGAGCGCGCGCACGGTCGCGTAGTCGAAACCGGTCTCGAGCTCGATCGTGCCGCCGTCGGTCATCGGCACGGCCTGGCCTTCGGGCGAGGTCGAGCCGTCGTGCTGGATGCGCGGCGCGTCGCCGGCCTCCTGCAGGTTCATGCCGAAGTCGACGAGGTTCACGACGATCGCAGCATGGCCTTGCGGCTGCGTGTCGCCGCCCATGACGCCGAACGACAGCCACGGCTCGCCGCCCTTGGTCACGAAGCCCGGGATGATCGTGTGGAACGGACGCTTGCCCGGCGCGTAGGTGTTGGCGTGGCCGTCCTTGAGCACGAACATCTCGCCACGGTCCTGCAGGATGAAACCGAGCCCGGTCGGCGCCATGCCGGAGCCCATGCCGCGGTAGTTGGACTGGATCAGCGAGACCATGTTGCCCCAGCGGTCCGCGGTGGTCATGTAGATCGTGTCGCCCTGCGTCCTGAACTCGCCCGGATCGACCTGCGTGATCGCCTTGTCCATCGAGATGAGCTTGCGGCGCTCGGTGGCGTAGTCCTTCGACAGCAGCTGCGCGACCGGCGCCTGAGCGAAGGCGGGATCGGCGTAGTACTTCGCACGATCCTCGAACGCGAGCTTCTTGGCCTCGACGAACAGGTGCACGTGCTCGGGGCTGCCGAAGCCGTACGACTTCAGATCGTAGCCTTCGAGGATGTTGAGCATCTGCAGCGCGGCGATGCCCTGGCCGTTCGGCGGCAGTTCCCACACGTCGTAGCCGCGGTAGTTCACGGAGACCGGCTCGATCCACTCGCCCTGGTGCGTGGCGAGGTCCTCGTACGAGAGGAAGCCGCCGCTGGCCTTCATGTAGTCGCCGATCGTGCGCGCGATGCGGCCTTTGTAGAACGCGTCGCGGCCGCCCTTGGCGATCGCCTCGAGGGTCGAGGCGAGGTTCGTGTTGGTCCAGATCTCGCCCTTCGCGGGCGCGCGGCCGTCGCGCGTGAACTGTTCGAGGAAGCCCGGATACGCCTTGAGGCGCGGCACCGAACGGTCCCAGTAGTAGGCGATGAGTTCGGTGACCGGGAAGCCTTCGCGTGCATACGTGATGGTCGGCGCGAGCAGGTCCTTCATCGGCAGCTTGCCGAAGCGGCCGTGCAGCGCGAACCAGCCGTCGACCGCGCCGGGCGTGCTGACCGGCAGCGGGCCGTACGGCGGGATCTTCGTGTGGCCGTTGTCCTTGAACCACTGCAGCGTGAGCGCCTTCGGCGAGCGCCCGGAGCCGTTGTAGCCGTGCAGCTTCTTCGTCTTCGCGTCCCAGACGATCGCGAACAGGTCGCCGCCGATGCCGTTGCCGGTCGGCTCCATGAGGCCGAGTGCGGCATTCGCGGCGATCGCGGCGTCGACGGCCGTGCCGCCGCGCTTGAGCACATCGAGGCCGACCTGGGTCGCGAGCGGGTGCGAGGTCGCGACCATGCCGTGGCGCGCGAGCACTTCCGAGCGCGTCGCGAACGCGGCACCGGTGACACGGTCGGCCGCGGACGCGGGCGCGGCGGCCACACCGAGGCAGGCGGCGAGCAGGGCAGGAGCGGAACGGAGCATGCGGACGATCCCGGGCTGGCGAGGAATCCCGAGCATAGCGCCGCGCGACGGGCGCGACGACGCACCGCTGCGCGACGCGCGCGGCGATCACGCATGATCCGGCCATGACCACCGACGCCTCCGCACCCCTCATCGAACTCGACCGTGCGACGGTCATGCGCGGCCTCGACGTCGTGCTGCGCGACGTCAGCCTGCGCATCGAGGCCGGCCAGCACACCGCGATCCTCGGCCCGAACGGCTGCGGCAAGTCGACGTTCGTCAAGCTGATCAACCGCGAGCTGTACCCGGTCGCGCGGCGCGAGTCACCGCCCGTGCGCGTGCTCGGCGCGGCGCGCTGGGACGTGTTCTCGCTGCGCGCGCAACTCGGCCTGATCTCGAACGACCTGCACCGCGACCTCGTCGCCGCACCCGACCTGCACGGCGAGGATGCGGTCGTCTGCGGTTTCTTCGCGAGCCAGCGCATTCCCGATCATCTCGAGGTCGAGCCCTGGCAGCGCGAGGCTGCGCGCGATGCCCTCGCGCAGCTCGATGCCTCGCACCTCGCGACGCGACGCCTCGACACGCTGTCGAGCGGCGAGATGCGCCGCGTGCTGATCGCGCGCGCGCTCGTGCACCAGCCGCGCGCGCTGCTGCTCGACGAACCCACGACCGGACTCGACGTGGTCGCGCGCCAGCGTTTCCTCGACACGCTGGGCCGGCTCGCGCGACGCGGCATCACGCTCGTGCTCGTGACCCACCATCTCGAGGAAGTGATTCCCGAGATCGACCGCGTGGTCCTGCTGCGCGACGGCGGCGTGCTCGCCGATGGCACACCAGCCGACGTGCTGACCCCGGCCACGCTGTCGGCGCAGTACGGCGTGCCGATGCAGGTCGAGCGATACGGTGACGCCTGGGCGCTCGCGGTCGCGCGGCAGGATGCCTAGCCGCCGCCGAGGTGGCGCAACAACAGGTGCAGCACACCGACCGGCAGGCCGAGGAACAGCATGCTCAGCGCGAGGCTGAGCCAGGTGCCGAGCACGAGCAGCACGCCGACGAGGAACACCAGCAACGCGAGCAGCGGCGACAGCAGCACCCACAGCAGCACGTTGGGTGGCGTGGTCGGCGGCGGCTCGACCGCCGCGCCCATGCCGTTGAGGCGCTCGATGCGCCGTGCGAGCGTCGGATACGGCGAGGCCACACGCGTGGCACCCGGACCCATCACGTCGAGCACGAACAGGTTCACGAGCCACGGCGCCTTGAGCGGCAACGTCGTGTCGAGCGGCGCGAGCGCGGCACAGGCTTCCGCGAGTGCCTGCGGATCGCGCGTGAACTGCACGGCGGTCGCATCGGCGAGCAGCCGACGGCGACGCCAGACCAGACCGAGCAGCGGTGCGAGCACGAACAGCAGCGTCACCGGTACGAGCAGGATGCCGATCAGCAGCGAGCCCATGAGCGGCAGGCGCAGCCAGTCCCTCCACGTGAGGCGGGTTTCTTTCCCGCCCACATCGTCCGGAAAGCCCGCGTTCCATGGATCGCCGAGCGCATGCCGCAGCGTATCGAGCGCATCGCCGCCGCGGCGCCACGGCAGCAGCGGCGCGAGCAGCGCGCGCGCCTTCGCGCTCATCGGCGCCTGCGAGAGCAGCATGAGCAGGCCGCACATCTCGATCAGGCGCAGCATGCGTGCGGCGAGCAGGCCGTCGCCGTTGCCGAGCGCGGCGATCGCCTGGCCGACCAGCGCCTGCGTCGGCGCACGCGGCAGGCGGTCGAGCAGGCCGCGCGTCGCGACGATCACGGCGTCGGCACCCTCGCCGAGGATCGCGAGGTTAGGGCTGTCGTCGTCGATGAGCATGAGGCGCGGTGGCGGCAGGCCCGCCGCGATCGCCATCTCGTCGACGAGGTTGCGCAGCTGCTGCTCCTCGAGGTCGCCGAGGCGCGGCGCGCGCCAGCCGAGGGCCGCGCCGACGACATCGGCATGCTGCCCGCGCGACACGCGCGCGAGCGTGTACCAGCCCGCGCCGAGCAGCAGCATGCCCGGGATCGCGGCGACGGCGAGGCCGAGCGCGATGCCCGACGCCGAGGCCTTGCCGTCGGTCAGCGCCTCGAACGCCTTGAAGGCCTCGCCGAGCAGGTTGGGCGTCGGCGTGACGAGGTTGGCGAGATCGGCGAGCAGGCCGATCGCGAGGATCGCGAGCGGCGCGAACAGCAGGCTGATCGTCAGTGCGAGCGCGGCGACGATCGCGCCGGCGAGCAGGCTCCAGCGCCGTGCGGCCGCGCGATGGCGTGCCTGCGCGGCATGGAACGACTCGCGACCGCTCGTGGTCTGCGCCTGCATGCCCTGCCTCCGTCCCGCCCCGCATCCCCGCGTCGCACGCATCCTGACACGGATCGTTCAGCGTGCGCTGGCACGCTCGCGGCATAGTCCATGCTCCGGCCTCGCGTCCTTCGTGGTGGCCGGGCTCCACCACGCTCGAGGGATCGCATGAACGACCAGTGGCGCGCCTTCGCCGCCATGCGCTGCGGCAGGCGCTTCCAGCAACGCAACCGTGCGCGTCGCGAGCGCAAGGCCGGCCTCGTGCGCAAGACGCTCGTGATCTCGCTCGGCGTCATCATCATCCTCGCCGGCATCGCGATGCTCGTGCTGCCGGGACCCGGCATCCTCACGATGATCATCGGTGCCGCGCTGATCGCCGAGGAATCGGTGTTCGCGGCGCGCCTGCTCGATCGCGCGGACCTGTGGATCACGCGCCGCGTCGTCGCATGGCGCCAGCGCCGCGCTGCCAAGCGCGCGAGCTCCTGAGTCCTACGCGTCGAACAGCGCACCCTGCGGCGCAACCTCGTAGGCCTCGCGGAAATTCGACACTCCGACGCCGACGAGCCGGTAGCGTGTCGAAGAAGGCAGCGTGACGCGCTCGCGCAGCGCGAGCGCGATGTCGACGAGCTCCTCTTCCGAGCGCAGCACGTGGCCCGGCGTGAAGCTGCGCGTGAGGATGCGGAAGTCGTTGGTCTTGAGCTTGAGCACGACCGTGCGGCCGATGCGGTCGGTCTTGCGCGTGGCCGCCCAGACCTTCGGCGCGAGCTCTCGGATCGGGACCTCGAGAGCCTCGAGCGCGAGATCGGTCGCGAACGTGTCCTCGGCGGAGATCGACTGCACGGGCCGATCCGGCATGACGCGATGCATGTCGATGCCGCGCGCGAGCTCGTGCAGGCGGCGCCCGTAACGGCCGAACGCCTGCTCGAGCGCCTCGACGGTCCAGGCGCGCAGATCGCCCATCGTGCGCAGGCCGAGTGCGGCGAGCTTGCCGTCCATGACCTTGCCGACACCGGGAATGCGTCCGACCGGCAAAGGCGTCAGGAAGGCCTCGACGGCTTCGGGCCTGATCACGAACAGCCCGTCGGGCTTGTTCCAGTCCGAGGCGATCTTGGCGAGGAACTTGTTCGGCGCGACGCCGGCCGACGCGGTCAGCGCCGTCGTCTCGCGGATCTGCTCGCGGATGCGTCGCGCGATCGCGGTCGCCGAGCCGAGGTCGCTGCGCGGCGTGGTCACGTCGAGGTAGGCCTCGTCGAGCGACAGCGGTTCGACGAGATCGGTGTGGCCCAGGAAGATCTCGCGGATCTGCCGCGACACCGCGCGGTAGCGCGTGAAATCGGGTGGCACGAAGATCGCGTCGGGACACAGGCGCTCGGCGCGCAGCGCCGGCATCGCCGAGCGCACGCCGTACACACGTGCCTCGTACGAGGCCGCGCACACGACCGAGCGCTGGCCGCGCCACGCGACGACGACGGGCTTGCCGCGCAACGAGGGATCGTCGCGCTGCTCGACCGACGCGTAGAACGCGTCCATGTCGATGTGGATGATCTTGCGCAAGCGACGAGTGAAAGGCAGCGAGGGGCGACGGTGCGCGCATGCTACTCCGCGCGACGCACGGCGTTCATCGCATCGACGGCGCGACGACACGCGTGGCGTGTTCACGGAACGGTGGCCGAACGCATCGATCGCCCCGTGCTGCGCGTTCGCGTGCCGCTCATCCCAGGCGTGACAGCCTGCGAGTCCCGTGATCCGGAGTCTGCGCATGGCCACGAAGCCGCCGCCCACGCCGCCGCCGAAGAAGAAGCTGCCCGCATCGGGCTATCCGCACGAGCAACCCGAGCCGGGATCGCCCAAGCTGCCCGGGCGCGGGCGCCCGGACGAGCCGCAGAACGATCCCGACCAGAAGCCGGGACGTCCGCGCACGGACGACTGAAGCGTCAGTCGCCCGTGTCGCGATGCGGCGCCGAGGCGATCACACGTTCGGCGTGCTCGAGCACGTCGGCATCCGACATGCCCTCGAGCAGCCAGAAATGCTGCGGCCCGCGCGAGGTCTTCACGCGGCCTGCCACATAGACGACATCGCGCCACGGATGCACGAGCGACGCACGCACGAGCGTCTCGCCTTCCGTCGAGCGCATCTGTCCGTGCCACGGCCCTCCGAGGCATTGCAGCGTCGTCATCCCCATGCCGCGATGCTCGCGCGCCGCAGGGCATGCTTCAATCCGGTCTTTCGGCACTGTTGCCGCCCGTGCGGAGCGCGCGCGGGGGAACATGTTGCGACGCGATGACGATGCCGGATCGTCGATCTTCACACGCGTGGATGCGGTGCTCGGGACGAACACAGGATCCTTCGGAGATCGACACACGCATACCCGGACGGTGCGCCGAGAGACTCCGGACCGGCACCCGTGGCGACGACGTGCCACCGATCCGCCATCACTCGCGTAGGACATCTCCTACACGATGGCAGGAAATCCGCCCGTGCTTCGTACGTTATGGCAACCATCCTGCCGGAGTCCCGCCGTGTCGATGCAAGAAGCTTCCGTCAACGCCCATGTCGCCGTCTCGACCCTGCACAACGTGCGCTCGATCTGTGCCGACCTCGCGCCGTTGTCGATGCCGATGGACGACCAGCAGCTGCGCCAGCGCGCGCGCCTTATCCACGGTGCCCTGCGTGCGCGCGAACAGATGCAGGCGTTGCGCGACCGTGCCGTGCGCCTGGCCGGTGCGCTCGAGCGCTTCCGCCAGCGCCGTGACGAGATCGAAGGCCGCACGCACGCGATCGATCGTCGCCGCCATGCCGATCCGCGCTTCGTGTCCGGATTCAACGATCAGCGACGTGCGTGAAGAACGAGACATCACGACGAGCCACGACGCCGGCGAGCCTGATACCGGCGACTCACTCGTCGTTCGCGTAGCCCATGTAGGCGACCTCGCTCGTCTCCATGTCGACCGCCACGACGACCGATGATCCGACGCGTCCGGCCCGATACGGTGAGGCCGCGATGCCGATCCAGCATCGCGCGGGATCGATTCCGTAGACGTTGACGCGCGCCGCTTCAGGCGCCACCGGACGATGCAGTACTCGACGTGCGATCCCCAACCCGAGCGCTGCAGTGCACGCGTCGCGATGCGCCGTATGCGTGCCTCGTCGATCATCGGTCGTCGCGACCCTCGTAGCCGCCGAAACGGTACCCCGCAGCGCGCTCGTAGACCTGTGCGGGGCGCTGCGCACCGCGCACGAACAGGTCCGGGACCGCGGCGAGGTCGCCCGACGACTTGAGTTGACGCCGAAATGCGGCCTTGTCGAGCGCTCGGCCGAGGATCGCCTCGCTCGCTTTCTGCAGTTCCGTGAGCGTGAAACGGGCGGGCAGGAGGTGCAGCGGCAGCGCGCCGTCACGCACCTTCGCGCGCAGCGTTGCGAGCGTGCGCGGGAGCATGAGTCCGTGATCGAAACCGAGGGCACGGCCCGGCGCCTCCGGATCGACCCAGGCGATCGACTCGGTCTTGCTGCCGGCCACGGCCGGCACCTGGTCCGCCGGCAACAAGGCGTAGAACAGCGTGCTGACCGACCAGCCCCGCGGATCGCGATGCGGGCCACTGAACGTCGCGACCTGCTCGAGGTACGGCAGCTCGACACGCGTCTTGTCGGCGAGCACGCGGCGCGCAGCCGCTTCGAGGCTGTCGTCGCGATCCGGCTTGAGCAGGCCGCCCGGCAAGGCCCAACCGCCGGGATCCGGTCGGTTCGCGCGCTGGATCAGCAGCACGCGCAGCCTCAGCGCGTCGTCGAGCGTGAACAGCGCGACGTCCGCGTTGACGATCGGGAACAGCCTCGACGAGGGGTTTTCGGGCACTTAGTTGCTCTCTGACACTAAGGGGCGTATCGTACTTAGTATCAGATTAGCACTAAGGAACGCCATGACCTACGACGTGATCGGCGACCTGCATGGCCAGCACGGCAAGCTCGTCGCCCTGCTGGCCGACCTCGGCTACCGCGAGACGCACGGCGCGTGGCGCCATCCGGGGCGCACGGCGGTGTTCGTCGGCGACTTCATCGATCGCGGGGATCGTCAGCTCGAGACGCTCGACGTCGTGCGCCGCATGGTCGATGCGGGAAGCGCGGTCGCCGCGATGGGCAACCACGAGTTCAACGCGATCGCCTGGGGCACGCCGCACCCGGATGGAGACGGCCGCCACCTGCGCGCGCACAGCGAGCGCAACCGCCACCAGCACGAGGCGTTCCTCGACGCCATTGGCGATGACGCACACCGCCATCGCACGATCCTCGACTGGTTCCTCGACCTGCCGGTATGGCTCGATCTCGACGGCATCCGTGTCGTGCACGCCTGCTGGGATCCCGCCTCGATGGACGCGCTCGCACCCGTTCTGCGCAGCGGCCATCGTCTCGATGCCGAGCTCATGCTGCAGGCCGCGACGCGTGGCACGACCGCTTTCGCGGCGATCGAAACCCTGCTCAAGGGCCCCGAGTTCACGCTTCCGGAAGGCCTGCGCGTGAGGATCGGCGACGACGAGCGCGGCGAAGTCCGCACGCGCTGGTGGGATGCCGGAGCCAATACGCTGCCGCGTGCCGCGATCGTGCCGCGCGGCGCGCAGGCTTCGCTCCCCGACACCGCCGTGCCCGCGCATCTGCGTCCCGGCTACGGCGACGAGAAGCCGGTCTTCATCGGCCACTACTGGATGACCGGCACGCCCGCCGTGCTCGCGCCACGCGTCGCCTGCGTCGACTACAGCGCCGCGAAGAAGGGCCCCCTCGTGGCCTACCGCTGGGACGGCGAAGCGGAGCTCGACGACGCGAACTTCCACTGGGTCGGCAAGCCGCTCGGATGAGCGGTACCCGCGGAGTGATTCAGTTCACGCCTATGCTTTCGTCCGGCAGCGAATGAATGCGACACGCCTGAAGATCAGGAACCCTTCGCGAGTGCCTTGAGGACGTGTACGGGATCGCGGTCGATCGCACGTATCAGCGCCCTCGCGGGTCCTGTCGGCGCCCTTCGCCCCTGCTCCCAGTTGCGCAGGGTCGCGACCTGCACGTCGATGACATCGGCGAACTTGGCCTGCGAAAGCCTCGTCTTCGCCCTGACCTGTTTCACGAGGGTCGCATCCACCGTGGACTCGCGCGCGGGCGCACGCTCGCCGCGGACGATCTCGCCCATCTGCGTGAGGCTTTCGGTGAGCTCGGCGAAAAGCTTGGCGTCCATCGTCATCTCCAGTTCTCGATGATCTTCACGAGGATCTTCTTCTCGTCGGCGTCGAGATCGTCGCGAACGTTCTTCGCATACGCCAGGAGCAGGGCAATGCGCGACTCGTCCACGAACCGGTAGTAGATCACCCGCGCGCCACCGCGCTTGCCGCGACCATGCGCGGCGATCCTGATCTTGCGGAGACCTTTCGTACCCGGAATGACCTCGCCGGCTTCGGGATCCAACGCGAGTTCGCGCTGGAACCTGGCTTAGGCGTCGTCGTCGACGAGCTCCACGATCTGTCGACTGAAGACGGCCGTCTCGATGAAGACCATGCGCAATGGTGCGCCGATGGCACATGTACGTCAATGGCGCATGAATACTTCGGTCATGATCGTCCTGCCCGCCATCGCCATCGTCGCTCGGCCATGCCGCGACCGCTCCCGGAAACGCCGTCCGGAAAGCGACGACTTCGATTGGCGGTAGGACCGAACCCAGGAAACAAAAAAGCCCGCACGAGGCGGGCTTTTTCGCATCCGGTTCTGACGGTCCGGAAAGGTTGGCTGGGAGACTAGGATTCGAACCTAGATAAACGGAGTCAGAGTCCGTTGTCCTACCGTTAGACGATCTCCCAAGAACCGTGCGGTCGGCCATCGCGAGATGGCCGCCGCGGGCGTCGGGACGCCGATTAACGCTTCGAGTACTGCGTGGCGCGACGCGCCTTGTGCAGACCGACCTTCTTGCGCTCGACTTCGCGCGCGTCACGGGTCATGAAGCCCGCCTTGCGCAGCGGCGACTTGAGGTTCTCGTCGTACTCGACCAGCGCGCGGGCGATGCCGAGGCGGATCGCGCCGGCCTGGCCCGTCGTGCCGCCACCGGCGACCGTCACGAGCACGTCGAACTTGTCCGTCGCGTCGACCAGCTGCAGCGGCTGGCGCACGATCATGCGCGCGGTCTCGCGGCCGAAGAAGGTGTCGAGCGTCTTGCCGTTGACCGTGATCGCGCCGCTGCCCTTGCGCAGGAACACGCGCGCTGCGGAGGACTTGCGACGGCCGGTGCCGTAGTTCTGCTGGATGGTGGCCATGACTTCAGTGCCTGATCGGAATTAGATGTCCAGCGCTTGCGGCTGCTGGGCGGTATGCGGGTGGTTCGGGCCGGCGTAGACCTTGAGCTTGCGATACATCGCACGGCCCAGCGGGTTCTTCGGCAGCATGCCCTTGACGGCGATCTCGATGACGCGCTCCGGGTGCTTGGCGAGCATGTCCTTGAGCGAGGTCGTCTTGAGGTTGCCGACGTAACCGGTGAAGCGGTGGTAGTTCTTGTCTTCGAGCTTGTTGCCCGTGACGGCGATCTTGTCCGCGTTGACGACGACGATGAAATCGCCGGTGTCGACGTGGGTGGTGAAGACCGGCTTGTGCTTGCCACGCAGGCGGCGCGCGAGCTCGGTGGACAGACGGCCGAGCGTCTTGTTCGTGGCGTCCACCACGAACCAGTCGCGCTTCACGCTCTCGGGCTTGGCACTGATCGTCTTCATATCGGAACCTTGGATGCCCGCGGACGGGCTGGATGCGGCGAAAGGCGCGGGAGAATAGCGGAAGCCTCCCGACTGCGCAAGCCCGGATGATGGGGCGCACGAGGCATGCCGCGAGAAAAGCCGGCGATCCGCGGGGCCGTGCAGACGGCCACGGGATGTCCACTATACAGAAGGAGCCGGGCAGCGGCGAGGTGGCGACGCGATGCCGCGCCGGCCGCGCTTGCGAACGGCGACCACCGCGCCGACACTCGGCTGCATGAAGACGATGACGTTCTCGCCGCTCGACCGCGTGCTCGTCGAGCTCGACCGCGCGCTGTTCACGGCCTTCCAGCCCGAGCCCTCCGCACAACGCCCCTCGCCCGCCGGCGCGCTCGCCGACCGCGAATGGACCGAACCGGAACGCCGCCACGCCGCTGCGCTCATGCGCATCAATCACGTCGGCGAGGTCTGCGCGCAGGCACTCTACTTCGGCCAGGCCGCGGTCGCGCGCGACGCGTCGACACGCGCGCACCTGCTCGAAGCGGCCGCCGAGGAGACCGACCACCTTGCCTGGTGCGGCCAGCGCCTGCGCGAACTCGGCGACCGGCCCAGCCTGCTCAACCCGCTCTGGTACGGCGGCGCCTACGCGATCGGTGCCGCGGCCGGCCTCATCAGCGATCGCCTCAGCCTCGGCTTCGTCGTCGAGACCGAGCGTCAGGTCGAAGCCCACCTCGAAGGCCACCTCGACACGCTGCCGGCCGGCGACGAACGCAGCCGCGCGATCGTGCGCCAGATGAAGGAGGACGAGGCCCGCCACGCCGACGAGGCGCTCGCCGCAGGCGGTGCCGCGCTGCCGGGACCGGTCAAGGGGCTCATGAAGCTCGCGGCGCACGTGATGCGCACGGTGGCCTACCGCGTCTGACGCCACGGCGCGTGCCTCGCGCCGCGTGAGGTCGTCGGAGAGCTTCCGCATCCATGCACCGGGAGCGCCCCTGAAAAGCAGAAGGGGCGCCGAAGCGCCCCTTGCGACATCCTGCCACACCCCGGGCCGGGCCCGGGCGGCGACCTCAGCTGAGGTTGCGGCCGTGGAACAGTTCCTCGATCTCGCGCTTCACGAGCGCCTCGATGCGCTGGCGCTCCTTGAACGACAGATCGTCGGCATGCGACTCGAACAGGTAGGTGTCGAGGTCGAAGTCCTTGATGTGCATCTTCGTGTGGAACATGTTTTCCTGGTACACGTTCACGTCGATCATCTCGTACTTCTGCCGGATGTGCTTGGCGAGGTACTCCTGCACCGAATTGATCTTGTGGTCCATGTAATGCTTGCGGCCCTTCACGTCGCGCGTGAAGCCGCGCACGCGGTAGTCCGCGATCACGATGTCCGACTCGAAGCTGTCGATGAGGAAATTGAGCGCCTTGAGCGGCGAGATCACGCCACACGTGGCGACGTCGATGTCCGCACGGAACGTCGCGATGCCGTTGTGCGGATGCGTCTCCGGGTACGTGTGCACCGTGATGTGGCTCTTGTCGAGGTGCGCGACGACCGCGTCGGAGATCGTGTCGCGGCCGAGCTTCTCGACGACCGGCTCCTCGGAGATGAGGATCGTCACGCTCGCGCCCTGCGGATCGTAATCCTGGCGTGCGACATTGAGGATGTTGGCACCGATGATGTCCGCCACGTCCGTGAGGATCGTGGTCAGGCGCTCGGCGTTGTAGGCCTCGTCGATGTACTCGATGTAGCGACGGCGCTGGTCTTCCGACACCGCGTAGCAGATGTCGTAGATGTTGAAGCTCAGGGCCTTGGTCAGGTTGTTGAAACCCTGCAGACGCAACCTGGGAAGGGGCTTGACCACTGTTTCTGTCTCCGACCCGGACCCCGGGAAAGGGCGCGCATTATGGGCCAATCGCCAGGGCGATGAAACCGGCGGGGGCGCGCGTCCGCCGGAGGCCGATTGTCAGAAAGCGACATCTTTCGTCGGTTTTGCAATAAGATCAGGGCTCGGCGGCGTAGAGGGGCGCAGTCGATGGAAATTTCCGCGCAGATATGCCGCACCAGGGATAGCCGAGGGAGAACCCGCGTGAAGATGGCCGACTTCCGTTACACGCTGCAGCGCAACGTCTCGACGGTGCAGGCGCCGGCTTCGCTGATCCCGGATCGCGGCGCGATGGAACGCTTCCTCGGCATGTGCCACCGACGGCGCTACCCGAGCAAGACCGCGATCATCCGCCCGGGTGATTCCGCGAACATCCTCTACTACGTCATCGACGGTTCGCTGACCGTTTCGTCCGAGGACGAGGAAGGCCGCGAGCTGATCCTCGCCTACCTCAACCGCGGCGAGTTCATCGGCGAGATGGGCATCTTCGTCGAGACCCCGCGACGCGAGGTCATGGTGCGCACGCGCACGCCGTGCGAGCTGGCCGAGATCGGCTACGAGCGCATGTTCAACCTGTTCGAAGGCCCGCTGCGCGACGAGTGCCCGAAGATCCTGTTCGCGATCGGCTCGCAGCTGACCAACCGCCTGCTGCACACGAGCCGCAAGGTCAGCCGCCTCGCCTTCATGGACGTGACCGGCCGCGTCGCCAAGACGCTGATCGACCTCACCGAAGAGCCCGATGCGATGAGCCACCCGCAGGGCATGCAGATCCGCATCTCGCGCCAGGAGATCAGCCGCATCGTCGGCTGCTCGCGCGAGATGGTCGGCCGCGTGCTCAAGCAGCTCGAGGAGCAGGGCATGATCACGGTGTCGGGCAAGACGATCGTGGTGCTCGGCCGCCGCTGAGTCGCGGCATCCGCTGCCTTCGAAGGCCCGCGCTCGCGCGGGCCTTTTTGTTGGCGGACCGTCAGCGCCAGTCGACGCGCACGAGGCTGCGTCCGAGCGCGCGCTCGAGCGCCTTGCAGGTGCGCGGATCGCCGTTGACGAGCACGGCCTCGCGTGCGCCGCGCAGCATCGGCGCATCGGCCGCCGAATCGGTGTAGGCGACATCCCAAGCCGTCAGGCCGAGCGCGGCGAGCTCGCGTGGCTTGCGCGCGCCGAAGCAGTGCACCTGCGTGCGCATGCCGAGCCAGCCCGGCCGCAGGCGCGAGGCGACGATCTCGAAGCCCGACAGGCCGATCGTCTCGAACAGGCCGGTCACGACACGCGACTCGCAGCCCGTCACGACGAGCACGCGGTCGCCGGCGGCGACGTGGCCACGCAGCACCGCGATCGCCTCGCGCGAGAAGATGCGTGGCGTGTTCGCGTGCTCGCGCACGAAGGCCTCCGCGAGCGCGGCATAGCGCCGCTCCGACACGCCGAGCAGCGCGACGCGCACGAGCAGGCCGACGATCCACCAGCGCCCGCGCGGCACGATCGCGAGCGGTGCCGTGAGCAGCACGACCGGCAACGCGAGCAGCAGGCGCCACGGCGCACGACGGTAACGCGAGCGCACGAAGGCCGCGAACGAATCACCGCGGATCAGCACGCCGTCGAAATCGAACAGCACGACGCGCGGCGTCGCGGCGGCCTCGCCGGAGGCCGCTTCCCCCTCGCCTGGTGTGATCACGGCGTGCCGAACAGCCGCGTGAGTTCCGCACCCGGATCGTCGGCGCGCATGAACGCCTCGCCGACGAGGAACGCATGGATGCCCGCGCCGCGCAGGCGCGCGACGTCGTGCCGCGTGGCGATGCCGCTCTCGGTGACGAGCAGGCGCTCGTCGGGCAGGCGCGCATGCAGGCGCAGCGTGGTGTCGAGCGAGACCTCGAACGTGCGCAGGTTGCGGTTGTTGACGCCGATCAGCGGTGCCGGGATCTCGAGTGCGCGGTCGAGTTCCTCCTCGTCGTGCACCTCGACGAGCACGTCGAGGTCGAGCTCGGCCGCGAGCAGCGCGAGTTCCAGCATCGCCTCGTCGGACAGGGCCGCCGCGATCAGCAGGATCGCGTCGGCGCCGATCGCGCGTGCCTCGACCACCTGATACGGATCGATCGTGAAATCCTTGCGCAGCACAGGCAGCGTGCAGGCCGCGCGGGCCGCATGCAGGTAATCCTCGTGGCCCTGGAAGAAGTCCGCATCGGTCAGCACCGACAGGCAGGCCGCGCCGCCGGCTTCGTAGCTGCGCGCGATCGCGGCAGGATCGAAGTCGGCGCGGATCACGCCCTTGCTCGGGCTGGCCTTCTTGACCTCGGCGATGACGCCGGCGTGGCCGGCCTCGATCTTCGCCTCGAGCGCGGCCGCGAAGCCGCGCGTGTCGGGCAGGCCGGCGACGCGTGCGTGCAGGTCGTCGATCGACACGCGCGCACGGCGCTCGGCGATTTCTTCGACTTTGCGGGCCAGGATGCGTTGCAGGATGTCGGACATGGGTCGGTCGTCGTCGGGCCGTCGCGCATCGGCGCAACGTGGAAGATGAAGGAAAAAGGGGTCAGCGCGTGCCGGCGAGCTCGCGCGTCGTGCGCACGAAGGTGTCGAGGCGTTCACGTGCCGCACCGCTCGCGAGCGCTTCGCGCGCCTTGTCGATGCCTTCGGCGATCGAGCCCGCGACGCCGGACGCGTACAGCGCCGCGCCCGCGTTGAGCGTGACGATGTCTCGCGCGACGCCTTCGCGGTTGTCGAGCGCCTCGAGCACGCGCTCGCGCGACTCGGCCGCATTCTCGACGCGCAGCTGGCGACCGGAGGCCATCGCGAAGCCGAACTCCTCGGGGTGTACCTCGTACTCGCTGACCACGCCGTTCCTGAGCTCGCCGACCATCGTCGCCCCGCCGAGCGAGATCTCGTCCATGCCGTCCTTGCCCCAGACGACGAGCGCGTGCTGCGCGCCGAGGCGCTCGAGCACGCGCACCTGGATGCCGACGAGGTCGGGATGGAACACGCCCATGAGGATGTTCGGCGCGCCGGCCGGGTTGGTCAGCGGACCGAGGATGTTGAAGATCGTGCGCACGCCCATCTCGCGACGTACCGGCGCGACGGCCTTCATGGCCGGATGGTGGTTCGGCGCGAACATGAAGCCGACGCCCGTGCGCGCGATGCATTCGGCGACCTGCGCCGGCTGCAGGTCGATCGCGGCGCCCAGCGCCTCGAGCACATCGGCGCTGCCCGACTTCGACGACACGCTGCGGTTGCCGTGCTTGGCCACGCGCGCGCCGGCCGCGGCGACGACGAACATCGCCGTCGTGGAGACATTGAAACTGTGGCCGCCATCACCGCCCGTACCGACGATGTCGACGAAACCCGTGACGTCGTCGACGAGGACTGGCGCCGCGAGCTCCCGCATGACCTGCGCGGCCGCCGCAATCTCGCCGACGGTCTCCTTCTTGACGCGCAGGCCCGTCAGGATCGCCGCGACCATGACCGGCGAGACCTCGCCGCGCATGATCTGGCGCATGAGGTCGATCATCTCGTCGTGGAAGATCTCGCGATGCTCGATCGCGCGCTGCAAGGCCTGTTGGGGCGTGATGGGCATCGTGGGGTCCTCGGGAACCCGCGATGATGCCGCAGCACGCGGCGGGCGTCATCCGCACGGACGTGCGTGGGCAGCATCATGGGACGGAGTCTGTCCCATGGTGGCGTGCCGTCACTCCCCTCTCCCCTCGCGGGAGAGGGGCCGGGGGCGAGGGGGACGGAATCGAGACGCCGACCGGATTCGCGCGTCGCCCACAGCTCGCGGCGGCGCCGCGCACCCTGACGGAAGCGCGGAGCCGATGATGTCATGCGCCATCGCTTTCCGTCGTACGTCCGGACGACACCACTTCCGGACCCGCCATGCTCCGCTGCACCCTGCTCGCCACGCTCGCTCTTCTCGTGCCGCTCGCTGCCCAGGCCGGCACGCCGACGCGAGGCGTCGCCTACGTCGGTGCCGCCTTCGGCGCCCACCACGTCCACCGTGTCGTGTTCGACTACGACGGCGACGCCTCGCTGACGGCGACCTCGGCCATCCTGGCCACGCTGCCGACCGCGGCCGATGCGCTCGTCGTGCCGGGCGGCACACTCGTCGTCGCGGGCCAGGGCTCCAGCGTCCACCACCTCGATCCCGCGACCGGCGCGTTCGAGACGCGCCTGACCGGCAACAACGGCAACGCGGTCTCGCTCGACCCGTCCGGCCGCAGCGTGTGGATCGGCTGGACCGACAGCTCCCTGTCGCAAGTGCCGCTGCAGCCGTTCGGCAACGGCGTCGGCCACAGCGTGACCGGCGACGACGCCACGGTCACCTCGCTCGCGTTCACGCCGTCCCACGGCGTGTTCTACGCCAACGGTGGCGAAGGCCCGATCGGCGCATTCGGCCGCATCGACATGGCCACGTTCACGACCTCGCGCCTGCGCAGCGCGGCACCGGCGACGACCGTCCACTACGACACCTTCAGCCGTACGCTGATCCTCGCCTCGGCGGGTCGCGCGGAGCAGGTCGATCCGGCCACGCCGGGCAGCGTGCTCGCGGTGCGCGACGACACCGCTGCCGGCCACAACTACCTGTGCCTGCGTCCGGACGGGCGAGGCCATCTTTTCGGCGTGCGCTGGGGCGGCGCGGGCGCGAACCCGACCGGCGGGCGCCTCGTCGTCATCGACTACTCGGCCAGCGGCCGCCTCGACGACCCGACCACGCGCATCGCGAGCGCCCCGATCCCGGACGGCCTCGCCGGCTGCCTCGCGATCGACACGTCGCTGCTCGCGGACGGATTCGATCGGCGCGGGTGACGGTGCCTGGCGTCAGGCCACGCGGCGCGCCGCGGGCTCGTCGCGGGTCAGGAAATTGCGCAGCAGGTCGTGGCCGTGCTGCGTGAGGATCGATTCGGGGTGGAACTGCACGCCCTCGACGTCGAGTTCGCGATGGCGCAGGCCCATGATCTCGTCGAAGCCGCCGCCTTCGTCCTGAGTCCACGCGGTGATCTCGAGACAATCCGGCAGCGAGGCCCTCTCGACCACGAGCGAGTGGTAGCGCGTCGCCTCGAACGGGTTCGGCAGGCCGCGGAACACGCCCTTGCCGGTGTGATGGATCATCGAAGTCTTGCCGTGCATGATCTGCCGCGCACGCACGACCTTGCCGCCGAACGCCTGGCCGATCGACTGGTGGCCGAGGCAGACGCCGAACACCGGCACCGTCGACGACAGCACCGTGAGCACCTCGAGCGACACGCCCGCCTCGTTCGGCGTACACGGCCCCGGCGAGATGACAATGTGCGACGGCGCGAGCGCGGCGATCTGCGCGACCGTCAGCGCGTCGTTGCGCACGACCTGCACCTCCTCCCCGAGCTCGCCGAAGTACTGCACGAGGTTGAAGGTGAAGCTGTCGTAGTTGTCGATCATCAGCAGCACGGCACGGCATCCCATCGGTCACAGGCCCGTCCGGTCGAACGGGGACACGCATTATCACGCGGAGAGGCGCGTCCCGACAGGCCGGATCGCGGTCCGATCAGGCCCCGCCGAGCGCATGGGCCTGGGCGAGCAGGCGCGAGCGCGTGCGCCTCGCCTGCACCAGCAGCACCGCCGCGACCAGCACGAGCGCCACCCCGAGCAGCGTCGCGGCGTGCGCCATGCGCGCTCCCGTGGCCAGCGACCACGAGAACATGCCCGTCGTGAACAATGCGGTCGCGGCGAGCGCGAGGCCGGTCGCGACGACGCGATCGCGCGCCATGAGCGGGCGGCGTGCGCGCAGCACCCAGGTCGCATAGGCGATCCAGCCCATGCCGATCGCGAGCAGCACGCCGAACGCGATGGCCGTGCGCGAAGGCAGCGACGGCTCGGTCAGCAGCAACGCGGCGAGCAGCGCGCTCATGCACGCCGAGGCGACCAGCAAAGCGACATGGGCTACACGCGCACGCGCCGACAGCACGCGTGCCGTGAGCGCGCGCAGCGAGGACTCTAGATCATGGGCAGGACGTTCATTCATCGGGACATCTCCTCGGGGGCGAGCGGGGCGACATGCCGGCGCAGCAGCGCGCGGGCACGGAACAGGCGCGATTTCACGGTGCCGACCGGCACGCCGGTCATTCCCGCGATCTCGGCCAGCGTGAAGGCTTCGAGATGGAACAGCGTGACGACCTCGCGCTCGACGAACGGGAGTGCGTCGAGCCCGGCCATCACGAGGCGTGCGACGTCGGGATCCGGAGTCTCGTCGACGGTCGGCGCGATGTCCTCGAGCACGAGCCCCGTGTCTTCGGGCGTCGCGTAACGCAGGCGCAGCTGGTCCATCGCGACACGGTGCGCGATGCCGAACAGCCAGCTGCGGAAGCCCGCGGCGTCACGCAGCCCCGCGATGCCGCGCACGACGCGCAACCAGGTCTCCTGCGCGAGGTCGTGTGCGGCATGGCCGTCGATGGCGAGCCGCGTGGCGTGGCGCAGCAGCGGCCCGGTCCAGCGCGTCACGAGCGCATCGAACGCGCCGCGCTCGCCGAGCTGGCAGCGCAGCACGAGCAGCGTATCGGCACGCGTGTCGTCGTCTGGGGTCACGCCGAGGCTCCATGATCCGATCGGGCATCATGGTCGGGAATCGGCGTCGAAAGGTTCACGCGCATGCCGCGCGTCGATCGTCAGCGCCCGGTAGCGGGAGGGTCGTCGACCAGATATTCGTCGGCTGGGTGGTTCGCGTACGCGACCTTCCAGCCGTAGGTGTCGTGGATGGCCTTGTGGAGCGGGTCGTTGTCGCTGTCGAGGCGCAGCTCGCGCAGCGTCGGATGACCGGCGAGTGGCCGCAGGGCCTCGATATCGTGAAGCGCAGGACTTCGATCGAGGATCAGGCATCGCAACGCAGGTGCGGCGGCGATGTTCGCGAGGTTGGAAGGCGTCACCAGCTTGTCGAGCAGCAGGACACGCAGCGACGTCATGCCGTGCAAAGACGGCAGGTCCGTGGCGATCGAGCACGACAGCAGCCGCAGCTGGCGCAGATCGCGCAGGGCCAGCAACGGCTCGAAGCTCCTGATGCCCGGATGCCGGTCGATGCTCAGCATCCTCAATGACGTCAGCGCCGCGATCGGTGCGAGGTCGCGTGGACCCGCGGAGTGCAAATCGAAGCTGCGCAATGCGCCGCAGGCCTCGATCCCCGCGAGCGTGGCGAGACGATTGCGCCAGAGTGACAAGGCCTCGAGTCGACCCAGATCGGCCAGGAACGAGAGATCGCGCAGACGGCCACACACCGACAGCTGTTCGAGATGCCGCAGGCGACCGAGTGCCGCGGTGCCGGTCTTCGGTCGATCGCGCTTGGGGTCGCTGCCATATTGCACGGTGTCCAGTCCAAGGCTGACGAGACCCTGGGGCAGGACGTGCAACGGCGACAGGTCGATGAGATCGCCCGCGCCGGCCTCGATCCAGAGGTGGCGCAACGCAGGCAGCAGGGCGAGGAACGCGTAGTCGAACGGCTTGCCCGGCACCTCGGTGTAGAGGCGGTAGAGCGTTTCGGGATGCCGCTCGAGGTAGACGTCCAGGCGCGCACAATCCGCAGCATCAAGTGCACGTGTCGACTGCAGGCGCTCGAAGGCCGAGAGGTCACGATCGAACGTGCCTTCCGCGAGCGGACTCTTCAGCTGGAATGCGTTCGTGAACATGTTGCCGCCTCTGCAATCCTTGACGACGAAGCGACGTCGAATCCGCAGCTCGCCACGCGCCGCGCGTCATGAGGATCGAGCGTGACGCTCACGTGCTCCGCACGGCATCACGCACCGATGTGACGGAGGATACGATCAGGGCGATCGCGCCTGCGGCGCATGTGCTTCTTCGCCAGCGCCTGCGGCCGCAGGCGTACGAGCCGGTGCAGGAGGTTCGGCAGCCGGCGGCTTCGCCTCGTTCGACGCGAGCTCCTCGGGTGCCGGCGTGTTCTCGTCGCCGAGGACGACGATCTTGACGCGACGGTTGCGGTTGCGGCCTTCCAGCGTGGCGTTGTCGCCGTCGGGATGGAACTCGCCCATGCCCATGATCGCCATCTTGGTCGGATCGACCTTTCGGTCGGCGAACAGGCGCGCGACGCTCGCCGCGCGCGCGGCGGAGAGTTCCCAGTTGGACGGATAGACGGCCGTAGCGATCGGCACGTTGTCGGTGTAGCCCTCGATGCGCATCTCGTTCGGGAAGCCCGACAGGATGCCGGCAACGCGCTCGAGGATCGGGATCGACGGCGCGGACAGCGTGGCGACACCGCTCGGGAACAGGATGTCGGTGCGGATCTCGACCTCGAGCCACGAATGCTGGCGGCGCACGACGACGAGGTTCTCGTCGATGAGATTCTGCAGCGCGCGCTCGACTTCCTTCGCGATCGTCTCGAGGCCGCGCTCGGTCTTGCCCGGGCTCTGCGGACTGCCCTGCGGCGTCGCACGCAACGAAATCGGCGCGGTCAGCGAAACCGGCTGCACGGCCGGCGCGGGTACGGCATTGAGATCGAGCGCGGAAGGCGACGGGCTCGATGCGGACTGCTGGCCGACCTGGATCGGCTCGATGACCTTGGGCGTGCCGTTGAACGCGGCCTCGAGGGATTTCGAGAGCACGCGGTACTTGCCCTCGTTGAGCGAGGACACCGCGTACATGACGACGAAGAACGCGAGCAGCAGCGTCACGAGATCGCCGTACGGGATCGCCCACGCCTCGTGGTTGACGTGATCCTCGTGCTCTTCCTTTTTCTTGCGCGCACCCATGTCAGTGAACGTATCCGCGCAGCTTCGATTCGATGTTGCGCGGGTTTTCGCCCTCCGCGATCGCCGCGATGCCTTCGACCATCATCTCGCGCTCGCGTGAATGGTCGTTGACGACGAGCTTGAGCTTGTTGGCCATCGGCAGCAGCAGCAGGTTGGCGAGGCCGATGCCGTACACGGTCGACACGAATGCACCCGCGATGCCGGGGCCGAGCTTGCTCGGGTCGGCGAGGTTCTGCATGACCGCCATGAGGCCGAGCACGGCGCCGATGATGCCCATGGTCGGCGCGTAGATGCCGGCCGCCTCGAACACCTTCGCCGAGAGCAGGTCGTTGTGCTTCTTGGCATCGTTCTCCACGCCGAGGATGTTGCGGATGTTGTCGGGCTCGGTGCCGTCGACGAGCAGCTGCAGGCCCTTCTTGACCATCGCATCGGGCTCGGCCTCGACCTGCGGCTCGAGACCGAGCAGGCCCTGGCGACGCGCGGTCTCGGACCAGTTGACGATCTTCTTGAGCTGCTCCTCCATGTCCTGGTGCGGCGGGCTGACCAGCCACTTGAGCATCTTGAGCGCGCGCGAAAGGATCGGGCCAGGTGTCTGCACCATGATCGCCGAGGCCGTGCCGACGAACACGACGACGAGCGCCGCACCGCTCCACAGCGCATGGATGCCGGCACCCTTGAGCAACGCGCCCGTGATGACGACGACGAACGCCATGACGATGCCGATGGCGGTGAGCTTCTGCATGACCTAGTCTCCGTTGCGCCAGTCGCGCAGGCGCGCACGCAGGCGCACCAGCGCCTGTCCGTGCAGTTGACAGACCCGCGACTCGCTCACGCCGAGCACTTCGCCGATCTCCTTGAGATTGAGTTCTTCGTCGTAGTACAGCGCCATGAGCAGCTTCTCGCGTTCGGGCAGCCCGTCGATCGCCTCGGCGAGCGCGCCCTGCCGTCCTTCGAGCTCCACGCGCACGGCCGGCTGCGCGGAGATGTCGTCGGCGACGTCGATGACGTGGCTCTCGCCCTCGTCGTCCTCCATGCTCAGGCTCAGCACGCGCGAGCGGCTCGCGTCGTCCATCACCTGCGCATACTCCTCGCGCGTGATGCCGAGGCGTTTCACGACCTCGGCCTCGTCGGCCTCGCGACCGGTCTCGGTCTCGATCGCGCGGATCATCTCCATGACTTCGCGCAGGCGCCGGTAGACCGAGCGCGGCGTCCAGTCCGTGCGACGCAACTCGTCGAGCATCGCGCCGCGGATGCGAATGCCCGCATACGCCTCGAAACTCGTGTTGCGCGCCGGCACGTACTGCCGCGCGGCTTCGATCAGCCCGATCATGCCGGACTGGATCAGGTCGCCGACGTCCACGTTGCCCGGCAGCTTTCCCTTGAGATGCCAGGCGATGCGCTTGACCAGCGCGGCGTGCCGGTGCACCAGCTCGTCCGCGCCACCGCGCTGGACCTGCTGGTAGAGACCGGCACTGGGTGCAGTCACTGCTCGACCTCTGAAGCCTCGGCGCGCGTGCGGCGCTCGACGAAGAACTCGAGGTGGCCGCTGACGCCGGTGCCGCCCGTCCACTTGTCGGTGGCCTGGGCGAGGTTCTTGAACGCGAGCGCCGAACGGCTCGCCGGGTACGCGTCGACGACGGTCATCTGGCGGCGCACGGCGCGCTGCAGGTAGTAGTCGTCGGGGATCGCGCCGCTGAAGTCGAGCGTCACGTCGAGGAAGCGGTCGGCCACGCGCACGATCTTGGTGAATAGGTCGCGGCCGTGCTGCAGCGTCGGCACGCGGTTGGCGATGATGCGGAAGCGCTGCACGCCGTATTCGCGGCTGAGCACCTTGATCAGCGCGTAGGCATCGGTGATCGAAGCCGGGTCGTCGCAGATCACGACGGCGACTTCCTGCGCGGCCGAACAGAACATCGTCACGCTGTCGGCGATGCCGGCGGCGGTGTCGACGATGAGCGTGTCGAGTGGCTCGCCGTAGTCGCAGAACGCGCGGATCAGACCGGCGTTCTCGGCCTGGCTGAGCTGCGCCATGCGGCGCGTGCCCGACGTGGCCGGCACGATCTTGAGGCCGTGCGGGCCCTCGAGGATCAGGTCGTTGATCGAGCAGTCGCCGTTGAGCAGGTGGGCGAGGTTGTAGACCGGCTGCAGGCCGAGCATGACGTCGACGTTGGCGAGGCCGAGGTCGGCATCGAGCAGCATCGTGCGCTTGCCGGCGAGCGCCATCGCGGTGGCGAGGTTCACGCTCACGCTGGTCTTGCCGACGCCACCCTTGCCGCTCGCGACGGCGATGACTTTCACCGGCTTCTGGCGGGGGACGGGTTGTGCGAGTGCACTGGCCTGGTTCATGGCGGCAGGGGTGTCCATAGGCTTAGGCGAACGCCACGTTGCCACGGCTGAAGCGGTCGGCCATGGCGAGTTCATCGGCGACCGCGGCGACGGTCGGGTTGGCGATGCGGCAGACCACGCGACGGGCGTCGGCGACCGCGATGTCCTGCGGCACGCGCTGGCCATCGGTCGTGTAGTGCAGCGCCAATGCGTGGCGGATCAGGATCGACACGGCGGGGCCCAGCGTCGGCGTTTCGTCGAGCTTGGTCAACACGCAGCCCGACGGATCGAGGTCGGAGTAGGTGCGAAGGCTTTCCTCGAGCGCGGCGGCCTGGGTGTTCGCGGCGAGCACGAGCAGGCTGCGCACGCGCGTGACGTTGGCGCGCAGCGTGTCGAGCACCGAGACGAGTCGCTCGTCGCGATGGTTCATGCCCGGCGTGTCGATGAGCACGAGGCGGCGGTCGGCGAGGTGCACGAGCAGCTTGGACAGCTCCGCGCCGTTGCGCGCCGTATAGGCCTGCACGCCGAGCAGGCGGCCGTACTGCAGCAGCTGGTCCTGCGCGCCGATGCGGTAGTCGTCGGTGCAGATCAGCGCGACCTGGTCGCGGCCGTACTTCTCGGCGTGGCGCGCGGCGAGCTTGGCGATCGTGGTGGTCTTGCCCGAACCGGTCGGACCGACCAGCGCGATCGCGCCGCCCTGGTCCGCGAAATCCTTGCCGCCGATCGTGAGGCGGCGCGAGAGCAGGCCCAGCGGCAGGTAGCGCGACTGGTCCGGAGTCATGTCGGCGGGCAGGTCCTCGACGATGTCGATCGCGACGTCGGGCTCGATGCCGAGGCGCGTCATGTCGCGCAGCACCTGCGTGCGCAGCGGCTGGCGGCGGTCCATGTCGTTCCAGGCGAGGCTCGACAGCTGGGCCTCGAGCAACTGGCGCAGCTGGCTCAGTTCGCGCTGCATGCGCTGGTAGGCGGGATCGTTGGCCGGATTCGCCGGTGTCGCCGGTGCGGCGGTCGGGGTCGGCGCGACAGGCGCCGCCGCGACGACCGGCGCGGGAGCCGGGGCAGGTGCAGCCACAGGCGCCGGCACGGGCGTTGGCGCCACGGCTTCGACAGGCGGCGCAACCGGAGCCGGTGCGACCGGTGCCGGACGCTGCGGCACGGCGGCGGCAGGCACCACCGGCGCCACGGGGGATTCGAAAGCGGGGGCGGCCGGAACATCGAAGCTCGCGCGGTTCGGCGCGGCAGCCTTGCGCGGCAACGTGCCCTGCATGAGCAGGCGAGCCGCCTCGTCGGGGCTCGCGCGCAGCGACGCGGGCGACGGCGCCAGCGTGCTCGGCGCCTTCTGCGGCGGCTGTGCGTGCTGCGGCGGCGACTGGCGGCGCACGACCTTCGCGGGTGCCGGCGCGGCGGCCTGCACGGGCGTGGACGGCAGCTCGGCGACGGCACCGGCGCGCATCTGGCCGACGGCTTCGCGCACGAGCGCCTCGTCGTAGTCGATCGCGGCGACGATTTCGTTCATGCCGTCGACGCGGCGCGAGGACAGGATGACCGCGTCGGGTCCCTGGTCGTCACGCACCATCTGCATCGCCTGGCGCATGTCGGCCGCCACGTAGCGTTTGATCTTCATGCAACCTCCAACGGTCGCGTGTTCTGCTCAGTCATCGTCGTCACCGTCCCAGACTCGCGGCCAGGCGTACCTGGCGGTTGTCCGGCACCTCGTTGTACGCCAGCACGCGCAGGCCTGGTGCGGCCTGCTGCACGAACCTGGCCAGCCACGAACGCAGGCTCGGCGAGGTCAGCAGCACCGCCGGCTCGCCGGCCATCTCCTGCCGTCGCGTCGCGTCCGCCGCGCTCTTCTGCAGGCGTTCGGCCAGTCCGGGCTCGAGTGCGGCACCGGCCGGCGTCGCGCCCTGAAGCGACTGGAGCAATATCTGTTCCAAGTCCGGCGCGAGCGTGATCACGGGCAATTCCGCGCCGAAACCGCTGATGTCCTGCACGATCTGGCGGCCCAGCGCCACGCGCACGGCGGCCGTGAGGGTGTCGGGATCCTGACTCTGCGGCGCGCGCTCCGCCAAGGTTTCGACGATGCTGCGCATGTTGCGGATCGGCACGCGCTCGGCGAGCAGGTTCTGCAGCACCTTGACGACCACGCCGAGCGACAGGCGCTTCGGCACGAGTTCCTCGACGAGCTTGGGCACGCTCTGGGCGAGGCGATCGAGCAGGTGCTGGACCTCCTCGTGACCGATCAGCTCGTGGGCGTGGGTCTGCAGCAGATGGCTCAGATGGGTCGCCGCGACCGTGGCCGGGTCGACCACCGTGAAGCCGAGCGTCTGCGCGTGGTCGCGCGTGCCCGGCTCGATCCACAGCGCCTCGAGGCCGAACGCGGGATCGCGGGTCGGGATGCCCATGATCGAACCGTGCACGTGGCCGGGATTGATCGCGAGCAGGCGGTCGGGATGCAGCTCGGCCTCGCCGACCGGCACGCCGAGCAGGGTGATGCGGTACGCGCTGGGACCGAGGTCGAGGTTGTCGCGGATGTGCACCGGCGGGACGAGGAAGCCGAGATCCTGCGAGAGCTTGCGGCGCACCGCCTTGATGCGGCCCATGAGCTCGCCACCCTGGTTGCGGTCGACGAGCGTGATGAGACGGTAGCCGACTTCGAGGCCGATCACGTCGACCGGGGCGACGTCGTCCCAGCCGATCTCGGTCGACTCGCCGCCGGCCGTCGTGGCCAGCGCGGTCTTCGGCGCAGCGGCTTCGACGATCGCGGTCTCGCGGCGCTTGTGCAGCATCCACGCCGCGCCGAGGCAGATCGCGCCGAGCAGCAGGAAGGCCGCGTTCGGCATGCCCGGCACGAGGCCGATCATGATCAGCACGGCGCCGGTGACCGCGAGCGCTTTCGGCTGCGCGAACATCTGGCCGACGACCTGCTTGCCCATGTTGGTGGGCCGCGACACGCGCGTGACGATGATCGCGGTGGCGATCGAGAGCAGGATCGCCGGGATCTGCGCGACGAGGCCGTCGCCGATCGCGAGCACGATGTAGGTCTTGGCTGCCACCGAGGCCGACAGGCCGTGCTGCAGCATGCCGATCGCGAAGCCGCCGACCATCGTCACGACGAGGATCAGGATGCCGGCGATCGCGTCACCGCGCACGAACTTGCTGGCGCCGTCCATCGAGCCGTAGAAGTCCGCTTCCTCGCGCACTTCCTGACGACGCTCGCGCGCCTGCTCGGGATTGATGAGGCCGGCGTTGAGGTCGGCATCGATCGCCATCTGGCGGCCGGGCAGCGAATCGAGGGTGAAGCGCGCGGTGACCTCGGACACGCGCGTGGCGCCCTTGGTCACGACGACGAAGTTGATGATCGTGAGGATCGCGAACACGACGAGGCCGACCGCGAAGTTGCCGCCGATCACGAACTCGCCGAACGCCTCGATGACCTTGCCCGCCGCGCCGTGGCCCTGGTGGCCGTTCATGAGCACGACGCGCGTCGACGCCACGTTGAGCGCGAGGCGCAGCAGCGTGGCCATGAGGATGACGGTCGGGAACGCACCGAACTCGAGCGGGCGTGCGACGTAGACGACCGCGAGCAGGATCACCAGCGACAGCGCGATGTTGAAACTGAACAGCATGTCGAGCAGGAACGTCGGCAGCGGCACGACGAGCATCGACAGCGCGAGCAGCACCACGATCGGCGCGCCTAGGCCACGTCGGCCGGCATCCTTGATCTGATCGAATACGGCGGTGGCGCTCGACACGTGGCGGATCCTTGGTTCAGTGGCGCGGCGGCGGATCCGACAGGGCGGGGTCCACCTCGGGGGTCGGCACGTCCGGCGTCGGCACGTTCGCGTCCAGCGCGGCCTGCTTGAGCTGGTAGACGTAGGCCAGGACCTGCGCGACCGCCACGTACAGCGACGAAGGCACTTCCTGGCCGACCTCGGCGTTGTGATACAAGGCTCGTGCCAACGGCGCGGCGGTCAGCGTCGCGACCTTGTGGGTCTTCGCAAGTTCGCGAATATGAAGGGCAATATGGTCGACGCCCTTGGCCACGACGATCGGCGCGCGCATCTTGTCCTCGTCGTAGCGCAGCGCCACCGCGAAGTGCGTCGGATTCATGACGACCACATCCGCCTTGGGAACGTCGGCCATCATGCGGCTGCGTGCCATCTGGTGCTGGACTTGGCGCACGCGGCTCTTGGTCTCGGGGCTGCCCTCGGCCTCCTTGTGTTCCTGGCGCACCTGTTCGCGTGTCATGCGCAGGTTCCTGGCGTGCTCGAAGAGTTGCCACGGCGCATCGACGAGGCCGATCAGCAGCAGGGCGCCGCCGAGCCACAGCGCGGCCTTGCCGGCGAGGCTGAAGGCCAGGCCGATGCCGCTCGAGGCGACCGTGTTGGCGCCGGCGAGGATCTCCGGCAGTTCGGAGGCGACCAGGGCCATGCAGATCGCGCCGATCACGAGCACCTTGGCGATCGCCTTGGCCAGCTCGACCAGGCCGTTCCTCGAGAAGATGCGCCCGAAACCCTTGAGCGGGTCGAGGCGCTCGCCCTTGAAGCTCATCGCCTTGGTGCTGAAATTGAAGCCGCCGAGCAGGACCGAGGAGCCGATCGCGGCGGCGGCCGTCACCAGCAGGATCGGCGCGAGCACGACCAGCGCCTGCATCGACAGGTCGGCGAGTGCGGTCGTCATGGCGTCTTCGGCGAGCAGCTCCGCGCGGCTGTGCGCAAGGCCGCCGTGCAGGATCGCGGTGACGCCCTCGCCGAGCGGACCGCCCGCCATGAGGATCAGCGTGACGGCCGACAGCGTGACCGCCGCGGCGGCGAGATCGCGTGATCGCGGGACCTGACCTTCCTCGCGTGCGTCGCGGCGCCGTTTTTCGGTGGCCTCTTCGGTTTGGCTTTCCTTGTCGGTCTCGTCGGACATGCGTCACGACCTCCCGAGCAGGTCGCGGATCGCGTCGAACGCGCTGTCCACGAGCGAGGAGAACGTCGGCGGCAGGCCGCCGAGGCTGAGCCAGATCATGATCAGGCCGACGATCAGCGTGACCGGGAAGCCGATCGCGAACATGTTCAGGGCCGGCGCCGCACGGCTCATCGCGCCGAAGCCGAGGTTGACCACGAGCAGCGCGATCATGACCGGCAGGGCCACGCGCACGGCGCCCGCGAACAGTTCCGAACCGAGTCCCGCGATCGCCCAGAACGTCTCGCGGCCCAGCACGAACACGCCGACCGGCAGCGCATCGAAGCTCTGCGCGAGCAGGCGGATCAGCTCGAGGTGCCCATCCATGCCGAGAAACATGAGCGTGGCGAGGATCATGTAGAGCTGGCTCGTGACCGGCGTCGAGGTGCCGTTGGACGGATCGATCACGCTGCCGAAACTCAGGCCCATGCTGATGCCGACGAGTTCGCCGCCGAACGCGACGGCCTCGAACAACACGCGCAGGATGAAGCCGATCGTCGCGCCGATCGCGACCTGCTGGATCAGGATGCCGGCGCCGGCGAGGCTCATCGGCTCGACACCGGCGACCCCGGGCGCGGCCGGCATCATGACGATGCTGAACAGCACGATGAGACCGACGCGCACGCGGCGCGGGATCGTGTTGGAACTGAGCACGGGTGCGACCAGGAACAGCCCGCTGACGCGCGCGAGCGGCCACATCGCGGCGGCGACCCACTCGGCGACGCGGGACAGGTCGAGCTCCACCGTGCCTAGCCGACGAGGTTGGGCAGATCGGCGAACAGCGCGCGCGTGTAGTCGATCATCGTGCGCAGCATCCACGGCCCACCCGCGGTGATCACGAGCGCGAGCGCGATGAGCTTCGGGATGAAGCTCAGCGTCATCTCGTTGATCTGCGTGGCGGCCTGCAGCATGCCGACGACGAGGCCGACCACGAGCACGGCGAGCAGCAGCGGCGCGGCGACGATCAGCGTCGTGTAGAGCGCGTGCTGGCCGACCGCGATGACGCTTTCGGGAGTCATCGGCTCGGGCTCCGGGCAGGTGCAGCGCCCACGGCGGCGCGCGGCGCGGTGGCCGGCACGGCGAAGCGGAACGCGAACGGGGTGGCGAGGAAGGCGTTCATCGTCGTCGCCTACAGCACGAAGCTGCTCGCGAGCGTGCCGATCAGCAGCGCCCAGCCGTCGACGAGCACGAACAGCATGACCTTGAACGGCAACGACACGATCATCGGCGACAGCATCATCATGCCCATCGACATGAGCACGCTGGCCACGATGAGGTCGATGATCACGAACGGGATGTAGATCAGGAAGCCCATCTGGAACGCGGTCTTGAGCTCGCTGACCGCGAACGCCGACACGACCACCGGGAACGGCACCGCGTCGCGATCGCCATAACCGGGCACGCGCGCGATCTGCGCGAACAGCTTGAGGTCCGACTCGCGGGTCTGGTCGAGCATGAAGTCGCGCATCGGCTTGATCGCCGCCGGCAACGCCTGCTCGGCGCTCATCTGGCCGGCCATGTACGGCTTGACGCCGGCGTCGTAGGCCTTGGTCAGCACCGGCGCCATGATGAACGCGGTCAGGAACAGCGCGAGGCCGAGCAACACCTGGTTCGGCGGGCTCTGCGTGGTGCCGAGCGCCTGACGCATGAAGCCGAGCACGATGATGATGCGCGTGAACGAGGTGGTCAGCAGCAGGATCGCCGGCAGCAGGGTCAGCGCCGTCATCGCGGCGAGGATCTGCAGGCTCAGGCTCCAGGTCTGCGTGCCGCCGGCACCTTGGGTGACGGTCAGTGCGGGCAGCGCCGGCAGCGCGATCGGATCCGCCGCTGCGGCCAGTGCGGGAACGAGGGCGACGAGGCCGACCGCGACGGCGGCGAGGCGACGCGCCCTCACGAGGCGCGCCCCTGGCGCAGGCCCGCGAGCAGCTGCGCGAAACCGCGCGGCACATCGCCGGCGACGACGACGGGTTTCGGCTCGGGCAGCGGCGTCTCGAGCACGTGAAGCGTGCGCACGCTGCCCGGTGCGATGCCGACGACGAGCTGCTGGCCGCCGATCTCGATCAGCGCGACGCGCTCCTTGGTGCCGACCGCGATCGTCTCGAGGCAGCGCAGACGCTTGCCGCGCGCGCCGCTCACGCCCTGCAGGCGACGCGCGAGCCAGCCCGCGGCGAAGATCGAGGCGACCACGATGGCGAGGCTGCCGAGCACGCGCAGCAGCGCGGTCGCACCGTCGGGCGGTGCCGTGGCGGTCTCGGCCGCGTGCGCGGCGAGCGGGGCCGCGAACAGCGCGGCGCAGGCGAGAAAGGTCTTCATCGATCCGCTCAACGCAGCTTGCGCACGCGCTCGGCGGGGCTGATGACGTCGGTCAGGCGGATGCCGAACTTGTCGTTGACCACGACCACTTCGCCGTGCGCGACGAGCGTGCCGTTGACGAACACGTCGAGCGGCTCGCCGGCGGCGCGATCGAGCTCGACCACCGAGCCCTGGTTGAGCTGCAGCAGGTTGCGGATGCTGATGCGCGTGCGGCCGACTTCCATCGCGAGCGTGACCGGCACGTCGAGGATGACGTCGAGGTTGACCTCGGCGCCCTTCTGGTCGCCGCCGAGCTCGTCGAACTGCGCCTTGGCGTAGTCGTCGCGGGCGCGCGCGGCCGGATCGGGAGTGTCGTTCATGGTGCGGCGTCCTTGGAGGCTTCAGGGGTGGCGCGTTCGGGGCGGCGCAGCGGATCGGCGAGGCGCACGGCGTTGTTGCCGGACGACGTACCGAAGCGGCCGCGGTAGATGGGGATCTCCTCGGCGGTGACGGTCACGCGCTCGGGCAGGTCGATCGGGATCACGTCGCCGCGACGCAAGCGCAGGAAGTCGCCGATGCGGATGCGCGTCTGGATCAGCGTCGCGCCGAGTTCGATCTCGGCATCGAGCACGTCCTCGCGCAGGCTGCGGCTCCAGCGCTCGTCCTTCTCGACGCGGTCGCTCTGCATGCCGGCGTCGAGCGTGTCGCGGATCGGCTCGATCATCGAGTACGGATAGGCCACGTGCAGGTCGGCGGCGCCGCCGTCGAGGCCGATCTGGAAGCGCGAGACGAGCACCGTCTCGGTCGGATTGACGATGTTGGCGAACTGCGGGTTGATCTCGGAGTTGACGTATTCCCAGGTCAGCGCCATGACCGACGACCACGCCTCGGTCATCGCCGTGAACGTCTCGCGCAGGATGATGTGGATCAGGCGCGTCTCGGTCGGCGTGAAGTCGCGGCCCTCGATGCGTGCCTGGAAGCGGTTGCCGCCGAAGAAGTTCTCGACGAGGTTGAACACCAGCGCCGACTCGAGCGCGACCAGGGCCGTGCCGCGCAGCGGATGCACGTTGACGAAGTTCATGCTGGTCGGCACGCCGAGGCCGTGCACGTAGTCGGAATAGCGCTCCTGCTTGACGCCGCTCGAGGTGACCTCGCAGTTGCGGCGCAGCAGGCCGAACAGGGCGCTGCGCAAGCCGCGCGCGAAGCGCTCGTTGATCATTTCCAGGGTCGGCAGGCGGCCGCGCACGACGCGGTCCTGGCGCGAGAAATCGAACTGGCGCACCTCGCCCGGCGCGGCCGGGCCGGCGGCGTCGAGGTCGCCGTCCTCGACGCTGTCGAGCAGCGCGTCGACCTCGTCCTTGGAGAGGATCTTGTCGGTGCTCATGTCACTGCATCACGAACGCGGTGAAGTAGACGGCGTCGACGCCGGGACGACCGAGCTGGCCCGAGACGATGCGCTGCACTTCGGCGAGCGCGTCGGTACGCAGCTTGTCCTTGCCCTCGCGCGTGGTGAGCTCGTTCGCGTCCTGGCCGCTGAACAGCAGGATCAGCGCATCACGTACGGCCGGTTCGTTGGCCTTGGCGGCATCCAGCGCGGCCTGCTCGTGCGACATCAGCTGCACGCCGATCTGCAGGAAACGCATCGAGCCCTGATCCTTGAAGTTGACGACGAAGGCGGGATCGAGGGCGAGGTAGAGGGGATCCTTGGCCTTGACCACCGCAGGCGCGGCGGCAGCTTCGGGATGCTCGGCCTCGGCGGCGGCGTGCTTGCGCTGCTGCATGACCAGCCAGCCGACGGCACCGAGCGCGCCGACGAGCAGGACGACGAGGATGATGACGAGCATCTTGCCGCCGCTCTTGGCCTGCCCGGGTTCCTTCTTTGCCGCCATGATCGCCTCGCGAGGTTTGCCTGACGTCGTCAGAGCAAGTCGCGTGCCATTCTCGTAATGCCTCGAAACGCCAAGCCCATCAAGAGGATGGCGGAACACAGGCGGCGTGGTGCCAATTTCTTGACTGACCTCGGCGGCGGTATCACCACGCCGTCGTGAAGGCGCCGGCCTTCCGTCGGCCCGCGCGGCAGCCAAGCCGCATCATGCGTGCGCGGCAGACCGGTCACGCCGCGACGGTGATGTCGGCGCGGCGATCGTCACAGCCGGACGCGGACGTCCGGACGCTTCAGGCGAAGTCGTCGAGCAGGCCGAGCGGAACGGCGCGTGCGCGGGGCGCGGAGACCACCTCGCTGTCGACGCCGGCCACGCCATGCGACGTGCCACCGAACCGCACCTCGGCCGCGGCATGACGCCCGTCGCGCTGCTGCGCGTTGGCCTGCGCCTGGGCCTGACCCTGGTCGACGCTGGAGTGGCCGAGCGAGAGGCCCTGATGCTCGAGCATGCGCTCCAGACGCGGCAGCGCGTCCTGCACGAGCATCGCGGTGATCGGGTGCTGGATCGCGAAGCGAACGTCGACGCGTTCGCCGTCGAGGCGCACGCTGACCTCGATCGGGCCGAGCTGGCGGCCCTCGATCTGCAGGCGCGCTTCCTTGAGGTCGCCGGTCGCGAGCAGCATCGTGTGCTTGGCCAGGGCCTGGCTCCAGGCTTCGGCATCCGCAACGGGCGAGGGATCGACGACCGCAGGCGCGGGCGCCGCACTTCGCATCGCGGTCCCCGCGACGCTGATCCAGCTGCCTTGAGAGGGCGCGGGCGCTTCCGGCGATGCCGCGCCGCGCAGCGCGATGCCGAAGCCTTCGTCGGCCTTGCCGAGCGCGATGCGCGTGTCGAGCGGCGCATCGTCGGCCGCGACGGCTGGCGCCGGGTTCGCGGCGACTGCCGGTGTATCGCGCGTGGTACCGGCAGCATGGCGGCCACGATGCGGCGACGGGACAGGCGAGGAAGCAGGCCACGCGTCGATCGCCTCGGCCAGCGCGGCGAGATCAGGTGAACCCGTGATGCCCGCCGTATCGGGCGACGCGGGAGGCGGCATGGGCACCGGAACCGGCGCGAACGAGAAGCGCGGCGGTCGCGGGGCGGGTGACAGCATCGGCGACGCCTCGCGGCGACGCAGCAGGACATCGTCGGACGCATCGACGGCGGCCTCGGCGGCGACGCGCGTGCGCACCACATCGCGCTCGGCAGCATCCGCACGCACGAGCGTCCCGACCACGGCAGGTTTGCGTGCCTGGCTTCCGTCCCCGCTCACGGGTTCGACCGCGATCGCACGTGACTGCGCGAGCCACGGCAGCAGGACCGCAGGAGCCGCCGCGTCCGCAGGCACGTCGTCTTCGTCATCGGCTTCGAGCGCGGGCGGATCGCGCGTGTCGTCGTCGCGCAGGTCGACGGGCGCGACGTCCGTGTCGTCGACGTGCTCGGTACGGCCGCCGAGGAGACCGGCGAGCGCACCACCGAATGCCGTGGCGGCGTCGTGTGCGGCAGCGAACGGCGCCTTGGCCGGTGAAGCCTGTGCGCTGCGCGTGATCGCATCCATCAAGGTCGTGTCCATCAGGTCGGCTTGCCGTTCGTCGGGTTCATCGGTCGTGCTCGTCGCGGGCCGCATCGCGCGCGGCCCGCTGCAGCACGCGTTCGTCGGCCTCGCCCTGGTCGTGGCGGTCCTCGACGCGGCGTTGCTCGTCGGTCAGGCGCTGCACGACGTTGTCGAGCGCCTTGGACTGCGCCTGCACCTGCAGGAAGCGCTTGCGCTCCTCCTCGAGCAGGCGTTTCTGCCGCGCGATCTGCGCGTGCTGGAACGTGATCGCCTCGTTGATGCGATCGAGGAAACGGCGCCGGTTGACCAGCGCGGCGACGTTGGTGGCGGCCGGTTCGGCATCGAGGTATTCGGCACGGAAGCGCTCGAGTTCCGCGAGCTGAGCCTCCTCGCCCTCGACGCCGCGCATGCGCTCGGCGAGCTTGCGCGTGGCCTCGTCGGTACGGTCGCCGGCGAGATCGGCGAGCTGGGTCATGCGTCCGACGCGCGTCACGCGGCGACCCTCCTCGCGCCGAGCATCGCATCGAGCTCGCGCACGGAATCGGCGTAGGCGTTGGGCGTGCGCACGTCCTGCTGCATGAACGCCGAGACCTCGGGCCAGCGCGCGATGGCCTCGTCGACGCGCGGATCGCTGCCCTTCTGGTAGGCGCCGACGCTGATGAGGTCGCGGTTCTGGCGGTAGCTCGAGTAGAGCTGGCGGAAGCGTCGCGACGCCGCGAGCTGCTCGGGCGAGACGACCGCCGGCATGACGCGGCTGATCGAGGCGTCGACGTCGATCGCGGGGTACTGGCCGCCCTCGGCGAGTTCGCGCGACAGCACGATGTGGCCGTCGAGGATCGCGCGCGCGGCGTCGGCGATCGGGTCATGACGGTAGTCGTCGCCCTCGGTGAGCACGGTGTAGAACGCGGTGATCGAACCGCGGCCGCTGGCGTCGTTGCCGGCGCGTTCGACCAGCGCGGGCAGCTTCGCGAACACCGACGGCGGATAGCCCTTGGTCGCGGGCGGCTCGCCGATCGCGAGCGAGATCTCGCGCTGCGCCTGCGCGAAGCGCGTCAGCGAATCCATGAGCAGCAGCACCTTGAGGCCGCGGTCGCGGAAATGCTCGGCGATCGTCGTCGCGAGCCAGGCGCCGCGCAGGCGCATGAGTGGCGGCGCATCGGCCGGTGCGGCGACCACGGCGGCGCGCTGCATGCCCTCGGGACCGAGGATCTCCTGCACGAACTCCTTCACTTCGCGACCGCGCTCGCCGATCAGGCCGACCACGATCACGTCGGCATCGGTGAAGCGCGTCATCATGCCGAGCAGCGTGCTCTTGCCGACGCCGCTTCCGGCGAACAAGCCCATGCGCTGGCCGCGACCGACCGTGAGCAGCGCGTTGATCGAGCGCACGCCGACATCGAGCGGCTCGTGGATCGGATGGCGCAGCATCGGGTTGATCGGGTTGCCGGTGAGGCGCGCGCGGCCGTCGCACTGCAGCGGCCCCTTGCCGTCGAGCGGACGCCCCGCGGCGTCGATGACGCGGCCGAGCATGGCCGTGCCGACCGGTACTTCTGAGACGGTTTCGTAGGGACGCACGCGTGCGTTCGGCAACAGGCCGTGCATCTCGCCGGCAGGCATCAGGAACAGTTTCTCACCCGAGAAGCCGACCACCTCGGTGTCGATGCGTGAGCCGTCGGCATTGAGTACGAGACATCGGCCACCGAGCGGCGCCTCGCAACCGACCGCCTCGAGGGTCAGGCCGATCACGCGGCGCAGCGTGCCGTCGGCGACCAGCGGCTTTTCGGGGCCGAGCTGCGCACGCTGGGTCGCGAGCGCGGCGGCCCAGCGCGCGTGGCTGCGTGCCTTGCGGGCGGCCAGCGTGTTCACGTCACCTCCGGTGCCGCCGCGGCGTCGCGGCCGAGCACCTCGTCGAGCACGCTCGCGATGCGCGTTTCGACGCTCGCGTCGATCTGGGTCGCCTCGGCCTGCACGAGGCAGCCACCTCGCGAGAGTTTCGGATCTTCGAGGATTTCCCAGGCGTGGCCGCCCTCGCCCGGCGCGAGGTGCTCGCGCACGAGGGCGGCATCGGCCGGCTGCAAGCGGATGCGTACCTGGCGCGCGTAGGCGGGTAGTGCAGCGAGTGCACTGCGCACGCCCTCGAGGATGCGTTCGGGTGACGTGGCCAGCTCGTGGCGCGCGATGCGCTCGGCGGCGATCGCGGCGAGCTGCACGAGTTCGTGTTCGACGGTCGCGTCGAGCGCCTCGAGCGGCGCCTGCAGCGCGGCGACGATCGCGTCGATGCGGCGCACCTGCTCGGCGAGCTCGGCCGAAGCGGCGCGACGGCCTTCGTCGAGGCCGCGTGCATAGCCTTCGTCACGCGCGCGCTGCTCGGTTTCCTCGAGCTGGCGCAGCGTGCGCGGGTGCCAGGCACCACCTTCGGCGAGCGGTTCCTCGGCGACGTCGGGCACCGACCACAACTGGACGTCGGCGACCTGTTCGCGCGGCAGCACGGAGACGCTGGCAGGCATCGTCCTGGCTCCTGGGGCCTTCCAGGACGGGTCAGACATACTCTTCCCCACCCGAACCGAGGCTGATCTGGCCCTGCTCGGCGAGGCGGCGTGCGACGGTCAGGATTTCCTTCTGCGCCGCGTCGACTTCGCTCAGGCGAACCGGACCCTTCACTTCGAGGTCGTCGCGCAGCATGTCGGCGGCGCGTTTGGACATGTTCGAGAACACCTTCTCGCGCACGCCCTGGTCGCAGCCCTTGAGCGCGATGACGAGGCGGTCGGTGGACACTTCGCGCAGCAGCGCCTGCATGCCGCGGTCGTCGACACCGATGAGGTCGTCGAACACGAACATGAGTTCCTGGATGCGCTGGCCGAGTTCGCCGTCGAGCGCGACGATCGATTCGAGGATCTTGGTGTCCTTGCCCGAATCGAGCTGGTTGAGGATCTGCGCGGCGGCCTTGATACCGCCGACCGACGAGGTCGAGAACGACGACTGGCCGCCGGCGAAGCGGCGCTCCATGATCTGGTCGAGTTCGTGCAGCGCACTCGGCTGCACGCCGTCGAGCGTGGCGATGCGCATGATCACGTCGTGGCGGATCGCGTCGGGCAGGAAGTTCAGCACCTCGGCGGCCTGGTCGGTATCGAGGTGCGCCATCACGATCGCGACGATCTGCGGATGCTCGCTGCCGATCATTTCGGCGATCGAGCGGCCCTCCATCCACTTGAGCGCCTCGAGACCCTTGGAGTCGCGACCGAGCTTGATGCGGTCGAGGATGCGCGCGGCCTTGTCCTCGCCGAGCGCGGTGATGAGCATGCGCCGCACGTATTCCTCGGTGCCGACTCCGAGCGCAGTCTCGCGCTCGAGCGCGGCCGTGAACGTGTCGAGTACGTTGTCGGCCTGCGTGCGCGAGATGCTGCCGAGCGAGGTCATCGCCGAGCCGATGGCCTGCACGTCGCGCGCGCTCATGTGCTTGAGCACCTCGGCCGCTTCCTTCTCACCGAGCGAGAGCAGCAGCACCGAGGCGCGCTGGGCACCGGTGAGCTTGGCGTCGGGCGTGCCCGGATCAGCCATCGTTGTTCACCCAGCTCTTCACGATCTGCGCGACCTGCTTGGGATCCTGACCGGCGACGCGCTTGGCGAGCATGATCTTCTGCTCGATGTCGAGCGGCGGATTGCCGTTGCCGTTCGCGGCGAGCGTACCGGGCATGCCGCCGCCGTTGCCGACCTGCACCTTGCTCGACAGGATCAGGTTGTCCGGGGCGACGTCGCCGGGCAGGCCCGCCAAGCGCGGGTCCATGCCGATCGGCGCGAGTTCGTTCGAACGCTTCGGCTGCGGCGGCACGAGGTTGCGGAACAGCGGGCGGACCACCGCGAACACGAGCAGCAGCACGAGCAGCACGCCGAGGCCCTGCTTGAACACCTCGCGCAGCATCGGCTGCTCCCACAGCGGCACGGCGATCGGCTCGATCGGCGCATCGACCTGGAACGGCGCATTGACGACGCTGACCGTGTCGCCGCGCGTGGCATCGAAGCCGACCGCGTTCTTGACGAGCTCGGTCATGCGCGTGACCTCGTCCTCGGTCAGCGCCGTGCTGGTCGGCTTGCCCTCGGCGTCGAGGCCGGCCTTGTTGTCGAGTGCGACGGCGACGCTGAGGCGGCGCACGTTGCCGACCGGCTCACGCGTGTGGCTGATCGTGCGGTCGATCTCGAAATTGCGCGTCGAGCTCGAGCTGACTTCGGTCGTGGTCTGGTCCTGCGCGGTCGACGCACCACCCGCGTTCGGCGCCGCCGCCGAAGCCTGTGCCGGCGTGTTCGGCGGCTGGTTGCTGAGCGCGCCCGGCACGCCGCCCTGGTTGTTCGGGTTGCCGTCGATGCGGCGCTCGCTCGCGGTCTGCTCGCTGCGCACCGAGGTCTTGGCGGGGTCGTAGCTTTCGCTGGTCTTCTCGGTCTCGGTGAAGTCGAGCTGGGCGACGACCTGTGCGCGCACGCGGCCGGCGCCGACGAGCGGTGTCAGCAATTCCTCGACGCGCCCCGCATACGCGGTCTCGATCTGGCGGATCAGACGGAAGCGCGTGTCGTTGACGGCTTCGAGACTGCCCGGATCCGACACCGTCAGCAGCGCGCCCTTCTGGTCGACCACCGACACCTGCGAGGCGTCGAGGTCCGGCACACTGGCCGCGACGAGGTGCACGATCGCGCCGACCTGCGTGTTGTCGAGCGTGCGGCCCGGGTACAGCGCGACCATGACCGAGGCGCTGGGGCGGCCGCGGTCGCGGATGAAGGCCGAGGACTTCGGCAGCGCGAGGTGCACGCGCGCCGACTTGATCGACTGCAGGCTCGAGATCGTCGAGGAGAGATCGTTCTCGAGCTGCTGCTGGTAACGCGTGCGCTCGGCGAGCTCGCTCATGCCGAACGGACTCGCGGCATCACCGGCGCCACCGAGGCTCGACGACGAGGAGCCGCCGCCACCGCGCGGAAGGCCCTGCGCGGCGAGGCGCAAGCGCGTCGCGTTGACCTCGGAGGCCGGCACGAAGATCGAGGTGCCGCCGGCACCGAGCTCGTACTTCGTGTTCGCGGTCTGCAGCGCCTGCACGACCTGCGCGGCATCGCGCTCGTCGAGATTGGCGGAGAGCTGCGCGTACGTCGGTGCGCGCGACCACAGCACGATCGCGACACCGATCGCGACCGCCGCGGCGATGCCGACCAGCAGAAGGGCCTGGCGCGCACCGGGGATGCGGGCGATGTCGAAGCGCTGCGGCGGCGGGTTGGCGACCGGAAGCGAGGCGGAATCGGGAGGGACGCTCATCTAGGTCAGACCTGCATGTTCATGACGTCGCGGTACGCTTCGACCAGCTTGTTGCGCACCTCGTTGACCGCACGGAACGACAGGTCGGCCTTCTGCAGCGCGACCATGACGGTGCCGATGTCGGTGTTCGGATCGCCGCGCTCGAACTGCGCGGCGAGGCCGCGCGCATGCTGCTGGGTCTCGTTGACGCCCTGCAGCGACTGCTTGAGCACGGCGCCGAAATCGCTGGTCGTGCCCGTCGGCGCAGGCGTGGCGGTCGGCGTCCGCAGTACGGACTGCGCCTGCGCACTCATCGCGCGCATCTGCTGGAGGAGACCGGAAACGTCGACCGGATTCATGGCGTGCCTTGCCCCGCGCCGGTGCGATGCCGGCTTCGCGCGAGGTCTTACAAGGTTTGTGCCATGGCATGGCGACCTTCCGGTTCAATGACTTGCGATGCGCATGAACGCCGACGTCAAGAAGCCGACACCGCGAGGTGCCGGACTGCGCCGTCGCATTGGCGGTCGCCACGCCGGCGACGACGAGACGCTCGCCGGCATCCGTGAGCCGTGTGAACACCGCCGATGGCGACCTGCGCGGTGCGTGCGACCGGGGATGCCGAGCCTGTGTCCGGGTGGATCCGCCCACCATCCGGTGTTACCCGTAGCTGCCCACGCCGTCACGCCACACGAGGCGCGGGTCTTTGTACACTCGGACCCTCCACTGGAACGACGCTTGCACGAAGGATGATCGTGAAGCCCTCCGATCCGCCGACGCGGCCTTACCCACTCCCTCCGGACGAAACCGCTCGCCTGCGTCGCCTGCGCGACCTGCGCGTGCTCGACACGCCTTCCGAACCGCTGTTCGATGCGCTCGCGCAGGCGGCCGCCGAACTCGTCGGCACGCCGATGGCACTGGTCAGCCTGATCGACGAGCATCGGCAGTGGTTCAAGGCCAACGTCGGCCTGCCCGACGCGACCGAGACACCGCGCGATCTCGCGTTCTGCACGCACGCGATCCTCGACGACGCGCTCATGGAGATCCCGGACGCGCGCGAGGACGTGCGCTTCGCCGACAATCCGTTCGTCACGGGCGAAGCCAACATCCGCTTCTACGCGGGCGCGCCGATCACGCTGCGCGATGGCCTGCGCATGGGCTCGTTGTGCGTGATCGACAACCAGCCGCGCCAGCTCAACGACATGCAGCGCCGCGTACTCTCGCAGCTCGCGCGCGCGGTTGCCGAGGCGCTCGACCAGCGCATGCTCGCGGTGCAGCGCGAGGCGGCCATGAAGCGCCAGGCCGAGGCCGAGCGCCTGCGCCTGCTCGACCAGGACCGCCTGCACCAGATCATCGAGTCGATGCAGGCCGGCACCTGGGAATGGGATGCGCGCGACGGGCGCCTCTACGTCAACGAACGCTGGGCCGAGATCATCGGCTTCACGCTCGAGGAACTCGGCGAGCTGCACGTGGACTTCTGGGCCACCCGCGCCGACCCGGAGGACTGGGCGCGCGCGAACGCGGAACTCGAACCGCACATCCGCGGCGAGGCCGACTATTACGCGACGCAGATGCGCATGCACCACAAGGACGGCCGCTGGATATGGGTCGGCAGCCAGGGCCGCATCGTGCAGCGCTTCCCTGATGGCAAGCCGCAGCTCATGTACGGCACGATGCTCGACATCTCGACGGCCAAGGAAGCCGAGCGCCGCCTGCGCGCCAGCGAGGCGCTGCTCGACCGCACGGGCCGCCTCGCCGGCGTCGGCGGCTGGGAAGTCGACCTGGCCAGCGGCGAGATCATCTGGTCCGACGAGACCTGCCGCATCCACGGCCTGCAGCCCGGCTTCCGGCCGACGCTCGACGAAGGGCTCTCCTATTACCCGCCCGAGGTGCGGCCGCGCGTCAGCGAAGCGATCGAAAAGGCCATCGCGGACGGCTCGGGCTGGGATCTCGAACTCCCCTTCATCACCGCCGACGGACGCTCGATCACCGTACGCACGCTCGGCACGGTCGAATACGACGGCGGCCGTCCGCGCTGGCTGGTCGGCGCGTTCCAGGACACCACGCTGCGCAAGCGCGCGACCCAGGCCATGGAAGTCAGCGAGCGGCGCTTCCGCAAGCTGTTCGAATTCAGCCTCGGCCTCATCTGCACGCATGATCTCGAAGGCACGATCCTGTCGGTCAATCCGGCCGCTGCCGCGTCGCTCGGCTACAGCGTCGCCGAACTGCTCGGCTGTCCGCTTGCCGATCTCATGCCGGAATCGTTCCGTACGCGCCTGCCGAACTACCTGTCGCGCATCATCACCCAGGGCTCGGCCACCGGCCTCATGCACCTCATGACGAAGGACGGACGCCACCGCATCTGGGAATACCACAACATGCTCGACACCGAGGACGAGGATCCCTACATCCTCGCCCACGCACAGGACGTCACCGAGCGCCACCTGCACGAGCGCTCGCTGCACGAGGCGAGCATCCGCGACGCACTGACCGGACTGTTCAACCGCCGCCACCTCGCCGAGATCGCGTCCACGATGGCCGAGGGCGACGTCTGGGGATGCGTCGCGGTCGACCTGCGCCACTTCAAGGCCGTCAACGATACCCAGGGCCACCAGCGCGGCGACGAGGTGCTGGTCGAGATGGGGCGTTTCCTGACCCGCCACGTGCGGCCCGACGACGTCGTCATCCGCCTCGGCGGCGACGAGTTCCTGCTGCTGCTGCGCGGTGCCGAGGAGCGCGCGACCCAGCGCGTCTGCGAGCGCATCCGCGCCGATGCCGACCAGGCACCGATCGGCTTCACGCTCGGCTCGGCGATCCGCCGCGAAGGCGTGCCCCTCGAGGTCGCGATGGCCGAGGCCGATGCGAAGCTGTACGCGGCGCGTGCGGAGGATGCCGCCACGCGGTGAGCGCGGTCCTTCCGGACCCTCGCCCATGATGTTGCATTGCGGCGGGAATTATTCCCGATAGATCGCAAGAATCCCCTCGTGCCGCCGCGCAACGTGCGGCTCGCCTGCTTCCGAGGGGAATGCGATGGATCCCGCCACGCGCCGCGGCCACCCCGCGATCGCGCGCCTGCAACGTCATGCCGTCCACGGATGGCGCGCGACCCTGCTCGCGCTGGCGTTGCCGCTCGGCGGCTGCGTGACGGTGGCACCGCGACCGCTCGACCCCGTCGCTGTCCACGAAGCCTTCACGGCTCGACGCCTCGACGACGCCGCCCTTGAAGCGCGGCTCGCCGACGCATTCCCGCAGCTGTCGGCGTGGGCGCCACGCTGGGACCGCGCGCGCCTCGTCGCGACCGCATGGCTGCTCGACCCCGGACTCGCCGCGGCACGCGCGGACGTCGCCGCCGCGGTCGCCGCGCGCGGTGAAGCCGGCCTGCACGACCCCTCGACGCTCGCGTTCGAGGTCGAGCACGCACGGCGTGAGCGTTCGCCGTGGCTGTACGGGCTCGGCCTCGAGTGGCCGCTCGGCGGTGCGACACGGCGCCGGCTCGCGCGCGAGGCAGGCGACCTCGACATCGCCGCGGCGCGCGCGCGCCTGCTCGGCGAGGCCTGGCGCGTGCGCGCGCGCGTGGTCGCCGCTCTTTCCGCCGACATCGCCGCGCAACACGACGTCGAGGCCCACGAGTCGCTCGCCGACATGCAGCGCGCACGTGCAGCGCTCGCCGCGCGCCGCGTCGCCGCCGGCGAAGACGCGACCTCGGACGCCTTGCCTGCGCGCGAGGCCGCGCTCGCCGCGCAAACCGCGCTCGGCGAGGCACGCATGTCACGCGTCCGCGCGCGCGGTGAACTCGCCGCCGCGATCGGCGTGCCCGTCGACGCGCTCGCCGTGCTCGATCCCGTCGCGACCACATGGGCCGACTGGGGTTCGCCCGCACCCTTCGACGACGCCGACCTCGACACCGAACGCGAACGTGCGCTGCTCGCGCGATCCGACATGGCCGAGGCGATCCAGGCCTATGCGCTCGCCGAGAACGCGCTGCAGCAGGCGGTCGCCAACCAGTTCCCACGGATCACCGTCTCGCCCGGATACGCCTGGGACCACGGCATCGCCAGGCTGCCGCTCGGCCTCGACGTGACGCTTCCACAACCACGGCGCGACCGTGCGCGCATCGCGCGACTCGAGGCCGAACGCGAGCGCGCGGGGCAGGCCCTGATCGGCACGCAGGGCGGCATCCATGCCGCGATCGACACCGCGCGAAGCACCGAACGCGCCGCGCGCGACAACCTCGAGGCGGCGCGTCGTCGCCACGATGCGATACGCACGGACGGCGAACGGCATGCGCGTGCGCTGCACCTCGGCGCGATCGATCGTGCCGAGGTGCTCGCCGTCGACGTGCTCGCCGCCGAAGCCGCGCGCGATGTCGTGACGGCGCAGCGCGCACTGCAGGAGGCACGGCTCGCGCTCGAGGACGCCGTGCACATGCCGCTGTCCGGGTCCGAACGCGGACTCGCATGGCCGACCGATCCGGAGGAACCGCGATGAGGCGACCACGCACCGCCTGCTGCCTGCTCGTGGCGGCGATCCTGCTCGCGGCCTCGCCGTGGGCATTCGCCGTCGACGACGATGACGATGCCGGCGAGGCCGCGCTCGTACTCGAAGCGTCGCAGCGCGAAGCCATCGGACTGCGCGTCGCACGGCCCGTCGCGGCGACCGCACCGAACGTGCTGGCCACGTCGGCACGCGTCCTCGACGCGACCGACATCCTCGCCGCGGCGGGCGAGGCCGAGGCCGCCCGCGCCGGTGAACGCGTCGCCTCCGAGGAGCTCGCACGCGTACGCACCCTGCACGCCGACGGCGCGGCGGCCTCGCGGCGTGTCGTCGATGCCGCGGTGGTCGAGCAGGCGCATCAGAAGGCTTCCCGGGACGTCGCGGAGCGTCGCCTCGCGCAGCTCGCCGGCTTCCACGCATCGATGGCGACGCGCGACCGCGATGCGACGCTGGAGGGACTGCGCAGTGGCACGCTCGTGCTGCTGCGCGCGGAGATCACGGGTCGCGACAGCCTCGCCGGCGTGCCGCGTGCCGCACGCGTGTCGATCGACGGCGTCGCCCACGACACCCGCGTACTCGGCCCGCTGCACGGCGCAGGCGAGATCGCCGCGCCCGCGCTGCTGCTGGCCCTCGATGTTCCTCCCGAGGGACTCGTGCCCGGCATGCGCCTCGCCGCGACGCTCGAGGGCGAGCCCGTGAAGGGCTTCGCCGTACCGCGCGGTGCCCTGCTGCACGACGAGCGCGGCGCACACGTCTACCTGCAGTCCGCCGGCGACGGCGGCACGATGCGCTACACGCGCCGCGACGTGAGTCTGCGGGTGCCGTTCGGCGAGGGTTGGCTCGTCGACGGCCTCGATGACGACGACGACGTGGTCGTCGCCGGCGTCGGCCTGCTCTGGTCGATGCAGGGCGGCCACGTTGACGACGACGACTGAGGCCGCGCGATGCTCGCCGCCATCGTCCGCGCCTCGCTGGCCCATCCGCGCATCGTCGCGGCCCTTGCCCTGCTCGTCACGCTAGGTGGCGCGTTTGCACTCGCCAACGCGCGCTTCGACGTGTTCCCGGACTTCGCACCGCCGTTCGTCGTCGTGCAGGTCGAGGCACCGGGTCTTTCGGCGCCGCAGGTCGAGGCGCGCGTCACGCGGCCGATCGAGCAGCTGCTCGCCGGCACCGGCAGCGTCGCGCGCATCCGCTCGGCCTCGAGCCAAGGCCTCGCCGCGATCCGTGTCGTGTTCCACCACGGCAGCGATCCGCACCGCCAGCGCCAGGCCGTGCTCGAGCGGCTGTCCGAGGCCTCCGGCCTGCTCCCCGAGGGCGTCGGCGCACCGCAGCTGTCGCCGATGAGCTCGTCGATGGAGTACCTCCTGCACTTCGGCTACACGAGCGACACGCTCGATCCGCTCGCGCTGCGCGACCTCGTCGAGTGGACGATCAAGCCGCAGATCCTCGGCGTGCCCGGCGTCGCCCACGTGCAGCTGTTCGGTGGGCGCGCACGCGAACGACGCGTCGAGGTCGATCCGCTGCGGCTCGCCGGCGCGGGCTTCGGCATCGACGACGTCGTCGACGCCGTGCGCCGCGCGACCGCCCAGTCGGGCGGCGGCTACGTCGAGACCGGCGTGCAGCGCTTCGCGGTGCAGGTCGAATCCGCAGGCACGACGGCCGAAGCGCTCGCCGCGGCGGTCATCGCCGGCGCCGACGAAGCGCCGCGACGCCTCGGCGACATCGCGCACGTCGTCGACGCGGCGCAGCCGCTGTTCGGCGATGCGACGATCGCCGGCAAGCCCGGCATCCTCGTCGAGACCTCGTCACAGTACGGCGCGAACACGCTCGAGGCGACCCGCGCGCTCGAGGCCCGCCTCGACGCGCTCGCACCGGCCCTCGCCGCGCAAGGCGTCGATTACCACCCGGCGCTGCTGCGCCCGGCGACCTTCGTCGAGAACGCGATGGGCACGATGCGCCAGTCGCTGCTCGTCGGCGCCCTGCTCGTGGTCGCGCTGCTGCTGGTCATGCTGCGCGACTGGCGTGGCGCGCTGATCTCGTTCAGCGCGATCCCGCTGGCCCTGCTCGCCGCCGTGTGGATGCTCGGCGCCTTCGGCTTCAGCCTCAACACGATGACGCTCGGCGGTCTCGTCGTGGCGCTCGGCGTGGTCGTCGACGACGCCGTCATCGACGTCGAGAACATCCTGCGCAGGCGCCGCGATGCCGGACCCGGCGTCGATGTCGACCTGCTGTTCAACGCGGCCTCGCTCGAGGTGCGCCGCCCGGTGTTCTTCGCGACCGCGGCGGTGGCCGTGGCGTTCGTGCCGATCCTGTCGATGGGCGGCCTGCAAGGTGCGTTCTTCGGGCCCTTGTCGATCGCGTTCCTGCTCGCCGTCGGCCTCTCGCTGCTCGTCGCGCTCGCGGTGACGCCGGCCCTGTGCATGCTGTTCATGCGCGACCACGCGCCGCGACCCGAAGCGCGCTTCCTGGCCCGCTGCAAGCATCTGCAGCGGCGTACGATCGAGTCGCTCGCGCGGCATCCGCGCCTGCTCGTGGTGCTGTTCGTCGCGAGCGGCATCGCCGGCCTCGCGCTGCTGCCGCTGTTCGGCGCACGCCTGCTGCCCGACTTCCGCGAGACCTACCTGATCGCCCACAGCAGCCTGCGCCCCGGCATCGCGATCACCGAGACCGCGCGCGTCGGCCGCGACGTCTCGGCGCGCCTGCTCGCGATCGACGGCGTCGAGACGGTCGCCCAGCAGATCGGGCGCGCCGAGAACGGCCAGGACACCGACACGCCGAACGAGAGCGAGTTCGAGATTCGCGTCGCACCGACGCGCGCGAGGACGCTAGAAGCGATCGAGGACGACATCCGTGCCGTGTTCGATGCGTATCCGAACCAGCAGGCCGAGGTCTACTCGGTGCTCGCCGAGCGCATCGGCGAAACCCTCACCGGCGACGGCGCACCGTTCTCGGTCGCCGTGTTCGGCAACGACCTCGATGCCAACGACCGCGTCGCGCAGCGCATCGTCGAGGTCGTGTCGTCGGTGCCGGGCGCCGACGGCGTGCGCCTCGTCGTGCCGCCGCGCGAGCCGCAGCTGCGCGTCGTGCTCGATCATGCCGCCCTGCACCTGCACGGCCTCGCCGCCGACGAGGTCATGCGCACGATCGAAGCGGCGTTCCACGGCACCCTCGCGACCGAGATGACGCTGAGCGACCGCAGCCTGCCGGTGGTCGTGCGCGTGGCCGGTCTCGACCAGAGCCCCGACGCGCTGCGCAGCCTGCCGCTGCGCACGCGCGACGGACGCCTCGTCACGCTGGGCCGGCTCGCCACGATCGACATGATCGAGGCGCGCAGCGTGCTCGAGCACGAGGACGGCCTGCGTCGCCAGCTCGTGCTCGCGCATCCGGACGTCGCCGACCAGGTCGGTTTCGCGCGGCAGGCCCGCGACGCGATCGCGGCGACGGTCGAGCTGCCCACGGGCGTCTACCTGCGCTACGGCGGCAGTGCCGAAGCGCAGCGCGAGGCCACGCGCGAGCTGCTCGTCTATTCGGGCTTCGCCTTCGTCGTGGTCGTGCTGCTGCTCGCGCTCGCCTACTCGAGCGCGCGCCATGTCGCACTCACGCTCGCCGCCCTGCCGAGTACCCTGATCGGCGGCGTCGCCGCACTCGCGCTCACGGGCGGCACGCTCACGCTCGGCTCGATGGTCGGCTTCGTCGCCTTGTTCGGCATGGCTGCGCGCAACACGATCCTGCTCGTGTCGCACTACGATCATCTCGTACGCGAGGAGGGGGCAGTATGGAACCTCGACACCGCGCTGCGCGGCGCGGGCGAACGCCTCACGCCGGTGCTGCTCACGGCACTGCTGACCGCCTTCGCACTGTTGCCGGTGGCCCTGCAGGCCAACGAGGCCGGCCACGAGATCGAAGGCCCGATGGCGATCGTGCTGCTCGGCGGCCTCGCGACCTCGACGCTGGTCAGCCTGCTGCTCGTGCCGCCGCTGGCGGCACGCTGGCTGCGCATCGTCGCGTGACCGGACCGACCGTGCGGCAGAGCCTGCTCTGGCATGGATGCTGCTGATCGGGACCACCCGAAAATGGTTTTCGGGAGAGACAGGGAGAAAGGGATGAAACGCGCACTACTTTCCGTGCTGGCGTATGTCGGATTGCAGGTATCGTCGGCGATGGCCGTCGTGCCGGAACAGGGGATCTGGTACAACCCGAGCGAGTCGGGCCGGGGCTACGGCATCGAGATGCAGGATGACTTCATCTTCGTGACGTACTACGGATACTCGCAGAACGGCTCGTCGGCCTTCTTCACCAGCGGCGGCCGTCTCAACGCCTCCACCGGACGGGCCGACCTCGACTTCATCAGCTTCAGTGACGGCCAGTGCTTCGGATGTGCGTACCGCGCTCCGGTCGGTACGTTGCTCGGAACGGCCCGCATAACGTTCTCGAGCTCCATGCGGGGATCACTTCAGCTTCCCGGCGGCGTCACGATTCCCATCCAGCGGCAGTTGTTCTTCGGCGCCGAGCCGCGGACGTCGATGTACGGTACGTGGCACCTCACGTCCGGCGCGCTCGGTCTGTACTTCGGCGACGCGCTCTGGATCCAGCAGGAGAACAACTCACTCGCCGGCGGCTTTCAGGGGCGAATCATCGACGGCTCGTCGCAGCGCATTCTCGTCGGATCACCAATGAGTGACGGGCGCATGTCCATCCTGGTGGACTCGTCGTCGAACTACTACACGTTCTTCGTCTTCAACTGGTCGGTGAATCGCTGGACCGGGAGAAGCTGGACGTACCTCAAGACAGCGCAGCCTACGGGCAACGGACTGAGCTTCTTCGGGTCCAGATTGCTGGGCAAGGCGCATTCTTCGTCCTCGGCCTTCAACACGCCCACCACATCCACTCCCGCCGCCAAGACCGAGCCGACGGCTGCAGAGTCCGACGCGCTGGATCAGGCGCAGGCTTTGCGCACGACGCTGGGTGTCTCGTCGATGACGGGGAATGCGAAGAGCGCCGGTACGATTTCCGAGGTGGAGAGGGAGATGGCGGAACAGCTCAGATCGATGCTCTCTCGCGGAATCGAGTGACCGACACGCGAAACGGGGAGCACATGCTCCCCGTTATTCCGTCGAATCGGCATGGTACGGCATGGCCATCGCCGCGTGATGCGGCGATACCGGGCGTTCACTCCGCCGTGGTACCTGCGAACGCGTTCTGCAGACCGTACTTGCGCAGCTTCTCGACCAGCGTCGTGCGCTGCAGGCGCAGCACCTTGGCGGCCTGGGCGACGACGTTGTCCGACAGCGCCATGGCTTGGCGGATCAGCGCGACCTCGATCTCGGCGAGGTAGTCCTTGAGGTCGAGTCCTTCGTGCGACAGCGCAGGCGCACCGGCGACGGTCGTCGTCGGTGCGGCGACCGGAATCGCCGCCGGCACGGCGGCCGGGAAATCGAGCTGGGTCTGCGCGGTGTCCTCGAGCGCCGCGGCCTGGTGCAGGCCGTACATGTCGTCGAACGACTGCAGCGCGCGGTAACGCTTGGGCAGATCGGCGCCACGCACGACGCGTCCCGGGTACATCACGGCGAGACGCTCGACGAGGTTGCCGAGCTCGCGCACGTTGCCCGGCCAGGTGTGGCGCGAGAGCGTGCTCAGGGCCTCGTCGCCGATCGTCGCGGTATCGACGCCGCGACGCTGCAGGCGCTGCGTGAATTCGCCGACGAGTTCGCCCAGATCGCCGATGCGCTCGCGCAGGCTCGGCATCTCGATCGGGAACACGGCGAGGCGGTAATAGAGATCTTCGCGGAACGTGCCGCCGGTGGTGATCGCGTTCTCGAGGTCACGGTGCGTCGCCGCGACGATGCGCACGTTGCACGAGATCGAGCGGTTGCCGCCGACGCGCTCGAACACGCGTTCCTGCAGCACGCGCAACAGCTTGACCTGCATGGTCAGGCTCATGTCGCCGATTTCGTCGAGGAACAGCGTGCCGCCCTCGGCCAGCTCGAAGCGGCCCTTGCGCGCGCTGATCGCGCCCGTGAAGGCGCCCTTCTCGTGACCGAACAGCTCGCTCTCGAGCAGGTCCGGAGGGATCGCGCCGCAGTTGATCGCGACGAACGGGTGGTCACGACGCGGCGAGGCATCATGGATCGTGCGCGCGACCATCTCCTTGCCGGTGCCCGACTCGCCGAGGATCAGCACGCTGGTGTCGTGACGCGCGACCTGGCGCACGAGTTCGTGCAGGCGATGCATCGGCTCGGAGCTGCCGACCAGGCGACGCTCGCCGGTCGGCGCGATGAACCCGGTCAGGCGCTGCAGGAGGGTGTCGACTTCCTGACGCTGCGGCGGGAACGCCACGCGATGGCAGGGGCGGCTGGCGTCCTCGAGGTGGCTCGCGGCCGGCGAATCGCCCGTGACGATCAACGGCAGCTGCGAGGCGCGTGCGCCGATCGCGGCGAGCAGGCGGTCGAGATCCTTGCCGGCCTCGATCGCACCGATCCACGCCGCGCACGACGGCGCATTGGCGGCGGCCTGTGCCTGATGCAGCTGGCCGGCGACGCAACTGTCGTAGCCGAGCGAAGCGAGCAGCTTCTCGACGGCGGCGGCACGGTCGGTATCGGGTTCGATGATGACGATCGAGGGGCGCATGGTCAGGGTCCGTTCGCTTGCGTTGCTGGAGCGTCACGATTCGTGACAATGCTCGAGCAACAGCAATTCCGATGCCAAAACGTCGGAATCCCGACGCTCGGCCCTGCCGGCATTCCGTCAGTCGCTGCGCTGCGACGCCTTGCCGTCGGCGAGTTCACGCCGGTGCATGCGGAACACGAAACGCTCCAGACCCTCGGTCAGTGTGTCGCCGAGATCGGTGAACACGGCACGTTGCCAGATGCCTTCCGCGGCGTGCTTGGGCTCGGCCATGCGGGCTGGCAACTCGAGCGGGAGCGCTGCGTGGGCCTCGAGGTGGACGCGCACGAAAACCTCGTCGCCACGGGCACTTGGAGCGGTATCACCGCGCCAGGTGATACCCCACGCGTTGAACTCGACGGGCACCGCCGGCGGCGTGCCGACCGCCCGCGTGAGCAGCGTGCCGACGAGGTCGATGAGGTGGTTGAGCTTGGCGTCGAGACGCATGAGTTCGGGCGCCAGCGGGAGGTCGTCGCCGGCTTCGCCGCGCTTGTCGTCGAACGCGGTCTGCGCGGCGAGCACGCCGAGCGCACGCTTGAGGCGGAGCTCGCGATCGAGCGGTGTGTTCGGACCTTCGCGCGGTATCACCTCGAAAGGTAATACCGAGTGATACCGAAGGTGTTCCTCGAACGCGTGAAGGGGATCACTTTCCATCGGTCAACTCTCGACGATCGCGGATGAACAATGTGCCACGGAATGTCACATTCAGCCCGCGGTCATCGTTCATGCCCGGTCAGCCGTTGCCGATGCTGCCGTAGGCACCGACCGCCTGGCCGCCGCGGTGCAGGGTTTCGAGCGCCGCGGCGGTCGCCGCGCGGGCGTCGCCGGCGAGCGTTTCGAGCTCGCGATTGAGCGCGAGCAGGTCTTCGAGCAGATGGCCGACCGCACGCGAGACTTCGGCGCTGTCGGCGAGCAGGGTCGCGCGGTCGGCCTCGAGAGCCGCGACGGCTTCCCAGTCGTCGGCGCCGGCGGCCGCGATCATGTTCTCGGTCAGCGAGATCGCCTCGCGCAACAGCCCGGCACTGTCGGCGACCGGGGACATCAGCGCAGGCCGATCGCCGGCGCGTCGGGAGCGATCGCGCTCCAGCCTTCGCGGATCTCGCGGAACAGCGTGGTGACTTCGTCGAGCGCGACGATGTCGTTGGCGAGGTTCGCGTGGAGCAGGCGGCGTGTCATGTAGTCGTACAGCGAGGCGAGGCTGCGCGAGACGGCCGCGCCGCGCGCGTGGTCGAGGCTGCCGTTGAGTTCGCCGATGATCTCGATCACGAGCGAGATGGCCTGGCCCTTCGGCGCGGTCTCGCCGCGCTCCATGTGGCCACGGGCGCGTGCGAGGCGGGCGATCGCGCCCTCGAGCAGCATCGCGATGAGGCGATGCGGACTCGCGTCCTCGATGCCGCCGCGGGCGGCCATCTGTCGGTAGGCGGCGGCGCCGTTGCCTGGGTAAGCCATGTTCATGTCCTCCGGGGTGCCCGTCAGCTCGACTTGTTGAGCGACTCGAGCTGCTGGGTCAGGAACGCGCTCGTGCTGTTGAAGCTCGCGAGCAGCGAATCCAATGCGGTGTACTGGGTGCGCAGGCGCGCTTCGACGGTGAGCATGCGCGCATCGAGGCGATCCTGGCTCGCGTCGAGCTGGCGGTTGCGCTGGGTCAGGTTCTCGGTGCGCGTCGCGAACACGCCGTCGCTGCGCAGGTAGTCGTCGAGCTTGCCGGTGAGCAGCGTGCCGACGCCGTTGGCACCCGTGAACAACGCCGAGACACGCTCCGGCCCTGCCGCGAGCGCGGCATCGAATTTGGCGCCGTCGAGCTTGAGCTTGCCGTCGACCTGCAGTTGCAGGCCCACCTGGCTCAGCGAGGCGAGCGCGCCTTCCGCGCCGCTGCCGTATTCGTTGCCGCCGACCATGCGCGACAGCGTCGAGCTGATCGAGCGCAGCGTGGAATCGCCGATCAGCGCGCCTTTCCTGTTGGTCGTCGCGTCGAAGCTGGTCAGCTGCTTGTTGAGCGTGACGAAGTTGTTGTAGGCGGTGACGAAGGCCTCGAGCGAGGTCTTCATCGAGGCACCATCGGTGCCGATGTCGAGCGCCAGCGTCTCACCGGGACGCGACGATGCGAGGTTCAGCGTGACGCCGTCGATCGCGGTCGTGACGACGTTGCTCGCGCTCGTGACATCGAAGCCGTCGACGCGCACGAGCGCGTCGCTGGCCGTGGTCAGGCTGGCCATGCCCGACACGAGGGTATCGAGGCCGCCGTCGCCGCCGCTCGCCGAGAGCGTGAACGCCTTCTCGACGCCGGTCTCGCGCGAGGTCAGCACGAGGCGTGCGCCGTCGCTGCCGTTGACGATCGTCGCGTTGACGCCCGGATTGTCCGAGGCGCGGTTGATCGCGTCGCGGATGCCCGCGAGCGTGTTGTTGTTGCTGCCGATCGCGAGGTCCATCGTCGTGCCGCCGACCGACACGCTGAGCGTGCCCGTACCGACGACTGCGCTGGACGAGGCGTAGGCGGCCGAGGCCGATTTCTGCGCCTGCGCGAGGTTGACCACTTCGATGTCGTAGCGGCCGCTGGCCGCGCCGCTTCCCGCCGTGGCGGTGAAGACGGCCGTGTTCGAAGAGGTCGCGGTGCGCGCGCCGAACGCGGCGCCGCTCTTGAGCCCGGCGAGCGCGTCGCGCAACGCGGACAGGGAAGACTTGAGCGAACCGATCGCCGAGAGCTGCGTCGTGACGGCGCTGCGCTGCGTGTCGATGGCCTTCTGGGGCGTGGCCTTCTCGGCCGCGACGAGCTGGGTGACGATCGTGGCGACGTCGATGCCCGTGCTGGTGATGCCGGCCATGGTGATCGTCCTCCGCGTCGTCGTCCAGGGATGCGCCGCCTCGCGGCGGCGCGGGTCTTGCGACACCGGTCCGGATCATCCCCGGACCGGCGTCTCGTGGGCAAGGATCAGCCCAGCAGCTTCAGCACGGTCTGCGGCAGCGAGTTGGCCTGGGCGAGGACCGAGACGCCCGCCTGCTGCAGGATCTGTGCCCGCGTCATCTTGGCCGTCTCCGACGCGAAGTCCGCGTCTTCGATGCGGCTGCGCGACGCGTCGAGGTTCTGCGAGATCGTCTGCAGGTTGGCGATCGTCGACTCGAAGCGGTTCTGCACCGCACCGAGGTCGCTGCGCACGCCGCTGACGGTCGTCAGGGCGAGGTCGATCGCGTCGATCGCGTCCTGCGAGTTCGCGAAGTCGAGCACGTCGATCGCGTCGATGCCGAGGGTCGCCGTCTCGACGCCCGCGCCGAGGTCGACGTCGATCGTCTGGCCCGAGTTCGCGCCGACCTGGAACGTCAGCACGCCACCGGTGCCGGCCGTGCCGTCGAGCGTGTTGACGCCGTTGAAGCTCGTCTGCGTCGCGATGCGGTCGATCTCGGCGAGGCGCTGCACGACTTCGGCGTTCAGCGCGATGCGGTCGTCGTCCGAGTTCGTCGCGTTCGACGACTGCACGGCGAGCTCACGGATGCGCTGCAGGTTGTTGGTGACCTCGGCCAGCGCCGACTCGGTCGTCTGCGCGAGCGAGATGCCGTCGTTGGCGTTGCGGACGGCCTGGTTCAGGCCACGGACCTGCGTGGTGAAGCGGTTGGCGATCGCGAGGCCGGCGGCGTCGTCCTTCGCGCTGTTGATGCGCAGGCCGGACGAGAGACGCTCCATCGCGGTGGACATCGCGCTCTGCGAGGTGTTGAGGTTGCGCTGCGCGTTGAGCGAGTTGATGTTGGTGTTGATGGTCAGAGCCATGACAGTTCTCCTGGTGGAACGTTGAGCCGCATAGAGGGCGGGTTCGGGTTTCAAACCGGCGAACCGTTCCTCGTGGGATGCTGGCCGCCTCAGGAGAAGGAATCGGCACGGCGGGGAGAAACTTTAGGCCTCGTGTCGATTTTTTTTGCGACGGGCTGCGCATTCGAATGGCGTGCGCGACGCGCGGAAATGCAGGAAAAACCTAGGGAAAACCCCAGGTTTGTCACGATGTGACGATGCGTGTCCGGAAGCCCGCGCGATCAGCGCAGGTAGTTGAACAACGAGAGGCCTTGCACCTTCACGTAGGCCTGCTGCGCGGCCTGCAGGCCGAGCATCTGCATGTTCAGCTCGGCGACGGCGCTCGCGTAGTCGAGGTCCTCGATGCCCGAGAGCGTCGCCTTGACCTGCACCTGCAGCGATTCGTTGATGCCTTCCTGCTGGTCGAGCGCGTTCATGCGCCCACCGGCCGATGCGCGCGTGTCGATCATGCGCGTCGCGGCCTGGTCGAGGTTCTCGAGACCGCGGTTGATCGTGTCGCGGAACGCGGCCTGTGCCTGCGGGGTCGTGATCGGCGTCTCCATCGCGGTCGCGAGCGCGTCGATCACCGCGAACACGTCGACGGTGCCGCTCGGCACGACGTCGTAGCGGTCGCCTGCGGCGGCCGCGCCGGAGAACGTGATCTGCGCGCCGTTGAACGCGACCGTCGTGCCGGCCGGATCGTAGGCGCCGCTGGTGACGAGCGCGTTGCCGGCATCACGCACTTCATAAGTGGTCGGCGAGGTGAACGTGATCGCGTACTGGCCGCGGTCCCAGGCACCGATGTCGGTCATCTGGGTGGCACCCGCGACGACGCTGCCCGTGTTGCCGGGATCGCGCGCCATCGCGAAGTAGCCGTTGCCCGCCGGGATCTGCTGGAACACCGACGAGCCCGGGAAGTTCGTGCCGACCGTCTCGCCCGGCGCGATCTCGAGCGCGCGCACACCCTGATCGCCCATGTAGGTGACGCCGCCGGGACCGGTCGCGAAGGGCTGGGTGCGCGTCGCGTTGCCCGCGAACAGGTATTCACCGTTGCCGTCACGGCTGTTGGCGAGCTGCACGAGCTGCTGGTAGCGCTCCCGCAGCTCCTTGGCGATGTCGCCGCGCGAATCGTCGCTCTGCGATCCGTTGGCGGCCTGCAGCGCGAGTTCGCGCACGCGCGTGAGCACGTCGCCGACCGAGGTCAGCGCGTTCTCGGCCATGCCGAGGCGGCTGTTGGCGAAGTCGATGTTGCGCTTGAACTGCGCATTCGCGTTGAGGAAGCTGTTGAGATCGACCGCACGCGCGCTGCCCGAGGGATCGTCCGACGGCGTGAGGATGCGCTTGCCGGTCGTCACCTGCAGGTTGACGTGGGCGAGCGACGCCTGCTGGTTGAGCATGGCGTTCACGGTCTGCTGATGGATCCACGACGTGGCGATTCTCATGGTCAGCGTCCTCGTACGGCGACCAGCAGCGTGTCGAACAGCGTGCTGGCGACATTGATGACCTGCGCGGCAGCCTGGTAGGACTGCTGGTAGCGGATCAGGTTGGCGGCTTCCTCGTCGAGGTTGACGCCGGAGGTGTTCTGCTGCGCCTGCGTCGACTGGTTGAGCAGCGCGGTCGCGGCGGTGAGGCCGTTCTTGGCCTGCTGCGTACTCGTGCCGACTTGTGCGACGAGCTGGCCGTAGGCGTTGCCGATCGTGCTGTTGCCGCCGTCGAGCACGCCGAGGTTGGCGATGCCCGCGAGCGCGAGCGCGTTCGTGTTGTCGCCTGCACCCGAGGTGTTCGCACCGACGACGAACGTGTCGCCCGGCTGCGGCGTGCCGGTCAGGTTCATCTCCCAACCATTGACCGCGATCGGCGAACCCGGCGTGAACGTGTAGCTGCCGGCGCCGTTGATCTGGTAGGTGTTCGGGCCCGTGAACGTGATGTTGACCGGCGAGAGCAGGTTCGGATCGGTCGCATCGGTGACGTTGAACGCACCGACCACGCCGGTGCCCGTGTTCGCGCCGGCGGCGGTGCCGCGCAGCGGCGAGGCCGCGGCGATGCGCGTCGGGTCGGTGATCGCGACCTGCAGGCCGGCCGCGGCGTTCTGGGTCGGACGGATCAGGAAGCTGTCGCCGGCCGCGGCAGCGCCGGACACGACGAATTCGAGGCCATCGGCGACGAACGGATCGGCGGCGGTGCCGCTGCCGGTCAGCGTGACCGCGCTGCCGTCGCTGCGCGTCGCCGACCAGTTCGTGCCGTCGAAGCGCATCGTGTAATCGGACGAAGTCAGGTTGGCGACGTTGCCGAAACTCGCCGCGATCGAGGCCGTCCCCGCATTGTTGCGGTGGGCCAGGCTCGTCGGCGTGGCCATGTTGAAGAAGTCACCGCCGAGCTGGCCGGTCAGGTCCATGCCTTCGCGGTGCTGGGCGTTGAACGTGGTCGCGAGCGCGACCGCGGCACGACCGAGCGCGTTGCGCGTCGGATCGAGCATGTCGCGGCGGAAATCGAGCAGGCCGCCGAGCGCACCGCCGCCGATCTGGCTCGTCACGACCGCGCCGCCGCTCGTGGCGATGTCGAAACGCGTCGGATCGTAGGCGTTCGGCACCGCCTGCAGCTCGCTCGCGTTGCCGCCGAGCACGAGGGTCTGGCCGTTGCCCGTGAACACGTTGACCTGGTTGCCGTCCTGCTGGACGACGTTGATGCCGACGTGGCTCGACAGCTGGCGCACGAGCTCGTCGCGCTGGTCCATGAGGTCGTTCGGCGAAGTGCCGGTGGCCTCGGCCTGCTGGATGCGCACGTTCATCTGCGCGATGCCGGCGCTGAGGCTGTTGATCTGGCCGACTTCGTCGCGGATGCGCTGCTCGGTCTCGCGGCCCATGCTGTCGAGACGGCCGGCGAGCGTGTGCAGGCGCGTGGTCAGCGCGTTGGCCTGGCCGAGCAGGGCCTGGCGGCTGGCGGTGTCCGACGGATGGTTGGCGAGGTCGCCGAGGCCGGCGAAGAAGGCGTCGAGCGCCGGCTGCAGGCCTGCATTGGGGTCGGCGAGCAGGTTGTCGATGCGCGACGCCATGCCGGTCAACTCGACGAGGCGCCCCTGCGAGGAGGTCGCATCGCGCACCTGGCCGGTCAGGTACTGGTCGTACAGGCGGCGCACGCCGATGAGCTCGACGCCGCTGCCGATGTAGCTGCTGCCGAAGCGCTCGGGCAGGCGCGCGCCGAACATCGTCATCTGGCGCGTGTAGCCGGCCGTGTTGACGTTGCTGATGTTGTGGCTCGTCGTGTTCAGCGCGAGCTGGGACGCGAGCAGTCCGGAGATACCGGTGGACATGATGTCGGGCATGGCGGTGTCTCCGGAGCGGTGGCGCGGTTATACGTTCGGCAGGAAGCCGGAAATCTTGAGGGCTTCGAGCTGCAGCGAGGTCATGGGAGCCGGTACGGCATCCACCTGGGCGCGACGGTCGAGCGCCTGCATCGCCTCGCGCATGGGCTCGGAATCGGCGATGCGGCTGAGCTTGGCGGCGTAGTGCGGGTCGGTCGCGTAACCGGCCGACTGCAGCGCGCGGGCGAAGCCGGCGACGTCCTCGCCGCGGTCGAGTGCCTTGGCGTAGCGCGGGTTCTCGCCGAGCAGGCGTGCGTAGTCCATGAACGAGTCGGCCGGCGAGTCGTAGGCACGGAAGGCCTCGCGGCGGCGCACGGCGACGCCGTTCTCGACCTCGATCGTCGACGCCGTGACCTTGGCGCCGTCCCAGCGCGAACCGGCCTTGATGCCGAACAGGTTGAAGCTGTTGGCACCGGCCTGCTTGGGCATGTGCTTGCCCCAGCCGGTCTCGAGCGCGGCATGCGCGAGCAGCGCGCGCACCGACACGCCGAGCTTCTCGGCCGCGGCCTTGGCATGCGGAAGCAGCGATTCGACGAATTCGCCGGGGCTCTTGGGCAGCCAGTCGTCGGCGAGCTTGCGCGCACCCGACGCGGCCGCGTCGGCGGCCTCGCCGATCGCCTCGCGCATCGGCGCGATGCGGCGCTGCACGGCATCGATCGCCTGGCCGGCGAGCGACACGCCCGAGGTCGCGGGCGTCGGCACGAACGCGGTCATGCCGACCGCGCGCGCGGGCACCGGGAAACCGGCCGACACGGTCGTGCCGAGCGCATGCCCGGAGGCCGCGTTGCCGTGGATCGGAAACGCCTGCGGGCCGGTGGCCGGCGCGGCCTTGTCGCCGCCGAGCTGGCGCACGAGCATGTCGGCAATGCCGAGGCCCTTGCCGCGCGAGGCCAGCGTCACCGCCATCTGCTGGTCGTAGAGATCGCGATACGACTGCGTCGCGCTGCTGTCGAATGCACCCTCGCCGAGGCTCGCCGAGCGCATCGACTTGAGCATCATCTGCGTGAAGATCGTCTCGAACTGGCGCGCGACCTTCTCGGTCGCGGCCTTGCCGTCGGTGCGCGCGGCCGCCTTCAGCCGGGTCAGCCCGGCGAAGTCGGTGTACACACCCCCCTGGCTAGGGTCGACGGCCATGGTCAGATGACCACGAGCTCGGCGCGCAGCGCGCCGGCCTGCTTGAGGGCTTCGAGGATCGCGACGAGGTCACTCGGCGCGGCGCCGACCTGGTTGACCGCACGCACGATCTCGTCGAGGTTCACGCCCGGGCCGAAGCGCATCATGTGGCCGCCGTTGCGCGCGACGTTGACCTCGCTCTGCGACGCGGTCGTCGTGCGGCCCTGGCTGAACGGCTCGGGCTGGCTGATCACCGGCTGTTCGGAGATCGTCACCTCGATAGAGCCGTGCGCGACCGCGGCGGCGCTGACCTTGACGCTCGAGCCGATCACCACCGTGCCGGTACGCGAGTTGACGATGACGCGGGCCGGCGCATCACCGGGCTGCACTTCCACGTCCTGCACGGCGGCGACGAAACTGACGCGCTGGTTGACGTCGGCCGGTGCGCGCAGCGCGACCGAAACCGCATCGACCGCCTGCGCGGTGCCTTCGCCGAACGTCGCGTTGATCGCGCGGGCGACACGCGAGGACGTCGTGAAGTCCGGCGTGTTGAGGTTGAGGACGAGGCCGGCGCTGTTGCCGAAGGCGCTCGCGACCGCGCGCTCGACGGTCGCACCGTTCGGGATGCGGCCGCTGTTGGAGATGTTCACCTGCACGCTCGAGCCGCTCTTGCCGCTCGCGCTGACACCGCCGATCACGAGGTTGCCCTGCGCGACCGCGTAGACCTGGCCGTCGGCGCCCTTGAGCTGGGTCATCAGCAGTGCGCCGCCGCGCAGGCTCTTGGCATTGCCGATCGAGGCGACCGTGATGTCGATGGTCTGACCCGGCTTCACGAACGGCGGCAGCTCGGCGCTGACCGTCACCGCGGCGACGTTCTTGAGCTGCGGGCGCACGTTCGGCGGCACCGTGATGCCGAACTGCTGCAGCATGTTCTCGAGGCTCTGCGTCGTGAAAGGCGCCTGGCTGGTCTGGTCGCCGCTGCCGTCGAGGCCGACGACGAGACCGTAGCCGACCAGCTGGTTGGTGCGCACGCCGGCGACCTGGGTGATGTCGCGCACGCGTTCGGCCTGCGCCGTCGCGGCGATCATCGGGACGAGCACGGCGGCGAGGCCGGCGAGCAGGCGCGAGGCGTTCATCAGTACGGCATCCACTTGGAGTTGAACACGCGCGCGAGCCAGCCCTTCTCGTTCGCGTCGGCGAGCGAGCCGCGGCCCGTGTAGGAGATGTTCGCGTTGGCCACGCGCGTCGACGACACCGTGTTGTCGGTGGCGATGTCCTGCGGGCGCACGATGCCCGAGATGCGCACGAGTTCCTGGCCCTGGTTGATCGTCAGCCACTTCTCGCCGCGCACGAGCAGGTTGCCGTTGCCGAGGCGCTGCGCGACCGTGACCGTGATCTCGCCCTGCAGGCTGTTGCTCTGCGAGCTCTCGCCGTCGCCGTTGAAGGCGCGCTCGCCGCCGAAGCCGAACGAGAACGGCTTGCCGTTGAGCGTGGCGCCGACGCCCGCGATGGTCGGCGCGCCGATCGTCGCGTTGCTGTTCTTGGTGGTCTTGGTGCTGGCCTTCTTGCTGGCCTGCGTGTTCTCGACGAGCACGATCGTGAGGATGTCGCCGGCGCGGTGCGCGCGCGCATCCGGGAACAGCTCCATGTTCTGGTTGACGTGGTAGATCGCGCCGTCGGCCGGCGCGACTTCCGCGTAGGCCTCGTTCGGCAGCGTCGGTGCCCAGGCCGCGTCGTTGCGCGCCTGCGGCACGCTCGCGCAGGCACCCAGCGCGAGCAGCGCGGTGGCGGCGGCGAGTCGGATGAGGATCGTGTGCATGGCGCGTTCCGTCAGATCTTGTTGGTGAGGTTCTGCAGCATCTGGTCGCTGGCCGAGATCGCCTTGGAGTTCATCTCGTAGGCGCGCTGGGTCTCGATCATGTTGACGAGCTCCTCGACGACGTTGACGTTGGAGCTCTCGAGCGTGCCCTGCAGCAGCGTGCCGACGCCGTTGAGGCCCGGCGTGCCGGTCTGCGGCGCGCCGCTCGCGGCGGTCTCGAACAGCAGGTTCTCGCCGCGCGCCTCGAGGCCGCCCGGATTGATGAAGTCGGCGACCTGGATCGTGCCGATCTGCGCCGCGGCGGACTGGCCGGCGAGCTGCACGCTCACGGTGCCGTCGTTGCCGATCGTGATGCTCTGCGCGTTGGCGGGCACGGTGATCGCGGGTTCCAGCGGGTAGCCGCTGTTGCTGACCATCTGGCCGTCGGAATTGAGGTGGAACGAGCCGTCGCGGGTGTAGCCGATGGTGCCGTCGGGCATCGTCACCTGCAGGAAGCCGCGGCCCTGGATGCCGATGTCGAACGCATTGCCGGTCTGCACGACCTCGCCCTGCGTGAACAGCTTTTCGGTGCCGACCACGCGCACGCCGGTGCCGAGCATGAGCCCGGTCGGGATCTGCGTGGCCTCCGAGCTCTGCGCGCCGGGCTGGCGCATGTTCTGGTAGACGAGGTCCTCGAACGACGCACGCCCGCGCTTGAAGCCCGTCGTGTTGACGTTGGCGAGGTTGTGCGAGGTCACGGCCATGCGCGTCTGCTGCGCGTCGAGGCCGGTCTTGGCGATCCAGAGGGACGAGAACATGGGTTTCTCCTGCGCGTGCGCGGCGTGGGGTTACGTCGCCTGCAACAGGCGCGTGGCGGCTTGGGCGTTCTGGTCGGCGTTGCGGATGCCCTGCACCTGCAACTCGAACTGGCGGGACAGCGAGATCATCTTCACGAGCATTTCCGACGGGTTGACGTTGCTCGACTCGAGCATGCCGCCGGCGACGCGCACGGCCGGATCGGCGTCCGCGGTGCCGCCATCGCGCAGGCGCATGAGGTTGGTGCCGTCGGCCTCGAGCGTGGACACGTCGGGATTGACGAGCTTGAGCTTGCCGACCGCGGCGACCGTCGCCGCGCTCTGGCCCTGCGGCACGACGACGACCGAGCCGTCGCTGCCGATGTCGAGCTTGGCGTACGGCGGTACCGTGATCGGACCCGCCTCGCCGAGCACGGGATGCCCGTTCGCCGTGGTCAGCAGGCCCGACTCCTCGATGCGCAGGTCACCGGCTCGCGTGTAGGCCTCGCCACCATCGGGGGCCTGCACCGCGAACCAGCCGCTGCCCTGCACCGCGACGTCGAGCTCGCGGCCGGTACTCATCATGAGTCCCGGCGTGAAATCCGAGCCGAGGCCCTGACTGACCGCGTTGATGCGCGTCGGCATGCCGTCGCCGAGGACCGGCACGCTCTTGAACGCCGCGATGCTGGCCTTGAAGCCGGCCGTGCTGGCATTCGCCAGGTTGTGGCTGACCTCGGTCTGCGCACGCATGGTCTGCGTGGCACCGGTCATCGCGACGTAGAGCGAGCGGTCCATAGATCAGCTCCGTCAGCTGCGCAGGTTGATGATGGTCTGGGTCAGCGTGTTGTCGGTCTGGATGACCTGGGCGTTCGCCTGGTAGTTGCGCTGCGCCTTGATCATCTTCACGAGCTCCTGGGTCAGGTCGACGTTCGAACTCTCGAGCGCACCCGACTGCAGCTGGCCGAAATCGCCGGTACCGGCGACACCGCGGATGACCTGGCCCGAGGCGTTCGTCTCGGCCCACATCGTGTTGCCGATGTTCTGCAGGCCCTGCGCGTTGGCGAAGTCGGCGAGCGCGATGCGGCCCAGCGTTTCGCTCTGGCCGTTGCTGTAGCGCACCGAGACGACGCCTTCGTTGTCGATGTCGATCGTGCTGACGTTGCCGGCGCCGTAGCCGTTCTGCACGATCGAGCCCATCGAGTAGGCATCGCCGTACTGCGTCACGTTGGCCATGTCGATGCTGAGGTCGAGCGGGTTCGCGCCGTTGGTGAGCGTGTACGGCGGGAACGTGACCGAGCCGCCGGCCGGCGTGAGGATCGCGCCGTTGGCGTCGAACGTGACCGGGATCGGGCCGCCGGCGGGATTGCCGTCGATGGTCATGTGCGCTTCCCACGCGCCCGGCCCGGTATTGACGTAGTAGACGTTGGCCGCGTGCGTGGCGCCGAGCGAGTCGTAGGCCGTGAACGAGGTCGATTCGTTGAAGCTGGTCGGATCGGTCGGATCGAACGGCGTCGTCGCGGGCGGCGTCGCGTTGGCCGGCAGATTCAGGCGGAACGTCGCCGTCGAGGTCGCGCTCGGCGCGCCCTGGCCGGTCTGGATGCGCAGGTCGGTCAGCGTGCTCTGGTCGAAACCGCCCAGGCCGTTCGGCGGGTAGACCTGCAGGTATCCACCCTGCGGCAGCACGATGTTGCCGGCGTTGTCGGGCTGGAAGTTGCCGGCACGCGTGTAGACGTAGCCCTCGCCCGTGCGGATCGTGAAGAAGCCTTCGCCGACGACCGCCATGTCCAGGCCGTTCGAGGTGTACTCGAGGTTGCCCTGTCCGAACTGCTGGGCGACGTTGCTCAGCCGCACGCCCTGGCCCATCTGGGTGTTCTGCGTGCCGTAGCGGTTGAACGAGAACAGATCGGCGAACTCGGCGCGCGAGCCCTTGAAACCGGTCGTGTTGACGTTGGCGATGTTGTTGGAGATGACTTCGAGGTCGGCCGAGGCCGCGTTCAGTCCGCTCAGTCCCACATTGAATGGCATGTGCGTGTCCTCTGCGTAAGGTGGATCAGACGATCTGGTGGATCTGCGACAGGCTCACCCGGCCGAGGGGGCCGAGGTCGAGCATCGGGGAGCCGCCGCCGCTGGCCGGGATGAGCCCGAGCACGCTGGCGGAGGCGAAGGTGGTGGCGGCCGTACCCTTGCCGGCGACCATCGCGGTCGCGGCGATCGAGTATTCGCCCGGCGGCATCGCGTTGCCGTCGGCGTCGAGGCCGTCCCAGGTGAAGCGCGTGGTGCCGGCCTTCGGGGCGCCGAGATCGATCTCGCGCACGAGCTTGCCGCTCGAATCGGTGATGCGGAGCTTCACGGACGTCGCGTCCTTGGGCACATCGACCGCGCCGGCCATGCCGTCGGCGCCGAGCACGCCCTTCTGCGAAGGCACCAGCACGCTGCGGCCGATCAGGCCGACCGCACCGAGCGACTGGTCGGACTGGATCGCGCCGGCGAGCTGCGCGAACGAGCTCTGCAGGCCCTGCATGCCCGAGACCATGCTGAACTGCGAGATCTGGTTGAAGAAGCTGGTCGGATCCATCGGCTGCGACGGATCCTGCGAACGCAGCTGCGCGATCATGAGGCGCAGGAAGTCGTTCTGGTTGAGGTTCTCGCTGCCGCTGGACACGGGGGCGTTCGCGTACGCCGTGTTCATGGAGTTGGTGATGCCGGTCAGGTCGGTCATGTCGGCGTTCCTCAGCGACCCAGCTCGAGCGTCTTGAGCATGAGCTGCTTGGCGGTGTTCATGACCTCGACGTCGTTCTGGTAGGCACGCGAGGCCGAGATCATGTTGACGAGCTCGTCGACCGGGTTGACGTTGGACGTGAAGACGTAGCCTTCCTCGTTGGCGAGCGGGTTGCCGGGCTCGTAGCGCGTGCCGCCGGGCAGCGGGCTCTCGCTGACGCCGGTCGCACGCACGCCCGTGGCCGGGCCGGTGCGGCCGAAGCCGTCGCGCATGACCTCGAACACGGGCGACTTGGCGCGGTAGACCTCGTCCGGCGACGTCGCCACGCTGTCGGCGTTGGCGAGGTTGGAGGCGGTCGTGTTGAGGCGCAGCGACTGCGCGCTCATGCCGCTGGCGGCGGTATCGAAGACGCGGAAGAAGGACATGGTCAGGTTCCCGTGATGGCCGTGCGCAGCGTGCGGATCTGCCCGCTGATGAAGGACAGGCTGGCCTGGTAGCGCACCGAGTTCTCGGCGAAGGCGGTCTGCTCGACGTTCGCGTCGACCGTGTTGCCGTCGAGCGCGGGCTGCAGCGGCACGCGATAGAGGACGGCACCGGTGCCACCGCCGCTGGTGTCGACGTGGCCTTCGGCCGACGCCGTCATCGCCAGCGAGGCGTTCTTCGATGCCGCACCGAGCGCGGCGCGGAAATCGATGTCGCGCGCCTGGAAGTGCGGGGTGTCGGCGTTCGCGAGATTGGTCGCGAGCACCTGCGCGCGCTTCTGCCAGACCGCCAGGGCACGGGTGTGGATACCGAAAATGTCGTTGGGTGCGTTGCTCATGGCCGACGCTCTCCGCGGGGGTACGCGACGGTTTGAGCAAGAGCTATGCCACGGCCCTTTTATCCCTTATCGATCAATATATTGAGAGTGTTCTTTACAACTCGGCAGGCGACAGGGAGGCGGTCGTGACGGAAAACCGACGCCGCTTCCGGGCATGCCGACCGCGGTCTCCAGCCTGCCCGGATCCCTCCCGCCGGCCCCTGCCGGGCGGGACCGGCGCACGGCCCCACACATGCCACGGCGCGATGCCGAAGCGTTTCACACGCCGCGCTGCCGGTCGTATGGACATGGGTGCGCCGTGCTGCCGTGATCCGCGATGCCGTGTGCGTGCCGATCGCGACGCGATGGCACAAGCCTTGCTCTTCAGTTTCCGCGAACGCTGCCGATAACCCTCGCAGCCCCGACGGAAACCCCTGTTCGATGCGCGCCACGAGCCGACATCACGCCGATCCACGCACCGAACGCCGCATCCGCGGCGCCGCGGGCGGTCGCGTCGGCAAATTGACGCTGCTCGCCCTGGCGCTCGCGACATCGTTGGCGGCATCCGCGCAACAGGATCCGGTCGCCGCGGTCATGGCCGCGGCGACCGAGCGCGTGCGCGAACATCACGCCGGCGCGGAAGGCGTGCTCGAGGTGCGCGCCCGCGCGCCGGACGCACGCCTGCGCCTGACGGCCTGCGACGGACCGCTGGCCACCGAGCTCGCGATGCCGCAGCGCCAGGCGCCGACCGCGTCGGTACGCGTGCGCTGCACGGGCAGCGCAGCCTGGAACGTCAACATCCTCCTCGACGTGAGCCTGCGCCGCGACGTGCTCGTCGCGGCACGGCCGTTCGCGCGCGGCGAAACACTCATTGCGGCGGACCTGCGCACCGAGACGCGCGACGTCATGCGGCTGCCCTACGGCTACATCGCCGAGGCCGCCTCGATCGACGGTGCACGCCTCGCCCGGCCCGTGTCGTCCGGCGCCACCTTGAATCCGGGCATGCTCGCCTCGCGCCTGCTCGTCGAGCGCGGACGCCCGGTCACGATCGTCGCGGGTGGCGGTGCCGTCGCGATCCGCGCGGCCGGCGTCGCTCTCGAGGACGGCGTGGTCGGGGCGACCGTTCGCGTACGCAATCCGTCCTCCGGTCGCGTCCTGACCGGCACGGTGGATGCGGACGGTGCCGTGGTGGTGGCACGATGAACACCTTCGCGCAAAATTTTTTCGTTCGGACCCTAAAGTTTTCCCGGAGACTGCCGATCTGGTCGATGACGGCCCGTTCCGTGTCGTCAGGAGTCACCCATCATGGATACTAAAATCAACAACTTGCCACCGGTAACGGCGACGCAGGAGCTGTCCGCTCCTCCGCGCGTTGCGGTGAACACGCGCAGGGCCGAAACCTCGGTCGCCGCGTCGCTCGACGACCAGGTCAGCCTGACCGGGTCGGCCCAGGCGATGCGCCAGGCCGAAGCCGAGGCGGAAGTCGATTCGGCACCGGTCGACGCCGGCCGCATCGCCCGCCTGCGTGAAGCCATTGCCGAGGGCAAGTACCGCATCGACGTCCAGCGCATCGCCGCGCGGCTGCTCGAGCTCGAGCTTCCGGCCGGCGTTTGAAGGTGGAAGCCGAACTCGCACAGGCGCTGGCGGCCACCGTCGGCGAGATCGCTGCGACCACGCGAAAGCTCCTCGTCGCCCTCGAAGAGGAGCGCGAGGCGCTGCAGCTCGGCGACGACCAGCGGCTGCTCTACGTCACGGGCGTGAAGACCGGCCTGCTGCAGCGCCTCGAGGCGCTCGAGGCCGAGCGCGCGCACCTCGTCTCCCAGGTTCCGAGCGGCAACCCGCCGGCGCCGTTCGCGATGACGCGCGCGCTCGCCGCGCATCCGGCCACGCTCGCCGCGTGGGAGGAAACCGTCGAGCTGCTCGGCTATTGCCGCACGCTCAACCAGTCCAACGGCGCCGCCGTCGAGCTGCGCCTGCGTCAGGTCCGCCAGGCGCTGCAGATCCTCAGCGGTGCACCGCCGAGTGCCGGCCTGTACGGCCCGCAGGGCGCGCGCGAGAGCCTGCGCCGCTCCAACCCCATCGCCAAGGCCTGAGGCGCGCCTTCGCGTGATCTACACCGACCCGCCCGTCGTGCAGGCGCTGTTGCAGCGCGTGATCGACGAGCGTGTGCCGTTGTCGATCGCGTTGCCGGGCGTCGATCGCCCCTACGACAGCCTGCTGATCGGCATCGAACCGACCCTCGGCGCGCTGATCGCCGACGAACTGCATCCGATCAGCGGCCACTCGCGCATCAAGCCGAACATGCTGCTGCGCGTCGGCACACGCCTGGGCGGTGTCGAAGTGCGCTTCCGTACGCGGGTCGCCGCGATCGACCGCGACGCCGACATCGCGGCCTACCTCCTCGACATGCCCGAGGAGATCGACTACCGCGAGAACCGCAACACCTACCGCGTGCGCATCCCGCTCGCGACGACACTGCAGTTCGTCGTGAAGCCCGAGAAGCCCGAGGCACCCGAACTGCGCGCGCGCATCGTCGACCTGTCGCTCGGCGGCATCGGCCTCGCGCTGCCGCACCCGCACCCCGTGCAGGTGCTCGACCAGCACGAAGGGGTCATCGAACTGCCCGACGGCGAGGCCGACGTGCGCGTGAAGGTGCGCTACGTGCGCAAGAACGCGTTCGGGCCGCGCGAGGATCGTGCCGGCGCCGAGTTCGTGCGCATCAGCGGCAACGACCAGCGCAGGCTCGGCCGCTTCGCCGCCGAGGTGCAGCGACCCGCGCTGCGCGACCGGCGCATCTGGCTCGGTCGCGATCCCTGACGTCGCTTCGGCCCGAGGGGGCCGGCCAGCGGGCGCGAAACGAAGAAGTCCGATGCATCGCCACGCGATGCGATCCCGATCAGTGGTCCGACTCCGATCCGCGAACGCCGGAGACGTCGAGGCCTCTCTCGTCCGCGGGCCTGGCGACGCCGGCAACTCGCCGGCGCCGTCGGCATGCTTCAGGCCGGCAGCGGCGTCGCCGGCGGCTGGCCTTCACCTGGACCGTGCGAGCCCGTGCGCTGCACCTCCTCGAGGCGCGGCACGAGGCGCATCAGCGACTCGACCGAATCGCACATGCTGCGCGCGATCTCGCTCTCGCCCATGATCGTCGCATCGGCACCGGCCTTCATGAGGTAGGCCACCTCGTCGTCCGAGTGCGCACGCGCGAGGATCGCGATGCCCGGATTGGCCTCGCGCGCCTGTTTGATGATCGGCCCGGCTTCGAGCGTCTGCGGGATCGCGACGAGCAGGGCACGCGCGCTCGCGATGTGCGCGTCGCCGAGCACCTGCGGCGCGACCGCGTTGCCGAGGATGCACGGGATGCCGATGCGACGCGCCTCGACGCAGTCGTCGCGGTCCGATTCGATCAGCACGAGCGGCACATCGCGCTCGTGCAGCGCGCGACCGACGCGCGAGCCTACGCGACCGAAGCCGATCAGGATGATGTGGTCCTTGAGCGGGATCAGCGCGCGATCGGGCAGGAAGTCGTCGGCCTCCTCGTCCGGCACGGTGCCGGCTTCTTCGCTCGCCGGCTTGGCCGCGTTCTTCTCGGCCTCGCGTTTCGCATTCCAGCGGTCGAGCACGACGAACAGCATCGGGTTGACGATGATCGACAGCAGCGCGCTCGCGAGGATGAGGTTGCGTCCCTCCTCGCTGAGCAGGCCGAGGCTCACGCCGAGTGCGGCGAGGATGAACGAGAACTCGCCGATCTGCGCGAGCGCGGTCGCGATGGTCAGGCTGGTCTGCCACGGATGGCCGAACGCCCGCACGATCGCGAGTGCGCCGATCGACTTGCCGACCGTGATGATGAGGAACGTCGCGAACACCGCGACCGGCTGCTCGATGAGGATCTTCGGATCGAACAGCATGCCGACCGACACGAAGAACAGCACCGCGAACGCGTCGCGCATCGGCAGCGAGTCGTTGGCCGCCTCGTGGCTGAGCTTGGACTCGTTGAGCACGACGCCGGCGAGGAACGCGCCGAGCGCGAACGAGACGTCGAACAGCGCCGCCGACATGTAGGCGACGCCGAGTGCGATCGCGAGCACCGACAGCGTGAAGAGTTCGCGCGAGCCGACCGCAGCGGTGCGCTCGAGGGCCCACGGAATGACGCGGCGACCGATCGCGAACATCAGCACGATGAACAGCGTGACCTTGCCGAGCGTCCACGCGAGCGCCTTGAGGATGCCGAGCGTGTCGGTCGGTGCGCCTTCCGGAACGTTGCCGCCGAGCAGGCCGGCCACCGCCGGCAGCATGACGAGCACGAGCACCGTGACGAGGTCCTCGACGATGAGCCAGCCGATCGCGATGCGCCCGCGCATCGTCTCGAGCAGGCGGCGTTCCTCGAGCGCGCGCAGCAGCACCACGGTGCTCGCGACCGAAAGGCAGATGCCGAACACGAGGCCGGCGCCGGGCGTCCAGCCGAGCGACCACGCGAGCAGCATGCCGAGGCCGGTCGCGATCGCGATCTGCACGATCGCACCCGGGATCGCGATCTTGCGCACCGACAGCAGGTCGCCGAGCGAGAAATGCAGGCCGACACCGAACATGAGCAGGATCACGCCGAGTTCGGAGATCTCGTGCGCGAGATGCGCATCGGCGACGAAGCCCGGCGTGAACGGGCCCACCACGACACCCGCGACGAGATAGCCGAACAGCGGCGACAGTTTCAGGCGCTGCGCGATCATGCCGAACACGAACGCGAGGACGATACCGCCGACGAGCATGGCGATCAGGGGCGTGTGATGGGGCATCGGTTCTCCTTGGGGTGGCGTCGTGCAGGCGTGGATACACCCGACTATACAAGCTCGTGCCGCAACACCCGGCCACGCAAGGGGTAAATGCGTGTAAACCCCGCCCCGCACGCCGCCACGATGACGTGGCGGCGTGTCATGCGTGCGTCAGCCCGCGCGCAGCTGGTCGCGCACCGGCAGCGTGCGGATGCGCTTGCCGGTCGCCGCGAAGATCGCGTTGAGCAGCGCGGGCGGCACCGGCGGCAGGCCCGGCTCGCCGACGCCACCGAGCGGCAGCGATGCATCCTGCGCATTGACCGCGTGCACGTGGATCTCCGCGGGTGCCCCGTCGATGCGCGTCAAGGTGTAATCGTGGAAATTGGTCTGCACGGCGCGCCCCTTGGCGAAGCGGATCTCGCCGAGCAGGGCCAGGCTGATGCCCTGGATCACCGAGCCTTCCATCTGCGAGCGCACGCGTTCCGGATTGATCTGCAGACCGCAGTCGATCGCGATGTCGACGCGCGGGATGCGCAGCGTGCCGTCCGCGGCGACCTCCACCTCGACGACCGCGGCCGTGTACGTCGCGAAGCTGCGGTGCGCGGCGATGCCGAGGCCACGACCCTTCGGCAGCGTGCGGCCCCAGCGCGACGCCTTCGCGACCGTCTCGACGACGCCACGCAGGCGTGCCGTGTCCACCGTGTGCACCTTCGGATCCTCGCCGTAGTTCGAGGCCTCGGCCAGCGTCGACGGATCGACCTGCCGCGGCGAGCCGATCAGGTCGAGCAGCATGTCCTTCGGGTCACGGCCGGCCGCGTGTGCGAGTTCGGCCACCGCGCACTGCGTCGCGAACGCGTGCGGGATGTTGTAGACCGAGCGGAACCAGCCGATGCGCGTGTGCGCGGCCGCCTCGGGGTTCTCGATGCGCAGGTTCGGCACGCCGAAGAAGCCGAGGTCGGTCAGGCCCTGGCCGAGTTCGCCGGCGCGCTGGTGCTTCGTGTCGGGACCGAACAGCGAGCCGATCGACGGCGCGGCCGTGCGGTGCAGCCACGCGACCGGCTTGCCCTTCGCGTCGGCAGCGGCCTCGATGCGCTCGAGCGCCACGGTGTGGAAGTAGTCGTTGACGATGTCGTCCTCGCGCGTCCACGTGACCTTGACGGGCTTGCCGTCGACGGCCTTCGAGAGCAGCGCGGCCTCGCCGATGAAATCCGGCTTCGACTTGCGGCCGAAGCCGCCGCCTAGCAGGGTCTGGTGGATCGTCACCTTCTCCTTCGGCAGCTTGAGCAGCTCGGCGAGCAGCGTGCGTGCGGCCTCGGGCGCCTGCACGCTGGCCCAGGCCTCGCAGGCGCCGTCGGCAATGCGCACGGTGGCCACGGGCGCCTCCATCGGCGCATGCGCGATGTGCGGGATGTAGTACTCGGCGGCGATCTTCTTCGGCGCGCGCTCGAGCGCGGCGTAGGTGTCACCCGCATCGCGCACGAGCTTGCCGGGCGCACGCACGGCCGTCTCGAGCGTGGCGCGATACGCCGCCGATTCGTAGCCCGCGTTGGGACCGTCGTCCCACTCGATCGCGAGCTTGCGGCGTGCCTCGATCGCGGCCCAGGTGTTCTCGGCGATGATCGCGATGCCGCCGAGCGGCAGGAATGCCGACGGGATCGGCGCGCCGTCGAGCGGCACCACCTTGATCACGCCCGGCACCGCGAGCGCGGCCTTGGCGTCGTGCGTGCGCACGCGTCCACCGTACACGGGCGGCCGCGCGACGACCGCGTAAAGCATGCCGTCGAGGCGCACGTCGATGCCGAACGTGGCCTTGCCGGTCACGATGTCGTCGTTGTCGACGAGCGCGCGGCCATCCTTGCCGATGTAGCGGAAGTCCTTCGTCGCCTTGAGGCGCAGCGTCGCAGCTTCCGGTACCGGCAGCTTCGCGGCCGCCTCGGCGAACGCGCCGAAGCCCGCGCGCTTGCCGCTCTTCACGTGGACGAGCTCGTGGTTCACCGCGCGCACTTCCGATGCAGGCACCGCCCAGGCCGCCGCGGCGGCGGCCTCGAGCATCTGGCGCGCGGCCGCGCCGGCGCGGCGCAGCGGCGCGAACGCGTGGCGGATGCTGCGCGAGCCGTCGGTGTTCTGGTTGCCGTAGGTCTCCTGGTCACCCGGCGCCTGGCGCACGCGCACGCGCGCGAAATCGGCCTCGAGCTCGTCGGCGACGATCATCGGCACGCTCGTGCGCACGCCCTGGCCCATCTCGGCGCGATGGTTGAGGATCGTGACGGTGCCGTCGGCATCGATCGCGATGAACGTGCGCGGGTCGTCCTTGAGGCCGCCCGGCATGCCGTCGCCGCCATACTTCTTGGCCTCCTGCGCGAGCGCGCGCGGCGCCGGCAGGCCGACCGCGAGCACGAGCGCGCCGGCGCCGAGGCCGAACAGGAACGCGCGCCGGCTCTCGTTGGCGATCGGCACGTCGAGTGGCTTCACGGGGATCTGGCCATCGGCGCTCATGCGGCACCGCCGGTCTTGACCACGGCGAGATGGATCGCCGCGCGGATGCGCGTGTAGGTGCCGCAGCGACACAGGTTGCCGGCCATCGTCGCGTCGATGTCGGCATCGCTCGGCTTCGACTTCTGCTTGAGCAGCGACGCGGCCTGCATGATCTGGCCGGCCTGGCAGTAGCCGCACTGGGCGACATTGAGTTCCTTCCAGGCCTGCTGCACGGGATGGTCGCCGTCGACGGACAGGCCTTCGATCGTCGTGACCTTCGCGGTCAGCGCGGCCGCGACCGGCGTCACGCAGGCGCGCGTCGCTACACCGTCGAGATGGATCGTGCAGGCGCCGCACAGCGCCATCCCGCAGCCGAACTTGGTGCCGGTCAGGCCCGCGACATCGCGCAGGAACCACAGCAACGGCATCTCGGGATTGCCTTCGAACGCATGATCCCGTCCGTTGACGTTGATCGTCGGCATCGTCTTCACCTCCGCAGGTCGCGTGCATTGGCCGGCGACGCGCGGTCGCCGAGATTCGGGAGCGGCTGCCTTGCCGCAGGTCGCTGGCGCGACCGGACCGATGATTCTATCGGCCGCGGATGGACGGGTTGTTGCGGTGCGGTAAACGCAGTTGTAACCGTCGCTCCACAGTCGCGCCACCGCGGCAGGAATGATTCGCAACACGAACGTTGGCGGGATCGCGTGCCGCGACGGGTTCCGGGACACACCCCTGATCACCCGAGGAATCCTCCATGGCATGCATGCCTGCCCCGACGTGCGCTTCCGCTCCGCTCCGCCTAGCCTTGTACGCACTTCTCGCCACGGCAGGCTTCACGACGCCACGATCCGGGACAGCCGCGGACCTGCACGAGGACCAGAGCCGCGTCTACACCCTCGGCAGCACGGCGCTCCCCGGGCCGGGCAACGGTGGAGCTCGCCAGCCTCTCGTACTCGTCACCGGCGACTTCGATTGCGACGGCACGACGGACGTCGCGGTCGGTGACTGGGCGTCACCGGTCGGTTCGCTCGTGTCGGCCGGCGCGGTCACGGTCGGCTACGCCGACCGCCTGCTCGGCCTGCGCCCGAACGGCCGGGGCTGGAACCAGAACAGCGCCGGCGTGATCGATCAGGCGGAAGCCGGCGACCGCTTCGGACACGCGCTTGCCGCGGCCGATCTCGACGGTGACGGCTGCGACGACCTTGCCATCGGCGTGCCGAACGAGTCGATGGGTGCACCGTCGCTCGCGTATGCGGGTGCCGTCAACGTCCTGTTCGGAAGCACCACGGGTTTGCAGGCCGACGACGACCTCCAGCTGCCGGCCGCGACCTCGCCGAACCTGCACGGCCATCAGGCCGGGCATCGCAAGGGCAGTGCACTCGCGGTACCCCGCGGCTTCACGAATGCGTCGAGCCTGCCGATGCTCGCGGTCGGCGCGCCGCGCCATGGTTCGCCCGTGACGCCGCAGGCGGGTGGTGTCGCCGTATGGCGATCGGGCGCCAGCGTGCTCGGCAATCCGGTCGCGTTCCTCGAGCAGACCACGGGCGGCGCGACACCCGTCAACGTCGTCGACAACCTGCTCGGCAAGACGATGACCCAGGGCGACTTCAACGGCGACGGTCATGACGACATCGTCGCCGCGAGCCTCAATCCCGAAGGCTGCCCCGTCTTCGGCCTGCCCTACTGCAGCAACCTGCGCGGCCAGGTGGTCACGTGGTACGGCGCGGCCGCCATCGGCGGCGTCGTGTCCGACCTCGTCTACCTCGGCCTGCCGGGCACGCAGATCGGTGGCGAGTACAACAGCGGATTCGGCGATGTCCTCGCCGTCGGCGACTTCGACGATGACGGCTTCGACGATCTCGCGGTCGCCTCGCCGCGCCGCGTGGTCGGGAACGCCACGCGTGCGGGCGTCGTGACGATCCTCTACGGATCGCCGGAAGGCTTGCGCATGTCGCTTCGCAGCCTGACGTTCAGCCTCGCCGACCTCGGCCGTGCGGCCGGCACCGACGACCTTTTCGGCTACAGCCTCGCCGTCGGCGACTTCGACCGCGACGGCTTCGACGACCTCGCGATCGGCACGCCCGGAGAGAACGAGGGCGGGCTCGCCGACACGGGCCTCGTCAGCGTCGCCTACGGCTCGGCCTCCGGCCTGCGCACGCAAGGGGCGAGGCACTTCAACGCCGTGTCGGCCGGATTGTCCGTGTCGCTGCGCGCGAGCGACGAGTTCGGCTACTCGCTCGCCGCGGCCGACTTCAACGACGACGGCGTCGACGACCTCGCCATCGGGCTCAACAAGATCGATGCGACGTCGACGCCGGGCCGCGTCGCGTTCCTCTACGGCTCCAGCGCGACGACCACCGAGATCCGCAGCATCACACCGAACCCCGTGATCCAGGGCGGCACCGTGACGTTCGAGGTGTCGAGCGTGCGCACGCCGTTCGCAGGCCTGCCGCTCGGTCGCGGCGAGGTGATCGTCAGCGTGGCCGGCATGCAGTCGTGCCGCGCGACGATCGGCTCGAACGGGCGGGGCCAGTGCTCGATGACCGCGTTCGCGACCGGCACGCGCCAGGTCGCCGCGCACCACCCCTCGATCATCGGCTTCCGCACGAGCATCGCCGAGAACCGCTCGCTGACGATGATCCCGAGCAACGACCGCATCTTCGCCGACGACTTCGAATGATCCACGCCGACGTGGCGGGAACCGGCGCCGTCCCGGGTGTCCTGCCGCAGGCCCGCCTGTCGCGCGCCCTCCGTCCCCGAACCAGGAGTGTTCCATGCCGTCCCTGTCCCTGCTCCGCCCGCGTCTCGCCAGCCTGCTCGTCCTGCTGGCCGCCTCGCTCCTTGCGCTGTCGGCACATGCCCAGTCGCTCACCGTCTCGATCGTCTCGGGCAACCCGCAGTCGGCCACGGTCGGCACGCCGTTCCCGGCGCCGCTCGTCGTGCGCGTCACCGACGGCAAGGGCTCACCCGTCGAAGGCCAGGAGATCGCGTTCTTCACCGTTCCGTCGGGCAACGCCGACGGCAGCGTCGTGGCATCGGCCGCCTCGACCGACGCCGACGGCCTGATCTCGGCCGACGCGACCGCGGGCAGCGAGCCCGGTACCTACGTGATCCGGGCGGCGGCCGTGTTCGGCGGCAAGTCCGGGCCGCAGCCGCAGGGCGTCATCGCCTCGGTCGACTTCACGATGACCAACCTAGCCGGCACGCCGGCCGAGTCGGTCGCGCTGCCGGTCGGCTCCTGGCCGATGCTCGGCCTGCTCGTGGCCCTGCTCGGCGTGATCGGCCTGCGCGCACGCGCGCAGGCCTCGCGCCGCTGAGTTCCACGGCCGCGCACGGGCGCGTGTGCCCCCCGACACTTGACCGTGCGCGGCCGACTCGCCGATACATCCCCTTTCGATACCGGAAGGGGAACCCCGATGCGCCATCTCCACTGGCTGCTCGCCGCGCTGCTGCCGCTCGGCGCGAACGCCGCCGAAGCGCCCGCGGGCAAGCCCGACGCGAAGTCGGCCGAGTCCGCCGGCGTCACCGAACGGTCGAGCACGCACAAGGCGTCGGTCACGATCCGCGGCCAGCGCATCGCCTACACTGCGACCGCGGGCACGCTCGTGCTCAAGGACAAGGCCGGCAAGCCGCGCGCCGAGGTGTTCCACGTCGCCTACGTGCGTGACGGCGTGCGCGATGCGGCGACGCGCCCGGTGACCTACGTGTTCAACGGCGGCCCCGGGTCGTCGTCGGTATGGCTGCACCTCGGCGTCATCGGCCCGCGCCGCGTCGCGTTCGCCGACGCCGTGCAGCCCACACCGGCGCCGTACACGCTCACCGACAACGCCTGGAGCCTGCTCGACGCGAGCGACCTCGTGTTCATCGACCCGGTCGGCACGGGCTACAGCCGCGCGCTCGGCGACGCCAAGGCCGAGGAGTTCTACGGGGTCAAGGAGGATGTCGAATCGGTCGGCGAGTTCATCCGCCTGTGGACCGTGCGCGCGAAACGCTGGAACAGCCCGAAGTTCCTCGCCGGCGAGAGCTACGGCACCACGCGCGCGGCCGGTCTCGTCGCCCACCTGCAGGAACGCGAGGGCATGTTCTTCGACGGCGTCATGCTGATCTCGTCGATCCTCAACTTCCAGACCGCGCGCTTCGACACCGGCAACGACCTGCCGTACATCACGTTCCTGCCGACCTATGCGGCGACCGCGTGGTACCACGACCGCATTCCGTCGAAGCCGCCGCTCGAGACCTTCCTCGCCGACGCGCGCCGTTTCGCCGAGGGCGAGTACGCGGCTGCCCTCATGCTCGGCTCGCGCCTCCCGGCCGAGCGCCAGCGCGAGGTCGCGGCCAGGGTCGCCGCGTTCATCGGCACCAGCGCCGAGTTCGTCGAGCGCACCAACCTGCGTCCGAGCATCCAGCGTTTCACGAAGGAACTGCTGCGCGACCAGCGCCGCTCGGTCGGCCGCCTCGACAGCCGCTACCGCGGGATCGACGCCGACGCGGCCGGCGAGCGCTTCGACACCGATCCGTCGTATACGGCGATCCTCGGACCCTACACGGCCGTGCTCAACGACTATGTCGGCCGCGAACTCGGCTACGCCGAAGACCGCACCTACGAGATCCTGAGCGGCGAACCGGGCCGCGCGTGGAAGTGGGGTGGCCACGGCTACCTCGACGTCGGCGAGAGCCTGCGCTCGGCGATGAGCCGCAACCCGCACCTGCGCGTGCATGTCGCCAACGGCTACTACGACCTCGCCACACCGTTCTTCGCGACCGAATACACGTTCGACCACCTCGGCCTCGAGCCCGAACTGCGCGCCAACGTCTCGATGAGTTACTACGAGGCCGGCCACATGATGTACAGCCATCCGGCCTCGCTCGAGAAACTCTCGCGCGAGCTGCACGCGTTCGTCACGAAGGCGCGCTGAGGCGGCGCAGGCTCCGGACACGCAGCCCGCGACGTCATCGCGGGCTGCGTCAGGCGCGCAAGGCCTCGCGCTCTCCGCCGACGGTGGCCGCGCGCGCGGGCCCGACCAGGTCGAGGAAACCGTTGAACACGGTGTCGGCGCGGGCCTGCATCGCGTCGATGTGCTCGTCGGTGCGTGCGCGGATCGCGTCGGCGTCGTGGCCGAGGCGCGCCGCGACGAGGTCGGCGAGGTAGTGCGGCAGGCCGAGCCAGCGCTCGACCAGCGGCCTGTTCATCTCGAGGTGGAACTGGAACCCGTAGGCGTTGCCGCCGTAGCGGAAGGCCTGGTTCTCGCAGGTCGACGAGCGTGCGAGGTGCTCGGCGCCGTGCGGGATGCCGAACGTGTAGCTGTGCCACTGGAACACCGGCGCGCGCGCGCCGAGTCCGCCGAGCACGCCGTCGCGGCGCCCGTCCTCGGTCGCGGCGATGTCGTACCAGCCGATCTCCGAGGTGTCGTTGCGGCGCACCGGCGCGCCGAGCACGTGGGCGAGCAGCTGCGCGCCGAGGCAGATGCCGAGCACCGGCTTGCCCTGCTTCAACGCCGTCTCGATCACCTGCATCTCGGTGCGCAGGTGCGGGCGCGCGTGCTGGTCCTCGACGTTCATCGGGCCGCCGAGCACGACGAGGCCGTCGTAACGGTCCACGCGCGGCTCGGCCTCGGGCTGGCGCTCGAAATTGACGAACTTGACGCGATGGCCGCGCCGCCGGATCAGCGGATCGAGCGTGCCGAGCGGTTCGGCGGCGACGTGCTGGAAGACGAGGAGGCGCGACACCGGTGGATGCTGCTCCGCAACATGAGTCGCGCCACTGTAGCGTATCGACGTCTAAATGTCCGAACTCAGTGGCGCACCGCCGGCGGCTCGACGAAACCGGTAGGCGTGCGGTAGGTGTGGGTTCGCTTCGTCGAGCCCGGCCACCAGCGCTCCATGACGTCGACGGCCCATTCCGGACCCTCGGGCTTGTGGCAGTCCGTGCACGCGTTCGGTGCCTTCTCGAGGCCGAACTTGACGCTGTCCTGCGGGTTGGGGATCGAGCTCATCTCGTGCGTGCGTGCGCGCTCCCAGATGCCGCGGTTGAGCTTGGTGATGTGCCACGGCATGTGGCAGTCGTAGCAGAAGCTGCCCGGCGTGCCGCCGGCGTGCTTGGTGTGTGCGTCGGGCGCCTTCGCGATGTCGGCGTGGCACTCGGTGCAGTAGGCGTTCGAGCCGGCCGAGGCGGTCAGGCGGCCCGGCACGGCCTCGCGCTTGTTGTCGTGCGGGTTGTGGCAGTCGTAGCAGCGCACCTCGTCCTTGGCGTAGCACGAGGATTCGACGAACGAGCGGAACATCATGCCGATGCCACGCGGGCGGCCGTTGTCCCAGACCTCGACCGTGGCGTCCTTGCGACCCGGCGTGAGCGGGGTCTGGAAGAAGTAGTCCGACAGGTCGTTGATGCGGCCCTCGAGACTGTAGCCGGGCTGGAACGTGCGGTAGACGTCGTAGTTCGCGGCGAAGATGTCGGCGCCGTGGCAGCGCGCGCACACCGACAGCGACTGGCCCTTGGGCAGCTTGGCCGCGCTGGCGATGTAGGCGACCGGGCGACCCTTGAGGTGGTTCTGCACCCACATCGCGAGGCGGTTCGCCGCGCTCGACTTCATGTACTCCGAATGCAGGCTGCCCGGGCCATGGCAGGCCTCGCAGGTGATGCCGTCCTCGTGCCAGCGCACCTGCGCCCGCGTGTGCGACGGGTTCTTGGCGACGATGTCGAGGTCGGTCACGTGGCAGCGCGCGCAGTACAGGTTCCACGCCGAATGCAGCGTGGTCATCTGCTCCCAGAGGTCGGCGACGCTCTGCGGGCTGCCTTCCTGCACGTTCCAGTACGGGAAGTACGAGCCGGTCGCGGTCGACCACTGCAGCGGCAGGCGGCGCATGACGCCGCCCGGTTCGGGCGTCAGGTATTCCTGGCGGTACTGGTAGCCGACCACCTTGGTGATCGGGAACTCGACGAAGCGGTCCTCGGTGGGATGCCGGATCGCCATGAAGTAAGCGCCGCCGCGCATGTAGGTGCGCGCGACGACCTCGCCGCGCAGCGGATCAGGACTCTCGGGCGGCAGCCGGAACTCGCCGTCCTTGAAGTTGCCGACCACCGACTGCTGGCTCGGATCACGCAGCATGTTCGCGTGCGGCGAGACTTCCCACTGCGCATGCACGAGCGTGTGGCACTCGCCGCAGGTCTGCGAGCCGACGAACGAGGCGTCGAAGCGTGCGTCGAACTGCTCGGCGCTCCACCAGCTCCAGCCGAACACGAGCGTGAGCACCACGACGAAGCCGGCCAGCCATGGCCACAGGCGGCGGCGACGCGGCGGTACGGGTGCGGACGGATCCGGAGCGTGGCTGGCGGGGGGCGTGGCAGCGCCTGAAGGCGCCGCAGCCCCCTGCTTGCGGCGTTTCTTCGACATGCGTCCAGTATAGGCGAGGCGACCTCAGCCGAAGAACGTGCCGAACGCTTGGATCGCGCGTTCGATGCCGTCGTCGTCGATGTCGAGGTGGGTCACGAGGCGCACGCTCGGGAGGTAGCCGATGCTCGCGACGACACCGGCGCCGCGCAGGTGCGCATCGAGCGCACGCAGGCGATCGGCCGGCACCGCGACGAACACCATGTTGGTGTGGTGGCCGAGCACGTCGACACCGCCGACGCGACGCAGGCCTTCGGCGAGCCGGCCCGCACGCGCGTGGTCGTCGGCGAGCCGCGCGACATGATGATCGAGCGCATGCAGCGCGGCCGCGGCCAGCAGGCCCGACTGGCGCAGGCCGCCGCCGAGCATCTTGCGCCAGCGCCGTGCCGAGGCGACGACGTCCGCACGACCGGCGAGCACCGAGCCGACCGGCGCACCGAGACCCTTGGACAGGCACACCGAGACGCTGTCGAACGGTGCCGCGAGTTCGCGCGGGGCGACACCGCTCGCGACCGCCGCGTTGAACAGGCGCGCGCCGTCGAGATGGCAGGCCAGCCCCTTGCCGCGCGCCCACGCGGTCGCCGCAGCGACATAATCCGCCGGCAGCACGCGGCCATGCCAGGTGTTCTCGAGCGCGAGCAGGCGCGTGCGCGCGAAATGCGCATCGTCGGGTTTCACGGAGCGCTCGAGCACGTCGAGCGGCAGGCTGCCGTCGGCTGCGTGCACGATCGGCTGCGGCTGGATCGAGCCGAGCACGGCCGCGCCGCCACCCTCGAACTTGTAGGTGTGCGCCTCCATGCCGACGAGGTATTCGTCGCCACGCTGGCAATGCGCGAGCAGCGCGGCGAGATTGGCCTGCGTGCCGCTCGGCATGAACACGGCGGCTTCGAAGCCGAGCTCGCGCGCGACGCGCGCCTCGAGCGCCGTGACGGTCGGGTCCTCGCCGTAGACATCGTCGCCGACCTCGGCCGCGGCCATCGCCGCGCGCATCGCCGGCGTCGGTCGGGTCACGGTATCGCTGCGCAGGTCGATCGGCGTCATCGGCGGGGCTCCGGGTGGGCTGGCGGGAGGCGCGATGCTAGCCGGTCACGCCACGCAGGCCGCATGCCGGAGGTCGCGCCACGGCGGGATTCAGGCCTCGAGGACGCCCGATGCGCGGGCCCGGCACCGACACGGAGGGTCACCATGCGTACCCGGACCGCTGCTGCCGCCCGGATCGGTCGCGACGATACCGTGAACGCAACGCGCCGGGCCGTGTGCCGGCACCAGTCCGTTACACTGGCCGCATGAAGATCGCGTCATGGAACGTCAATTCGCTCAACGTGCGCCTGCCGCACCTCGAGCAGTGGTGCGGCGAGGCCGGTCCCGACATCGTCGCGGTGCAGGAAACCAAGCTCGAGGACGTCAAGTTCCCGCGCGCGGCGATCGAGAACCTCGGCTACGAGGTGCGCTTCTCGGGCCAGAAGACCTACAACGGTGTCGCGCTGCTCGCACGCGCGCCGATCTCGGACGTCGTCACCGACATCCCGGGGCTCGAGGATCCGCAGCGCCGCATTCTCGTCGCCACGGTCGGCGACCTGCGCATCGCCAACCTCTACGTCGTCAACGGCCAGGCGGTCGGCAGCGACAAGTACCACTACAAGCTCGACTGGCTCGAGAAGGTCACGCGCTTCCTCGAGGGCGAGCTGCGCAACGACCCGCGCCTGGTCGTGCTCGGCGACTTCAACATCGCACCCGACGATCGCGACGTGCACGATCCGGTCGCCTGGCACGAGCAGATCCTGTGCTCGACGCCCGAACGCGAGGCACTGCGCCGCCTGCTCGACCTCGGCCTGCACGACACGTTCAGGTTGTTCGACGCCGACGGCGGCCACTTCAGCTGGTGGGACTACCGTGCAGCCGGCTATCGCCGCAATCTCGGCCTGCGCATCGACCTCGTGCTCGCCTCGGAAGCCTTGAAGCCTCGCGCACGCGCCGCCACCATCGACCGCTCGCCGCGCGGATGGGAGCGTCCTTCGGACCACACGCCGGTGCTGCTGGAGCTCGACGATGCCTGAAGCCGACTGGCCCGCCTCGCTGGCGGATTCCGAACTCGAGGAACTCGACCAGTTCCTGCGTGCGCTTCCCGGCGACCAGCATCTGCTGCTCGACGGCGTGCACGGCCTTTTGACATCGCTCGCGATCGGTCCCGCGCCGCCGAAACCGGACGAGTGGCTGGCCGAGGTGTTGAACGAGCCGTTCGACAGTGCCGAGCAGGGCGAGCGCGTGCTGACCCTGCTCGCCCGCCTCAACGAATCGGTGACCCTCGAGATCGAGAGCGGCGTCTACGAGCCGATCCTCGGCGAGCTCGACACCGAGGACGGCAGCGTCGCGTTCACCGCGCGCGGCTGGTGCGAGGGCTTCAGCCGCGGCATCGACCTGCGCGCGCAGGCCTGGGAGGCCCGCCTCGGCCAGGAATCGGACCTCATGCAGCACCTCGGTCCGATCATCGCGCTGTCGATCGAGGACGAGGTGTTCGACAGCGACGCCGAGTTCGCGCCGCTCAGCGACGAGGAGTACGACGAATGCCTCGCGCGCATTCCGGAAGCCGTCGACGCGGTCGCCGACTACTGGCGCGAGAACCCGGCCACCGACGAGGAAGCCGCCGCACACCACGCGTCCGGCGACGCACCGCCGCGGCGACGCGCGGGCCAGTGGGTGCATTGAGGGGGATGCGGCGCGCTACGCGCCGCGGTCGCGCCGGTCAGATCGCCGGGCCGCGCATGCCGTCGCCGCCCTGACCCTTGACCTCGTAGAGCAGGCAGTCGGCGTCGCTGTACCAGATCGCCCAGTCGGTCTCCTCGGCGCACAGGTGCGCGCCGATGCTGACGCTCACGGTGAGGCCTTCGCAGGTCGGAAAGCGCAGTCCGCGCACCGCACTGACGATCTGCGACGCACGCGCCGCGAGTTCTTCCGCACCGGTCACCTGGGCGAGCAGCGCGAACTCGTCGCCGCCGAGGCGGCTCGGCAGGTCGCAGGCCGAGGCCGCGCCCTGCACTTCCTCGGCGATCGCGCGCAGCACCTGGTCGCCGACGAGATGGCCGCAGCGGTCGTTGATCTGCTTGAAGCGGTCGATGTCGATGAGCATGAGGCCGAGCTGCGTGCCCGGCAGGCGCGTCTCGCCGAGACGCTCGAGGAACATGTAGAGGCCGCGGCGGTTGCACAGGCCGGTCAGCTCGTCGGTCTGCACGAGGCGCTGCGCGGTGTTGAGCTGGGTCTGCGTCTGGCGCAGCGAATCCAGCGTCACCATGAGGTCCTCGTTGCGCCGCTTGAGGCTCGCGATGAGCTGCTGCTCGCTCGCGACGAGGTACGAGAAGGAGCGGCGCATGAACTGCGCGAGCAGGCGCGGCTCGGCGTCGAGCAGCTGCTCGAAGGCCTGCTGCTCGATGATGTGCATGGTCGTGGCCGAGGTGGCCACGGCGTTGGCGACGCGCGTGTGGTTGCCGATGAACAGCGTCAGCTCGCCGAAGAACTCGCGCGCACCGATGAGCTTGTCGGGCATGCCGTCACCGAACTCGAGGCGGATCTGGCCCGACTCGATCACGAACATGCTGCGGCCGAGCTCGCCGCGACGGAAGATGACCTCGCCCGCACGCAGGTCGCGGCGGTCGCCGACGCTCGTGAACAGGCCGAGCTCGCGGTCCGACAGCTCGCGCGGCAGCAAAGGCGGACGCGCGCGCGCGCCGGCCTGTCCGATCGACACGACACTGCCCGTGGACTGGTTCGACGACACGGCGTTCCCCATCAAGAGACGTCCCTACGCCCGACATGGTACCCGATCGCCACGAGGCGACGACGAGCCGACGATCGTCGCAAGTGTGACTTCCGTCATGTGTGCACGCGGCCACCCGGATGCAAGCTCGACCGTCTCATCGCACCCCGCGCGGCCCTCGGGGCCCCGTTCCGGTGTGATGTCCGGCGCAGCGCCGGCATCGGAACGCAGGCTCCGGCCTTCCCCGGCCGGGGCTCTCCCTCCGCCCCTGGCGTTCCGATGCCGGCGTGTCGCGCCGCGGGCACCTGCCCGCGGCGCGACGTTTTTTCCGGCGTCCTTCTCAGGCGGCGTTCTTGCCGCCGTGGAACTGTTCTTCCTCGGTCGAGCCCTTGAGCGCGGTCGTCGACGACTGGCCCTGCTGGATCGCCTGGGTGACCTGGTCGAAGTAGCCCGTGCCGACCTCGCGCTGGTGCTTGACCGCCGTGAAGCCACGCTCGGCGGCCGCGAACTCGGCCTCCTGCAGCTCGACGAACGCGCTCATCTGGTTGCGCGCGTAGCCGTAGGCGAGGTTGAACATCGAGTAGTTGAGCGCGTGGAAGCCGGCCAGCGTGATGAACTGGAACTTGTAGCCGTAGCCCGCGATTTCCTTCTGGAACTTCGCGATCGTAGCGTCGTCGAGGTTCTTCTTCCAGTTGAACGACGGCGAGCAGTTGTAGGCCAGCAGCTTGCCCGGGAACTTCGCGTGGATCGCCTCGGCGAACCTGCGCGCGAATTCGAGATCGGGCTTGCCGGTCTCGCACCAGACGAGGTCGGCGTAGGGTGCGTAGGCGAGGCCGCGGCTGATCGCCTGGTCGAGGCCGTTGCGCGTCTTGTAGAAGCCCTCGACGGTGCGCTCGCCGGTCGTGAACGGCTTGTCGTTTTCGTCGACGTCGCTGGTCAGCAGGTCGGCCGCCTCGGCGTCGGTGCGCGCGACGATCAGCGTCGGCACGCCCATGACGTCGGCGGCGAGGCGCGCCGCATTGAGCTTCTCGACCGCCTCGCGCGTCGGCACGAGCACCTTGCCGCCCATGTGGCCGCACTTCTTGACCGAGGCGAGCTGGTCCTCGAAGTGCACGCCGGCGGCGCCGGCCTCGATCATCGCCTTCATGAGCTCGAACGCGTTGAGCACGCCGCCGAAGCCGGCCTCGGCGTCGGCCACGATCGGCTGCAGGAAGTCGATCGAGTCGTTGCCTTCGGCGTGGTGCAGCTGGTCGGCGCGCAGCAGCGCGTTGTTGATGCGCTTGACCACGGCCGGCACCGAATCGGCCGGGTACAGCGACTGGTCCGGGTACATCTGGCCGGCGAGGTTGGCGTCGGCGGCGACCTGCCAACCCGACAGGTAGATCGCCTTGAGGCCCGCCTTGACCTGCTGCATGGCCTGGTTGCCGGTCAGCGCGCCGAGCGCGTTGACGAACGGCTCGCGATGCAGCGAGCTCCACAGCTTCTCGGCACCGAGGCGTGCGATCGAGTGCTCGACATGCACGGTCCCGCGCAGGCGCACGACGTCCTCGGCCGAGTAGTTGCGCGTGATGCCGGCCCAGCGCGCGTTGTTGGTCCAGTCGAGCTTGAGTTGTTCGGCGCTCGGCAGCGGGTTCTTGCTCATCGGGGTGCTCCTGGGGTCGAGGTGGCGCGGTGGAAGTGAGGGAAGAACGTGGACGGAATCAGACGAGGCGCTCGTAGGCGGCCAGCGTGAGGAAGTCGGCGAGCTCGTCGGCGCGCGTGAACGCGTCGAGCATCGCGGTCGCCTCGGCGAGGTGCGCCTGGCCGGGCAGGCCCGCGGCCGGCAGGCGAGCCGCCGCTCCGGCGAGCACATCCTCGAACAGCGCGAGGTCGATCGGCGTGCCGTCGTCGAGGCGCAGGCCTTCGTGGTGCAGCCACTGCCACAGCTGGGCACGCGAGATCTCGGCGGTCGCGGCGTCTTCCATGAGGTGGTGGATCGGCACGCAGCCGAGGCCGTCCAGCCACGCCGCGAGATAGCGCAGGCAGACATCGACGTTGGCCTCGAAGCCCGCGCGCGTGATCGTGCCGGGCGGCGCGAGCAGCAGGTCGTCGCGCGCGACGACGACATCCTCGCGCAGGCGCTCGAGCTGGTTGGGTCCCGGCATCGCCGCGTCGAAGGCCTCGAGCGCGATCGGCAGCAGGCCGGGATGCGCGATCCAAGTGCCGTCATGGCCGGCACCGGCCTCGCGCTGCTTGTCGGCGCGCACGCGCGCCATCGCAGCCTCGTTCGCGGCGGCGTCGCCGCTGATCGGGATCTGCGCGGCCATGCCGCCCATCGCGAACGCGCCGCGGCGGTGGCAGGTGCGGATCAGCAGTTCCGAATACGCCTTGAGGAACGCCGCGCCCATGCCGACCTGGCCGCGCTCGGGCAGCACGTGGGTGCGCTGCGCGCGGAACGTCTTGATGTAGGAAAAGATGTAGTCCCAGCGCCCGCAGTTGAGGCCGACCACGCGGGTGCGCAGCGCGTGCAGGATCTCGTCCATCTCGAACACGGCGGGCAGCGTCTCGATGAGCACGGTGACCTTGATCGTGCCGACGGGCAGGTCGAGCGCGTGCTCGGCATGCGCGAGCACCTCGTCCCACAGCGCCGCCTCGCGGTGGCTCTCGAGCTTGGGCAGGTACAGGTAGGGGCCGCGGTCGCGTGCATGCAACGCGGCCGCGTTGTGGAACAGGTACAGGCCCGCGTCGAACAGCGCGCCGGACGTCGGCACGCCGTCGATGCGCACGTGCTTCTCGGGCAGATGCCAGCCGCGCGGACGCACGACGAGCACGGCCGGGTCGGGACGCAGGCGGTAGTCGCGGCCATCCGGCGAACGGAACGTGATCGTGCCGGCGACCGCATCGGCGAGGTTGGCCTGGCCTTCGAGCAGGTTGCGCCAGGTCGGCGAGGTCGAATCCTCGAAGTCGGCCATGAACACGCGCGCGCCCGAATTGAGCGCGTTGATGATCATCTTGCGGTCGACCGGGCCGGTGATCTCGACGCGGCGATCCCACAGCGCGCCCGGGATCTGTGCGACGCGCCAGTCGGCGGCGCGCAGCCCGGCGGTCTCGGCGAGGAAGTCGGGCGCGTCACCGGCGTCGAAACGCGCCTGGCGGACACGGCGCGCGGCGAGCAGGTCCAGACGGCGCGCGTCGAAGCGGCGATGCAGATCGGCGACGAACGCGAGCGCGGAAGGCGAGAGGACGCGTGCATCGCCCGGCGCGTCGAGATCGACGCCTTCGGGAAGGTCGTGCGGCAAGGCCAGGGCGTCGATCGCAGCGGACATCGGCAGGCTCCTCGAACGGAGGCGCAGGCTACGCCCGCGACTTTTCATTTGACAAAGCAAATGTTTCAATGCGCAGCATTGAATTTGTCAATTCATTTGCAAAACATTGAAGGACAAGACGAAAAAGAAGGCTTCGCCACGCCGGACGGGCGTTCGGAGCACCTCGTCGCGCACCGCCGAGCCGGCCGAGCCGCGCTTCTACTACAAGGGCAACCGGCTCAAGCAGCTGCGCGCGTTCTGCTACACGGTCAAACTCGGCACGCTGTCACGCGCGGCCGATGCGCTGTTCCTGTCGCAGCCGTCGGTGAGCCTGCAGCTCGCCGCGCTCGAGAAGGAGCTCGGTACCGAACTCGTCGAACGACGCCGGCGCCGCGTCGCGCTGACGCCGCGCGGCCAGGTGCTGTACGACCTCGCACGGCCGCTGGTCGACGGCCTCGAAGCGCTCGACGAGACGTTCCGCGCGAGCACGCAGGGCATCGGCCCCGCCGGTCTCGACATCGCCTGCGGCAATTCGACGATCCAGTACCTGCTGCCGCAGATGGTCGCGACGTTCCGCGAGCGCCATCCGGACGTGCCGCTCAACCTGCACAACGTGACCGGCAGCGACGGCCTCGCGCTGCTGCGCTCGGACGAGGTCGACTTCGCGGTCGGCTCGATGCTCGACGTGCCGAACGATCTCTCGTACGAGCCGCTGCACCACTTCGATCCGCTGCTGATCACGCCGCTCGGCCATGCGCTCGCGAGCAAGCCCGAGATCACGCTCGAGGACCTCTCGCCGCACGGCCTGATCCTGCCGCCCAAGCGCCTGACCACCTACCGCCTCGTCGACCTCGTGTTCCACCAGCGCAACGTGCCGTACCACGTCGCGATCGAAGTCGGCGGCTGGGAGGTGATCAAGCAGTACGTCGCGATGGGGCTCGGCATCTCGATCGTCACGGGCATCTGCATCGGCCCCGAGGATCAGGGCCGCCTCGCCGTGCGCAACCTGCGCCAGTACTTTCCGCAGCGCAGCTACGGCGTGGTCGTGCGCAAGGGCAAGTACCTGAGCGCCGACGCACGCGCCTTCATCGACCTGATCCGGCCCGGCCTGTTCACGCGCCGGGATTTCTTCGAGCCAGGCCACTCGGAGCGTTAGGCGGGAGGCTCGACGGCCCGAGGCCGAGCGCGCCGGCGAGCCAGCGGTCGGCATGCACGATGCCTTCGTCGCGCACGCGGCGGCGGTACTCGCCCGAAATCGCGGCGAGGCCGTCGGGGGTCGCACCGGACGCCGGCGCAGCGGGCACCGCCGCGGCGAACTCGCGCGAGGTGAGGCTGCGCAGGGCGAGGTCACCGGCCTGCGCGAGTGCGTCGCGCGGGACCAGCGCATCGGCCGTCGTGGGCGGCAGGTCGTCGGGCACGCCTTCGGTCCATGCACCGGGGAGCGTGGTGAGCGTGGGGTCGTGGTTCATCGGCGCGACTCCGTCGGACGTCGTGCCACGGTAGGTTCGACGCGGTTAAACCCGGGTGAAATCACGCCCCGTGACTGTGGGGAAACCGTGGAACCGCGCGTTCAGCCCCAGACCTCGCGCATGACGCGCGCCATGTTGCCGCCGAGGATCTTGGCGATGCGTGCCTCGCCGTGGCCGCGCTGTGCGAGCAGGTCGGCGATCACGTCGAACCGGTCGGCGCGGTTGAGATCCGGGATGAACGTGTAGAGATCGGGTGGGCGGCCCTTCTCGAAGATGCCGTCGGCGACCATGCCCGCGATCATCGCGCGGTTCTCCTTCTCGAAGTCGCCACTGCGGTCGATCGGCGCGACGCCCGCGTCGGTGCCGATGCCGACGTGGTCCTCGCCGCAGACGTCGATCGCGTGCTCGAGGTGCCGGATCACGTCGACCGCCATCGGCTGCGTGTCGGTACGCAGGTACGGCCACAGGATGATACCGGCGACGCCGCCGCGATCGGCGAGTGCACGCAGCTCGGCATCGCCGGTGTTGCGCGGCAGGTCGGCGAGCGCGCGGCAGCCGGTGTGGCTGATCAGCACGGGAGCCTTCGAGGCACGGATGCCTTCGGCGATCGTGCGTTGCGAGCCGTGCGCGAGATCGACGACGACGCGCTCGGCATTGAGACGCTCGACCACGGCATGGCCGAACCGGCTCAGGCCCGCGTTGCCCGGTTCCGTCGCGCCGTCGCCCACGAGGTTGCGGCGGTTGTGAGTGAGCTGGATCACGCGCACGCCGAGTTCGCGGAAACGGGCGATGCGATCGACGTCCTCGCCGAGCGATTCGGTGCCCTGGAACGTCATCACGATGCCGGTACGCCCGCCACGTCGCGCGCGCTCGAGATCGGCGCCCTCCTGCACGAGCAGCAGGTGGTCGGCATGACGCGCGACCATCGCCTTGCAGCGCGCGATCGCCTGCTCGGTCTTCTCGCGTGCGGCGTCGTCGAGCCAGAAGCGCCCGGAAGGCGCGACCGTCAGCACGATCGCGTCGAGACCCGAAGCGCGCAGCGCGGCGAGGTCGTCCTTCGCCCGCGGATCGCCTTCGTCGAACCAGTACACGCCGAGGCCACCGGCACCGTCGATCGCGAGGCGGTCGCGGAAGCGCGGTGCCTTCGCGGCCGCGGCATGCGCAGGCGCGGTGGCGAGCGCCGCGAGCGCGGCGGCCGACAAGGCGAGGAAGCGGCGACGGTCGGTCATGCACGTGGCCCCGGCAGCTCGGAAGCCCGCACCGTAGCCCATCGACACACGCGCCGCATCTTGCACCTGCACGCGACGACATCCATGGTGTATCCACACCCCTGCATGGAAGGAGCGACCCGATGCTGCGCATCCAGGCCATCGACCACGTCGTCATCCGCGCGATCGATCTCGAGCGCATGGTCGCGTTCTACCGCGACGTGCTCGGCTGTCCGGTCGAGCGCCGCCGTGACGACCTCGGCCTCGTGCACCTGCGTGCCGGCGACAGCCTGATCGACCTCGTCGCCGTCGACGGCCGGCTCGGCCGGGCGGGCGGAGCGGCACCGGGCCGCGAGGCGCGCAACATGGAACACCTCTGCCTGCGCATCGAGGACTTCGACCACGCGCGACTGCGCGAAGCCTTCGCGCGTGTCGGCGTCGAGGTCGGTCCCGAAGAGGACAACTTCGGCGCGCACGGCGACGGTCCGTCGCTGTACCTGCGCGACCCCGAAGGCAACGGCATCGAGCTCAAGGCCGCGGTACGCGGCTGAAGCGCGGCGCATGAAAAACCCGCGGTGCCTGAGCACCGCGGGTTCGAAGGGAGGCATCCGTGCCGGCGCCGCGTCCGTGCGGCGGATCCGTCAAACGTCGATCAACGCGGCACCGCGTGCGTCCACGGCTGGGTCCAGTCGTCGTGCGGACCCGCGAAGGCACCCGCGTACGGCGCCGGGGCGAAGAACGCGTCCTGGACCAGGCGGCCACCGGTGCGCACCGGCGACGTGGCGCTCGGCAGGAAGCCGTTGAGCTGCGGGTTCGCGGTGGAGTTCGACGCCTGCGCGGTGAAGAACGCCTGCGGGGTCCACGGCGCGGCCGCGTCGGCGCGGTACGTCGTGGCGCAGTTGAGGAACGTGTGGTCGAGCGTGAGCACGCCGGTCAGCGCGGCCGGCGTGCCGGCGGCCGTGAACGTCGAGGCATTGAACATCGCGAGGCAGGCCTTGCCCGAACGGTCGAAGCCGCTGACGATGCCGTTCACGAGGCGGCCACCGGTGCCTTCCTTGAGGTGGATGCCGTCACCGGCCGTGGCGCTGCCGAGGAACGTGAAGTTCGCGAACGTCGGCGTGGCGCGCGGCGTGGCATCGTGGTTCTGGTTCTGGTTCGACGACTCGAAGCCGTTGTCCTCGCCCAGACCGCTGCCGGCCTGCGAGAGCGCGAACTGCACCTTGCCGCTCCAGCCCTCGTCCCAGTCGAACGAATCGTCGCCACCCTCGGTCACCACGAGGTAGCGCGCGTTGGCCGTGCCGCCGAACCACTCGAAACCGTCGTCGCCGCCACGGTAGGCCTGCAGGTACTCGAGCACCGTGCCGTCACCGACCGACTGGAACGTGAAGGAGTTGACCTCGCGGCCTTCAGCGAACACGTAGCCGCCGTAACGGACCTGCACGTAACGCATGACGCCCGAGCTGTCGTGCGCATTGTTGCCGCCGTAGCGCAGGTTCGGATCGAACTCGCTGCGGCAGTCGAACGGCGCGGTCGGGCACTTGTTGTTCGGCGCGTTGCCGGAGAGGACGACGCCACCCCAGTCCTTCGGCGCCGGCGAACGATCGCTCGTGATGCCGTCGTCGGGGCTCGTGAAGATGATCGGCGCATAGGCCTTGCCGTCGGCGATGATCTTCGAGCCCGGCTGGATGTAGAGGTAGTCGGAGGTCGCGCCGTTGCCGGTCAGGACCGTGCCCGGCTGGATCGTCAGCACGGCCGAGCTCGTGTTGTCGCCACCGACGCGCACGAGGCCATCGAGCACCCACGTGGTGTCGTTGGTCAGCGTCATGTCACGCGTGATCGCACCCGACAGCACGCAGCTGCGCGGCAGCGCACCCGCCACCGAGCCGGCCGGGCAGCTCGTGAACTTGGTCTCGTAGACGCACTTCGGGCCCTTCTGCTCGGCGCCCGACACGAGCGACTGCAGCGGAACCAGGCGCTGCGTCACCGGCTGCAGGCCGCTGGCCGCGTTCGGGGTCACGCTCACGTTGATCTCGCCGCAGCTGTCCACGCGCACGTCGACGGTGCCGATGTCACGGCGCACCGGCGTCTCGCTGCCGGCGAAGCTGCCGTTCTCGAACGTCACGAGCGGCTTGCCGGTCCACTGGAACTCGAACTCCTTGATGTCGAAGTTCGTCGTGACCCACAGCGGCTTGCCCTGCGCGTCGTACGTCGCCGAATAGAGGAACAGGATCTTGTCGCCGTTCGGGCGCTGCAGCACCTCGATGTCCCAACCGCGGTTCGGACGATCGGCGTCCTTCCAGTTGCCGGAGAACGCGTCGTTGACGACGACGGCGGCGTGCAGCGGCGCCGCGACGAAGCCCGCCGCCACGCACGCCGCGAGCGCAGCTTGCTTGAGAGTCTTGATCATGGGTTATCCCTGTTCGTTGAGCGGATCGGACGCCGCCACGCCGAGCGATTCGACGGCCCCTGCGGCGAGGATGCGCGACGAGCCATGACGTGCTGTTGTCCCCGGCGTGACGGTTTGCGGTCAGTGCGCGTCAGGAGCCCGGACGCCATTCGATCGACACGAGTGCTTCGCGGCCACGCTTGAACGCGCGCGTGTCGAGGCCGCCCTGCGTGAACGTGACGTCGGGATCGAGCAGGTTGCGCAGGCGGAACGTCAGGCGCCAGCTCTCGGCGAAGCGGTAGCGCCACAGCGCGTCGAGGCTGTCGAACGATTCCTCGTAGATGTCGGGCTGGCCCTGCACGCCGACCTCGGAGATGCGGCGGCCGAAGCGGTTGAACAGCAGGTTCGCCTCGTGGCGCTCACCTTCGTAGCCGAGCTGCAGGTTGACCACGTAAGGCGACTGGCCCTGCATCGGACGCGACAGGTTGGTCTGGTAGCTCGCGCTCGCCGCATCGAGGTCGATCGACGATTCGATGCGCGAGTAGTTGAGGCCGATGTTGAAGCGGCTCGTGTCGAGGCCGCCGAGCCAGCGCTCGCCGACGAAACCGAGGTTCTTGTTCGCGTCGAGCTCGATGCCGTAGTTGTGCGCTTCGGCTGCATTGGCGAGCTCGAGCAGCGGCGACGAACCCGGCACGCGCAGCTTCTCGATCGGATCGGCGAACTGCTTGTCGAACAGCGCGACGGAGACGCTGTCGCGACCGCCGAAGTAGTACTCCCAGCGCAGGTCGAGGTTGCGGATGCGCGTGGTACGCAGGTTCGGGTTGCCGATCGTGTCGATGTCGAGCTCGGGATCGGTGAACGGCGCCTGCGAGAGTTCGCGGAAGTCGGGGCGCGACAACGTACGGCCGAAGGCGAGGCGGATCTGCGCGTCGTCGCTGTAGGCGAAGGTGATGCCGGCGGCCGGCAGCCAGTGGCTGCTGTCGTCGCGCGCGACGATCGGCTCGCGCCCCGAATTGCCGATGTCGAACGTCGTCACCGACTGCTCGTTGCGCTCGTGGCGCGCACCGGCGGTGAAGCGCCAGGCACCGAGGTTGAGATCGGCGTTCACGAACAGGGCGTCGAGCGACTGGTCGGCGAAGTAGTTGTCGGTCGGTCGCGTCACCTCGCGCAGCACGAAGCCGTCGGGACGGATCGTGTCCGGGTTGATGACGAGATCGATCGGCTGGGCGAGGAACCCGGGCTGCGTCGCGAGCGGCGATCCCGAGGCGAGCTGGTAGGCGAACGTGCGGATCGCCGAATCGCGCTCGCGCTCGGTGCGGCCGCCACCTGCACTCAAGGCGAGCGTCGTGGTGTCACCGAGCATGATCGGCAGCATCGCCTTGAACGAGAAGTCGTCCTGCTCGTCGTCGAGCGTGCCGTACGTGGTCGAATGCGCGTCGGAGCGGCGCGAGTACTCGAGCACGTCGCCGGCGTAGTCGTAGCGGTAGTTGCGACGGTTCGGCTCGTCACGCGTCGCCGTGGCGTTCGTGTACTGCCAGTCGATCTCGAGGTCGCGCGCGGCCGGGAACACGTGGTGGCCGGTCAGCTGGCGCGCACTGAGCTCGTTCTCGACCCAGCGCAGTTCGTGGAAGCGCGACTCGACACTGTCGACGACGCCGTCGCTGACGCGCGTGCGGTCGTCGGTCTGGCGCAGCTGCATGAGCGTGAGGCCGAGCCGGTGGTTCATGCCGATGTCGAGACCGAGGCCGACGAAGCCGCTCGCGTCGATCGAGCGCTGTGTGCTGTCGACGTCGAGACGGCCCGTGTTCGACAGCCCCGCGTTGCTGGCGGCGTAGGTCGAACGCGTCTCGTGGCGGTTCTCCCAGTCCTGGTTGTAGCGCACCGCGCCGATCACGCCGAGGCGCACGTCGTCGGCGATCTCGTAGCCGTTGCCGAGGCCGATCGAGAAGCCGGTTTCGGGACCGATCTCCTTGTTGCGGATGCCGAAGCCCGACGCGGCGAGATCGCGCCCGTAGGTCTGCAGCTGTTCGGGTGTCGCGCCGTTCGGGTTGGTCGCCGAACGCGGACGCAGGTAGGCACCGTTGGCGATCGCCGCGCCGAGTGAACCGGGCAGCTCGCGCGTGCCGTCGTCACGGCCCGTCCAGTCGCGCGCGCCACCGTCGTAGCGCAGGCCGTCCTCGAACGTCGTGCCGTCGGCCCAGCCGAGGGTGCCCTGCACGCGGAAGAACGGTGCGCGCGGCACCTCGCGTGTGCGCAGCAGCACGGTGCCGCCGCCGAACTCGCCCGGCATGTCCGGCGTGTAGGACTTCTGCACGACGATGCCGTCGAGCAGTTCGTTCGGGAACAGGTCGAGCGGTACCACGCGGCGCGTGAAATCAGGACTCGGCACCTGCGCGCCGTTGAGCAGCACGCTCGAGTAGCGCTCGCCGAGGCCGCGCACGTAGACGTAGCGTCCGTCGACGAGACTGAGGCCGGCGATGCGGCGCAGCGTCGTCGCCGCGTCCGAATCACCCGTGCGCGAGATCTGTTCGGCACTGACCGACTCGGTCACCGAGGGCGCGATGCGCTTTTCGTCGAGGTACAGCGTTTCTCCGCTGGAACGCGCACCCTGCACGCGCACGCCTTCGAGTTCGGTCGCCGAAGGATCGGCCGCGACGACGGCATCCTCCTCGGGCGCCTGCGCATGCAGCGTGCCGAAGTGGGCGAGGATGGCGAGGACGAACAGGCGTCGTCCGCGCGCGGCGGGCGTGGCGGGTTTCATCGGAGGTTTTCCCTGTAGGACATGACGCGACGGCGCGCGTCGATCGACGGGGACCGTAGCCATGCGATGTTTCGACGGCATGACGCGGGGCCGCGCGTCATCACCGTTGAACACGGCCGACACGTACGTGTCACGGCCTTGGCGGCATCGTGACGCAGGCGCAAGATCGCGCCATCGATGCCGTCGCCCGACGACGTGCGCCGCCGATCCGGGAGGACTTCCGCGATGCCCATGGCTCTTCCGCTCACCGCGCTGCTCGCGTTCGGCGTCGCGGTGCCTCCGCCCGTTGCCGCGGCATCGCCCTGGCGCGCGACGACGGCGAATCGCAAGGTGCTCGTCATCGGCCATCGCGGTGCGAGCGCACTGCGACCCGAGCACACGCTGGCCGCTTACGCGAAGGCGATCGAGGACGGCGCCGATTTCATCGAGCCCGACCTCGTGCTGACGCGCGATGGCGTGCCGATCGCGCGCCACGAGAACGAGATCGGCGGTACGACCGATGTCGCCGACCGTGCGGAGTTCGCCGATCGCCGCACGACACGCGACATCGACGGCGAGCCCGTGACCGGCTGGTTCACCGAGGACTTCTCGCTCGCCGAGCTGCGTACGCTGCACGCGCGGGAGCGCCTTCCGCAGCTGCGCGGCACCGCCCACGACGGCCGCTACGGCGTGCCGACATTCGCCGAAGTCATCGAGCTCGCCGCGCGCCTGTCACGCCAGAAGGGCCGCACGATCGGCGTGATTCCCGAACTCAAGCATCCGAGCCACTTCCGCGCGCTGGGCTTCGACCCCGAACAGGCCGCGCTCAAGGTGATCCGCCGCCACGCCTACACACGCCGTGCGCCGGTGGGCATCCAGTCGTTCGAGATCGACAGCCTCAAGCGCCTGCGCGGCCTGCTCGGCACGCAGGGCGACAACGTGTTCCTCGTCCAGCTCGTCGGATCGCCCGACCAGCGGCCCTGGGACCGCGTGCTCGCCGGCGACAGCATCACCACCTACGCCTCGATGATGACGAAGACCGGACTCGCCGGCATCGCCACGTACGCCGACGTGCTCGCGCCGCCGGCCCGTCTCGTCGTTCCGCTCGACGCCAGGGGTGGCCTCGCCGCACCGACGCGCCTCGTCGCCGATGCGCACGCGGCCGGCCTCGACGTGCACGTGTGGACGTTGCGCCCCGAGAACGCCTTCCTGCCGCCTGCGCTGCGTTGCGGCGACGACCCCGCGACACGCTGCGAGCGCGGCGCGCGGCGCGAAGCCGATGCGTTGCTCTCGGCCGGCGTCGACGGCGTGTTCGCGGACGATCCCGCGCTCGCTCGCGAGGCCATCGATGCATTCATCCGTGAGCCGGTGTCACGCCGGCGCTGACGCCGTTTCCACGGGCCGTCCTCGCGCCTCCATCAGGCGCGCGATGCGCGCGGCGTCCGCAGGTGTCGACGGCGTGTAGACGACGAGGCCCAGGTCGGGCCGGCCGTCGACCGCGAACGCCGAGTACTCGAGACCGATGAGGCCGTCGCCGCCCTTGTCGATCACCTTGGTACCCTCGCCGTGGCTACGCACGTCGTGCGTGTCCCAGAGTGCGGCGAAACGCGGACTCGCCGCGCGCAGCTCGGACACGAGCGCGGCGGTGCGCGCCGCGACCGCGTCACCGGCCCGGGTGGTCTCGGCGCGGAAGGTCGCCACGATGAAGCGCGCCGTGCGCTCCCAGTAGGTCGGCACGAGGCCGGCAGCCGGCCGCAGGAAGAACAGGCGAAGGATGTTGCGTTGTCCGGGAGCGAGCTCGCCGTAGTCGGTGAGGACGCGAGCAGCCGCGCGGTTCCACGCGAGCACGTCCCATGTCGACGACTTGACGTACGCGGGACTCGTGGACAGTGCATCGAGCACCCGCTGCAGGCGCGGCGATACGGGCGCTGCATCGTCGAGACGCGGCCTCGGTGGACGATGCCCGGCCAGCAGGAAGGCGTGCTCGCGCTGGTCGTCGTCGAGCGCGAGCGCGGCGGCGATGCGCTCGAGCGCCTCCGGCGACGGCGGCCCTCCGCGCCCCTGCTCCAGCCAGGTGTACCAGGTGACGCTGACGTGTGCGCGTTGCGCGATCTCCTCGCGCCGCAGGCCCGGCGTGCGCCGGCGCGCGGCCGACAGGCCGAACGCTGCGGCGTCGAGGCGCTCGCGGCACGTGCGCAGGTACTGCCCGAGGTCGAGAGGATCGTTCACGCGCGTGCCAGCCTGTTGGTCGCGATACCGGTATCCCGTGCCGGCTCCCGTCACGGCGGCGCGCGCGGCACGATGCCGCCATCGTAGTCCGAAGGAGATCGACCATGCGCGTGTTCGTGACCGGGGCGACCGGTTTCGTGGGAACGGCCGTCGTCCGCGAATTGCTCGCGGCGGGCCACGAGGTGACCGGACTCGCGCGCAGCGATGCCGCGGCGCGTGCACTCGAGGAGGCCGGCGTGCGCGTGCACCGCGGTGCGCTCGAGGATGCCGACGGCCTGCGCCGCGCTGCGGCGGCATCGGAGGGCGTGATCCATACCGCGTTCGTGCACGATTTCGACCGTTACGTCGACAACTGCCGCCTCGACGGGCTCGCGGTCGCAGCACTCGGTGACGGACTCGCCGGCAGCGGACGCCCCCTCGTCGTGACGTCGGGGACGGCCGTGCTCGCTCCCGGCCGCGTGTCCACCGAGGACGACCGCGCCGATGCGCAGGCACCTCCGCCGCGTGCGACCTCCGAGCAGGCGGCGTTCGCGCAGGTGGCGCGTGACGTGCGCGCGATGGTCGTGCGACTCGCCCCGAGCGTGCACGGCGAAGGCGATCACGGCTTCGTGCCCGCGTTGATCGCGATCGCCCGCAAGCGCGCGGCCTCGGCGCATGTCGGCGACGGCGCGAACCGATGGCCGGCCGTGCATCGTCTCGATGCGGCGGTGCTGTACAGGCTCGCACTCGAGGGCGGCACGGCAGGCGCGTGCTACCACGGGATCGCCGAAGAAGGCATCGCGTTCCGCGACATCGCCGTTGCGATCGCCGCAGGAACCGGCCTGCCGCATGTCGCGGTCGCCGCCGCCGATGCGACCGCCCACTTCGGCTGGATCGCGGCATTCGCGGCGCGCGACACGCCCGCCTCGAGCACACGCACGCGCACCGACCTCGGATGGACGCCACGGCATGCCGGCCTGCTCGAGGATATCGGCAGCGCCGGCTATTTCGATTGAGATCCTCCGCACACCGTCCCGGTTGGCGTTCTGCGCCTGGCATCCACGCCGCTCGAGGAGCGACTGCGCCGAAAACAAAGCCGCCAGCGCATGCGCTGGCGGCTTCCATCCACTGCACCCGACGTTGGAGAGGCGTTCGAGTGGACGCAGTATCGCGTGGCCAGGTTTCAGCGCTACGACAACGTGGTCAGGCCGCGATGCGCTCGATCGACGTGACGTTCGCCACGGCGTCGTCGAGGCCCGCGTCGCCGTCGGCTCGCCACTCGACCAGTTCGAGGCGGCCGTCGTGGTGCTCGACGATCGCCGTGCAGCTGTCGACCCAGTCGCCGCAGTTGACGTAGGTCACGCCGTCGACGTCACGCAGCGCGGCGACGTGGATGTGGCCGCAGATCACGCCGTCGAGCCCGCGGTCGCGCACCGCACGCACGACCGAGGCCTCGAAGTCGCCGACGAAGCTGACCGCGAGCTTGACCTTGCGCTTGGCGTAGCCGGCCAGCGACCAGTAGCCGGCGATGCCGAGCTTGCGCCGCACCCACGAGAGCCAGACGTTGACGCGTACGAGCCACGTGTAGGCGACGTCGCCGAGCACGGCGATCCAGCGGTGGTGGCAGGTGACTTGGTCGAACTCGTCACCGTGCAGGACGAGGTAGCGCTTGCCGTCGGCCGCCTCGTGCACGCACTCGCGCTCGATACGGATGTCGCCGAACGTGATGCCGACGTGCTCGCGCAGCGCTTCGTCGTGGTTGCCCGGGATGAAGGTCACCTTCTCGCCGTGGCGCGCGCGCTTGAGGACCTTCTGCACGACCGTGTTCTGCGCCGGCGTCCAGCGCACCTCGCGCGACATCGCCCAGAAGTCGACGATGTCGCCGACGAGGTAGAGGTGGTCGGCCGGGTAGGCTCGCAGGAACGCCAGCAGCCGCTCCGCCTGGCAGGCGCGCGTGCCGAGGTGGACGTCCGAGACGAACACCGACCGCACGCGCGGCGTCATGCTCATGGCGTGTGGCCCGTGAAGACGAAGTAGGGGACGCGCAGTCCGGGAAGGTAGGGCACCGGCGCACGCGCCTCGACGAGCTCGTGGCGCGGCAGCGTGCGGCACAGCGTCGGCAGCAGCTGGTCGTCGAGGCGGACGCCGTCGTGGCCGAACCATGCCGGCCAGAACCGGCGCGTGATCGGTCCATGGCTCACGCAGCCGGGCAGCGGTGTCGGCGTCGAGACGTAGAAATCGACCACGCCGAGCACACCGCCGGGCTTGAGCATGTGCATCGCGTTGACGATCGCGGCGCGCCAGTTGGGGATCATCGTGAGCGCGTACGACACGATCACCGCGTCGACCGGCGCCTCGGGCTGCCAGCGCGTCGCATCGCCGTGCACGGCGTTGAGTTGCGGAATCCGGGCCGAGCGGGCGCGCGCCTGCTCGAGCATCGGTGCGCAGAGGTCGACGACGTCGTAACGCGCGATCGTGTCCAGGCGCGCGCCGAAGAACTCGGCATTGCGACCCGTGCCACCCCCGAGCTCGACGACATGCGCGTCGCGCGGCAGGTCGAGCCTCGCGACGAGCTGCTCACGGCCGTGCAGCAGGCGCTCTCGGAAGCGGTCGTAGTGCTCGACCTGCGGCCCGTAGAACGCGTCGAGCTGCTGCGCCTGCGATGGCGCGCGCGGCATGCCGCGCAGCATCGCGCGCAGGATGCCGGCATCGGCCCTCAGCGCGTCAAACCGGCGCATCGGCGATCACGAAGCCGGCGTAGGTGTGCACGCGGTCGCGCGGCTGCAGCGCGTCGGCGAGCGCGTCGCGGAAGTGCAGCTGCGTGCGCAGGCCTTCCGCACGCGGGCCGGCGCGCACCGCGTCGAGCCAGGCGGGCTGACGCTGTGCGCTGCGCAGCAGGATGCGAGCGCCCGGTGCCGCACGCGCGAGGATCGCATCCCATTCCTCGTCGATGCCGCGCGGGTCGTGCGAGGCCATCCAGTCCATGTGGTCGAGCAGCACGAAGCGCGTGATCGGCGCGTCGCCGTCGCGCAGGAAGTTCGTCACCGTCGTGGTGTGCGTGTGCACGTTGTCGACCGCCTCGCGCAGTCTGGCGAAGTTCGCCTCGCGCAGGTACTCGGGGCAGCAGTCGCGCGCGTAGCGGCCGGTCAGGTAGACGCGCCAGAAGTAGTTGTCGGCGACCGGCAGTTCGCGGAACACGTAGCGCACCGCGTCGCGGATGAAGCCGGCGACACCGTCGGCGTGCTGCGCCTCGACGAGGCGTCGCTGCGGATGCGGCACGCCGAGCATGTTCATGAACAGCTGGCGCGACATCGCCCAGTCCAGCGTGCGGCTCCACAGCGCCGGCGCGACGCGCTCGTCGTAGATGCGGCGCTGTTCGTCGAGGTCGCGCGCCTCGAGCAGGTCGAGCGTGGCCGTGCGCAGGCGCGGCTTCGCGCGGAACCAGGTGCGCGCGGCGCGTGCGACGAGCCCCGACAGCCCGTGGAAGTAGAAGCTGCCCGCGCGGCTCGTGAACCACGACGTGCGCTCGTCCCACCATGTGCGCGCGAACGGCGACAGGTGCCGGCGCAGGTGCGCGTGGTAGAGCCGCTCGAAGTCGGCGTGGCGGCCCTCGCCGAACACGGCGAAGAAGTCGTCGTAGGCGAGCTCGCGTGCGGCGGCGATCTTGAGTTCGAGCAGCGCGTTCTGGCGCGGATTCGCATCGACGCAGTCGACGCGGCGCGCGCCGGCGAGCGCGTAGTCGAGTGCGTTGCAGCCCGCGCTCGTGATCACGAGCACGTGGTCGTCGGCGCCGAGGCGCAAGGCCTCGCGATCGACGGCGGGATCTTCCCAGCAGGTGTTGTAGACGAGGTTGCGCGACCAGATCGCGTTGAACACGCGGCGGTCGATGCGGTCGCGCAGGCGCGTGGTGCCTTCAACGGGGGCCGCGAGCATGCCGGTATCCGGGGTCCGGTGGGAACGCCGCGCATGCTCCCGCCGCATCGTGACAACCCCGTGAACCTGCGGTCACGGCGCTGAAACGCACGCTCGCGAGCATGCCGTCGACTCCAGGAGGTACGCGCATGCTCGATCTCGAAGGCAGGTTGCAGACCCGCTTCCCGACCTGGTTCGCCGGACGCCGCGCGCACCTCGCGCGGCCACTGGTGCGCTCGATCGCACGCCTCTCGCGACTCGACGCGATCGAGGCCTTCATGCGCGAGCACGCGCATCTGCGTGGCTTCGCGTTCATCGAGGCGGCGCTCGAGCGCTTCGACTGCCGCTTCCTCGTCGATCACGTCGAACGCGAGCGCATTCCCGAGCAGGGCCGCGTCGTCATCGTCGCCAACCACCCGATGGGCGCACTCGACGCGCTCGCGCTGCTCGCCTTCGTCGGCAGCATCCGCCGCGACGTGCGCATCGTCGCCAACGACTTCCTGCTCGCGTTCGACATGTTGTCCGACCTGCTGATCCCGTTCCGCATGCTCGGCGGCCGCCCGGGTGCCGAAGGCCTGCGCCAGGTCGACGCGGCGCTCGCCCGCGAGGAAGCCGTGATCGTGTTCCCGGCCGGCGAGGTCTCGCGCCTGACCCCGTTCGGCGTGCGCGACGGTGCGTGGCGACACGGCTTCGTGCGCTTCGCCGAGGCCGCGCAGGCACCGCTCGTGCCGGTGCGCATCGAAGGACGCAACTCGGCACTGTTCTATGGCGTCTCGGCGCTGTTCAAGCCGCTCGGCACCGGCATGCTCGCGCGCGAGGTGTTCGCACGCCGGCACAGCCGCCTCGTGCTGCGCGTCGGCGAGCCGATCACGCTCGACGATGTCGGTGGTGCCGCCGATCGTCGCGTCGCGAGCCTCGCCGTGCGCGAAGCCGTCTACGCGATCGGGCGACGCCACGAGCGTCGCGTCGCCACGCAGGCGCCGATCGTGCACCGCCCGTCGGCGAAGGCGATCCGCGCCGACCTCGACGGGCTCGAACTGCTCGGCGAGACCGCCGACGGCAAGCGCATCCACGGCGGCCGGCTGGCCAGCGACTCGGCGCTGCTGCGCGAGATCGCGCGCCTGCGCGAGCTGACCTTCCGCAAGGTCGGCGAAGGCACCGGCAAGCGCATGGACTGCGACGCCTACGACAGCTGGTACGACCACATCGTGGTCTGGGACGGCGACGACGGCGAGGTCGCCGGCGCGTACCGCGCGGCACCGTGCGCACGCGTGCTCGGCACGCACGGCCTGCGCGGCCTGTACACGAGCAGCCTGTTCTCGTTCGACGGGCGCCTGCTGCCGGTGATCGAGCGCGGCATGGAACTCGGCCGCAGCTTCGTGCAGCCACGCTACTGGGGCTCGCGCAGCCTCGACTACCTGTGGGCCGGCATCGGTGCCTGGCTGCGCGGGCACGAGGACATCCGCTACCTGTTCGGCCCGGTGTCGATCAGCGCGAGCCTGCCGCGCGAGGCGCGCGATCTCATCGTGGCCTACTACACACGCCACCATGGCGGCGAGATCGGGCTCGCGCGAGCGCCGCGTCCGTTCGAACCCTCCGACGCCGCGCGCGAGGCATTCGAAGGGCTCGATGCCGATGCGGCACAGGCACTGCTGCGCATGCGCCTGGCCGCGCTCGGCACGACCATCCCGACGCTCTACAAGCAGTACACCGAACTCTGCGAGCCCGGCGGCGCGCGCTTCCTGTCGTTCGGCACCGATCCGGCGTTCAACGACGCGGTCGATGGGCTGATCCTCGTCGACCTCGCCTGCATCAAGCCGAAGAAGCGCGAGCGCTACCTCGAAGCCCCGCGCGCGCGCCTGGCCGCCTCGACCCGCTGACGCCACGGCGGCCGCGGGCCGCTACACTGGGCGCGTCACGGGAGGCGGCATGGCCGGCACGGGCGCGATCACCGGGGTGCTCAAGCGGCTCGCCGCGGGCGAAGCGCGCGCCGATGGCGAGCTGCTCGAGCTCGTCTATGCGGAACTGCGCGTGCTCGCCGCGCGCCATCTCGGCGGCGAGCGACCCGGCCATACGCTGTCGCCGACCGCGCTCGTGCACGAGGCCTGGATGCGTCTCGCCGACGACACCTCGCTCGCGCCCGAGGATCGCCGCCAGTTCTTCGCCGCCGCGGCGCGCCGCATGCGCCAGGTGCTGGTCGACCATGCGCGCCGGCGCGATGCGGCCAAGCGCGGTGGACCCGTGCGCGAAGCCGTCACGCTGTCGTCGCTGGTCGACGAAGGCGGCACCGGTGTCGACGCGCTCGCGCTCGAGCAGGCCCTCGAGAAGCTCGAGGCGCACGATCCGCGCAAGGTCCGCGTGGTCGAGCTGCGCTATTTCGCCGGGCTCGAGATGCACGAGATCGCCGAGGTGCTCGGCATCTCGCGCGCGACCGCACAACGCGACTGGGAGGTCGCCAGGACATTCCTGTACCAGGCGCTGGCGTGAACGCACTCGCCGCGCTGTCGCTGTTCGAGGCCGCGCTGGCGCGCGATCCGGCGGCACGCGAAGCCTTCATCCGCGTCGAGGCCGGCGACGACGATGCCCTGCGCGACGCCGCACTCGCCCTGCTCGCTGCGCACGCCTCGAGCGAGGGCTTCCTCGAACCGGGTCCGCGCTTCGTACCGCGCGACCTCGGCCCGTACCGGCTCGTCGCACCGCTCGGCGAAGGTGGCATGGGCCGCGTCTACCTCGCCGAGCGCCGCGACGGCGCGTTCGAGCAGCGCGTCGCGATCAAGGTGCTCGCGGCGACGCTAGGCGATGCCGACGCGGTGCGGCGCGCCGAAGCCGAGCGCCAGTTCCTGGCGTGGCTCGAGCACCGCAATATCGCGCGCGTGCTCGACGGCGGCACCACACCCGAAGGCCAGCCCTACGTGGTCATGGAGTACGTCGACGGCGAGCGCATCGACGACTGGTGCCGCGGCCGCGCACTCGACATCAAGGCGCGCATCGGCGTGTTCCGCCAGGTGCTCGGCGCCGTCGATGCCGCGCACCGCGCGCTGATCATCCACCGCGACATCAAGCCCGCGAACGTGCTCGTCACCGTCGACGGCTCGGCCAAGCTGCTCGACTTCGGCATCGCCAAATCCCTCGACGGTCGCGTGCGCAGCGCCGCGACGCAGGCCGGGGCCGGACCGCTCACGCCCGACTACGCGAGTCCCGAACAACTCGCCGGCCAGCCGCTCACGACCGCCTGCGACGTCTACGCACTCGGCCTGCTGCTGCACGAACTGCTGACGGGGCGACCCGCGTTCGAGCGCGGACGCCGTTCACTGGTCGAGTACGCGCAGTTCGTCGCCACGCACGCGCCGACAAAGCCGAGCGCGCGCGTCGACGCGGATCGCCTCGGCCTCGCGCCGCGCGCGGAGAACGCGTGGCGGCGCCGCCTCGGCGGCGACCTCGACCGCATCGTGCTCAAGGCCTTGCAACCCGAGCCCGCGCAGCGCTACGCGTCGGCGCGCGCGTTCGCCGACGATCTCGAGCGCTGGCTCGGCAACCGTCCCGTGCTCGCACGCCCGGCCGGCCTCGCGTACCGCGCCGCGAAGTTCGTGCGCCGCAACCGCCTCGCGGTCGCCGCGTCGACCGCCGCGGTGCTCGCGCTCGCGACCGGTTCCGGCGTCGCCGCGATGCAGGCGCACCTGGCCCGCGAGGAAGCCGATCGCGCGCATCGTGCGAACCGCTTCCTGCTGTCGATGATCGAGCGCGCCGACCCCTACGTGAGCGGGCGCAACCCGACCCTCGCCGAGGCACTCGACCGCGCCGCGGCCGACATTCCCGCGCAGTTCGCCGACCAGCCCGCGCTCGAGGCCGACGTGCGCCATGCGATCGGCCGTGCCTACCTGTCGCTCGAGCGCCTCGACGAGGCCGAGTCGCATCTCGACCGCGCCGCCGTGCTGCGCGAACCGGCAGGCGGCACCGCGTTCGCCGAGACGCTCGACGCACAGGCCATGCTCGACTGGTCGCGTGGACGCTACGAGCGCGCCGAAGAACGCATCCGCCGCGCGATCGCGATCGCCGCTGCGGTCGACGGCGGACGCAACCAGGCCCACGCGGTCGCGCTCAACGACGCCGCCGCACTGCTCAACAACCTCGGCCGCTACGCCGAGGCACGCCCGCTGCTCGAACAGGCGATCGCGATCGGTGCAGCGCTGCCCGGACTCGCCCCGCGCGAGCTCGCGATCACGCGCAGCAACCTGGCCTACGCGCTGCACGGCCTCGGCGAGCTCGCGGCGGCCGATGCCGCCTACGTGCGCGCCCTCGACGAGCTCGAGCGCGCGATGTCGCCGCACCATCCCGACATCGCGATCACGCTCAACAACCGCGCCGCAGTGCTCACCGACATGGGCCGCGACGCCGACGCGCTGGCGTTGCTCGAGCGCTCGATCGCGATCCGCGACGCGTTGTTCGGTCCCGATCATCCGCTCGTCGTGATCTCGCGATCGAACATCGCGCTGACCTACGCGAAGACCGGACATGCGCAGCAGGCGCGCGAGGCGATCGCGACGGCGCTCGAGCATGCGCCACGCGCATTCGAGTCCGGCAACCAGGCGATCGGCCACGTGCATTTCACGGCCGCACGTGTCGCCGAGGCGCTCGGCGATCCCGCCACGGGCCTGCGCGAGGCGCGTGCGGCGCTCGCGGTCTACGATCGCCTGGATGCCGTCGAAGCCGGGCGCCGCGAACGCACCGAGGCACTGGTCGCGTCGTTGCAGGCGAAGCTCGGAGCATCCACTGAGTCGCCGGAGCCGTGAAGTGCGCGTGACGCGCCCGCCGAGCCACCTCGAGCATGCGCGGCACACCCCGGAATCCGCTGCGCGGGTTCCGCCTTACGGAAGCATGTGGCCGTCGTGAAGATCCATGCTTCCCTCTTCGTCGGGCTCGACGGTTAGGGCGGAACCGCCGCAGGCGATTCCGCCGCGGCAGGCGTCGCCATCGCGCGGCGAGGCAACGAGCGTGGCGAGATGTCGCCACTCGGCGTCCGCCCGCGTCAGAGCACCGCGATCCAGTTGCGCAGCAAGGCGGTCAGCGCGGTACGACGAGCCTCGAGCATGCCGACATCGGTGACGACGAGCATCGCGCGATCGTCGCCGAGCCACGTGAGCAGCCCCTCGGGATCCTCGATCGCCGTGGCGTCGAAGGCACGTTTCTTCGCACCGGCGTGCAGGATCAGGCCGACGCCGCCCTTCGTGCGCAGGTGCATCGTCGCGAAGTCGGAGTCGACGAGGAAGCTCGGCGCGTTCCATTTGATGCCTTCACGGATCGAGGCGTCGCTCGCGAGCACCAGCGTACGCAAGGCAACGATCACGTCGCGGCGCGGATGCTCGAGCGTGGCGAGGAAGGCCTCGACGGCGGGTGTTCCCGCGGTTGCCGCGCTGCTGCGTTTGGTGGCCAGGGTCGCGGTCCTCGGGACGTTCAGGCCGTTGCACAGCCGTCGGGCTCGGACAGGATCACGAGCACGCCGTCCGGGTCATGGAACGCGAACTCGCTGCGACCGTAGGCGTAGCGTTCCGGACCCCATGCGATCGCGCGCTTCGCCGCCACGCGCGCATGCCACGCATCCAGACCTTCGACGTCGAGCCAGAGCGAGCACGAGGCGCCCTTCGACGAACCGCGCGTGCGCTGCGCGAGTTGAAGTCGCCGGCCGCCCTGCTCGAGGATCGCGAACGTCGGCGCGTCCGCAGGCCAGCGTGTCGTGACCGCGAATCCGAGCACCTCGACATAGAACGCCATGCTGGCCTCGAGATCGGAAACGTCGAGACGGACTTCGATCACACGCAGGTTCGCAGGCACGGCCTTCTCCTTCGGCGCAGGACGGCCAGTGTGGCATGCGCGGAATGCGCACCACACGGAGCGCCGCAGCATGTCGCTGCGCATGGGGTCAGGTCCATTACGGCTTCGCATGGCGGAAGCGCGCGAGGGACGATGAATCCGACCCCACGTTGTCGACCCCATCCCGTCGCGTGCAGCGCCTCGGTCGCGTAAGCGCAGAACGACGCATCAGACCTGCGTCGCGACGAACGCCGGCAGGATGTGCCGCGCACTGAGCGGCGCCACGTCGACGTCGGCGTGCGCGAGCGGATCGATCCACGTGAGCGCCTCGATCTCCGCTCCGGTGCGCGGCTCGCCGAGGATCTCGACGATCCAGGCTTCGGCGCGTACACGGCGCCCGGGCTCGTGCACGGCAGCGTCCTCGAATGTGCCGAGATGCCGCGCACGCGCGGCGTCGAACGTCACGCCGAGCTCTTCGTCGAGCTCGCGGGACAGCGTCACCAGCGACGCCTCGCCCGGCTCGCGCTTGCCGCCGGGCTGGATGAAGATGCGCGTGCCGCGCTTGCGCACGAGCAGCACGCGGCCGTCGTCGCGCGTGATCACGGCCGCGACCGTGTGGATGGGTTCGCGGGCGAGGCTGGCGTCGGGCGGTACGGGCGCCGCCGCGCTCGAGGCATCCGTCATGCCTCACCCTCGACGAGGCCGGCCAGGCGATCGAGCGCCATGCGCCAGCCCGTCTCGTTGTCGGCCGGCGACACACCTTCCGGAACGCCTTCGTGCAACGCCGTGACGAGCGTTCCCCCGGCGGCATCGGCGAGCGTGATCGTCGTCGTCATGACGCCTCGCATCGATGGATCTCCGGTCTCGAACGCGATGCGGTCGACGATGCGCTCGCCGGGCGCGAGCGTGACGAAGCAGCCGCTGTAGGTGTCGGAATGTGCGTCCGTCTTGCCCTCGCCCTCGCCGTCGTAGGTGAGGGTCACGCGGATCGCACCGCCTTCGCGGGCCTCGAACGCGTGCACGTGGGCGCGCATGCCTTCGGGAACCTTCCAGCGCGAGACGGCCTCCGGATCGAGCAGCAGCGCGTAGATGCGCTGCCGCGATCCCCGGACGAGCCGCTCGGCGCATGTCGTGCTCATGCCGATCGCACGCGCGGACCGGCACTCCTCACCGGCGTCCGGACACCGAATCGCGCAGGCGCCTCGCGAGCCTGCGCCAGCCCCCCGGAAGAGGGGCGGTGACTACGGCCTTCACGTGCTGCACGAGCGGCATCGCGTCGCGTGCCGCATTCGCGTGCTCGAGCTGGGTCGTCAGGCTCGTGATGTCGCGATACAGGCGCTGGATGTGCTGGTCGCGGCGCGCGAGCAGGATGCGGATCTCCTGCATGTCGTCGCCGGTCAGCGTGAGGCCCGGCAGGAACCGCGACGGCAACGGACGATCGACGTAGATCGTCGAATGCGTCTCGGCGAGCTCTTCGGCCGGGCGCTCCTTCGAGTAGAAGTAGAGCGCGAGGGAACGCCGCGTCTTGCCGCGATGCTCCTCGGGCAGCACGATCGGCGGGAAGCCGTGCCAGCTCGTCTCGGTCGTCTCGAAGATCACGCACCTGTTGAACGAGGGCGTCACGCGCGTGGTGACGTTGTCGGGTGCGCGCGGGTCCGAGTGCAGCTCGAGCGCACCGCCCCAGTCGTCCTCCCAGGCATGGTTCAGATAGACGATGAGGTTGAGGCGGCGATGCCAGTTCTCGATCGGGTGGCGGTTGAAGTCGACGTGTGCATCGAGGTCCTGGCCATGGCGACTCTCGTGCGTGCCGCCACCGAAGTACCACGGATCGTAGAGGAGGTCGTCGATTCCGGTCAGCTTGCCGACGAGGGCAAGGAACGCCGGCGACTGGATGAGGTCGTCGAGCCCCTCGAACGACGCGCCGAGTCCGCGGATCTTCTCCACGGTCGACTTGTTGCCGAGGTCGCCGTTCTCGGTCCGCGCGCTGCCCCGCTCGAACGGCGGGAACTCGCGATCGATGCGGGCCACGTAATCGGCCGAGAAGAAGTCGTCAATGACGACATGACGGAACGGTGCGGCGTTCGCGAATGCCGCGCCGTAGACGTCCGCGTCGCGAAGGACATGATCGGCGATGAACGTGTGCAAGCGAATCCCTCCGGTGGGTGACGGCCGGACGGCGTGCCTGCCGTGCGGCGATGATCCGATTGTCTCAAACGCGCTCGAGGTCTGGAACGCCCGGGCACGCGCGTCGCGGGTCGGATGGACAGACCGCGGATGCCGAAGTTCAAACGGCGGCTTGGACCCGTACCGGCCCACGGGCGCTCACCCGATCCGCGTCGGGTCGCCGAGCTCGGCGTCGAGCCGCACGGCCTCGGCGACCAGTGCGCGCACGACCTCGTCATCGATCGCGCTGCCTTCGACGAATGTGGCGGTCGCGAGTTCGTACTTGCCGCCGGGTTTCAGGCGCGGCTCGATCGCGCGCAGGCGCTTGCCGCGCCAGAATCCGAACAGCACGCGCGCCTCTTCGGCGCGGATCAGCAGCACGGGGCCGTTCGCGCGGTAGACGATGTGGCCCCAGCGGATGCCTTCGTCGAGCCCGGGCGTCCCGCGCACGAGGGCGCGCAGGCGCGCCACGATGTCGTACCGCCATCCGTCGAGCGCGGCGACGTAGGCGTCCGCGTCCACTGCGGGTACGACGCGCTTCATCGGCGGCATGTCACGGGATCCCATGCGATCGTGTACACCGATGGTGCAGGAGGCACCGACGGCATGTCGATTCCTCGCCCACCCGATCGTCGTACCGTCATGCGGCGCCGGAACGCGCGCCGACGACCCCCACCATGCCGAGGAGATTCCGATGTCCGATCGCACCGTCCGCCTGCATCGCGTGCTGCGCGCGCCCGCCGAGCGCGTCTACCGCGCCTTCCTCGAACCGGCCGCGCTGTGCCGCTGGCTGCCGCCCTACGGCTTCACCGCCGCGGTCGATCACCTCGACGCCAGCGTCGGCGGCACGTTCCGCATGTCGTTCACCCACTTCGCGAGCGGACACACGCACGCGTTCGGCGGCGAATACCTCGAACTCGAATCCGGTCGCCGGATCCGCCACACCGACCGCTTCGACGACCCGGGCCTGCCCGGCACGATCGAGGTCGACGTCGTGCTGACGCCGGTCTCGTGCGGCACCGAGCTGCGGATCACCCAGTCGGGCATCCCCGAGGCGATCCCGCTCGAGATGTGCACGCTCGGCTGGCAGGAGTCGCTGGTCCAGCTCGCGCGGCTGGTCGAGCCCGAGATCCCGGCCTGAGTCAGGGCGTTGCCGGCGCGGGCGTGCCGGCCGGCCATGCGAGCGCTCGCACTTGCGCGACCGTGGCCGCGTCGTAACGCGTACCGACCGGCGTCGACGCGCGCGGCGGCGGCGCGGTCGCAGCACGCACGATGGCCTCGAGCCCGGTGTCGGTGCCGTAGATGGGTGCATCGACATCGAGCGCGGCGGCGACGGGCCGCGCACCGGTGAGGCGCTCGACGAGCAGCATCGCCTCGAACAGCACGAGGTCGCGCCCCGGATGCATGCCGTCAGCGGCGAACCATGCGAGCGCGGGATCGCGTTCGCGCGCGGCGCGGAAACGCTCGGAGATCGCGAGGTACGGCGCGTCGATGGCCTGCGCAGCGCGTCCTTCGGCATCGACGAGCCGCGCCGACGCGGCGGCGTTGCCCTGGTAGGTGCCGAGCACGACGAGCGTCGCGCCATGCGCGGACACGCGGCTCGCGATCGCCGACAGCGCACGATGGGACGCGGCCTGCGCCTCGTCGCCGAACGCGCCGAACAGGTCGCCACCACGCTCCTGCACGACGACCACGTCGTAGCGGTGCGCAGCGAGAGCAGCCTCGAACGAACCGTCGTCGACGCGTTGCGCGAGCGTCGCGCCGCCTTCGACGAGCATGTCGCTCGCGGTCGGACGCGAGGTCGTGGCCGAGAGCGCGTCGACCACGGAGGGCAGGTTGCCCGTGTAGACGAGGCTGTTGCCGACGAACAGCACGCGTTGCGGGGCAGGCTCGGCCATACGCGACGCCACGCATCCTGCGAGGAGCGACGCGAGCACGAGCGCCACGAGGGCGGCGAAAAGGATCCGGACCGTCATCGCAGGGTCGTGGTGGCGGCCACGGCGCGACGCAAGGGTGTCAGGGTTGGCGACCGAATCGCCGGCGTGCGAGCTGCACGACGTCACCCGAACCGTCGCGCACCGCGACGCCCGAGCGGATCGCCTTGACGAGCTCCCTGCCGAGCGCGTCGTCGCCGAGCGCCTCCGCGAGCACGAGCAGCTCGGCCTGCCAGGTGGCGCGCATCGCGTCCTGTTGCGCGGCGGAATGACCGCTCCACGCGTAGCCCTTGTCGTTGTACGACGCGGCCGATCCGAGTACGTCGATCAGCCGATCGACACGCGGATCGCCGGTGGTCACAGGCCCGCGGCGGCGCGTGCGACCGCGCGGAACAGCGCGCGGCCCTTGTTCATCGTCTCCTCCCACTCCTTGGCGGGGTCGGAGTCGTAGACGATGCCGGCGCCGGCCTGCACGTGCAGGCGGCCGTCCTGGATCACCGCGGTGCGGATCGCGATCGCGGTGTCGGCATCGCCGTTCCAGCCGATGTAGCCGATCGCGCCTGCGTAGATGTTGCGCTTGATCGGCTCGAGCTCGCGGATCACCTCCAGCGCGCGGATCTTCGGCGCACCGCTGACGGTGCCGGCCGGGAACGCCGACTCGAGCACGTCCATGTACGAGAGACCATCGCGCAGCTCGCCTTCGACCTGGCTGACGATGTGCATGACGTGCGAGTAGCGCTCGACCACGAAGCTCTCGCTGAGCCTGACGCTGCCGGTGGTGCTGACGCGGCCGACGTCGTTGCGGCCGAGGTCGATCAGCATGAGGTGCTCGGCACGCTCCTTCGGATCGGCGAGCAGCTCGGCCTCGAGCGCGGCATCCTGCTCGGGCGTGGCGCCGCGCGGGCGCGTGCCCGCGATCGGGCGCAGCACGACCTTGCCGCGCTGCTGGCGCACGAGGATCTCGGGCGACGAGCCGACGATCTGGGTCGCGCCGAGGTCGATGAAGTACATGTACGGCGACGGATTGAGCGCGCGCAGCGCGCGGTAGACGTCGACCGGACGCGCGCGGAACGGCACGCTGAGGCGCTGCGACAGCACGACCTGGAAGATGTCGCCGGCGCGGATGTACTCCTGCGCGCGGCGCACCGCGTCCTCGAAGCCTTCGCGCGTGAAGCCCGAGACGAAGTCGGCCTCGTCGAGCGGCTTCGGATCGAGCGTCTCGGGGTAGCTCGAGCCGGCGTGACGCAGGCGGAACGCGAGCTCGTCGAGCCGGCGGCGCGCACGTGCGTAGGCCTGCGGCTGCGACGGGTCGGCGTGCACGATCAGGTAGAGGCGGCCCTTGAGGTTGTCGAAGACCGCGACTTCCTCGCTGAGCATGAGCAGCGCATCGGGCGTGCCGAGCTGGTCGGGCTTGTCGACGCGCGCGAAGCGCGGCTCGATCCAGCCGATCGTCTCGAAACCGAAATAGCCGACGAGGCCGCCCGAGAACGCCGGCAGGTCGGGCAGCTCGGGCACGCGGTACTGCGCGCGCAGGGCCTCGATCGCGGCGAGCGGATCGTCGAGCTCGCGCGTCTCCACGACCTCGCCGAGATCCTCGACCGTGAGCGTGCGGCCGCGCACCGAGAACACGCGCCGGCACGGCAGGCCGATGATCGAGTAGCGGCCCCAGTTCTCGCCGCCCTCGACGGATTCGAACAGGTACGCGTACGGACCGTCGGCGAGCTTGAGGTAGACCGACAGTGGCGTGTCGAGGTCGGACAGCACCTCGCGCACGACCGGGATGCGGTTGTGGCCTTGGGCGGCGAGCGCGTCGAACGCGTCCTGGGTGATCACGGGGCAGACCGCTGGAAAACGGGCCGCGACGATAGCAGGGGACCGCCGCGTGCGACAGCGCCGCACCGGCATAATGACGCGATGCCGTTCGCCGACGCGCGCCACCGCCCACCGCCCCGCTGGACTGCCGCTTTGCTGGCCGTGGCCGCGCTCGCGGTCGTCGCGATCGGCCTCGCGCTCATGATCGTGGTCTCGCCGCGCGTGCCGTATGCCGACCAGTGGGGCTTCTACCGCCTGCTCATCGAGGAGCCGTTCGGGCGCTACCTGTTCATGGCCGAGAACGGCCATCGCGAGGTGCTGCCGAAGCTCGCGCGCATGGCCGAGCTGCGCTGGCTCGATGCGGACCAGAGCCTGCAGATCGGCGTCGCGATCGTGTTCGCGCTGGCGACGCTCGGCGTACTCGTGCACGCGACCGCACGGGCACGCCTCGCGCCGGGCACGCGCCTGGCCATTCTCGCAGTCGGCGTTCTGGGCGTGTTCTGGACCGGCAACCAGCGCGCGCTCGCGCATCCCAACGACGCGATCCACGCCTACCTCGTCACGTTCTTCGCGTTCGCGGGCCTCGTTCTCGTCCTGCGCGCTTCGGGCCGCGACGAGACACGCCGCGCGATCGCGGCCGCGCTATGCGGCCTCGCGGCGACGTTCTCGTTCGGCAGCGGCATCGCCGCACTGCCCGCGATGCTGTTCGTGCTCGCGCTGCGTCGCGCGCCGTGGGCCGCATGGTGGCCGCTGCTCGCCGGGCTCGCGATCGCATTCGCGCTGTACCTGGCCGGCGCGGCGGAGGCGACCACGACGACGCTGCGCTTCGATCCGGTCGCCCAGCTCGCGCTCGGCCTGCACTGGCTCGCCGCGCCCCTCGTCTACGTGTCGTGGCCGCTGCTCGATCCGGCGATCGCGGCGCAGTTGCCGGTCGGCCCCGCGCGCGCCGTCGCGACGACCATCGCCGGAGCATGGGCCAGCGTGTTCGGTCCGATCGACACCTCGCGTGCACCGCAGATCGTCGTCGGCGCGGTCGGCCTCGCCTGGTTCCTCGCTGCAGGATTCCGTGCCTGGCGCGATCGCGAGGGTGACGTGCCGGTCGTGCGACTCGCCCTCGGCATCGCGGGTTTCGCCGCCTGCGTCGGCGCGATCATCGCGCTGTCGCGTGCGTCGTACTTCGTCGCGAATCCGGACCAGATCCAGGCACCGCGCTATCTCGTGTGGTCGAGCCTGTTCTGGGCCGGTCTGCTGATGGCGTCACTCGCGCGTTCACGCGTTCCGGCACGCGCCGTCGGCGTGACCCTCGCCGTGCTGCTCGTCGTCGCACCGAGCGAGGTCTGGATGGGACGCCTCGCGCTGGCCATGCGATCGGCGGCCGACCAGGTCGCGATCGGCGCGACCGTCGGCGTATTGGCCGAGGATGAGCCGCTCGGCGAGAACCTCATCGAGCAGGTCCGCGCGCTCGCGCCCTTGCTGCGCGAGCGCGGCGAGATCATGTTCGCGTGGCCCGAGGCGGCCGCGCTCGGCACGGTGCCGGCTCACGTGACCGAGGTCGTGGTGTCGGACGTGCGTGTCGAACCGATCGTCAACCGCTTCACCGGCGAAGGTTCGCGCATCGCGCTCACGGCCGAGGATGCGCCGTCAGCGCGGCTCGTCGTGCTCGACGCGGACGGTCGCGTTCAGGGTCTCGTGATGCGAGACCCGCTGCCGGGCGACGACGGCTATCGCGGCTGGGCGCGGGGTCATCCGGACATGACGTCCTGGCGCGTGGTGGCGATGGAGTAGGGACGCGCGCCGCGTCGCCGCCACGCGCTCGCGTTCCGGGGTTGCGTACCCGCGCGAGGCACGCATACTCCGTCGCAGGGGAGTCCCGATGTCCGTCGCCACGCGCGTCCACGCGCGACGCGGACCTGCGAACGACACGACGACGCGCGCCATCCGTGCGCACCGTCCGTGCTCGCACCGGGTGGCCCCGCGAGGACAACCACCGCAGAAGGAACCGCCATGGGAGCCTCATCGCCCCGTTCGCCGCGACGCGCCGTGCGCGCGTGCGTCTCCGTCGTCCTCGCCGCGCTGATGCTGCTCGTCGCAGCCTGCACCGACGAACGCACGCGCCTGCAGGCCGAAGCCAGAGCCCTCGAGGCACGCGACTGGAACCATCTCGCCGGCCTTCCCGATGCGAAGACCGTCATCGCGGCCGTTTCCGGCAGCAGCCCGCTGCAGGCGGTCGCGCGGCAGTGTCAGGCCCTGACCCATCTGCACGGTCTGCTCGACGATCCGATGTTCACGCCCAAGGCGCTCGGGCCCCTGCCTCCTGCCGGACGCCAGCGCGCCGACGAGTACGCGAAAGCCATCGACGGCGAGCTCTACGCGCGCTTTCGCGACACCGGACGCCGTGCGGGGACTTCGCAGGGCGAATGGCGGAAGGCCTGCAAGGGCCAGGGCGCCGCATGGCAGTTCGAGAAGCTCGAGGCGGCCGACTGGACCGCCCTGCTGGGCGCACCCGCACGCGACCTCGCGGCGCGCCAGGTCGCGTGGTTCGAAGCGTCCACATCGACCTACACCGACGCGGTGAAGACCGCGCGCGAGCGCAAGATCCTCGCCGAGCGCGCGACCGTGTCGGGCATCGGCCTGCTCGTCACGCTGCTCGGCCTCTTCATGCTGCGACGCGGCTGGCGCGTCCAGCGCGAGCTCGACCGCTACGAGTTCGAGCACCGCACGGACGGCGGTGTCGTGCAGTTCGAAGCGTACGAGGACGCCGTGCGCCACCACCGACGCCGGGTCGTGGCCGTCAAGTTCCTCAACCCGTTCGGTGTCCTGATCACGCTGGTCGGCCTCGTCGCCTTGTTCGCACGCATGTTCGGCTGAGCATCCGCGGCCGGGATCACGCGACGTCAGTCGAAGCCGTCGGCGAAGACGTCGTCGCGCACCGGCACGGCGGCGTCGCGCACGATCGCGTAGCGCTGGCTGCCGAGCGACGACTCGCGGCCCCAGTACAGCTGCACGTGGGTCGGCGACGTGCCGACGAGCGGATGCGGCTCGACGTCGTTCTCGGCAGGCGTGGCCGTGACGACGAGCTCGCGCTGCCACGCCACACCGTCGAGCGAGCGGCGCGAGCGCAGGTCGAACTGGCTGCCGTTCGCGGCGATCCAGAACAGGCCGAACGCACCGTCGGGCATCACGAAAGGCAACGAATCGTGGTGGTTGCCGCCCGTCGTGAACGCGCGTGCCGGTGCGCTCCAGTCGCGCACGTCGGTGGTCGTCTCGACGAACAGCTGCAAGGCCGAGCTGCCGACCTGGTAGCTCGCGAGGTAGACACCGTCGCTCTCGCGGTAGGCGATGCGCGGCAGCTGGCTCGATGCGGCGATCGACGTCTGCAGCGTGTCCCAGGTGACGCCGTCGTCGGTCGACTGCGCGACGTAGGATCCGCCCTGGATGCGCTGATAGCTCATCGTCAGCGTGCCATCGGCATGACGGATCACGTGCGGGTTGATCTCGCCGGGCGTGCTCCAGCCGAGGTCGAGCGCGGGCTGCTCGGCGAACGTGGCACCGTCGCTGCTGGTGGCGCGATGGATGCGGTAATTGCTGCTGCCCGAACCCTTGAGGTAGAACAGCGCGAACGCGTCCGGCGCGAGCTGCAGCAGTGCCGGGTGACGCTCGGTGGCGCTGGTCGACACGACCGGCAAAGGCACGCTCCAGGTCGCACCGTCGTCCACCGAGCGGGTCACGAGCAGGTCGCCGTTGCCCGCATCGAGGCGCTCGAACACGAGCAGGAGGTCGCCCTGCGTGGTGCGGATCACCGAGGGCTGGTAGTCGGTGCGCGTACCGTCGGTAACCGCCGTCGGCTGCGCCTGCGCGGCGGTGCCGACGACGAGCGCCATGCCGGTGGCCCATGCGCGCGCCGCGCGATGTCGTGTCCGTGTCGTCTCAGTCATGCGCATCTCCCCTCCCGATCCGTCGGCGCGGCATGCCGCGCAGGTGCAAGGTGAACTCCACGCCGTCACCCGCGGGCAGGTTGCGCGCCGTGGCGCGGCCCGCATGCAGCTCGGCGACGAGCTTGACCACGTAGAGGCCGAGTCCGAGATGCGGGGTCTCGCCCGCGCCGCGCGCCTGCGGCTCGCGCACGCTCACGAGCGTGTCGAAGAGGCGGTCCTGCATCGCCTCGGGCAGGGTCGGGCCGCGGTTGGCCATGCGCACGAACCAGCCATCGTCCCCCGCGGGTTCGACCGCGAGCCGGATCCACCCGCCTTCCGGCGTGAACGAGCGCGCGTTGTCGAACAGCTTGTCGAGCGCCTGCGCGACGAGGTCGGGCGCACCATGCAGCGGCATGATTCCGGCAGGCGCGTCGAGGCGAACCTCGCGCGAGCCGGCGACCGCGCGATAACCGTCGGCACAGCCGGCGACGAGGGCGCGCAGGTCCACATCTTCCGCTTCGGCACCCGAGATCGCGCGCTCGATGCGGCTCGATTCGCTCATCGCGCGCACGATCGTACCGAGGCGTTCGGCGCCGTCGCGCGCGCGCCCGAGGTAGGCACGTGCAGCGTCGACGGGAACATGGTGATCCAGATTGTCGAGCGACGACTTGACGATCGCGAGCGGCGTGTTGAGCTCGTGCGAGAGCTTCGAGGCGAGCGTGCGCAGGTAGTCGGTGTAGCCGCCGACCTCGTCGAGCAGGCGTCCGAAGCTGCGCGCGAGGTCACCGAGTTCGTCGGGCGAGTCGACCAGCGGCAGCGGGCCCGCGAGCCGGCCACCGCTGCGCGTCGCGCGCTCGGCGGCATCGCGCAGGCGACGGATGCGCAGCGACAACATGCCGCCGAACACGAGCAGCAACCCTGCCGTGACGCCGAACGCGAGCAGGCTTGCACCGAGCAGGCTCGACAGCGCGCGGTTGGCGAGCGCCGGCACGGCCGGATTGGCCTGTTCGACGACGAGCGCGCCACGCACCGCGCCGTCGCGCTGCAGCGGCACGGCGGCCGAGAGCAGGATGCCCGCATCACCGGGCGCGACGCGCCAGCTCGTGGCATCACGGCCGGCGAGTGCGGGACGCAAGGTGGCATCGCCGAGCCGCGCGGGGTCGACATCGGAGGAGGCGTAAGTCCGCGCTGCATCGGGCGGCGAGGCGAGCACGAGCCAGTAGACGAGGCGCGCGAACAGGCCTTGCTCGCCGGGCGCGCCCTGCGCGTCGAGCTTGCCGCCTGCACCGACGACCCAGCCGTCGGCCGACACCATGCTCACCCGCACGTGAGGCGGTGCGAGGCGCGCGAGGACACGCCCCGTGTCGGCGCTGTAGCCGAGCAGCGCGAGCGGCTCTCCCTCGAACGGCGTGGCATCCGCGCTGTCGTGGACGGCGAAGGCGATGCGCTCGGGTGCGGCGACGCGCGCGATGCGCAGCTCGAAGCGATAGCCCGAACCGTCTTCCTGCCACTCGCCGGTGAGACGGTCGGGAAGGGCAATGCCGCGCTCGAGTGCCGTCGCCTCGAAGCGCCCGGGCGCGGCGCTCGCGATGCGGTAACGCCGTGACTCGTCGCCACGCTGCAGGGTCAGATCGACGTGGTCGCTCGCCGCGACCGCGAGCGTGCGCGCGTCGACGCGGGCTCGCGTCGCATCGCGCACCTCGGCGAACAGGTACAGCCACTCGCGATCCTCGGCGAGCATGACCCGCAACTTGCCGGGTTCGGCAGCGGGGCCGATCGCCTGCTCGTAGGGCTTGTACGGCTGCCAGTCGTCGGCGTAGCCGTCGATGCGCAGGATCGCCTTGCGTTCGTGCACGTACAACGCGGTGCCCGGCGCGGGCGGCTCGATCGCGAGTGCGTCGAGCGCACGTGCGAGCGTGCTGGCCGAGGCGAGCAGGGTCTGTTCCTGGCCTTGCCGCAACAGGGCTTCGGTCTGGCGCACGAACTGCCAGCCGGCCCACGGCAGGCTCAGCGTCGACAGCGCGACGAGCAGCAGCTTGAGGCGCAGCGACATCAGCGGCCCACGTGCGCGGCGCCCGTCACGGCCGCGTCACGGCACGTCCGCGCGAAGGCGCTCAGGGTTTCCACCGGTAGCCTGCACCGTGCACCGTGTCGATCGCGTCGAACGCGGGATCGATCGCGATGAACTTCTTGCGGATGCGCTTGATGTGCGAGGTGATCGTGGCGTCGTCGACGACCACCTGGGCATCGCGCATGAGCTGCTCGCGGCTCTTCACGTGGCCCGGGAAGCGCACCAGGGTGTGGACCATCCAGAACTCGGTCACGGTGAGCGGCACGTCCTCGCCGTTCCAGGTGATGCGCATGCGTTCGGACTCGAGGCGCAGCGGGCCCTGTTCGAACACGTTGTCGGCCTGGGCGGGCTTGCGCAGCGCGTCGACGCGCCGGAACAGCGCGCTGATGCGCGCGGCGAGCTGGTGGAACGACACGTCCTTGGCGAGGTAGTCGTCGGCACCGAGGCGCAGGCCCGAGATCACGTCGAAATCCGAATCACGCGCGGTCAGGAACAGGATCGGCAGCGTCATCGCCTTGGCGCGCAGCCAGCGGCACAGGTCGAAGCCGCCCTCGGGCTCGTCGCCGAGGCCCACGTCGATGATGACGAGCTCGGGCAGGCGCTGCGTGAACGCGGCTTCGGCCTCGGGGCGCGAGCCGTAGCCGCGCACCTCGTAGCCGACGCGAGTGAGCGCCTCGACGTAGTTGGCGCGGATCAGCGGTTCGTCCTCGACGATGGCGATGCTGCGCGGCATGGGAATCCTCCTTCAGGGCGCGGCGAGCTTACGCAGCGCCATGCGAGCGGCGCAATGCGCGGCGCACGATTGCCCGCAAACCGCCATGAATGATCGTCGCGAGGCCACGGACGTGGCGGGGCGCAGCCTTCGCGCGGCCTCGCAATGCGGGCCGTACACCACGAAGGAGCCCGCCATGAAAGCGCCACGCGAGAACGACACCGACCTGCACCGCGGCATCGAGCCGCTGCGCACCACGTTCGCGATCCTGATCCTGCTGCTCGGTTTCGTCGCCGGTGCACGCGCGGACAGCGGCTTCGGCGTACTCGAGGCACGCACGGGCGATGCCGAACCGGTCGAGATCGTCGCGCTGTCGAGCACGGTCGACGTCGCCGTGTCGGGTCTCGTCGCCGAGGCGCGCATCCGCCAGCGCTTCACGAACACCTCCGACGCCTGGGTCGAGGCGCAATACCTGCTGCCGCTGCCCGACGGCGCAGCCGTGCACGACCTCGAGCTGCGCATCGGTTCGCGTGTCGTGGTCGGCGAGATCCGCGAGAAGGAGCAGGCCCGTGCCGAGTACGTCGAGGCCGCCGCGAGCGGACGCCGTGCCGCCCTCGTCGAGGCCGACCGTCCGCAACTGTTCCGCACCGCGGTCGCGAACATCGGTCCCGGCGAGACCGTCGAGGTCGACGTGCGCTGGTGGCAATCGATCGCCTACCGCGACGGCCGTTTCCGCTTCGCGCTGCCGCTGACCTACACGCCGCGCTACACGCAGGCGTCGACGGATGTCGAAGGCGCCACGGGCAGCCCTTCCGCCGACGATGCCCATGCCGGCCAGGCCCCGCGTGTCGGCGTGCGCATCGCGATCGACGCCGGGCTGGAGCTCTCGCGCGTCGAAAGTGCGAGCCACCGCATCGCGGTCGCGCGTGACGGCCGTCGCCACACGGTCACGCTCGCGGACGGCGAGGTGCCGGCCGACCGCGACTTCACGCTCGAATGGACGCCGGTGCTCGGCGCCGAACCGGCCGCCGCCGTGCTCGCCGAGCAACGCGGTGGCGAAACCTACGCGATGGTCATGCTGATGCCGCGCGAGGAACTCGCCAACCCGCTGCCGCGCGAGCTCGTGCTCGTCGTCGACACCTCGGGTTCGATGGAGGGCGAGTCGCTGCGCCAGGCACGCGCCGCACTCGATCTCGCCCTGACGTCGCTGACCCCGCGCGACCGCTTCAACGTGATCCAGTTCAACTCGGTCACCGAGGCGCTGTTCGATGCACCGGTCGCCGCGCAGCCGGGTGACGTGAAGCTCGCCCGCGAGTGGGTCGCTCGCCTGCAGGCGACCGGTGGCACCGAGATGGCGCCCGCGCTCGAACGCGCGCTCGCCGGTGCACCGCCGGCCGGCTACGTGCGCCAGGTCGTGTTCGCGACCGACGGCGCGATCGACGATGCGGGCCGCCTCTACACGCTGATCGACCGCGACCTGCGCGCGTCGCGCCTGTTTCCGGTGGGCATCGGCAGCGCGCCGAACACGACCTTCATCGAGCGCGCGGCAACGCTCGGTCGCGGTACCTCGATCACGATCGCCGACATCGGCGAAGTGGGCGAGCGCATGCGCACGCTGTTCACGAAGCTCGAGCGACCGGCACTGCGCGACCTTGCACTGACGTGGCCCGGTGCGGCCGAGGTCTACCCGAGCCGCCTGCCGGACCTGTACGCCGGCGAGCCGCTGCTCGTCGTCGCGCGCCTGCCGGCTGCGAACGGCACGCTGCACGCGAGCGCGCACGCCGATCTCGCGCCATGGCAGGTCAGCCAGCGCCTCGACGGCGCGGCGCACGCAACCGGCATCGCGCGCCTGTGGGCGCGTCGCAAGATCGACGATCTCGAGCGCTCGCTCGATGTCGGCGGCGATGCAGGTGCCGTGCGCGAAGGCATCCTCGCACTCGCCCTCGATCACCACCTCGTCACGCGCTACACGAGCCTCGTCGCGGTCGAGAAGACGCCCGTGCGACCGCTCGAGGACGACCTCGCCTCGACGCGCGTCGCCAATGGCGCACCGACCGGTGGCGTCGCGTTCGCGGCGACTGCGACGGGCGCACCGGCCCAGCGCCTGCTCGGCTTCGGTCTGCTCGCGCTCGCCCTGCTCACCATGCTCGCGGCACGCCGCGTGCGTCACGCCTGACACCCGGAGAAACCCATGAACACGCTCACGAAGATGCTCCTGCGCCGCCGCGGCCCGCACGCCGCACGCAGGGACGACGACACCTGGCTCGGCGGCGAGGCGCTCGTTGCCCCGTTGCCGGTGATGCCTCGCGCCGACCCCGTGCCGCGCCCGCGCGACGATGCGCGCGATCGCGGCGACGACTGGGTCGCGATCTGAGGGCGCGGCGATGACGCGCCCACGCCGCCTGCTGCAGCTCGTCGCCCTCGTGCTGGCCTTGTCGGGCAGCGCGGCACTCGCGCACGGTTGCTGGCTGCCGGCCAAGGCCTGGCTCGCACAGGTGCTGCTGCAGCGTGCGTGGGAGCGTGTCGAAGCCGGCGAGGCCGAAGCGAAACCGTGGCCGTGGGCCGACACTTCGCCGGTCGCGCGCCTGCGCATGCCACGGCTGCACGTCGACACGATCGTGCTGCGCGGTGATTCGGGGCGCACGCTTGCGTTCGGGCCGGGCTGGACCGAGTCGAGTGCGTTGCCGGGTGAGCGTGGGCTCAGCGTGGTGAGTGCGCATCGCGACACGCATTTCGCATTCCTGCGCGAGGCACGCGTCGGGGATGAGGTCGCGATCGAACGCGACGGGCGCGTCACCGCGTACCGCATCGATGCGCTGCGCGTGGTCGATGCGCGCCGCGAACGCATCGACACCTCGGTCGACGGCGACACCCTCGTGCTCGTGACCTGCTGGCCGTTCGACGCGCTCGATGCACGCGGGCCGCTGCGTTATGTCGCCCTCGCCCATCCGCTCGCGGCGGGCGAGGGCGTATAGGTCCTGCCGGTCAATCCTCGTCGCGTGCCGGCGCATCGCGGCGCGGCGCGGGACCGTCACCGCCGCGCGGACCCGGACCACCACGCGAAGCGAACTCGCGCGGACCGTGCGCAGGTTTCACCTTCGCCTCGAGGTAGCGCTGGTAGCCCTCGTCGCCGAGCGCGCCGCGCAGGCGCTTGTCGGCCTCCTCGTCGATGCGGCGGTGCTCGCCACGCTGCTTGATCGCGAGCTCGTCGTGCGCATCGCGACGCGTCGCCTCGATGCGGCGGACCTCGGTCTGCTGCGCCGGCGTGAGGCCGGCCGTGATCGCGACGACCTCGTGCGGCGGCGAACCGTGGTCGCGGCCCGGCGGGCCCGGTTGGGCGTTGGCGCAAACGGCGGCCAGCAGGAGGCCGCTCCCGGCGAAAGCGCGGAAGTGCATGCTCATGGGATCTCCTCGGTGGATCCACGGCGTGGCGCGGATCGCGTTGTCGGGGTCAGGAAGGAAACGACCCCGGGTACCGGGGGCTGCCTGATCTCCGTCGGGAGCGCGCAGTATCGGGGGACGGTGTGCTCGTGGTCGGTAGCACGCTGCGCTGTTGTTCCGGAGACGGCGTACCCGGGGTCGTTTCAATGTGGAGAATGGGCCAGAAACATGTTCCGCAGTCGCAGGAATCAAGGAAAAATGAAGGAGTCCCGGACCGTTCCGGTACGAGGCGCTAAGGTGTCCGTCCTTCCGAATCCGCACCCTCCATGCATCTGCGACTCTGGCAACGGCTGTTCCTCGTCATCGCCGCGCTGAGCGGCCTGGCGCTGGCCGGCTTCGCGACGTGGCAGCAGCGTGATTTCCGTCGCGGCTTCATCGGCTACCTCGACGAGGTCGCGCTCGAGCGGCTGCAGCCCGCCGCCAACCGCATCGCCGCAGCCTACGCCGAGCACGGCAGCTGGGATTTCCTGCGCGGCGACGAACGCCGTTTCGCGATGCTGATCGAGCCCGATCCGCGCGAGGCGGCACGCCGCGAGGCCTTGCCGCCGCCGCTGCCGCCCACGGGACCCACCGGCGAGGCGATCATCGTGCCGGGTGCGCCGCCTCCCCGTCTCGTGCCACCCGGCATCATGGCGCGGCTGCAACTCGTCGATGCCGACGACCTGCCGATCGTCGGCAACGCCGAGCTGCCACAGCGCTCGCCGGGCATCGCGATCACCCTCGACGACGTGGGCATCGGCACGCTGCGGCTCGGTGCCCTGCCGCAGTTGCGCGGCGGCGCCGACATCGCGTTCGCGCGCGAGCAGACCCGCAACGCATTGATCGCGGGTGCCGGCGTGCTCGCCGCCGCGCTGCTGCTCGCGTTCGCACTCGCACGCTGGATGCTCGAACCCGTGCGCGCGCTCGCCGACGGCACGCGTGCGCTCGCCGAGGGCGATTACGCACGCCGCATCGCGTCGTTTCGCCGCGACGAGCTCGGCGCGCTCGCCCACGACTTCAACCATCTGGCGACCACACTCGAACAGCACCGCGAGGCGCGTCGCCGCTGGGGTACCGACATCGCGCACGAGCTGCGCACGCCACTGAGCATCCTGCGCGGCGAGATCCAGGCGTTGCAGGACGGCGTGCGCTCGCTCACGCCGCAGGCGCTCGCCTCGCTGCACGCCGAATGCGACCGCCTCGGCGCACTCGTCGAAGATCTCTACCAGCTCGCCCTCGCCGATGCCGGAGCGCTCGAGTACCGCTTCGAAACGCTCGACCTGACCGAGCTCGTGCGCGACGCGCTCGACATGCACCGGCATGCGCTGGCGGATGCCGGCCTCGCCCTCGAACACGACCTGCGCGACGTGCCGCCCGTGCGCGGCGACGCACGCCGCCTCGCCCAGCTCGTCGACAACCTCCTCGGCAACACGTTGCGCTACACCGATGCACCCGGTCGCGTGCGCGTGAGCCTGGCGACGGCGGCCGACCGCCACGTGCGCCTGACCGTCGAGGACACGCCACCCGGCGTACCGGCCGATGCCTTGCCGCAACTGTTCGACCGCCTGTTCCGTGTCGAACGCTCGCGCAACCGTGCCGCCGGCGGCGCCGGCCTCGGCCTCGCGATCTGCCGCGCGATCGTCGACGCGCACGAGGGACGGATCGAGGCGCGTGCCTCGGCTCTCGGCGGCCTCGCGATCGTCATCCACATCCCCTTGCAGGACGCTGCCCCATGACCCCCACTCCGCACGTGCTCATCGTCGAGGACGAGCCCAAGCTCGCCGCGCTGCTGCGCGACTACCTCGCCGCCTCGGGCTATCGCGTCGACGTGCTCGATACGGGCCGTGGCGCGGTCGACTGGATCCGCGCCCACGCGCCTGACGTGATCCTGCTCGACCTCATGCTGCCCGGCGAGGACGGCCTCGCGATCTGCCGCGGCGTGCGCACGTTCTCGGCCGTGCCGATCCTCATGGTGACCGCACGCGTCGAAGAGATCGACCGCCTGCTCGGCCTCGAACTCGGTGCCGACGACTACATCTGCAAGCCGTTCAGTCCGCGCGAGGTGGTCGCACGCGTCAAGGCCGTGCTGCGCCGCGCTGCGGGTACGGCGCCGGCGCCGGAAGCCGCCGTGGTCCTCGACGAAGAGCGCTTCGAGGCGCGCATCGGCGGCCGACCGCTCGTGCTCACGCCGGTCGAGTTCCGCCTGCTGCGCAAGCTCGCCGGCCAGCCCGGCCGCGTGTTCTCGCGTGCCCAGCTGATCGAGGCGCTCTACGAGGATCATCGCGTGGTCAGCGACCGCACCGTCGACAGCCACGTCAAGAACCTGCGCCGCAAGATCGCCGAGGTCGGCCACGACCCGATCTCGGCCGTGTACGGCGTCGGCTACCGCTTCGAGTGGCCCGATCCCGACGCCGACGCCACCGCGTGACGCGCGTCCGGCCCGGCGCCCGCCGCGGCCGCTACACTCGGCGGTGCTGCCAGCCGAGTCCGTGAGGGGTGTTCCCCGCGGCGGCGAGCCCGCCCGGTGCCTCGCACGCCCGCCCCCATCCGCCGTCGACCCTGCGACGGCAGGGTTCGCTCGGGTCCTGTCGGCGACGCACCGCGGGCATGCGCAGGAGGCGTGCGCCCGTGACCGCTTCGCACGGAACACGTCCACTCGCAGGAGACGTCCATGACCTCCAGGCTCCACCTCCATCCTCTCGGCGCCGCGTTCGCGCTGATTCTCGCCACCACCACCGCCACGGCGCAGGTTCCCGCCTACGACACGCTGCAGCTGCAGGCGCGCAGCAACCTCATCGTCAACGACAACGGCTGGAACCTGCCGCCGGGCTCGTCGTTCAACAGCATCAGCGCGACGATCAACGACGTCGGCCAGGTCGCCTTCCCGGTCCAGCTGGTGCCGATCGACGGCGATCTCTCCAACACCGCACCGGGCATCTGGCTCGGCGCGAACGGCTCCGGCGACATCGCCACCCTGCTGCCCTCGGAAAGCATCGGCGACCGCGTCGCGATCAACACCCTCGGCGAGCTCGCCTACTACGGCTTCGGCGATGCCTACACGCTGCGACGCTGGGATCCGGTCGGCGGCGAGCGCCAGGTCGGCACCTCGCCGCTGTTCCCGACCGGCATCGGCGCCGTTTCGCTGAGCGACGACGGCGTGATCGGCTGGCGCGGCTCGTTCACGGGCGGCCAGGCCCTCGTCTCGACGCTCGGCACGAGTTCGTCCCTGCACGCGCAGAGCACCGGCCTCGATCCGACGAGCACCTACGCGTTCCTGTACACGCCGTCGATGAACGCCTCTCGCCTCGTCGCCGCCAAGGTCAATGTCGGCTCGACCACGCCGGCCGAGATCCGCGTGTTCGCCAGCGACGGCACGAGCACGCGCGTCGTCGCCGACACCTCGCTCGATCCGACCTCGGCGTTCGACCGTTTCGACAACAGCCTCGCCTTCAGCGACAGCGGCTCGGTCGCCGTCGTGCTGCGCGTGGCGAGCGGCGCCGTACGCGCGGTCTACCGCTTCGATCCGCTCGAAGGCGGCGGCTACGCGGCGACCGAGATCGCGCGCGTGCAGGCGGCCGGCACGATCCGCGAGCTCGATTCGTTCCCGCCCGACGTCAACGACGACGGCCTCGTCGTGTTCCGTGCGCGCGACGCGGCCGGGCAGGCGATCTACGTCGGCGACGGCAGCACGCTGGTGCGCGTCGTCGGCCAGGGCACCGTGGTCGACACCGACCTCGGCACCGGCCAGGTCGGCCAGCACGACACCTCGCCGATCTTCAGTGGTGCGCCGACGATCAATGCCGCCGGCGCGGTCGCCTTCATCGCCGGATTGCACCCCCAGGGTGACAATCAGACGGAATGGGGCAGCGGCGTGTTCGTGGCCAGGGCCGGTGATACCGACCTGATCTTCGACGACGGCTTCGACGGATGACCCCGGCTCGACCGGCGCCTCGCCCGGGGCGCCGGCCGGGCCAGACCTCGAGCGTCGGGCATGGCTTTTGCTAATCAACGGAACCTGAAAACAGCCGCCTCCGAGCGGCGATCCTGGGAGGGATGCACCATGCTCGACCGTTCCATTCCCGCAAAGACCGATGCAGGCCGCCTCGAGATCGAGCAGCGCACGCTGCGGCTCGGCGCACGCCAGCGCACCGTGCTGATCTCGATCAACGGCGAGCGCACGCTCGGCGAGATCCGCCGCCAGTTCGAGTCGATCGGCAACGTCGACGCGATGATCGGCGAGCTCGCCGATGCCGGACTCATCGAGATCGCCGGAGGCATGCCCGCCGCCAACGCGACGGAGCTCGTTCCGGAGCCGGTCCCGGCCGCCGCCGTACCCGCCGATGACCTCGCACCATTGCCGGCGGCACGCAAGTACATGAACGACACGGTGGTCACCCACCTCGGCCTGCGCGCGTTCCTGTTCTCGCTGCGCATCGAGAAGTGCTACACCAAGCGCGAGCTGTTCGAGCTGCTGCCCGAGTTCCGCCGCCAGCTGCGCAAGGTCGTCGACAACGACCGCGTCAACGCCTGCCACGAGGAAGCCGAGGCGCTCATCGCACGCATCTGAGTCGCCTCGCGCGGCGCCGCTGTCCGCGCGGCGCGCACGCATGCGATGCTTGCGCGCGTCCTTACGCGGCGCCGCGCATGCTCAACGTCCTCTGGTTGTCGTTCTTCCTCGTCGCCACGGTGGCCGCGCTCGCGCGCTGGCTGCTCGGTGGCGAGGCCACCGTGTTCGCGGCGATGGTCGGCAGCCTGTTCGACATGGCGAAGCTGTCCGTCGAGGTCATGGTGCTGCTGTTCGGCACGCTGACGCTGTGGCTCGGCTTCCTGCGCATCGCCGAGAAGGCCGGCCTCGTCGACGCACTCGCGCGCCTGCTCGGGCCGCTGTTCGCGCGGCTCATGCCGGGCGTGCCGCGCGGGCACCCCGCGATCGGACTCATCACGCTCAACTTCGCGGCGAACGGGCTCGGCCTCGACAACGCCGCGACGCCGATCGGCCTGCGTGCGATGCGCGAACTGCAGACGCTCAATCCGAAGCGCGAGACCGCGACCGACGCGCAGATCCTCTTCCTCGTCCTCAACGCGTCGTCGCTGACCGTGCTGCCGGTGTCGATCTTCATGTATCGCGCGCAGCAGGGCGCGGCCGATCCGACGCTGGTGTTCCTGCCGATCCTGCTCGCGACCAGCGTCTCGACGCTGGTCGGCCTGCTGACCGTCGCGGTCATGCAGCGCCTGAAGCTGTGGGATCCGGTCGTGCTCGCGTTCCTCGGCGGCGGCGCCCTCCTGCTCGGCGGCTTCATGGCCGTGCTCGCGACGCTGTCCGCGACCGCGCTCGCCGCGCTCTCGTCGCTGCTCGGCAACCTCGTGCTGTTCGGCATCGTGATCGCGTTCCTGGTCGCGGGCGCACTGCGCCGCGTGCCGGTCTACGAGAGCTTCGTCGAAGGCGCGAAGGAAGGTTTCGACGTCGCCCGCAACCTGCTGCCCTACCTCGTCGCGATGCTGTGCGCGGTCGGCGTGCTGCGTGCCTCGGGCGCACTCGACCTGATGCTCGACGGCATCCGCTGGCTGGCGGCACTCGGCGGTGGCGATACGCGCTTCGTCGACGCGTTGCCGACCGCGCTGGTCAAGCCGTTCTCGGGCAGTGCCGCGCGCGCGATGCTGATCGAGACCATGCAGACCCACGGCGTCGACAGCTTCCCGGCACTGCTCGCCGCGACCATGCAGGGAAGCACCGAAACCACGTTCTACGTGCTCGCGGTGTACTTCGGCGCGGTCGGCATCCAGCGCATGCGCCACGCGGTCGGCTGCGCACTGCTCGCCGACCTCGGCGGCGTGCTCGCCTCGATCGCCGTGTGCTACTGGTTCTTCGGCTGAGCACCGCGCATACGCGAGACCGGCAGCGCTGGACGCGAACCGCGCGAGCAGGCACGATCGACTGTTGGTTTCGCTGTCGAATCGCCCTCCCGGCCCCATGGACGAGACGCTCTTCCGCCAGTTGCTGTCGCGCAGCGCCGCCTCGGTGCTGGACCGGCGCACGCTCGACAAGGGTGCGGAGTACCTGCGCGGCGGGCGCGTCCGCGACATCTGGTTCCGCCAGGATGCCGGTGCCGGCATGGCCTTCGGCGCGGTCAAGGGCACCGAGTCGGAACCGTACACGGCCGGCATCCGCATCGCGGTCAGCGGCGGGCGACCGCATGTCGACACGCAGTGCACCTGCCCGCTCGAAGGCGAGTGCAAGCACGTCGCCGCGGTCGCGCTCAAGGTGCTCGGCGCGCGCGTGCCCGATGCGACGCCCGAGTCGCCGACCTCGGGCAAGCCCGATCTCGGCCCGTGGAAGCGCTGGTTCGAGTCGCTCGAGGCGCCACGCACGCCGCTGCCACGCGCGCCCAAGCCCGACACGGCGCAGGTGTTCGGCATCCTGCTGCGCATCGGCGACGGCACGCTGCCGCGCCTGCTCGCGCAGCCGGTCTGGCTCAAGCCGAACCGTCGCGGCGGCCTCGGCTCGCCGCAGCCCGTCGGGCACACCTACTACGGTGGCGATCCCTGGGAACGTCTCACGCCCGAGCAGTTCGAGCACGTCGCACGCCTGCGCATGGGCCAGAGCGGCTACGCGGCGAGCGGTCAGGCGTACTCGCTGACGGGACAGCGCGACGAATCGCTGCTCGAGATCCTGCTGGCCAGCCATCCGTGCTTCGTCGACAAGCCATCCGCAGGTCGCGTGAGCGCCGGCGCGCCGCGCAACCTGCAGTGGGCCTGGCAGACGGGCGAGGACGGCAACCAGACCCTCGTCGCACGCCTCGACGTCGCTTCGGCGAAGACACGCCTGCTGCGTATCGACGGCGTCTGGTACTTCGACCCCGAGCAACGCACGCTCGGCCGCGTCGACGGCGACGCGCGCCTCGTCGAGGCCGCGCTGCGCGCGCCGACGCTGCTGCCCGAACAGGCACCGCTCGTCGACGACCGCCTGCAGAGCCTCGAAGCCGTACGCGCCCTGCCAAGGCCCGCGCGACCCGATGCCGCCGAGGTGCATCGCGTCGAACCCTCGCCCGTGCTGACCCTGCGTGCCTTCCCCGTGATGACCGCGGCGAGCGGCACACCGGTGCGCTATCAGGCCGGCGTGATGCGCCTCGGCTTCGACTACGGCGGCCCGACCCTGCCGTTCTCGGCCAACGCGAAGACGCGCGAGCGCCGCATGCATGACGGACGCCTGCTCGAGATCGTGCGCGATCGCGCCGCCGAGATCGCCGCCGTCGAGCGCCTCGAGGCGCTCGGTTTCATCGATGCGGACCTGCTGCCACCGGTGCCGGGCGTCAACCGCGAGGCGTTCAGCGACGGCGACTTCGTGCCCGAGGCGCGACGTGGCCAGCTCGCCGCGGCCGAGCAGGTGTTCGCGCTCGCACCGCGGCTGCGCGAACAGGGCTTCCGCCTCGAGACGGAGGCCGGCTTCCCGTTCGAACTGCTCGACGAGCCCGAACGCTGGTACGCCGAGGTCGACGACAGCGGCAACGCCTGGTTCGACCTCAGCCTCGGCATCGACATCGCCGGCGAACGCGTCGACCTGCTGCCGATCCTGCGCCGCCTGCTCGCCGACCCGGCGTTCCCGCTGCTGCCGCGCCGTGGCGAGGACGAGGATGCGGTCTGGCTCGTGCCGCTCGACGCGCGTCGCCGCGTGCCGCTGCCGCTCGGTCGCCTGCGCGCGCTGATCGCACCGCTGCTCGAATGGCTGCAGGAAGCACCGGACCGCGACGACGACATCGACGGCGCACTGCGCCTGCGCCGCGCACACGCCGGTGTCGTCGACGAACTCGCCGGCCGCAGCGGCCTGCCGTGGCGCGGCGGCGAACGCCTGCGTGCGGAACTCGAACGCCTGCGTGGCGTGCGCGAACCCGCCACCGAACCACCCGGCCTCATGGCGACCTTGCGCAGCTACCAGCGCGACGGCCTCGCCTGGCTCGGCTTCCTGTCCGACGCCGGGCTCGGCGGCGTGCTCGCCGACGACATGGGCCTGGGCAAGACCGTGCAGGTGCTCGCCCACCTGCTCGCGGAGAAGCAGCGTGGTCGCCTCGACAGGCCCGCTCTCGTCGTCGCACCGACCAGCCTCGTCGCCAACTGGCGCAACGAGGCGCGTCGCTTCACGCCCGATCTGTCGCTGCTCGTGCTGCACGGCCCCGAGCGCGGCGGCCTTCACGAGGCGATCCCGCGCCACGACCTCGTCGTGACGACGTACCCGCTGCTCGCGCGCGACCGCGACGAGCTCGTCGCTCACGAGTACGCGCTGCTCGTGCTCGACGAAGCCCAGGCGATCAAGAACCCGAAGAGCCAGGCCGCGAAGATCGTGCGCGAGATCCCCGCGCGGCGTCGCCTCGCGATGACCGGCACGCCGCTCGAGAACCACCTCGGCGAGCTGTGGGCACAGTTCGATGCGGTCGAGCCGGGACTGCTCGGCAACGACAAGCACTTCACGCGCTTCTACCGTACGCCGATCGAGAAGCACGCCGACGTCGAGCGCCGCGAACGCCTCGGCCGCCGCATCGCGCCGCTGTTGCTGCGCCGGCGCAAGGAGGACGTGCTCGACGATCTTCCCGAGAAGACCGTCGTCACGCACGCGATCGAACTCGACGGCGCGCAACGCGAGCTCTACGAGTCGCTGCGCTTGGCCCAGCACGAACGCGTGCTCGCCGAGGTGCACAAGCGCGGCCTCGCGCAGAGCGGCATCGTCGTGCTCGACGCGCTGCTCAAGCTGCGCCAGGCCTGCTGCGATCCGCGCCTCGTCAAGCTCGACAACGCGCGCCGCGTCGACGGTTCGGCCAAGCTCGAGCTGCTGCTCGAACTCGCCGACAGTCTCGTCGCCGAAGGCCGCCGCATCCTCGTCTTCAGCCAGTTCGCCGAGATGCTCGCCCTGATCGGCGAGGCGCTCGATGCACGCGGACAACGCTGGCAGACCCTCACCGGCCAGACCCCCGGCACGCAGCGCGCCGAGCTCGTCGAGCACTTCCAGGCCGGCCACGTGCCGATCTTCCTGATCAGCCTCAAGGCCGGCGGTGTCGGCCTCAACCTGACCGCGGCCGACACGGTGATCCACTACGACCCGTGGTGGAACCCGGCGGTGGAGGCGCAGGCCACCGACCGCGCGCACCGCATCGGCCAGGACAAGCGCGTGTTCGTCTACAAGCTCATCTGCGCCGGCACGGTCGAGGAGAAGATCCAGGCCCTGCAGCAGCGCAAGGCCGACCTCGCCGCAGCCGTGCTCGAGGGCGGCAGCACGCAGAGCCTGCGCTTCGACGAGGCCGATCTCGCCGAGCTGTTCGCACCGTTGTGACGCGACGCCGCGGCGCGTGACCGCGCACGTCGGCGTGGATACGATCCGGACGCGGATCGGGATCGAGGAATCGATGCGACGCCAGGGACGCATCACGCAGTGGAACGACGACAAGGGCTTCGGCTTCATCACGCCCAGCGCGGCCGGTGCACGCGTGTTCGTGCACGTCAGCGCGCTGCGGCGTGGACAGCCGAGGCCCGGCGGCGGCGAACTCGTCACGTTCGAGCTCGCGAACCGTGCACGCGGCCCGACCGCACTCGATGTCGCCCACGTGATCCTGGCGGCGGTGCCGCCGGCTGCCCGACCAGGCAGCGGTACATGGCCCGCGATGATCGGCGCGTGCTTCCTCGTGCTGACGGCCGTGCTCGCGCTCGCGCATCGCCTGCCACCGGTGGTGCCCCTCGCCTACGCGGTCCTGAGCCTCGTGACGTTCGTCGCCTACGGCCTCGACAAGTCCGCGGCGCGCGCGGGACGCTGGCGCACGCCCGAGCGCACGCTGCACCTGCTCGCGCTCGCCGGCGGCTGGCCCGGCGCCGCGATCGCGCATCGTGTGCTGCGCCACAAGTCGAGCAAGCGTGCGTTCCGCAACGTGTTCTGGACCTGCGTGGTGCTCAACGCCGCCGCGCTCGGCTGGCTGTGCCTGTCCGCCGGGGGCAGGCAATGGCTGGCCGTGCTCGCGGCGCTCACGCGTTGGCGGTGAGGCCTCCGTCACGCCCGAGACAGCGTTCTTTACATCTTCCGTCGTGAAAGCGACGCACGGCATGCGTTAGATTCAGCGTTCGACCATCACAGGGAGCGTGAGTCATGCGTCATGCCGGCATCATCCTTTCCAGCGCGATCGCGCTCGGCCTCGTCCCGGGGATCGCCTCGGCCTGCCACGCGACGTTCAACGAGACGTGGACGTCCGGTGGCAGCGTCACGTGGTCCGGCGCGGGCAACGACTGCGTGCTCGAGGCGACCGTCGGTTCGAGCACTCCCGCAGCAGCGACCGTGCACTACCGCCGCGCGCGACCCGATGCCCCCATGCGCCTGAGCTTCCGTGTCGCTCCGCCCGTGCCGACGTGGAGCGTGAACACGTCGTTCACGATCGCGCGCGGCACGGCCGACCGCGTTCCGGTCGGTGCGCCGATCCAGGCGGCGTTGTTCGGCGTGGGCCTCATCGGCAACCTTGCGGGAACGCAGGTTCAGGCGACCCTCTCGGCGGCGTGCGGCAGCGAGCCCGGCGGCGTATGCGCGATCGCGGCCCCGGCGCCGCTGACCTTTCCTCACGTCGTGACGATCGAACTGCATGTCGGCGTGGGTGCGGCAGGACGCCTGCTCTACTGGGCCGGAGAGGACACCTCGGGCCCGCCGACCGCGACGATCGAGAACCTCGACAATGCGGGCTGGGGTGGCGTGGAGCGCGTGAGCCTCGGCATCTCCGATCCGAGCGACGGGTACGTGTCGACCTTCAACGGCGAACCGGTCGTCTTCGATGCGATCTCGGCATCGGAGCCCTACATCTTCTGGAGCGACTTCGAGCTCGGTGCAGGCCATCCGGTCGCCTCGAACGCCAGTTCGATCCCCATGATCTCTCAATCGGTGGTCGGCACGACCTGCGGCGGCAGCGACGCGTTGCCCGTGCTCGCCTCGGGCAGCACACGCGTGGCCGGGCCGAAGGCGATCCACAGCTTCACCGTCGGCGCCTCGCACATGCCGGTCTTCTCGCTCACGTCGGAGGTCGCGACCACGCAGATGTTCGTCTGCGAGGATGGCGTGTCGACGACGTCGCGCTGCGTCGGCGCCGGCAAGCCGGGCTCTCCGATCATGGTGTCGCAGCCCGGTCGCTACCAGCTCGTGATCGGTGACCGTCTCGGCGGCTGCGGCACCTACGTCCTGGATGTCGGGCCGCTCGGCCTCGGTGACTGAGCCCGACGGCAGCACATCGACGCGAAGATCGCGGCGGTCTTGTGAAAGGCCACCGTCAACCCGATAGTCGCGATGTTGCTGGCGGGAGATCCGACGATGCGCGTGTTGTTCGTGCTGCTGCTGTGGGCGCTGGTGCTGGTGCTGTGCTGGCCGGTCGCGCTGGCCGTGCTCGTGCTTTGGCCGATCCTGTGGCTGCTGTCGATCCCGTTCCGCATCGTCGGCGCGCTCATGGAAGCCATCCTCGCCTTCGTCAAGGCGATCCTGTTCCTGCCGGCGCGCCTGCTCGGGCATCGTCCGGCGTGAACCACCGCCCGGCGCATGCGCCGGGCCTCAGACGTCGCGCAACACCTCGCCGCTGACGCGGTCGCGGCCGTCGGCCTTGCTCTGGTAGAGCATCGCGTCGGCGACGCGCACGAGCTCGGCGATGCCGCCGTGGCTCTGTCCCGCGCGCACCGAGGCGACGCCGATGCTGACCGTGACGACCACGTCGGTGTCGCCGATCGTCAGCGTACGCACCTCGCGGCGCAGGCGCTCGGCGAACGCGAGTGCGCCGTCATGGCTGACGCCGGGCAGGATCACCGCGAGCTCGTCGCCACCGAAACGGAACGCATGATCGGTCGTGCGCACGCTCTCGCCGAGCACCGCGGCGACGTCGCGCAACACGCGGTCGCCGGTCTGGTGGCCGTGCAAGTCGTTGATCGACTTGAAGCGGTCGATGTCGAACAGCATGAGGCTCATCGGCTGGCGCTGGCGCGTGGCCTGCTCGAGCAGCTCGCGGCTCAGCGTGTCGAACTCGCCACGGTTGAGCAGGCGTGTCACCGCATCGCGACGCGTCGCCTGGCGCAGTGCCTCGTAGCGCTGGCGGTAGGTCAGGGTGCCGAACAGCACGCCGAGCGACGGCTCGCGATGACCCTCGTGGAGATCGGCCGGCGTGTCGAAGCGGCGCAGGTAGACGCCGATCATGAACGCATAAAGCGCCGACGCGACGACCTTGCCCGCGAGTCCCGCGTAGCCGGCCTCGATCGGCACACCGTAGAACACGTGCAGCGCCGCGAAGAAGCCGGCCTGGTCGAACACGAGCACCGAAGCCGCGGCGATCCACAGGCGCAGCTCGAGCGGCAGGCGCGGCACGCGCACGAGCGCCTCGTAGACGATGATGACGAGCAGGCAGTCGATGAAGAGCAGCACGCTGCCCCAGATCATGAGCAGGCCCATCTGGTCGAGCAGGCGCTGGTCGGCCGGCGCGCCGCCGGGCAACGGCGCAGGCACGTGCTGGGCGACCAGCAGCACGAGCAGCGCGGTCAGCAGGTTGCCGGCGAGCAGGCCGTAGATCGGCTGATGCGCGACCTGCGCATCCTCGCGCACGTAGACGAGCAGCACGAACAGCAGCTTGCCCGAGAACAGGATCACCGAGCCCGGCGACAGCACGAAGCCGTCGGCGAGCTGCACGTAGAGGTTCGCGGCGAGGTAGGTCTCGAGGAAGTGCAGGCTGCCGAGCGCAGTGAAGAACAGGCCGAGCCCGAATCGCGCACGCGCGCGGAACAGCAGCAACATGCCTGCCGCATAGACGACCAGCTCGAGCAGCAGCAACGCGTACGCCTTCCCCATGGGCGCGAAGGATAGCCGACGCGCCGCGACCTGCGTGCGGCGGCGTACGGTCACGCAGCGTCGCAGCGGGCGCGCGAGGCACCCGCCGCGGGTCGATCACGCACGACGATGGATCAGCGCGCGCGTTCGCGACGCACGCGCCCGCGCATCACCAGGGCAACGCCTCGTCGCGGTAGAAGTAGCCGCCGCTCGGGCCCGCGTCGTCGATCAGCGCGAGGCGCACGCTGGTCGCCGCGCCGTCGGCGACTTCGAGCTCGCCGTTCTGCTCGTCGCCGTGCTTGTTCATGTCGGTGCGCACGTAGCCCGGATGGATCGTGTTGACCTTGACGGTCGAGCCGCGCAGTTCGTGCGCGAGCTGCACGGTCCACGCGTTCACGGCGGTCTTGGACACGTTGTAGGCCGGAATCTTGAAGTCGTAGATGAAGGAGTCCGGATTCAGGTGCTCGCGGATCGAGCCGAGCAGGCTCGACACGTTGACGATGCGCGCCGACGGGGACAGGTGCAGCAGCGGCAGGAACGCGTTGGTCACGGCGATCAGGCCGAACACGTTGGTGTCGAACGTCGTGCGCCAGGTCGCCATCGTCTGCTGGGACGGCTTCAGCGTGCCGTTGTCGATCGCGATGCCCGCGTTGTTGACGAGGATGTCGAGGCGGCCGTACTTCGCGCGCACCTGCTCGACGGCGGCGGCGATGCTGGCCTCGTCGGTGACGTCGAGCGCGATCGGCTCGACCGGCAGGCCGTCGGCCTTGAGTTCGGCGGCAGCTACGGCCGCGCGCGCGGGATCACGGCCGGCGAGCAGCACGTGCACGCCTTCGGCGGCGAGCTGGCGCACGGTCTCGAAGCCGATGCCGCGCGTGGCGCCGGTGACGAGGGCGATGCGGGAGGGAGCATTCATCGTGGGAACCTCATGTCGATCGGGGGAGGGATCCGCGGACGACGCTGGCCGTCCACGGGTTCGAGTGTGGTCCGGACGCGGCGCGGAGTCGCGCCGTTTCCGGACGTTTCAGGCGATCAGGCGTGCGCGACCGCGGTGGTGCCGTGGGCCGGGCCATGAGTGACCAGCGGGCGGTTGGCGAGCTTGCGCAGGGTCACGTAGAACACCGGCGTCAGCGCGAGGCCGAACAGTGTCACGCCGAGCATGCCCGCGAACACGGTCACGCCCATGACGTGGCGCACCTCGGCACCGGCACCGGTCGCGACCACGAGCGGCACGACGCCCGCGATGAACGCGATCGAGGTCATCACGATCGGACGCAGGCGCAGGCGGCTGGCCTCGAGCGCGGCCTCGACGATGCCCTTGCCCTGCATCTCGAGCTCGCGTGCGAACTCGACGATGAGGATCGCGTTCTTGCAGGCCAGACCCATCAGCACGACCAGGCCGACCTGCACGAACACGTTGTTGTCGCCGCCGGTCAGCCACACGCCGAACAGCGCCGACAGCAGCGTCATCGGCACGATCAGGATCACCGCGAGCGGCAGCGTCCAGCTCTCGTAGAGCGCGGCGAGCACGAGGAACACGAGCAGCACGGCGAGCGGGAACACGACCGCCGCGGCGCCGCTCTGCGTGGCCTGCTGGTAGCTCAGGTCGCTCCACGCGATGCCCATGCCACCCGGCAAGGCCTTGCCGGCCAGCGCGGTGACGGCCGCGAGCGCCTCGCCCGACGACAGCACGCGCGGATCGGCCTCGCCGAGCAGGTCGGCGGCCGGGTAGCCGTTGAAGCGGATCACCGGGTCGGGGCCGTAGGTCTGGCGGATGTCGACCATCGAACCGACCGGCACCATCTCGCCCGCGGCGTTGCGCGTGCGCAGGTTGGCGATGTCAGAGACCTCGTCGCGGAACGGACCGTCGGCCTGCGCGATGACCTGCCAGGTGCGGCCGAACATGTTGAAGTCGTTGACGTAGGCCGAGCCGAGGTAGGTCTGCAGCGTGTCGAACAGCTCGGTGAGCGGCACGCCCTGCGCCTTGGCCTTGGCGCGGTCGACGACCGCGTCGAGCTGCGGCACGTTGGCCTGGTAGCTCGAGATCGGGAAGCCGAGGCCCGGCGTCTGCGCGGCAGCGCCCTGGAACATCTGCACCGCGGCCTGCAGCTCGCCGTAGCCCAGGCGCGTGCGGTCCTGCACGAACAGCGACCAGCCCGAGCCGTTGCCGAGGCCCTGGATCGGCGGCGGCATGAACGCGAACGTGAAGCCTTCCTGGATCGTCGAGAACTTCGCGTTGAGCTCGGCCGTGATGTCGGCCGCGCTGCGCGATCGCGTCGCGAAAGGATCGAGCGTGAAGAACACGACGCCGTTGTTGGGCGTGTTGGTGAACTGCAGCGGGTTGAGGCCCGGGAACGCGATCTCGCTGGCGACACCGTCCACTTCGCCCGCGAGCGCGGCCATCTTCTTGAGCACCGCATCGGTGCGCTCGATCGAGGCGCCCTCGGGCATCTTTACGCCGGCGATCACGTAGAGCTTGTCCTGCACCGGGATGAAGCCGGCCGGCACGAGGTTGAACATGAACACCGCGCCCGCGAGCAGGCCGGCGTAGATCGCGAACACGAAGCCGCGGCGGCCGAGCGAACGCGACACCGTGCGCTCGTAACCGGCCGAGCTGCGGTTGAAGAAGCCGTTGAACGGACGGAACACCCAGCCGAACAGGCGATCGATGATGCGCGACGCGCGGTCGCGTGGCGCGCCGTGCGCCTTGAGCAGCTTGGCCGCGAGCGCCGGCGACAGCGTCAGCGAGTTGATCGCCGAGATCACGGTCGAGATCGCGATCGTCACCGCGAACTGCTTGTAGAACTGGCCCGTCACGCCCGTCAGGAACGCCATCGGCACGAACACCGCGCACAGCACCAGCGCGATCGCGATGATCGGCCCCGACACTTCGCGCATCGCGAGGTGGGCGGCCTCGAGCGGTGTCGCGCCGAGCTCGATGTGGCGTTCGACGTTCTCGACGACCACGATCGCGTCGTCGACGACGATGCCGATCGCGAGCACGAGGCCGAACAGGGTCAGCGTGTTGATCGAGTAGCCGAGCAGGTAAAGCACGGCGAACGTGCCGACCACCGACACCGGCACGGCCAGCAGCGGGATGATCGACGCGCGCCAGGTCTGCAGGAACAGGATCACCACGAGCACGACGAGCAGGGTCGCCTCGAGCAGCGTCGTGACGACCGACTTGATCGAGTCGCGCACGAAGATCGTGGTGTCGTAGATCGACTGGATCTGCACGCCGGGCGGCAGCGACGGGCGCAGCTCTTCCATCTTGGCGACGACGCCGTCGCGGATGTCGAGCGCGTTCGCGCCGGGCGCCTGGAAGATGCCGATCGCGGCGGCGTTCTTGCCGTCAAGGCGTGCGCGCAGCGTGTAGTCGCCGGCGGCGAGCTCGATGCGTGCGACGTCGGCGAGGCGCACGATCTCGCCGTCCGCACCGGCCTTGAGCACGATGTCGCCGAACTCCTGCACGGTCTCGAGGCGGCCCTTGGCGTTGATCGGCAGCAGGAAGTCGCTCTTGTTCGGCATCGGCTCGGCGCCGAGCTGACCGGCCGAGACCTGCACGTTCTGCTCGCGCACGGCGCGCAGCACGTCGCCGGCGGTCATGCCGCGCGCGGCGACCTTGTCCGGATCCAGCCACAGGCGCATCGCGTAATCGCCGCCGCCGAACAGCTGCGCGTCGCCGACGCCCGGGATCTTGGCGAGCTCGTCCTTGACGTGCAGGCGCATGTAGTTGCGCAGGTACAGCGAGTCGTAGCGGCCGTCGCTCGAGGTCAGGTGCACGACCATGAGGAACACCGGCGACTGCTTCTGCGTGGTCACGCCCTGGCGGCGCACGTCCTCGGGCAGGCGCGCCTGCGCCTGGGCGACGCGGTTCTGCACGCGCACGGCCGCGTCGTCGGCGTCGGTGCCTGGCTTGAACGTCACGGTGAGCTGCAGCACGCCGTCGGAGCCGGCGACGGACTTGATGTACATCATGTCCTCGACGCCGTTGATCGCCTCCTCGAGCGGCGTCGCCACGGTCTCGGCGATCACCTTGGGGTTGGCGCCCGGGTACACCGTGCGCACGACGACCGAGGGCGGCACGACCTCGGGGTATTCGCCGATCGGCAGCAGCGGCAGGGCGATGAGGCCAGCCGCGAAGATCAGGATCGACAGGACCGCCGCGAAGATCGGGCGGTCGACGAAGAAGCGTGAGAAGTCCATGTCAGCGCGCACCCACCTGGGCGATGCCCTGGCCGGGCTCGTCCATCGGCACCGTCGTCGGCGCCACGGGCATGCCCGGCATGAACACCTTCTGCAGGCCGTTGACGAGGATCACGTCACCCTCGGCGAGACCTTCGTTGACCACGCGCAAGCCGTCGATGACCGCGCCGAGGCGCACGTCGCGGCGCTGCGCGGTGTTGTCGGCGCCGAGCACGAACACGTATCGACGGTCCTGGTCGGTCAGCACGGCGCGGTCGTTGACGAGCACGGCGCGGAACGCGTCGCCGCCGGCCAGCTGCACGCGTGCGTACAGGCCCGGCGTGAAACGGCGCTCGGGGTTGGCGACGCGGGCACGCGCGCGGATCGTGCCGGCGCTGCGGTCGATCTCGTTGTCGAGGAAGCTCAGCTCGGCCACGTGCGGATAGCCGCCGTCGTCGGCGAGACCGAAACGGATCGGCGTGCGCGCCTGGCCGTCGATCGCGCGCTCACCGGCGCGCGCCTGCTGCTGGTAGCGCAGGAAGGTCTGCTCGTCGCCCTCGAACGTCACGTAGACCGGATCGAGCGAGACCAGCGTGGCGAGCACGGTCGCAGTGGCACCGCCGCCGACGAGGTTGCCCGGCGTGACCAGCGCCTTGCCGACGCGGCCATCGATCGGTGCGGTGACACGCGTGAAGCCGAGGTCGAGGCGGGCCTGTTCGGCGGCGGCCTGCGCGGCGCGCACGTCGGCCTGGGCCTGGGCGGCCTCGGCTTCGCGCGTCTCGAGGTCGGTGCGGGCGATCGCGTTGGAAGTCATGAGGCGCTGCGCGCGCTCGTACTGGCTGCGCGCGAGGGCGAGGCGCGCCTTGGCGCGTTCGACATCGGCCAGCGCACGCTCGTGGGCGGCGCGGTACTCGCGGGCGTCGATCTCGAACAGCACGTCGCCCTTGCGCACCTCGGCGCCCTCGGCGAACAGCACGCGCTCGAGGTAGCCGGCGACGCGCGGGCGGATCTCGACGCGGTCGACCGCCTCGATGCGGCCCGTGAACGCATCCCACGGCGTCACGTCCTTGGTGACGACGGCGGCCACGCTGACCGCGGGCGGCGGCGGCTGGGCCGGGGCTTCGGACCCGTCCGCACCGGCACAGGCGGCGAGGGCGAGCGACAACGCGAGGATCGACACGCGCATCGCGGCGCGCGGCAGGCTGAGGGCAGGCATGGGTGGCTCCCGAAGAGGATGGTGCGTCGCCACACAAGCTGGGAGCGCCGGTCGCCCGACAACAGCCGTTCAGAATGGGATTGATTATCCCGGAGGCGGTCCAATGTCGAGAATCCGATCCGGCAGAATCCTTCCCATGAACCACGATCTCAACGACACGCTGATCTTCGTCAAAGTGGTGGAGACCGGCGGCTTCATCAACGCCGCGCGCGCCCTCGGCGTGCCCAAGACCACCGTCAGCCGCAAGGTGCTCGCGCTCGAGCAGCGCCTCGGCGCGCGCCTGCTCAAGCGCACTACGCGGCGCATCGGCCTGACCGAGGCCGGCTCGGCCTATTACGAACGCTGCCGCGGCATCGTCGGCGCACTCAGCGAGGCCGAGGCCGTGGTCAGCGAGCTGCACGCCGCGCCGCGCGGCTGGCTGCGCATCAACCTGCCGTATTCGATGGCGCTCGACAGCATCGGGCCGATGCTCGACGGTTTCCTCGCGCGCTACCCGGACGTGCGCGTCGAGCTCGTCGCCAGCGACGAACCGCTCGACCTGGTCGCCTCCGAGATCGACCTCGCCCTGCGCATCGGCGCACTGCCCGACTCCACGCAGTCGGCGCGCCAGCTGTGCAAGTCGGGCTCGCACGTCTACGCGAGCCTCGACTACATCCGCCGCCACGGCGCCCCATCCTCGCCGGACGACCTGCGCCACCACCGCGTACTCGCGCTGACCACGCAGCGCCAGGGCAGCCGTTTCGGCTGGCACCTGCGCCCGGCCGATGCGAAAGGCGTCAACGGTTTCCGCGAGTACGCGGTCGACGCGGTGCTCGTGAGCAGCGATGCCGAGACGCTGGTCGCACCGCTGGTCGCCGGCGCCGGCCTCGCGATGTTGCCGGACGGCTATGTCGACGATCCGATCGCCGAAGGCCGCGTGCAACGCGTGCTGCGCGACTGGGCCGGCCCGGTCACCGAGTTCAACGTGGTGTTCCCGCCGGGCCGCACGCCACCGCCGAAGGCGCGTGCGTTCGTCGACTACCTCGTCGAGGAGCTGCGCCGCAATCCCTGCGTCGAAGTCTGCGCGCGCGCCGGCATGCCCAAGCCCGAGGACGAGGTGCGCCGCATCGCCCCCGAGGCGTCGTTCGCGGCGTACTGATCGAAGCATCCGCGCGGCTCGTCGTCCCGCGGCGTCGGTGCGACGGCCGCGACGCGCCGCCCGCTAGACTGCCTCGACTCCACGCTACGAGGGATCCGGCATGGCGAGGCACCGCAGGCGACGCTGGCTCGCGATCCCCAGGGTGTTCGTGCTCGCCGGCCTCGCCGTCGTGTTCGCATGGCCCGCGTTCGAGACGCTGCGCGCCTGGCGTGATCCCGCCCTCGGTGGACCCGAGCCTGCCTCGCAGGCATGGCGCTGGCATCGCGCGCTGACACCGGTGTACGCCGACTGGGCCGTCGAACGCCGCGTGTCGCGTGCGGCGACGATGCTCGGCCTCGACGACATTTCCGGCACCGAGTGGCCGCTGTTCGGCAGCGTCTACTACCTGCGTGCGACCGAAAACCTCGACCGCGCCTGGCAGCGTGCGCCACGCGGCGAACGTCCCGCCGACTACGCGCGTGCCGCGATCGACGCCGCCGCCGACCTGCTCGCCGATCCGCACCAGGCGGCATGGGTAAAGCTGCACTGGGGCGAGGACCACCTGCATCGCGAGAACGTGTTCTACCGCATGCTCCTCATCGACGGCCTCGCCACGCAGGCGCGCCTGCTCGGCCGCACGCCGCACGAGGCCTTGCTGCGCGATCAGGTCGAGAGCCTCGCCGCGGAACTCGATGCGGCACCGAGCGGCCTGCTCGCCGACTACCCGCGCCAGACGTTCCCGGCCGATGTCGCCGCCGCATGGCATGCGATCCGTCGCGCCGATGCGGTACTCGGCAGCGACCACCGGGCCATGGCCGACCGCGCGTTGCGCGGCTTCACCGGCGCGATGGCGCCGACCGGCGACCTGCCGCCGTACGCGTGGTTCGGCGATCCGCCCGAACCGACCGCGGTGCGCGGCAGCGCGAGCGCATGGCTGCTGCACCACGCACCGTTCCTGTGGCCGGAACAGGCCCGCACGTGGTTCGGCGCGCACACGCACGGCTACTGGCAGCACGGTCGCTGGCTCGCCGGCTACCGCGAATTCCTGCGCGGGCAAGGCGACGCCTTATACGCCGACGTCGACTCCGGCCCTGTGCTCGACGGCCTCGGCACCTCGGCGACCGCGTTCGGCCTCGGCGCCGCACGGAGCATGGGCGCGCACGGCGAGGCACGCACACTCGGCCTGCTCGCGGTCGCGCTGTCCTGGCCGCTGCCGAACGGCCGCCTGCTCGGCCCGCGCCTCATGTCGGATCTTTCCGATGCGCCACTGCTCGGCGAGGCCGCGATGCTCTACAACCTGAGCCAGCCTGCGGCCGAAGACACGCGGTCCGTCGAAGGCGCGGTCGACGCTCGCATGCCGTGGATCGTGCCGACGATCGCCGTCCTGCAATCCTTGCTCGCGCTTGTGTGCCTCGCGGCCGTCATGCGGATCGTGCGAAGGCGTCCGGGAGACTGAGCGTCGCGGATACGCGCCGTGCGCATCAACCGCGCGGCCGAGCTCCCGCATGCTGCACGCCCACGCAGAGCAGGCAGGTGATCAGCAGCACGCTGTACTCGACGCCGTTGCGGCCGAGGCCGACCACGAACCAGCCCGCCGGCGCGTGCACCAGCACGATGCCCATCGCATAGATCGCGGCGTAGACGAGCGTCAGCGGCAGCACGAGAAACCGCCCCCACGCGAGCAGCAGCGTGCCGAGGATCTCGAAGGCCGTGATGCCGATCGCGATCGCCATGCCGAACGGAAAACCGAGGCCATTGAGCCAGGTGCCGAACGGCGTCACCGCGTCGGACCACCAGCGCGCCCAGCCGTGCGCGGCGATGAGGCCGGCCAGCACGAGGCGCAGCAGCGTCCATCCCCATGCACTGCGCTGCGCGGCATCGAATCGCGGAAGCCTTGTCGCCATGTCCATGTTCCCCGAGGACGGAAACTGCATCATGCACGGGATCCATGCATGGGGTCAGGTTCATGTTCCCCGCGAGCCGTGCCGGCGCCGACATGCTCGCCGGAACATGAAGCCGACCCCACTCGTTCCCGTCACGCTCCGGAGGTCATCGCGCCACATCGTCGGCAATACGCAGCAGGTCCTCGACCTGCATGAACGTCATGTCCGGCCCGAGTGCCGCCATCGATGCAATCGTGGCGTAACCCCAGGCGACCGCGCCGAACGCGACGCCGGCCTTGTGCGAACACTCGAGATCGGACGACTGGTCGCCGATGCTGATCGCCTCGTGCGCGGCGACGCCGGCGGTGCGCAGGACCTTCGCGATGCGTGCCGTCTTGCCGAACATCGACATGCCGCATTCGAAGTGGAGGACGCGCGCCGCGCTCGGCCCGAGCACGGCCTCGACGTTGTCGCGCGCGTTCGACGACACGACCGCGATCGCCACACCACGCCGGTCGAGCTCCGCGAGCACCTCGGCGATGCCGTCGAACAGACGGATCGACGCACGTCCCGCGCGCATCGCAGCGATGAAGTCCTTCGCGACGATCGGCAGCTTCCACGTCGGCATGCCGACGTTCGCCATGATCTCGCGCGGTCCCATGCCACGCAGCCTCGCCACGTCGTCGACGCCGACCGAACGAAAGCCGTGCCGCGCCGCGAGCCCATTGAAGGTCGCGACGAAGAACGGAAACGAGTCGGCGAGCGTGCCGTCGAAGTCGAAAAGGGCGAGTCGGTAGGGCATGTGCGGAAGGGTGCCTGAGGAGCGTCGCCGCCCGGAGTGGTCACGAATCCTGACGAGGCCGGCACGGGAGCCCGTCAGCGTCTCCGGGCCGGTCGCCGACCTCGGGCGTCCGGGTACCGCCATCGGGCCTGGCGGTCGACGTCGAACTTCAGATGGTTTACTCCGCCTCAGTTCTCGTCCCAGTAACGCTGCGCCTTCGCGCGGTCCCAGGGAGCGAGCACCGCACGTTCGATCTCGACGGCCTCGAGCACCGGAAACGCCCTGCGGAACAGCGCGACGTCGTGCTCGTACGCGTCGCTGATCACGATGTCGAACGTTCCCGTCGACGCGCCGGCAATGGCCTGGTCGATCAGCGGGATCACGTCCCCGGCACGGAACTCGCCATCCCGGCGTTCGCGGACGACGGCCTCGGCCGAGCCGAGATAATGGACGCCACGATCGAAACGCGGCACCTCCGCGTGCATCGGGACGAAGTAGTAGCCGTGGATCGGGAAGGCGCTGCCCTGGGCGAAGAAGCCGCGCAGACCGACCGGGACCTGCTCGCCCGTGAAGCGGACGAGGTACGTCGTCTTGCCGCCTTCTTCGACCGGTTTGACGATGCCCTTCGGATCCATGCGCAGCACGAAGGACTCCGGCTTGGCACGGCCGTCTTCCCTCGTGAGGATGACGTTGAGGACACGTGGCTGCCAGCGCGGCTTGTGGTCGTTGCGCAGCACGACGGACATCAGGTACAGCGGCTTGGCCTGGTCCACCGCGGGTGTCTTGTCGGCCAGCGGCATGTACGGAAAGCTCGCACAGCCGCCGAGCAGGAGCAGGGCGAGAGCGATAACGGGCAGCAACGGTCGGCGCATCGTGGAGTCCTTGGTCGTCGTGGGTTCGGCGAAGGAGACGTGGTGTCCTCGACGCGCGCGCACGGCGGGCCGCGCCTCCGCGCAGCCACCTCACGACGACCGGATCAGGATGCCGAAATGCCTCGCCCCCACGAGGCATGCCGGTGGGCTCCGCGCGTGTCTCCCCTGTCCGCGGTACCCGTCCGCGATGGTGCCTCTTCGGAATGCGCGGCGCCAGTCGTTCGTGTGGATGGACGATCGACGCGCGCAGGCGTTCGCTCGGGTCGGCGCGGATGACCCGCGGGCGAAGCGCTCATTCGGCCACGAGCGTCATCGTGACCTGCACATCATCTCGTCGCACCGTCAGGGTCACGCGCTGGCCACGATCGAGGCCGCCGAGCGTGGAGAAGAAGTTGCGCGCCGAGCTGCCCGCGAGCGGCTTGTCTTCGAGGGCCTCGAGCACGTCGCCGACCTGCATGCCCGCACGCTGCGCCGGCGAATCCGGCGCCACGTCGACCACGGCGACACGCTTGAGCGAGGCGTCGAGGGTCGTGCGATCGGCCTTGAAATCGACGGTGAAGCCGAGCTTGCCGCCGCCTGCATGCGCGAACGAGCACAAGGTCGATGCGAGGATGAAGGCGAGGGTCGCGAGACGCATCATGGTCGGTGCCCGGGTCGGCAGGTCGTCATCGTCGCGCGAAGCGTCGCCCGGAACCGCGGTGGCCGTCGCCGTTCGCGGTGGAGGTCCAACGTCAACGCACCTTCTTGAGCACGACACCGTCGACGGTCATCGTCCACGCGCCGTCGACCTGTCGCGGTGGCACGTTCACGACGAAGCGCGTCTCGACATTCATGACGCCGACGATGAAGTCGTCGCCCTCGTAGGCCTTGATCGGTGCATCGATCGACGTGCGGCCGCCGTTGCGCTGGCGCCGGTAGACGACGCGCCCTTCCTGCAGGATCGCGAGCTGCATGCCGTCGCCGCGCCATTCGCCGACGTAGTCACGCTTCTCGCGCGGCACCGGCTGCGCGCACGCGGCGAGCACGAGGATCGCGACCAGTGCGAGCATGCGCCACGCGCCGTGGAAGCCTCGCACAATGCACCGTCCTGCCAGACCACGCACGGTCGCCGTGACGACAGCGGGATTCGCGGCATCTTCATCATCACGCATCGAACGCATGCGCGCGGTCATCGCGCACCTCGCGATGTCGACGCGATCGCCCACATGCGCGCCGTCGGCCGGATGTCCTCGTCGTAGCCACCGGTCACGAGCGCACCGCCACCGGGCAGCGCCGTCACCACACTGAAGGCACGACGGGCACGAAGGCCGGCGTGCCGGGTGTCCAGCGCTCGACGTCGTTCGCGTCGCCGGCGATGAGCACGTCGCCGTTCGCGAGCACGGCCGCTGCGCCCGCGATCTTGTAACGCGCATCGTGCAGCGCGGGCCCGGGCGTGAACACGCCGCGTTGCGGATCGTAAATCTCCGTCGTCGCGAGGCGACGGCGGTCGTCACCGTCGGACGATCCGGCCAGCACGAGCACGCGGCCATCGTGCAGGCGCAGCGCGGCGAGCTTGGCCCGCGCTTCGCGCAGCGATCCGGTCGGCACGAACCGGCGTGTCGCCGGGTCGTAGCGCTCGGCCGATGCGGTCGCCTCGCCGCGTCCGACCAGTCCGCCGACGACGAGCACGCTGCCGTCGGCCAGCGTCACCGCAGCGTGGTGCGCGCGCGCGACCTGCATGTCGGCAACGGCCTGCATCGTGCGCGTCGACGGATCGAAGGCCTCGACCACCGCAGTCGGCCGGTTCGTCGCGATCGCACCGCCCGTCACGAGCACGCGGCCATCGGCGAGGGTCGCCGCGGCGGCGTCCATGCGCGGCATCGCCATCGACGCGACACGCGTGAAACCTCGCGTCGACGCGTCGTAGACCTCGACGCTGGCCGTGGTCGCACTGCCGGTCCAGCCGCCCGCGACGACCACGTCGCCGTCCGGAAGCGCTGCGGCCACGTGCGACACGCGCGCCTGATGCATCGCGCCGACCTTGCCGCGGGCTGTACCCGTCGCATCGAGCCGCTCGGCCGAGGCCTGGATCGATTCGCAGCTCGTCGCCGCGCAGCCACCCGTCACGAGGATATGGCCATCGGGCAACGGCGTCGCCTGGTGGCCGGCGCGCGCCACGTGCATCGCACCGACCTCGCGCACGACGAGTTCGGGCGATGGCGCGGCCTGCGCACCGGCGGCACACGAGGCGAGGGCGGCGAACAGCAGGCGGCGTGTCATGTCGGCATCCTTGCTCTGGGGTTGCGCCGACTCTACTCCTTGCGTGGCGCACGCAGCAGTGCGGTGGTCCCTCGATCCCGCCCGCTGCGCGGCACGGAACGTCACTCAGCCCACGAGTCGCGACACGAGGTAGCTCTCGCCGCCCGGGGCGACGATGCGCACGGGCGCTGCATCGGCGCGCACGAGCACGCCCTCCAGCGACACCGGCGTCGCGGCGAGCTCGATCGTCGTCGCGGGCAGGCCGCGCACGTCGATCGCGGCGCGCTTGTGCGGCTCCTCGACGATCCGCTTGTTCGCGATGTCGACGCGCCCCGCCATGAGCAGACGCATATCGCGGATCAGATGGGCCGCGAGCACGTCGTCGGCGATCGCCTCGCCCTCGATGTCGAGACGGAAGTCCTGCGCGGACAGCTGGCCGCCGTTGGTGAAGTAGACGACGAAGTCGAAGACGACGCGGCGGTCGGTCATGACCGGGTGCCGCTGTGGACAGGCGACCGATGGGTCGTATGCATCACGGCGGCGGTGGAGTCGCGGCATGATGCACACGCCCATCGTGCACGACGATCGGCACGAAGTAGGCGTAGGCCAAAACAATCGGCACCGTTGCCAGCGTACCGCCGACCATGAACGCTGACAGGAAGATTCCGGCCGTCGTCGAGCCGACCATCGCCGCCGCGTGGAATGCCCCGAGTACGAACGCGATCGTCCCGAGCACGAAGACGAGCGTGGCGCACCAGGGTGCAACACCCACGCCCTGCGCGCAGTGCAGGCAGCGCCTGCGCTTCACCGGACCCGTGGCGATCTTGGTCCAGACGTTCATGCAGGCGTTCCCGCAGTGCGGACAGCGGAGCATGCGTGGAACCGGCGATGCCGCGCCGCTCACCCCCACGCTCCGAGACGCGCAATCGGCGAGTACGCGGCCCACACGGCGAACAGGAACACCGCGAACGACAACGGCAAACCCGTGACCAGCGTCGCGCGCCCGCGTTCCTCGCGCTTCGGCCACAGGAACCACGCCAGCAGGCAGGCGAACGGCAGCAGTGCGATCGCGACGTGACCGCGCAGCAGGAGCGTCGTCTGCCAGGGCAGCGGCATATCGAACCCACGGTAGACGTCGGCGAACTGCGGCACCCCGAGGAGCACGATCATCGCGACGATCAGCGGTGCGAGCAGGCCGATCCGCAGGTAGCCTCGCTCGCTCATGCGCCGACTCCCGGTGACGTGGATACGATTCGACACCCCTCCTCGAAACCTCGAGCGTCAATTCCGTTCCGATGCATGACGGCATGCCCTTCCTGCGTCGCGATCACATGGAACTCCCTTTGTCATGGCGTCCAAGGCTCGCATCGTCGGAGGGCTGCGGACGTGATGCAAGCACGGCCCCACAGCGATCACGCGATGGTGGTGCCATGCGCATCGTGGCGCGTCAGAGCGTCAGGCCCATGATGTCGTCGTCGTAGAACCGATGGCCGACGTTGAACGTGCGCGTGCCGACCTTGCGGAAGCCCATGCGTGCGTAGAAGCCGATTGCGGCCTCGTTGCGTGCGTAGACGCCGAGCAGCACACGTCGAGCAGCACGTTCGCGCGCCGCGTCGATCGCCTGTTGCGCCATGCGTTTGCCGAGGCCACCACCGTGGAACCGACTCAGCAGGTAGATGCGCTTGATCTCGAGGTCGCCTTCGGCGAGGTCGTCCAGCGGCAGCTGCGCAGGCGCGAGCACGATGAAGCCGACAGGCGCACCGTGCGGTGCTTCGGCGAGCCAGAGCCGGCAGTCGTCGCGTGCGAGCCAGTCGCGGTAGGTCTCCACCGCGTGCGAGCGCGCGCAATGCGCGACGATGTCGGCGCCGTCGAGGATGCCCGCGAAGGTCTCGAGGAACGTCGCGCGGCCGACGAGCGCGAGCGCTTCCTCGTCACCGGGAACGCAGGGTCTGATCGAGATCTCGTGATGCACCATCGTCATGCCTCGTCAGCTCGCGTGAGGACGACCTCGGACACGCCCGCATCGCCATCGGTTCCCGAAGCCGCAGGCCATGGACGGCGCCGTCACGGCGAAGGCGCGGCATCACCTTGGTACCAGGCTTCGAGGCCACCGCCGTCGAACGTCGTGCAGCTCGCGCGTGTCTGGTTGTCGCCATCGAACCTCAGGAAGCACGACATCCCGGCCGGTGTCGGCGCCGTCGCGTAACGCACGGTCAGCACCTGGAAGCGGTCCGGACTGCAGCGCTCGAGCCAGGCCTCGCCCTCGACACGGCGGCCGCCGATCATGCGCACGAGCACGAAGGCGTCGGCGCCGGTCTCGATCGCGAGTGTCCCGGCGTAGGGCTGGTGCGTGGTCGCGTGGCGACCGATCACCGTGTAGTGGCCGGTCAGTCCGGGCGGCTCGTCGGGGTCGAACGCGAGACGCGTGCAGTACGGCTCGGCACGCGCAGTCGTGCCAGCGACGCACGCCAGTCCGAGGCATGCGGCACGCCATCGCCTCGCAAGCGTGACGCGATCCACCGCACCTACCGATGCATGCGCGCGACGCGGCGGGCTTCTCATGGCTCATGCACCTCGATCGAGGCTCGGCCCGAGGCGGCCTCGAAGAACAGGTTGATGCCTTGCACACCGCTGGAACCGCTCGGCAACGCCTGCCGCCCGATCGAACCCGGCGGTGCATTCACCTCGCGGAATGCGTGGCCGGCGAGCAACCGCTGCACGTCATCCGGCGTCGTGCGCAGCTTGCATTCCGTCACCGGCAGCCCATCCGGGTTGTCCTGCGCGCGGCAGGTCTCGACGATCGTCGTCCCGGGCAACGTACCGATGCCCAGCCGCGTCGCCACGTAGTCACGATCGCGCTTGGCGGCGTAGCCGTTCCATCCGATGCCGGCCGCCGCGACCAGCGCAGCGATCACGATCACGCGGGCCTTCATGGCATCACCGTCGGAAGCATGGGGGCAGGTTCATTGTGTGGTGCCAGCGACGTCATCGGGCGAACTCTCAAGAACAGTGAGCCTGACCCCATGCCACGGAGCCCATGCGGTTGACCTCAGGCCGCGTGATGCCAAGCCAGGCCCGAAGGCAACGAGGCCGGACCGTACACCAGATGCAGCACCCTGCGCAGGCTCGTACCCAGCGCCTTCGACGAAGCGTGGAGCAGGAGCGGGCGCATGACCAGCGCCGAACCTCGCGGAGCCACGCACGCGCGCTCGCCGAGCTGCTCGCGTACCTCCCGCGCCTGATCCGCATCGAGGCGGCCACGACAGTGTGAACCCGGGACGACACGAAGCGGCCCGTCGATGTCGGTGCAGGCATCGACGTGCACGCGCACGACGACGAGCTGCTCGAGCACCTCGACCGGCGGCTGCACGTACGTCGCGCCCTCCTTGATCGACCACCCCGACAGCGCGCCATCCTCGACGCGCTCGCGTACCGGGATACCGAGATCCTGGTGCCACGCGACCAGCCAGTTGGTGTCGACCGATTTCTCGAAACGGATGCCCTGCACGGCGACGTGATCCGCGGGAACGAGCGCCGCCAGCGCGGTGTGCATGCGCAGGGTACGAGCCAACGTCGAGAACCGCTCGTGTCGCAGCAGGTCGCGGAGGCCCGGTGTGCCGGAGCGCGCGAGTTCATCGCCGAGGCGATCGCGGGCCGTGGCATCGAGAACATCCGGCACGAGCACGACGCCGTCGCGCTCGAAGTCTCTCGCGTACCCGGACATCGTCATGATCGCTACAGCCCGTCCTCTCGTGCGGATCGCCACGCCGTGTAATTCTCGTCCAGGACAGCGCGTGTCTGCTCGTCGACGAAGACATCCATGCCACCGCCGTAAGGGCAGAAGACGTTGCCACTGAGCGGCGATGCCGCGCACACCGGGGCATCCTCATCCTGGACGGCAACGCGGCGGACAATGCCGTCGAAAGCCTCGAAGGGCCAGGTCTCGACATCCGCGGTGACCCGGTACAGCGTGTCCTGCTCGCGCGGCATCGCGTCGGGATCGGCCCGCAGCACGACATACGGCGGATCCGCATCGAACGTCCAACCCGGCAAGGCATCGGTATCCGACTGCCAACCCGACCGGTAGATCACGACGTCCTCGCCGAGCAGGAACGCATCCTTCGCAACCGCAACGGCGCGACGGACGACCTCCTGCATCTCACCCTCGTCGCGCGGGTACTGTCGGGAATCCGGCAACGAGTGGAAGCGTATCCAGCGGGCCGGATCGTGCCGACGGAGGACGTACCCGACCGGTGCGAGGTCACCGTGCTTCATCGTCCACCACGTAAGCCCCTGCGTCATCTGCGTGCGCTCCTCGACGATCCGCATGTCGACATCCGGCCCCGAGCCCCAGGTGTGCGCTGCGCGACCACGCGCATGTGCGGTGAGGAACTCCCTCGCCAGACCTTGCGCCTCGCGCGGCTCCGACGCCCTTCGGCAACCGTCCTGCGACCAGAGTTCGTGGCAGACCTGCCAGCGCTCCGCGAGCGCGAGCCATCGCCAGACGAGGATGTGCTCGTGGAACGCATCCCAGTGTGACGCGAGCTCACGCTGACGCGCCGGCTGCTCGTCTGCCGGGAAGGCGAGGTACGCCGACAGGATCGCGCCCCAGACCGTGCTCGGCACGACGAGCGAACCCGCCGCCACGATCGCCGAGAGCAGCACGCCTGCGCCGCCGAGGATCATCGCAGCCAGCATGCGACCGTGCATCGTCAGGAAGAACGCCGTGACAAACGCCAGCACGGCGATCACGGCGCTGGCGAGCGTCCAGCCCTTCAGGAGCAGCGTGACGTCCGCAGCGATGCTCGTCAGCAGGCTCATGCCCGGTCATCGTCCCTGATGCATCGCGTACGGCATGGTCGTTCCCCTCGAACACGCTCACCACAGCGCGGTCCTGTACTTTTCGAGACGTGCGGTGACCGCGGCATCGACGCCCGACATCCACACGCCATTCAAGAGTCGCCGGAACGCCGGGTCCCGTCGTGCGAGGACATCGATCGCCTCGACCATCGCGGGTCCGTGCGCCACGAGCAGATTCTCGAGCGGGCTCGCGGCGAGCACCTGGAAACGCGTGTCGGCCGGATCGGTGGGGATCAGGGTCAGCACCACGAGGATCGCCTCGAGGCACAGCGTCGGATGCTCCTCTGGCACATCGGAGTCGAGATCGGGCGCATCGCTGTCCTCCTGGAGCGCGACCGGTGTCGACCACTTTTCGACCCAGCGGGTCGCGATGGCGTGGGCCGTGTTCTCGTCCATGCATGACCTCTCTTCGGTACTGAACGGTGGCAGCAGCGCGACACCTCAATCGCCTGCCACGAAGAACGTCGCCCGCCAGCTGCCGCCGTGCCGGACGAAGCGGATGCGATGGTCGATCGGGCTGCGCACGAAGCGGCGGTCGACGTAGCCGACGCGATCTTCTGAGAGCTTGACCGCCGTCCAGCCCTCCGGGGCTTCGGTCGGTGCGGTCTCGAGGATCGCGAAGTCGAGCGTGTCGAGGATCGCGCCTTCGGTGTCGGGGCGCTCGCGGACGCGCACGCCGGTGCCGATCACGGCCACGTGGTCGAACACGTCCTTGTCCGCCGGCCATCGCGTGAACACGTACGGCGCCGTGAAGCTTCCGTCGGCGTCGAACGTGCCACCGAGCGCGAGCACCGTCGCGAGCGTCTCCCACAGCGCCGAGTCCGTGGCCTCGGGCGTCCACACTCGCCTGAAGCCTTCGGCGCCGCTGTCGCCGCCGAACGAGAGCACCACGTCCTTGTCGAGCACTGCCATCACGGCCGCGGTGTCGCGCCTCGCCACCGCAGCCTGCAGCCGCGCGCGGAACGCGAAGAACCCGGGCACCGACGCCGCTTCGTCGACCGGCACGAGCCTGTCCCTCGACCAGCCCGGGAGAGGGCAGGAGAGGACGGCGACGGCGATGCATGCCAGCCAACCGGCACGCGAATCGGCAGCTCGCGCGCTCATGCGGGCACCCCGAGCATCGCCAGCACCTCGCGTACCTCGACCAGCTGCGTGGCGTCTCCGGGACTGGGCTTCTGCAGCCTCGCGTGCGGCTCCCTCTCGTGCACGATGCGGCCGTCGCGCGTGATGTACTCGGGCAGCGCGAACAGCCTTTCGGCCTCGCGAAGCCAGCGCGCGGCATCCGCCGTGCGACCGGCCTTGAGCAGCAGATAACCGTAGGTCGCCGAGCGGAAGGCCTCGCCGCCCGAGGTACCGTGCGATCCGATGCGCGCCTCCTCGATCGGGTTCACGCGCAGGTACTCCGCCGCGATCGCATCCCAGCTGCCGAGTGCATCGAACCACGGGCGCGCGATCGCGCGGTGCTGCGTCAGCACACGCGCGGCGCTGTCCTCGACCTCGCGCTTCGTCGCGCGATCGAAGCCGCCCGTGTCGTCGACATCGCGCAGGCGGAAACCCAGCAACATGCCGCAATCGGTGATCTTCTCCGGCGTGGCCACCGGACAGAGATCGGGCACGGCGATGCCGACATTGACGTAGAAGAACTCGACGCCCGAGCTGGCCTGCAGGCCGAACACCTCGTGCCACCCACCCGTCATGCGCGAGTAGCTGATGCCCGAATGCTGCTCGTAGCCGAGCTCGCGTGCCATATCGCGGAAGCAGCGCTTCGCGACGGCACTGAAGCTCGAGTAGTCGAAGGTGGCCATGGTGTGTCCTTTCGTTTCAGGCCTGCTACGCGAACCCCACGCGAGGCCGGGCTCTCACGACCGCGAACAGCCGTCCGGCTTCACGATCCGCTCCTCGGACGGCGGGTACTTCACCACGAGATGCGGCGGACGGATCGGTCGCTCGACGAGGTTGCCGTCACAGTTCGGGCATCGCCTTGCGAGCACGCCGTCTGCGCAGTCCCGGCAGAACGTGCATTCGAACGAACAGATCGCCGCGTCGGCCTCCGGCGGCACGTCCTTGCCGCAGCATTCGCAGTTCGGGCGCAACGCGAGCATGACGTGGCTCCGGTGCAGGGAACGATGGTGAAGCGGGTGGTGGCGAAGGCGATACCCGGCGAATGTCCCTAGGCCGCGGCACGGGCTTGCATCACCATCATCGACAAGCCCACGAGCGACCCCATGTAGATCACGAACAGCACGAGAAGGCTGTCCGCGAGCATCGACAGCCGGGCGTCGCCGAGCGAACGGTGCCGGCGCAGGAAGACGAAGAACAGGAACTGCTTGCCGGCCTCGACGGAGCCCTGCAGCAGGCGACCGAGCGAAGGTCTCCCCATCGCGTCGTACGCGCGGCGATGACGCGACGCGAGCCGGTCGAACAGGCGCGTGATCAGGAAGAACCACAGCACGACGATGACGGCCAGCGCCGGAAACGCGATCGGAAGAATCCCCTGGTGATGCATGCCACGCCCCCTTCGATACGCCGCATGGGCGGCAGTCTTCCCTGCATGGATCGGCGCCTCGCACGCCGACCCTGACTACCCGCGATGATGACCGATCGCGAGGTGCATCGGGTGACGTTGAACCACCCCGACGCTACTCCTGCGGCCCACGGCGGCGCGGATGACGGGCGTACTCCACGATGAAGGCCGCGATCACTCCGGCACCGAAGCAGGCCAGGTGCAGGACGCCCGTCGGAACGATACCGAACACAGGATTGGATGGACTCAGCGGCATCAACGGCCTCGCGTCCGAATGCATGATGCTGTCGAGCACGACATGCGTATAGGCACCGAGGGCCGCCCCGACGAGCACCTGCCGCACGGTCAGCGCGCGCCAGTGGAACAGGTCCGGCAACCACACCTTCGCCGCGAACCACCTCGCCGCGAGGAAGACCAGCAGCGTTGCCGGGACGACGAGCGTCGCGCCCACGAAGGTGTGGAAGAACGCGTGCAGGGGATCGCGTCGCTGCACGAGGTTGACCAGCGTCTCGATGTCGATGAGCACGTTGGCCCCGCAGAACGCGATGAAGCTGACGTGCCTCGGCGCGATCGCGTGCAACAAGGCACCGGGGCCGAAGTGGAACGGGGTGAACGGCATGCCGGGCGCTCCATGATCCGCTGCTGAGGATCTACCGCGTGGGGTCGAAAGCGACGTCGATCACCCTCAGCGCAGGATCTTCTCCATCGGCTTGCCCTTGGCGAGTTCGTCGACGAGCTTGTCGAGCCACCGGATCTTCTGCATGAGCGGATCGTCGACCTCCTCGACGCGCACGCCGCAGACCACGCCCTTGATCAGCGACGCGTGCGGATGCAGCGCCGGCGCTTCGGCGAAGAACGTCTCGATGTCCTTGTCCTGCGCGATCTGCCGCTCGAGCCCCGCCTGGTCGTAACCGGTCAGCCAGCGGATCACCTCGTCGACCTCCTCCCTCGTTCGGCCCTTGCGCTCGGCCTTCTGCACGTACATCGGATGAAGTTTCGCGAATGCGGTCTTGAAGATGCGGTGGCCTGTCATCGTGTCCTCGCGTGGATCATGGGATGGAGCGCGGGCGACGCCTGGACTTCACAGCATACGTGGGCACGCGGGTGGGGCAGACGCCCCGTACGACGTTGCTCATCGATCGCCGCATGCCGGAGGGTCGAAGGCGTTGCCGGCCGGGGAGTCCGGCATCACGATGCGCGGAACGTTCACGGTGCCGTCACCGCCCACGCATGCAGGGACGATGTGCGTCCCGCCTGCCGGGTGCGCGACCCCGAGCACCACGCTCTCCAGCCGCCCCTTGCAGACGTCGGCGAACCACGCACCGGACCGGGAATAGGTGTTGAACCCGAACCGGACGTTGAACTCACAGGCGTCGTTCGTGAATCCGATGGTCGGTCCGCGCACGCGCCCTCGCTCCTGCCATGCCACGGCCACAGCCGTATTCGCCAATGGCGCACCATCACGCGACACGATCACACCGGCCACCTCGACGGGATTCAATGCGCACTTCGCATGCCCGGGCGGGGATACCGACAGCATGGCCAGCGCGAGCCCCCACCGATGCATGGTCATGAAACCGCCTTGTGTCCGTTGCGGGAACCCTACATCAGATGCGGCGGCACCTTCGCCTCGAGCAGCGTGATCAGCGCGGGATCCATGTACTCGTAGTCATCCGGAATGCCGAGGCAGATCACGCGCTTGCCATCCAGGTAGCGCTTGAACCGGCTCGACAGCTTCGTGCGGTGCGCACGCTCCATGACGAAGATCACGTCGGCCCAGGCGAGCAGCTCGGGCGTGACCGGATTCTCGGCATCGTGGTTGAGGCCTGCCGACGAGGTCTCGATGCGGTCACGATCGGCGAACACCTGTTCCGCGGTCGGACTGCGCAGGCGGTTCTGGCTGCAGATGAAGAGGATGTGTCGGGTCATGCGCACTCCGCGGGTTCCGACATCGGCATGCGATCGATCGCGCTCGATGGGATCGACGGGATCAGTCATCGATGTCCATGTCGAGGCCTGACTTCTCGAGCTCCGCAAGGTGGAAGTCCACGAGACCGGTCAGCCCTCGGGAATCCGATTTGTAGCCCGGTGCCCAACGGGTCAGCAGCCGGTACTCGCCGTTCCGGACCGACTCCACGACGAGGGTACTGCCGTCCCTACCCGATATGTCGTCCCTCGAAGCGAGTTCCCAGTAACCCGACGCCTCCAGCGCCACCATGACGGCCTGGAAGTCGTCGCGGGACATCGCAATGCTCTTCTGCGCGCGGATGCCTCCAGGAACGTGCTCGCCTTCCGCCGAAAGCATCACTGCGCGACGACGGATGTCGTTTCCGATCGCAGAATAGCGAAGTGCCACCGGACGGCCCCACGTCGAGAGCACGAGGAACCTCACGGCGACGTTCTCGGGATCCCTGGCGAGATCCGCGAAGGAAGGCTCCTTCATCCTGGCGAGCATCGATCCGTACCACTCCGCTTCGCTCTCGTGAACCACGCCTTCGGGGAAGAAGACCACACCTCGGGCGTCACGGACACCGGACAGGCTGGCACATGCTTGCAGCGAGCACGCGAGTACGAGGCATGCCAACCCTTTCACGATCGTCGCGCGGCTGTTCGACGAAGGCCCTCTCGGCCGTATACGGCTCATGCCCCGGCCTCGACGACATCCGGTAGCGGCACGTCACCGATCACCGCCGAGAAGGCATACCGGTACTCGTGCTGACCGACATAGGCGAGCGCGATACGTCCTTCCCATGTGATCGTGAAGTCGTTCGAGTCGCCGATGCGCTCGAAGCGGATCCGGTGGCGGCTCACCGCATCGTGGCCGAGCAGATAGATGTGGAATGCATGATCGTCCCAGTCCTCGAACGATTCGGGATCCGGATCGACGATGAACTCGCGGCCGTCGAGGAATGCAGGCGAGTAGTCAGCCTTCGCGCACACCTTGAAGCCGCCCTCGTGCCACTTCGTCGACGACAGCGTGCACGCGTGGTAGTTGCCCCACACGCCCGGCGACTCCCAGCTCGAGTCGGCGTCCTCGCCGTCGTCCTCGATGTCGCGCTCGGCGTAGTAGTCGGCCGTCTCGAGATGCAGGTCGAACCACACCTCGCCGTCGACCTCACGTGCCGTCCACGTGAAGACCTCGATCGCATGACCCTCGGGCCAGGGGTTACCTTCGAAAACGATCCGGTCAGCGGCCATCGTTCACTCGCATCGGTGCACACACGGCGTGTGTGCCGTGAGCGCTGCGCACTCTACGCGGCACGAGAACCCGCTCACTCGACGATCGTGAATCCCGGTGGCGCGCGCCCCGGTGCCGGTACAGCGCAGTGGTACATGTCGAGGTAGAGCGTGGTCGTCTTCTCTCGCCCGCACTGCACGCGATAGGCATCGACCATGTGGTGGTCGACCTGGCCGGGCGGGAGGCTCGCGCCGTCCAGCGCCCCCAAGACCATTGCCATCTCGTCATCCTCGGACGTGCCGGGCGGGATCTCGTTGCGCAATCCGACACTGCCGATGCGTTCGAATGTGGGGTGGGCGCCACCGGGGCAGACGAGGCGGGCGAGGTAGGCACGCTGACCTGCGGGATGGCAGACCTCGATCGCCTGCTTCACGGACATGCCCAAGAGGCGATCCGGAGTTTCCTGCGCCTTGACGGGAAGCGTGCTCGAAATCGCGAACATCGCGAGTGCGAAGCGCAGCGGACCATGCTGGCGTGCCATGCGTTTCCCCTTCCGTGCGGAACGATCGTACCTCGCGTTGTAGCGGTCCGGCGTGCCTGTGGCAAGCCTCATCGGGCGATGATCGACTCCACCGGAGAAGCTTTGATGAAGGTGTTGCAGGATCCGGCCACGACAGGACGTCAGCCGAACCTGCCGATCCGTCGACGAGCCCCCGTGTGTGACGCGTTCCGGCGCGTCGGCTCACACTTTGCTTCGGGCGTCTCGAAACGAGTCGAACCTTTCATGGAAAGCCTGCACGCAGCCGCTGCAGATGGTCGCCTTATCACGTGCGATCCATGCGTCGATCTCGAAGGAACGCCGGCCGCAGAACGAGCATCGCGCGCCATCGTGCGCGTCGTGATACGCCAGGGCCTGCTCGACCGTCGTGTCGAGTTCGACCCATCGTGCGGCCACGCCGGGATAATTCCTGGCGGCACGGGATCGCGCATCGTCGACCGACGCGGCGCCGGCCGCGCCGAGGACATTCCATGCCTCGTCGCAATGGAAGAGAAGAATGTTCGTGTCGTCGCCCAGGGCGATGCCTATCGCCAGCCTCTGCACCTGTTCCAGCGGCTTGCCGTCGACCACGAGAAGCTCCCGGGATTGCCAAGCCATGTCGTCGACCGCCGCGTACGCGATCACGCGTGCGACGTCGATGACGGGAGGCGGCGGTGACGGGTCGTGTTCGAGCGAGGAGGTCATGATCGCCATCCGGGTCGTAACGGCTCACTGCCGCCGATACGGACCGTAGACACATGCGTCACGCTGCGGACCGATGCACATCGTCAGCGTCGAGCCACTCGTCTCGAACCAGGCCTGATAACGCATGCCCGTGGTGTCGCTGCTCTCGCCGTCGCAGTTGCGACCGCCTTCGTCCTTCGTGACGGTGTAGGCCACCGTCGACAGGCCGCCGTCGCGGTCCGCACGGACCTCGTAGCGCCCCTGCGTCTTCTTCTCGCCGTTGACGACCTCGCCGGTTCCATCGGCATGGTAGGTACGCACGATGCGGCACGACGTGTTCGGCATCGTCCATGCCCAGGTGCCGACGAGGGCGCCCTGATCGGAGCCTTGCGAGCAGGCTGACAACGCGAGGACGCAGGATATCGATGCTGCGAGACGGACGGAGCGGAAGGTCATGAAGGCATCCTGCGATCGGGCGGAAGGGAAAATGGGAGTGGAAGCGTACGTCACGCATGTGGTCATGCGGCGATCGCGCAGGCGAGGTCCACGGAGCGATCGGCTAACGGCGCGATTCACGCAGCCTGTCCGAGAACCACGACGCACTCGACACGGGCTCCGCATCGCCGCAGCGCACGAGATAAGGCTCGCCGGACATGCTGCTCTTCGACGCCGCGAGATCAATGAAGACTTCCGTCGACGTCACCAACCCCTTCTTGACCAGATGATCGTATTTCCTGCGCAGGTGAGCGGTGGCCTTGTCGGCGTCGTGCCAGCTGCCGTTGCGCGAGAACGTGCATCCCGATCCCTGCAAGGCCGTGAACAGCTGCTCGATCTCGCGCGCCGCCGCGGGCGGTGGCGGCTGAGCGATCGCCGCGACGGGAAGAAGCAGCAGGAGGATGAGTGCGGGGATTCTCATGACGTGGGCCTGTTCGTCAGTCGAGGTACTTGCCGGTGTTCGCGCCGTCCTTGTGGCGAACCCGTGCCGTCGCGAGCAGCTCCGCGCCGAACAGCCTCGCATTGATGCCGCGCTTCTGACGCGACGCGTCGCGCGGCATCCAGTGCGTGATGCAGCCGCAGGTGCGGCAGCGATGGAAGTCGACGTGGCGGCCGTTCCAGGCGTAGGTTTCGGTCAGAGAAGCATCGGGCAGCGACACGATGTCGGCCACGTCGTGGTACGCCCAGATCACGCCGTAGGCGACACACAGCGAGCAGTTGCAGAGCGTCACCTCGGACGGAAGCGCGACGACCTCGATGTGGACGGCACCGCAATGGCAGGCAGCTCGCTCGGTCATGCAGGAACAACCCCTTTGACGTTGCCCGGGATCATAAGCGAGTCGATTCGACGCGACGCTGACGTGCTACCCATCGTTCGCGCAACGGAACGAAGCGTGGTCACGCCGTGACCCTGCGCACGAAGTTCACCGTCATGACCGGCGAGGCATCGGCCGTGGTCGACCACTGCCCCGTCATCGCATCGCCGTCCGCCGAGAACCGCCCCTCGAACGACAGTTCGGGGCCATGGATCAGCAACGTCCGGCCACGGAACGCGATGCTCGACGCCGTGAACGAGCCATCGGCGTCGTAGGCATGCGCGAACAGGCTGCGCCGGTCCGCCGCGAGCCCGAAGATCTCGACACCCCGATGAGGGCTATCCGGCATGCGCACGCGCCACGTGTGCTCGAGGAACGTCGATCCCGGCAGCCAGCGGTAGACGTCGGACCCCGAGAACGAGCGTCCCGCGTCCGGTCCCGCGAGCATCGTGCCCGTGGTGCGCCAGCGGCCGACGAGGCGGTCGAGCTGGCGCGTGAAACGGGAAGGTATCGGCATGGTCCGCGGTCCTCCGATGCGTGATGCGTGAGTCCGTATCTAGCGTTGCTTGCGCGCGCCGCGTTCGTTCCCTGCCTGCACTTCCGCCGCGAGTGCGGCGAACAGCGCGTCGATGTCCTGCCCCGACACCGACATGCCCGCCGATGCGGGCGGCACGCGATCGGGATCGTGGAAGCGCGCGAGGTAGCGTGCACTCACGCAGAAGTCACCGATGACGAGCTCGGTCGCAAGAATGTAGCGCAGCTTGACCACCGCGGCGGCTCGGTCCTTCACCTCGAACGTGACATCCATCGCGCCACCACCCGACGACCGCCCCGTATAACGCCCGATCCTGCGCCTGCCGACCAACGCGATGAAGTCGTCGAGCATTGCGGATTCGCGCGGCGTCGCCGACCAGCTGCGTCGCAACCGGATCTCCACCCACACCGCGCCCGCCACAGGCTTGAGCCGCGTGGAAGGCGAGTGGTCCGTGACCTGCGTCATCGTGCTGCTGGGCATGGTGGCGACCTGATCATCGTCGAAAGCCTGTTGCCGCGAGTGTCCGCTCGTCCGAGCCTATCGCACGTCAACGACGCTGACTCGCGATCCACTCGCGCCCCTTCGTCTCGAACGTGTCGGTCGTGAACGACATCGACACGGTACCGCTCCGGCGGCGACAGGTGACCCAGATGCGTCCGTCCACCGGCGCATCGGCGACCCAGCCATCACGCAGCAGGTCGCGGTCGCGGGCGATCTGGACGCGGAGCTTCTCGTTCGTCTCTGCCGCAATCGCGTTGTCGAGGAGCGGCACGAGCGACGTGATGCCCGATTCCCTCACCGCCGAAGCGGCGAGTGCGCGAACCTTGATGCTCGGGTCCCGCAGCAGGCGGGACACCAGCTCGTCATGGAGATCGCACCATGACAATCCGCACAGCGCGACGAGTGCGTTGACGTGACCGTGCACCACCTTGGCGCCCGCGAGCGTCCTGATCGCATCGCGTGCCGCCGGAAGCGTGCCCGCGAGCCCTGCGATCATCGCGGCGACATTTTCTCCGAGCGGCTTTCTCGGCCGCGACGCCAGCTCGACGAGCCGCGCGGCCGCTTCTGCATCGAGGTGTCCCGCGGTTCTCGCCGTCGAGGCGATGGCGTGCGCCTCGAGGTACTCCGGCACCAGCTCGGGATACCTCGGCTGCAGGTAGGTCTCCAGCCATGACGACTCGCTTTTCGTCAGCACGTTCCATGTCCTTCGTGACGTCGTCCGCTCGTTCGGCCGATCATGCCTCAGCGGCGTGGTGCTCGAACGCATCGATCACCTTGTCCGAGACATCCTCGAGCGAGCCGTATACGCCTTCGACGGCCGACTGGAGTGCATCCTCGAGGACATCGAAGCGCTCATGGACATCATCCGGAAGGCCGGCAGCCTGGGCAACCTGCATGGCCATGTGGACCGCGTCGATCACCATCATCTCGCCCGACCTGAGCCGATCGAGCAGATCGCGCAACAGCCAGCGCCCGGCGGTGTCGTGGTCGGCCCCCGACGCAGCGACGTGCAACGCATCGAGCACCGCGTCGCGATCGACGGCCGTGGCGACACCGGCGATGCCCTCGGGTGGTGATCCGGAGGATGCGATCACCGCATCCGCCCATGCTCTGGCGTGCTCGAACGGCATCACACCGACCATGACGCCCACCCAGAAATAGGCAGAGATCGTCGACGTGCTGGCGTGTTGCGGAAATGTCCTGTGTGGCATGGCGTGCTTCATGTCCCGGGTCGCCGCTGCTTCGACATCACCCGCGCTTCGCGCCCTGCTTGCGCAGACCCTCCACGAGCCCGTCGAAATGGGATCCCGACGGATCCTTGAACAACGTGCAGAGGCGCTTGAGGTCCGGATTGGCGCGGTACGCGGCCGCGAAGTCCTCTAGCGCGTCGCCACCGGCGCGCTGGGCGAGGGCCAGCAACGCCGGATAGATCGGGAAGCCCATGCGCCCCGTGCGTGCGTTGTGCAGCGAGGCCTCGTTGATGAACAGCGGCACGAGGTCGTCCACGCTGCGCACACCGTCGAGGAATCGCAGCAACGTCCCGCGTGCCCAGAGTCCAATGCCGTCGACCAGCGTCTGCAACTGCAACGCGTTGGCGAAGCGCATGCGGCTGTCCGTCGCGAAGCTCAGATCGGCTGGCAGAGGGCCCGACGTGAGGTCGCGCAGGTACCACGAGAACTCGAAATCCGTACCAGCCGCGGAGAGATCGTAATTCTCGCGCCGCTTGACGAACGATTCGGGCAGCAACGGCATCCACTGCTTCGTGAGCGCGCTGCAGGCGAAGCCCAGCCTGCAGTAGACGCGTGCGCTCACCTTGTCGGTCGAGCGCATGACCTGCACCGACAGCATCTGCCGCAGATCACCGTGGTCGCGTCGCACGAACGAGGCCGTCCGGCCTTCGGCGACCGTGAACTCCGGACCCAGCGCGCCCTGACAGGCCTCGGCGATCGTCGTTCGCGCACGATCGAAGCGCAGCCCGCGCAGGTTCTCGGTCATCGCCGAGTACGCGAAGTTGCTGATCGGGGGCAGCGGCTTCGGCGTGGGATCGGCCAGCTCGATGTAGCGCGGCCCCGGTCCGAACAGTATGCCGCTCTGCTCGTCCAGCACCTGCAGCCCGGCGGCGTCGGCATGCTGCGCGATCACCGTCATCACGCCGTCGTCGAGCAGGTCCGCGTTGATGAGAATGTTGACGACGGCGCCGTCGTGCTCGTCGGACGCGAGGCCTTCGGGCCACAGGTTGCGGTCGTACTCGGGCTCTTCATCCTCATGCCCGGACAGGTCCGGATAGAACTCCGTGATGCTCTCGACGAAGCGCGCGAAATGCGGGTTGCTGCCGGTCTGCGCGCGGCTGCGGTCGTCGGCCCACTTGACGGCCTCGCGCACGGTGGTGACGTGGGGGGCGTGGAAGAAGCGCAGGACGAAGCTCATGGTGACCTTTCAAGGGTTGTCGGTTGATGTACGTGCGCTTCATTCGCCGGGAACGTTCATCCGGCAACGATCAGGCATCCGGTGACCAGGTTTCGTGGACGTAGTACAGGTACGTGCGTTCGCTGGATTCGAGGATGAAGCCCCCGTATGAAGAGCCCACGACACGGCCCAGATGCGCGCGGGGAAGCGTGTCGTTGATACCCAGGCCGGAAAAGGAGAAGCCCGAGGAGGAGATCCAGCCACTGAACTCGTAGCCCACCAGCGTGGCGAACTTTGCGCCTTCACGCTTGCGTCGCTCGACATCAGGATTCGCGTCCGCCACGTCGCCGTAGGCTTCTTTCCATGTTTTCCCGGCATCCAGCTGCTTCTTCAGGCTGACCAGTGCTTCGATGGCCCTTGATCTCGGCATCGAATCTGTCGAGATGTGGGCGACGTTCATGCGCGAAAACGGGAATCGGAGAGCTTGCCTGAGCGCGTCGATCTCCCACCGCACGTTGCTTTCAGCGGCAATCCTGTCCGAGAACCACGCCAGGCCTTTGCGCCTCACCAGTTCCGTGATCGCGGCGTACAGGGACGAGCTTTCGGCTCGCGAATCGAACATCAGCGCTTCGAGCAGCGCATCGTTCTTGACCTCCGCGATCACATGCATCGCGGAAACGACCCCGAATGCACAGTCCGCCATTGGGGGAACGTCACCCTCGGGATACCTGAGCAATCGATGCGGTACCTCCACGCCAGGTTTCCACGCCGTGATCTCGGCATCGAGGCGCTGCTCGTCGTCGAGCATGTCCGACGCGGCAACGGCAGAGGAGAGCGCGTACGCGAGGACAAGGAAGGCGACTTTGATGATGTGAGCGCTTCGCATGGTGTATCTCCCTTTGCGCAAGTACCTGCCGGCATGCGAGCCGCATGGCGTGGCGCGTTCGAACGATCCCCGATGTCGCTCACGAACGCCGACATGATCGGCCTTCGACCATGTTACTCATGCACCACGCTCGGGAACATCGTGGTGCCGAACCATGATGCCGTGTGCGGACCCCGATCACCCCGTACCGACATCTCCGACGCTCGCCGCCATCGCCTTGAACGCCTTGCGCTCGCGCTCTGGAAAGAACGGCGAAGGCTTCGCGGCGAGCACCGCGGCGAGAGCCTCGGATGCCACCGCCCGGTCGCCGACGATCGTGGCCGCGCACAACAGGTAGACGCTCGAAAGCCACTCGCCCTTGCGCGACAGTTCGCGAAGGCGATCGAAGGTGGCTTCGAGCTGCGCATTCGCCTCCAGCCAGGGGAGCGCGATCGTCTCGAGCGCGTGCAACAGCGTGCCAGCCGCACCGTCGAGGGAGCGTTCGGCGTCCAGTGGCCAGAGGTTGTCCATACCGTCGCGATCTTCCTCGGGCGGCAGGACATGCCGATCGACGATGCCGTTCTGCACCGGCGGGAACCGCACGTCGAACGCATCGCCAATCCAGCCAGGCCGCGCCTCTTTCACCATGGTCCACAACGCAGGATGGAAGACGGCGAGCGTCACGCCGAACTTGCCCTTGCTCCCTTCGTTGTACTTCCAGCGATCGAACTCGATGACCTGGATGACATCCCCGACGCCCCGTGCGAAGCGCTGGCCCTTCTTGCGGAACCCTCGCGCCTTCAGGAACGGCGCCACATGCTCCGCGACGAGCGTGTCCATGGCGAGGGTGATGGGGGCTTTCATGTCGTCAAGGCCTGAGGTCGGGCATCTCGGTGAGACCATCTGCGGCGGTTCCTCCCTACCCGACGGACGACCACGGACAAAGGCGAGCGGTTGCCGGCAACGGCGGGATGACGTCAGCGAACCACCACCAAGTCATTCTCTTCGCACCACCGCTGCAGCTCCCGCTCCAGCGCCGCCTGCTCGTAGGCACCCCACGCCTCGTACTGACCCGCCTGCATGAGGATCGACCGGAACTTCGCGTAGGCACCGCTGCGGCGGAAGGCCTGCCTGACGTCGTCCAGCCGATCGGCGAGATGCTCCTCCGCGAACGCGATCGCAAGCCAGCTCCCCAGATCCATGTCGCGCCGGCGCGGTACTGGCGCAAACAAGGTGAGGTCGTCGGTGTGGTCGGGAGCCTCGTCCTCCATGCCTTCACCGACCATGTGCACGGCACCCGTGGCCTTGTCGACGTACGCTCCGCAGTCGAAGCCCGACGATTCGCCCGAGCTGACGAACTCGCAGGCGAGCATGAGATCGTCGAGGTTCACCGAGGGTTTCGTTGTGTCTGTCATCGAGGTCATCTTGGTCGATTCTGGGGCGCATGACCGTCCACGGCACCGGGTTCGTGATCAGGTCACGTCATCCGTCTGGACGACAGCTGCAAAGCGGGTTCTACCATCGACGGCGACGTCACGCTTCATGGTGGAATCGCCTCTGTCGGTTTCGCACCGTGCGCACGATGGCTTGTGCTGCCGAGACGAAAGGCAATCATCGCGGTACCGGCGGATGCGAAGAGCACCAGAAGCGACGCCCAGAACGCGATCGATACGCTCTGTCCATGGCGCTCGTACAGCCACTCGTACTGCCGAGCGACGCCCTGGATAAGCCGTCCCTGCACGTCGGGTGGCGCGAGTCGTTCGATGGTCGCCATGGCGTCGTGTGCCATGCGGTTCGTCACCGACGGGTTCAGGAACGCATCGCACGACCAGATGAAAGTGGTGACTCCGACCGTGCCCAGCACGATCGCGATGGCGAGGAGAGGGGCTCGGAACGGCGTCATGTCGATCCTTGGTCGTCCTGATCCGTCTCGCTTGACGGCTTCGTGCATCCCGCTGCCGTGAGAGCTCAACGCCGACGGGCATAGGGTCCGATCCCGTAACGACGTGCAGCGAAGTCGCCGAACACCACGGCGATATCGTCCGACATGCCGCTCAACTTGTCCTTGTCGTGATCGTAACGAGAGGAACAGACGTACACGATGGACCCGCAGTCGAATCCTATCGCGACGTCCTGCGGAAAATACTCCCTCGCCTGTCCCTCGTACTGGGCCCAATCCCAGTACACGTCCACCGACACGACGCACCTACCTGCCAGTCCCTTCCAATGGCTTTCGCACGAGACGTCCCAGGATCGAAAGCGACGAAGACGAAGCGAGAGGCTCGAATCCTCCACGCCGACACCGTACTGGAAGAACTCTCCGTCCCACATGAACCCGCATGTCTTTCCGTCATCGGTGACCAGATCGCATCCGAAATCCAGAAGATGGCCCGGAAACCCAGGCACTTGATAGCCAGGTTCAGGGGTGTCGCTCTCGACCTCGAAGTACCGTACGGCCGCGAGCCGCTTGCCGATCAGGTATCTCGCGCTCTCTTCGTACTGTTGTCTGGTGCGTGACATGTCCGGAGGTTACTCGAACGTGGGGGCCATGCTTGTCCCCGGATGTGCTCGCGCACCATCAACGTGCTGGCAACTCCTGTCTGACGAGAGCAAGCACTTGCTCATGCGTGTACGGCTGGAACAGATCGCCGAGATGCCGGGACGCTTCGCGACCCAAGTAGGGAAACATCGGAATGAATGCGTGGCTCCACGCAAGAAGGCGTCCCGGCCACGGATAACGCGTCGTGCGCTTGCGTATCTCGAGCCGGCCATCGGGCCAGGGCTGCAGATCGATCACGTGATGGGTCGTGCCCTCCCACCAGCCCAGCGTCCAGTTGAAGGCATCGAAGTGGGTGTCGTGCGCGAGCGACAAGCCGGATGCACTCGCGATCGAGGCGGCGATCGCGGGCAGGTCTGGATGGGCGTGCATGACGACGTGAAATCCAGGGGACGGCTTCGGGGGCTTCATGACACCTCTCGAAACGGAATTGGCGTGAGAAATGCCGGAGTTCATCACGGACTGGACAGTGAGGCAGACCGGCCACACGCGCACGACCGAAACGAAGCGCGAAGATCGAGCAACCGCGTCAAGCTAGATCCTTCCTATCAAAACTACCGCCCCGACGAACCGTCAAGCGGCTCGTGCGGATCGACCTCCAGTACGGAGATCACATGCCAGATGCCCTCTGCTTCGCGAAGGTGGACGAGCCCCGCACCATGGCGGCCACTCGCGCAGAAGAGCGCGTCGCGAGCGGCAAAGCCGGCCCTCGAGAAGCGCATGACGGGGAGCCGCCGTGAACCCGCCTCATGATGCGATAGACCTTGCGCGTCCAGGGCTGCCAGTTGGCGCGAGTTGGCAACAGCGGCACGGCCGCGAAGACGCGACACGTCGGCGAAACCGACCCCGGGGCGATTGGCCTCCCGGAATGCAGCGACGAGCTCCGGCGGAAGACCGTGATCATCAACGGATCCCGTCCCGCAGACTGAAGGTGCGCTCGCAACGGCGATGTCGGAGGTGTCGAAGGTCGCGAGGAACGCGTCGTAGACACCCGGTTCCGGGTCGAGCCAGCGAGATGCTGCGAACGACACCAGCCCCGCGGTAAGCGCGAGCGTGAGCACCAGGACGCGAACGGGCTTCATGCCTTGCAACGCTCGACGGGTATGGCTCGCTCCGGTCGTTCAGGACGGCATGTTGAGAAGGGCTGACGAGACCGAAGAAAGGAAACATGGGAACTCATGCAGCCTCTTTGCAGCCCCCGCGTCCGCAACGTGCACTCCTGACGTGTGAGCGGCTTCCGTGATCTGCTCACGAGGGCCCCAGTTGTCCGAGGCTTCGGATCGATCGCGTACCGGACATTGTCCTCCCACCAGCCCAGCTCCCTGTTGAAGGCATCGAAGTGGGTATCGTGCGCGAGCGACAAGCCGGATGCACTCGCGATCGAGGCGGCGATCGCGGACAGGTCGGGATGGGTGCACATGGGGTTACTCACGTCGTGAACATCCTGTTCGGCCACTACGAGGGGTCGGGCTCGGGAGGTGGCGGAGGAGGAAGCCGCATTCCATAGGTCTCCATGGCCTTCACCATGTCGACGTTCTCACCTCGCAGGTAATCGACGAAGCCCCCGATGAAGGGCATGGACATGTCGTCCGGATGATCCACGCCGTGGGCGGTGAAGAACCGCGTGATCTCGTTGTCGCCCCACAGGTCGAGTTGGTTGCGCACCTCCATCCCCAAACCGAAATGCAGCTGGATGTAGTCGCTCTTCGGCATCGCGAGCAGCTCCTGTTTTGCGCTGTCGGGCAACGTGCGCTCGAGCTCCTTGAAGGGTGCGCAGAACATGACGGGTTCGACCTTGCAGGGCTCTTGGGGTGTCGAGCACCCGATCGCAAGCAGGAACACGACACCAAAACCCCTCGTCGTGACATGAGGCGCGCATGCAATCACGCTTCGGAACAACGTGATCCTCGAAGCATGACTTGTCGTCTTGCCGCCCGATCGCCGCATGGATCAGGCCCCACCCCGCACGAACCGCCACGCCACCGCCTCCGGCTTCACCGAGGCGCAGATCGGACCACCGTCGCGCATCGTGCCCTGCACGCGGGCTTCGATGATGCCGCTGACGGACAACGCCTGTTCGACCACGTCGCGCGGAATCGAAGCGATCTTGAGCTTGGCGCGACGCGTCCACTGCGTGCCGGGCTGGCCCGCGAGCGTGCCGGAGTTGAGGTAGACGAAGCGATCCGCGGGCGTGCCCTGCGCGAACTCGCCGAGCATGTTCGGCGAGCCGTCCGCCAGCGGTGCACCGAGACGCAGCGGGAACTCGAACGCGATGACATCCCGTTCGCCGGCCAACGGTGCGTGCAGCGCGTCCTTGCCGCGCTGCACGGCGAACCGGACGCCGGGCGGCGGGTCGATGACGACGATGCGCATCATGATCACGGGCGAGCCTGCATCACGTCTGCTCATGGCTGGAGCCTCTTCGACTTCATGTCGTCCATGGAGCGGTCACGTCCGATGCAGCGTATCGACGTGCGTGCATCGTGACGCGTGGCGTCGCGAGGCAGCGCAGGATCGAACCCGCCATGCGGCCTGGATGCGGCGCCCGACGCCCGGTACCGAGCCGCTTGGCTGCGATGCCTGCAGCCACCGCAGCGGAATGTCCGGCGAGCGAGCGTGAAGTCGTCCTCGTCGCACTGCAGCTGCGACATGTGCTCGAACAGCGCGTCGTCACGATCCATCCGGCGCTTGCGTTCGTACGAGGCGGAGCGTTCCGAAACGACGCAGCAGCGCGCCTTGCAGCAGGCCGAATGCCACAAGGATGGCGGTCAACGTGCCGAAGTGGACGATCGTCTGCAGCGAGCCGGACGAGTGGATGCCTCTCGTCTCCGTGGCGAAGTGGCCGGATACGAACAGCGGCACCAGACAGGCAGGCAGCATGACGGCCATGAAGGCCGCGCCGATGAGGTGACCGAACGCGTAGGCATGCCTGGCACGGCAGCGCTTGCAGATGATGTACGTCGGCCATTGCAGCGCCACGCGCAGTTGCGACATGCCATGGTGGCAGGAGAGGCAGGTGATCGACATGAAAGGTGCCTCGTTGAGCCGGTCTGGAAGCGGCGACCGGAATGAATGATTCAACAGGACATCGGGGACATCGATGCGCGCCCGCCCGTGTTGGAACCGATGACGGGACGGAGTCGGCACTCGCACACGACGTTACGCCCATCAGCGGCACAGGGCACGCGCCATACCGGTATGGAAACGTAAAGCCCATCGCCGCAGCCAACAACGACCTGACTCGTTGGCGGACATGTCATCACGCCGAAGCCGGAACCCGCGCTCGCCGCGATCCACCCTCATCGCGGACGCGTCGAAGGACGCTGTCATGTCAGGTAGTCCCACGCCGAGAGCATCGTCTCGACCTGCTCCCGATCCCCGACGAACGCCATCAGGCGATCCCTGATCGCCGCCACCGCGGACGCGGTCGGCTCCTCGTCGATGAAGTCGGTGTCGTCCAGGGTGACATAGGCTGCCGCGACCGTGGCGAGCGATCCGATCGCCGTCATCAGATCGCTGGCAAAGATCCTCGGCGTCCACGAGCCGGCACCGTGGAAGGCAAACAGGATGGTCCCGGTCGACTTCTCGAGAAAGAAAGGATCGCCGCCTTGTTCGGCGATGACGAGCCAGTCGTCGTTCCAACCCTGCAGTCTGTCGAGCGGATCCTTCGACCAGGCATAGCCCGCCTGCAAACGCTCGAGCTTGTGGAGGGGCGGAACGCGTACGGGATTGCCTCCGACCGTCAGCGTGCAACCGACCGGTCCGACGTTCTCGTGGTGCGTCTCGCCCCAAGGCCCGACCTCGCGATAGAACGCCGCGACGGCCTCCGGCAGCGGATCGACGCCCGTCCAGTCAGTTGCAGCCTGCGGGCGCAGCGCTCCGAAGGGTTCGAGCAATGCCTTCACGGATGCAGGGTCCATGCGAGATCTCATGCGGGCCAATCGGTCGGGCAGCATCGGCCCGAGTGCATGCTCAGGCAAGCGACTTGCAGGTCGGACATCGTGATAGATCGAGACAATGGTGCGAAGACAGCGGCATCCTTCACGACTCCGGATCGAACATGATCTCGCGAACCTCCTGCGTGCAGCGGCAGGCCGCAGCGATCCTCGCCGCCCAGGCATGCGCCTCGTCGCGCGACGACACCTCGAGGATCGAAAACCCGCCGACCACGGCCTTCGCCTCCGGTGAGGGCCCGGCCGTGATCGCTCCGTCCGTCGCGACATGCGTCGCCTGCTGACGCAGGATCCCGCCGCCGAAGATCCACACGCCCGCAGCCTTCGCCTCCCGCACCACCTGATGTGACACCTCGCTCACCGAAGGCAGCTCGTCCTCGCTGATGTGGTCCATGGAACCGTCGTCGAACGAGACGAGGTAGCGCTGCTTTGTGGTCATGGGATTCTCCAGGCAGTGGATCACGAGGCCGGTCGAGAGGATCGGCTTGGCATGATCCAACCGGAACGACGAACAGGGGCGCCGGCTTTCGACACGACGTGACGCACTCCGCGTATGGACGACAGTCCCGGAAAGGCTTCCACGCAAAGAAACGGCGCATCCTTGCCGTGCTGAGCCGAATTAGGCTCATCGCGGAGAGACCTGCAACCACAGGAAGCACATGACATGGCGCACGCCGTTCCGTTTGACCAGACTCAGCTTCTCCGTGCTGGCGCCCGACACCTGAAGTCCGTATCTGGAAAGCTCGGCATCGATCGTCTTGACGGTTGGAGTGGATAGAACCGCCGCTTCAAACGGTCGTCTGAGTTGAACCATCTTCTGGTCATGCATGTTCGCCGTCGCGTTCAGCGCATCGGAGAGCTCCTTGGGCGAGATCTCCTGCACAACAGCCATCAACTCCTTCTGGAAATCGGCGATCTCGACAAGCCGGTGAAGGGTGATCAATTCAAGTCTATCGACCTGTCCATCCTCGGCAAGCCTGTCAAGAGCAGCCTTGAAGGTCGGGCTGCCGTGCTCCGGGTCGGGCGAGTAGGCGATGTGGACGAGACCGGGAGAGACGAGGTGTCGTGGATTCACTTCGCTGCTCCAACCGGCGAGCACAGGCGTCGCATGGACCAGGAACAGAATCGCGAGTGTCTTTCTCATGAGGCCTGAGGCTTGAATGGAGCCTCGCCACGATGCGGCAGGAATTCCCCTTCGGAGAACGGTACACCCGTGCGCCAGGCGCATCGGCGCCGACAGCGGGACGGCTTCGGCATTCCCAAGCCGAACGTCGACGCCGGCGATCGTGAAAGTCGATGCAGTGGCTGTTCGGAAACCCGAGGTCTCGATCGGTGGCAGCGACATTCCGTTCACGTCGTCGGCCCATCGGATGCAGGCCCGTCGCTTCGAGCCGGTCGCTGGGGTACAGTCCTACCAAACCCGAACCTCGTGTTGATGGCGTAGACGACGCCCGGAAGGCCAAAGACGATCAGAAACAGGCATGCATTGACAGCTGAAGGTTCACTGCGGCGATCCGATACGAATTGACCAGAGAGAAGCTCGTGGCCCAGATACAACAGGCCTGCGAGGAACACGCAAAGCCCGACGACACTCCCGCAGAATTGCGCCGCGCGCCCACGCAGAACCGATGCCGCGGCGATGAAGATGCAGAATGCGCCGAAGGCGTGCGAGAACCGTGCCTTGTCCGGATCCGCTGTTGTGCCGTGCAGGAACATGATGCCTCCGAAGAGGAGCGCGACTGCCGCAACGAGGATCCTGGCTCCGAGACTCATGGGTCCTGCTCCTTGCACTCCAGTTCAATGGTTCATCCACGTTGCAGCGAGCCGGGTGGAGGGTGACACGTTCAACCTGCCACCCGGGCAGCAGACATCGGCTGCGCCGACTGGCTGGACCACTACCAGACCCACAACGTTCCTCCTGGCCAGTCGCCGGACCACCCGCAGGGGAAGAACCCTGCCCGGTACACCTCCAGCAGCCCGAGAAAGAAGTCCGGACGTCCCCTCGAACCCCTGTATTCGTGCTCCATGACCGCTGCCATGACATCCCAGCTGACGCAGTCGAGGAACGATTGGCCAAGCGTGTTCTCGTCGGCGAACGGCTGCCAGAAACGATCGCGCAGCGGCGTGATGATGCGGCGCTCCGCTTCCTCGGCGATCGTGTTCCATCGTTGATACTCCACGCGATGCTTTGCGTGCAGGAACTCCGTCAGGAGGTTCCTCGCCTCGAGAGTGACATCCTCCCAGGCCTGATCGCTGCAGCGTTCAATGGCCTCTCCCCGACCCGACACCTGCTCGATCGGGAATGGAAGCACCGCAGACACGGGCGTCCCGCAGCGACTGAACCAGCGGATGTCCTGCAGCTCTTTCGCGAATGACTCATCCATGTTCGTTCCTTCTGCCCGGCGTCAGGGTCAAGCCGCGTCGCGAAGCAGCATCGGCTCGAACAAGCCGCCGGGCGCCGTCTGCCTACGCCTCACATGCGGCGTAGAAGACATGACAGCCAGGCGATGCGGGCCATTGATGTTCCGTACATGTGAATCCTTCATTGCATGGACGGTTGCAGGTGCGGCTCAAGCGGAGGACAGATTCGGGGGCGCCAGCGGTGCGGAAAGCAGGAAGAAGCTTATGCAGAGCCGTGGATTGGTGGGTGTCCTGGATACTACCGAGTGCTGCCATCAGGCGATTGGCTCGAGATCATCAGGAAACTCTCTGGCTACATCCCACTCGCTGTCCGTGAAATCTTCGCGCTTGAGGCGACGGCGCCAAGCTCGGTTTAGATGTGCATAGACGTGGCCCAAGTCCACCCGCAACTCGGGCTCTCCGTACTCGGGATCTGCCGACATGTCCTTGATCAGATTGCCCAGGTGCTCGTGTGCGTCTTCCAGTTCACTCAGAAGCATGCCCCACGCCATTGGACTGTCTTTACGATTGATCATTCCAATCTCGATTTATACTGCTTGATCCAAGTCGAAGATGATGGTCCTACTCTCCGCGAAGGGAGGTTGGCTGACCTTGGCGTGCCAGTCGCTTGCCATTGGATACCGCAGGACCAGCTCGTCCATGAACGCATCGAAGCCCGGGCTTTCCTCGCTCACTACGACTGCACGCTCGTCGGCACTCTCGAGCCGGATGCGAATCTCGTCGTAGGTGAGGAGATCGATCTTGTAGGCCACGATGCGATGGACATGGTCCCACCGCATCCGCTGCTCGGATGGCGGAAGAATGCGGACTTCATGGCGATCGAACTCGATGGCTCCGTCCCGTGACGCGCGAGGCCAGGAGACAAAGGACAGGATTTTCGAGAAGAGTCCCATGTGCACCTCATGTCATGTCGAGCGACCGTTGGCCGGCGGCGACAAAGTAGAAGATCACTGATTGAAAATGTGGGTGTCCCGGATACCGTTCTGCTCGAAAGATTACCACCATTGTCCTAGTCGGCATGCCTAGCTTCAGCCAGTCATCTTCATCTGGAGAATGAATTCTGTCCCCTGATTCTCGATGCCACACCTCAGACCCGACGCCGTCACATCTGGGTTACACCTCATAGGTGGCGAAATCGAATGAAGTTACTGCCGGCTACTTCTGGCTTCAATCTTAGCTAGAAATTCCGTTAGAAGCGTCAATGCTTCATCCGTTTGCTTTCCGATCTCCACGCCAGCCCCTTTTCGGGCACGTATATTTTCGATGGCTCTCCTTGCCCTTTCCAAATTCCCTGAAGACCAAGCAATTTCATTCGTATTTCTCAGATACACTAGTACATTTATACGGCCGCTAGCGGAAAGTTGCTCCAGCTTTGGTGATTCCAACAATTCGATAGCGAGACCGACGGCCCGGGAGCTCGTACCGAAGGTTTTTATCAAGTCCGAGACCGCCGAAATGCGGATTTCTTTGTCAGCGGCATTCATGCTATCTATCAGTATCCCTGGTAAGGGCTCGCTTTCCTGGGCAGTTGGCAATCGATTTTGAATCTGGGGAACGTCTTCTGCCTTTAGAGCTTCGATCTTCTTGCTCTGATCGCTTATGAGGCCTGCTTTTACAAGAAACTGGAGCGCTGCAATTCGCTGACTTGCTTCGCTTGACTCTACCGATCTCAATATTAAGGAAGACTCAAGCTTGTCACGCTCAAGCTGGCGATTAGCATTGAACTGCGTCTGATTTGTGATCAACCCGATAATCGCCGTTGCGATAGCTCCAACGATCGCAAGTAGCAACGGACTTCCCCAGATACCGTCCTTTGATTTCGGCGCTCTTAGACGAGCCAGCTCGGTTTCAAGTAGATCAATTCTCAAGGCCAGCAGCTTGCGTTCCATGTCATCCATCGATCTTCTCCTTGACTGTATCCACCGTTAGAGTTCGTCCGCATTGCAGCGGTTGGCGTAGCGTGTGGCAATCATATTCTGATGAGTGCGCTTGGAGCTAGTTCAACCACTCCATCCGGGCCACCCACGATTTCAAGTTGGCTTTGGGGCGCTGGGGTGATGGCGAACATCTGGGACACCTGGCGAACAGACATTCGCTCGGGCAGGCATTCTGGACACCGGGAAGACATTCGGGACCGACATTCGCGACACCCATGATTTAAGGACTGCGACCTCGCGTGATGGAAGTGGCGGGCCAAGCTACGCGGCATCGGCCTTCGCTTCGAGGTGTAGTGCGGAGAGGGCGAAACTGTTGCTTGGTGCTCACGCGTCGCTGGACAACACTGGACAACATCTAGGACACCCATGATTTGAAGGTTACAACGTGATCAGACAAAAGTCCGTGGGTCATTGGGTCATCGCCCTTCGCTTACTGGTTGAGCATAAGAGGTGAACGCGGCCGCGCGGCGCTCACGCCTCGTCCATGGTCCGCAAGGCGTAGCGCCGAGAGCTCGGTGCTTCTGTTCTCAACCTGAGATGCCGCAGAACTGGCGTGCGGCGGTGATGCCCTTAAGCCATCGCTGCCCCATGGCGGCCGCTTTGTCCGCGAGGCTTCGCGCCGAGCCAATCGCACGCGCGTAGCGGTTCTCGATGCCGAGTACCTGAGATTGCCAAGCCACGTCGCCCAGACCGAACTTCCTGAGGATGGGCGGGATGTCGCTCGTGATCCTTCCGCGCTTATCGTGACGGGTCTGGCGTCCCGTCCAGTCGACCAGCTCAAGGTAGGCCGTCGTCGTGATCGCGAGCACTGCGAAGCCTGGTGTGAGGCCAGCGACCGGCGGGATCGGACCCTCCGGGAGTGCGCTCGAGAGGTGGTCGATGCGTTGCTTGACGCCCGTGTGCTCCGAGCTGTTCAGATCGTCTGCAATGCCCGCGCGGATCGGATTGAGGTCGACGTAGTTCATGCACGCCAGCACAGCGGCTTCATCGAGCAGCGCCTGGCAGGTGTATCGACCTTCCCAGAACCGCTCGGTGCAGCCGTCCTCGCGGTTCGCGCGTCGCGCGATAGGCTCGTTGAGGCAGCGCATGAACCACGACAGATCGCCGAGACGCTGGCGGCAGACGGCCAGTCGTTCGTCGTTGCCGAGCAGGGTCGCTTCCTTCTCGCGACAACGCACCGGATCGATGACGCCGTCGGTGGTCGCCGGGAACAGCCTGACCCATCGCACCGCCACATCCTCATCGGACCACATGCGCGCGGCGCCTGGATCGACTCGAAGCACGACGTGCGTGTGGTTGCTCATCACGGCATAGGCGTAGAGGCCGACCGCGAAGATGTCCGCCAGTTCGAGCAGCCGTTGCTCGACCCAGTCACGTCGGTGCTCGAACGACCGGCCACTGAGTGCGTCGGTGCCACACAGCCACGCACGACGTACGCAGCGCGAGATGCAGTGGTAGAAGCCGGATTCGTCCGGGGCGACGAGTCGATGGCGAGCCGTGGTCATGGCTCGAATGGTCGGACGTCGTAGCGGCTACGTCTGTAGGAGATCGTCGACTGTGCGGGTCAGGGAACAGCGGAAAAGTGGGTGTCCCGGATGCTGTCCCGGATGCCGGTTACGCGCGCGACCTGAAGCCGATGCCGGACGAAGCCGAAGCGTTACCGAAACCAACGACAAACTGTCTTTGCCCCACCACCGCATAACGCCCGAATTAAGCCGCGTTGTGAAGCAACGTCGGCTTGAATGAATTGTTATGTGCGCCTTCCGCTTCTACTGAGTCCACTCAGACCATCCACATGCCTTACAGGTAATGACGTAGTAGATCTCATCTCGCCTATCATCCGTATGGCTTCGTCTATCAAAGTGATCCTCCCCGCATTCCGGACATCGCTTAAAAGGCAGCGGATCACCTCTCGCTTGATCGTCATAAGTCAGCTCATTGATTCTTTCCTTGAGCCGTCGAACTAGCGCAGCTTCAGATGGGTCGCCGCAAATTTGAGCCGCAATCTTTCCGAGTGATTTACTTGATCGAGACGTGAAGCCCCGATAGTCGGCCACTAATGTTGGAAGTGGCGTATCGTCCATCATGATGGGAACTATCCGTAAGCTTTCGTCATCAACTCGGCGTCTGATATAAGCGCGGAGCTCTGTTCCAACCCAATTGGAGCTCGCTGCCTCCTTTGACCAAAGGAGAACAAACACGTCGGTGTTGCTCAAACCATCCTCGATACTTTCAGTCAGCGACTCACCAGGGCGAATCGTCCACTCGTCAAACCAGACGCTTTCTCCGTGCTCGACAAGAGCCATTGCCAAGAGACGCGCTTGGGACTTCTGTTTCTTGTTGTGGCTGATGAAAATATGCATGTGATTCCGATAAGCACATAACGCCCAGCTTCAGGGGCGGCGTCGCCGAAGGCGACGACGTCCACTGCAAGCACTTGTTGGGCCGGTGTTCAATCTGAAAACGGACATGGTTCCTTCTTGATCATCTCGTAGTGATGGACCCGGCAGAAGACGCTCTGCGATACGGCACCGCGCTTGCAACCCTCTGTCCGGCAAGGCACGTTGTCTCGCTCGGGACCGAGAACATCAAAGAATTCCCTGTCCATTCGCTTCTTGGTTTCTTCCCACGGAGGAGGCTCGGGAGCACCAGGCGCGGGTAGCCAAGCATCATGGCGCCAGTAGTACACAAACGACTCCAGAAGCAATTCGTCTGTTGGCGGATGTTGAAACTGACTAACGCACTTTGCCGTGTCTTCTATCGTGGCAGTATCAAGGCCTTCTTGGACAAAGCCTTGTTTGCGGGCAATAGCCTCCATGTCATCGTCCGGATCAGCGTCAACGATCAGACACGGAGTATCAAGGGAAGGCGCCTGCGAATCTTTGAGGTATAACCACGCTTGCTCGAGCTTTCCTGCTGCTGCAGCTCGAAGAGCGAAGCGCATAGTAGTGATCCGCGATGTAGTCATGCTCTTTTAGGCCCAACGTTTGACTTAAGCGGCGCCGTCAGGCGTCCGCTTGAAGGAGGGGTTAGGCGCTGGGTGGCAGCTCTGTGTATGTGTCACGAGGCTTCCTTGAGCGAAGGAATCTCGGAACATCATGCAGTTTGATTAGATCCGCGGCGTGAGTACGTTCCATCTTCGTCCTTAGCTCCCCGATAGCTCTGTAGTTTTCTTTTCCAAATTCGATTAGGCCTTGGCTTTTGCGTTTCGAGTGCACCAACAGGTTCAGCTCGCGGCCCAAATCGAAGAGTTCATCCGTCAGCCACAGTGAGACCATGTTGGTGGCATAGATCTTCTTGTAGACGTTAGCTTCGCCAGCGTCGTCAGAGAACAGCATGTGGTACGGACGCCTGTCGCTGTCCATGACCGCTGTCTTGATTGACAAGATCAGATCTTCAACCACCTCATAGGCGGCGAGCCGGCGCTCCAACACGAGCTTGTAATACGCATTGGTGTACTCGTCGTGCTTTGATCGACGGTTGAACCAGCCGGCTATCACTGCGCTGACAGTTGCAGAGACGACGGTGCTCGATAGGATGACTTGCCAGACTTCCATGGGAGCGCCTAACGCCTGAATAAAGCCGCGCCGCGAAGCGGCGTCGGCTTGAATGAATTGTTAGCCGTACTAGAGGTCAAGGTCATCGAGTGCGGAGTTGAGGTTGTTGCGTTGTTGGATCTCTTTCGCAGCCTCACGCGCTCTCCTCTGATCTTGCCTCTGTAGGAACTCGCGGTATTTAGAGTTGGCGGTTGTCACATCTTGTTGGATATCTTTTAGGTGATACTTTTTGACCTCATCGGGCACGCAGTAAACAACGACCGCATCTCCATCTATCCACGCCCTTCTCCACATAGTGTGGCGGGGAAATCGTCGCTCCGCGTCAAATATCTCTACCCATTCGCTCGGTGGATAGGCCGAAAGATTAAAGTAAATATTGAAAAGGGCTTTAGCCGGATCTGGGTTATAGCTTCTAGCTTTGTCTACGCCAGAGATCCCGATATCAACGAAGCCGCTCAAGTCAGGTGGAAACGATACAGTGGACGGCTCATTGCGCGTTTCAGCTGGAGCGCTTGTTCGAGGCGTCGCGATCTCAGTCAATGAGCGATCAATCTGCAGTGCCCTGAGAAGTCGTGCAAATGGCGCATCGAAATCGCTCGGATCGCTAAAGTCTGCGTATAGCTTGTCTCTCAAAAACGGCGGGAGCTCGCACGGCTCAATGAGGATGGGCAAAACGCGAACGGCTCTGTCCTCCAGCTCGCGAGACATCGCCATCTGAAGCTCGCGCTGTACCCAGGACGATTGGACAGAATTATGGGAGATCACCGCTGCGACGTAATCCGTTTCCTCTATCGCCTCGGCAATCTTCGATTGCAACGAGTCTCCAATATTGATCTCTGCTTCATCAATCCAGACTCTAACGCCCAGTTCACGAAGTCGCTCCGCGAGCTTCCTTGTAAAGGCCTTGTCCTTTGAACTATGGCTTAAAAATACGGATGTCATTGATCTGTCCTGTACGGCTAACGCCTGAATTAAGCCGCGCCGCGAAGCGGCGTCGGCTTGAATGAATTGTTAGGCCTCACGCCTTGGCCCGCCAGTAAACGCCCTTTGGATCCGAGACTGCAAGATAGCCCCACTTTGAATCCCTTTCGATCGTTCCGTCGAACACGATCTCGACTGGTTCGCCTCCATCAGGAGTGTCATCGCCTCCGTTGAAGGTAAACGGCATTCCAACTGCTCGCTCTGGAGTGAGTCCAAGGCGCGCCAGATCTTCTATTGAGCCGCTGGTCAATGCGTAGCCATTGTCAGTCATGCGTGCGTTCAAATCGCAGAAGATGTCTGGGAGAGCTGGCTTCATGAGGCCTAACTACTAGTAGACCCCGAACCCGGGGAATAGCACCGATGGTTCAGCAGGGCGCGGCGTCCGTCAAGCCGTTTTCCTACACGCAATCAAGCTCTTGTCCTCTCGACGTGACGCGCTCTCTACCTGAACGTCGTCGCGCTATCCGACCAAGGCAGGGTGATATGCGTTATCACGACGAATCTGCAGTGATATCCGCTGCCGCCGATGCAGCGCGCGAACCCCGTCTTTTCGACGAAGTTCGACGGCGCATGCGGCTCAAGCACTACAGTTTGCGGACCGAGCGGGTGTACCTGGGATGGATGCGCCGGTTCATCATCGCGAACGGCCGCCGGCATCCTCGGGAGATGGGTGGTGTCGAGGTCGAGGCATTCCTGAACGCACTCGCGGTCGAAGGGAATGTCGCGGCGAGTACGCAGAACCAGGCGTTGTCGGCGATCCTGTTCCTCTACCGCGAGGTTCTGCGCGTGGAGCTTCCGTGGCTCGACGGTGTGGTGCGCGCGAAGCGACCGCGTCGGATTCCGGTGGTGCTGTCGTCGCAGGAGGTACGCGGGTTGCTCGCCGCAATGGAGGGTCGCTCCTGGCTGATCGCGAGCCTGCTCTACGGAACCGGCATGCGCCTCATGGAAGCCTTGCGCCTGCGCGTGAAGGATGTCGACTTCGGTCGGCACGAGATCCTGATTCGCGACGGAAAGGGCGGCAAGGATCGACGCACGATGCTGCCGCGGATCCTAGTGGAGCCCCTGATGCGCGAGATCGATCGTGCCCGCGCATTGCACGAACGTGACCTCGCCGAGGGTTGCGGCGAAGCGCGCCTGCCGCATGCGCTGGCTCGGAAGTATCCGTCGGCGACGCGCGACGTCGGCTGGCAGTATGTGTTTCCTTCCGTGAGTCGATCCAGGGATCCGCTCGACGGGGTCGAGCGACGACATCACTTCGACGAGGCCATCCTGGCGCGCGCGCTCAAGCGGGCGCGGGCGCGCGTGGGACTGGTGAAGCCCGTCAGCGCCCACACGCTGCGCCACAGTTTCGCCACGCACCTGCTCGAAGCCGGTTACGACCTGCGCACGATCCAGGAGCTGCTCGGGCACAAGGATGTGAGCACCACGCAGATCTACACGCACGTGCTCAACCGCGGCGGCCGCGGTGTAGTCAGCCCGCTCGAACAAGCGCGCTAGTACGACGCGACCTCAGCCCCGGCGCTTCCACACCACACAAAGATTGTTCGCCGGCATCGCATGCGTCGCGACGTGCGTAAAGCCGACACGCGCAGCAAGCGCATCAACGGCTTCGAGATCGCGCAGGCCCATGTGGGCGCCGCGCTGCTTCAGCGAGGCATCGAACGCGGCATTGCTGTCGCTCGTGAACGTGCCGCCGACGTTGAACGGGCCGTAGACGGCGAGCACGGCGTTGTCGGTGGTGACGGCGGGCAGGTGCGCGAACAGGGCTTCGACTTCGGGCCAGGCCATGATGTGCAGCGTGTTGGCGCTGAATACGGCGTCGTGGCGCGTGGTCGGCCAGGACTCGGTACCGACATCGAGCACGAGCGGCGCGGGCGTGTTCGGCAGCGCGGCCTCGTCGAGCCATTGGCGCAAGCCGGGCAGGTTCTCGTCGCGCTCGCTGGTCTGCCAGGTGAGCCACGGCAGCGCGGCGGCGAAGTGCACGGCGTGCTGGCCGGTGCCGCTGCCGATCTCGAGCACGTGGCGGCGATCGGCGAAGGCCTCGCGCAGCGCGCCGAGGATCGGCTCGCGGTTGCGCTCGCTCGCGGGGGCGAAGGGTTTCTCGGATCGCGTCATCGTGCGGCCTCGCGAGGCGTGGGATCACCCGACGGTGCGGGGGCGACATCGGACAGCGGCGGTTCGCTCGGCGCGGGCGTGGCCGCGAGCGGGCGCAGGCCGATCGTCGCGTGCCAGCCGAGGGCGAGGCCGGTGCCGACGAGCAGCGCCGACAGCAGGAACGCCGCGCCGGGCAGCTGCACGCCCGTGTGCGGGCCGATGAAGTACGCGAACACCTGCGTGAACACGAACGGGCCGAACACGGTGGCGAGGCTGGCGAGGCTCGACATCGCGCCCTGCAGGCGGCCCTGCTCGCGCGGATCGACCTGCTGGGTGACGATCGCCTGCGCGGTCGGCCCGCCGAGGCCCGACAGCGCGAGCAGCGGGATGCCGAGCAGGAACACCGGCCACACGCTCGCGAAGGCGAGCGTCGAGAATCCCGCGATGCCGAAGCACAGGCCGGCCAGCATCACCTTGCGCTCGCCGAAGATCGGCACGATGCGACGCACGAGGCCAGCCTGCACGATCGCGCTGCAGATGCCGACGAGGCCGAGCGTGAAGCCGACCTCCTTCGCGCCCCAGCCGTAACGGTAGTCGGCGTACAGCACGAACGTGGAGTTGAGCGAGAACTGCGCGAGGCTGACCAGGAAGAACACCACCGCGAGGCCGAACACCTGCGGGTGCCTGCGCAGCATGCGCAACGCGCCGAGCGGGTTGGCGTTGCGCAGTTCGAAGCGCTCGCTGCGGCGATCGCGCGGCAGCGACTCGGGCAGGATGAACCAGCCGTAGGTGAAGTTGGCGAGCGCGAGGCCGGCGGCGACCCAGAACGGCAGGCGCACCGAGACGTCGCCGAGGAAGCCGCCGAGCGCGGGGCCGATCACGAAGCCGATGCCGAACGCGCCGCCCATCATGCCGAACGCGGCGGCACGCTTTTCCTTCGGCGTGACGTCGGCGATGTAAGCGTTGGCGGTGGAGAAGCTCGCGCTCGCGATGCCCGAGACGATGCGGCCGATGAACAGGATCGGCAGGGTCTGCGCGAGCGCCATGACCACGAAGTCGACGCCGAGCGCGAAGTTCGAGGCGAGGATGACCGGGCGCCGCCCGAAGCGGTCCGACAGCGCGCCCTGCACGGGCGAGAACACGAACTGCATGAGCCCGAACAGCGCGCCCATGATGCCGGTCCACTTGGCCGCGGTGCCGATGTCGCCGCCGGTCATCGCCTGCACGAGGTGCGGGAACACCGGGATGATGATCCCGAACGCCAGCATGTCGAGCGCGACCGTGATGAAGATGAAGACGACCGCGGCGCGGCGCACCGGGACGGTGGGGGCATCGGTCATGAAGAGCGCATCACGGGCAACGGAAGCGCCGCGGACGATACACGATTGCGCCCGCCGCCGCGGCGGACGCGCTGACGCGGCCGCTCAGGCGCGCGGACGCGGGACCGGGTGCATCGCGTCGATCGGCATCACGACCGGGCCCGCGACGCGGTTGCGGCCGGCGCTCTTGGCGCGGTACAGCGCGGAGTCGGCGGCCTCGATCCAGTCGCGCAGGCCGGCATGGCCGTCGACCGCCTCGGCCACGCCGATGCTGATCGTCACGCGCAGCTCGGCCGCGCCGGGCAGCACGGCATCCTCGACGTCGGCGCGCAGGCGCTCGGCGAGCTGTACGGCCTGGCGGTAGCGCACGCCGGGCAGCACGATGCCGAACTCGTCGCCGCCGTAACGGCCCGCGTCGGCGGCGTTGCCGATGCGGTCGCGGATCACCGTGGCGACGGCGCGGATCACCTCGTCGCCGAGCGCGTGGCCACGCGAATCGTTGATGGTCTTGAAGCCGTCGATGTCGAGCATGAGCAGCGAGGCGGCGGCACCGCCGGCGTGGCGCTGCTGCAGCACCTGGGCGGCGTGGTCCTGCCAGGCGCGGCGCGCGGCGAGCCCGGTCAGGCCGTCGGTACGGCTGAGCTCGTCGAGCAGGCGGTTCTGGCGGCGCACCTTGCGCACGAGGCGGTAGCTCACGAGGCTCACCGCGATCGTGTGCACGACGAGCATCGGCATGCAGGCGACGATGACCGGCATGCTCGTGAAAGGCTGCCACGCGAAACCGGTCAGCACGCCCGCGACGATGCACGCGATGAACATGCCGAGGCTCGACCACAGCCACAGGCGCGGGATGCCGACCGCGATCTTGTCGACCGTGGAGAGCGTGGCCAGCAGCAGGCTCGGCAGCAGGTTGAAGTGCATGAGCGGGATCCACAGCCCCGCGAGCGCCGAATCGACCAGCAGGTTGCGGCATTCCGCGGTGTAGGGATCGCGCGACCGCGCGGCGACGAGGTAGGCGATCTGCGACCACGCGATGGCGGTGCCGAACAGCAGCACCCACTGCCACACCGGGGCCGACAGCTCGTACAGCACGGAGGCGATCGCGACACCGGCGAGGCCCATGCCGAGCATGCGCAGGCGATACACGCGGCGCGGCAGGCGCGCGAGCTCGGCGTGGTCGCGCTCGCTGGGCACGCGGGTGGGATCCGTGCGCGGATACACCGCCTCGGTGGCTGTCTCGTCGGGTACGCCGGATGGCCGCATGCCTGGAACCTCCGCCGGGCAGTCTAGACCGGCCGTGGCGCGTCCGCACGCCATGTGTCGCCGATCGGTGGCCGCTGGTCCGGGGGGGGGGGCATTCTCAGGGGTTCCCGGGAATGCACCTTCGTGGATCTGTGCACAATGCGCTTTCGTGTTGACGCATGGCTCGGCGGTGGATGCGCAAGGGTACGTTGTCTTGCTCTTTGCTCGTCATCCCGGCGGAAGCCGGGATCCCCTTTAGCGCCGGGCAGAGTCCAGGGCCTCCAGGGGCGAAGACCAGCGCACAGCCGCGAAGGTATGTGACGTCAGAGTCCGTGCCAGCGCGTCAGACGCAATGAGTGCGCGACGCCGCGTTCCGAGATCGCGTGTCTCGGCACGATCGACGCTTGAGGGGATCCCGGCTTTCGCCGGGATGACGGCCTGGAGAGGACGCTTCGAGCTTGTGGGTTGATGCAGTTGGGTGGGGCGTCCTAAGAAGCGGACTCCGCCCGTCACGATGATGCTGCCCCAACGCCTATGCACATCTGCACGCCTATGCCCATCTGCGTCGCCCGCTCCTGACACGCACCTCCTTCCTGGTCATCCCGCGAAGCCGATCCTGCCAACCATGGTGACGACGAGGCGCGGCGACGACGCATGGCGGCGGAATCGCCTGCGGCGGCTCCGCTCGACGTCTGTAGTGGGTCAGGCCGATCGGGCGCGGTGGTAGGCCACGAGCGCGTTCGCGTGGCCGTGTCCGAGGCCGTGGTCGGATTTGAGCCGTGCGACCTGCTCCATGTGCTTGAGGTCTTTCATGCCGTCGATCACGCCGAACCAGTGGGCGACGGGCTTGCCGTACTTCGCCTCGATGGAGGGGAAGTAGGAGGCGGGGCCTTTGACCGTGTCGTTCGCTGCCGGCTTGGTGGCCATGGGTGCTCCGATCGTGGGGACGGCCCAGCTTCGCACGAGGCGATTCGCGGGCCGAGAGCGGCATGGTGGATTCCGCGGATCGTGGTTGTGATGGAGGCCGGGCGGGGGCGTAAGGCGAGGCGGAATCGCCTGCGGCGGTTCCGCCCTACATGAGCTAGGGGATGACGCTTTTGAGCTCGTCATCCCGGCGGAAGCCGGGATCCCCTTGAGCGCCAAATCGTGTTGCAAAGCCATCACGTACTAGGGCGAATAGTTAACCGGAGATTCCTAGTGCACCAGGGATCGCGTCGTCAAACCGAATCCAGTGAATGCCTGAAGCGGCTTTCCTGGAACTGATGTCTCGACACGTTCAACGCTCAAGGGGATCCCGGCTTCCGCCGGGATGACGTTGTAAGGGGGTGCCGTGATGCGATCGTGTGGTAGGCCCGGCTCTGCAGGTCACGCCGTGAAGCGGGAGCGGCGCTGCGGATTCCTCCAGCGATGACAGTGGCGACGGCCCGGCGACGTTGCAGGACAAGGCGGAATCGCCTGCGGCGGTTCCGCCCTACACGAGCTACACGAGCGACGCGAGTGGCCGTTCCGTGGATGCACCGCGACGCACGTCGCGCCATCCGCCCCTCAGCGGCGCAGCGAGTCGATGTCGATGAAGCGCAGGAACTCGGCACGCGTGCGGGCGTCTTCGCGGAAGTCGCCGAGCATCTGGCTGGTGATCATCGAGACGCCGCGCTTGTGCACGCCGCGGGTGGTCATGCACTGGTGCACGGCGTCGATGACGACGCCGACGCCGCGGGGCTTGAGCACGTCCTCGATGCAATGGGCGATCTGCGCGGTGAGCTTTTCCTGCACCTGGAAGCGGCGCGCGAAGCCGTCGACGACGCGGGCGAGCTTGCTGATGCCGACGACCTTGTCGGTGGGCAGGTAGCCGATGTGCGCGCGGCCGATGATCGGCGCCATGTGGTGCTCGCAGTACGACTCGAACTCGATGTCGCGCAGCACGATCATCTCGTCGTAGCCGGCCACTTCCTCGAAGGTGCGGCGCAGGTAGTCGGACGGATCGTTCGCGTAGCCCGAGAACCAGTCGCCGTAGGCCTCGACGACGCGCTTGGGCGTGTCGAGCAGGCCTTCGCGCGAGGGATCCTCGCCGGCCCAGCGCAGCAGCGTGCGCACGGCTTCCTCGGCCTGCGCGCGATCGACCGGGACGAGGGCGGGGGACTTCTTGGCGCGCTTGGCCATGGCGATCGTGGAGGCTCGAGAGGGGTCGCGCAGTCTAGCAGGCGTGCGCCGCCGGCCTCAGCGCGCGCGCGGCGGGCGCTTCATCGCTGGTGCACGTCGCGCGGGCGTCTCCGCTGCCGCACGACGAGCCGGCTGGCCTTCGAGCGGCGCGAGCACCCACGCGAGCGCGACGAAGCGACCGTCGTCGTCCTCGCCACGCGGCTGCTGCAGCAGGTCCATGAGGCGGGCGAGCAGCGTGTTGATCTCGGCGAGGTCGTCGCGGTTCACCCAGCCCTTGCCACGCGCGGCCCACAGTTCGCGGTGAGGACCTTCGACGACGGTCGCGGGATCGGCCAGCGCGCGACGGAAATCGCGTTCGGCCACGCGCAGCGCGCTCGCGGCGACGCGCGCGACGGCTTCGGCGTTGGCGGTCGCGCCGGGCTTGTAGCGTAGCGAGAGGCGCTCGCCGGCGCGCACGCGACTGCGGTAGCGGCGGCCGTCGGGGGTGTCGTGTTCCTCGACGAGGCCGGCATTGGCGAGCTGGCGCAGGTGGTAATAGAGGCCGTCGGCGGCGCGACCGAGGCGTTGCGCGAGCTCCGCGACGCTGAGGGCTGCGCCGCCGGTCGCCTCGAGCGTGTCGACGATCTCGATGCGCGTCGGCGAGGCGAGCAGGCCGATCTCGGCGGGATCCTCGAGGTGCGTGCGCGTGCGGCGTGCCATCGGTCACGTTGCCTTGTTTGAAATTTTCAATGATTATTCAATCAACGCGGCCGTGCCGCAACCCTCGACCGGAGGCCGTCGATGGCCCGTTTCTCCCCGATCCGCCTCGCGACGTGGTGCGTGACGACACTCGTGGCGCTGGCTGCGACCGGCGCCTTCGCGGCCGATGCCGTCGACGTGTTCGCGCGTTTCAAGGCCGCGAGCGGCGGCGAACGCTGGGACACGGTCACGACGTTGCGCAGCATCGGCACACTGCAGGCGGGCGGCCTCGACGGCCAGGTCACGTCGCTGCAGGACCTGCGCACGGGACGCTCGGCGGACCGCTACACGCTCGGCCCGATCACCGGCGCGAACGGCTTCGACGGCGCGAACGCGTGGTCGCAGGATCCGGGCGGCGAGGTCGAGAAGCTCGATGCCGTCGACGCGAAACAGCGCGCGCGCAGCCAGGCCTGGCTCGGCGCACGGGGCTACTGGTACGCGCAGCGCATCGCCGAGGCGACGCTGACCGAGCCCGCGCGGCGCGAGCGTGACGGCCGCGCGCACGACGTCGTCGTCGCGACCCCGCAAGGCGGCGACCCGCTGACCCTGTGGTTCGACGCGGAGACGCACCTGCTCGTGCGCGTCGAGGAACGCGACGGCGCCGGCACCTCGGTGACGACGCTGGGTGATTACCGCGAGGCCTCGGGCGTGCGCGTGCCGTTCCATGTCGTCGGCGACACGCTCGATGCGCAGGGTCACGCCGAGCCGCGTGCACGCACCGAGGTGCGCTACGCGACGGTCGAGGTCGATGCGGCACTCGACGATGCCGCGTTCGCGATGCCCGAGATGGCGCCGACCGCACGCATCGTGGCCGACGGCGGCATCACGCGCGTGCGTTTCGATCTCGTCAACCACCACATCTACGCGGACGGCGCGATCGACGGCAAACCGGCGCGCTTTCTCGTCGACACGGGCGGCGCGAACCTGCTGACACCCGACGCCGCGAAGCGCTTCGGCCTCGAGGGCGAGGGCCGCATCGCGGGGCGGGGTGTCGGCGAGGAGGTGGTCGACGTCGCGTTCGCACGCGCGAAGGAGCTGCGCCTCGGCGACGCGGTGCTCGACAAGCCGAGTTTCGTCGTCATGTCGCTCGGCGATCTCGAGGCCGTCGAAGGCGTGACGTTCGACGGCCTCGTCGGCTACGAACTTTTCCGGCGCTTCGGCGTGACGATCGACTACGCCGCGCGCACCCTCGAACTCGCCGAGCCCGAACGCTTCGTGCCACCCGCGAACGCACATGCCGTGCCGTTCGTGTTCAACGAGCGCATCCCGATCGTGCAGGGCACACTCGACGGCGTGCCGGGCCGCTTCAGCCTCGACACGGGCTCGCGCGTGTCGCTGAGCCTGCACTCGCCTTTCGTGCGCGAGCACGGGCTCGTCAAGCGCTACGCCGCGCGCGACGAAGGCATCATGGGCTGGGGCGTCGGCGGGCCGTCGCGCGGACTGCCGGTGCGCTTCGGCACGCTCGTGCTCGGCGACCTCGCGATCAACGGCGTCGCGGGCGACCTCTACACGGGCGACAAGGGCGCGTTCGCGACACCCGACATCTCGGGCAACCTCGGCGGCGGCGTGTTCAAGCGCTTCACGCTCGCGTTCGACTACACGAAGCGCACCGTGTACTTCGCCCCAAACGCGCTGTTCGGCCAGGCCGACGCCTACGACCGCAGCGGCCTGTTCCTGCTCGGTGAAGGCAATGCGCTGCGCATCGCCGACGTGACCGCGCACAGTGCCGGCGCCAAGGCCGGCCTGCGTGCCGACGATCGCATCCTGTCGATCGACGGCGAGACGATCGCCACGCGTACGCTCGATGCGTGGCGCACCTTGCTGCGCGAGACGCCGACCGGCACGCGACTGAAGATCGAGGTTGCGCGTGCAGGCGCCGTCACGACGCGCGAGCTCGTGCTGGCCGATCGCATCCCGGCCAAGGCCGCGAAGAAGCCCGTGCGCTGATCGCGGCGACGCCGCCGGGCGCACCCGGCGGCGTCGGATCACGCGCCGGCTCAGCCCGCGTGATTCAAGGCACCGCGTCGAACCCACCCGCGAAGATCCGATCCGCCGGGCTGCCGACCTCGAGCCTCACCGGCACCCCGAGCAGCGGCGTCGCGCGATCGTTGCTGGCCACGCACAGGGTCGCCTCGTGCACGCCTTCGCCCATCGACGTGGCATCGAACACCACGCGTGCGTTCGACGTCGCACCGGGTGCGGTGGTGCCGTGCTGCAGGTCGTAGAACAGCCACGGCACGTCGCCCGGCTGTGTGCACACGCCACCCGGCCTGGCGATCGCGAGCGCGGCGAAGGTCATGAAGTCGTAGCGGTAGTCGAGGCGGTTGACGAGCGTCGCGGCGCCCGTGGTGGTATCCAGCGTGTACATCGCGATCAGCGTGGACGGCGTGTCACGGTAGCCGGCGAGGTACAACGTGCCGGTCGCGTCGTCGAAGTCCATGCTCTGCTTGTAGTTCGCGTCGAAGCCTATCGATCCGATGGGCTGTGCGGCGCCGGTGGTCTTGTCGATCGCGACGAGCGCGTCGTGGACGATGTCGAGACCGTACAGGAGGCCCGCCGGCGAGATCGCGATGTCGACGATGCACACGTCGCCGCCCGTGACGATCTCGGGCCCCGCTTCGACGGTGCCGCTGTCGAGCTTGATGCGGTGGAGAAACGAGCGGCGCCCCGTGCCTTCGCAGGTCGAGCTCGACGCGAACATCTCCATGCCGACCCGATCCCAGGCCATGCCGGTCCAGCGCTGGAAGCCGCCGCCCGCCGCAGGCGGGGCTTCGGCGGGCGCGATGTCGGTGACGACACCGGTCGCGGTGTCGACGACGGACAGGCACTCCGCGGCCACGCTGACACATTCGGTGAGGACGTACTCGCGCGTGAAGTCGTCGTGGGCGAAGTCGCCGCCGTACGTCTCGTAGAGGGTGCCGACCGGCACGAGGCGACCGCCACGGGAGGCGTCGAGCGACGTGAACATCGTGAACTGCAGCGGCTCGCTGCGCACGCCGTACGCCGGCACCGCGTGCACCGCGGACGGCTGCGCGAACGGCAGCGACCACGACGTCCACGGCTCCGTCACCTGTGCCGGTTGCGGCTCGCCCAGCGTGCTGCGGGCAGGATCGCCGACCGGCTCGACGCGGCGCGGCGCGAGCGGCACGTGGGCGTTGCTCGCCGCGCGATCGAGCGACCACTCGAGCGGGAACGAGCCGGTGTTGGCGATGCCGAGCGTGCGGATCAGCACCTCGCCCGGGCGCGCCGTGGCCTGCAGGATGCCCGGCGTCGCGGCGATGCGCGGCGCGCCGACGCGGACGTCGGCGTCGGCTCGCGCGATGTAACGGCGCGACGGCGTCCACGCGATCGTCTTCGGCGCATCGAGCACGGCTTGCTCGTTCGAGACCACCTGGCGCAGCGCGCGCGAGGTGTCGATCAGTGCGACCGTGGCGGAGCCACCGCGGTCGATCGCTAGCATGTCGCCGCCGTCGGTGTCGAACAGCACGTCGTCGTAGCTGAAGCGCACGACGCCCGTGCCTTCGTCGATCGCGAGCTGGAAGCTCACGCCGCAGTCCGCGCCGGCATCGGCCGCGCACGGCATCTCGAGCATCTCCTCGTAACCGTGGCGCTTGTGGCGCCACTCCACGACGATGCTGCGCAACGGCGCTTCGCCGACGACCGCGTAACCGACCGTGCCCGCTTCGCCGAGGTAGTCCCAGAACGGCAGCAGGCTGTCGAGCGCGTCGGGCGGCGGTGGCATGAAGTTGTCGCCGCCGTAGAGCGGGAAGGCGCCACCGCAGGCGTCGACGTGGCGCACCATCTGTACCGCACCGTTGTTGTAGATGCACAGCGCGTCGACCTGTGGCTCGAACGTGCGGCCGTACAGCGTGAACGCGAACGGCAGCGGCACATGGGCCGCACCGATCACCGGCGTGGCCACCGCCGTGATGTCGGCGTACGCGAAAGGCGCCTCGGCATCCATGGCGTAGGTCGGCGGATTGGCGGACGCGGTCCACGTGAAACGGGGCAGCGCGTTCGCACCTGAGGTGACGACCACATGGTGGCGCGCGCTCGCGCCCGGCGCGACCTCGAGTTCGAACATCGATCCGAAGAACGGATCACCGGTCGGCGGTGCAGAAGTCCAGGCCTGGTCCGAACTCAGCGTGTGGTGGCGCAGCGTCTGCGCGGTATGGTTGGTGACCGTGAAACAGTAGGTCACCGGTGTACCCGCGACGACGTCGAGCGACGACGTGCCGCCGCAGGCCGGCGGCGGCTCGGTCGATACGGCGACCTCGATCGTGATGAGCGCGGCCTCGACGACCTGCTGCAGCACGGTCGATGTCGAAGGTTCGATCGCCGCATCGCCCGCGTAGCGCGCGGTGACGCTGCGCGTGCCGACCACGAGCGCCGGGGTGGTGAGGCTCGCGCGACCGCTGGCGTCGAGCGGTGCGCTGCCGAGCGTGGTCGTACCGTCGAGGAAGGTCACGCTGCCGGTCGGTACGGGCGCCTGGAAATGCGTGCCGGCGACGCGTGCCGTGAACGTGACCGGCTGGCCCTCGCGCGACGGGTTCAGCGAGCTCTGCAGCGTCGTGGTCGAGACCGCCCGGCCGACGACCTGGTTCAGGACGGGCGAGGTCGAGCCCGCGTGGACGGTGTCGCCGTTGTAGCGCGCCGTCAGCGGATGCGTGCCGCTCGACAGGTTGGTGCCGATCGCGGCGCTGCCGTCCGATTCGAGGTTGACCGTGAGGATCTCGGTCGTGCCGTCGAGGAAGGTCACGGTACCGGTCGGCGCCGGCGCCTGCGTGGCGGTGACGCGCGCGGTGTAGATGACGAACTGGCCGAACGCGGCCGGATTGGCGGTGCTGGCCAGTGTCGTGGTGGTCGGTGCGGTGCCGGCCTGCGCCGGCAGCACCCACGTCGCGAGCAGCACGATCGCGAGCGCGACGGTGCGCAGCAACGTGCGGTGGAACGCGTGGTTCCTCATGGTGTCTCCCCGGATGTCTGTGAGCGCCCGGCGCCGCCACCCTGCGGCGACCGGACGTCCGTGCACGCTACGTCGGGGCGATGAAAGCCGCATGGCCTGCCCATGGTCTGAGCATGGCCCGGCCATGGTGCGGCGCTCGAAACGCCTGGACGCGCGGGTCAGGGCCGCGTGGACAGGGCCTGCGGGCGCCGGCGCTCGCCGGCGAGCACATCGGCCCGTGCGGCCGCGGCCTTCCATGCATCGCCGCCCTGGCGCGCGCCGAGCACGTCGGCCTGCAGGCGAGCGCTGTCGTGGTCCTGCGACGCGAACGGTGCGATGAGGCCGGCGACGGTTACGGCCTCGTCGACGCGACCCGCGCCGAGCAGCCACGGCACGTACGACGTGGCGACAAGGGCGAGATCGGAGGGCACGCCGTGCTCGCGAGCGGCGGTGGCGGCGGCCCGGTAGGCGGCGTCGGCATCGTGGGTGCGCGACGCCGCGGCGAGTCGTTCGGCGCGCGCGACCAACAGGGCGACCGCCTCGTCCGGTCCCGGCGCATCGGGTCCCGCCTCGCCGCCGGCGCGCTGGCGCAGCAGCACGACGGCAGCTCGCATGGCATCACGCGGGTCGTCAGGCCATGCCGCGAGCGCGCGGTCGGCATCGGCCAGCGCGAGGTCGTGGCGACCCTGCTCCCAGGCCAGCGCTGCGCGCGCCGCGGCGAGGAAGTAGGTCGGCGGTCCTTCGGGAATCGGCGCGGTCCAGGCCGCGAGCGTCGCGGCGGCCTCCGAAAGCCGGCCGTTCCCGGTCAGCGTGCGCACACGGTCGACCAGCAGCATCGTGGCGAGGCCGGGATCCTTCGCGCGGTCGCGCAGCGCCCATTGGGCCTCGGCGGTCGCGAGCGCATCCTGCCAGCGCAGCAGGCCGATCTCGATGTCGAGCAGGGCCGTGCGCACGCCGATGAGACGCTCGACCGCGCCAGCCGCCTCGAAGCGCGCCGACGCATCGTGCAGCAGGTCGCGCGCGCGTTCGAGGCGGCCTTCGCCGCCTTCGAACAGGCCGAGGTTGGTGTCGACCTGGGCGACGCCGAGCGCGTTGCCGGCTTCCTCGAACAGCAGGCGCGCCTCGCCGAGGTCGCGCGTGGCGGCCTCGCCTTCGTGACGGCCGAGGTGCGCGGCGGCGCGCGTCGCGAGCGCATCGGCGCGGTCGTTGGCGGACGCCGGGCCGCGCAGCAGGTCGACCGCGCGGTCGAGATCGGCGATCGCCGGATCGAAGCGTGCCTGCCGGAACGCGGTCTTGCCGCGCACGACGAGCGCCTTGCCGAGCAGCACGCGATCGGCCTCGAAGACGGGATCGGCGATCAACGCGTCGAGCGCAGGCCCGGCATCGGCGAGGCGGCCGGCGCGCAGGTCGATCATGACGAGGCGCAGACGCACGCGCGGGTCGGCGCGCCCGGGATCGGGCAGCGCGAGCAGCAGCGCGCGGGCCGTGTCGAGCTCGTCGGCGAGCATCGCGGCCTGCACCTGCTGCAGCGTGCGTTCGACATCGCCGGTTTCGACCGCCGCGGCGGGACGACGCCCGAGCGCGGCGAGCAGCAGGTCGCTGCCGAGACGGGCCGCTTCGACCGGATCGGCATGGCGGGCCTCGACGCGATGCTGCACGCCGCCGGCCTGGGTCGCGAGCACGGCCTTCCAGCCGTCGGCCTCGAGCGACAGGGAGCCTTTCACGAGATGGCCGACGCCGAGCGCACGTGACGGATCGGCCTCGGCGGCCGGCCCGGCAACTCCGTGCAACGCGAGCAGCACGCTCTCGCTCGGCGCGACGGCGAGTCCCGATCCGCGCAGCCGCTCGGCGACGAGGTCCATCGCGCCGAGGCGCAGCCACGCCGCATCGAGCGGTGCATCGATTGCGAGCGGCAGCACGGCGAAGCCGCCGTCGACGGCAGGGACGGCAGGTGCCGTCGCGACCGGTGCAGGTGCGTGTGCGCGGCGGCCGACCACGAAGGCCGTCGCGGCGATCGCGATCGCGACGACGATGAGGGCTGCCACGACCGCGGACGCGCGACGCGGGCCTTGCTCTCGCGGCACGCTGGCCGACGACGGCGCCGCAACGCTCACCCGGGACTGCGGAGGTGTCGGCGATACGACCGGATCATCCGAAGACTGTGCACCGACGGCGTCGCCCTCGGTCGATCGCGGCAGCGATCCCGGTGCAGGCGAGGCGATCGACGCGGCCTCGGGTGTCATCGGCGCGAGCACCTCGACCTCGGCGACCCAGCGGTAGCCGAAGCCCGCGACCGTGCGCACGGCGGTCTGGCGCTGGCCGTCGTCACCGACCGTGCGGCGGATGCGCGCCATGAGTTCGCTGACGCGCGCCTCGGGCACGTCGACGCGGCCCCACAACGCCGACACGAGTTCGTCGCGGCCGATCGCGCGGTCGCGGTGCTCGACCAGGTAGACGATGCCGTCGAACACGAGCCGCGGCACGGTCAGCAGCCGCCCGTCCTCGCGCAGCTCGCGCGGCGCCGGCGAGAGCCGGTAAGGACCGAAGCGGTAGTCGACCGCGCTCATGCGCCGGGCCTCGCGGGATGCTGGGACGAGCGGCAACGATACGACGGCCGCGCCATCGCGCGGCCGTCGGAAGCGAACCTCAGTCGACGCGGCAGAACACCGCCTTGAGGTAGCGCGACTCGGGCACGTGGGCCTGCCACGGATGATCCGCGCCGGCGCCGCTGACCTTGAGCACCTGCACCGTGCGGCCCGCGTAGAACGCCGCGCGGCGCAGCATGTCGAGGAACTGCTCCTCGCTGACCAGGCCCGTGCACGAGCAGGTCAGCAGGATGCCGCCGGGCTTCACGGCCGACATCGCGAGCTTGTTCATGTCGAGGTATTTCTTGAGCGCGGGGATGACCTGCTCGCGGTCGCGCGTCATCTTGGCCGGATCGAGGATGACCACGTCGAACTTCTGCGCGCGGTTGTTCGCGTAGTCGCGCAGCCAGTGGAAGATGTCGGCCTGGACGAACTTCACCTTGACCTTGTTGAGCCAGGCGTTCTTGGCCGCGACCTCGAGGATCTCTTCGTCGAGATCGACGCCGACCACTTCTTCCGCGTTGCCGACGGTCTTGGCGTAGATCGCGAAGCCGCCCGAGTTGCAGCACAGGTCGAGCACGCGCTTGCCGTCGCAGAACGCGGCGAGCGCCTTGCGGTTGTCGCGCTGGTCGGCGAAGAAGCCGGTCTTGTGCTTGGTGCCCGGCGCGGCGTGGAACTGCACGCCGTGCTCGTGGATGACGCTGGGCTTGGGCATCGGCGGCACCGCGCAGTCGAAGCTCTCCTGCTTCTGCACGTGGTCCTCGGCGTAGGCGTAGATCGCGCTGCCCGGGAAGTGCTCGAGCAGGCAACGCTTGATCACGTCGCGCTGGCGGAACATGCCGGCCGAGAAGTACTCGATCACGAGCGTGTCGGCGAAGCGGTCGACGACGAGGCCGGACAGGCCGTCGCCCTCGGAATGCACGACGCGGTAGGCGTCGGTGACCTCGTCCAGGCGCAGCAGGTCGCGGCGCAGCGCGACCGCGTCGGCGATGCGGCGGGCGAAGAAGGCCTCGTCGACGGCCTCGTCCGGATCGGCGCTGAGCACGCGCAGGGCGATGCGCGAATGGCCGTTGTAGAAGCCGCGGCCGGCGAAGGTGCCGTCGCGGTCGACGATCTCGACGATGCTGCCGGGCTTGGGCCGCGGCTCGGGTTTCTCGACCATCTTCTGGAAGATCCAGGGGTGGTTCGAGCGGCGTTCGATCTTGAGCCGCACGAGCGGCAGGGAGTCATGGGCATTCATCGGCGGCATGATACGCGATGCCCCGGCGGCCCCGGCCTGGCACGGGCGAGCCCTGCCGCGGCGTGAACGGATCGACGCGGGGACCATGACATTGGTCACGCCTTGGGCTAGAGTCGCCGCCAGTTTCGAAGGGGAGTAGCCCTCCCGCTGCCGCGATCGTCATCACGGACCGCCCCGCCGGTCCCGGTCCGGCAGGTGGAACACGGTCCGTCCGGACCGCGTTCTGCGGGCAAGACCTTCGCCGCATGACGGCGAAGCTGTGCCCGGAATCCGACCCCGAGCCCCGCGCGCCCCATCGGCTTCGCGGGGTTTTTCGTTTTCCGGAGCAGCCAATGCAAACGATCGGTTCGAGTGGTCTCTGGGTGGCGTTCGGCCTCGTGGTCGTGGTCGCCCTGATCGTGGATTTCGTGGTCCTGCGCGCAGGCGGCGCGCACAAGGTGTCGTTCAAGGAAGCCGCGCTGTGGAGCATCGCGTGGGTGGTCCTCGCGCTGCTGTTCAACCTCGGACTGTGGTGGTGGCTCGACGGCCACCAGGGCCGCGAGGTCGCCAACGACGTCGCGCTCGAGTTCCTGACCGGCTACGTGGTCGAGAAGGCACTCGCGATCGACAACATCTTCGTGTTCCTGCTGATCTTCACGCGGTTCAAGGTCGACGCCGAACTGCAGCAGCGCGCGCTCATGGTCGGCATCCTCGGCGCGATCGCGCTGCGTGCCCTGCTGATCCTCGTCGGTGCGGCGCTGATCGCACGCTTCCACTGGATCCTCTACATCTTCGGCGCGTTCCTCGTGTACACGGGCATCAAGATGGTCAAGTCGCCCAACGACGAGGCCGACTTCGAGGGCAACCCGCTCATGCGCTGGATGCGCGGGCATCTGCGCCTCACCAACGAGTACCACGGCACGCGCCTGAGCATCATCAAGGACGGCGTGCGCCACTTCACGCCGCTGTTCGTGGTGATGGGCCTGATCGCGGTGACCGACGTGATCTTCGCGGTCGACTCGATCCCGGCGATCTTCGCGATCACGACCGACCCGTTCATCGTGCTGACCTCGAACGTGTTCGCGGTGCTCGGCCTGCGCGCGCTGTTCTTCCTGCTCGCCGGCATGGCCGAACGCTTCCACCTGCTCAACTACGGCCTCGCCGCGGTGCTCGTGTTCATCGGCATCAAGATGCTCATCATCGACGTCTACAAGATCCCGATCGGCATCTCGCTGGGCATGGTCGCGCTCATGATCGGCACCTCGCTCGTGGCGAGCCGCCTCATCAAGCCGCGCGACGAGGCGCATTGAGGGTCGCGCAGATGCGCCGGCCTGGGCCGGCGCATCTGCGGTGGGACGTAGGGACGACCGCCTGCACATGTCCTGCGTCGATGTGGACGTCGACGACATGGAGGAATGACCGACCCGCTTGAGTCACCGTCATCCCGGCGAAAGCCGGGATCCCCTTGGGCACAGCCCAACATTCGGCGGCGGTGGTGAGGGAAAGCGTCTCGACACCATTCGGGTGCGCTACAAACTTGAGCCAGCGCAAACAACCTGACGCTTGAGGGGATCCCGGCTTCCGCCGGGATGACGGTGACTTAGTTCTGCAGGGTATCGCCAGCAACGGATCTGCTTCTTCCGCAGCTCATTCAAGCGCCGGCCTGCCCGACACGAAGGCGCTGGGCCCCGGCCTGCGCCGGGGCGACGAGAATTCATTTTTTCAGGCGGCGGTCGACGCCATCCGCGCTGACGTCCAACCAGCGCTCCCGTACCAGTACTCGCTCAGCGTCATGCCGTCATGCGCATCACCACAGCTCCCGGCGGAATTCGGAGGAGCTTCACAACAGCGCGACGCTGGTCATCCCCTTGGGCCTCGCACGACATTGCGATGGCCAGATGCGCGAGGCTTCCGACAATTTTCCTGGCTGCTGCGACCCGAGCTTCGCCTGCACCTTGCAGCGCCCAAGGGGATCCCGGCTTCCGCCGGGATGACGGTGACTTAGTTCTGCAGGGTATCGCCAGCAACGGATCTGCTTCTTCCGCAGCTCATTCAAGCGCCGGCCGTGCCCGACACGAAGGCGCTGGGCCCCGGCCTGCGCCGGGGCGACGAGGCTCCTTTCAGGCAACCGTGCTCTACACCGGACGAGCGGCCGTGCGACTCGGAGCTCCCATGTCATGCCTCGCGCCGCGTGGGCCCTGTCACGCAGGCGTGGCCATGCGGCGTGGCCGCGCGGCTCACGAGCCCCAGCCACCCGCTCACGACATCGACGCGAGCGCGGCGGGCATTTCGCAGGCGTGCGAATCGAGCTGGGAGGCGGCGACGACGCGGTTGCGGCCGGCGCGCTTGGCGGTGTGCAGGGCGACGTCGGTGGCGCGCAGCAGGTCGCCGACACCCGGGGCGCTCGCGTCGAGCGTGCCGACGCCGATCGAGGCGCGCAGCGGCACGGGCCAGCCGCTGATCTCGAAACCCGAATCGGCGATGCGCTGGCGCAGCGTCTCGGCCAGGGTGCGTGCGGCGGCCTCGTCGGTGTCGGGCAGGAGGGCGATGAACTCCTCGCCGCCCATGCGCGCGAGAATGTCGCTGCCGCGCAGGTTCTCGGCGACGATGCCCGCGAAACGGCACAGCGCCGCGTCGCCGGCCTCGTGGCCGAACTCGTCGTTGATGCGCTTGAAGTGGTCGATGTCGAAGCTGACGATCGACAGCGGGCGGCCCAGGCGGATCGCGTCGACGTACGCACGATTGGCCAGTTCCGCCAACGTGTGGCGATTGTAGACACCGGTCAGCGGGTCGCGCGTGGCCAGCCTGTTCACGTCGCGGGCGAGGCGGTCGCCGACCATGAGCATGAACGCCGAGGTCGCCACGACCGGCATCAGCGCGGCGTAGGTGAACACGATGCCCTGCAGCGTCGCGGCCGGCGCACCGTCGAAACCGACCGCTGCGGGCTGCACGACGACACGTGCCGCGAGCAGTCCCGCGCCGACCACGAAGATGCCGCCGAGCAGCTGTTCGGCACGCGTGCGGACGCCGTGCCGGCGGCGCAGCGCGGAAAGACCGAAGCCGACCAGCAGGATGATCACGAGCGAGACGAGCACGATGCGCAGCGGCAGGCTCGGCCAGAACCAGGTCAGCAGCGCCTCGCCGGCCAGCGTGGCCGCGACGAGCCCGGCGAACAGCGGTACGCGTGCGGGTCGTCCGGTGAACAGGCGCAGCGCGTGCATCTGCAACGCGAACGCGGCGACGAGCAGGCCGTTCGCGAACACGATCGAGAACAGGTCGTGGATGTCCCCGCGCAGCGCGAACAGCACGTAGGGCACGGGCTGCAGCAGCAGGCCGTAGACCCACACGCGCACGGGACCGGCGACCTCGGCCGGGTAGCCTCGCGCGGCGTAGGCGACGCCGAGACCGACCAGCAAGGCCAGTGTCGCGGCGAGATTCATGGCGGTCGGGATGTCGAGATGCATGGGAGGCCTCGAGATGCCCAAGCAAGTCCCGCGCCATGAGCCGCGGCCGACCTCGGTTGATGCGACGCGGATCACGACCGGCACTCGCGGAAATGTGCTTGCGAGGCCGAAAGCCCGGGTTCCAAGCTGGGGGTAGGTCCGCCTGTCCCGGACCAGGCGTCATGCCTATGCTCGCGATGCCGCCCTGGACGCTCCTGTCGGCGATCTACGAAACCTGTCGCGGCGCCCCGCCTCCCCGCGCAGGGAAGGGTCCATGAGGAAAAACGCCACCGGATGGCGGCTCGCAGAGGCCGGCGTGGCGGTTCGCATCGATCACCCCGGTGGCGCAGCAACCCGTCGCAACCCCAGGCTGCGCGCCCGCTTCGAACCGCGCTCCCCTCGCGGGAGGGTTCGGGAGCGGCATCACTCCGCGGGCGGCGGCGGGTCCCGTCGCGGGAACGTGATGACGACGGCGCCGGGGGGCGGCTGCGGTCGGTTCCACAGCACCGGCACGTCGTGCGGGCGCGGCATCTCGAACTGCTCGTCGGGCACGGGTTCGAGATCCTCGTCTTCCCAGTCGTAGCGTTTGCGCGCCGGCTTGGGATCGAGGCGGAACAGCGCGATCGCGGCGACCATGCCGGCGATCGCGCCGGCGAGGTGGTACTCGAACGACACATGCTGCTCACGTGGCAGCACGGTCAGCAGCATGCCGCCGTAGAAGAAGAACACGAGCATCGAGATGACGATGCCGAGGCGGTCGCGTCGGAACAGGCCCATCAGGAACAGGAAGAACATGAGCCCATGGGTGATGCCGCTGATGCCGACGTGCACGGAACTGCGCGCGAGCAGCCATACGCCGAGGCCGGCGGCGAGCCAGATCCACGGAATCGCCGCACGCGAGGCGAGCGGGTAGGCGTACAGCGTCAGCGTGGCGAGCACGGCGAGCGGGAAGGTGTTGGACACCAGATGCTCGAACGAGGCGTGCGCGAGTGGTGCGAAGACGACACCGAGGAGCCCGCCGAGCGTGCGCGGCACGACGCCGAGGTCGTCCATGCGCCAGCCGAGCAGATGGCCGCCGAGCCAGACCAGCCAGATGCCGGCGACGAGGGCGGCCGCGCCGAAGAACGCGTAGCGGATGCGATAGCGGTCGAGCTTGACCGCGGCCTGGGTCGGTTCGGGAGTGGGCGGTGCGATGTCCATCGCGGGGACTTGGGGGCAGGCGTGGCGCGCGCAAGCCCGCGCTCAGCGCGCGGCGTGGGCGAGCGGCAGCGCGCGTGTCTGCTTGACCGTGCGCAGCACGAAGCTCGAGTTGACGTCGGCGACACCGGCCGCGTCGAGCAGGTGATCGAGCAGGAAGCGCGAGAAGTGGCCGAGGTCGACCACGACCACGTGCAGCAGGTAGTCCATGTCGCCGGTCAGTGCATGGCAGGCGACCACCTCGTCCCACTCGGCCACGCGCGCGACGAAGCGCTCGATGCCCGGTGTGCCGTGGTTGTCGAGCTGCACGCGCACGAAGGCCTGCAGGCCGAGGCCGACCGCAGCCGGATCGACGATTGCCGCGTAGCCTGCGATGACGCCGGCAGCCTCGAGTCGCTGCACGCGGCGCAGGCAGGCCGACGGCGACAGGTTCACGGCCGCGGCGAGTTCGGCATGGGTGGCGCGGCCTTGGCCTTGCAGATGGGCGAGGATGCGCAGGTCGGTGCGGTCGAGCGGCGTCGGAACGGTCATTTCATGCATTGATCGCGGATTGCACGCATGAATCATGCGCCTGGTCGCGTCAGCACGCCAAGCTTGCACGCTTGTTGCGCAGCGTCGGCGCTAGCATGGTGGCTTCCCAACGGATCTCCGCCATGGCCAGCGAACCGCGCCGCGTCGAACACCAGCAGACCGACAAGGGTTACGTGCCGGTCTACACGACCGCCGTCGTCGACCAGCCCTGGGATTCGTACACGGCCGAGGACCACGCGACCTGGGCGACGCTGTTCAAGCGCCAGCGCGAGATCCTCAAGGGCCGCGCGAGCCGCGAGTTCCTCGACAACCAGGAGCGCTTCGGCCTCGCGCCGGACCTGATCCCGCGCTTCGAGGACCTCAACGCCGTGCTCGGCAAGGCGACCGGCTGGCAGCTCGTCGGCGTCGAAGGCCTGCTGCCGGAGCTCACGTTCTTCGACCATCTCGCCAACCGGCGATTCCCGGTCACGTGGTGGATCCGCCGTCCGGACCAGATCGACTACATCGCCGAACCGGACATGTTCCACGACCTGTTCGGCCACGTGCCGCTGCTGCTCAATCCGGTGTTCGCGGACTACATGGCCGCCTACGGCCGCGGCGGCGTCAAGGCGCACGGCATCAGTCCCGAGGCGCTCGTGAACCTCACGCGCCTGTACTGGTACACGGTCGAGTTCGGCCTGATCCGCGAGGACGACGGCCTGCGCATCTACGGCTCGGGCATCGTCTCGTCGAAGGGCGAGTCGATCCACTGCCTCGAATCGCCCGCACCGAACCGCATCGGCTTCGACCTCGAACGCATCATGCGCACGCGCTACCGCATCGACACCTACCAGAAGACGTATTTCGTCATCGACAGCTTCGAGCAGCTCATGGACGCGACGCGGCCGGATTTCGCGCCGCTCTACGCACGCCTCGCCGCGCAGGCGTCGATCCCGGCCGGCGAAGTGCTCGACACCGACCATGCCTACCACCGCGGCACCGGCGAAGGCTGGTCGCGCGACGGCGACGTCTGATCGACGCTGACGACATTTTCACGCGCGGCGCGTGACGCTGCGCTACGGTGCGCGGCCCCGACGATGTCCGGACGGTCCATGGACGCCACCGACAACCCGCTGCTCGCCTACTTCAACGCCAACCCCGGTCGACTCATCGACAAGTGGGAGCACTACTTCGACGCCTATCACCGCCACCTCGCGCGCTTCCGCGGCAAGCCGGTGACGCTGGTCGAGATCGGCGTGTTCCACGGCGGTTCGCTGCAGATGTGGAAGCACTACCTCGGTGACCAGGCGCGCATCGTCGGCGTCGACATCAACCCGCGCGCGCTGCAGCTGGCCGAGCCCGGCATCGAGATCCTGATCGGCGACCAGGCCGATCCCGCGTTCCTGCAGCAGCTCGCCGCGAAGCTCGGCCGCATCGACATCCTCATCGACGACGGCGGCCACACGATGGCGCAGCAGATCCGCACGCTGCAGGGCCTGTATCCGGCGGTCGCCGACGACGGCATCGTGCTCGTCGAGGACGTGCACACGAGCTACTGGCAGGACTACGGCGGCGGTTTCCGCAACCCGTACAGCTTCATCGAGTTCTCGAAACAGCTCGTCGACCAGCTCAACGGCTGGCACTCGCGTGACGCGCACAGCTTCGTGCCGAACGAGTTCACGCAGCGCACGCGCTCGATCCACTACTACGACAGCATCGTGGTCTTCGAGAAGGGCGCGCATCCGCGGCCGCGGCCGTGCCAGAGCGGTACGCCGTCGTTCGAGGGCGACACGTTCACGAGCCTCGGCCCGACGACGCGATGACGCTGGGCCTGCTCGCCAACATCGACGTGCCCGACCTCGCCCGCGCCGAGGCGTTCTACACGCAGGCACTCGGCTTGCGCGTCGGCCGCCGTTTCGGCGACGGCGGCGTCGAGCTGCTCGGCGCGTCCTCGGCGATCTACCTGCTGTGCAAACGCGCCGCGTCGACACCCGGCGACGGCGTACCGGGCCGGCGCGACTACCAGCGTCACTGGACGCCCGTGCACCTGGATTTCGTCGTCGACGACCTGCCCGCCGCGATGGCGCGCGCGGCGTCGGCCGGCGCGCGCCTCGAAGGCCGCATGCGCACGGCCGAATGGGGTCGCATCGCGACCTATGCCGACCCGTTCGGGCACGGCTTCTGCCTCATCGAGTTCCTCGGCCGCGGCTACGACGCGATCGCGAGCTGCGCGCTGCTCGATCCGCCGGCCTGATGCGCCGGCGTCCTCGCCTCAGCGGACCTTGTTCTCGGCGATGAACTCGCGCACCTGCGTCTCGAGCACGGGCAGCGGCACCGAACCCTGCGCGAGCACGGCATCGTGGAACGCGCGGATGTCGAACGTCGCACCGAGTTCGCGCTCGGCTTCCGCACGCAGCTCGACGATGCGGATCTCGCCGAGCTTGTAGCTGAGCGCCTGGCCCGGCCACGAGATGTAGCGGTCGACCTCGGTCGTGACCTCGTGCTCGCTGAGCGCGGTGTGGTCGCGCAGGTAGGCCAGCGCCTTGTCGCGCGTCCAGCCCTTGCTGTGCACGCCCGTGTCGATGACGAGGCGGCAGGCGCGCCACATCTCGTAGGTGAGGCGGCCGAATTCCTCGTAAGGCGTCTGGTAGATGCCCATCTCCTGGCCGAGCTTCTCGACGTAGAGGCCCCAGCCTTCGCCGTAGGCCGAGATGTAGCTCTGGCGGCGGAAGGCGGGCTGGCCGGTCTGCTCGTCGGCGAGCGAGAGCTGGAACGAATGGCCGGGCGCCGACTCGTGCAGGGTCAGCGCGGGCAGGTTGTAGAGCGGGCGCGAGGGCAGGTCGTAGGTGTTGAGCCAGTATGTGGTCGGGCCGCCGCGGCCCGCGGTCCAGTACGGCGCGATGTCGGCCGGCACCGGCTCGATCGCGAAGCGCGCGCGCGGCATGAGGCCGAAGTAGCGCGCGAGCTTGGCGTCGACGCGCTTGGCGATCCACGCCGCGCGCATGAGCAGCTCCTCGGGCGTCTTGGCGTAGAACTGCGGGTCGCGGCGCAGGAACGCGAGGAACTCGGGGAATGTGCCCTCGAAGCCCGCGCGCTTCATCGTCTCGAGCATCTGCGCGTGGATGCGCGCGACCTCGGCGAGGCCGATCTTGTGGATCGCGTCGGCGGTGAGGTCCAGCGTCGTGAACTCGCGGATCTGCTGGCGGTAGAACGCCTTGCCGTTCGGCATCGACTCGGCGGCGAGGGTCTTGCGCGCCTTCTTCATGTACTCGTCGCGGAAGAACCCGAGCAGGTTCGCGTAGGCCGGGATCACCTCGTCGCGCAGCACTTCGGCGGCGCGCTCGCGCAGGCGCTCCTGGTCCTCGGCGTCGATCGACGCGGGCAGGTTCTTCAACGGCTTGTAGAACTCGCTCGCGGTCGGATCCTCGAGCGTGGCGACCGCGGCGATCGAGGCGTCACGACCCGGCAGCACGGCCTGCGGCACGCTGAAGCCGCGCTTGAGGCCGGCGCGCATGTTGGCGATCTGGTCGTCGAAATAGCGCGGAATGTCGGCGAGGCGCGCGAGGTAGCTCTCGGCGTCGTCGACCGTGCGCAGCGGGCGGCGCGTCATGAAGCCGAGGTTCGACCAGAACGACGAGTCGCTGTTGAACGGCATCTCGTAGCCGCCGAAGCGGATGTCGGCGGCGAGGTCGGCGAGCTGCGGGCGATAGATCGCGAAGTTGATGCGCTCGGCGGCCGAGAGTTCGGCCTGCGGCAGCGCGTCGAGCTCGCGCAGCGTCGCGTCCCACACCTTGAGGCGCTCGAGCTGGGTCTCGCGGTCGATGCGCGGCAGCGAGGTCGCGCCGGCGGAGTTGTCGCGATCCTCGTCGACCGACGGGAACTGCGTCTTGCGCCAGGCCCATTCCTTCTCGTAGATCGCCTTGAAGCGCTCGTCGGCGGTGTCGCCGTCCTGGGCATGCACGAAACCGGCGCACAGGCCCGAGGCCGCGAGCAGGAACGCGGCGATCCGGATGTTCATGGGTGACCCCGTCGACTCGATGACGCGCGATCATCGCATCGAACACCCCCGTTCGCCGAGACTCCGCGTGCGACGTGGTGCCGGAAGTCACGACTTCGCCGCAGACCCTTGAGCACGCCGGCGCGGCGACGCAAGCTGCGGCCATGCACACCTTCGCCCATGACGCCTCCACGCGAGGGCCGGCACGATGACCGCGCCGCTGCGCCTCGCCCTCGCCGACGACCAGGCCCTCGTACGACGCGGTCTCGCCGCCCTGCTCGGTGCCGACAAGGGTCTCGCGATCGTGCTCGAGGCGGCCGACGGCACCGAACTGCTCGACGCGCTCGCGGCGACGCCGGTCGACGTGATCCTGTCCGACATCCGCATGCCCGGCATGGACGGTCTCGCCCTCGTGCGCGCGCTGCGCGAACGTGGCGATGCCACGCCCGTGGTGCTGCTGACGACGTTCGACGAGGACGCGCTGCCGCTGCAGGCCGCCGAGGCCGGCGCGCAGGGCTTCCTGCTCAAGGACGCCTCGCCCGAGGATCTGCACGAGGCCGTGCGCCGCGTCGCCGCGGGCGAAACCCTGCTCGCGCCGGTGGCCACCGACGCCGTGCGTGCGCGCTATGCGTATCGCGATGCGAGCGCACCGAGCGACACCTTCGGCGCCCGCGAGGTCGCGATCCTGCGCCTGCTCGCGGGCGGGCTTTCGAACAAGGAGATCGCGCGCTCGCTGTTCCTCGCCGAGGGCACGGTCAAGAACTACGTCTCCGACATCCTCGACAAGCTCGGCACGCGCGACCGCACGCGCGCCGTGCTCAAGGCGATCACGCTGCGCGTGATCTGATCGAGCCGTTCGTCCCGCGTGGACGAACCGTTACCGTCGCGGCATTGCGGCAGACGTCGGCACGCGGCCAGCATCGTGGCGTCCCTTCGACGGGACGATCCCTCCCCTGATCCACCGAGGTCCACGATGAAAACCACCCCGCTCGCCGTCGCGCTCGCCTGCGCACTCGCCCCGTTCGCCGCCCACGCCGGCCAGGCCGACATCTGCTACAGCGACCCGCAGGACGCGTTCTCGAGCCCGCCGCCGCCGACCAACGCGACCGTGTTCCGCTGCCCGACCGCCGGCGACAAGACGATCCCGCAGCTCGCCGCCGAGGGCTGGCAGATCGGCCAGCTCGTGCCGATCATGGTCAACGCGAGCCAGTCCGCGGGCCAGCTCGTCATCCAGAAGTAGGCCGCGCCATGGCCAGGCTCATTCCCATCGGCCTCGCGCTCGTCGCGGCGCTCGCCGCGCCAGGCCTCGCGCACGCGGGCCGTGCCGCGATCTGCTACACGCCGTGGAGCAGCTCGAGCGCGCCGCCGACCAATGCGACCGTGTTCACCTGTCCCGACATCGGCAACCTCACGGTGCCGCAGCTCGCCGCACAACGCTGGCGCATCGGCGGCATGAAGCCGCTGTCACGCCAGAGCGGTCCGACCACGTTCGAGTACACGATCCAGCTCGTCATCCAGGAGGAATGGATCTTCCGCAGCGGCTTCGACGGCTGAGGCAGATCTTCGAGCCCCTCTCCCTCCGGGAGAGGGGTTGGGGAGAGGGTGCGGTGGTGTCACAAGGTCCGAAGCTCGTCGCGATCCCGGACCCTCATCCGGCCCTTCGGGCCACCCCGTATCGGGGTACGGGGCAGGCTCTTCTCCCGGAGGGAGAAGGGAGAAATCTCGACGCTTGCGGCGCGATGACGCAGCGCCGGCGCGCTTGACCAGGATCAACCGAGGGCTCGAGGGCCGCGCCGAGGATGGCGTCCTGCCTTTCCTCCCGATGGTGACCGCGCATGAACGCCTACTCGCTCCGCCGTACCCCGCTCCTCGCCGCGCTGCTCGCGCTCGCCGCGCCGCTCGCGCAGGCCGCCGATGCCGGCGACTGGCAGCTCAAGCTCGGCGCGCATGTCGTCGATCCGACGTCCGACAACGGCTCGCTCGCGGGCGGCGCGCTGAAAAGCGACGTCGACAGCAGCTGGCGTCCGACGATCGCGCTCGAATACTTCTTCACGCCCCGTCTCGGCCTCGAGGTGCTCGGCGCGCTGCCGTTCGCGCACGAGGTGCGCCTCAACGGCGCCAAGGCCGTGTCGGTCAAGCAGCTGCCGCCGACCGTGTCGCTGCAATGGCACTTCAATCCGGCCGGCAAGATCGATCCGTTCGTCGGCGCGGGCATCAACTACACGCGCTTCTTCTCGGTCGACGAGAAAGGCCCGCTCGCCGGCACGAATGTCGATCTCTCCGACTCGTGGGGCCTCGCCGCGCACGCCGGCGTCGAGTTCCGCACCTCCGAGCGTGCCTCGATCATCGTCGACGCGCGCTGGGCGGATATCGATACCAAGGTGAAGGTCGACGGCGCACGCGTCGGCACGGTCGCGATCGATCCGCTGGTCTACGGCGTCGCGTTCGCGTATCGCTTCTGACGCGTCAGTCGATCGCGTCGGCTTCGACGCCGGCCGCGCGCAGGTAGTCCTCGAGGCCGCGCCCCGGCACGGCCTCGAAGGCCTCGCCGGTGGTCGCAAACGCGCGCACGCGGTCGGGCCGGAAGCTGCGGAAGCCGCCGCGCAGGCGGCACCACGTGCCGAGCGTCCAGCAACCGCCCCAGAACGCGAGGCACAGCGGCTCGACCTCGCGCGCGCTCGTGCGGCCTTCCGCATCGGCGTAGTCCAGGCGCAGCACGAGGCGACGTTCGATCGCCTCGTGCAGCTCGTCGATGACGCCGTTCCAGGTCTCCCAGCCGCCCGGGGCATAGATGCGCGAACGCAGCGCGCGCTCGCGGCGCTCGGCCGGCAGCACGGCCTCGATCTTGAGCATCGCCGCCTGTGCACCGGCGGCGAGCCGCTTGCCCGCGAACGCGCGCACGAAGCGCGTGCCGACGACCAGAGCCTCGAGTTCCTCGGCGTTGAACATCAGCGGGGGGACGTCGGCGCCCTTGCGCAGCACGTAGCCGACGCCGGCCTCGCCCTCGATCGGGACACCGGAACGCTGCAGGTCGACGACGTCACGGTAGACCGTCCGCAGGGACACCTCGAGCGTGTCGGCGAGACGACGGGCCGGCAACGCGGTACGGCGGCCGCGCAAGGCGTGGACGAGCAGGAACAGGCGGTCGGCGCGGCGCATCGGTGCATGATCACCGCGAGCCGCGACGCGCGCCAGCCACCGCGACGCGGTGCCTCAGCGTGCGGACCACAGGCCGACACGGTTGCCTTCGCTGTCGAGGAACTGCGCGTAGACGCCACGCCCGCCCGGCAGCTCGGTGCGCGGCACGAACACGTCGGCGCCGTGCGCGAGGGCACGCGTGAGGACGGCGTCGAGATCGTCGACGTTGAGGTAGACGACGCAGCCCTGCACGGACGGCTCGCTGTCCTCCTGGCGGATCAGCGCGCCGCCGGTGCCGGGACGGCCGCCGAACGGAAACATCGCGAGCTCGGTCGCGCCGACGCGGTTGCGCGCGAGCGTCGTGCCGAGCACGGCCTCGTAGAAGCGCTGCGCGCGATCAAGGTCGCTGGTCGAGATCTCGAACCAGCTCGCGGGAACGTTGGGATCCAGCATCGGGAACACTCCGGGCACGTGCGCGATCCGCACCGGGGCATCCTGCGCCGGGGCTGCTGCCAGCATGGTGGCAGCAGGGTCGCCCATTTCGACCTGAAGCTACTCGTCGCCCGGCACGAACCAGGTCAGCTGCCACGCCTCGCCGCTCGCCTCGGCTAGAAGGGCAAGAACGAGCGCGCGTTCGATTGCGTAGCGGTCACGCAGTCCCGCAGCCTCCAACCGACGGATGACCGGTGGGGAGTTCATGACGTGGCGCCGATAGACAAGGTTGGGAACGAACTCCAGGGCGATGTCCCCGCAGCCGTCGAGCGTGGGATGCAACCGCGCGGCGAAAGCATCCCGGACACGGGCACGAAGCGCGAGCAACCGGGCCCGCCTGTCATCTGCACTCTCGTCACGCGGTTTCAGGCCATCACCGGCCGCGGACGCCGCCTCCGCAAAGGCGCGCTGCATCGCGACCGGGAGCGCATCGAACACCGCAGATACGAGTTTTTCGATGCTCGCGGATTCGTCATGAGCCCGTGGTCTCCTGCCGAGATCGGCCTCGAGGGCTTCGATGCAGGCATCCCTCGAATTCAGAACGGACATGAGTGCATGCCAGTCGCGATGCGCTTCGGGCTCGGCTGACAGCATCAGCATGCCTGCGATGACGATGCCCGTGACGCTCATGCCCGCGGCTCCCGATCACCCTGTCGCGCACCATCATGCCGCAAGCCGACGCCCCCGACGTCGACGCACGACGGAGGTCTGGCGCCCGCATTCCGGTCGTCATCATCCCGCGACCTACCTAGTCGAACACGCCGAGGAACACGCGGTCGGCGACGTAGCGAAGGAGGTGGATCGCATGGAAGCGTTGGGTGTCGGGGCCCGACGATGCGACGATCGTCATGCCGCCGTCGGGTTCGGCGTGGATGCCGTGCACGATGACGGCGGCCACGCCGTTCGGGCCGGACTGCAACGGCACGGCGCTGTCCCATTCGGGCAGCGACAGGAAGTCGCCGCCCGTCGTCACCAGCTGGATGCGTCCGGTCGTGCCGCCGCCTGCCGTCGGCACCTTGGTCGGTGCGACGGCGAGGGTGCCATCGGCGAGCCGCGCGAGGCTGCGCGAGAGCAGGCGGCCGTCGCCGACCAGCGCACTCGTGAAACCGGTGAGCGAGGCGTCGCCGTTGCCGTCCGGCAGCAGGCGTATGAAGGCCCAGCCGGAATACGGTCCGCTCGAGGTGTAGAGGGTCCCCTCGACGAGCAGGACGATGCGACCGTCCGGCTGTTCGACGAGGCCGCGCACGTCGCAGACCCAGTTGCCGGGCGTGGTCGTCGGACTGTCGAGGTAGATCGCGCCGCTCCTGCCGAAGCTGCCGTCGCGGTCGCCGTTTCCGAGCAGGCGCGCGACGACACAGGCACCGTTTCCGGTCGCCGACGTCGAGTAGGTCACGCCACCGCCGACGAGGATGCGCGCCGAGCGGTCGATCGCGAGGCTGCGCACGCGCGAGCGGCGTGGCGGTGCGCCGACGACGAACGGGTTGAAGTCGAGCACGAGTTTGCCTTGCGTGCCGAACGAAGGATCTTGCGTGCAGTCGCTGAGCACACGCAGCACCGCGCCGCGGGTCTCGTCGCCACCCGAGAATGCCTGCCCGCCGAGCAGCTCGGACCCTGCGACGCCGGCGATGTGCGCGTAGGCGTAGTCGTCCGGACGCGTCGTGTTGAGGTCGAAGCCGTAGCTGCGCTGGTAGCCGCCGCTGCATCCCGCGTAACCGAACGAGCCGTCGGCATTGCCGCGCCGCACGAGGAAGTCGATGTCGTTCGGATGGCCGTTGAACGGGAAACTGCCGCCGTAGCTGAGGCCACCGTCGTTCGCGCGCACGAGGCCCGCGAACGTCACGTTCGGGAACGGCAAGCCCATCGGCGTGTACGCCCCTGCACCGGGTTGCGCGGGCGTCGGTCGGCCGTTCGGCTCGAACCAGGCCACGTTCACGACGTTCGTCGCGCCGTCGGCCTGGAACAGCGCGGTGGCCCAGCGGCCGTCGAGCTGGCGCGTCGCGTAGGCCTCGACCTGCGTCCACGGCTGCGCGCCGGACAGCGGCCACGTCATCGTCGCGATGCCGCCTTCGCCGAAGCGCGGATCGAGCACGAGCTTGCGTGGCGGTCCCGCCGTCGCAGGCCATGCCGCGCACGACACCGCCAGCGCGAGGGCGATGCACGCGCCGCGCTTCACGGTGCCCCCTGCACGTCGAAGCCCGTGCGCAGCAGCGTGTCGGGCAGGCCGAGTTCGAGCGCGAGCAGGTCGAGGTTGTCGATCGGCGAGAACGCGTCGCCGACCAGCCACAGTCGTGTGCCGGGAAGGTCCGTCACGATCGCGTAGGCGGTCGCGTCGCCGTTGCTGCCGAACGTGATCATGCGGCGGCCGTCGAGACCGAAGAAGCGGTCGAGACGACCGTCCGGCTCGTACGCGGCGACCGCAAGATCGCTGCCGGTCGTGGTCGTGCTGCGTCGCGCGTAGCCGGCGACGACGATGCGGCCCCAGGGCATCACCGCGACGGCACGCGCGACGTCGTCGCCCGGACCGATCGGTGTCGTCACGAGGCCGCTGCCGTTGAACGACGCGTCGAGGCTGCCGTTGGCGAGGTAGCGCGCGACGAGCAGGTCGCGGTACGACACGCCGACCGGATACGCCGAACCTGCGACGACGATGCGTCCGTCGGCAAGCAGCGCGACCGCGTTCGCGGTGTCCTCGATGCCGATGTTGGTGAGCACGCGGCCGGTCGCGTTGAACGACGTGTCCGCGCTGCCGTTGGCGAGGAAGCGCATGACGAGAAGGTCAGGGTTGCCGCCCGGTCCGGAGGCGCGCCCGGCGATCACGATGCGGCCGTCCGGCTGCAGCACGATCGCGCGCGCCTCGTTGTCGGCGCTGCCGCTCGCATTGGCGTCGACGACGACGCGCCCGCCGTTGCCGAACGAGGTATCGAGTGCACCGTCGGCGAGATAGCGCACGAGGGCGACGTTGTTCGGCCCGTTCTGTGCGCTGGCGCCCGCCGCGACGATGCGGCCGTCGGGCTGCACGGCGATCGCGAGGCAGCGATCCGTGAGCGTCGCGCCGATCGTACCCGCGAACGCCGTGGAGACGATGCCGTCGCCGTCGAACGTCGGATCGAGCGCGCCGTCGGTGAGCAGGCGCACGACGACGAAATCGCTGCCTGTGCCCGGTCTCGTGATGCCGCCGCAACCGACGAAGCGGCCGTCCGGCTGGCGCACGAGCGCCTCGAGCGCGGCCACGCCGCTGGTGCCGAGCGTGTAGGTGATCACGCCCTGGGTGCCGAAGGCCGGATCGGCCGCCTGGCCCGCCACGCGTGCGAGCGCAACGCGCGACTGCGACGCCGCATACCCGGCGAGCGTGAGCCGGCCCTGCGGGTCGAGCGCGGCGGCATGTGCCGAGTCGGCGGTCGTCGTGATCGGGAACAGCACGCGCGCGCCGTCCTCGCCGGGATCGAGCGCATGCGAGGCCGGGCTGGCGAGCAGCGTGGCGACGAGGATCGCGCCGGCCGCGCGGCGTGTCGGGTGGAACGGTGTCATGGCGTGCTCCTGCGGGTGGCCGGCATCCGTGCGCCCTGTCCGCGCGATGCCGTTTCCCAACCACGCAAACGCGCACGGCGAGCCATCACGCCGCCTGCGATGGCCGCGCCGGCAGGGTTTCGCTACGCTGGCAGTCGACGCGACCGAGCCCCGTGATGACCGCACCTTCCGCCAGCAGCGTCACCGAACTGCTCGCGGCGTGGCGCGCCGGTGATGCCTCCGCGCCCGACGCGCTCGCGCAGCTCGTCTACGCCGAACTGCGGGCGATGGCCGCGCGGCGCCTGGCAGGCTCCGCACGACGTCCGCTGCAGACCACCGAACTCGTGCATGAGGCCTTCGAGCGCCTGCTCGGCGAGCCGTTGTCGGCGGTCGACCGCAGCCATTTCTTCCGCACCGCCGCGCTCGCGCTGCGCCAGGCGCTCGTCGACGCGCTGCGCCGCGAAGGCGCCGGCAAGCGCGGCGGCGATGCCGTGCACGTCACGCTCGATGCGGCGGCCGATGTCGCGATGCCCGACGGCGTCACCTGGCTCGCGGTCGAGGAGGCGCTGCAGGCGCTCGAACGCGAGGACGCACGCAAGTGCCGCGTCGTCGAACTCGCGCTGCTGATCGGTCTGCCGCAGGCCGAAATCGCCGAGGTGCTCGCGATCTCGGTGCCGACCGTCGAGCGCGACCTGCGCTTCGCACGCGCCTGGCTGCGCGACCGCCTCGAGCGCTGACATGGCACGCCTCGACGCCGTGCAGGCCTTGTTCGATGCGGTCGTGGCGCTGCCCGCGGCGGCGCGCGAACGCGCGCTGTGCGAGGCCCACGTCGACGCCGACGTGCGTGCCGAGGTACGCCGCCTGCTCGCCCACGACAGCCGCCGCGACGACGTGATCGAACGCGCGCTCGGCCGCGCGCTCGATGCGGCGGGCAGCACCGCGCGGCCCGGCCAGGTCGGGCCCTACCGCCTGCTCGGCGAACTCGGCAGCGGCGGCATGGGCAGCGTGCATCTCGCCGAACGCAGCCTCGGCGGCACGCGCCAGCGCGTCGCGCTCAAGCTCATCCGCGGCCTGCAGACCGCGCAGGCACGCCATCGCCTCGCACGTGAGCGCGAGCTGCTCGCCCAGCTCAATCATCCCAACATCGCGCGCCTGCTCGATGCCAGCGACGACGGCGACCAGCCCTACCTCGCAATCGAGCATGTCGAAGGCGAACCGCTGCTCGACTGGTGCGCGCGCCACACCTTGCCGCTGGCGTCGCGGCTGGTCCTGTTCGAGCGTCTCTGCGCCGCCGTACAGCACGCCCACCAGCGCCTCGTCGTGCATCGCGACATCAAGCCGTCGAACGTGGTCGTGCGCGGCGACGGCGATCCCGTACTGCTCGATTTCGGCATCGGCGCACTGCTCGACGATCCCGCCGACGCCGGCATCACGGCCGCGTTCACGCCCGCCTACGCGGCGCCCGAACAGCGCCGCGGCGGCCGTGCGACGACGGCGAGCGACCTGCACGCGCTCGGCGGCGTGCTGCGCGATCTCGGCGTGGACGCGAGCGCGCCGAAACGCATGCGTCGCGACCTCGGCCTCGTCGTCGCCAAGGCCATGCACGCGAACCCGGCGCGCCGCTACGCCTCGGCCGATGCGCTCGCCGCCGACGTCGCGCGCCTGCGCACCGGACGTCCCGTGCACGCCGCGCCCGATCGTGCCGGCTACCGCCTGCGCCGCTTCGTCGCGCGGCATCCGCTCGGCAGCCTCGCCGCGCTCGCCGCGGTGGTCGTCGCGGCCGTGTTCGTGTGGCGGCTCGCGATCGAACGCGACCGCGCGATCGAGCAGGCGCGGCGGGCCGAGGCGACGCGCGACATGCTGCTGTCGGTGTTCGACGCTGCCGCGCCGGACCGCACGGCCGGCCGCACGTTCAGCGCGCGCGACCTCATCGCGTTCGGCCGCGTGCGCCTCGCCGACGCCGGCCGTGGCGACCTGCACGCGCCGCTCGCGGCGACGCTGGCGCGCGTACACGTCGCGCTCGGCGATCCGCAGACCGCACTCGAGCTGCTCGAGCCGGCGCGCGACGCCATCGTCGGCGACGATCGCGAGGACGTGCTGCTGCGCGCCCAGGTCGACGAGCTGCTCGGCCGTGCCTACCGCGACCTCGACCGTGTCGACGACAGTCTCGCCGCCTACCGACGCTCACTGGCCGCGCGCGAGGCCTTCGCGGCGAGCGATCCCGCCCCGCTCGCCACGGCGCTGCAGCAGGCCGGCCAGGCCGAGCTCGAGGCCGGTCGCGCTAGCGCGGCCGAACCGTTGCTCGTGCGCGCGCTCGGCCTGCGCGAGGCGCTCGTGCCGGTCGATGCGCTCGCCATCGCCGAGACACGGCGCACGCTCGCGCTCGTGCACCTCGAGCTCGGCGAGGTCGCGCGCGCACGCGAGGAGGCCGCGCAGGTCGAACGCGAGCTCGTCGCGAGCCTGCCTGCCGCGCATCCCGCGCTGATCGACGCGCTGGCCGCGCACGCGACGATCCTCGTGCACCAGGGGGCGTACGAGGATGCACGCGAACGCCTCGAACGCGCGCTCGGCATCGCACGCACGACGCTCGGCGAGACCAGCACGATCACCGCCTCGCTCGAGAACCGCCTCGCCGAGAGCCTGCTCGGCCTCGGCCGCTTCCGCGACGCGCTCGCCCACAACGAAGCGGCGTTCCGCATCCAGCGCGACGTGCGCGACGGCGATCCGGTCGCGGGTGCGATCGCACAGGCCGATCTCGGCAGCGCCTACGCGACGATCGGCGACTACGCGCATGCGCGCGACCTGCTCGCCGGCGCCGTCGACGCGCTCGCGCAGGCACGCCCGACCGACGATCCCGAGGTGCTGCGCGCGCGATCGAACCTGGCCCGCGTCGACAGCCTGCGCGGCGAACACGCGACCGCGCTGGCCACGCTCGACGACGTGCTCGCACGCACACGCGCGACGCGTGGCGAGGAGGCCGAGCGCACCGCGTTCGAGCTGCTGCGCCTGGCCGCTGCGCGCGTGCGCGCGGGCCGCTTCGACGAGGCCGCGGCCACGCTCGACGCGGTCGAACCGCGCTTCGCCGCACGCCTGCCGGCCGACCATCCCTGGCGCTGCGACGTGCACGTGCAACGCGGCCGCATCGCGCTCACGCGCGGCGACGCGACGACAGCGTTACGCGAGTTCGACCTCGCCCTCGACGGCCTCGCCACGCAACCCGGCCTCGCCTACGACCTGCGCCTCATCGCGGGCGTGGGCCGCCTCGAGGCGCTCGTCGCGCTCGGTCGCCTCGACGAGGCGCGTGCCGGCGCCGACGCGCTCGCACCGACGATCGAAGGCGAGCTGCTGCCTGCGGCGACCGAACGGCGCCGCTTCGAGGCGGTCCGGCTCGCACTGGCCGCACGCGGTGGCGCGCTCGCGCCCAACCCGTGACAATGCGCGTCCCCTTGTCCTGGAAGCCGCGCCGATGGCCGACGCCAAGCCGATCTCGCTGACCCGGTTCCTGCTCGAACAGCAACGCGACCACGGCCGCATCAACGCCGACCTGCGCCTGCTCATCGAAGTCGTCGCGCGCGCGTGCAAGCGCATCTCGATCGCGGTCGGCAAGGGTGCGCTCGGCGGCGTGCTCGGCAACGCCGGCACCGACAACGTGCAGGGCGAGGCACAGAAGAAGCTCGACGTGCTCTCCAACGAGATCCTGCTCGAGGCCAACGAGTGGGGCGGCCACCTCGCCGCGCTCGCCTCCGAGGAGATGGACGACCCGCATCCCATCCCGCACCGCTACCCGAAGGGCGAATACCTGCTCGTGTTCGATCCGCTGGACGGCTCGTCGAACATCGACGTCAACATCTCGGTCGGCACGATCTTCTCGGTGCTGCGCTGCCCGCCCGACATCGAGCCCGGCGAACAGGCCTTCCTGCAGGCCGGCACGCGCCAGGTCGCGGCCGGCTACGCCGTGTACGGCTCGAGCACGGTGCTCGTGCTCACGCTCGGCGACGGCGTGCACGCGTTCACGCTGGACCGCGAGCAGGGTACGTTCCTGCTCACGCAGTCGGACATGCGCATCCCCGAGCAGACCTCGGAGTTCGCGATCAACATGTCGAACCTGCGCCACTGGGAGCCGCCGATGCGCCAGTACATCGAGGAGCTTCTCGCCGGCAGGACCGGCGTGCGCGAGCGCGACTTCAACATGCGCTGGGTCGCCTCGATGGTCGCCGACGTGCACCGCATCCTCACGCGAGGCGGCATCTTCATCTACCCGCGCGACCTCAAGGATCCCGACAAGCCCGGCAAGCTGCGCCTCATGTACGAGGCCAACCCGATGGCGATGATCGTCGAGCAGGCCGGCGGCGCGGCCACCGACGGGCGCCTGCGCATCCTCGACATCCAGCCCGAGAAGCTGCACGAGCGCGTCGCGGTGTTCCTCGGCTCGAAGGACGAGGTCGAGCGCGTCACGCGCTACCACCGCGAGGCGGCGACGTGACGCGCGCGCGATCGCGTAGCATGCACGGCTGACGGCACATCCTGCGGGGCGAGCGTGGCGGACGATTTCATCGAGGTGTACGAACGAGCGGTCGACCCTGCCGTCTGCCGCGCCCTGATCCAGCGCTTCAACGCGAGCGGCAAGGCCGTGCGCGGCAGCACCGGCGGCGGCGTCGACACGCGCCTCAAGGACAGCTGGGACATCACGATCGACGACCACCCCGAGTGGCGCGACGCGGTCAACGCGCTCAACACCGCGATGATGGGTGCGCTCATGCGCTATGTGCGCAAGTACCCCTACGTCGCGCTCGCGCCACTGTCGCTGCGCATGCCGGATCCGAAGACCGGCGAGCTCGCGATGCTCGATCCCGACTCGCTGCGCGCGCTGCCCGACAACCTGCTGCAGCACCTGCTCGTGAAGTGCTTCCGCCCGGGCACGATCAACCTGCAGAAGTACATCGCCAACCAGGGCGGCTACCCCTACTGGCATTGCGAGCTGTACCCGAAGATGGGTGATACGCACGGCGAGACGCTGCACCGCGTCGTGCTGTGGTCGGTCTACCTCAACGAGGGCTTCGCCGAGGGCGAGACCGAGTTCGTCCACCAGCAGCGCAAGGTCGTGCCCGAGACCGGCTCGCTCGTGATCGCACCGGCCGGCTACACGCACACCCACCGCGGCAACATGCCGAAGGGCGGCGACAAGTACATCGCGACCTCGTGGGTGCTGTTCCAGCGCCCCGAAGTGCTGTTCGGCACGCCGCAGCAGCAGGCGGCGAACAAGCGCTGATGGAAGGATGAGCCACCTTCGTTCGAGCACCGGGATCGATCGTCCGCTGACTGCCGACGAGCTGGGCGTCGTTCGTTGGCTGCTCGAGCACGGCGATGGCGACAACACCGGCTACCTGCAGCAGCTGCAGCGTGCCCGTGTCGCCAGTGTCTGCGGTTGTGGGTGCGCGAGCATCGATTTCTCCATCGACGGGCAACCACCCTCGACGTCCGGCATGCGCATCCTGTCCGACCATCGATGGCGGGACGACGAGGGCAACCTCTACGGTGCCTTCGTGTTCGAGCGCGAGGGGCTGCTCGCGGGTCTGGACCTCTGGTCGATCGACGGTCGATCCACTCCGGATGCGATGCCGCCGCTCGAGCGCCTGGAGCGCCTTGCTTGAATATCGCGGCTTCAGCCGCGCATTCAGACCTGATATCGCTTCGTGACACGGCTTGGCGTCCCGAGGATCCGTGCCGCAGTCGTCACCTCGCCCCGTGGGAGCAGGTTTCAAGCGAGATGGCCGTGCTGACCGGCGGATGCGCGAGCTTCGAATGCCGAGAGCATCTCGCCCATGCGTTCGATCTCATCGGCAGGTCTCGACGAGTTCATGTCGGCCACCACGGCCGAGACCAGGTAGTACTCGGCTTCGCTTCGAAGATGTCCACGTCTCAGGATCGCCCGCGTGGTCTTGGATCTCGAGACGAGCAGTTCCGTGAGCGTCGGCGCACCGACACCGGCGAGCGAGGCATCCGCCGCCCGGATCCGATCGGCCGTCCAGTCTTCTGCGGCCTCGAGCGAGTCATTGACGGCTTGCCGCAATCCGGACAATGCCTGCGAGAACGATGCCTTGCGCTCGATCATCGCGAGCATGTTGACCGGATGATGCGGGTGCGCCGCGTCATGGAAAGGCGACGGCGAAACATGCATCACCCAGTGCACGAAGAACCGCTTGAGCGCTTCGTAGCGTGCGATCTTCTCGTCGGAAGGGCGACGCGGCATGGTCGAGTTCCTTTCGTTGCCGGCGTCAGCTGCCCTGATCACCCGACGCCGCATCGAGCTCCTCGCGCACGCCGCGCAGCAGCTCGGGCACGGCGACGGGCTTGGCGATGAAGCGGAAGCGCACGTCCGGCGGCAGGCCCTCGCGATCGACCGGCGCGTCGCGACGTTCGAGCAGGATGACCGGGCCGGTGTAGTCGCGTTCGAGCAGCGCGTCGAGCGTGCGCACGAAGGTCATGAGACTGAGGTCGGCGTCCATGACGAGCAGCTCGGGCAGGCCGAGCGTGTCGAGTTTCTGCAGCGCCTCGGTGCCGCTCTGCGCGGTCGTCACGGCGTAGCCGTTGAGATCGAGCGCGTCGAACAGCATCGCGAGCTTGCCGGCCTTCTCGGCGACGACGAGCACGCGCTCGCCGCGACCGCGCGCGACCGCGGCGGGCTCGGCGCCGTTCTCGCGTGCGTGGGCGAGCGGAAGATACAGCTCGAACGTCGTGCCCTTGCCGGACTCGCTGAGCACGCGCAGGTAGCCGCGGTGGTTGGTGACGATGCGCTTGCACGAGAGCAGGCCGAGGCCGGTGCCGTCGGCCTTGGTCGTGAAGAACGGACGGAACAGGTTCGAACGCACGGCCTCGGGCATGCCGATGCCGGTGTCGGTCACGCGCAGCGTGAGGTAGGCGCCAGGCACGTTGGCCTCGTCCTCGCGGAAGAAATCCGCTTCGAGCGTCGAGGCCTGTGCGCCGAGGGTCAGCGTGCCGCCGTCGGGCATCGCCTGCATCGCGTTGAGGCAGAGGTTGAGCAGGCACTGCTGCAGTTCGGTCTGGTTGCCTTCGAGGACGATGTCGTCCTCGGGCTTCTCGAACGCGAGCGTGACGTTGCGCGGCACGCTGCCGCGCAGCAGCATCGCGAGCGCGTCGAACAGCGCGGCGAGCTTGACCTGCTCGATCTCCACGCGCGCACCACGCGCGAACGAGAGCATCGAGGCGACCATCTCGAGGCCGCGCTTGGCGCAGTCGCGCACGAGCTCGCCGTGCTTGCGCAGTTCCGGATCCTCGTTCTCGCTGATCAGCGACGAGGTCAGCAGCAGTGGCTGCAGGATGTTGCGCAGATCGTGGCTGAGGCCGCCGGCGAGCAGGGCGAGGCTCTCGAAACGCTGCGCGCGCAGCAGCTCGACCTCGGCGCGCTCGCGCGCGACCGAGTCCTGCGCCTCGCGCAGCGCACGGCGGACCGCGGAGGCGAGACGCACGAGGCGGCCCTTGAGCACGTAGTCGGTGGCGCCGCGCTTGAGTGCCTCGATCGCGGCGTCCTCGCCGATCGTGCCCGAGACGAAGATGAAGGGCATGTGCGGCCACTGGGCGCGCAGGATGTCGAGCGCGTGGTAGCCGCTGAATCCGGGCAGCGCGAGATCCGACAGCACGATGTCGGGCTGGAACGTCTCGAGCGCGTCGCGGAAGCCGGCTTCGTCGTCGACGGTGCGCGATTCGAAGGCGAGGCCGTCGTCGCGCAGCTCGTCGATCGCGAGCTCGGCGTCGATGGGGTCATCCTCGACGACGAGGATGCGCAGCGGAGCCTCTCCCGAAGCAGTCGCCATGCAATGCCTCTCGTCAGGGAGCTTCGTTGAGCACGGCCCAGAACTGGCCGAGCGTCTGGACGGCCTGGAAGAACTGCGACACGTCGACGGGCTTGACCACATAGGCGTTGACGCCGAGGTTCCAGCTCGCGACGAGGTCGCTTTCCTCGCGCGACGACGAAAGGATCACCACGGGCACGCGACGCAGGTTGTCGTCGGCGCGCATGCGCTTGAGCACTTCGAGCCCGTCGAGGCGCGGCATCTTGATGTCGAGCAGCACGACGGCGGGGTTGCCCTTGCCGCGTCCCTCGAACGCGCCGCGCGCGAACAGGTAGTCGAGCGCCTCGACGCCGTCCTCGACGTGCACGACGGGATTGGCGAGCTTGGCTTCGCGCAGCGCGTCGATGGCCATTTCGGCGTCGGCGGCGCTGTCCTCGGCGAGCAGGATGGTGCGGATGTCACGGTTCATGGCGTGGTTCCGTTGGGACTCTGGCTGGCGCCGCCCACGGGCAGCGAGAAATAGAAGGTGGCGCCCTGGTCGGGCTTGGCCTCGGCCCAGGTCCGCCCGCCGTGGCGCGCGACGATGCGCCTGACGTTGGCGAGCCCGATGCCGGTGCCGGGGTATTCGGTGCCCTTGTGCAGGCGCTGGAACACGCCGAACAGCTTGCCGGCGTAGTCCATGTCGAAGCCGGCGCCGTTGTCGCGGACGAAGAACACGGTGCCTTCGTCGTCGGACTGCGTCACGCCGACCTCGATCGTGGCGTGCTCGCGGCGCGAGGTGTACTTGACCGCGTTGCCGAGCAGATTCTGCCAGACCTGGCGCAGCATGTTCTCGTCACCCATGACGATGGGCAGGCCACCGACCGTCCAGGCGATGTCGCGATGGCCCGCGTCGGTCATGACGAGGCTGCGCAATTCCTCGACCAAGGCCTGCATGTCGACGGGCTGGAAGCGCATCGCGTTGCGGCCGAGGCGCGAGTACAGCAGCAGGTCCTCGATCAGCGCGGACATGCGCCGTGCGGCATCGCCGATGACGCCGAGGTAGTGGTGCGCGCGCTCGTCGGCGGCATCGCCGAGGTGACGCTCGAGCTTGTCGGCGAAACCGGCGATGTGGCGCAGCGGCGCGCGCAGGTCGTGCGAGACCGAATAGCTGAACGACTCGAGCTCGCGGTTGACCTCGGAGACCTGCTCGACCTTGCCCGAAAGCTCGCGATTGAGGTCGCGGATCTGCGCCTCGGCGCGCTTGCTCGCGGTGACGTCGTTGACGGTCAGCACGACCGCCGGCTCGTCGCGCTCGGGCAGCGCCATGCGGCGCGCGTTGACGAGGACGATGCGCTCGACGCCCTCGACGGTGCGCTGGCCGAGTTCGTAGTCCCACAGTTCGCGGTTGCGCGTCGCGACGTCGGCGAGGCGCTGGTGCAGGACCTTGTCCGACCAGGCGCCTTCGCCGAGGTCGGCGAGCGCGCGCCCGGTGCCTTCGTCGTCCTCGTCGAGGCCGTAGACCTCGCGGAACGCGGCGTTGAGGGTCATCACGCGCAGATGCTTGTCGAGCAGCAGGATCGGCTCGCGGATCGTCTGCACGATCGCGCGCGATCGCGCGACGGCCTGGGCCATGCGCGTCTCGGCGGTGAGGCGACGCTGCACCTGGCGCTCGGACACGAAGATGACCGCGCCGAGCAGCAGCAGCTGCGCGAACAGCACGCCGGCGGTGGCCCAGCGCGCGCCGCGTTCGGCGGACTTGGCCTTGGCCTCGCGGTCCGCGAACAGCGCGGTCTCGGCGGCGAGGATCTCCTCGGCGACCGCACGGAACTGGAACAGCTGTCGCGCCTGCGTCAGGGCTGCACCGACACCGTCGTAGTTCTTGATGCCGAACTGCTCGATCGCGGTGTCCATGAGCTTGAGGCGGCCCTGCAGGATCGCCTCGAGGTTGCCGCTGCGCGCCTGCTGGTCGGGATTGTCGCGCGTGGACGCGATCAGCGTCGCGAGCAGCGGTGCGATGTGGGTACGCTGCTTGCGGTAGAGCTCGATCGCGCCATCCGACGGCAGGCCCACGTAGAGCGCCATCGCGAGCGTCTCGAGGTCGCGGATCGTGAACATGAGCTCATGCACAGTCTCCTTGACCTGGCTGCTGTGCACGACCCACGACGACGCCTCGGCGGTCTGCTCGGCGTTGCGCTGCATGATCCAGTACGGGAACAGGGCGCTTGCGAGGACGGCCACGGTCAGCAGCGCGACGCGGAAGCGGGACTCGGCATCAGGCGTGAAGTCGGACCAGCGCATGCGTTCTCGTGGGAGCCCATCGGGGTCGCGCCATGGCCGGCGCCGCGAGGCTGAACGGGTCCCGCCCGGCCGGCCACAATTCTGCGAGCATAGGCCATCCAGTAGGAAAAAGCGCCATGCGCCAAGCCTCCAGGCGGGTCCTCATCACCGGTGCCGGCAGCGGCCTCGGCCGCGCCCTCGCGTTCCGTTACGCCGAAGCCGGCTGGCGCGTCGCCTGCGCCGACATCCGGCTCGAGCGCGCCGAGGAGACGGTCGCCCTGATCACCGGCTTCGGCATCGGCGCGATGGCACTGCATGTCGATGTCGGTGACGACGATTCCTTCGAGGGCCTGCGCGACCAGGTGCTCGCGGCGTGGGAAGGCGTCGACCTCGTCGTCAACAACGCCGGCGTCGCCGCGAGCGGTTCGGCGCTGACCACGCCGATCGACGACTGGCGCTGGATGCTCGAGATCAACCTGCTCGGTGTCGTGCGCGGCTGCCGCCTGTTCGGGCCCGTGCTGACCGAACAGGCCGAAGGCCGCATCGTCAACATCGCCTCGTTCGCGGGACTGGCCGGCCCGCCCGGCATGGTCGCCTACGCGACCGCGAAGGCGGCCGTCGTCGCGTTCTCCGAGAGCCTGCGCGCCGAGCTTCACGGCAGCGGCGTCGGCGTGTCGGTGGTGTGCCCGTCGTTCTTTCAGACCAATCTGCTCGAGAACTTCCGCGCCGCCGACCCGCGCGGGCTCGAAACCGCACGCACGCTCATGCGCGAGGCGAAGGAAAGCCCGACCGACATCGCCGATGCGGTCTACCGCGGCGTCGCGCGCGGCGAGTTCCTGATCCTGCCGACCGCGATCGTGCGCAAGGCCTGGCGCCTCAAGCGCTGGTGGCCGGAGCGCTTCTTCCGCGTGCTCATGCAACGCGTGCACGGGAGATGAGGCCATGACCACGCTCATGATCTACGGCGCCAACGGCTATACGGGGCGGCTGATCACGGCCGAGGCCGTCTCGCGTGGGCTGCGCCCGGTACTCGCCGGTCGCGACCGCGATGCGCTCGATGCGCTCGCCGCGCCGCACCAGCTCACGCGGCGCGTGTTCACGCTCGACGACGCCGCGACGGTCGCGCGCAACCTCGATGGCATCGGCATCGTGCTCAACTGCGCGGGCCCGTTCTCGGCGACCTGCGAACAGCTGCTCGAGGCCTGCCTCGGCGCACGTGCGCATTACCTCGACATCACCGGCGAGATCGACGTGTTCGCGCGCTGCCATCGCGCCCATGTGCGTGCGCGCCACGAAGGCGTGGTCGTGCTGCCGGGCACGGGTTTCGACGTGGTGCCGACCGACGGCGTCGCGGCGATGCTCAAGCAGCGCCTGCCGGAGGCGACCTCGCTCGTGCTCGCGTTCGAGGCCGGCGGCGGACCGAGTCCGGGCACCGCGAAGACCAGCGTCGAAGGCCTGCGCCATGGCGGCCGCGCGCGTCGCAATGGCGAGGTCGTCGAGGTGCCGATCGCGTGGAAGACGCGCACGTTCGACCGCGACGGCGAGCCGCGCAGCGCGGTGACGATCCCGTGGGGCGACGTCTACACGGCGTTCGTCTCGACCGGCATCCCGGACATCGAGACCTACATGGCACTGCCGCCGAAGACGATTGCTTCGATGCGGCGGTTGCGCCTCGTGCGGCCGCTGCTCGCGCTCGCGCCCGTGCAGCGCTGGCTGCAGGCACGCGCGGCACGCACGCCCGGACCCGACCAGAAGCGCCGCGAACGCACCGGCTGCCACATCTGGGGCGAGGTGCGCGACCGCGACGGCCGCGAGGCGACCCTGCAGCTCAAGACGCCGAACGGCTACACGCTGACCGCGACGGCCTCGCTGGGCATCGTCGAGCACCTGCTGCGCGAACGCCCCGCCGGCGGCTACTACACGCCGTCGATGCTCATGGGCGCCGAGTACGCGCTCGGGCTGCCGGGCGTGGCGCTGATCGAGCCAGGGGCAGGCTGAGCCTGCCGCGGAGGACGTTCCGCGCTGCGACGAAGCGCGCGCGGACCGTCACCGGAACGCCGCGTTTGGACTGCTAGAATCGCGCGCCCTTTCCCATCCGACCGACCGCCCATGTCCACGCCCCACACGATGCGCCCGCTGCCGCGCCTGATCTTCTTCTCGCGCTGGCTGCAGCTGCCGCTGTACCTCGGCCTGATCGTCGCGCAAGGCGTCTACGTGTTCCTGTTCATCAAGGAACTGCTGCACCTGATCAAGGGTGCGGGCGGTTTCGGCGAGCAGCAGATCATGCTGATCGTGCTGGGCCTGATCGACGTGGTCATGATCTCGAACCTGCTCGTCATGGTCATCGTCGGCGGCTACGAGACCTTCGTGTCGCGCCTTGGCCTCGACGGCCATCCAGACCAGCCCGAGTGGCTCAGCCACGTCAACGCCTCGGTGCTCAAGGTCAAGCTCGCGATGGCGATCATCGGCATCTCCTCGATCCACCTGCTCAAGACGTTCATCGCCGCGGGCACGCTCGATGGCCTGCCGTTCTGCACGCCCGAGCAGCTCGCCGCGATCAAGGACATCACCGCGATGAATCCGAACTGCGCGACGCTGACGACGACCGGCGTGCTGTGGCAGACGATCATCCACTGCGTGTTCATCCTGTCGGCGATCGGCATCGCGATGACCGACCGCCTCATGAGCCACGCCGTGCCGCACAAGCCGAAGACCAACGGCGCGCACTGAGCACGTGATCATCGCGTGCCGGAAGCCTGAACGGCAGCCGGCACGCGTTGCGCGGACGCCTTGCGGGCGTGCGGGGCCATGGCCATCCTTGCGCGCACCAACCGCCAGGGGAATACGCACATGCGCATGGGTCTGATCATCGTCGGCGTCATCGTCGCCGCACTCGGCATCGCCGCACTGACCGGCAACCTCGACTTCACGCGCGACAAGGAAGTGCTCAAGGTCGGCGAGCTGTCGGCCTCGGTCTCCAAGCAGGAAAGCGTACCGACCTGGGCCGGCGGCATCGGCGTGCTGGTCGGCCTCGGCCTCGTCGCCGCAGGTGCGATGCGCAAGCGCTGAGACGCGCGCCCACGCGGCGGATCGGCGCACGCGCCTGTCCGCCGCCACGGCGATCACGCTAGGATCGCCGGATGGATGTTTCCCATTTGCTCGACGCGCTGAATCCCGCGCAGCGCGAGGCCGTCAGTGCGCCGACCGGCCATCACCTCGTGCTCGCCGGTGCCGGATCCGGCAAGACCCGCGTCCTGACCCACCGCATCGGCTGGCTGCTCGAGGTCGAGCGGCAGTCGCCGTGGTCGATCCTCGCGGTCACGTTCACGAACAAGGCCGCGGCCGAGATGCGCGCACGCGCGCACGCGCTGGTCGGCGACGGCACGCGCGGCCTCACGATCGGCACGTTCCACGGCATCGCGCACCGCCTGTTGCGCCGGCACTGGCGCGAGGCGCGCCTGCCCGAGACGTTCCAGATCCTCGACTCGGATGACCAGCAGCGCTTGGTCAAGCGCACGATCCAGGGTCTCGGCATCGACGAGGCGCGCTTCCCGCCGCGCCAGGCGACATGGTTCATCAACTCGGCCAAGGACGAGGGCAAGCGACCCGACGCGATGGAGCCGGGCGGCAACCCGATCGCGACCGTGCTCGTCGACATCTACCGTGCCTACGAGGCGGCCTGCCAGCGTGCCGGTCTCGTCGACTTCGCCGAGCTGCTGCTGCGTTCGCACGAGCTGTGGCTGCACGACGAGGCGCTGCTCGCGCACTATCGCGAGCGCTGGCGCCACCTGCTCATCGACGAGTTCCAGGACACCAACACGCTGCAGTACGCGTGGATCCGCGTACTCGCCGGGCAGACCAGCAACGTGTTCGTGGTCGGCGACGACGACCAGGCGATCTACGGCTGGCGCGGCGCGCGCGTCGAGAACGTGCAGCACTTCCTGCGCGACTTCCCGAGCGCGAAGACGATCCGCCTCGAGCAGAACTACCGCTCGACCGCGAACATCCTCGGTGCCGCCAACGCGGTGATCGCGCGCAACCCGGGCCGCCTCGGCAAGCAGCTGTGGACCTCGGGCGAGGACGGCGCGCCGATCGAGGTGTACGCAGCCTACAACGAGCAGGACGAGGCGCGCTTCGTCGTCGAACGCATCCGCGAGACCGTGCGCGCCGGCTCGCGCGCGAGCGACATCGCGATCCTGTACCGCTCGAACGCGCAGTCGCGCAACTTCGAGGAACAGCTGATCCAGCACGACGTGCCGTACCGCGTGTACGGTGGCCAGCGCTTCTTCGACCGCGCCGAGGTCAAGGACGCACTCGCCTACCTGCGCCTGATCGCGAACCGCCACGACGACGCCGCGTTCGAGCGCGTCGTCAACACGCCGCCACGCGGCATCGGCGACCGCACCGTGGACCTGCTGCGCGGTCGCGCGCGCCGCGAGAACACCTCGATGTGGGAGGCCGTGCTCGGCGAGCTCGGCGATTCCACGCTGGCCGGACGCGCCAAGAATGCGTTGCGTGCGTTCCTCATGCTCGTCGACGAGCTCGCGCGCGACTGCCTCGCACCCGATGCCACGCTGCCGGGTGAGGGCGACGAAGGCGATGCGGTCACCGCGTCGATCGTCGACGACGTGCCGGGCGCCGACGAACCGCGCCCGCTCGCGCGCCAGATGGAGCTCGCGATCACGCGCTCGGGCCTGCGCGACTACCACGAGCGCGACAAGACCAGCGCCGAGTCGCGCATCGAGAACCTCGACGAGCTCGTCAACGTCGCGAGCCGCTTCTCGCCGACGGCCGAGGATCTCGAAGCCGGCCTGTCGGACCTCGCCGCGTTCCTGTCGCATGCCGCGCTCGAGGCCGGCGAGTCGCAGGCAGAAGTGGGTCAGGAGTGCGTGCAGCTCATGACGCTGCATTCGGCCAAGGGCCTCGAGTTTCCGCTCGTGTTCCTGGTCGGCCTCGAGGAAGGCCTGTTCCCGGGCCAGAAGTCGGCCGAGGAACCGGGCCGGCTCGAGGAGGAGCGCCGCCTCGCCTACGTCGGCATCACGCGTGCACGCGATCGCCTCGTGCTGTGCTACGCCGAATCGCGGCGCATGCACGGCATGGAGATGTACGGCCGACCGTCACGCTTCCTCGGCGAGATCCCGGCCGCGCTGCTGCACGAGATCCGCCCGCGCGTGCAGGTCAGCCGCCCCGTGTACGGCGGCGGCAGTCATGCACGCCTCGACGAGGCGCCGCCGCTCAAGCTCGGCCAGCGCGTCACCCACGGCACGTTCGGCGAAGGCGTCGTCGTCGACTACGAGGGCACCGGCACGCACATGCGCGTGCAGGTCAACTTCGAGCGCGCCGGCCAGAAGTGGCTCGTGCTCGCCTACGCGAACCTGCAGCCGGCCTGAGCACGCCGCCATCGCGGCGGCGTGCGGCGTGCGGCGTGCGTCAGTTGAAACCCGCGCGGAAGATCGTGTCGGGCTTCGGACCACTCGTGTTCGTGTAGCGCGCGGTCATGAGCGCGGGCAGGCCGCCTTCCGAGGCGATGCCCTGCGCGTACAGCAGCGGTCGCCCGCCCGCGTCGACCGCGATCGACACGCCCGCATCGGGTCCCCAGTCGGCGAGCTCGTTCGCGAAGATCGGGCAGAAGCCGTTGTTCTGCGGATGGCAGTTGCCGTAGTTGGCGACCGGCACGAGGCTCGCGTCGAACGCCTGCACGAGCAGGAAGTTGTCGTTGGGGCCGCTGTTGCCCGCGACGAGCACGCGCGTGGCGGTCGCGTCGACTGCTTTCACACTGCGGAACTGGCCGTTGTTGCCGAGGCTTTCGGCGACGCGCTCGCCCACGAACACGCCCGCGTTGTTGAAGCGCGCGACCGCGCCGCGGCGGTTCGAGCCGTCGTCGGCGTAGGTCGCGCCGGCGATCAGGTAACCGCCGCTGCCGATCGCATCGACCGAAAGCGCCTCGTCGGCGTGTACGGTCTGCGCGCCGAACACGTAGACCGTGCGGCCTTCGCGGATCGCCGAGTAGCCCGCGTTGAACGCGCAGCCGGACGGGCACAGTGTGGTATCGAACGTGCCGTTGTCGTTGAGCCGCACCACGCCGATGCGCAGGCGCGAGGCCGCGTTGTCGAGCGCACTGCCGACCGCGAGGATGCGGCCGTCGCGCGTGATCGTCACCGCGTTGGCCTGGTCCAAGAACAGGGTTCCGGACAGGTCGAACGCGACCGCGCGATGGCCGTTGCCGTTGAACGACGTGTCGAGCGCGCCCGTGCCGAGCAGGCGCGTGATCAGGAAGTCGCTGTCGGTGGCCGAGAACGACGCCGAGCCCGCGATCACGATGCGGTCGAGGCGGTCGATCGCGACCGCGGCGGGAAACTCGTCGCGCGCATTGAACGACACGCGCACCCAGCCCGTGCCGTTGCCGAAACGCAGGTCGCGCGTCAGGGTCTCGCCGTTGAAACGCGCAATGAGCATGTCGCGGCCGTTCGGCCCGGGATTGGTCTGTGCGGTCACGACGATGTTGCCGCTCGCATCGACGGCCGCCGCGGTCACGCTTCCGATGTCGTTCGGGAACGTGCCGACACGCTCGAGCGTACCGTCCGCGGCGAACAGCTTGATCGCGATGCACCGCGCTTCGGTGCAGAACCCCGTGGTCTGCGGGAACTGGAACACCGAGGCGGATTTTCCGCCGGGCATCGGCAGCGTCGTGACCGCGCGGAAGTCGTAGGTTCCGAACTGGCCGTAGAGGTAGCGGCCGTTGTCGGCGAACGTGGTGTCGGGGGCTTCCGCCGAGGCGAGTCCCGAAAGGCCGAGGGCGAACGTGGCGAGCAGCGCGTGCATGCGCATGGGCTTTCTCCGTGGGTCGTGTGCACGGAGTACGCAAGGCGGGCCGGGATCGGGACATGGTATGCGGCAAGCGTGGGCGTCGGTCGGTGCACGCCGGGCGATCGTCGAGAGTCGCAGGCGCGCGACGAGCCGTCAGTCCCGCATCGTGACGTGAGGTGCCAGCAAGGCGTCGAAGCCTGCGTCGAACACGGCATCGACACCGCCGTCATGCTTGAGATGGCGACCGCGGGCGAGCACGGCCACGCCGTGCGCGTACGCCCACAGCGCGTTGCCCAGCAGCAGCGGATCGCCTCCACGCAGCTGGCCGGCACGCTGCGCGTCCTCGATGCCGCGCGAGAGGATCGTGAACGCGTCGCGCGCGGCGGTGCTCGAGTACGCGAACGCCGGGGCGCCATCACCGGCGGGCGTCGAACGTTCGAGCACGCTCGCGAACATGAGGTCGAAGAAGTCGCCTTCATCGAGCGCGAACTGCACGTAGGCGCGCAACCCGGCGTGCAGCTGGCCTGCGATTCCGGATTCGCTGCGCGACGCCGCATCGATACGCGCGCCCATGCGGCGGAAACCGAGCTCGCCGATGCGCGCGACGAGTTCGCGCTTGTCCGCGAAGTAGTAGTACGGCGCACCGCGCGACACACCGGCGAGCCGGCCGAGTTCACGCAACGACAACGCCTCGACGCCGCGCTTGCCGATCAGTTCGGCCGCGGTGACGAGCAGGTGTTCCTCGAGGTTCGGGATGCGGGGCGCCACGCCGCTACGATAGCAATATTGACACTGTCAGAAAATGTCCCTACTGTCGTTCCGACGCTGTCGACAGGGGAAAGGTCGTGTCCATGCGCAAGCTCGGTCTGGCCGTGGTGCTGGGCGTGTCCTGCCTGACCGGATGCCAGACCTACGTCGGTCGGCTGGTCTGGCTGCAGGGCATCGATGTCGAGGACCATCGGCACCTGCCGACACGTGCCGTCGCCGCATCGCCGCAGGCACGCGACGACGCTGCTCCCCTTGATCGGAACTGGATCGCCGCGGCGCCGTTCGCCGCCGCGGGCGGGCGCATCGAGGACCAGGCCGATCTCGACGCTTTTCTCGCCTCGCACGGCACGACGGCATTCCTGATCCTCGAGGACGGACACCTCGTCGACGAGCGCTACTACCACGGCCATCGCCGCGACGCGCTGTTCAAGAGCTTCTCGATGTCCAAGTCGGTGCTGTCGGCGCTCGTCGGCATCGCCGAAGCGGAGGGCGTGCTCTCCCTTGGTGATGCGGTGGGCGACTACGTGCCGCTGGCCAACACGCCCGCCGTCGCGGCGATCACGCTCGAGCAGCTCGCCGACAACACCAGCGGCTTCCGCTACCGGCGCGGCAACGCCCCGTGGAAGGAGCAGCCGCGCATGTACTACACGACCGACGTGCGCGCGATGCTGCGCGATCTCGCGGTCGAGCGCACACCCGGTGCGACATTCGAAGCCGAGGAGCTGAGCCCGCTGCTGCTCGGCTACGCGCTCGAGCAGGCCTTGCGTCGTCGCGATCCCGCGATGACGCTCGCACGCTACACGGAGGAACGCCTGTGGCGACCGATGGGCGCGCGTCACGACGCGGCATGGGTGATCGACCACGCAGATGACGGCCTCGAGAAGACCGAGAGCGGTTTCGTCGCGCGTGCGATCGACCTCGCGCGATTCGGCCAGCTGTACCTCGACCTCGGCCACGTCGATGGACGCGAAGTGGTGCCGCAGGCCTGGGTGCTCGCGAGCCTGACACCGCCGCCGCCTGGTTCGCCGAGTCGCCTGCCGGACGGCTTCCACCGCCGCCTGTGGTGGGGTGCCGACCGCGGCGACGGTGCGGAGCCGGACATCTACGCGAACGGCCACTTCGGCCAACGCATCCTGCTCGATCGCAGCAAGCGCCTCGTGCTCGTTCGTCTGGGCAAGGACGGCGGCGGCATCAACTGGACCGCGGTGCTCTCACGCATCGCGCGGGCATGGCCGGAGCGTTCGCATGCACCGGCGACGACCTCGACGGCCGACACCGCGGCGACGCCATGAAAAAACCCCGCGGGATGAGCGCGGGGTCGGTTCGATACATGCGGAGGGGCTGGCGCCTCTGCGGACGAGGCAGGTGATCAGCCGCGACCGCGACGCGAGCGGAACTCGTCGAGGTTCTGGTCGACCGCGTCGAGCAGCGGATCGATCGCTTCCTGCGCCTTCTCCGCGGCGTTGAGCGTCGTGAAGTTGACCTGCTCGGTGCGGCTGCTCCACAGCGTCGAGCCGTCCGACACGCGGTACGCCTTCACGCCCATCTGCACGGTGTAGAGCGTCGAGGCCTGGCCGTAGTAGGTCAGTTCCTGCGAGCCGATCGGCTTGGCCTGCACGAACACGACCGCATCGGCACGACCCTGCAGCGAGCGCAGGTTCGGCTGGCTGCCCGAGGCGCTGCCCGCTTCGATGACGCGGAAGCCGCGGCTCTGCAACAGGCTCACGACCGCGTCGCGCGCGGGTTCGGCGATGACGTCGTCGCCACCGGTGACGACCGCGACGGTCGGCACGCGCGGCTTGGCCGGTTCGGCCGGACGCTTCGGACGATCGGCCGCGGCGATCTGCTGGCCTTGTGCCTCGGCAGCGCGCGCGGCCGGCAGGTCACGCAGTGCGTCGATGTCGGCCTGCGACGCACGCGGACCCGGACCGTCGGCGGCCGTGCCGTTCATGGCCTGGGTCTGCGCAATGAGGCGGTCGGCGGTCTCGGTCGCGTCGCGCGCCGACTGCAGACCCGTGGCGAGCGCATCGGCGGCACCTTCGGCCGACGGCGTGGTGGGCTGCGCGGGCGTGTCGACGGCAGGCGGCTGCGCATCGGCGACGGCGGGCGGCGTGGTCGACGGCGCCGTCGTCGCGGCGGTCGACACCGGCGCGACCGGCGGCTGCGCAGGCGGATCGGCCGGACGCGTCGTGTCGTTCGTGGTCGCGACACTGGTCGCGGTGGCGGTCGACGACAGGCCAGGGATGCGGTCGCGGAACGCCCAGGCACCGCCGGCCAACGCGAGCACGGCGACGGCGGCGATCGCGATCGGCACCACCGGCGAGCCCTTCGACGGCTGCGCGGGACGATCGAGCACGGGGCGACGCTCGAAGCCGGGCGACGACGAGGCGGACGCCGCGGTCGGCGCCGGATCGAACGCGGGCGGCAGCGGCTGGCCCGATGGGGTGATGCGCGTGTTGGCCTGCGGGATCTGCGGGATCGCCGACGACGGCGCCGGGGTCTTCGGCGGATCGGAGAACACGCGCGGGCTCGACACGGGCGTCTTCTGTCCGATCAGCGTGGCCGCGGCGGCCGACATCTTCGGCACGATCGTGATCGGACCCGGCTTGGCGACGAGCGCGTGTTGGGCGAGATCCTCGGCGAGCTCGTGGCAGCTCTGGTAACGATCGTCCGGTTCCTTGGCGATCATCTTGGAGAGGATCCACGAGATCTTCTCGTCGACCTCGCTGTTGAGTTCGCGCACGTCCGGGATCTCGGCGCGCACGACCTCGAGCATGAGGCCGAGCGGCGACTCGTCCGTGAACGGCATGCGGCCCGCGAGCATCTCGAAGAACACGATGCCGAGCGAGAAGATGTCCGAGCGGCGGTCGACGACCTTGCCGAGGCAGACCTCGGGCGACAGATAGCCCGGCGTGCCGACGAATTCGCCGGTCGAGGTGAGCTTCTTGGAGAGGTCCTGATTCGACAGCGCGATGCCGAAGTCGGCGATCTTGATCGAGCCGCGGTTGGAAACCATCAGGTTGCCGGGCTTGATGTCGCGGTGGATCACGCCGTGGTCGTGTGCGGTCGCGAGGCCGAGCGCGGTCTGGTAGATGATCTTCGCGGCGGGGCCGACCGGCACCTTGTGCTCGCGCTTGAGCAGCGTGCCGAGCGACTCGCCCTCGACGAACTCCATCACGAAGTAGGTCTGGCCGTCGTCGTCGCCGATGTAGTAGATCTGGATGATGTGCGGGTCGTTGAGCGCCGCCATGCTGCGCGCTTCGCGCAGGAAGCGCTCCTTGACGCCCTCGTCGTGGGCGAGGGAATCGGCGAGCACCTTGATCGCGACGTAGCGCCCGAGGGAACCCTCGTAGCCCTTGTAGACCACGCCCATGCCGCCACGACCGAGCTCGGCGACGATGTCGTAATGTCCCAACCGCGTTTTCATCGGTGTCTCCATGGCGCCATGGCGCCGGTTGATGAGTGCAGGGTGGTGATGCTAGCACCGCGTTCCTGAGCGCGTTCGATCGCTGCTTGGCAGGCGCCGGCGTGCATGCCGCACGCGCCGGGTGTGAACCGCTTCACGCTCCGGACCCGCGCCGCGCGTGGTGGAGGTTCACCGTAACGACCCGGACGCCGTGCATACTCGCCATGTTGCCCTGCCGCAAAACCGCGAGTCCCCGATGCCGGAAACGTCCCGCACGCGCAGCCGCCCCGTCGCGCTGCTCGTCCTGCTGCTGATCCTCGCCGGCCTCGCCCGCGCGCTCGTTCTGTGGGCGCACGATCCGCTCTACGCCTACGCCAACACCTACGACCAGACGCGCTACACGGCCTGCTTCGACGTCTACCCGGACCGTCCCGCCGACGTCCCTCCGGACCAGAACAGCCCGCTCGCGCCGTACGAGCATTTCCGCTTCATCTCCACCGGCGACCCGATGTGCTACTGGTCGTCCGAGCTCGTGTTCGGCGGCCTGACCGCGGCGGCGTGGCATGTCGTCGAAGCGGTCGGCGGCGGACCCGTGCATTCGGTGCGCCTGGCCGGCGCGCTCAAGCTGCTGGCCACGTTCGCGTTCGCGGCCTGGCTGTCGATGGCGTTCCTGCGCCGCGGCCGCCACGGCGCCGCGCTCGCCAACGCCGCGATCGTGGCGCTGCTCGTCGCCGACCCCGGCAACACGCTGTACGCGAACACGTTCTATGCAGAGTGGACCGCGCTGACCGCGTTGTACGCGCTTTTTGGCCTCTACGTCCTGTGGCACGGCGAGGCCGGCAACCGCTGGCGCTTCCTCGCGATCGCCGCCGCGGCGCTCGCGCTGGCATCGAGCAAGATCCAGCACATCGTGCTGCCGCTGTCGGTCGCGATCGCCCTGCTCGCGCTGCACCGCTGGCAGGACGGACGCTTCGGCTGGCGCGCGGTCGCGCTGCTGTGCGGCGCGTTCCTCGGTGCGTTCTTCCAGTTCGTGCAGCTGCAGCGCAGCGGCGAGATGATCCACTCGATCCGCCAGTACAACCGTGCGGGCGTGGTACTGACCGCGCTGCTGCCGTTCGCCGAGGACCGCCGTGCGCTACTCGAAGGCATCGGCATCGATCCGGACTGCGCGCAGTACAGCGGCCTGCGCGCGTGGCAGCTGCCCGACATGCCCGAGCGCGCCTGCCGCGGCGTCGAACGCTTCGGCTATGGTCAGCAGCTGCAGTTGCTGGTCACGCATCCCGGCATCGCCGTGCGCCTCGGCCTGCGCGGCATCACCGCGCTGAACCCGTGGATCGCCGCGAACATCGGCCAGGTCGAAGGCGAGGAGCTCGCCGAGATCCCCGACGACATGGCGACGATCGGCGTGCCGCTGCGCGCGCATCCCTACCTGCAGTTCGGCGTGCTCGCGCTGCCGCTGATCGGCCTCGCCATCGTGCTCACGCGCGCGCGAAGGCGGCCGCAGAGCGCGTTCCTCGCCTACACCGCGGCGACCGTCGTCGTGATGGTGGCGACGCTCGGCGTGACCCTCATGGGCGACGGCCTCGCCGACACGGCCAAGCAAGGCCACCTCGTGCTCAACGTGGCGATCGCGTGGATCATCGCGACACTCGTGGGCGGTGGATATGCGGCATTGCGGTCAAGAGGTGGCCTGCCGCGTTGAGCCACAGCGTCGGTTCCCGTCGAAAGCACAAGGCAGGCCCGGTGTCAGGTTCATGTGTCCCGACGGCTTCCGGCTACACGCCACCTTTCATCGTCGAGTGAACCTGACCGCGCTGTCGGTCGCCCTGGTTGCTCAGTGCGCGGCATCGGCAGCGAACATACGGCTCGCCACGGCGAGCAGTCCGAAGCCGAGCCGCGGCGCCGCGCCGTAGCCGACCAGCGGCGCGGGCGTTAGGCCCGCGACCGAGCACGCGAACAGCACCGCGTAGTAGCCGGCGACCGCGAGCAGCCACCGCGGTCCGCGTTGCGACGACCACGCGACGCCGGCGACGAACGCCGCCGCGCAGACGATCACGGCCAGTCCCGCCACGAGGGAATGTGCCAGCGCGAGCGCGAACACGCCTTCGACATGCGGCACGGGCTGCAGTGGATCGGGCCGCGTGAACGCCCATGCCGTCAGCATGGCGAGCGTGGCGACGAGCGGCACGCCGATGCGCGGGCCGACGCGTTCGCCACCGGCCACGATCGCCACGCCGACACACAAGGCCAGGGCCTGCGAGGCATCGGGCTGCAGGACGAACAACCCGCCGGCGACAATCGCGGCAGCGACGCCGACCGTGCGTGCATTTCCCGTATTGCGCAGAAGGATCGCGACGGCGCCGAGGAACGCCGGCATCACGATCGGTGCCGCGTAGAGGGCGATCGGGCCGAGGTGCCACCAGCGTTGCGGCCCCGATACCTGGCCGGCCAGCGTCGCGGCGATGCCGAGAAGGCTCATGACGGTGACCGACGCGGCCCACGATCGCGTCGACACCGACGTGGGGACTCGTGATCCGGCCAACGCGACGGCGCAGGCGAGTGCGACCGCCGCAAGCTGGACGATCCACGTTGTCCTGCCGACGTCGGCGAGCATCAGCACGATCACGCTGCCCAGGAAGGCTGGGACGGCCGCGATCATCGGCGTCACGACACGGCGGGACACCATCACGTCAGCCAACACCCGATTCGATGCATCGTAGCGTCATCACGTCTCGTCGCCGTCGAAGCGTCGGAACAGCACCGCCAGGTGATCGAAGCGGTTCGTGAGGCTCTGGGTCGTCGAGCAGAAGCTCAAGCGCATCGGCGTGTCGTTGCTGGCGTAGACGAGCAGCAGCTCACCCTTGCGGATCTTCAGTCCGCAACTCGAAAACCAGCGTCGATCGACCGTCGCCCGCAGCGGTACGCGCTCGCCCTTGAACACGCGTCTGGGCTGGAGATCCAGCCATCGACTGCGCAGTTCGCCGCGCTCGTCGACCTGCGCACCATGGGTCGATCCGACGACTTCGTACACGCCCACGATCGCGTGCTGCGCCACGAGCGTGGCGACCTCGTCGTCGACCGTCTGGCGTTCCCGCGCGCACACGCACGCCCACGCTGGCGAGGCCGCGAGCGACAGCAGGATGACGAACATCCACGTTCCCGAATGGCGTCCCACGTGTCCCCCTTTCGATGCGCACGAGCGCCATGGCAACCTGCGTGTCACGCTGTCCCGTCGTGCCCGCGACCGGACCCGACCCCATGAACGCACGAGTGTCGCGCGTCGCCACACCCCTCCGTCAAGGAGGCGAGCCGGGTCGTCCCCACAGCACCGCGACGTGCCCGGCGAGATCGCGCATGGGCCCGGAAGCGGAGCAGGTGGAGAGGTTCGCGGGTCGGTCACGCTCCGCATAGACGAGCAGCGCTTTGCCCTCGCGATACTGCGGGTCGCAAAGCCCAAGATCCTGCGCGACGAGCATCGGCTCGGGCTCGCCCTTGAACAGATGCGCGGGTTGCAGGACGACCCAACGCGTGCGCTCCCGCCTGACCTCGTCGACCGCTGCTGCACGCACACCTTCGGTGAGCTCGATCAGGCCCAGTTGCTGGAGCCACATGTCCTCGCGCACCTCGGTCAGCGTGGTCCGGCTGCTGCGGATGGTTCCGGCGACGTCGAACACGCCGACGATCGCGGACGCCTCCATGAGCCTGGCGACCCGTTCCTCGAGCGAGGGCTCCGGCGCCAACGTCCCGTCCGCCAGGATCGTGAACACGGGGCTGCAGGAGCACGCCGAAACAGCCTGCGACACGAACAGCGTGATGGCGAGAACGATGCCTCTTTCCATGGCGTTCCCGGATGTGCACGGAATGGTGGCGAGCCTACGCGGGGAAGCGGCCGAGCGCACGAACGGCGGCGTCATCAGGGCTGCCTGCCGCGACGGCGTCCCGCGAGATCGACGACGTCGGCGAGCACGATCGTCGCGATCGAGCCGAGCGTACCGAGCACCGCAACGAGAAGCGCCAAGCCGAACAGGATCGCCGTCGCCTCGGAGTAGAAGGCCACCGGGATCAGGAAGGGCAGCACCACGACGAGCACGATCCCGATGCTCCCGCAGGTGATCGCCGCGGCGCGCAGCGCGCCGCCCGGCTGCTCGACCATGCGCAGGGCTTCGATGTTGGCGACGAGCGCGACGATCCAGACCACACCCGCGACGATCAGGGCCACGTTCTCGCTGTCCATGCAGAACTCCTCGTCGCGTCGGTTGCCACGCGATCGCTCGCGGAGACATCGTAGACCTGCCGCACGAGCACGCCGTGCGACGCGTCGACGCACTGCGGCGGAACCACCGGGGTCAGGTTCATTCTTCCGGGGAGATGCGCCTGCATGTCGAGGCGATTCAAAGGAGTAAGCAACCTGACCCCAGCCCCCTTCAGACCCAAGTCCCCACTGCGGAATTCCGCTAATCCACTGCGTCCCGGTTCAATGCGTAGACGAACGCCTCGACGCGTATCCCGTCGCGCAGCACGGCCGACACCAGAGCGCGTACGTAGCCCGACCCTTCGAATGCATCGAGCCTTGCCCAGTGTTGCGGCAGGTCCGCCGACGTGAAGACCTGGCCCTGGACCTCGCCCGCGCGCTCGTCGGGCTCGAGGGCCGGATAGCCGAGTGCGGCGCCCCAGCCCTCGGCGTGCAGCACGCCACGTACCGTCGCCGGCTGCCATGTGCCGTGCAGGTCGGCGAGTTCGTGTGCATTCGGCTGCCCTGGCGCGAGCGTGCCGTAGACGAAAAGACGATTGTTCCTGGTTTCAGGAATGCTCGTCTTTGTTCTGGGGAGAAAGCCGCGAGCCAGGTTGCTAACGAGGATACCTTGACGTCCCACACGCTGAAGAGCAATGCGCGCCAGAACAGGAACAGCCGATGTGACTCCGTGGAAGACGATCAACTCGGGTTGGGTGATCTCGACAACGTGCTCGAAAGCCACGAACGGATCGTCATAGCCGTCCTCGAAGATGCGCTTCGCTTGATCCGCAGCATTCTTCGTCTCGCTCATCCACTCGCTGCTCGTCAGGTACGGATAGAAATTCCAGAGGACCACCTGTAGCGGCTCCCTCTTCGGGTTCAGTTGTTGAACTCGGTGTGCATAACCGACCTCTTCCTCAGATCGCCCGGACGAGTCCTTGGACGAGTGTTCCTGTCCATAGTTGATCCCGATCACCAAGGCGACGCCCAACTCATCGTGTGATGTCGAGTCGTACATGGCCCCGACGAACTTCTGCTTTCCTCTAATCAGCGCCACTGTTTCGTTGAATGCGTGCAGTCGTCTGACCAGCTCTTCTTTCTTCACGCGGTCTCTCCGATTTCTGGTTACCCCCCATCAGCACGCCGCCAGATCTTTCTCTACGCACGCCGCGCCTGCCACACGTACACCAGCGCACCGACGACCAGCGCGAGCGCGCCAGCGGCGAGATGCTTTGCTTCCGCGCTGAGCAGCAGCACGAACGCGAGCAGCAGGGCCGCCGCCGGAATCAGCGCACCGCCCGGCAGCACGAGCGCTCCTTCGCGTGTGGCGAAGCGCTTGCGCAGGCGCAGCACCGACGCGGCGGTGCCCATGTAGGCGCACAGGCGCGCCACCATCGACAGCAGCGCGAGCTCGACGAAGCTGCCGCTGAGCGCGAGCGCGATCGACAGCGCGGCCTGTACGAGGATCGCCACGTACGGCGTGCGGAAGCGCGGATGCACGCGCGCGAGCACGCCCGGTGCGTGGCCGTCGCACGCCATCGCGTAGAGGAAGCGAGGCCCGAACAGCATCGTCGTGCTGAGCGTGCCGAGGATCGAGATCGTCGCGCCGGCGCCGACGAGCAGCACGCCGCCCATGCCCGCGAAGCCCGACATCGCCTCCGCCAGCGGTGCCTTGGCCGTGGCGAGTCCCGGCAGCGTGCCGAGCGCGACGACCTGCACGCCGAGGTAGAGCAGCGTCACGATCACGATCATGCGCACGAGCGCAGCCGGCAGGTCGCGGCGCGGATCGCGGTATTCGCCGGCGGCGGCGGGCGAATTCTCGAACCCGGCGTAGGCGAACAGCAGCAGCAACGCGGCCTTGCCGAGGTTCTCAAGCGGTGGCCAGGCGTCGATGCGCAAGGCCTCGGTGTCGACATGCCAGGCGCCGAGCGCGACGAACACGATCAGTGGCACGAGCTTGCCGACCACGAGCACGATGGCCGTGCGCGCGCCCGAGCGCACGCCGATCACGTTGACGAGGGTCGCGAACACGAGCACGCCGACGACGACCGCGATCCGTGGCGCGCCCTCGGCGAGCGCCGGCACGAACGCCGCGAGCGCGAGGGCGAAGCCGTTGGACAGGGCCGCCGCGACGGCGATGCGCGTGAGCCACGTCATCCAGCCGATCTGGAAACCGACGAACGGGCCGAATGCCTCGCGCGCATACAGGTACGCGCCGCCGGGCTGGTCGAACCAGCTCGCCGCCTGCGCATAGCAGAGCACGAGCAGCGCGACCGCGACGCCGGCGACCAGCAAGGCCCAAGGGCTCGCCGGACCGAGCAGCAGCGCGGCGCTCATCGGGAGCAGATAGATGCCGCTGCCGACCACGTCGTTGATCGACAGGCCGAGCACCTGCCAGCGGCTGACCGCGCGCAGCAGGGTCGGTGGCGGGGACGATTCGTTCGACGGCATCGGCGCGACGCTAGCACGCCGCCGCGCGGTGCCGGCAGGCGTCAGCCGCCGCGGATGCCGTCGACTTCGACGCGCAGCTCGCGCCGGCAGATGTCACCGTGCAGGATGATCAAGCCTTCGAGCCCCGGCAGGCGCGCACGGATCGCCGCGCGCACCGCGTCGGCATCGGCCGCGTCGCGTACGTAGGCCTTGAGCAGGGTCGGCGTGCTGCCGGCCGGGATCGCCGCGAACAGCACGCCGAGGTTGTCGAGCGTCTCCTCGACTTGCGCGGCGGTGTCGCCGGCATGCTGCGAAGCGTGGCCGACGACCGCGGCGGTGCCCGAGATCAGCAGCTGTGCGGCCGCCGTACGCATCGCACGCGCGAAGGTCGGCGGGGTCGGGCCGTACTCGCGCGGATAGCGCCATGCACTGACCTGGCGCGGGTTCTCTATGCGTTCGCCGTCGGCGCGCGCAGCGAGGCCGTAGACCTGCAGCACGCGACGTCCGTCGATCGCGCCGATCGCGGTCGCGGCAGGGAAGCCGCGTCCTTCGGGCAGCGCGATGCCGCGGGCACGCCCGGCGCAGAAGTGGCGGTAGCGCTCGTCGTCGCCTTCGCCGTCGTTGATCGCGTCGAGGTAGTTCCACAGGCGCAGCACGTGCGCGGGCGTACCGTCGGCGAAACGCACCGTCGCGAGCAGGTGGCCGATCGCACGATAGGCGCGCTCGGCGGCTGCATCGGGACCACCGGCCTCGTGCTCGTCGATCTCGACCGCGAAGAACAGGTAGTCGTCGTCACGACTCCAGCGCACCTCGCCCTCGCGGCCCGTGTGCAGCTCGCCGTGCGCGTGCCAGACCTCGACGGGAGCATCGCCGACCGGCTGCAGCGCGACGCGCACGTGGCGCGGATCACGCGTCGCCGCGTCGCCGTGGCCGAAGTCGATCACCGCGAGCACGCCGCGGTCGGCGAGCACGTCGTCGAGGGCGGCGTGGGCGTAGGTGACACGCAGCGGAGGCAGCGCGCGGGGCGGGTCGACGGGCAGGGCGGACACGTTCAGTAGCGGTGGAAACCGGTCAGCGCAGCGAGTGCGGCGGGCGCGGATGATACACTGCCCGGCCTTCCAACCCTGCGCATCGACCTCGTCCAGAGGCAGGAAAAGACAACGTGACCGAACTCCAGGCATCGCCCTCCCAGACGCCGGCCGAACGCGAACTGGCCGAACTCGTCGTCTCCAGCCTCAACATCGAGGGGGTGCAGCCCGCCGCGATCGATCCCGACGCGCCGCTGTTCGGCGAGGGCGACCTCGGCCTGGATTCGATCGACGCGCTCGAGCTCGCACTCGCGGTCTCCAAGCGCTACGGCTTCCAGCTGCGTTCGGACAACCCGGACAACCGCAAGATCTTCGGCAGCCTGCGCGCGCTCTCGCAGCACATCGAGCAGCACCGCGCCGCCTGAGGCCTCAGCCTCCCGGCACCACCACCGCACCCCGGAACGCGCGCACGCGGCGCGCGCCGCCACGCCAGGCCAGAGCGCCCGCGTGGCCTTCGCCGGCGTCGAAACGCGCGAGGTTCCAGTCGTCCGGCGTGCCGGCCTCGTCGGCGATCGCCACGAGTGCCTCGGGCGAGGCCGCTTCGTCGAATCCGAAACGCAGGCGATCCAGGCCGAACGCGAGGCCGCGCCCGACCGCCTTGAGCACGGCTTCCTTGCACGTCCACAGATGCATGAACGCTTCCTCGCGCTGCTCGGGCGCGAGGCCGGCGAGCACGCGGGTCTCCTCGGCCGCGAAGAAGCGCTCGGCCAGCGCGAGCGCGCCGCGCCGGCGTGTCGTCGCGTCGACGTCGATGCCGACCTCGACGCCGCGCGCGAACGCGAGCGCGATGCGCGAGCCGCCGTGGCTCAGGTTGAAGCGCGGGTAGGCGGGATCGAGCGCGTACGGCTTGCCGTGTTCGGCGCGTGCGAGGGCCGGCGGCATGTCGCTGCCCGCGTAGGCCTGCAGGCGACGCCCGAGCTCGGCGTGGGCGAGCGCCGACAGCGCGCGCGCCGTGGCCGGGCCCGACACGTCGAGCAGCCACAGGTGCACTTCGTCGTCGCCGAGCGCGAGGGCGCCGGCGGCCTCCTCGAAGCCGTGAGGGTCGATGCGCAGCATGCCGCATGCTTGGGGGCGCGCGGCGTATCGTCAAGCCACCGCGGATCCATTCGCTGTCCCGGGGAAGACCCGTACGCCGCGTCGCGTCGTCGGCGTAGCTGTCGCATGGTGCTTTCCGGCGCCCGGCGTCGCGAGACTTCACAGGATCGATGCCTCCTCGCGCCGTGGCGTCGCATTTGAGCCCCTCTCCCGCCGGGAGAGGGGTTGGGGAGAGGGTGCGGAATCGTGACGAAGCCCGATCAATGTCGCGATCCCGGACCCTCATCCGGCCCTTCGGGCCACCTTCTCCCGGAGGGAGAAGGAAAGAACGCGCGATGCGACGTTGCCGCGAAACAGGTCGCCATTCCGGCCTGCATCCGCAGAAGCCCTGCACCGCCATGCGTTCCGGATCTCGACTCCAACGTTCCCCCGGACAGCAGTGACCGCGCGCCGGACGCTCGGCGCGGCCTACAATCGCCGTTCCGTCGCCGCCAGGAACCGCGCCCCGCGTGATCCCCGCCTGGATCCTCCTGCTCGTGTCCGTGCTCTACGTGGGCGGACTGTTCGCGCTGGCCTACTACGGCGACCGCAAGCCGTTGTACCCGTCGCGCGAGTGGCTGCGGCCGATCGTCTACAGCCTCGCGCTGGCCGTGTACTGCTCGTCGTGGACGTTCTACGGCGCGGTCGGCACGGCGGCGCGGTCGGGCCTGTCGTTCCTGCCGATCTACCTCGGCCCGATCCTGCTGTTCGTGCTCGGTTTCGGACTGTTCCGGCGCCTCGTGCTGATCGCCAAGGAGCGCAAGGTCACCTCGATCGCCGACTTCATCGGCGCGCGCTTCGGCAAGTCGCACATGCTCGGCGCGCTGGTGACCATCATCGCGGTGACCGCGATCGTGCCGTACGTGGCCCTGCAGCTGAAGGCCGTGTCGATGGGCTTCGACGTGCTCACGCGCACCGGCACGGCCACGGGCATGACGCCGTTGCTCGCCGACAGTGCGCTATGGGTCGCACTGCTGCTCGCAGTGTTCGCGATCCTGTTCGGCACGCGCGGCATCGATGCGACCGAGCATCACCACGGCATGATGCTCGCGGTCGCGGCCGAGTCGCTGGTCAAGCTGCTCGCGTTCGTCGCGGTCGGCCTCTACGCGCTCATGCAGTCGGACATCGGCGAGGCGTTCCGCGAGCCGCTGCGCCAGGTCGCCACGCACGAGCTGCCGGGCGGCTTCTTCGCGCAGACCGTGCTCGCGTTCGCGGCGATCTTCTGCCTGCCGCGCCAGTTCCAGGTCGGCGTGGTCGAGTGCGAGAACCCGTCCGACCTGCGCCGCGCGCGCTGGATGTTCCCGCTGTACCTCGCGATCATCTGCGTGCTCGTGCTGCCGATCGTGCACGCGGGCGCGCGCGCCGCGGCGGGCACGTCGGTGTCGGCCGACGCCTACGTGCTGTGGCTGCCGATGGCGCACGGCAACGACCTGCTCGCGGTGTTCGCCTACATCGGCGGCTTCTCCGCGGCGACCGGCATGGTCATCGTCGCCTCGGTCGCGCTCGCGACGATGGTCAGCAACGACCTCGTCATGCCGGCGCTGCTGCGCATCCGCTCGCTGCACCTGGAGAAGCGCGGCGATCTCTCCAACATCGTGCTCGGCGTGCGCCGCATCGCGATCGTGCTGCTCGCGCTGCTCGCGTTCGCCTACTACCGCTTCACGACCCAGCACCAGAACCTCGCCGCGATCGGCCTGCTGTCGTTCGCGGCGGTCGCGCAGTTCGCACCGGCGATCGTCGGCGGCCTGTACTGGCGCGGCGCGAGTCGTGCCGGCGTCATGGCCGGGCTCGTCGCGGGCTTCGTCGTGTGGGGCTACACCTTGCTGCTGCCGTCGTTCGCGCTCGCCGGCTGGGTGCCGTCGAACTGGCTCGAGGCGGGTCCTTTCGGCATCAGCTGGCTGAGCCCGCAGGCGCTGTTCTACCTGCACGGCTGGGAGCCGATCACGCACGGCACGTTCTGGTCGCTGCTCGCCAACGTCGGCTGCCTGATCTTCGTTTCGCTGCGTTTCCGCCCGAGCGTCGACGAGCGTCTGCGCGCGACCGCGTTCCTCGATCCGGCCTCGATCCGCCCCGCGCCGGTCAGCGAATGGCGCGGCCGCGTCAGCGTCGGCGACCTGCGCGGCGTCGCCGAGCGCATCGTCGGCGAGAAGAACGCCACGCGTGCGTTCGACGAGTTCACGCAGTCGACCGGCAAGCCGCTGGCACCCGATGCGGCGGCCGACCGCGCGCTGCTGCAGCACACCGAGCGCCTGCTCTCGGCGGCGGTCGGCGCGGCCTCGGCGCGACGCATGCTGACCTCGGCCCTGCGCGGCACCGGCCTGGACCTGTCCGAAGCGGTCGCGATGCTCGACGAGACCTCGCAGGAGCTGCGCTTCAACCGCGAGCTGCTCGCGGTGACCTTCGAGAACATGATGCAAGGCATCAGCGTCGTCGACGCCGACCTGCGCATCGTCGCGTGGAACCGCCGCTACCTCGACCTGTTCGACTACCCGGAAGGCTTCGTCTACGTCGGCCGTCCGGTCGCCGACCTGATCCTCTACAACGCCGCGCAAGGCCTGCTCGGTCCCGGCGATCCGGACCAGTTCGTGAGCAAGCGCCAGGCCCACCTGCGCCGCGGCCTGCCGCACGTCTACGTGCGCCGGCGTGCCGACGGCCGTGTCATCGAGACGCGCGGCGATCCGTTGCCCGGCGGCGGCTACCTCACCACGTTCACCGACATCACCGCCTACAAGCGCGCCGAGCAGGCGCTCATCGACGCCAACGAGACGCTCGAGCAGCGCGTCGAGCAGCGCACGCACGAACTCAGCGAAGCGCTGACCGCGCAGGAGAGCGCCAAGCGCCAGGCCGAAGCCGCGAACCAGTCGAAGACGCGCTTCCTCGCCGCGGCCAGCCACGACCTGCTGCAACCGCTCAATGCCGCGCGCCTGTTCACCTCGGCGCTGCGCCACCAGCCCGACCTCGACGCCGAGACCGGCGAGATCGTCGAGCGCATCGACACCTCGTTCAAGGCCGCCGAGGACCTGCTCGACGCGCTGCTCGAAGCGTCGAAACTCGACGCGGGCAAGTACCACGCCGACGTCGGCACGGTCTCGCTCGCCGAGGTGATCGCGCCGTTGCGCCATCCGTTCGGCGTGCAGGCCGCCTCGCGCGGCATCAAGCTCGCGTTCTTCGAGAGCAAGGCCTGGGTGCGCACCGACCCGCAGGTGCTGCGCCGCATCCTGCAGAACTTCCTCTCCAACGCGTTGCGCTACACCCACCACGGCAGCGTGCTGCTCGGCGTGCGCCGGCTGCGCGACGGTAGCTTGCGCATCGAGGTGCGCGACTCCGGCCCCGGCATCGATCCCGAGCAGCAGGCCGGCATCTTCGACGAGTTCCGCCGCGGCTCCCAGGTCTCGCCGTGGGGCGAGAAGGGCCTCGGCCTCGGCCTGTCGATCTGCGAGCGCATGGCGCGCCTGCTCGGCCATCGCCTGAGCTTGCGCTCGCAACTGGGGCGCGGCTGCGTGTTCGCGGTCGACCTGCCGCGCGCCGAACCTCTCGCGGTCGTACCGCGCCAGGAAGGCGAGCCCGCACCCGCGGTCGGCATGCCGCGTGGCCTGCACGCGCTGTGCCTCGACAACGACGCCTCGATCCTCGACGGCATGGCCGCGCTGCTCGCGCGCTGGGGCGTGACCTGCGACCTCGCCGCGACGACCGCCGAAGCGCTCGATGCCGTGGCGCGACGCCGACCCGATCTGATCCTCGCCGACTACCACCTCGATGCCGGCGACGACGGCCTTTCCGCGCTGGCCGCACTGCGCAAGGCCTTGCCGTCACCACCGCCGTGCGCGCTCGTGACCGCCGACAACAGCGCCGAACTCACGTCGAAGGCCCGCGAGTTCGGCTACGCGCTGCTGCGCAAGCCGGTCAAGCCGGCGGCGCTGCGCGCGCTGATCGCGCAGTTCGGGCGCAAGCCGGCCACGCCCGCGGCGGACGGTGTGGCGACCCCCGCACCGCAGGCCTGACGGCTGCAGGTACCGACACTCCGTCACGACAACCGTCGTGCGTACGGAACCTTTCGCTAGCGCCTCGCTTCATGGTCGACCATGAAGCGCATCGTGTTCATCGCAGCATGGCTGCTCGTGATCGCCATCGTCGCCTGGTTAGCCAGGGAGGACGGTGCCCGTTCGTACCACGCGGTGGGCTTGAACGATGGTTCGATCCTCGCGCGCATGGACGTGATCAGGAACATCGAACAGGCGGGCGTGCCCATCGGACACTGTCGTGACCACGATCACGCGAGCCTGCGCAAGATCGTCGAACTGAAGTCGAGGGCGATCTACGCAAGGCCGCGTGGAACCGACGGGATCGTGTTGTGCGAGTACGATTGACGAAGGATGCGTCCAACGTGTCGCAGGTCCTGCACGGACGGTGGTTCTCGGACTTTTCCGCGGAGAACGGAACGATGATCAGAAGCATGGTGTTCATGGCCGGCATGTCGCTTGCGTGTGCATGTCTCGCGCAACGCGCGCCTGAACCACTGCCGCCGGAGCCGCCACCGCTCTATATCGCTCCCGAGGCGACCGCCATCTCGCTGGGATTCCTGTTGAGCGATCGCCAGCTCGACATGCTTCAAAGGGACGCAGGCAAGGGCGACAGCGAGGCCGCCTTTCGCCTGTTCCTGCACTTCCGGACGGTCGGTGATCCGGGCCTGGCGTCTTACTGGCTCCTCACCTCGGCCCTGGGTGGCCACAAGGTGGCCCAGCACTGGCAATGGGTGTTTCACCGGGAAGCGACCGACTGCGCCACCCTCGGCGAAGCGCTCGCCTGGCTGGAGTCTTCCCAGAGCAAGGACGATCTTCCCGGCTTCAGGGAAACGTTCGAGGCGTGTCGGTCGAGAACCAAGTGAAACAGACCCGAAACCCTCGCAAGCGCGTGCTGCCCGGACCGCATACGGCACGCACCGTCCCGAACGGTGGGTATCCGGTCTCGCGTGGCGACGCGCTGCCGGATCCGGACATCGGGAGTTCCGCATGACCGCTCAGGCCGAACGCTGCCCACCCGGAACAGGTCGACGCTTCGCGCTGGTCCTGCTGATCGTGGCATGGTGGATCAAGATCATGTCGGGCATCGGCGTGATGCGCGACCGTTACGATGCGATCGGCCACCTGGCATGGAACGACGACGCCATGACGTTCCTGTTCGGCTTCCCGCTTGCCATGCTGGCATTGGACATCCTGCTGGTGTCGGTACTCATGCGCATCCCCAAAGCCGTCACCGTGGTCCTCATCGTCGCGCAGTGCCTCGCCGTGCTCGCCCATACGGCGCTCGGCACGGGGGGCGTCTGACCGCACGCGCAGCCGGCCATCGCAGAGGGGTCCACCGGGTTCCATGTGGCGAACGGATCCATCCGCTTTCGCACGGACGGCAGGCGACTCGCGGGCACGCTTGCCGCTGATGAGTGAAGTCCACTCCGGGGTATGACGGTTTCCAGGACCGCATTCCGTCCTGATCCATGCGGCACGACGCCGCCTGGAGATCGACCATGCTGCCTCTTGCCGAACGACGTGCCTCGACGCGCGCCATCGTCACGATCCTCGTCTGCGAGATCGCGCTGTCGGCGTTCTTCGTCTCAACCTGGTTTCCGCGCGAGACGCTGATCGCGCTCGAACGCGCGACCGGCGGCTGGATTTCGGTGACGCTGCTCGCCTCGAGCGTGTTCGGCGGCGTCGGTGTCGTGCTGGCCAAGACGATCGGCAGCCAATCACTGCGTGCCTTGGGCTGGATCGCGCGTGATCTCGTGCCGGCGGCGATCGTGCTCGTCGTGCTTTGGCTCGTGCTCAACGCGTGTGCGTGGCTCGCGCACGATGCACCGCGCGTGACCGATGCGTTCTCGAAAGGTGCGTGGGGACGCGTGTTCGGTCCGGTGTTCGCGCAGATCGTCGGCACCGCGCTCATGGAGGAGACGGTGTATCGCGCGTTCCTGTGGCGCCAGCTGCAGTTGCGCTTCGCCGACGCGATGCCGCCGATGCGCGCGGCGCTCGCGGCACTGGTGGCCTCGCAGCTGCTGTTCGCGCTCATGCACGTGCCGATCCGGCTCTACGAGGGTGTCGCGGTCGGCGACCTCGCAGGCGCGATGCCCATGCTGTTCGCGAGCGGCGTCGTACTGGCCGGCGTCTACGCGGCGACGCGCAACCTGTTCATCGCGGTCGCGGTGCACGCGCTCGGCAACACGCCGACCCTGCTCGTCGTGCATGCCGGGCCTTCGCCGGGTACGGTGCTGCTGGTCGCGTGCGGGGTCATCGGCATCGTATGGCCGCTGGTGCGGTGGTGGCGCGGGCGGGCGTTCGTCCGCGGCGCGGTTCCGGCATGAAGGTCGCGGCGCCTGCGCTGGGCACGTCGATCGACGGCCGGACGGGTGTCTGCGTGAGGTCACGAGCCTTACATCGTGCAGGGCGAAGGCACTGAATTCCCGCCTTCGCGGGAATGACAGGAAGAAGCGGAGGGCCCGCGTGACGTCATGTCAGCAGGCGCGAGGTCGCGTGCTGACACGTCGCGCGCCTCGACGCGAAGGCTCAGGCGGGATCGACCGGCGTGTTGCCGCCGGTGAAGCCGAGGCGCGCCTGGCGCCGGCGTTCGCGCCATTCGGCGAACCAGCCGCGCAGGAAGGCCACGCCGTGGAGCGCGTAGATGGCCTTGAAGATGCGCAGGCGTGCATGCACGGGGGGCTTGTCGAACACGTCGCCGGCGAGCATCGAGATGACGCCCTGCTCGACCTGCCAGATGTTCTTCGGCCGCGAGAACAGCAGGCGCATGACCGGCGAGTTGAAGCGGTAGATGAACCACGAGAACACGCCGACGCCGCGCTGCATGCGCCGGTGCAGCGCGGTCTGCAGCGCGGACTCGCGCGCGGGTTCGCGCAGCACCTGGTCGACGACGCCGGCGACCTGCGTGCCGCTGTCCATCGCGAGGAACACGCCCGACGAGAACAGGGGGTCGACGAACGCCCAGGCATCGCCGGCCATGATCCAGCCCGGGCCGCCCATGCGCGAGCAGACGTAGGAGTAGTTGCCGGTCACGCGCACGCCGCCCTGCATGACCGCGCCTTCCATGCGCTTCCAGGCCTCGGGCATGAGCTTGAGCGTGTCCATGAGGAACGCGTCATTGGCGCCGCGGCGCTGCTTGAGGTAGTCGGGGCGTGCCACGCAGCCGACGCTCATGACGCCGTCGCGCAGCGGGATGAACCATGCCCAGCCGTGCTCGAAACGGTAGATGCTGATGTTGCCGGCATCCTCGCCGTCGCGGTGCCGCACACCCTCGAAGTGCGCGAAGATCGCCGCGGTCTGGTGGTCGGCGTTCTTGCGCTTGAGCTTGAGCTTGCTGCCGAGCAGCGTGTCGCGGCCGCTCGCGTCGACGAGGTAGCGCGCCTGCACTTCGTAGGCGTTGCCGTCGGCATCGCGTGCCTGCGCGCGCACGCGGCCGACGCCGTCGGTCTCGACCGCCTCCACCTTCGTGCGGTCGCGCGCGTCGACGCCGTTCTCGCGCGCGTGCTCGAACAGCAGCTGGTCGAACTCCTCGCGGCGCACCTGGAACGCATAGCCGGGCGAGTCGCACAGCGCGCGGCGGAAGTGGAAGGTCTGGTAGCTGTCGACGCCGGTCGGGAAATCCGCACCGAGCTTGAGCACGCCGATCGCGCGCACCTTCTCGAGCGCACCGAGCTCCTCGAGGATCGGCATGTTGCACGGAAGCAGCGACTCGCCGATGTGGAAGCGCGGGTGGGCGTCCTTCTCGAGCTGCAGCACCTGCCAGCCCTTGCGCGCGAGCAGCGTCGACACGGTCGATCCGGCGGGACCGCCACCGACGACGAGCACGTCGCAGGTGACCGGGGACGGCGCAGTCGACATCGCTCCACTCCTCGAAAACGTTCAGATTCGGTGCGCGCGGGCGACCCTCGCGTGCGGGCCGCCATGGTACATTCTCGGGCCGTTTTTGCCTGCGCACTGCGCGTCACCGCCTGCATGGACCAGCGCCTTCCCGCCCGCTCCGAGGCGCCCCGCCCGGGCCCGGCCCGCGGCGTCGTCTTCGGCGCGCTGGCGATCTGGGTGGTGCTCCTCGCGACCTCGCTCGCGACCGGCAACCCGTGGCTGTCGGTGAGCTGCCTGATCTATCTCGCGGGACTCGTGCTGGCCGGCCGCCTGCTGCGCGGTGACCGCATCGCGTGGATCGGCTGGATCGTGTTCGCCGCGGGCCTCGTGCTGCTCGCGCGCTCGGGACATGGGCGCAGCACCCTCGATGCGCTGCCCGTGGCGATCAACCTCGGCATGGCCGCGCTGTTCGGACACACGCTCGTCGCACCTCGCGTGCCGCTGATCGCGCGCGTGATCACGGCGGTCGAAGGCGCCGAACGCCTCGCGCTGCCGCGCGTCGCCGACTACGCGCGCCAGCTCACGCTGGCGTGGACGCTGCTGTTCCTCGGCCAGGCCGCGCTCATGGGCGTACTGCTGTGGCGCGGCGCGGCCGATGCGAGCACGCAGACGCCATCGATCGGTTACCTGCACGTGGGCGGCTACCTCGTGCCGGCCGTGTTCATGATCGTCGAGTACGCGTTCCGGCGCTGGCACCTGCGCCACATCCCGCACATGTCGCCGCAACGCTTCGTGCGCCAGCTCGTCGCGCACTGGCCGCGCGTGCTCAGCGAACTCGGCGGGATGTCACGATGAGTACGCCGCGCGAACTCGACGGCGAGGTCTGCATCGACGCGACGCATCCGAGCCTGCCCGGGCACTTCCCGGGCCAGCCGGTCGTGCCGGGCGTCGTGCTGCTCGATCATGTCGCGGCGCGGCTCGAGGAGGCCGGCCTCGGCCGCCTCGCGCGCATCGCGTCGGTGAAGTTCATGACCCCGCTGCTGCCCGGTGAACGCGCCGCGCTGCAGGCGACGGTCGAAGGGGCGCGCGTGAAGTTCCGCATCACGCGCGATGGCATCGGCATACTCGGCGGCGAAGGGGAGCTGGCATGAGTAGGAATGGACACTGGACGCAGCAGTCGGAGGGCGGCGGCCGGTTCGCGCTGTGGCTGATCCGCACGATCGGCCTGCGCCTGGGACGTGGGCCCGCGCGCCTGCTGCTGTACCCGATCACGCTGTACTTCTTCCTGCGCCGCGGCGCCGAGCGGCGCGCCTCGCGTGCCTACCTCGAGCGCATCACGGGACGTCCCGCGAGCGCGTGGCAGGTCATGCGCCACATCCACGGCTTCGCGGCGACCATCCTCGACCGCATCTTCCTGCTGACCGGGCATCTGGACCGTTTCGACATCGGCGTGCACGGCATCGACGACCTGCACGACCAGATGCGCCCCGACCGCGGCGTGCTGCTGCTCGGTGCGCACGTCGGCAGCTTCGAGGCGCTGCGCGTGCTGTCGCTGCGCCGCCCCGACGTGAAGGTACGCGTCGTGCTCGACACCCAGCAGACGCCGGCGATGACCGAACTGCTGCACGAGCTCAACCCGGCGATCGCGCGCAACGTCATCGACGCCTCGCAGCCGGGCCACGAGATCGTGCTCGCGCTGCACGACGCGATGCAGGAAGGTGCCCTCGCGACGCTGCTCGGCGATCGCGCGCGGCCGCACGAGAACACGGTCATCGTCGATTTCCTCGGCGCGCCGGCACGCTTTCCGGTCTCGCCGTTCCTGATCGCGAGCATGCTCAAGGTGCCGATCGTGCTGTGCCTGGGCATCTACGGCGGCGGTCGCCGCTACGACCTGCACTTCGAGGTGCTTGCCGAGCGCCTCGACCTGCCGCGCCGCGGCCGCGAGGCCGAGCTGCGCGCGATCGTGCAGCGTTACGCCACGCGCCTCGAGCAGCATGTGCGCGCCCATCCCTACAACTGGTTCAACTTCTATGACTTCTGGAACCTGGACGCGCCTCGCGCTGACGAGCCTGCCGTGGATGCTGCTGCCGTGCCTGGCCGCAGCGGCTGATCCCGATCCACAGGCGCTCGTCGCCGGACTCGCGCGACCGGTGCCGGCGCGCACCGCCTATACCGAGGTGCGCTTCGCGCAGATGCTCGACCGTCCGCTGGTCGTGCGCGGCGAGCTCGAATACCTCGGTCCCGGCAAGCTCGGCAAGCGCGTCGACACGCCGTACAAGGAGCAGACGACGATCGCCGACGGCCAGGTCAGCGTGCAGCGCGGCACGCGCAAGCCACGCGAGATCGCACTCGGCCAGGTGCCGGAACTCGAAGGCTTCCTGCGCGGCTTCAGCGCGCTGCTCGGCGGTGACACGGCGGTCCTCGCGCAGGATTTCACGCTGACCACGCGCGGCACCGCGCAGCGCTGGCACCTGAGCCTCGTGCCCAAGGACGCGCGCCTCAGGAAGCGCGTCGCCTCGATCGAAGTCGATGGCGAAAGCGCCGGTGCGCGCTGCTTCGGCATCGTCGACGCCGACGGTGACGCCAACATCCTGCTCGTCGAGGCGCTCGCCTCGGCCGAGCTGCCCAAGCCGCTCACGCGCCGTAACCTCGAGATCACCTGCGCCGGGACCGCGGCGAAGTGAAGCGCGCCACGCTCGCGCTGCTGGTCGCGTGGATCACGGCGCTCGCGGTGCTCGGCGTGGTCGTGCAGCGCAACCTGCACGTCGGTTCGGACCTGCGCAGCTTCATGCCGCCGGCGCAGACGCCGGACCAGAAGCTGCTCATGGAACAGATCGGCGAAGGCCCGGGTTCGCGCCTGCTGCTGCTCGCGCTGTCGGGCAAGCCGGCCACCGAACTCGCCACCGCGAGTCGCGCGATGGCCGATGCCTTGCGCGCGGACGAGCGTTTCACCCAGGTCGCCAACGGTGCGTTCGAGAGCGGCCTGCTCGACGACGCGCTGCTGCCGTACCGCTTCCTGCTGACGCCGTCGTTCGACGACGCGCCGCTCGACCGCGACGTGCTCGCCGACGAACTCGCGCAGCGCCTCGAAGACCTCGGCTCGCCTGCGGCCACTCTGCTCAAGCCGCTGCTGCCTCGTGATCCGACCCTCGAGATCATGAAGCTCGCCGAGCACTGGTCGCCGCCGAAGCCGCCGCTCGTGCGCGAAGGCGTGTGGTTCTCGCCCGACGGCGAGGCGCTGCTGCTCGTGCAGACGCGCGCGGCCGGCTTCGATCCCGACGCACAGGGTGCGGCGATCGAGGCCCTGCAGGCCTACGGCAGGGATCTTCCCGCGATGGCCGGTGCCGAACTCGTCATCAGCGGGCCCGGCTACTTCGGTGTCGTTGTGAGCCGCACGACGAAGGGCGAGGCGCAGTGGCTCGGGCATCTCAGCACGATCGGCTTCGTGATCCTGCTGCTCGTGGCCTACCGCAGCATCGCCGTGCTCGGCCTTGCCGCGCTGCCGATCGTGTCGGGCGGACTCGCCGGCATCGCGGCGATCGCGATCGCGTTCGACGCCGTGCACGGCATCACGCTCGCGTTCGGCTTCACCTTGCTCGGCGTCGCACAGGAATACCCGATCCGCGTGCTGAGCCATCGTCGCGCCGGCGAGAGCGCGCTCGAAAGTGTGCGTGCGCTGTGGCCGCTGCTGCTCACCGCGATCGCCTCGGCGTGCATCGCCTACCTCGCGTTCTTCGCCTCGGGCGTGGAAGGCCTGCAGCAGCTCGCGGTGTTCACGATCGTCGGCCTGCTCGTCGCGGGCTGGAGCACGCGCCACCTGCTGCCGCGCGTGCTGCCCGAGCGCTTCCGCGATGCCGCCGACACACCGGGACTCGAACGCGCGTGGCGCTTCCTCGACGGCCTGCCGCGCCCGCGCTGGCTGCCGCCGCTGCTGCTCGCGCTGTCGGCGGTGATGCTCGCGACCGCGTCGACGCCGTTCTGGCAGAACAACCTCGCCGCGCTGACCCCGGTGCCCGCCGACCTGCTGCAGCGCGAAGGCCGCCTGCGCGCCGCGCTCGGCGCGCCCGACGTGCGCTACCTCCTCGTCGTGCAGGCGGCCGACGCCGACGGCGTGCTCGCGCTGTCCGAGCGCATCACGCCCGACGTCGACGCGCTCGTCGAACGCGGCGCGATCGACGGTGCCGAGCTGCCGAGCCGCTACCTGCCGAGCCTCGCGACGCAGCGCGAACGCCAAGCCGCACTGCCCGCGCGCGAGGCCTTGTCGACGATGCTCGGCGAAGCGCTCGAAGGCGTGCCGTTCCGTGCCGGACTGTTCGAACCGTTCCTCGACGACGTCGAGCGCGCGCGCACGCTCGAGCTGCTCACACCCGAGCGCTTCGCCTCGTCGCCGCTCGGCGCACGCCTGCAGGCGATGCTCGTGCCGCACGACGGGCAATGGGTCGGACTCGGCACGCTGATCGGCGTGCACGATGCGGCCGCGTTCGACGCGATCGCGCAGAAGACCGGTGGCGCGGTGCGCCTGCTCGACCTCAAGGGTGCTTCCGAGTCGCTCGTCGCGGCCTACCGCGAGCGCATCCTGCACGCGTTCGGCATCGCCGTCGTGCTGCTCGTCGCGACCGTGCTCGTGGCGTTCCGCGACGTGCGCCGCGCGTGGCACGTGCTCGCGCCGATGACGCTCGCGACGATCCTCGTGCTTGCCGTGCTGCGCGCCTGCGGCGTGTCGATGTCGCTGTTCCACCTCGTCGCGCTGACCCTCGCGGCTGGCCTCGGCCTGCACTACGCGCTGTTCTTCGAACGCATCGCCCCCGATGCGGCCGAGGCGCGCCGTACCCTGCACGCGACGCTCGTGTGCGTGGTCTCGGCGCTGCTCGTGTTCGCACTGCTCGCATGGTCGTCGCTGCCGGTGCTGCGCGCGATCGGCCTGACGGTGAGCCTCGGCGTCGGCTTCCATTTCTGCCTGTCGATCCTCATGGCGCGCGAGACGCGTGCCGGGGCGGCGGGTCCGCTCGACGGGAAAGGCCACGATGCTCGCCAAGGCTGACTGGGGTCACCTGATCCCGCACCAGGGTCTCATGTGCCTGCTCGACACGGTCGTCGACTGGCACGACGAGGCGATCCACGCGCGCAGCGACTCGCATCGTCGCGCCGACAACCCGCTGCGCCGCGACGGCGTGCTGCGCGCCGTGCACCTGTGCGAATACGGTGCGCAGGCGATGGCCGTGCACGGCGCACTGCTCGCGCGCGCGGCCGGGCAGGCCGCCTCGCCGGGCCTGCTCGTGTCCCTGCGTGGGGTCACGCTCGCGCGGGCACGCGTCGACGACCTCGACAGTGCGCTCGACGTGCACGCCGAGCGCCTGCTCGGCGGCGAGGCCGCATGGCAGTACACGTTCCGCATCGTGCATGCCGGCGACGAGATCGCGAGCGGGCGGGCTGCGGTGATGCTGCGGCCGGCCGCGTAGCGGAATCGACGAACCTGTAGCGGAGTCGCCGCAGGCGGTTGCACCGTGAACACCGATCACGCCGGGCCCGAGCAAGCGGAGGCGATCAAACCGGTGTCGGGTCCATGTGTCGGGTGGGCAGGCGCGGGGACAACTCCCGTTTCGGGCACATGAACCGGCCCCAGCTCCTGCCTGGATGGCGCTCAGTACCTCACCGCGTGGCGGAAGCCCGCGCGCTCGAGATGGTGTTCGGTCCAGCCGCCCGCGAGGCGGCGCCGCACCATGACGACGCCGGACTCCATGCCGACGATCTCGACGCGCATCGCCGGCTTGGTCGCGAAGTGCACGATGAAACGCTGGCCGACCTGCTTGCCGAGCTCGCGGTAGTCGCGGATCGCGCCGGCCATGGCCTCGTCGGGTTGCGGCGGCGCGAGGAACGGCTCCTCGGCGACCGGTGCGGGTGGCGGAGCGGGAGCAGGCGCCCGCGTGCTCGCCGCGAGCGTCGCGAGCGAAGCCCGCAAGGCCGCCGAGTCGGCGGACGGCGGCGTGTTCGCCGTGGCGGTCGACGGCGACGGCGCGGACACCTCAACAACCTGAGCTGCGGCATCGACGGATGCCGGGGCTTCGCCCGTTTCGCGCTGCAGGCGCGCGAACGCGGTCAGCTCGTCGTCCTCGGGGAACGGGCGCGCCGCGGTCTGGCGCAGCGGCATGCCGAGATCGACACCGTTGATCGTGAGCCGGCCGGCGAGGTAGGGCAGGACGTCACCCCAGGTCGGTTCGTCATCCTCGTCGAACGGCGGATCACCGTTGTACTCGACCGCGAACTCGATCGAGCCACCGCCGTTCGCATACGTCGCATACGCCGACACGAAGCCGGCGTCGGCGGCAAGACCAGCCGACTGCAGCAGGCGCTGCACGGTGCGCACGTGGCGGTTCGCGAACACCTCGGGCGTGACGCCGTCCTCGCGTGCGCAGTAGGCATTGCGTGCCTTGGCGAAACCGTCGTCGCGCACGATCCAGCTGTCGGACACGAGTTCGTCCTTGCCGGTCTCGTAGTAGCTCAGCAGTGGCAGGTTGTCGTGCACGTTGGCGACGCCCTTGTGCTCGATCGCACCGATGCCGCGGCGCTCGACGCGCGTGGACGTCTCGAAGCGGCCGCTGGCGCGCGACCACGTGCGCGTCATCATGAGCGGTTCGAGCGGCAGGCCGAGCGCGGCGAACTCCTCCTCGAGCCACAGGTCGTGCTCGACGCAGCCCGAGGCTTCGAATGGCGCGAAAGTGGCCGCGCCGAACAGGTCGAGGTCGGGTGACAGCGGGAGTTCGAGATTGCCGCGGCCGCCCTCGAACACCATGGTCACGTTGTGGATGCGCTTGAGCCAGTTCGAGCGCTTGACCAGCGCGGTGGTGTACTCGACGAACGGGATCTCGACGCGCACGCTGTCGAAGCGGTAGGCGTGTTCGGTCATCCCGGAGACGGGTACGAGCGTCACGTCGCTCGCGGTCGCACCGCCGGCGAGGCGCGGCCACGCGGCGCGGTAGCTGATGTCCCAGCCCGGGTAGGCGTTCTCGAGCGAGCGCTTGACGATCTGGTTGGCGTTGAAGAACAGGTACACCGTGACCAGCACGACCAGACCGACCACGTAGGCGATGCGCTTGAACGACGCGCCGCCCTTGGCGGGCTTCACCGCTTTTCCTGCCATGGAATTCCCCTGCACCCCATTCCGCCGCGGCGCGATGCCGGGCGCGACCTGCGCATGCTAATCCCGCCGGACGCCCGTAGGGCGGCAGCGCGTCACGATTGCGCGGTCACCAGCCGGCCTGGCGCAGGCGCGCTTCGGTGGCCGCATCGGCCGGGCGGGCGACGAGGCCGCCGGTCGGCGCCAGCGTGACCGTGTAACGGCCACCGTCGACGAGCGGCAGGTAGGCGGCGCTGCCGTAGTCGGCGTCGATCCAGCCCAGCCACTCGGGGAAGCGGCGGCGCAGGTCGAGCACGTCGACCGGATTGTCGTCGGCGAGCGCGACCGCACTGCGCGGCTGCGAGGTTTCCATCGCCGTATCGGCGTAACGGCCGTTGAGGCGATCGAGGCGGTAGACGGTCGGCGCGCCGAGCACGACGGCCTGCGGCGTCCACTTCACGACGCGCGCATCGAGCTGCCACTGGTCGCCGTGCAGGTCGGTGGTGCGGCGCGTGCCGTCGGGATACTCGATGCGCACGGCGAAATGGCGTTCGCCGAGCTGACGCGCATCGAGCGTCGCGATCGGTGTCTCGGTGGTCAGGCGGCGGTAGCCGAGCAGGGCGCTGCCCGCGAATGCACCGAGCAGCGCGAGCAGCACGAAAACGAGGCTCCACAGGCCGCTGTGGCAGGCGGCGAAACGCCGACGCCCACGCCAGCGACGCCGCGCGCCGAACGCGTTGGCCAGCGCGAACAACGCGCAGAACCCCGCGAACACGTAGAAGGCGATGAGGAACGGCGTCAACGGCATGCGTCGAGCATACCGCCGTGTCATGCGCGGAGGGTGTGCTGGCTATACTCTAAGTCAGCGCTTACTTATCTACGGGACGCCTGCATGCTCCGCTTCGCCCGCCTGACCTGCCTGATCGCGCTGTGCGCGGCGATCGCCGCCTGCGGCAACAAGGGCGATCTCGTGAAGCCGGACAAGGCGCCCGTGCCCGCGCCGGCCACCACGGGTTCCTGAGCAGGCACGATGACGCTCGCGTTCACCAAGATGCACGGGATCGGCAACGATTTCGTCGTCGTCGACTGCCGTGATGCCCCGCTCGCGCTCGGCACCGAGGCGATCCGCCGCCTCGGCGACCGCCATCTCGGCGTCGGCTTCGACCAGCTGCTCACGATCGAACCCGCACGCGATCCGGACTGCGCCTACGCCTACGGCATCTGGAACACCGACGGCACGCGCTCGGGCCAGTGCGGCAACGGCGCGCGCTGTGTCGCCGCGTGGCTGGCGCGCGCGGGCCTGCTCGGTGAAGGCCTCGTACGCCTGGAGAGTCCCTCGGGCCCGGTCGGTGTCGAGATCCTCGCCGACGGCCGCGTGCGCGTCGACATGGGCGAGCCGCGCTTCGCACCGCCGGCGCTGCCGCTCGACGTCGCGCAGGAACAGGAGCGCTACACGATCGACGTGGTCGGCCGTCCGCTCGAGATCGGCGCCGTGTCGATGGGCAACCCGCATGCGGTGATCGAGGTCGACGAAATCGCGACCGCGCCGGTCGGCGTGCTCGGTCCTCAGGTCGAACATGCCGCGGCGTTCCCGCGCGGCTGCAACGTCGGCTTCGCAAACGTCGTCGCGCGCGATGCGATCGCGCTGCGCGTGTGGGAGCGTGGCGTCGGCGAGACCCTGGCCTGCGGCAGCGGCGCCTGCGCCGCGGTCGCGGTGCTGCACCGTCGCGGCCTCGTCGACGACGAGGTGCGCGTCACGCTGCCCGGTGGCAGCCTCGACATCCGCTGGCCCGGCGCCGGCCATCCGTTGTGGATGACCGGTCCGGCCGCTTTCGTCTTCGAAGGAACCTGGCATGAGTGAGCTCAGCGTGAAGGAAGGCCTCAACGCGATGGACGTGGCGAGCTACCTGCGCCGCCACCCGGATTTCCTCAAGGAGTTCCCGGACCTCGCGATCAATCTGCACGTGCCGCGCGAGCAGGGTCCGGCGGCGTCGCTGGCGAGCTACCAGCTCGAAGTGCTGCGTGACAAGAACACCGAGCTGTCGCGACGCCTGCGCGAGCTCATCGACATCGCGCACGAGAACGAGCAGCTCATGGTGCGCGTGCACACGCTGACCCTCGCGCTCATGCGCGCGACGAGCCTGCCCGACACGGTCACGCGTGTCGTCGCGAGCCTGACCGAGGATTTCGCGACCGACCTCGTGCGCATCGTGCTGTTCCGCAGCGATCCGGCCTTGCCGGCCGCGGAGTGGCTGCTGCTCGAGACCGGCGGTGCGGCCTCGCTGCCCGCGTTCGCCGAGTTCCTCAAGCGCGGCGAGCCGCTGTGCGGACGCCTGCAGCAGGACAAGCTCGACGCGCTGTTCGGCGCACGCGCGGACGAGGTGCGTTCGGCCGTGCTGCTGTCGATCGGCGACATCGGCATGCTCGCGATCGGCAGCCTCGACGCGAACCGCTTCCATCCGGGCATGGGCACGGTGTTCCTGCGCCTCATCGCCGAGGCGGTGTCGACGGCCGTCGACCGCTACGCACGCGGCTGAGCGCGACGTCGGCATGACGGCGATGCAGGCCGACGTCGACCGTTTCCTCGGCTGGCTGCGCGTCGAGCGTCGCTATGCGCCGTCGACGGTCGACAACTACGCACGCGGCCTCGCGCGCCTGTCGGCGCTCGCCGAGTCGCTCGGCCTCACGCGCTGGATCGACGTGCGCACCGCGCAGCTGCAGAGCCAGGCCGCGCAGCTGCATCGCGGCGGGCTGTCGCCGGCGAGCCTCGCGCTGTACCTGTCGACCTGCCGCAGCTTCTTTCGCTTCCTCGCGCGCGACGGCGAGCTCAAGCTCAATCCCGCGACCGGCGTGCGCACGCCCAAGGTGCGCCGCAAGCTGCCGCAGGTGCTCGATGCCGACGAGATGGGTGCGCTGCTCGAATTCCCGACCGACGATCCCGAAGCCGTGCACGACCGCGCGATGCTCGAGCTGCTGTATTCGAGCGGCCTGCGTGTCGCCGAGATCGTCAGCGTGCGCTGGCGTGATCTCGATGCGGGCGACGGCATGCTGCGCGTCACCGGCAAGGGCTCCAAGACCCGCATCGTGCCGGTCGGCGGCCAAGCGCTCGCCGCGCTCGCGGCGCTCCGCGAGCAGGAGCACCCGCACGACGACGCACCGATCCTGCGCGGTCGCGGCGGTCGACCGCTCAGCACCAACGGCGTGCGCACCCGCCTCAAGCAGCGCGCACGCGAACAAGGCGTGTGGAAGCGCGTCTACCCGCACCTCATGCGCCATTCCTGCGCAAGCCACCTGCTCGAATCCTCGGGCGACCTGCGCGCCGTGCAGGAACTGCTCGGCCACGCCGACATCGGCACCACGCAGATCTACACCCACCTCGACTTCCAGCACCTCGCACGCGTCTACGACGCGGCGCACCCACGCGCGAAGCGGCGCGGCACGTGACGGCGACGTGCCGCCACGTGCCGCGCTTCCCTCACCACACGTACTTCACGCGCGCGTAGAACGTCGCGTTCGACGGTTCGCGGTACTCGGTGCGCGTACCCGGCATGCCGTTCGCGGCCACGTTCGTGATGCTGCGGCGGTCCTTCGTCGCGAGCAGGTTGAGCGCACTCAGCGACACGCTCGTGCGCTCGCCGAGCTGCGTGCGTGCGGACAGGTCCAGGCGCGTCTGCGCGGCGAACGCGGTGCGCGTGACCACGCCGTCGACGTCGGCGAAGGCCTGGTCGTAGGCGAACACGCGGTTGGCGTTGACGCCGAACGTCGTACGCAGCGGTGCGGCGAACCAGTCGAGGCCGAGGTTGGCGACGAGGTCGGGTTGCTGGTCGAAGCGGCGCGTGTCGCTGCCACCGTCGACGCGCAGGCTCGTGTGCACGCGCGTCGCGTTGGCCCACAGCACGAGGTCGGGCAGGCCCACGAACGTGAGCGGCAGGCGGCCTTCGACTTCGGCGCCGTAGAGCTTGCCGGTACCGACGTTCTCGGGCTTCGCGAGCCAGCGGCCGTCGACGAGGCGCGCGTAGTCCTCGATCTTGTCCTCGATGCAGCGCGCGAACAGGTTGGCCGAGACGAGGCCGCGGCGGTCGTCGAGGTAGCCGTCGATGCCGAGATCGAGACCCCAGGCGCGCTCGGGGCGCGTGTCGGGATTGCCGGCCGTGTCGGGGCTGGACAGCGTGCCCGATTCCTCGCTGATCGTCGGCGTGAGGTCGCGCAGGTCGGGGCGTCGCAGCGTGCGCGCGAGGCCGGCGCGCAGGTCGACCGAGTCGTTCAGGGCATGGCGCAGCTGCAGCGTCGGCGTGACGTCGGTCGACGTGACCGTGCCGCGTTCGCCTTCGTGGCTGGTCGTGCGCGTGCGGCTGTGTTCGACGCGCGCGCCGGCGGTCAGCAGCGTGGCCGACGACAGCGTGATGCCGTCGGCGATCCACGCGTGCGCGACCGTCTCACCGACCGCGTAGATGCGGCCGTAGTCGGGCGTCTGCGGCGCACCGTTGCGCAGGCGCGACTCGTCCTCGTCGCGGGTCGCGTCGCTGAAGCCGACACCGGCATCGAACGCGTGCGCGCCGCGCGTCCACGCGAACGCCGCACCGGCGTTCCACTGGTCGAGGTCGACATCGGAGAAGCGCTGCTCGGTGCGGTTCTGCACGCCGGCCGCGTTGAAGCGCTGCGAGTCGCGCGTGGTGTCCTCGCGCGCGTCGCTGGTCTCGTAGTACAGCGTCGCGTTGCCGCCCGCGGCGAGGTCGTGCTGCCATTCCACGCGGCTGCCGTAGGTCTCGCGCACGCGGCGACGCAGTTCGTTCGTGGTCTGGTTGACCGTGCCCGCGGCGGTCAGCACGCGGTCGCTCTGGTCGCGGCGTTCGCGTGTCTTGTACAACGACGGCGTGACGACGAGGCGATCGCGCGCACCGAGCGCGAAGTCCAGGCGCGTGGTCACCGTGTGTTCCTCGAACGTGCGCTTCTGGTCCTGGTCGCTGCCGCCGTCGAACGCGCCGGCGGGCGTGTACGCGAACGATCGCAAACCTTCCTCGAGCAGGCGGCGCTGCGCATCGACGGCCGCGAACGCACGCAGGATGCCGTGCTCGCCACCGTACCAGAGTGCCGCGTCGCCGGTGTCGCCGTTGCCCTCGACATGACCGGCGCCGAGGCTCACGCCACCCGACGGTTCGGCGTAGTGGCGCTTGGTGATGATGTTGATCGTGCCGGCGATGCCGGCCGCGGGCTGGCCGGCGAGCGGGCTGCGCACGATCTCGATGCGCTCGATCATCGCGGCGGGCAGGCGGTCGACTTCCATGTTGCGGCTCGAGTTGCCGTCGAGGAACGGACGTCCGTCGAGCAGCACCTGCGTGTACTCGCCGCCGATCGCGCGCAGGCGCGCATCGCGCGAGCGGTTGACGCCCGGAAAGGTGACGCCGGGCAGGCGGCGGATCGCGTCGCCGACGCTGAGGTCGTTGAACTGGTTGAGCTGCTCGCCGTCGATGACGACGCGCGCATTCGGCGCCTCGTGGCGATCGGCGAGCGCTTCGCGCACGGACGGGTCGATGAGGTCGCCGCGCACGACGACGGCATCGAGTTCGGTGTTGGCCTCGACGATGGCGGACGCGCACGCAGGCGCGAGCAGGCCGGCCAGGATGGCCGACGTCAGGAGAGTCCTGGACATGGTGTTCTCGGATGATGGAGCGCGGGCGACGGCGGCGCTCGTGACGTGACGATGGTTCGCTAAACGAGAATGATTCTCGTTATGTAATCTTAACGAAACATGTGCGTGTCGTCACGTTTCGGCACCGTGGCGTTCCATCATCCGGCCGGATCAGTCCCGGCAAAACCCTTCCGAACCTTGCGTGACCACGAGGCAGTCGCGCTTGTCGGCCAGCCATTTCATGCCGGTGCCGGCCCCGTCGGTGGCGCGGATCGCCTGCTCGGCGCCGTCGCGCTCGAAGCGCAGGTGGTCGCCGGCGGTGCGGCCGTCGTACGTCTTCGGGCCGTCGAGATCCTGCAGCGTCACGCGATAGCCGGCCGCGGCCGAGCCTTCGACGAGCAGGAACGTGCCTTCGGGTCCGGTCCAGCGTCCGACCCAGGAATCGGTGACCGGCGCGCCGCGTGTTTCGGGCTGCTTCGTCACGGCCGGCTCCGGCGATGCAGGCGTGGCGGCGGGTGCCTCGTCGCGCGTGCAGGCCGCGAGCGACGCGACGACGGCGAGGACCGGGACGATTCGGGCGAGGCGGCGCATGGCGGTCTCCGATGCTGGATGCCGGCGCACGGTAGCGCCCGCGGCCTGAAGCGCCGGCCACCGGAAGCGCTCGGCGAGCCGCTTGGAAACGCCGGCCCGGCCCCCACGTCCAACGTTCCCGTTTTGCCGGAATCCCGCATGGAATCGTTCCACGCCACGACCATCGTCTCGGTGCGCCGCGAAGGCCGCGTCGTCATCGGCGGAGACGGCCAGGTCACGCTCGGCCACACGATCATGAAGGCGAACGCGCGCAAGCTGCGCCGCCTCGGCGCCAAGGGCGACGTGCTCGCGGGCTTCGCGGGTGCCACGGCCGACGCGTTCACGCTGTTCGAGCTGTTCGAGCAGAAGCTCGAGCGCTTCAGCGGCAACCTCACCCGCGCCGCTGTCGAGATGGCCAAGGACTGGCGCACCGATCGCCGCCTCGGCCGCCTCGAGGCCATGCTCGCCGTGGCCGACAAGGACGTGTCGCTGCTGATCTCGGGCAATGGCGACGTCGTCGAGCCCGAGAACGGCCTCATCGCGATCGGTTCGGGCGGTCCCTACGCACAGTCCGCGGCGCGTGCGCTGCTCGAGAACACCGACCTCGATGCGCGCACGATCGTCGAGCGCTCGCTCAAGATCGCCGGCGACGTCTGCATCTACACCAACCACAACGTCACAATCGAGGAACTCGCCGCCTGAGGCGATGCGCGGCGCAGGCGCCGCGCCGTTCCCGTTCCGCGCGGCCCGTACGCCGCGCTCCCCCTTCCTGGATACGGCACACCCGCATGTCCGACATGACCCCCCGCGAGATCGTCCACGAACTCGACCGCTACATCATCGGCCAGCACGCCGCCAAGCGCGCGGTCGCGATCGCGCTGCGCAACCGCTGGCGGCGCATGCAGCTCGAGCCTGCGCTGCGCCACGAGGTCACGCCGAAGAACATCCTCATGATCGGCCCGACCGGCGTCGGCAAGACCGAGATCGCGCGCCGCCTCGCCGCACTCGCGAATGCACCGTTCATCAAGGTCGAGGCGACCAAGTTCACCGAGGTCGGCTACGTCGGCAAGGACGTCGAGCAGATCGTGCGCGACCTCGCCGAGGCCGCGTTCAAGATGGCGCGCGAGCAGGCCAAGGCGCGCGTGCGCACGCAGGCCGAGGATCGCGCCGAGGACCGCATCCTCGACGCGCTGCTGCCGCGCCGCCAGACCGTCGGTTTCGCCAACGAACCGGCCGCGCCCGATGCGCGCGATACCGACACGCGCCAGAAGCTCGCGCGCCAGTACCGCGAGGGCAAGCTCGACGAACGCGAGATCGAGGTCGACCTCGCGATGAACCTCGGCGGCGTCGAGATCATGGCGCCGCCCGGCATGGAGGAGATGACGAGCCAGCTGCGCGGCATGTTCCAGTCGCTGTCGGGCCAGCGCACGCAGAAGCGCAAGCTCACGATCGCGCAGGCACGCCCGCTGCTCGTCGAGGAAGAGGCCGGCAAGCTCGTCAACGACGAGGAGATCAAGCAGCAGGCGATCGACAACTGCGAGCAGAACGGCATCGTCTTCATCGACGAGATCGACAAGGTCGCGCAGCGCGGCGAGTTCAACGGCGCCGGCGTGAGCCGCGAAGGCGTGCAGCGCGACCTGCTGCCGCTCGTCGAGGGCTCGGCCGTGTCGACCAAGCACGGCGTCGTGCGCACCGACCATATCCTGTTCATCGCCTCGGGCGCGTTCTCGCTGGCCAAGCCCTCGGACCTGATTCCCGAGCTGCAGGGCCGCTTCCCGATCCGCGTCGAGCTGTCGGCGCTGTCGGCCGAGGATTTCCGCCGCATCCTCGGCGAACCGCGGCACGCGCTGACCAAGCAGTACGCGGCGCTGCTCGGCACCGAGGGCGTCTCGCTGACGTTCACCGACGACGGCATCCACCGCCTCGCCGAGATCGCGTTCCAGGTCAACGAGCGCACCGAGAACATCGGTGCGCGGCGCCTGCACACGGTGCTCGAGCGCCTGCTCGACGAGATCTCGTTCGAGGCCTCCGACCACGCCGGCAGCGCGGTCACGGTCGATGCTACCTACGTCGACGCCCACCTCGGCACCCTCGTCAAGGACGAGGACCTGTCGCGCTACATCCTGTGATCGCCGCCCGGCGCGGCGCCGCGCCGGAGGCCCGAAGTTGCATGAACCCCCCAATCGTCCGACCATAGCGCCATGAGTACCGTCGTTCCGTTCAAATCCCGTGGCGTGCGCGCCGTCCTGCGCGAAGCGCACGAGCAGCACATCCCGATGCGTTTCGCGCGCGAGCGCATCCAGCCCGGCTGGATCCACGGCTTCGTCGTGGGGCTGTCGCGCGAGTACTGCCTGATCGCCGAAGTCGGCGACGCGATGCGTTACGACGGCTTCGTCGTGCTCGCGATCTCCGACCTCAGCCAGATCGAGGAAGACCCGTCGCGCGAGTTCGTCGAGAAGGCACTCGCGCTGCGCGGCGAACCGCTCGTCGTGCCGCCGGACTTCCGCCTCGACGACTGGGGCACGATCGCGCAGTCGGCGATGCGCCTCGCGCCGATCATCTCGGTCAACGTGGTCGAGGACGACGCGGGCGAGATCAGCTACATCGGCCAGCTCACCGAGCTCGAGTCGGACGGCCTGATCCTGCGCGAGGTCGATCCGAACGCGCACTGGTACGCCGACACCGGCGACTACGGCTTCGACGAGATCGCCTCGATCGGCTTCGGCACGGGCTACCTCGACGCGCTGTGGCAGGTCGCCGGCACGCCGGCCGATCCGCTCAAGCCGCGCGCGCCGGTTTCCGACTCGCTGCACTGAGGCCTCGCGCCGTAGCCTCCGGCGCGCCCCTTCCGAGCGCCGTGCACGGCGCGTCCGGAGTCCGCATGGCCACCCCCACCGAAATCACCCTGCACCGCGCCTCGCACGTGCTCGAGGTCGCGTTCGACGACGGCCTGCGCTTCCGCCTGCCGGCCGAGTACCTGCGCGTACACTCGCCGAGTGCCGAAGTGCAAGGCCACGGCCCGGGCCAGAAGGTGCTCGTCTCCGGCAAGCGCGAGGTCGCGATCGACGCGATCTCGCCGGTCGGCAACTACGCCGTGCTGCTGCGTTTCAGCGACGGCCACGCGACCGGCATCTTCTCGTGGGAGGTCCTGCACGAGCTCGGCCGCAACCACGCGCGCAACTGGGATGCGTATGTCGCCGCGCTCGAGGCAGCGGGACGGTCGCGGGAGAGGTGAGGGTGTGTGATGACACCGCTGCGGCCCGCGGGTCACCCACACGGGAAAGGTGAACCTCCCCTATCGTCATTCCGGCGAAAGCCGGAATCCCCTTGGGCGTCAGCTGCGATGTTGCGGCGAACGGTCCGCGTGACCTTCGAGAGAGATCGCTTCGCCTTCGCTGCACATCACAAGAACCGGTACGGCGTGGAATCACGGACGCTCAAGGGGATCCCGGCTTTCGCCGGGATGACGGTGCAAGGGTGTGTGACGGGTGACCGCGGAATGTGATGGGCCCGACCGATGCCAAGACACCGGTCACGTCGCAACGAAACGCACCACCACCACCGCACTCGCGGCGCGACTCACCACCCTCCGCCACCGCCTCCACCACCGCCACCACCCGATGAACCCCCACCGGAACTGCCCGACGACGAGCCGCCGCCGCTGCTGCCCGACGACGAGCCCGGCGGTGTCGACGACGAGCTGATCGCGGTGCTGAGCGACTGCGTGAGCGCGCCGCCGAAGCTCGACGGGGAGAAGCTCTCGCCGCCGCTGCTGCCGTGGTACCAGGCCATCGTCGTCGCGACACCCGCGGCCGCGACAGGTCCGACCGCATCGACGAGGCGATCGCCCCAGGTCTTCTCGACCTCGAGCGCCATCGCGTAGGCGAACAGGCGCTGGTATTCGGCGGCGTCCATGGGCGGTGCCTGCACGCGCGCGAGGTCGTCGCGTTCGGCGACGCCGAGGTAGAGACGCAAACCCTCGATGCGGTCGAGCAGCGCTCTACCCGGCACCGTCGCGGCCGGCATCCAGTACGAGAACGGCACCTGCACGAGCGCGAGTGCGGCGACGAGCAGCGCGAACACGAGGCTGGCCTCGCGTGCGAGCACGTACCCGACGGCGATCGTGACGAGGAACATGAGCACCGCGCCGAACAGGCGTCCCCCCGCCGACGTGCCTTCGCTGCGCGCCTGCAACGCGCTGCCGAGCAGGCCGCCCGCGAACATCGCGAAAAAGAACACGCCGACGCTCGACAGCACCACCGGTGCCTGCGGAACCTCGCGATCGGCGAGCAGCGCCACCACGCCGACGACGATCGCGAACACCGCGCCGAAACAGCCGATCGCGGTGTTGCGGCGGAAGTTGGCTTTCGCGTAGGTGTCCTCGAGATGCTTGGCGTGCGCGTTGCGCGCGGCAGCGATCAGCGCGTGGTCCTTGTCGTCGAACAGAAGCGTCTTGCGCGAGCCGAGCAGCGCATCGAAGAGCACGCGCGCCGCCTCGGGCGAGGTCTGGGCGCCGCCGACCGTGCGTTCGATCGAGTAGGTACCCTTCTTCTCGGTGATGCGCAGCGCGTTGCGCACGCCGAGTTCGACGAGGTCGGCGGCGAACGCACGATGATCGTGCTGGCGACGCCAGATGAAGCGCACCGCGGCCGGCGACAGGCCGGGCGGCGGATCGTACTGCGGGATGATCACGCCGGGCGCGGGATCACGCCCGACGCGCCACCACTGCAGCGCGAGGAAGGCCGCGAGCACGAGCAGACCGATCGCGGCGATGCCTTCGCGGCGGTTGTCCTCGACGAACCATGCGAGGCGCTGGCGCGCATCCGGTGCGGCGACGACACCCTTCGGGAACGTCACGACCAGCGTGAGGCCTTCCTGCGGCGCGAGCGGCACGGTCGCGGCGATGCGTGCGACGGCCTTGCCGTCGACGTGGGCGGCGACATCACGTGCGGTCGAGCCCTGTGGGCCCGTATAGCCTTCGATCGCGACATCCGCGGCGGCGATGCCGTCGGGCAGCGTGACGCTGGCCTGCGCGTGATCGATCGCGAACGCCCAGCCGTTGCCGGTGACGTTCCAGTACAACTCGTCGTGGTCTGCGAAGTAGCCGAGCTGGCGTGTCGTGCGGTAGCGCAGCGTGTAGCGGTACTCGCCAGGGTCGAGTTCGGTGTAGATGTTGCCGAGGTAGACGCGCACGCCGTTGGACAGGCGCTCCTGGTGCCAGCTCTCAGGCTCGCCGTCGCGCGAGGCTTCGAGGAACTCGAAACCGACGCGCACGCGGCGACCGTTGCGATCGCGGTAGTCGGTCGGGAAGTCACGGAAGATGCCGCGCCGGATATCGTGCCCTTCGGCGTGCACGTGGATCGTCTCGGTGACCGTCATCGAGGTGTCGGCGTCGACGACGATGTCGCTCCAGAAATCGAGGATGCGCTCGTCGGCATGCGCATGCGGCGCCGTCGCGATCAGCACGAGGCAGGCGAGGGCGGCGAGCACGCGCCTCATCGCGGCGCCTCCTGCTGCGCGCCGGCTTCGAAGAATTCGGCCGGCTGGAAACCCGCGAGTCGCGCGACGACGATGTCGGGGAACTGCTCGATGCGCGTGTTGAGCTGGCGCACGGCGCCGTTGTAGAAGCGCCGCGCGTACTGCAGGTGATCCTCGATCGCGACGAGGTCGCGCTGCAGCTGCAGGAAGTTGTCGCTGGCCTTGAGCTCGGGGTAGCGCTCCTGCAGCGCGAGCAGGCGCTCGATCTGGCCGGCGAGCTCGTCTTCGAGGCGCGCGCGCTCGGGCAGTGCCGCCGCCGCGTCGATGCGCGTGCGCAGCTCGGCGACCAGGGTCAGCGTCGTGCGCTCGTGGTCGGCGTAGGCCTTCACGGTGCTCACGAGCTGCGGCGTGAGGTCGTGCCGGCGCGTGAGCTGCACGTCGATGTCGGCCCAGGCTGCGCGCACCTGGTTGCGGTCGGCGACGAGGCGGTTGAACAGCAGCACGCCGACCACGAACGGCGCGACGAACACCACGATCGCGAGCATCAGCAGCATGGAAGTCCCTACGGCGTCGGCGACTCCGGCGCGGGCGGCGCCTTGAGGTGACGGTCGAGAAAGGCCTCGATCGCGTGGTAGACGTGCTTGCGCATCGCCGGTGTCGACAGGCCGTGCTTGCCGCCCGGATACGTCATGAGGTCGAACGCGACACCGCGGTCCTGCAGCGCGGCCATGAGCTTGGTCGAGTTCGTGAACAGCACGTTGTCGTCGGCCATGCCGTGCACGAGCAGCATCGGCGCGTTGAAGCCGTCGAGCCACGCGAACGGTGCACTGCGGATGTAGCCGGCGCGGTTCGCATCGGGCTTGCCGAGGTAGCGCTCGGTGTAGTGCGTGTCGTAGAGCGCCCAGTCGGTGACCGGCGCGACCGACACGCCGGCCGCGATCGCGCCGCCCGAGCGTGCGAGCAGCATCGTCGTGAGGTAACCGCCATAGCTCCAGCCGAACACGCCGACGCGCTGCGCATCGACCCACGGCTGCTGTCCGAGCCAGCGGATGCCGGCGAGCTGGTCCTCGACCTCGACCGCGCCGAGTTCGTTGTGGATCGCATCGGAGAAACGCCGGCCGCGACGCGACATGCCGCGGTTGTCGAGCGTGAAGACGACGTAGCCCTGCTGCGCGAGGTATTCGCAGAAGCGCACCTGCTGGGCACCGTGCGCCGAGGCCGGATCGCCCCACGCGCGCACGACCTTCTGCACGCCGGGACCGCCGTAGTAGAAGCTGAAGACCGGATAGCGCCTGGCCGGATCGAAGTTCTTCGGCTTGAACAGGCGGTAGTGCAGGGTCTGGCCGTCGCTGGCCTCGAGCGTGCCGAACTCGGGCACGATGCGCGACCCGCGGAAACGCCACGACGGATGGGTCTGGTCGTACGGGTTCTCCTCGATCCACGCAAGGCGGTCGCCGTCGGCATCGCGCAGGCTCACCTGCGGCGGCGTCGACGGGTTCGAGAACGTGTCGATGTAGAGCTGACCGTTGGCGGAAAACTCGGTCGCGTGCCAGCCGTCGCCGCGCGTGATGCGGCGCGGCGTGTTGAACGTGCTGCCGTCGAGCGACACCGCGTAGAGCTGGCGGTCGGGCACGAAATCGCGGTTGGATTCGAGGAACACGCTGCCGGTCTTCTCGTCGACGCCGGCGAGGCGGTCGACGTTCCAGTCGCCGCCCGTGAGCGCGTGGCGCAGCTTGCCGTCGAGCCCGTACAGGTAGAGATGGTGGAAGCCGCTGCGGTCGCTGCCCCAGATGAAGCGCTTGCCGTCGGCGAGGAAGTGCAGGTCGTCGTTGAGCTCGACCCAGGTGTCGCGCGTCTCGGTGAGCAGGCGCTTCACCTCGAGCGAGGCGACGTCGACGAGCTCGAGGTCGAGGCGGCGCTGGTCGCGCTGCTGCACCTGGTAGGTCAGGTGGCGCGCATCGGGCAGCCAGTCGACACGGGCGAGGTAGATGTCGGGATTCTGGCCGAGGTCGATCCAGCGCGTGTCGCCGCCCTGCGGCACGACGAGGCCGAGCCTCACCTTCACGTTCGGATCACCTGCGGCGGGGTAGCGCTGCTCGATCACGTCGGTGCGGTCCGCGTAGACCTCGAAGCGCTTGACCACCGGAACGTCGGCCTCGTCGTAACGCTGGAACGCGATCGCCGAATCGTCGGGCGCCCACCAGTAGCCGCTCGTGCGGCCCATCTCTTCCTGCGCGACGAATTCGGCCTCGCCGTTGTGTACGGTGCCGCCGCCGTCATGGGTGAGCCGGCGTGGCGCGCCGCCTGCGAGGTCGATGACCCAGAGGTCCTGATCGCGCACGTACGAGACGAAACCGCCCTTCGGCGAGATGCGCGGATCGACCACCGCGCCGCCCGTGTCGAGCGTGCGCACGGGCCTGGCCTCGCCGAGCTCGTAGAGGTAGAGCTTCTCGCCGAGCGGGAACAGCAGGCGTTTGCCGTCGGGCGACCACTGGTAGTCGACGATGCCGCTGTAGCCGGCCGTGCGCGCGCGTTCGCGGCGCGCCTCTTCCTCGGCCGAGAGCTTTTCGCCGCCGGGCTGCAGCGTGTCCGCGTCGACGAGGCGGCGCAGCTCGCCGTCGGCCACGTGGTACTCCCACAGGTCGAAGCGGTTGCGGTTGTCCGCACGCGGGCGCAGCAGCGTGACCCGCGTGCCGTCGGGCGACAGCTTGAGGCCGCGCGGCGCGGCACCGTCGAGGTTGCCGCCGTCGAAGATGCGGTCGATCGTGAGGGGTTCGGCCATGAGCGGAAACGACACCGTCATCGCGACGGCGACCATGAACAGACGCATTCGATTCTCCCTACCTTCGGGCATTATCGCCCCTGCGGCCACGCGCGGGAACCGCGAGCGTTCCCGGGTTGCGCGGGCGGCCGTATTCGGTGACGGAGGGGATCGCATGCGTTGGGGATGGATCGTGGTGGGCATGCTCGCGCTGCTGGCCGGTTGCGCGTCATCGCCGCCGCCACGTACCGAACGCGCCGACACACAGAAGGCGCGTCCGTTCATCGAGCGCAGCGCGATCGACGTGCCGCGCAGCGTCCCCGGCGCGATGCTCGTGAACGTCGTGCGCGAGGAGAACGTCGGCCTCGGTGTCGATGCGATCTATCGCGTGGACGACTGGCGTGACGCCTCGCTGGACCTGTTCGTTTTCCCGGCCGGCAACCTGCCACCCGACGTCGGCGTGCGCCGCGCGCAGGAGGATTTCATCGCGTCGCTGCACGCGGCCCGCCAGGCCGACACGTTCTCGGCGCTCGCGATCGACGCGCAGCAGCCGTTCGAGCTCGATCCTGCCACGCCCGTCACGCGCGACGCGCACAAGACGCTGATCAGCGTGAGCAAGGGCGACACGCCGCTCGCGTCGCGCGCCTGGGTCACCTATCGCCAGAACTACTTCTTCAAGGTGCGCCTGTCCGCGCCCGAAACCGACGCGGCGCGCATCGACCTCGTCGGCGATGCGATCGCACGCGTGCTGCTGCGCGACACGCGCGTCACCAGCATCGGCCGCTGCGGCCAGCCGAGCATCTCGATGGTCAAGGAACTGCCGCCGGGCCAGCCCGGCATGCTCGATCCGGCCAGCGCGGACGGACGCCATATCGTGCTGCCGTTCCCACCGGAGAGCGACGCGCTCGCGCGTGCCATGGTCACGAGCACCGGACGACTGCGCGAGCACGGCTGCGTCGCCGACGCGCTGCCACCGGTGGCCGACGGCCTGCAACGCCTGGAGCTGCCGTTCAAGCCCGACGACTGGACTCCGGCGTCGCCGCGCTGAGCGCGTTCACTTCGGCGGCAGGCCGAACAGTACGCGACGCGCCTCGTCGTCGAGCGTGCGGTCCGGCGGCGCGACTTCGTAGCCTTTCGCGTAGGCACGCTGTGTGGCGGGCCGCGCCGCGATCGCCTCGCGCCAGCGCCGCACGTTCGCGAACGGTGCGAGATCGACCGGCGCCTTGCGGTACGGATCGATCCACGGATAACTCGCCATGTCGGCGATCGTGTAGTCGTCACCCGCGATGAAGGCACGGCCTTCGAGGCGCCGGTCGAGCACGCCGAGCAGGCGCAACACCTCCTTCGTGTAGCGCTCGACCGCATACGGAATCGTCTCGGGCGCATAGACGTTGAAGTGCCCGTACTGCCCCGTCATCGGCCCGAGCCCGCCCATCTGCCAGAACAGCCAGGCGTCGACGAGCGCACGGCCGCGCGCGTCGGCCGGCAGGAACAGGCCGGTCTTGTCGGCGAGGTAACGCAGGATCGCCCCCGACTCGAACACCTCGATCGCCTCGCCGCCGTCGGCCGGCGCATGGTCGACGATGGCCGGAATGCGGTTGTTCGGCGCGATCGCGAGGAACGCCGGCTCGAACTGCTCGCCCTTGCCGATGTTGACCGGCCTGAAGCGGTATTCCAGCCCTGCTTCCTCGAGGAACATCGTGACCTTGTGGCCGTTCGGCGTGGGCCAGAAGTGGAGGTCGATCATGGGGACGCGCTCGTGTGGCGGGGAGGGTCAGGTCGAGATGGGCGGGGATGGTCGTGAATCAACCGGCTCGGGACACTTGTATCCTGAGCTGCGAAGGCGTGCGCCGCATGACGAGCCTCGAGACCAGCCGCGAGGTCCACGCGGCCGTGCGCGGCATGCTTGCTTGTGTCGGTTTCCGGCGCATCGACGGCGCTGCGAGAACGAGTGAGCGGGAGGGATCGAGATGACGTATGCAGATGGCCTGACCATCGAACCCGGTGACATCATCTCGATCGACCGCGCGTATCGCGGCCGCGTCGTGGCCTGCATGGACACGAAGACGCATGTGCCCGGTGCGGAAGGATGGGACTATCTCGGCGAAGGCATCATGGTCGACACCGACTTCGGCGGGCTCGTGCACTACACCGCGGAGACCGCCGATTCCTTCGTTCTGCTCGAACGGCCCGATCCTGCATAAGCGAACAGCACCTGTTCGCCGCTCGTTGCATTCGCGGGCAGCCGCAACGACATCACGCGTACTTCCAGTTCCTCTGCTTGCCTTCCGCGAGCCACTCGATCGCCTGCGCGACACGACGCTCGCGCGTGTCCTCGCGCTTGGCTTCGGCGATCCATTCGCAGTACTCGCGGCGATGGCTCGGTGCGAACGCCTCGAAGGTCTTGCGCGCCTTCGCATTGCGCTTCAGGGCCGCAGCGAGCGCTTCGGGAACCTCGGCTTCGTCGCGCGGCGCCTTGCGTTCGCGCGCAGGCACGGTCACACCTTGTTCGTTGAGCGCCATCGCCTTGCGGAGGATCGACACGAGCGTGCGCTTCGCGGGCAGGTCGTCGAGCGAGGCGATACGTCCGAACTGGCCCATCGCGTCGTCGCGCGAGCCGGGTCCACCGACACCTTCGATGAGCGCGCCCTTCCAGAATCCGAACGCGACGTGCTGCTTGAACGCGGCCATGCTGCACAGGATCGCGCCCGCGTGCATGAAGTGCGGGAAGCCCCACTTGATCGTCTCGACGACGTCGGGACAGGTTGCGTGCACGAGCGCGCGCAGGTGACGCAGGATCGGCTGCGCGAACGGCGCCGCCTTGTCGACGTAGGCGTCGATGCGCGGATCGGTCACGGGCATGGCGTGGTCCCCGGGCTGGCGTCGCGCGATTCTAGCGCCGCACACGAACGCCGGCGCCGAGCCTCACTTCCCGATGCAGAAATCCGCGAAGATGCGGCCGAGCAGGTCGTCGCTCGTGAATTCGCCGGTGATCTCGCCGAGGTGCTGCTGCACGACGCGCAGTTCCTCGGCCGCGAGTTCGCCGGCCGAGGCGCCGAGCAGGTGATCGCGGGCGAGAGCGAGGTGTTCACCCGCACGCTCGAGCGCGGCGACGTGGCGGGCGCGCGCACTGAACGCGCCGTCATGCACGACATCGTGGCCGGCGTGGTGCTTGAGGCGGTCGACGAGCAGGTCGAGACCCGTGCCGGTGCGCGCGGACAGCCACACGTGCTCGATGCCGGCGGCGTGTTCCACGTGCGGCATCTGGCCGTCCAGGTCGATCTTGTTGTGCACGACCACGCGCGTGGCCGAGGCGGGCAGGCCGTCGAGCAGGGCGAGATCGGAGGCCGCATGGGCGTCGTCGCTGACGAGCAGGACGAGGTCGGCACGTGCGAGTTCGTCGCGCGCGCGGCGCATGCCTTCGCGCTCGATCGCGTCGCCGCTGTCGCGCAGGCCGGCCGTGTCGACGAGGGTGAGCGCGATGCCGTCGAGGTCGACGGTCTCGCGCAGCACGTCGCGCGTGGTGCCGGCGACGTCGGTGACGATCGCGCGGTCGCTCGCGGCGAGCGCGTTGAGCAGGCTCGACTTGCCGGCATTCGGACGTCCGGCGATGACGACGTGCAGGCCGTCGGCGAGACGCACGCCGCGGCGCGCGGCAGCGAGCAGGTCGGCGTGGCGCGCGCGCAGTGCATCGAGATCGATCGCGAGCTGCGGCGTGGCGAGGAAATCGATCTCCTCCTCGGGGAAATCGATCGCGGCCTCGATCCACACGCGCACGCGCACGACCGCATCGACGAGCGCATGCACGCGCTGCGAGAACGCGCCGTCGAGACTGCGTACCGCGGCGCGCGCGGCCGCTTCGGAACCGCTCGCGATGAGGTCGGCGATCGCCTCGGCCTGGGCGAGGTCGAGCTTGCCGTTGAGGAACGCGCGTTCGGAGAGCTCGCCCGCGCGTGCGTGGCGTGCGCCGAGCGCGACCGTGCGCGCGAGCAGGCGGCGCAGCACGACGGGACTGCCGTGGGCTTGCAGTTCGAGCACGTCTTCGCCCGTGAACGAACGCGGTGCGCGGAACAGCAGGACGAGGCCGTGGTCGATCGCCTCGCCGTCGGCGTCGCGGAACACGGCCATGGTCGCGACGCGCGGTGCGGGCAGGCGCCCGCAGAGCGCTTCGGCGATGGGGCCCGCGAGCGGGCCCGAGACGCGCACGATGCCGACGCCGCCGGCACCGGCCGCCGTGGCGATCGCCGCGATGGTGCCGGTGGCGGCGCTCATCGCGGCGGGGCGCTTACTTCGCCTTGGCCGCCGCGGCGGCCTTCTCGCCGCCTTCGATGCGGCGCGTGATGATCCACTGCTGGGCGAGGCTCAGGACGCCGTTGACGGTCCAGTACAGCACGAGGCCGGCCGGGAAGAACGCGAACAGCACCGAGAACACGACCGGCATGAACTTCATGATCTTCGCCTGCAGCGGATCCATGCCGGCCATCGGCGTGAGCCACTGCGTCGCGAGCATCGCCGCCGCGTTGAGCACGGGCAGCACGAAGTAGGGATCCGGCGCGGTCAGGTTCTGGATCCACAGGATGAAGGGCGCCTGGCGCAGCTCGACGCTCTCGAGCAGCACCCAGTACAGCGCGAAGAACACCGGGATCTGCACGAGCATCGGCAGGCAGCCGCCCAGCGGATTGATCTTCTCCTTCTGGTACAGCTCGAGCATCGCCTGGTTCATCTTCTGCTTGTCGTCGCCGTAGCGCTCCTTGAGCGCGGCGACGCGCGGCTGCAGCTTGCGCATCTTCGCCATCGAGCGGTACTGCGCCTCGCTGAGCTTGAAGAACGCGGCCTTGATGAGCAGCACGAGCAGGATGATCGCGAAACCCCAGTTGCCGGTCAGCGCGTGCAGTTTGGCGAGCAGCCAGTGCAGCGGATCGGAGATGATCGTGAACATGCCGTAGTCGATCGTCAGCGACAGGCCCGGCGCGACCTGCTCGAGTTCGCTCTGCAGCTTCGGACCGACGTAGAGACGCGCACTCAGCGCCTGCTCGCCGCCCGGCGCGATGCTGACCGCGGGCGATGTCGCGCGGATCAGGTAGCGCGTACCGGAGGCGTGCTTGACCTCGGCGGTCGAGAACGTCTCCTGCTCGTCGGCGTTCGGGATCCACGCCGCGAAGAAGTAGTGCTGCAGCAGCGCCACCCAGCCACCGGACACGGTGCTGTTGACCGGCTCCTTGGCGAACTTGTCGAACGCGAGCTTCTGGAACTTGTCCTTCGGGCTGTACCAGGCTGCGCCGGCGAAGCTGTAGGCCTCGGTGTTCGTGTAGCCCTTGAGGCCGGAACGGTCGACGTGGTGCGGCACGCGCTGCAGCTGGCGGTAGGCGTTGCCGGTCCAGGCCTGCGAGCCCTCGTTGCGGATGTCGTGGCGCTGCGTGATCGCGTAGCTGCCGCGCTCGAACACGAACACCTTGCGCACGGTGATGCCCGACGCGGCGTCACGCCAGGTCAGCGGCACCTCGATGCTCGCGGCACCGTCGCCGAGCGTGTACTCGCGCTGCTCGGCCTCGTAGAGCGCCTGGTGGTCCGGCGCCGAGCCGCTCGCGCTGACGAGGCCGCTCTGCGCGACGAAGAAGCTCGCCGGGTCGGTGGAGAGCAGGCGCACGCGCTCGGGCTGCTTGGGCTGCACGGGGTAGGCGAGCAGGTCGGCCGCGACGATGGTGCCGCCGCGCGGATCGATCTCGATGCGCAGCACGTCGGTGGTCACGACGATCGGATCGGCCGACGGCGCAGGCGCGGCGGCGTCGGGCGACGGTGCCGTCGGCGCGGCGCTCGCGGAAGCACCCGGGACATCGGACGGCGCCGGCACGTCGGCGGACGGCGCCGCGGCGGTGGAGGTCGCACCCGCATCGGTGGTCGTGGCGGCGGCGGCGGGACGCTTCGGACCGTAGTCGGTCTGCCACTGGGCCCAGGACAGGTAGCCGAGCGCGAGCAAGGCGACCAGCAGGAACATGCGGGGATTGGTCATGACGGAATCGATTCTCGCGGAGCCCGGCGATCGGCCGGGACGGATACGGTGGGTCGCGTGGGATCCGGCGGTGTGCCGGTTCCTCTGGCGCGTCCGCGCGCGCGCGCGGTCAGCCGCGCATTGTGCCGGTGCCGGGGTCGCCCTTCAATGCCGCGAGGCGTTGCCACAGGCGCGCGAGGTCGGCGCGCAACGACGCACTGTCCTGCTGCTTCGCGCTCTGGCGCGCGATGAGCAGGATGTCCACGCAGGGCAATCCCTCGCGGACGTGGCGATAGCTGTCACGGACGAGGCGCTTGATGCGGTTGCGGTCCACCGCACGCTTGGAAACGCGGCGGGAGACGGCCTGGCCGAGCCGGCACGTGGGCTGGTCGGCGGGCGCGAACTCGGCGAGGAAGTGGCTCGAGCCGAGGCGCCGGGAACGGCCGCGCAGCGCGGCGAAGTCCCCGGGCTTGAGCAGGCGCGCGGCGCGAGGGAGGCTGAAGCGCCCCATGCTGCCGCGCGCGACGGACTCAGTTCGGGACCGAGACGGCCAGGCGCTTGCGGCCCTTGGCGCGGCGCGCGTTGATCACGGCGCGGCCACCGCGGGTCTTCATGCGGGCGCGGAAGCCGTGCGTGCGGATGCGCTTGATGTTGCTGGGCTGGTAGGTACGCTTGGTGGCCATGATCGGCGCCGGGTAAGGGAAAAAGGGCGCGAATCATAGGCGTACGGTCGCCATGGCGTCAACCATCGCGCGCTGGCCGCTGTGCCGTGGCGCGGGTAGACTAACCGGTCCCCCCGTGTCCCGCGACCGCACCCTGCGGTCGGCATCCACCCGCAAGTCCTATAGAGGTGTCATGAGCGAGCTTTGGCGGCGCTGTCTGGAGCGTCTGGAGACCGAGTTCGGTCCCGAGGACGTCCACACCTACCTCAAGCCGTTGCAGGCCAGCGAGAGCGAGCAGGGCCTGCGCCTCCTCGCGCCGAACGCCTACACGCTCGACACGGTGCGCGAGCGTTTCGCCGCGCGGATACGCGCGATCATCGAGTACCAGAACCGCGCGCCGGTCGAGATCCACCTCGAGGTCGGCTCGCTGACGGCGCCACGCAAGACCGCCGCGGCCACGCGCACGACGCGCGCCAAGGCCGCGCCGGCCGCCGCGGAGCACAACCTCGATCCGAACTACACGTTCGAGACGTTCGTCGAGGGCAAGACCAACGAACTCGGCAAGGCCGCAGCGATCCAGGTCGCGACCAACCCGGGCCGCGCGTTCAATCCGCTGCTGCTGTACGGCGGCACCGGCCTCGGCAAGACGCATCTCATGCACGCCGCCGGCAACCTCATGCGCGAGAACAAGCCCGGCACCAACGTGCTGTACCTGCGCTCGGAGCAGTTCGTCGGCGCGATGATCGATGCGCTGCGTACCAAGAACATGGACGAGTTCAAGCGCCGCTTCCGTTCCGTGGATGCGCTGCTGATCGACGACATCCAGTTCTTCGCGGGCAAGAACACCACGCAGGAAGAGTTCTTCCACACCTTCAATGCGCTGTTCGACGGCAAGCAGCAGATCATCCTGACCTGCGACCGCTTCCCCAAGGAAGTCGAGAACCTCGAGCCGCGCCTCAAGTCGCGCCTCGGCTGGGGCCTGTCGGTGGCGATCGAGCCGCCGGACTTCGAGACGCGCGCGGCGATCCTGCTCAGCAAGGCCGCGAGCAAGGGCATCGTGCTGCCCGAGGACGTCGCGTTCCTGATCGCCAAGCGCATGCGCTCGAACGTGCGCGACCTCGAGGGCGCGCTCAACACGCTGGTCGCGCGCTCGAACTTCGGTGGCCGCCGCATCGATGTCGCGTTCGCGCAGGAGACGCTGCGCGACCTGCTGACCGTGCACGCGCAGGCGATCACGATCCCGAACATCCAGAAGGCCGTGGCCGACTACTACCAGCTGCGCGTGCAGGACCTGCTGTCCAAGCGCCGCAGTCGCTCGGTCGCGCGACCGCGCCAGGTCGCGATGTCGCTGGCCAAGGAGCTCACCGAGCACAGCCTGCCCGAGATCGGCGACCAGTTCGGCGGCCGCGACCACACGACCGTGCTGCATGCCTGCCGCACGATCAAGGCGCTGCGTGACACCGACGGCAAGCTCAACCAGGACTGGGACAAGCTGTTGCGTACGCTAACCGGGTGAGCGACCTGTGGATAAGCGGTGTGCAAGTCTTCGGGTTAGAATTATCCACAGATGACGCACATGTGAATGCTCGCGTTCTCCCCAGCGAATTTCGGCTTCAAAGCATTGATTAAAGAGGATTTATTGGCCAGATCAGGGTTGTCCACCGGCCCTGCTACCACCAAAATCTTCTTAAAGAAAAAACCTTAGAAACAGTGACGGGAAGGGACCAAGACCATGCGCTTCAGTCTGAACCGAGAAGCTCTGCTCAAGCCGCTGCAACAAGTCGTCGGTGTCGTGGAACGTCGACAGACGCTTCCGGTGCTGTCGAACCTTCTCGTCCACGTCGGTCCGGACGGCGTGTCGTTCACGGGTACCGATCTCGAAGTCGAGATGGTCGCGCGCACCGCGGCCGAGGATCTCGTCGAGGGTGAGGTGACGATTCCCGCACGCAAGCTGTTCGACATCTGCCGTGCCCTGCCCGACGGTGTGCGCGTGAAGATCGAACAGAACGGCGAACGTGTCGCGGTGAATGCGGGCCGCAGCCGCTTCACGCTCGCGACACTGCCGGCCAGCGAGTTCCCGACGATCGACAACATCGAACTCGTCGAGCGCGTGACGCTGCCGGAAGCCACGCTCAAGGATCTGATGAGCCGCACCGCGTTCGCGATGGCGAACCAGGACGTTCGCTACTACTTGAACGGCCTGCTGCTCGACCTGCGTGATCAGGCGCTGCGTTGCGTCGCCACCGACGGTCACCGCCTCGCACTCGCCGAGACCAAGCTCGAAGCCGAGATCAGCGCACGTCGCCAGATCATCATCCCGCGCAAGGGCGTGCTCGAACTGCAAGGCCTGTTCGAAGCCGGCGACGGTACGGTCGACCTCGAGTTCGGTCGCAACCATCTGCGCCTGCGCCGTGGCGGCGTGACGTTCACCTCCAAGCTCATCGACGGCCGCTTCCCCGACTACGAAGCGGTCATTCCGATCGGCGCCGACAAGGACGTGCGCGTGAGCCGCGAGGAACTGCGTTCGGCGCTGCAGCGTGCGGCCATCCTGTCGAACGAGAAGTACCGCGGCGTGAAGCTCGAGGTAAGCCCGAACAAGCTGCGCATCGTCGCGCACAACCCGGAGCAGGAAGAGGCGGTCGAGGAGCTCGAGGCACGTACCGGCGTCGCCGAGCTCAGCGTCGGCTTCAACGTGAACTACCTCATGGACGCACTCGCCGCGCTCGGTGGCGAGGAGATCCTTCTCAGCCTGCGTGATGCACAGTCGAGCTGCCTGCTGCGCAAGGTCGATTCCGACGACACGCGCCACGTGATCATGCCGCTGCGCCTCTGACGCGCTACGCTGCATCGCCCTCGAGGCCCGCGTCTCCCGCCGAGGAGTCGCGGGCCTTTTCGTTTGACGGGTTCGCCTCGAGCCCAGCAAGGATCATCGTTTCCCCGTGCATCTCCGCGAGCTTCGCATCGAGAACCTGAGGATCCTCGCGAACGTCGACCTGGCGCTGTCGCCGGGTTGGAACGTGTTCGTTGGCGCCAACGGAGCCGGCAAGACGAGCGTGCTCGAAGCCGTGTTCCAGCTGTCCCACGGCCGATCGTTCCGCAGCGCGCCCCGGGATGCGCTGACGCGGCTCGGGACCGCCGGCCATGCGACGTTCGGGCGGCTCGTGCTCGGCAGTGGCCAGGAGCGGCGCATCGGACTCGCGCGTGTCGGAGGACGACTCGAAGCACGCGTCGATGGCGATTCGGTCGGCATCGGTACGCTCGTGCAGACCTGCGCGGTCGTCTGTTTCGAACCGGGCTCACACGAGCTGATTCACGGCGCGGCCGAGGAACGTCGACGTTACCTTGATTGGGGCGTGTTCCACGTGGAACATGTCTTCCTGCGCGAGTGGCGTCGCTACCAGCGAGCCCTCAAGCAGCGCAACGTGCTCGTACGGGAAGGTGCGGCCGATGCCGCTTTCGAGCCGTGGGAGATCGAGATGGCCGCCGCAGGTGAGGCGCTGACCGCCAGTCGGCGACGCTACCTCGACGCGCTCGCTGCGGTGATTCATCCACTGCTCGCCGAGCTGCTCGGCGAGCTCGGCACGCCGACCCTCGGATTCTCGGCGGGATGGACCAGTGATCTCACCCTGACCGAGGCGCTGCGCGAGGGCAGGGCACGGGACCGCGAGCGTGGCCACACGATGCGCGGTCCGCATCGCGCCGATTGGACGATCGGTTTCGAAAAGGCGCCGCGACGCGAGCATCTGTCGCGCGGCCAGGAGAAGCTTTGTGCGCTCGCGTTCATGCTCGCGCAGGCGCGTCTGCACGCTACGGCGACCGGCGACTGGCCTGTGCTGTGTTTCGACGACATCGCGTCGGAACTCGATCGTGAGCACCTGCGGATCGTGCTTGAGGCCGCACGTGCGAGCGGAGCACAGGTGCTCGTGTCGTCGACCGAGGTGCCGGACGATGTGGCCCGCATGGATCCGCCACCCCGTGTGTTCCACGTGGAACAAGGCGTCGTAAACCCCTGAATGCTATACTTCGGGCGTTGTTCCATGCCGATGCGCCGCACGGGCTGCATCGCGCCATAGCGTGCCGTGGAGGCCCATGAGCGAGTCCTACGATTCAAGCAAGATCAAGGTCCTCAAGGGCCTTGAAGCGGTGCGCAAGCGCCCTGGCATGTACATCGGCGACACCGATGACGGCACCGGCCTGCACCACATGGTGTTCGAGGTCGTCGACAACTCGATCGACGAAGCCCTCGCCGGTTACGCGAACGAAGTCCTCGTCACGATCCACACCGACGGGTCCGTCAGCGTCGTCGACAACGGCCGCGGCATCCCGGTCGGCATGCACGAGGAAGGGCGCTCGTCGGCCGAAGTCGTCATGACCGTGCTCCATGCAGGCGGCAAGTTCGACGACAACAGCTACAAGGTTTCGGGCGGCCTGCATGGCGTCGGCGTGTCGGTCGTCAATGCGCTGTCACAGCGCCTGTGGCTGACGATCCATCGGGAAGGCTTCGAGCACCAGCAGGAGTATGCCCACGGCGAGCCGCAGTACCCGCTCAAGCAGGTCGGTCCGTCGACGCGTACGGGCACGACCGTGCGCTTCCTGCCGAGCACGGCGACGTTCTCGGACGTCGAGTTCCACTACGACATCCTCGCGCGCCGTCTGCGCGAACTCTCGTTCCTCAACTCGGGCGTGCGCATCGCGCTGACCGACGAGCGCAGCGACCGCCACGACGTGTTCGAGTACGCGGGCGGTATCCGCTCGTTCGTCGAGCACCTCGCCCACCTCAAGACGCCGCTGCATCCGAATGTCGTGACGTTCTCGGCACAGGACGGCGCGATCACGGTCGAGGCCGCGCTGCAGTGGACCGATGCCTACCAGGAATCGACCTACTGCTACACGAACAACATTCCGCAGAAGGACGGCGGCACGCACCTCGCTGGTTTCCGCGCGGCGCTGACGCGCACGCTGTCGAACTACATCGAGCGCGCCGGCATCCAGAAGACCGCCAAGGTCGGCCTGTCGGGCGACGACATGCGCGAAGGCCTCATCGCCGTGCTGTCGGTGAAGATGCCGGACCCGAAGTTCTCGTCGCAGACCAAGGACAAGCTCGTCTCGAGCGAGATCAAGGGCATCGTCGAATCGTCGGTCAACGAGAAGCTCGAAGAATTCCTGCTCGAGAACCCGAACGAGGCGCGCGCGATCGCGGCCAAGGTCGTCGACGCGGCGCGTGCCCGCGAGGCCGCGCGCAAGGCGCGCGAGATGACGCGTCGCAAGGGCGCGCTCGACATCGCCGGCCTGCCGGGCAAGCTCGCCGACTGCCAGGAGAAGGACCCCGCGCTCAGCGAGCTCTTCATCGTCGAGGGTGACTCGGCCGGTGGCTCGGCCAAGCAGGGGCGCAACCGCAAGACCCAGGCCATCCTGCCGCTCAAGGGCAAGATCCTCAACGTCGAGCGCGCGCGTTTCGACCGCATGCTGTCCAGTGCCGAAGTCGGCACGCTGATCACCGCACTCGGCACGGGCATCGGCAAGGATGAGTACAACATCGACAAGCTGCGCTACCACCGCATCATCATCATGACCGATGCGGACGTGGACGGCTCGCATATCCGCACGCTGCTGCTGACCTTCTTCTACCGCCAGATGCCCGAGCTCATCGAGCGCGGACACATCTACATCGGCCAGCCGCCGCTGTACAAACTCAAGCAAGGTAAACAGGAGCTTTACCTCAAGGACGATGCCGGGCTCAACGCGTACCTGATCGCGAATGCCGTGGACAACGCCGAGCTCACCTACAGTCCCGATGCGCCACCGCTGTCGGGTGCGGGTCTCGAGAAGCTGCTCGGCGACTACCAGGCGGCCGTCGACCAGATCGACCGCATGGCCGTGCGTCACGATGCAGGCCTGCTCCGCGCGCTTCTGCACGCCCCTGCGCCGGTCGCCGATGGCTGGGCCGACGAGCAGGGCCTGCAGGCCTGGCTCGGTGCACTGCGCGCCCATCTCGCGACGAAGGCCGGGGCAGGGCAGCCGCGCTATGCGCTGCAGGTTCGGGCCGCGACGGCCGAGCATCCGGCGGCACTGGTCGTCGACCGCAGCCAGCACGGCACGACGACGACGCAGGTCCTGCCCGCGAACTTCTTCGCCGGCGGCGAATTCCGCGTCATCGCGGAGGCGGCGCGCCAGCTCGACGGGCTCATCCAGCCCGGAGCCCGCATCGCGCGCGGCAACCGCAGCACCGAGATCACGGGCGGCATCGCACAGGCCCACGCCTGGCTCATGGACGAAGCCAAGCGCGGCCGCATGATCCAGCGCTTCAAGGGCCTCGGCGAAATGAATCCCGAGCAGCTCTGGGAGACCACGGTCAATCCCGAGACGCGCCGCCTGCTGCAGGTGACGATCGAGGACGCGGTGGCGGCGGACCAGATCTTCTCGACCCTGATGGGCGACGTGGTCGAACCGCGTCGCGAGTTCATCGAGCAGAACGCGCTGCGCGTGAGCAACCTCGACGTCTGACCTCCGGTGCGGCCGGAGCGCCGCATTGCCCGAAGGAATCCAACGCATGCCGATGACGGTCGGGCGGGACCGTCGTCGAACCCCGCGGGCGACCCTCGCGCGTTGAACGGAAGCGACGCCACGGGTCGTTCCACGGTCAGGCGCTCGGCTTGTACAGCCGGGCGCGCCGGCGGTACGCTCCGGCGACCCGATATCCGCTGTCCGCGTGCGGACAGCCTTCCCTGATTTCCAGTCGAGGTGAACACCATGACCTTCCCGAGGCTCGCACGATTCGCGCTGTGCGCGTTCTTGCTGCTGCTGTCGACGGCGACGTACGCGCAGCGCAACAAGAAAGAAGTCAACGAGTATCCGAACGCCACGCGCTCGGATCCCAAGAGCACGATGTCGGAGCGCGAGCAGCGCGACCTCAGCAAGGCGACGGACCTCGTCAACGACGGCAAGGGCACCGAAGCCATGCCGCTGATCGACAAGGCGCTCGCCAACGCGAAGATCGGCAAGTACGCCGAAGCGTATGCCTACCAGCTGCAGGGCCGCGCCAAGTGGGAGCTCGACGACGAGGCCGGCGCGATCGAGGCGACCAAGAAGGCCATCGACCTCAACACGCTGCCGAACAACCAGCACTTCCCGCTCCTGTACCAGCTCGCGCAGATGTACGTGCAGGGCGAGAACTACACCGAAGCCCTCGCGACGCTTGAGCGCTGGGAGAAGGAAGCGGGCAAGACCACGCCGGATTCGCTCGCGCTCAAGGGCAACGCCTTCTACCGCCTCGACCGCTTCCAGGAAGCGATCGACACGATGAAGAAGGCGATCGCGGGTTCCGAGACGCCGAGCGAGAGCTGGAGCCAGATCCTCATGGCCAGCTACTTCGAACTGAACCAGTTCGACGAAGCCGCCAAGCTCACCGAGGCCGAACTCGCCAAGAAGCCGAACGACATCCGCCTCATCAAGCAGCTCGCCACGATCTACGTGCAGGGTGACAACTACCCGAAGGCGATCGAGGTGCTCAGCAAGGCGCGCAGCCAGGGCCTCATCACCTCGGCCGACGACTACATGCAGCTGGCCAAGCTCTACGCGAACGCCGACAAGCCCAAGGACGCGTCCGAGGTGCTCAAGGAAGGCCTCGCCAAGGGCATCGTGCCGGCCTCGCTGGACTCGCTGCGCCTGCAGGGCGACCTGTGCTCGCAGTTCGACGACGACGCCTGCGCGATCGACGCCTATACGAAGGCCTCGCCGCTCGCGAAGGACGGCAATGTCGACTACCAGCTCGGCTACCTGCTGTTCTACGCCGACAAGGCTGCACAGGCCAAGGAAGCCTTCACGCGTGCGCTGACCAAGGGCGGCCTGCGCCAGGAAGGCGAGACCTACGTCCTGCGCGGCGATACCGAGAACGAGCTCGGCAACGATGCCGCGGCACTCGCCGACTGGCGCAAGGCGACCACGTACCCCAGCGCGAAGACCATGGCCGAGCAGCGCATCAAGGCCGCGACGGGCGGTGTGAAGCTCAAGCGCCCCGTGAAATCAAAGACCTGATGAACCCTGTCATCAGACTGTCCGCGCACTGTCCGAACCTGTCCGCCGGCTCTTGTCGGACAGGTTCCGGGTGTTGTACCGTGACGGGCTCCGCTGTTTCGGACGCACGCTGGTCACGCCCGTTGGGTACCCGGCCGACCGCCGGTCTCAATAACACTCGTTTGGTCTTTACCGATGGCTGACATCTACAAACCCGACAGCGATTCATTCAACTGGCGTCGCGTCACCGCGTTGTCGGGTGCGTTCCTCACGCACGTCTTCGCTCTGGCCCTGCTCGCGACCCCTCCGTCGCCGCCGCCGCCGAAAGAGAAGAAGGTCGACAACAAGGTGACGGTCGAGTTCATCGAACCGCCGCCGCCGCCGCCGCCGCCACCACCTCCGCCGCCGGAGCCGCCCAAGAAGCCGCCGCCGAAGGTGATCGAGAAGATCAAGCCGCCGCCGACTCCGCCACCGGAGCCGCCGCCGCCGGTGATCGTCGAGGAAGCGTCGCCGATGTCCGTCGCGGCGCCGCCGCCTGCGCCGCCGGCTCCGCCTGCGCCGCCGGTCGACATCGCGCCGAGCGAGAACATCAGCTACCGTAAGATGCGCCCGCCGAAGTATCCGCCGCAGGCCATCCGCCAGCACCAGCAGGGCAGGGTCATGCTCAAGGTGCTCGTGGGCCTCGACGGAACGCCGGAGGAGATCACGGTGGAAAAGTCCAGCGGTTCGCGTTTGCTGGACCAGGCTGCGATTGCAGCCGTCAAGACCTGGGTGTTCAATGCAGGCATGAAGAACGGCGCACCCGCCCGCGGGTATGCCTTGGTCCCGATCGAGTTCAACCTCAACCAGTAGCCCTCATCTCAAGGTAGCGCCATGCAGCAAGAAGCCCCTACGACCACGCCTGCGGATCAGTCAGGTGTCATTCCTCCTCCGGTGCCGGGTGGTGGCAACAACGCCCAGGCGATGTCGCAGATGGGCTTCGACCATCTGATCCACAACTTCGACGCGGTCGGCTGGGTGGTGTTCGCCACGCTGATCATCATGTCGCTGCTGTCGGTGTACTTCATCATCGCCAACCTCATCCGCAACGCGATGGTGCGTTCGCGCATGGACCGCGTGATCCACACGTTCTGGGAAACGCCGTCGGCGCAGGACGCCATCCGCTTCCTCGAAGAGCAGCCGAAGTCGGAGCCGTTCTCGAAGATCGCGCTCGACGCCGCGCAGGCTGCGCAGCACCACTCGCGCCATGAGGGCAGCCGCCTCGTCGAGGCCCTGAACCGCTCCGAGTTCATCGACCGCGCGCTGCGCCAGGGCGTCGCCCGCGAGAGCATGCGCCTCGAAGGCGGCCTGACGGTGCTCGCCACGGTCGGTTCGACGGCTCCGTTCGTCGGCCTTCTCGGTACGGTGTGGGGCATCTACCACGCGCTCATCAAGATCGGCGCGACCGGCAACGCCTCGATGGAAGCCGTCGCCGGCCCCGTCGGCGAGGCGCTGATCATGACCGCGATCGGCCTCTTCGTCGCGATCCCGGCCGTGCTCGCGTACAACTTCTACGTGCGCAGCAACCGCCTCATCTACGCCCGCTTCGACGAATTCGCGCACGACCTGCACGACTTCTTCGCGATCGGTTCGCGTATCGACGCCGCTGCGACTCCGGCACCCGCCATCGCGAGGAAGTAAGCCATGGCCTTCAGTTCCAATTCGGGCAGTGGTCCGATGGCGGAAATCAACGTCACGCCCCTCGTGGACGTGATGCTGGTGCTCTTGATCATCTTCATGATCACGGCGCCGCTGATGACCCACAAGATCCGCATCGACCTTCCGCAGGCCAATCCGAACACGCAGGAAACCACTCCGCCCGAACCGATCGATCTCGCGGTTCGTGAAGGTGGCGACCTGTTCTGGAACGACGAGCCGATCACCGAAGCGATGCTGCAGGCCCAGCTCCGCGTCGCGGCGCAGAAGAATCCGCAGCCCGAGCTGCAGATCCGCGCCGACAAGACCACGCAGTACCAGCTCATCGCGACGGTCATGGCTAACGCCAAGAGCGCAGGCATGGTGAAGATCGGCTTCATCACGGCCCAGCAGTAACACGCTCCACGTTCCATGCTTCGACGAAACGGCGCCCTTCGGGGCGCCGTTTTCGTTTGCGCGGGATCAGGGGACTTCCGGCTGCTCCATACGCGGGTGTACGCTGGACGCGTCGCGGTCCTCGATCCCGGCATGCCCGGTTCGACATCGCGACGGCCGCTGTCCGATCCTGCCACGTCGAGGAGATGCCTCCATGTCGTTCGCCGTCGATCGTTCCACCACGTCCGCGCCGCTGAGCCAGATCAACATCACGCCGCTCGTCGACGTCATGCTCACCGTGCTCATCATCTTCATGGTCACGACGCCGATCGTGCTCAAGAAGGTGCCGCTGCCGCTGCAGGGCAGCGAAGCGAAGCCAGAAGTCGAGCCGCGCGTCCTCGGTGTCGCGATCCTCGACGATGGACGCCTCGTCCTGGGCGAAAGGCCCACGACGCGCGGTGAGCTGGACACCGAGCTGCGCATCGCCGCCGCGAACGGCCCGGTGCGCCTGGAGATCCGTCCGCAGTCGGGCTCGGCCTACGACGACCTCGCCCAGGTGCTCGTGCTCGCGAGCAACGCGAACGTGTCGAACGTGGGCGTCGAGGTTCCCTCGGGACATTGAGTCCGATTCGACGGGCACCGGCTGCCGATCCGCTCACCCCGCCGCGACGGCTCGCCCGGCGCGGTGGCCGTGCACGGCCGACAACCGGAAACCGGAGCGAGGCAACGCCGCTCAGCGCGGCGTGAGCCCGGCCAGCACGGCGTTGTAGCGCGCGATCGTGGTCGCGAGGCCGAAGTCGATTGCTTCGGCGAACAGCGCGTGGCCGATCGACACCTCGTCGAGGTCTTCTACGGCGTCCAGCAGCGCGCCGAGGTTGTCGAGGCTGAGGTCGTGGCCGGCGTTGACGCCGAGACCGGCCTCGCGAGCCTCGCGAGCGGTCGCCGCACATGCAGCAAGCTCGCGCGACGCGTCGCCGCCGGCGTGGGCGTGCGCGAAAGGTCCCGTGTACAGCTCGATGCGCTGTGCGCCGATGTCGGCGACGCGTGCGATCCCCGTCGCGCCTGCATCCATGAACAGGCTCACGCGACAACCCTCCGCGCGCAGCGCGGCGACGAGCGGGCGCAGGCGTTCGGCGTCGCGGGCAAGGTCGAAGCCATGATCGGAGGTGATCTGGCCGTCGTCGTCGGGCACCAGCGTCGCCTGCGCGGGGCGCACACGACGCACCAGCTCGAGAAATCCGGGATATCCCTCGCGCGGCGGCGCTAACGGATTGCCTTCGAGGTTGTACTCGGCGCCGTCGAGCACGTCGGCGATCCGTGCGACATCGTCGCTGCGGATGTGGCGCTGGTCGGGCCTCGGATGCACGGTGATGCCGTGGGCACCCGCGGCGAGCGCCTTGCGTGCGAACGCGGCCGGATCGGGAAACGCGCCGCCGCGCGAGTTGCGCAGCACGGCGATCTTGTTGACGTTGACGCTGAGGACAGCCAAGGCGCCCGCTCCGGAACGAGGAACGCCTAGCGTAGCCGGATGTGCCTGGCGATGCCGCGTCAGCGACAGGCCTCGCTGCTCTCGCGCCACACGACCGGTTCCCAGTACGCGCCATCCTTCCACTGGGTGCGCTTGTCGTCGTCGAGCTTCGCGGCGACGTGGTAGGTCGTGCCGGGTGCGACGTCGATCGTCAGCCGCTTGTAGACCTTGCCGGCGTTGCGCTGGCGATCGTTGATGCCGAGATAGCGGTTCTCGATCTTCTCGGCGATCTCCACGACATGCTGGCCTGCGTCGACGCGGAACGACTGCTGGCCCTGCACGCCGGCGAGCCTGCCATCGATGCTGATCAGCATGGCCTCGTGCAGCTTGTCCTGGCGCGGTGCGACGTCGAACGTGCTGATGCGCCCGCAGCCCGCCCCCGTGACGGCCGCGGTGCCGCCCGCGGTACCGATCGAGACGCGCACGGCCGGAATCCATGTCGCCGCCAATGCTCCGCTGAGCGCGATCATCTGGCCGCTGCGCCGCACGTCGAAACGCACGGGAGCACCGTCCTCGAGGGTGTCGACGCGGTCGCGCAGCACGCCGGCGGCGCGCGCCGTACCGGCAGCGTCGCTGCCGAGCGCGACGAGGCTGTCGCCGTTGATCGCGACGAGCACGTCGCCGCTGCGCAGGCCGATGCGCTCGGCGCTGCTGCCCGGCGTCGTGCCGAGCACGCGCAGGCCATCGTTCGCGCGGTCGCCGTTCGAACTGTCGACGAGTACACCGAGGTTGCCGACGCGCTGGCGCGGCTCGTCGATCGTGAGCGCGATCTGGTCCGGCGGGGTGTCGCCGAACGCGCCGCTCTCGATCATGTCGAGCAGCAGCACGCGCAGGTCCTCGCGCAGGCGCTGCTCGGCGCCGTTCGTGGCAGCCTTCGCGCCCGCAGCGACGGCGACCGCGGGGGCCGTCGAGATCGCGTCGGCGGCGAGCGCCAGGGGCGCGTCGAGCAAGGCGACGGTCAACGCACTGGCGATGGCGATGCGCTGCAGGTTCATGTTCGTTCTCCAACCCACGTGTTCATGTTCAGATGCGTGTCACGGCGGCGGTTCGCGCCACGTCGTGATCGATGAGACTGCGCAGCGCGGCATTGCGTTGCTGCCAGAGCGGCGCGAGTTCATCGGAGGTTGCGCCACGGTCGTACGCGGCCTGCAGCGCATCGTCGATGCCGAGCAGGCGTGCACGCGCCGGCGCGTGTCCCGGCGCCCTCTCGCTGGCGAGCCACTCGCGCTCGAGGGCTTCGGACTGGCGCTGCCACGTCGCGGCATCGGCTTCGACGCCGATCGCGCCGCCCTCCGGCGTACCGGTACGCAGCACCACGACGGCGAGCGCCGCCGCGATGCCCGCGCCGATCCATCCCGTGCGCATCGCCGAGCGCGAGCGTCGACGCCGCGACTGCGCGGCCTCGATGCGCGTCCACAGCGATGCATCGGGTTCGAACTCGGGCAGGTTGTCCAGCATCGCCTGTACGCGTGCGGTGGAACCGTGCGACGTGCTCATGGGATCTCCTCGACCTCGCCTGCGTGTCCGTCGACATCCGCAGCCAGGCGCTTGAGCGCCCGCGCGAGGATCGACTTCGAATAACTCTCGCTCTGCCCGAACAACTCGGCGAGCTCCTTGTGCGTGTAGCCCTCGACCTGATGCAGCACGAGGATCGCGCGCGCCCTCGGCGGCAACCGCCTGAGCAGCGACCACGCGTCGACGGCATCCTCGCCCGAAACCTCCATTGCGCTCATGCCGGCGAAGACCTCTTCCGCGTCCTCGTCGCTGAAGCGCCGGTTGCGCCGCACGACGTCGATCGTCGCGTTGGCGGTCATGCGCTTGAGCCACGCACCGAACGGCGCATCGCCGCGGAATCCCTTGATCGTGTCGAGCATGCGCACGAACACGTCCTGCACGACGTCCTCGGCGGCGGCCGGCTCACCCAGGATGCGCATCGCGAGCGTGTAGCACGCCTTGGCGTAACGCGCATAGATCGCCGCGTAGGCCCGCCCGTCGCCGCGACGCGCACGTTCGAGCGTGAGGGCGTCGAGTTCCTGGCCGAAGCCCGAGCTCACGCGTTGGGGTGTTCCGTCTGCAGCCACATGCAGGAGGACGAACGACGGCGCACCGCCGTCGCAGCCATGGTCACGGTGCGGCCGCGCGCCGCGGGACGCGGGCCTCGCGCACGTTGGACATCGGCACGGCCATCGCGGCCTCGCCGCCGTCGACGCGCACCGCCAGCAGGACGCGTACCGCGTCCACTTCGCGCACGCGTCCCTCGATGACCTTGCCGCCGCGCGTCACGAGACGCACGCGCTGGCCGACGCGCTGGCCGAGGCTGCCGACCGGCACGACGTCGTGGTCGGGACCCTGCTGGGTGCGGGGTGCGAGCCGCTCGACGACGCCTTCGCGCCAGACCATCGCGAGCGTGGAACCTTCCGGCGGCCGTGGTGCGCTGGCGCCGAGGCGCTCGTCGCCGATGGTCCGACCCGGCGTCGGCGCGGAAGGGCGATCCGCGACGACGTCGGTCGCCTGCGCGGGGGCCTCGCGCACCTCGGGAGCTGCTGCCGGTGCTTCGCTCGGCACGGTCGAAGGAGCCGCCGCCACCGCCGCGGGGGGAGGAGCGACGGCGGCGGGCGCGACGGGCTGCGCCGCCACCGGAGCCGGATCCGCAGGCAGCGCGGCCGGTTCAGGTGAGGGGGGCGCGGATGCCGGCGGCGCCTGCGTGTCTGCCAGGACGACGGCAGGATCGCCGGCGGGCACGACGGGTGACGGATCACTCTCGACCGGATCGGAGAACGCGATTCGCAGCATGACGGGAGGTGTGTCGTCGTGGCGCATCGTGATGCTGAGCAGTCGCAGCAGCTCGGCACGCGATTCGCTGCCGTAGCGTTCCAGCGCCCAGCCTGCATCGGGCACGCTCGCGAAGGCCAGCGTGCCGCCGCGTTCGACGAGCTGGCGGTAGGCCGTGCGGATGTCGGCTCCCGGCGCGATGCCTCGCGTGCCGAGGAAGGCATCGATCCCCGCGAGATGACGGTCGACGAACTGCGCGGGCGTGATCGACAGGCGTTGCGCGCAGTAGTGGTTCCGACGCGCGAAGTAACCTTCGTCGCGGTAGGCCACCTCGGTGCGGGAAAGACGGACCTCGCCGCGGGCCGGTCCGGGTGCCAGCGCCGCCGGAGTGAACGCGGCGATCTCGGCGCGCACGCGCAGGGTCGACACCCCTGGTGCCTCGAGGTCGAACGTCAGGTCGAGGCGCTTGTCGTCCGGATCGTAGCGGTAGGCGAGCCGGTCGCGTCGCTCATCCACGTCGACACCCATCTGGTGGCGGTCGGACGCGTCGAAACGATCCGTGTCGCAACCGAACGACTCGAACGGCGCGAGCACGGGCGTTCCCCACCAGTCGCTCGCCGCGCTGGCGGGCGCGCCGTCCAGCGAGAGCCCGCGCACGTCCATGTCGAGCGACGCGAACCGCTCGGCATCGTCGCTGAACCAGCCGCCGACCAGCCAGAACAGGCCCGGACGACGCACGTAGGCGACACGTGCCGTGGCCGAACCACCGGCCCAGACCAGACGGGGTTCGCGCAGCCGTGCACTGCCGTCGAGTGCGATGCCGGCGGAGGCGTAGGTGAGCGTCGCGATCGGCGCGAGTGCTGCAGCCAGCCGCGCCGCCTCGGCCCGCGCGGCGATCTCCAGGCACGCCGCGACGGCGCCGGTGGCGACCACCAGCGCGAGCACGACGTGGCGAGATCTGATCCGCATGTGCATCCCTGTAGTCCGGTACCGACGGTGCCGGATCACCCCCTGCACGAACGACGATAGCCGGATTGCCATGGAGCGGCAACGCGCTCCGTCACACGAAACGTAACGCTTGGTGATGTCGGAACCGCGTCGCGTGACGCAGGTCGCGCTCGCGAGCGCCGTTCAGCCGATCGCCTCGGCGAGCGCCGCTTCGAGACCGTCGGACTGGTTGCGCATCGCGTCGAGCGATCTGCGATCCCAGGCGCCGGCGACACGTCCTTCGTGCAGCAGCATCGCGCGATCGGCGTGGCGCTCGACGATGTCGAGGGCGTGCGTGGCGAGGATCACCGCACACCGGCCCGAGGACAGGCGCTCGCGCAGCACCTGTTTGAGGACGAGCGCACTCGCGGGATCGAGGCCGTTGAAACTTTCGTCGAGCACGACGAGACGCGGCGAACCGACCAGTGCAAGCAGCACGCCGAGCTTCTGGCGCGTGCCATAGGAATACGTCGCCACGGGCGCCTCGAGCCAGCGTGCGATGCGCAAGGCCTCGGCGAGCGCGTCGAGGCGGGTATCGCGCGTGTCGACGCCGCGCGCGGCCGCATGCACGGCCAGGCACTGCGCGCCGGTCAGCACCTCGGGCAGCCGATCGGCCGCGACCGCCTGGCCGAGGGCGACGCGGTCGCCGCCGTGCGTCGTCGACACAGGACTGCCGTCGAGCCGGATGGTCCCTGCACTCGCCGGCAGACGCCCGCAGATCGCGTCGAGCAGCGTGCTCTTGCCGCTGCCGTTCGGGCCGAGCAGAGCGAGCCACTCGCCGGCCTCGAGGTGCAGGTCGACGCCGTGCAGCACGACGCGACCGGCTCGCAGGGCGACGAGGCCTTCGACCTCGAGCAGATGGGTCATGCGCGCCTCCGGCGGACGAACGGCAGCACGGCACACGGCGTGAACAACGCGACGAGCGCCCACGGCGAAACGGCGGCCGTGCACGCGACGGCCGCGAGGACGGCGCTCTGGATCATGCGCGCACGCCGCGCATCGTCGCGCCAGGCGAAGGCGGCGTCGACGAGCCACGCCGAAGTCGCCCATGCCGTCGCGACAAGTGCGACGACCGGCCCGGGCGCGACGCCCAGCGCGACCAGGGCGAGACCGCCGAGCAGGCCCGCCGCGAGCTGTACCAGGACGACGCGTCGGCACAGTGGCCACGCCCATCGTGTCACGGCCAGAGGAGCCGAGGGCAGCCATTGCGCGGCGCGCGGTACGGTCGCGAGCAGGGCGCGCGACGTCTCGACGAGCACGAGTGCGCTCGCACCGACGACGAGCACGCCGAGACCCTGCGCTCCCGTCGTGCCCATCGGCAGCAACAGCAACAGCGCGCCGAGCGCGCGCGCGTGCAGGCCCGGATCGCTGTCGGCGACGGCTTGCGCGAGCGGCCAGCGGGCAAGGGCGTCGAAGCCCGGGACGATGGTCGTGCCATGCCGGGGCAGGCGCTTGTCGCGAAGCCGTGGCGGCGGTGCATCGCGGCGACCCTGCCACCAGCCTGCCACGGCACCGAGACATCCGCAGGCGATCACCAGCGCCAGCGCCGCGACAGGTCGTGCGTCGACGGCGGGCAGCGCGACCAGCAGGGGAGCCGTGACGACGATGCCCAGGATGGGCACAAGGCCGCGCCGTGCCAGCGCGAGCCGGTGCGGCCACGCTTGCACCGGCAGTGCGCCGAGCCACGAGACGGCGTGCGCGGCGCGCAGTCGCCGATGCCGACGCATCGCGGCGATGCCCGAGAGGAGGGCGGCAGCGAACGCGAACGGGGCCGGCTGGCTCGCCAGTCGGGCCATGAGTGCCGTGCACACGTCGCCCAGCGAGGCGAGTGCGATGGCCGAGCCGGCGAGCGTGAGCAGGGCGATGCCGGGAACGGCCAGGCGCGATGGCATCGGGGCCGATCGCCATGCCGCGATGCGGTTCGCGCGGCCCATGCGCGCCGCGAGCAGGATCGGGTGGGTCATGCGCGGGCGGCGGCCGTCGGGGCGGGCTGCCATGGAACGCTCTACGGGAGGATGGTTCCCCGCCTCAGTGCGACGGGGGCAGTCCGCCGTTGGCGCTCGAAAGTGCGTCCTGCTCGACCGCGAGGTGGTTGGCGAGCAGCGCGACCTGGGTGCGGTTGCTGACGCCGAGCTTGCGCATGATCGCGGTCATGTGCGCCTTCACGGTCGCCTCGGACACGCTGAGCTCGTAGGCGATCTGCTTGTTGAGCAGCCCTTCGGCGATCATCGACAGCACGCGGAACTGCTGCGGCGTGAGTTCGGCGATGCGCGCCGCGATCGCGACCTCGTCGGGCGGCAGCGCGGTATCGGAGCCGCCGGCCGCCTCGGGCGGCAGCCAGACGTCGCCGTCGAGCACGCTCAGCACGGCGCCGACGATGACGTCGACCGATACCGATTTGGGAATGTAGCCCGACGCGCCGTGCGCGATCGCGCGTCGCATGACCGCGCTTTCCTCGTGCGCCGACACCACGATGATCGGCAGCGACGGGTGCTGGCCGCGCACGTGGGCGAGCGTCGAGAACCCGCGCGCGCCGGGCATGTGCAGGTCGAGCAGGAGCAGCTCGGCGTCGGGGTGCCGATCGGCGAGCACCTGCAGCGAGGCGACGCTGTCGGCCTCGTGCAGGGTCGCGTCGGGCAGTGCGCGCAGCACCGCCCTCCGCAACGCGTCGCGGAACAGCGGGTGGTCGTCGGCGATGAGGACTTCGCGCATCTTCCCTGGCTCCCGGGTCGGTCATCCCTCCCCGGCGAGCACTCCTAGCGCACGAGGCGCTCGTTGACGAGGTTGGTCACGACCGACGGATCGGCCAGTGTCGAGGTATCGCCGAGCTGGTCGGGCGCGTTCTCGGCGATCTTGCGCAGGATGCGTCGCATGATCTTGCCCGAGCGCGTCTTCGGCAGGCCCGGCGCCCACTGCAGGTGATCGGGCGTGGCGATCGGTCCGATCTCCTTGCGCACCCACGCGACGAGTTCCTTGCGCAGCTCTTCGGTCGGCTCGATGCCGGTCTTGAGCGTCACGTAGGCGTAGATGCCCTGGCCCTTGATGTCGTGCGGGCAGCCGACCACCGCGGCTTCGGCGACGTGCGGATGCGCGACGAGCGCGCTCTCGACCTCGGCCGTGCCCATGCGGTGGCCCGAGACGTTGATGACGTCGTCGACGCGGCCGGTGATCCAGTAGTAGCCATCCTCGTCGCGGCGCGCGCCGTCGCCGGTGAAGTACGTGCCCGGATACGTGCGGAAATACGTGTCGATGAAGCGTGCATGGTCGCCGTAGACCGTGCGCATCTGGCCCGGCCACGAATCGGTCAGCACGAGGTTGCCCTCGGTCGCGCCCTCGAGCACGACGCCGTTGGCGTCGACGATCTGCGGCGTGATGCCGAAGAACGGCCGCGTCGCCGAACCGGGCTTGAGGTCGGTCGCGCCGGGCAGCGGGGTGATCAGGATGCCGCCGGTCTCGGTCTGCCACCAGGTGTCCACGATCGGGCAGCGGCCGTCGCCGACGACGCGGTGGTACCACTCCCAGGCTTCCGGATTGATCGGTTCGCCGACCGAGCCGAGCAGGCGCAGGCTCGCGCGCGAGGTCTTGCGCACGGGCTCCTCGCCCTCGCGCATGAGCGCGCGGATCGCGGTCGGTGCGGTGTAGAACAGCGTGACCTTGTGCTTGTCGACGACCTGCCAGAAGCGCGAGGAATCCGGGAAGTTCGGCACGCCCTCGAACATGACCGTGGTCGCGCCGTTGGCGAGCGGGCCGTAGACGAGGTAGCTGTGGCCGGTGACCCAGCCGATGTCGGCGGTGCACCAGTAGACGTCGTCCTCGCGCAGGTCGAACACGCTCTCGTGCGTGAAGCTCGCGTAGACGAGGTAGCCGCCGGTCGTGTGCAGCACGCCCTTCGGCGTGCCGGTCGAACCCGACGTGTAGAGGATGAAGAGCGGATGCTCGGCCTCGCAGGCGACCGGCTCGTGCGTGGCCGGCTGGTCGGCGACCAGCGCATCCCACCAGCGGTCGCGCGGCACCTGCATGTCGACCGCGCCGCCGGTGCGCTTCACCACCAGCACGGTCTCGACACTCGTCGTGTTCGGGCGCTTGAGCGCCTCGTCGACGTTGGCCTTGAGCGGCACGCGCTTCTTGCCGCGCAGGCCCTCGTCGGCGGTGATCACGAGCTTGCACTGGCTGTCGGCGATGCGGCTCGCGAGCGAGTCGGGCGAGAAGCCCGCGAACACGATCGTGTGCACGGCGCCGATGCGCGTGCACGCGAGCATCGCGACGGCGGCCTCGGGAATCATCGGCAGGTAGATCGCGACGCGATCGCCCTTCTTCACGCCGAGGCTGGTCAGCAGGTTGGCGGCCTTGCACACGTCGGCGTGCAGTTCGCGGTAGCTGATGCGGCGCGACTCGGCCGGATCGTCGCCTTCCCAGATGATCGCGGTCTTGTCGCCGCGCGTGGCGAGGTGGCGGTCGAGGCAGTTCGCCGACACGTTGAGCGTGCCGTCGTGGTACCAGCGGATGTGCAGGTCCTTCGCGTCGAACGACACGTCCTTGACCTGCGTGTACGGCGTGATCCAGTCGATGCGCTCGCCGATGCGTCCCCAGAACGCGGCCGGGTCGGCGATCGACTCGGCGTACATCGCGTCGTAGCGCGCGCGGTCGATGCGCGCCTGCGCGGCGACGTGTTCCGGAACGGGGTGCAGCGTCTGCGACATGGGGATCTCCGACAGTCCATCGATCATCGAGCGCCGAAGATCATGCCATGCGCTTTTGCGGCAAAGGGGGCCGTTACGACTTTGGTCGCATCTCGACCAATGGTGAATAGGCGCGGCGGAATGCCACGCGCGATGCTCCGGCGGTCCTATTCACCGGGAGGGGCCCATGACGATCCACACCACCACCAGATTCAGGCTCGCGGCGATCGCCGCCGCGTGCGCACTCGCACTGCCCGGCGTCGCCGCCGCGCAGTCCGCCAGCCGCGAACAGCTCGAGCAGCGTGTCGCCGAACTCGAGCGCCAGGTCCAGGAACTCGTCGGCGAACTGCGCGCCCAGCGCGCCGCACCGCCGCCGGCCGCGGCACCGGCCGCACCCGCCGTCGCGGCCGTGCCCGCGGGCAAGCAGCCGATCCAGGCCGTGTCGCTGACGCCGAACGCGCCGGCCGGCACGACGCTGCGCTACTCGGGCTTCATCAAGGCCGACTTCATGGCCACCAAGGCGCACGACGGCCAGCTCGCCGACGGTGCGGTCGGCCGCGCGCTGTACCTGCCGAGCCAGACGCCGGTCGGCGGCAGCGCCTCGGACGTCGACTACGACGCCCATGCCAAGTTCTCGCGCTTCGGCATCGGGGTCGACACGGTCACCGAATCCGGCGACAAGGGCGGTGCGTTCGTCGAGATGGACTTCTTCGGCAACTCGCTCGGCACCCAGGTCGCGACCAACACCTACGGTGTCACGCTGCGCCACGCCTACGCGTACTGGAACAACTGGCTGGCCGGCCAGACCTGGTCGAACTTCATGGACGTCGGCGCACTGCCCGACGCGGTCGACTTCATCGGCCCGACCGACGGCGTGATCTTCGTGCGCCAGGCGCAGGTGCGCTACACGAACGGCGCGTTCTCGGTCGCCCTCGAGAACCCGGAAGTCACCTACATCCAGAACGGCGGCGGTGCGGTCACGCAGTCCGACCGCGGTGCGATGCCCGACCTCACCCTGCGCTACGGCTGGAAGGGCGACTGGGGCACGTTCGGCATCGGCGGCCTGCTGCGCAACCTCAAGGTCGAACGTGCGGGCACCGCGACGGTCGCCGGCATCGACGGCACCGAGATGGCCGGTGCGCTCACGGTCGGCGGCAAGTTCAACATGGGCAAGAACGACGACATCCGCTACCAGGTCACCGCGGGCAACGGCTTCAGCCGCTACATCGGTCTCGGCATCACGGCCGATACGGCGATCGATGCGAGCGGCGACCTCGACGCGCTCGGCGGCGTCGCGGGCTACGTCGGCTGGCGCCACGTGTGGTCGCCGAAGGTGCGCTCGAACCTCATCTACGCGCGCAGCCAGTACGACAACCCGATCGCGCTCACCGGCGGTGGCGTGACCGAATCCGTGCAGAGCCTGCGCGCGAACGTCTTCTACTCGCCGTTCCCGAAGGTCGACGTCGGTGCCGAGCTCATGGTCGGCGAGCGCGAACTCGAAAACGGCACGGACGGCAGGCTGACGCGCCTGCAGTTCACGACCAAGTATTCGTTCTAAGAGGAGGGGAGAACACATGGCCAGCACACCCGCAGGAGCGGCGCCCGCATCGGGCTCGCTCAACCAGAACCACCGGCGCGTCATTCTCGCGTCGAGCCTCGGCACCGTCTTCGAGTGGTACGACTTCTACCTGTACGGCTCGCTCGCGGCGATCATCGCGGTGCACTTCTTCTCGTCCCTGCCGTCGGGCAGCGCGTTCATCATGGCGCTGCTCACGTTCGCGGCCGGTTTCGCGGTGCGTCCGTTCGGCGCGATCGTGTTCGGGCGCCTCGGCGACCTGATCGGACGCAAGTACACGTTCCTCGTCACGATCGTGCTCATGGGCGTGTCGACGTTCCTCGTCGGCATCCTGCCCACGTATGAAACGATCGGCATCGCCGCACCGATCCTGCTCGTCGTGCTGCGCTGCCTGCAGGGCCTCGCGCTCGGCGGCGAGTACGGTGGCGCGGCGACGTACGTCGCCGAGCACGCCCCGATGGGCAAGCGCGGCCTCTACACGAGCTTCATCCAGACCACCGCGACGATCGGCCTGTTCCTGTCGCTGCTCGTGATCCTCGGCGTGCGCACGATGCTCGGCGAGGAAGCGTTCAAGGAGTGGGGCTGGCGCATCCCGTTCCTGATCTCGTTCCTGCTCCTGCTGGTGTCGGTGTGGATCCGCATGAAGCTCAACGAGTCGCCGGTGTTCCAGCAGATGAAGGCCGAGGGCAAGCAGTCCAAGGCGCCGCTGACCGAGAGCTTCGGCAACTGGAGCAACGGCAAGATCGTGCTGCTCGCGCTGCTCGGCGCGACCGCCGGCCAGGCCGTCGTGTGGTACGCGGGCCAGTTCTACGCGCTGTTCTTCATGACCCAGACCCTCAAGGTCGACGCGGTCACGGCGAACCTGTTCATCGCCGCGGCCCTGGCCATCGCGACGGGCGGCTTCATCTTCTTCGGCTGGCTGTCGGACAAGATCGGCCGCAAGCCGATCATCATGGCCGGCTGCCTGCTCGCCGCGATCACGTATTTCCCGATCTTCAAGGCGCTCACGCACTACGCGAACCCGGCGCTCGAAGTCGCGGCACAGACGTCGCCGGCCACGGTCGTCGCCGATCCGGCCGACTGCTCGTTCCAGTTCGTGCCGGGCGAGCTCAAGGGCCACGTCAAGTTCACGAACTCGTGCGATCTCGTGAAGAACCTGCTCAACGCGCGCAGCGTGCCGTACACCAACGAGAAGGCGCCGGCCGGCACGCTCGCGAGCGTGAAGATCGGTGCGGCGACGATCGAGAGCGTCGCGCTGACGGGCCTGTCGGCCGATGAGGCCAAGGCGGCGCAGGCCAAGCTCTCGGCCGACGTCACCGCGGCGATCGACGCAGCCGGTTACCCGAAGGTGGCCGACGTCTCGCAGATGAACAAGCCGATGGTCCTGCTGCTGCTGACCATCCTCGTCGTCTACGTGACGATGGTGTACGGACCGATCGCGGCCTGGCTGGTCGAGCTGTTCCCGACGCGCATCCGCTACACCTCGATGTCGCTGCCATACCACATCGGCAACGGCTGGTTCGGCGGCTTCCTGCCGACCACCGCGTTCGCCCTCGTGCTGCTCACGGGCGACATCTACTACGGCCTCTGGTACCCGATCGTCGTCGCGCTGATCACGTTCGTGATCGGCACGTTCTTCCTCAAGGAAACCAAGGACGTCGACATCACGAAGTAAGGGGTTCCACCCCGATCCCGCGCGGCGCAAGGCCGCGCGGGACACCTCGAGGCCGGGCATCGCCCGGCCTCTTTTTTTGGTCAGATGCGTCGGATCAGGCCGATGATCACGAGCAGGATCACCGCGCCGATCATCGCGTGCAGGATCGAGCCGACGATGCCGCCGCCGATCGAGATGCCGAGCTGCGGCAGCAGCCAGCTGGCGAGGAACGCGCCGACGATGCCGATCACGATGTTGCCGATGATGCCGAACCCGAAGCCGCGCACGATGAGGCCGGCGAGCCAGCCCGCGATGCCGCCGATGAGCAGGATGATGAGCAGTGCTTCGACCGAAATCGCCATGGAGTTCCCCTTGCGTTGAGGTCGCGACGATGCGACGCGCGGAGTCTGCGTGGCGTGGTCGTCACCGGAGATGAACGAACGGCGATCGCGGGTCCGCTCCCGCGCGGCGCGTCAGCCCTGCGGCGGGTGCGACGGCGGCAGGGGGCGCGGGTTGGCCGGTGCCGCCGGACGAGCGGCGGGCGTGGTGCCCTGGGCCTGGCGCTGCGCGCGGTCGCGGATCGCCGCGATCACGTCGGGCCCGAGCAGCGAGGCATCGGGACGCGAGCGGTCGGCGATGCGGGCGCCTGCGATCGAGAAGATCGTGCCGACCGCGCCGACGAACGCCGCGACGAGGGCTGCGCCGAGCACGGCGGGACTGTGCGTGACGAACGCCACGACGATGCCGACGATGGTCAGTGCGATGAGGAACATTCGCATCTTGGCGGTGCCCCGCGGAGTCACGGAAAGTTGCCGGCAACGCTAGCAGAAAGCGCCCCCGCGCCGCACGACCGTCGATCGGCCGGTCATTGCCGCCAGCGCTGCCGGGTGCGTCGACGCGCGTCGTCCGATGCCGCAGACTGCCTTCATGGATGCACTCTCGTCATGGGCCCTAGCGGCCGGTCTGGCCTGGGCCAGCGGTTTCCGTCTGTACGCCGCCGTGTTCGCGGTCGGCATGCTCGGCCGTTACGACGTGCTCGACCTGCCCGCGTCGCTCGCCGTGATCGAACACCCATGGGTGCTCGTGGCCTCGGGTGTGCTGCTGGTCGGCGAATTCCTCGCCGACAAGGTGCCTGCGTTCGACTCGCTGTGGGATGCGCTCAACACCTTCGTGCGCATCCCTGCCGGCGCGTTCCTGGCCTGGGGTGCCATGGGCGAATCGGAGCCGGCCGCGCAGGTCGCGGCGGCCCTGCTCGGCGGCTTCGTGACGAGCGGCACGCACCTGTTCAAGAGCGGTGGCCGCGCGTTCCTCAATGGTTCGCCCGAACCGTTCTCGAACTGGACCGCGAGTTTCGGCGAGGACGGCCTGCTCGTGGTCGGGCTGTGGCTCGCGATCCAGCATCCGTGGGTATTCCTCGTGCTGCTGATCGTGTTCCTCGCGTTCGTGGCGTGGCTCGTGCCGAAGCTGTTCCGGTTGTTCGGCCGCGTGTTCCGACGTCTGCGGGCCGCAGCATCGCCGCCCTCGGCGGGCGGGTCCACGCCGTCGGCGTGATGGCATCGCGCGCCGGATCACGTACGGAGGGCTGAGGCCGCGCCGCGGCGTTCAGCCAGTCCACGGGGCGATCGCTATACTCGCCGCCACTTCGAAAGCGTCGATCCTGCGTGCCAGACCCCATCGATCCGATTGCCGTCACCGCGTACACCGCGACCTCCGCGCTCGGCCGTGGCCGTGACGCCCACCTCGCGGCGCTGCGCGAACGCCGCAGCGGCCTTCGCCCGAACGATTTCACCGCGGCCGCGTTGCCGTGCGCGATCGGCCGCGTCGACGGCGTCGAGGACGCCGCGCTGCCCGAGGCGCTCGCGACCCACGAATGCCGCAACAACCGTCTCGCCTGGCTCGCCTTGCAGGCCGACGGCTTCCTCGATGCCGCGCGCGCCGCGATCGCACGCCATGGCGCGTCGCGCGTCGCGCTGCTGCTGGGCACCTCGACGGCGAGCATCGGCGAGAGCGAAGCGAGCTATCGCGACCTCGACGATGGCCGCATGCCCGCCTGGGCGCAGCGCCCCGAGGTGCACAACCCGCACTCGCTCGGTCTCTTCCTGCAGAACCTGCTCGGCGTGCGCGGCCCGTGCCTGACCACGGCGACCGCGTGTTCGTCGAGCGCCAAGATCTTCGCCAAGGCCGAGCGCATGATCCGGCTCGGCCTCGTCGATGCGGCGATCCTCGCCGGCGTCGACACCTTGTGCGACAGCGTGCTCTACGGTTTCAACTCGCTCGAACTCGTCTCGCCCGAGCCGTGCCGGCCGTTCGACGTCGCGCGGCGCGGTATCTCGATCGGCGAGGCCGCAGGCTTCGCCCTGCTCGAGCGCGACGGCGACGCGACGCGACCGCACCTCGTCGGCTGGGGCGAATCGAGCGACGCCCACCACATGTCGACGCCGCATCCCGAAGGCCTCGGCGCACGTCTCGCGATGACCGACGCGCTCGCGCGTGCGGGCCTCGCGCCGGCCGACGTCGGCTACATCAACCTGCACGGCACCGCGACGCCGAAGAACGACGAGGTCGAGGCCGGCGTCGTCGCGGCGCTGTTCCCGGCGCACGTGCGCGCGAGTTCGACCAAGGGCTGGACCGGCCATACGCTCGGCGCGGCCGGCATCCTCGAGGCCGTCGTGAGCCTGCTCGTGCTCGAGCATGGTGTCGTCCCGGGCCTGCTCGGCACGACCGAGCTCGATCCGGTGTGCGGCCCGCAGATCGCGATCGACAACGCGAAGGCCGAGGTCTGCGTCGCGCTCAGCAATTCGTTCGGTTTCGGCGGCAGCAATTCGACGCTCGCGTTCGCACGCGGAAGGCGGGCGGCATGAGCCTGCTCGACCTGCAGATCGAAGGCATCGGCTTCTGGGCGCCGGGCTGGCCGAACTGGGATGCCGCCTGCGCGGGCCTGCGTCGCGGCGACGGCCCCGCTGCCGATGCGCCGGCGCGCCCCGCCCCGGGCCTGCTGCCGCCGGCCGAGCGCCGCCGCGCGCCGGAACCCGTGCTGCTCGCCTGCGAGGTCGCGAGCCAGGCCTGCGAAGCGGCCGGCCGCGAAGGCGCCGAGCTGCCGAGCGTGTTCGCCTCGACCCACGGCGACCTCGCGATCACCGACTACATGTGCTCGACGCTCGCGACCGCGCCGCACGAGTTGTCGCCGATCCGCTTCCACAACTCCGTGCACAACGCGCCGGCCGGCTACTGGACCATCGCGACGCGCTGCCACCGGCCGTCCACCTCGATCAGCGGCTGGACCGCGAGTTTCGGTGCGGCGCTGCTCGAGGCCGCCGTGCAGGCGGTGTCGGGCGACACGCCCGTGCTGCTCGTCGCCTACGACACCGAGTCACGTGGTCCGCTCACCGAAGTGTCGCCGAGCACGCCGTTGTTCGGCACCGCGCTCGTGCTCGCGCCGTTCGTCGAAGGCTCGGGCCTGTCGCGGCTGCGCGTCGGCCTCGATCCCGACGGCGTCGTCACGCTGCCCGCGCTGCCGCCCGCGTTCGCGGCGATCGCTGCGGGCAATCCGACGGCCGCGCACGCGTTGCCGTTCCTGTGCGCGCTGGTCAGCGACCTCGCCGGTCCGCTGCATCTGCCGGGCGGACAGGGCGACACGCTGCGCGTGGAATGTCCATGAGCGTGCCGTCGCGCGCGCCGCACCACCGCGCCGCGCCCTCGTGGCGCACGGCCAGGGAATGACCGCCATGTCCACCGCTTCCGATTCGCCCCCCGTCGCCATCGTGATTCCCGCGCTCAACGAGGAGCGTGCGATCCGCGCCGTCGTCGAAGCTGCGCTCGCCGTGCTGCCCGACGTGATCGTCATCGATGACGGCTCGACCGATCGCACCGTCGAGCTCATCGCCGACCTGCCGGTCACGCTGATCCGCCACGCGACCCCGCAGGGCAAGGGCGAGAGCCTGCGCGACGGTTTCCGCGAGGCGCTGCGTCGCGGCTTCGACGCCGTCGTCACGATGGACGGCGACGGCCAGCACGACGCTGCCGACATCCCGCGCATGCTCGCCGCCGCGCGCCAGTTCCCGAACCATCTCGTCATCGGTGCGCGCATGCGCACGCGCGACAACCAGCCGACTGCGCGCCGGCGCGCCAACGCGGTGGCCGACTGGGGCATCTCGTGGGGATGCGGCGTGCCCGTGGCCGATACGCAGAGCGGCCAGCGCTACTACCCGCGCGTCGCGCTCGAGCGCGTCGACCTGCTGCAGCAGGGTTTCGTGTTCGAAGCCGCCATCCTGATCGCGGCGACGCGCGAATGCGGTCTCGGCGTGGTCTCGGTGCCGATCGACGCGCGCTACCACGGCGGCTTGCGCCGCAGCCATTTCCGGCCCGTCATGGATATCACGCGGATCACGTGGTACACGATCTGGCGCGTCGTCCACTACGGTCGCGTCGTCGAGAGCTACCGTCGTTCGCACGGTTCGCCGCCGTGTGTCGTCGATCCCCCGCTGCTCGGCGTGCACGCCTGAGCGCGTGGCGGAATCGATCATCTCCCCTGAAGGACACTGCATGACGCCCGCTTCCTCCCACGATGTCGTGATCCTCGGCGGAGGCCTCGCCGGCCTCTGCCTCGCGCTCCAGCTTCGCCAGCGCTTCGAGGGCCTCGATGTCGTCGTGGTCGAGCGCAAGCGGCATCCGCTGCCGCCGGCCGCGCACAAGGTCGGCGAATCGACCGTCGAGATCGGCGCACATTACTTCGCCGAGACGCTCGGCCTGCGCGACCACCTCGATGCCGAACACATCCGCAAGTTCGGTTTCCGCTTCTTCTTCAGCGAAGGCCGCGAGGATCTCGAGAACCTCACCGAACTCGGCGTGAGCCAGGTCATGCCGACGCCGACCTGGCAGATCGACCGCGGCATCTTCGAGAACCACCTCGGCGACGTCGCGCGCGAACGCGGCATCACCTTCCTCGACGGCGCGGTCGTGCGCGGCGTCGACATGGGCAGCGGCGAGGACGAACACCTCGTGCGCGCGACCGTCGACGGCGACGAGCGGCAGTTCCGCGCGCGCTGGGTCGTCGATGCCTCGGGTCGCGCCGCGCTGCTCAAGCGCAAGTTCGACCTCGCCGAACCCGACAACGGCCATCATGCCAATGCCGTGTGGTTCCGCATCGACGACCGCCTCGCGATCGACGACTGGATCGGCGACGCCGCCTGGGGCGGGCGCTGCACGCCGCCCGAGCGCTGGCGCTCGACCAACCATCTCTGCGGCCCCGGCTACTGGGTGTGGTTGATCCCGCTCGGCTCGGGCGCGCATTCGGTCGGCATCGTTTGCGACGCGACCATGCACCCGCTCGAGAAGATGAACACGTTCGAGCGTGCACTCGAATGGCTGCGCGAGTTCCAGCCGCTGGTCGCTCGCCACTGCGAGTCGCGCCGCGACAAGCTCATGGACTTCCTGTTCTTCCGCGACTTCTCTTACGGCTGCAAGCAGGTGTTCTCGGGCGACCGCTGGGCCATCACGGGCGAAGCCGGCGTGTTCCTCGATCCGTTCTATTCGCCCGGCAGCGACTTCATCGCGATCGCCAACACCTACATCTGCGAACTCGTCGCGCTCGACCGCGCACGCAAGCCGCTGGCCGCGTACGCGCGCCTGTACGAGCAGTTCTACTTCTCGTTCTACGAGAACACGCTGAGCCTCTACCGCGACCAGTACGCGATCTTCGGCGACGCCGAGGTCATGGCCACCAAGGTGATCTGGGACTACACGTATTACTGGGGCATCCTCTGCCAGCTCACCTACCAGGAGCGCCTCGCCGACATCGCCCTGCTCGGCGAACTGCGCGAGGACCTTCTCGCGGCGAGTCAGCTCAACCTCGACATGCAGGCGTTCTTCCGCCGCTGGTACGCGCAAGGCTCGCGCCGCAGCGACGCGGTCATGTGGGACCAGGGCCGCATCGACTGGTTCCTGCGCATGAACGCCACGCTCGCCGACCCGCTCGACGACGCCGGCGTGCGCCAGCGTCTGCGCGACAACGTCGCCCGCATGCGCGAACTCGCCGCGACGATCGTCTCGCGCGCCGCCGCCGCGTGCCCGGGGCTCGACGTCGAAGGCCTGCCGAACGAACCCGAGGCACCGCTGCCGTTGTTCGAGAAAGCGGCGTAGGAGCGCGTTCCGCATCGTGGTCGCGATGGCCGCGTGAGGTCGTCGCGGGACCACCATGAAGCGGTGCCACTTCGGATGGCGGAGGGGTGCTGAAGCGGGCTCGGTTGCTGTTTTCCGGTTGTTCGGTTGTCGCCACGGACGTCCAAGCCTCAGCACCGTCATCCCGGCGGAAGCCGGGATCCCTTTGAGCGCTCGGGACATGACGGCGTCGGGATCGTCGCGGAGTGTAACGAAGCCGTCGATTCGTTCGGCCAAGAACAGTCCCGATTTCCTGCCCCCGATGCGACACCCAAGGGGATTCCGGCTTCCGCCGGAATGACGATAGGTGAGGGCGGAGTCGGGCTACCGATAACGGTCCTCGCGCGCCCTTCCAAGCCAAGATGCCGTCATCCCGGGCAAAGCCGGAGGCGCTTCACAACAGCGCAATGCGCTGGTCATCCAGCGCATTCGACTCGCCATCGAGATATCCACGCAAGCACGATGCGACGTGCGATGGAAAATCGCTTCGGAAGCGAGTTCTGACGGTCAGTTGCCGCAACGGATTTCCAGGCCTTTGCACCGTCATCCCGGCGGAAGCCGGGATCCCCTTGAGCGCCGGTGATGTGACGGCTTCGGGGATCGATCGTGTCATGCAACGGAGGCGGCGCGCTGCTTCTATGCAGCCAGCGCCCTTCCGGCCGTAGTGCTCCCGATGCAACGCCCAAGGGGATTCCGGCTTCCGCCGGAATGACGTTAGGGGAGCGAGAATCGATCGTGATGCGCCGGCGCTGGCCGGGGCGACGGAGGTTCAGAGTCGAAGTGCCGCGTCGACGCGGGAAGCGATCATCCGAAGACCGAAGAAGCACACGCCATCATCGTCGTCACACGATGGTCGCCATGCCTTCAATCGCCGTGACAACCGCCGTCCGCCGCTCCCGCCGCCTCACCCCATCCCGCCATTCACTCCGATGATCTGGCCGTTGACGTAGCTCGCTGCGTCCGAGCACAGGAATCCGACGAGGGCGGCGACTTCCTCGGGGCGGCCGGCGCGGCCAGCCGGGACGATCGCCTTGACGTGGGCGGAATCGAACGTCGAGCCGAGCATCGCGCCTTCGACGAGGCCCGGCGCGACGACGTTGACGGTGATGCCGCGCGAGGCCATCTCGCGTGCGAGCGAGCGCGAGGCGCCGTGCAGGGCGGCTTTCGCGGCCGCGTAGTTGGTCTGGCCGCGGTTGCCGAGCACGCCGGCCACCGACGACACGCTGACGATGCGGCCGAAGCGCGTGCGCGCCATCGGGAGCAGCAGCGGCTGGGTGACGTGGAAGAAGCCGTGCAGCGAGACGTCGATGACGCGCCGCCACTGCGTGCTCGTCATGCCGGCCATCGGTGCGTCGTCGTGGATGCCGGCGTTGTTGACGAGCACCTGGATCGCGCCGCCTTCGAGCAGGCCTTCGAGTGCCGCGCGCGAGGCCTCGCCGTCGGCGACGTCGAACGCGATCGACTCGGCGGATCCACCGTCGGCACGGATTGCGGCAGCGACCTCCTCGGCACGTGCGACGTTCGCATGCGCGTGCACGATCACGTGGCAACCCGCCGCCGCGAGCTCGCGCGCGATCGCGCCGCCGATGTCGCCGCTGCCGCCGGTCACGAGCGCGCGTCGCCTGCCGGTGTCGTTCATGCGTGAGTCCTTCGTCCCAAACCATGCATGATGCCGCAAGGCGTCGCGGCGGTCCCGTGGGCGGTCGTCACGTGGCACACCGACGCCACGTGGGCGCCGACGCAAGCGGGCGATGTCGGACGGCCACCGTGAGCGCATGCGACGGCACCGCCGTGCTCGCCGTCGCACACGCCATGGCGAAGCCGAATCGTCAGCAGCCCGTTCACCGTGGTCGCTCGATGCGTGACGTCGCTTGGCTCATCGCCTGCGCTCGAGCCTTCAGGCGACCGAAGGGGCACGCCGGACAGGTGGCCTGCAGATGCGGGACTGCGCGCGATCGACGCAAGCTCGCGCGCGATCAGCCGCCGTCGAGCCGCTTCTCGAACCGCAGCGCGTCCGCGCCATCCTCGTAATAGCCGTCACGTCGCCCGATCGGTGCGTAACCGCGGCGTGTATACAGCTGCTGCGCGGCGACGTTGTCCTCGCGCACCTCCAGGCGCATGCGCGTCGCGCCTCGCGCCCGCGCGGCGGCCTCGGCGGCCTCGAGCAGGCGCTCGCCGAGTCCGAGACCGCGCGTCTCGGGCGCGCGCGCGATCGAGTAGAGCCGGGCGATGTCGAGGCCGACGCGGAAGAACACGACGGCCGCACCGAGCAGCGCTTCGCCGCGCACCGCGACGATCACGGCGGCCCCGGCATTGACGACGTGCCGACGCCACTGCCGCGCGCTGAGGCGATCGGCCGTGAACACCCGGTTCTCGAGTGCGACGAGCGCGGGCACGTCGCCCGCCTCGGCGCGGCGCAACACGACCGGCACATCGACGGACTCGGGGGTGAGCGGCGGCACGTGCGCAGACGTCATGCGGCGCAGCGTAGGCAACGTGCCGCGCCGCCGCAACGCCGCAGGATCCATTCAACCGGCCTTCAGGTGCCGGCCGCGATAAGTCGCGCGCCGCGCGCTCCGAAAGAGTGCGCGTTCCCGACGTGACATGCCCGGCGCCGCACCCGCACGCCATGCCCCGCGGATCCACCCGTACCGGAACGGTCACCGCTGCATGAGCCGCCTCGTCATCGTCGTCGAAAAAGCCTCCGACTGGGGCTCGTACTACCCGTCCGACAACGTCGTCTCCGCCCAGGACTACCTCAAGCAGCCGCTCAGCGACGACGACGAGCGCACCCAGGTCATCAACCTCTGCCGCAGCTACAAGTACCTCGGCACGGGCTACTACGTGTCGCTGCTCGCCGAGGCGCGCGGCCACAAGGTGATCCCGTCGGTGCGCACGATCAACGATCTGCGCCGGCGTTCGCTGTACGGCCTGGACATCGACGATCTCAACAGCCAGCTCGGCAAGTTCCTGCCGGCCGGCGGTCGCGATACGACCGACTTCGGCATCCTCGTCTACTTCGGCCACACCTCGCATCCGGCCCTCGAGGACCTCGCGCGCCAGGTGTTCGAGGCGTTCCCGTGCCCGATCCTGCGCATCGAGTTCGAGCGCGAGCGTGTCTGGCAGATCGGCGCGATCAAGCCGACCGGCCTGCACACGCTGTCCGACGAGCAGGAGGACGCGTTCGCCAAGACGCTCGACGCGTTCTCCAAGAAGCTCTGGCGCAAGCCGCGCGCGCGCCGCAAGTTCCGTTTCGATCTCGCCATGCTCGTCAATCCCGACGAGGCGATGCCGCCGTCCAACCGCAAGGCGCTCAAGCATTTCGTCGAGGCCGGCAGCGAGCTCGGCATCGAGGTCGATACGGTCGGCCGCAACGACTACCAGCGCCTCGCCGAGTACGACGGCCTGTTCATCCGCGAGACCACGGCGCTCGACCACCACACCTACCGCTTCGCCCACAAGGCGGAGAAGGAGGACATGGTGGTCATCGACGATCCGGGCTCGATCCTCAAATGCACGAACAAGATCTACCTGCACGACCTCATGCTGTCGCGCAAGCTGCCGATCCCGCGCACCGAGATCCTCTACCGCGAGGACACGCGCAAGCTCGAGGAGGTCGTGGAGAAGCTCGGTTTCCCGCTCGTGCTCAAGATCCCGGATGGCTCGTTCTCGCGCGGCATCGTCAAGGTCGAGGATGCGAGCCGGCTCAAGGAGGCGGCCGACCAGCTGTTCCAGCACACCGCACTCGTGCTCGCGCAGGAATTCATGTTCACCGAATTCGACTGGCGCATCGGCGTGCTCAACCGTGAGCCGCTGTACGCGTGCAAGTACTTCATGTCGCGCGGCCACTGGCAGATCTACAACCACGGCGCGAAGGGCACGGCCAAGTCGGGCGGATTCGAGACGCTGCCCGTGCGCGAGGCGCCGGCCGACGTGGTCAAGCTCGCGCTGCGCGCGACCGCGCCGATCGGCGACGGCCTGTACGGCGTGGACATCAAGAAGTCGGGCGAGCGCCTCGCCCTGATCGAGGTCAACGACAACCCGTCGATCGACGCGGGTGTCGAGGATGCCTACCTCGGCGAGGACCTCTACCGCCGCATCATGGACGAGTTCCTGCGCCGCATGGAGCGCAAACGCCTCGGCTCGCGTGGCTGAGGCTCAACGCCGCGCGAGCACGTCGCGCAGCACCGCCAGCCAGCGTCGCCGCGTGAGCCAGGCGATGTCGACGAGCGGTGCGCCGAGCAGCCAGAACGGCAGTGTCGCGCCACCGAAGCCGCCGCCACGCGTGGCCGGCACGAAGGCCAGCAGCAGTGCGCCGACGATCGCCCACGCGACCAGCCATGCGGGCACGCGTTCGGCCGGTGCGGTCGCCTTGGTGGCGGCACGGCGCGTGCGGCGCGGCGAGCGGGTGGCGGGAACGTCGGCGAGCGTGAACGGGGCCAGCAGCATGGGGCGTCTCCTCGGGTGTCGGGGCGCAGCCTCGCGCGCCGCCGTCTCAGCGCCTGAGAAGCCCGTCCATGCCAACAGGTCCTTGACGAACCGCGTGCCATAATCGCGCGCCGGAAACGGCGATGCGGCGCGCTTCGGCGCCGCCCGCCGACGCCGCGCAGGAGTTCTCGTTGCAGTCCGATGCCTTCCTCCAGTACGCCGTGGTGCTGCTGCTGGCCGCCGTCATCGCGGTGCCCCTCGCGCGACGCTCGCGCCTCGGCGCGGTGCTCGGTTACCTCGCCGCCGGCGCGCTGATCGGGCCCAGCGGCCTGAACCTCGTCGGCAACGCCGAGGAGATCGCCCACGTCGCCGAACTCGGCATCGTGCTCATGCTGTTCGTGATCGGCCTGGAACTGTCGCCGCAGCGGCTGTGGGTCATGCGGCGCCAGGTGTTCGGCATCGGCAGCCTGCAGCTCGTGATCAGCGCGCTCGCGATCGGAGGCGTCTGCGAACTGTTCGGCATGGGCTGGAAAGCCGCGCTCGTCGTCGGCCTCGGCCTCGGCCTGTCGTCGACCGCGATCGGCCTGCAGATCCTCGCCGAGCGCAAGGAGCTGCAATCCCCGCACGGCCGCCTCGGTTTCGCGATCCTGCTGCTGCAGGACGTCGCCGCGATCCCGATCCTCGCACTGATCCCGGCACTCGCGATCCACAAGGCGGCCGGTGACGCGGGCTCCGACACGCTCGTCGTCGCGCGCGTCATCGTCACGATCGCGATCGTCGTCGTCGGCGGTCGCTACCTGCTGCGCCCGCTGTTCCGCATCGCCGCGCGTTCGAAGATCCCCGAGGTGTTCACCGCGAGCGCGCTGCTCGTCGTGCTCGGCACCGCGATGATCATGGAAGGCGCGGGTCTCTCGATGTCGCTCGGCGCGTTCCTCGCCGGCGTGCTGCTCGCCGATTCCGAATACCGCCACGAGATCGAAGCGCGCATCGATCCGTTCAAGGGCCTGCTGCTCGGCCTGTTCTTCATCGGCGTCGGCATGACCGCCGACGCGCGCCTGATCCTGTCCGATCCGCTGCGCGTGCTCGCGATGCTCGCGGTGCTGCTCGCGATCAAGGGCGCGGTGCTGTACGGCCTCGCACGCTTCGTCGCGAAGCAGTCGCGCGGCAACGCACTCGCGCTCGCCGCGGTGCTCGCGCAAGGCGGCGAGTTCGCGTTCGTCGTGTTCACGCTCGCACTCGAGCACCGGCTCATCGACGCCGCGCTGCGCGACCTGCTCGTCGTCGTCATCACGCTGTCGATGGCGTTCACGCCGCTGCTCGTCGCGCTCGGCGCACGCCTCGCGCCGAAGGATGCACCGGGCACCGGCGACACGCCTGCCTACGACGCGCTCGACGGCGAGACGCCGCGCGTGATCATCGCGGGCTTCGGCCGCGTCGGCCAGATCGTCGCGCGCGTGCTGCGTGCGAGCCGCGTGCCGTTCACGGCGATCGAGAACTCGATCGAGCAGGTCGAGGTCTCGCGCCGCTTCGGCAGCCGCATCTTCTTCGGCGACCCGGCCCGGCCCGAGTTGCTGCGTTCCGCCAACATCGACCACGCGGAGATCCTCGTCATCGCCACCGACGACCCCGACACCAACATCCGCATCGCGCGCCACGTGCGCCGCCTGTATCCGCACGTGAAGGTGTTCGCGCGCGCGCGCAACCGCCAGCACGTGTTCCGCCTCATGGACCTCGACGTTGCCGTCGTGCGCGAGACGTTCCACTCGAGCCTCGTGCTGTCGCGCGACGTGCTCGAGGCGCTCGGCCTCGAACACGACCTCGCCGCGCAGCGCGTCGAGACGTTCCGTGCCTACGACGAGAAGCTGCTCGCCTCGCAGCACCTCGTCTACGACGACGAAGCCGCGATCGTGAAGGCCACGCGCGAGGCGCTCGCGGAACTCGACAGCCTGTTCGAGGCCGACGAGGCCGAGCAGAAGCGCGAGGCCGGCGCATGAGCGTGTCGCCGCGCGGCTACGCGCTCGCCGACCTCGACCTGTCGACGTTCGATCGCTCCACGCGGTCCACCGTGCGCGTGCAGCGCCCGGACCGCTACCGCCTGCTCGAAAGCCTGCCCGCCGACGTGCCGCGCATCGCGCGCGGATCGGGCGTGTCCTACGTCGCCGCGAGCTTCGGCGACGGTGCGATCTCGCAGGAACTCGGCGCATTCGACCGCCTGCTCGGCTTCGATGCCGAGCGCGGGCTCGTCACCGTCGAGGCCGGCGCGCGCATCGGCGACGTCGCACGCTTCGTGCTGCGCCATGGCTGGTCGCTGCCGGTCGTGCCGGGTCATCCGCGCGCGAGCATCGGCGGCTGCATCGCCGCCGACGTGCACGGCAAGAACCCCGCGCGCGACGGCACGTTCCGCGACTACGTCGAAGCCCTCGGCGTGTTCGATCCGCTGCACGGCTGGCTGCAGGCCAGCCCGCACGAGGACGCCGAGCGCTTCGCGGCCTGCCATGCCGGCTTCGGCATCGCCGGCACGATCGTGCACGCGACGCTGCGCCTCGCGCCGGCACCGGCCGCGTACACGATCCGCCGCCTGCCGGTCGCGAACCTGCGCGAGGCGCGCGACGTGCTCGTCGCGCACGCCAGCGCGCCGCTGCTGTACGGCTGGCATGACGGTCGCGCACGCCACTTCGGCCGCGGCGTGATCCGCTTCGGCCTCGAATCGCACGAGGCCGCGCCGCGCGCGAAGACGACCGCGGACCTGCCGCAACAGATCGCGCCGTGGCGCGCCTGCACATGGACGCCGGCCGGCATCGCCGCGATGAACGCGTGGATCCACCATCGCTGGTGCCGCGCGGGCAGCTCGCAGGTCGATGTCGCGTCGGCGCTGTTTCCGCTCAACGATGCGCGTGCCTACTACGCCGGCTTCGGCCCCGAAGGCTTCGTCGAGGCACAGTGGCTCGTGCCGCACGCGACGTACGACGCGTTCGTCGACGGTCTCGAGGCCCTCGTCGCGAAACACCGTCCCGCGATCACGCTGGTCGCGAGCAAGCTGTTCGACGGCGAACCCGAAGGCCTCGCGTTCGACGGCCGCGGCATCGCGTTCGCGATCCAGCTCGCGCGTCCGCGTGCGACGACGCAGCGTGCGTTCCTCGACGCGCTGACCGCGCTCGCGCTCGAACAGCGCGCGCGTCCCAATCTGATCAAGGACGCCACGCTCGATGCGGCGACCGTGCGCCAGGCGATCAGCGGTTTTGAAGGCGCACGCGCACGCCTGCGCGCGTTCGATCCGCAAGGCCTGCACCGTTCCGACCTGACCCGGAGGCTCGACCTGTGACCGCCATCGTCATCGGCGCCTCGAGCGGCCTCGGCCGCGCCCTCGCCGAGGAACTCGCGCGCACCGGGCATGCGTTGCTGCTCGTCGCCTCCGACGTGCGCGACCTCGTCGCGCTCGCCGCCGACCTGCGCCTGCGCCACGGCGTCGCCGTCGAACCGCTGGCACTCGACCTGTCGCGCGAACCCGATCCCGGCGCACGCGTGCTCGACGCGCTCGGTGAAAACGAAGCGAGCGTGCTGCTCATGCCGGTCGGCGTCTCGCGCGAGGACGACGCGTTCGGCCTCGGCGTCGGCGCGATCGGCCAGCTGCTCGCGATCAACCTGCACGCACCGCTCGCGATCGCGCACGCGCTGCTGCCGCGCCTGCTCGCCGCACGCGGCGCGATCGTCGGCTTCGGCAGCATCGCCGCCGTGCGCGGGCGAGGACGCAATGTCGTCTACGCCGCGGCCAAACGCGGCCTCGAGACGTTCTTCGAGAGCCTGCGCCACCGCCACGCACCGTCCGAGCTGCGCGTGCAGTTCTGGAAGCCCGGCTTCCTGCGCAGCAACCTCACGTTCGCGATGACGCTGCCGATGGCACCCGCCGAGCCTTCCGACCTCGCCGCAGACGTCGTGCGACGCCTGCCGAAGGGCTCGTTCGATCGCTACGCACCGGCCAAGTGGGCGCTCGTTGCCCGCGTGCTGCGCGCGCTGCCGTGGAGCCTGTTCCGGCGCGTGAAGGCTTGAGGTGACTACCGCGTATCCCATGTCGGCCCGCGGTGCTGTACCCGGCCGGATTCCCGCCTTCGCCAGCTTGGAACGTCGCTGCATCACCAACGCTCAAGGGGATCCCGGCTTTCGCCGGGATGACGTCGGGTAAGGGTGCCTTGATGATGCAGCGTCTCGGCACCCGAAGTTCTTGTAGTGCAGGGCATGACGAAGCGATGCATCACTCGTTGCCAATGCGGATCATCATGGTGAGACGTCATCCCGGCGAAAGCCGGGATCCCCTCAAGCATCACAACGTGAGGTACATCCAAATCACGGGATGACGTCACGGAGAAGCGCAAAACCCGCTCCTCTCACTCGATGCGGCATGGAGCGACCAGCACCAGATGCGGTTGTGAAGCCTTAGCCCGTCGGCGCCTCTGCGCTCGAGAACTGCGGCAACGATGCATCCACGGATTCGACGCCATCGATCCCCACGACACGTCGCCCCGGCGTAGGCCGGAGCCCAGCGCCTGCTTGCAGGACGCCACGAGGAACCAGTCCTGCGATATCGCGGGCGCCGCCCCTGGTGTAGCGCGCGCCTCGCATCCCGCTGAAAGACACTGGGCCCCGGCCTTCGCCGGGGCGACGGTGTTCTCGGAGGGTGCGCGCCATCCGAGAATCGGGCCATTGTCGACCCAGAATCGCGCAGTGCCATGCCCTGCGCAGACACGAGGTGGATCACGGACGTCGCCACCCGCGCAGCGCCAGCGGTCTGTGTCGCAGTCCCCTCAGAACCGCCCCGCCTGGAAATCCTCGATCGCCTGCACGATCTCGGCCTGCGTGTTCATGACGAACGGACCGTACTTGGCCACCGGCTCGCGCAGCGGCTTGCCCGCGACGAGGATGAGGCGCGTCGGCGCATCGCCCGCTGCGACCAACACACCGTCGCCGTACTCGAGCACGGCGAGCTGGCCGCGCGCGACGGCCTGCGGCGCGTCGGCCGGGCCGATCGCGGCGTCGCCGTCGTAGACGTACGCGAACGCGGCGTGTCCCGCAGGCAACGGCAGGTGCAGGCGCTTGCCCGCCTCGAGGCGCACGTCGAGGTAGAGCGGCTGCGTGACGACGCCTTCGACCGGCCCGGTCGCGTCGCCGAACGTACCCGCGATCACGCGCACCTCGGCACCGTCGGCCGCGGCCACGACCGGGATGCGTGCGGGCGCGATGTCCTGGTAGCGCGGCGCGGTCATCTTGTGCGCGGCGGGCAGGTTCACCCACAGCTGGAAGCCCCACATGAGGCCGTCTTCCTGCTCGGGCATCTCCGAATGCACGATGCCGCGCCCCGCCGTCATCCACTGCACGCTGCCCGGCTCGAGCAGGCCCTGGTTGCCCTGGTTGTCGCCGTGGCGCATGCGCCCGGCGAGCATGTAGGTGACCGTCTCGAAGCCGCGGTGCGGATGGTTCGGGAAGCCCGCGAGGTAATCGCCGGCCTGGTCCGAGCGGAACTCGTCGAGCATGAGGAACGGATCGAGCATGCCGAACGTACGCGTGCCGATGACGCGGTTGAGCTTGACGCCGGCCCCGTCGCTGGCGGGTTCGCCGCGCACGAGACGCGTCACGCGACGCGAGGAGGTGGTGGTTTCGGTGCTGGCCATGGCGGGCTCCGGATCGTGGAATGCCGCCCAAGATGGCGTGCCGGGCCGATGCGGACAAGCCGGCACGCGTGAACGTGCTGGGCGTGTCGCGTGAACAATGCGGCGTGTAAAGCGGCTTGGCGACCTCCGCGCGCGCGGGCAGAATCGATGGCTTGCCAAGGCCACACCTCGAAGGACCGCGAGTCGTGAACGCCGTGGCTGCCCGTGACGACCATCGTTCCGCCACCCGCACGCTGCTGTGCACGCTGGTCGTGACCGATCTCGTCGACGGACTCGCGCTGATCGAACGCATCGGTGATCGACCCGCCGCCGAACTCATCCGCCGCCATGACCGCATGGTGCGCTCGGTGGGAGACCGCCACGGCGGCCGCGAGATCGACAAGACCGACGGCTTCCTGATGATGTTCGACCGCCCGATCCAGGCGGTCGCGTTCGCGCTGGACTACCAGCGCAGCCTGCGCCGGCTCAATGCGTCGGAGACCTCGACACTGGCCTCGCGCGTGGGCATCCATGTCGGCGACATCCTGGTCTGGGACAACGCGCCGGAGGACGTCGCCAGGGGTGCCAAGCCCGTCGAGGTGGAAGGCCTCGTCAAACCGATCGCCTCGCGCCTCATGAACCTCGCGCTGCCGGGCCAGATCCTGCTGTCGAACATCGCCTATGCGCTCGCCCAGCGCGCGCAGGGCGAACTCGGCCTGCAGCTCGAGCGCGTGCGCTGGCGTCGCCATGGGCGCTACCGTTTCCGCGGCATTCCCGATCCGATCGCGGTGGTCGAGGTCGGCGAGGAAGGGCTCGCGCCGTTGAAGACCCCCTCATGGTCGGGCACGGCCCAGCGCGAGATCCCGCTCTGGCGTCGACCGGGCATGCTGGTCGCGGCAGCCCTCGCGCTCGCGGCGATCGTCGCGGTACCGGTGTCCATGATCGTCAGGCCTTCGTCGTCGATCGCCTTCACGGGTCGTGACTGGGTGGTCATCGGCAGCCTCGACAACCTGACCGGACAGACCGTGTTCGACGAATCGCTGCAGGGTGCCCTGCGGCTCGCACTGGAGCAGTCGCGCCACGTCAACGTGCTGCCCGACCTCCGTGTGCGTGACACGATCAAGCACATGCGGCGCGATCCCGATGCGACGCGCCTGGATCGCGTCGTGGGGTCCGAGGTGGCGATCCGCGCGGGCGCCAAGGCGCTCGTGCTGCCGACGCTCGTGGAGGTCGGCGGGAGAATGCGCGTCACGGCCGAACTGATCGACCCACGCACACGGACCACGGTGTATTCGGAGTCGGCCGATGGTGTCGGCGCGGGGTCGGTGTTGTCGTCGCTGGATCTCGTCAACCGGCGCCTGCGGGTTCGCCTCGGCGAAGCGCTCGCGACGGTCGGTGAGGCATCGGAGCCCCTCGAAAGGGTCGCCACGGAGAACCTCGACGCTCTTCGGGCGTACTCCCTCGCGATGCGTGAGAATGCCAGCGGCAGCACGATCCGGGCCCATGAGCTCTACCGGGAGGCCCTGGAGCGGGATCCGGATTTCGCCGCCGCGCGCCTGAAGCTCGCCATGCTGCATTTCACCGCAGGCCGGACAGCCGAGGCCCGTCGCGAGCTCGACCTCGCGCTCGACGACGCGCAACGCCTCTCGCCGCGCGAACGCATCATCGCCGAGGCGACGCGTGCGAACTTCGGATCCCAGGACGATGCCTTGAGGGCATGGCGTGCCGCGGCCGCGCAGTATCCGGACCTCTTCGCCGCACAAGGCTCGCTGGCCTTCTATACCTGGCATTACGCCAACGACTTCGACGCCGCGATCGATGCCGTACGGGCCAACGTCGTGCCGCAGAATCCGAACAGTGGCCTCGGCCACTACCTGCTCGGCACGCTGCTCGTGGGCACCGAACGCTACGCGGAAGGGCTCGCGGAATTCGATGCCGCGACGGCGCTCGGCGCGTCGTTCGGCAACCTGTTCGTGGCGGCGGCGCACAGTGCCCGTCGGGACCACGCGAAAGCCGCTGCGGTGCTCGCGAACGGCCGGGCTCCCGAGCGTTCGGTCGATACCTACACGGAGCGTGTGTTCGCGCTCGCCCGCGCGCTCGATCGTGGACACTGGACCGACGCGGCGTCACCGCAGGCCGCCGGTGATGAGCACGAACTCGACGCAGCGCATGCGCACGCCTGGGAGGTCAGCCGGCTCGTGGCGGCGGGTCTGGTCGACGACGATCGCGACCACGTGACCGCCCGGCTCGCGCTCGCGGTGTCGCGTGATCGCGAGCCCGGAACGGGCGTGGATCGAACCGCCTGGGCCACGCGCGTGCTCGTGCGGGCCTGGCTCGCGGCACGCCTCGGCGACGACGGGCTCACAGACGATGCGATCGACCTCGCGAGACCCGTGGTCGACGAGGGCGGCGTGCCGGTGCTCGCCAAGCTCATGCACCTCGTGCAGGTCGAACGCCTGGACCACGGCGATGCGGCGGCCGTGGTGCGCCTGACGGCGCTGCTCGACGGTACCGAGCTCTACGCCAGCCACGTGCTGCTCATGGAGCGCCTCGCGGCGACCCGCGACTTCGCGGGGGCGCAGGAGCAGGCCCGCTGGCTCGCCACGCGTCGCGGCCGTGCCTACATGGAAGTCACCGACAACGTCATGTTCAAGGCCTGGAACGTCGCCCAGTCCAACCTCGCCGTGTTGCGTGAAGCCGAATTCGCCGCGCGTCTCGGCGAGCTCGCCGAAGCACGGTCGAGCCTGCGACGGTTCCTGGCGATCTGGCCTGTGGACGGCATGCCGTCGAGGCTGCACGAGGACGTGGAGCGTGTCCGCGCCCTGATCGAGGCCCTGGCGGGCGCCGACATGCGGGAGTGAAGGCCTCCCGGCGCGGGATGCCGTGTCGTGTTGCGGCGGGAGGCAGGCCCCCCGGCTCCCGGATCGTTTACATTCGCGAGGGCACGAAGTGGGTGGAAGTCGGCCTGCACGTGTGCGAGTGTGGGCAGCGGCCTCGCGTGGTGATTCCGCCGTACGACGCCACCGGGTGCACAATGGTGCGTCGGACATGCCGAAGGATCGCTTGTCGTGAGTGCTTCACCCGCCCATTTCGAGCCCGAAGCCGGTGCCAGCGCGCTGCTGCGCACACTGCTGCTGTGCGATCTCGTCGGCTCGACGGCGCTCGTCGAGAAGCTCGGCGATCGCGCGGCGGCGGAACTGATCCGCAAGCACGACCGCATGGCGCGCACGGTGGCCGATCGCCACGGTGGCCGCGAGATCGACAAGACCGACGGCTTCCTGATGATGTTCGACCGCCCGATCCAGGCGGTCGCGTTCGCGCTGGACTACCAGCGCGGCCTGCGCCAGCTCAACGCGGCGGAGCAGTCGTCGCTCGCGGCACGCGTGGGCATCCACGTCGGCGACGTCGTGGTCTGGGACAACACGCCCGAGGACGTGGCGAAGGGTGCCAAGCTGGTCGAGGTCGAAGGCCTCGTCAAGCCGGTCGCGTCGCGGCTAATGAACCTCGCGCTGCCGGGTCAGATCCTGCTGTCGAACATCGCCCATGCGCTCGCGCACCGCGCGCAGGGCGAACTCGGGATGCAGCTCGAGCGCGTGCGCTGGCGCACCTACGGCCGTTACCGCTTCAAGGGCATTCCGGATCCGATCCCGGTGTTCGAGGTCGGCGAGGACGGCGTCGCGCCGCTCAAGGCGCCGCCATGGTCGGGCAAGGCGTATCGCGAGATCCCGTTCTGGCGCCGGCCCGCGATGCTCGCCGCGGAAGCGGTCGCCCTCGTCGCGTTCGTCGCGATCCCTGCCTTCGTGATCTTCAGGCCAGCGCCCGCGATCGCATTTGCCGACCGCGACTGGGTCGTCGTCGGCAACCTCAACAACCTCACGCGCGAACCGGTGTTCGACGACACCCTGCAAGGTGCGATGCGCATCGCCCTCGAACAGTCGCGCTACGTCAACGTGCTGCCCGACCTCAAGGTGCGCGACACGGTCAAGCGCATGGAGCGCGATCCCGTCACCACGCGCATCGACCGCGCGATCGGCTCGGAGATCGCGATCCGCGACGGTGCGAAAGCCTTGATCCTGCCGACGGTGGCCGAGGTCGGCGGACGCGTGCGCGTCACGGCCGAAGTGATCGATCCGCACACGCAGACGACCGTGTACTCGGAGTCCGCCGATGGCATCGGCGCGGAGTCGGTGCTGCCTTCGCTCGATCTCGTCAACCAGCGCCTGCGTGTCCGCCTCGGCGAAGCGCTCGCGACCGTGACCCAGGAGTCCAGGCCGCTCGAGAAGGTCGCGACGAAGAACCTCGATGCGCTGCGGATGTATTCCAAAGCCGAAGCCGTCATCGCGACCGGAGATTTCACGACGGGGCTGCAGCTCTACCGCTCGGCGATCGAACTCGATCCCGAGTTTTCGCTGGCCCGCATGGAACTCGCGTCACGCCTCATCAGCAGCGAGGGCAAGAAAGCGGAAGGCAGGGAACAACTGCGGCGCGCAATGGCGAATCCGGAACGCTTGTCCACGCGCGACAAGCTGTTGGGCGAAGCGCTGTTGAGCGATTTCGAATCTCCGGGCAAAGCGCTTCTCCACTGGCGTGCCCTCGCCGAGCTCTATCCCGACCTGTTCCGCGCGCAAGGCGCGTACGGCTACTACGCCTGGCACTACGCCAACGACTACGACAAGGCCTTGATGGCGACCCGGCGCAACGCGGTGGATCGCAACCCGAGACCGGGCATCGGCCACTATCTGCTGGGTACGCTGCTGCTGGGTACGGAGGAGTACGCCGAGGCGCTCAAGCAGTTCGAGCTGTCCGAGGCCGCAGGCCTCAAACTGCAGAACCATCTGTATGCGACGGCGTATGCCGTGCAGCGCCGCTACGACGAGATCGACGGGATTCTTGCCAAGGGACGCTCGGCTCCTTCGCCGTCGCCACGCGACGGCCGATTGTTCGACATCGCGTACGCGGCCGATCGAGGCGAATGGAAGCGGCTGGAGTCGCTGGCCGCAGCGGCGGCGGGCCCATCGTCCGGATCCTCCACCGGCAAGCTCGTCGACAGCGATGTCCAGCTGGTCATGAGGTTGCTTCTGACCCGGCCCGGGGACCGCACATCGCTCGTCGGCAAGCTTGATCCGAAGCTGATCGACGAGGTTCGCAACGCCGACGACCACGATCCCAAGGCTGTCGATGCGCACATCCTGTTCCGGGCGTGGATGGCGGCCCGTTACGGAAGCGTGGATGTCGCCCGATCCATGCTCGGCAGCGCGAGTGAGCGTGCGAGCGACGACGACTATCCCGCACTGCGCAAGGTTCGGGATCTGGTACTGGCGGAGATCGACCGACGCAGTGACAACGGCTCGGCCGCGATCGCACGCTTGCGGGATGCGGCCGACGGGACCGAGCTCTACGCGTCGCGGGTGGTGCTCATGGAAGCGTTGTCCGATGCGAAAGACGCGCGCGGGACCTGCGAACAGGCGCGCTGGCTGTCCGGACATCGAGGCCGCGCCTACACCGAGGTTGCCGGTGGCCCGATGTTCGTTCCCTTCAATGTTGCTCAGTCGAACATCGCCACGCTTGCACTTGCCGAGTGCTCCATCGATCTCGGGAAGATCGATGAAGCCCGTCGTGCATTGGCGACCTTTCAGGCTGCCTGGAAGGTCGACGCGATGCCGGAATGGATCCGCGAGCGCGTGCTGGCGGCCAGGCAGAGAATCGATCCACCGCAGCCGTCAGTTGCCGCCCGGTAGCCTGAGCTGGGGGATGACCATCGTCATCGTCGCGGTCAATGCGACCTGATCGAGCGTGTTGACGGCCGTCTGATAGAACGGCTTGCCCAGCAGCGCGACCGGCTTGAGGCAGCACGGATCGAGATCGATGATCTCCTCGGCGGTCAGCCCGATGTCGAGCAGGGCCTTGGCCGGTTTGACGGCGAAGCGCGCGCGGAAATCGTCGTTGGTGGCGAGGCGGGTCAGCAGGTCGATGGCCTGCGCCTGGGTGAGCGTGGTGTCGGTCATGGCGTGGTCCCCTGTACGCCCTGGCATCGTCCGACCGCCCCGTGCGAGACGCCCCTCCGGACGATGTACCGGGGCGAATGGAAGTCTAGCGTCCACTGTGCCAATGTCGATGTCGCGCCGGGGCCGGATCCGCGGCGTTTTTGCCGCACATTGGCGTCACGTCGCGCGACGGCGCACAATGCAAAATGTTGTGTCGGACATGTCGAAGGATTCGCCCGTCGTGAGCGCATCACCCGCCCCAGCCGAAACCGAGGTCGGCACCAGCGCGCTGCTGCGCACGCTGCTGCTGTGCGACCTCGTCGGCTCGACGGCACTGGTCGAGAAGCTCGGTGACCGCGCTGCGGCGGAACTGATCCGCAAGCACGACCGCATGGCGCGCACGGTGGCCGACCGCCACGGCGGCCGCGAGATCGACAAGACCGACGGCTTCCTGATGATGTTCGACCGCCCGATCCAGGCGGTCGCGTTCGCGCTGGATTACCAGCGCGGCCTGCGTCAGCTCAACGCGGCGGAACAGTCGTCGCTGGCGGCGCGCGTGGGCATCCACGTCGGCGACGTCGTGGTCTGGGACAACACGCCCGAGGACATCGCCAAGGGCGCCAAGCCGATCGAGGTCGAAGGCCTCGTCAAGCCGATTGCGTCGCGGCTCATGAACCTCGCGCTGCCGGGCCAGGTGCTGCTGTCGAACATCGCCTACGCACTCGCGCACCGCGCGCAGGGCGAGCTCGGTGTGCAACTCGAGCGCGTGCGCTGGCGCACCTACGGCCGCTACCGCTTCAAGGGCATTCCGGATCCGATCCCGGTGTTCGAGGTCGGCGAGGAAGGCACCGCGCCGCTCAAGGCGCCTCCATGGTCGGGCAAGGCGCATCGCGAGATCCCGTTCTGGCGCCGGCCGGCCACAGTCGTCATCGAGGCGCTCGTGCTCGCGCTGCTCGTCGCGATCCCGCTGTACACGTTCCTGAAACCCGCACCGGCGATCGCGTTCGCGAACCGCGACTGGGTGGTCGTCGGCAACCTCAACAACCTGACCGGCGAAACCGTGTTCGACGAGGCGCTCGAGAGCGCGCTGCGCATCGCGCTCGAACAGTCGCGCTACGTCAACGTGCTGCCCGACCTCAAGGTGCGCGACACGGTCAAGCGCATGGAGCGCGATCCCGACAAGACGCGCATCGACCGCGCGATCGGCTCGGAGATCGCAATCCGCGACGGCGTCAAGGCGCTGATCCTGCCGACGGTCGCCGAGGTCGGTGGCCGCGTGCGCATCACCGCGGAGGTCATCGATCCGCACACGCAGACGACCGTGTATTCCGAGTCGGCCGACGGTGTCGGCGCGGAGTCGGTGCTGACCTCGCTCGATCTCGTCAACCAGCGCCTGCGCGTGCGGCTCGGCGAGGCGCTGGCCACGGTGAGCCAGGATTCGCAGCCGCTCCAGCAGGTGACGACGAGCAACCTCGATGCCTTGCGTGCGTACTCGCTCGGCATGCGCAGCTACGTCAAGGGCGAGTTCGACAACTCGCTCGAGTTCCACCAGCAGGCATTGAAGATCGACCCCCAGTTCCTGTCGGCGTGGATCCGCATCGGCGCGGTCTACATCAGCGCCGGCCGCGCACGGGACGCCCTGCAGGCCTTCGAAGCCGCGATCGCCGACCGCAGCCGGCTTTCGATCCGTGATGCGATGTACGCGGACGTCATGATCCTGACCTTGCAGTCTCCCGACGCTGCGCTTCCCAAATGGGCCGTTCTCGCGGAGTCGTATCCCGACTACTTCGCCGGAAGTGGCGGTTACGCGTATGTGAGCTGGAAGGATGCCAATCGCTTCGACGACAAGACGCTCGGCATCGCCGAGATCGGCGCGTCGAACCGCAACCCCAATCCGACACCATCGCTGCATCTCGTGGGCATTCTCCACACCGGTCGCGGCGAGTACGACAAGGCGCGCCAGTCCTTCACGACCGGCGAATCGATGGGGTTCGTCCGCACCGAATACCATTCGGCCAGTTACGCCGCGGAGCGCAAGCTCGAGCTCGCACGCACCACGCTCGCGCGCTCGCCACTCGATGCGGCGACGGCGAATCCGGTCGCCAACCTGACGCGCAACCTGTTCGAGGCGGCGTTCCGCGTCGATGCCGAACGCCGCGGCGATGCACGCAAGGTCATCGCCGACGCGCGTGCGGCACTTCCACACGGGCACGGCTTGTCGCTCTTCTACGAGGTCGTCGGCCTCAGCCTAGACGGCGACGACGCGACCGCGCATCGGGAAGCCCTGGCGGCGGCCGTGAAAGAGGGCATCCGTCTGCGCTCCACCGCCAACGACGTCGACAAGGCATCGATCGAGATGAACCTCGCGATCCTCGCCTACCTCGCCTCCCGGGACGGCGCTCCCGCGGCGGCGGCCGATGCACTGGCTGCGCTACCCTCGGACGATGCCGAGGGCGCCATCCTTCCCAGGAAGATGCGCGCCGTCGCCCGCGCGCGCGCGACGCTCGCGGCGGGCCACGCGCCCGATGCCGTGCTCGCCCTGGAGCGGCTGCTCGATGCGAGCGAGCTCTACGTCACCCACATCGCGCTGGCGGACGCGTATGCGGCCGCGGGCCGTCCGAACGAGGCACTCAAAGAAGTGCAGTGGCTCGCCACGCATCGCGGGCGAGCCTACGCGGAACCGCCGTCGGCATTGACGGTTTCGAACGTCGAGCAGTCGACGCTCGCCTACCTCAGGGAAGCGGAGCTGTCCCGCGAGGCAGGTGATGCGGCGCGCATGAAAACCGCCCTCGAAGCGTTCCGGGCGGCATGGCCGAAGTACGCCGATGACCTCGAGGTACGTCGCCGCGTCGAAACGCTTCAGTCCGCGGATCCGCCGCCCGTACCGTAGTCGAGTCGCATGAACGGGAACACCATGCAGCAGGTGTCGGTGACCGCTCCGGCATCGAGCTGCGCATGCGTTGCCGCGATGGTCGACTTGTCCGCGAGTTCCCCGGGCTGCAGCGTCGAAAGCCCGGCGGAAGCCAGATGCTCGTCGCTCACGCCGATGTCGCGCAGCGACTGGACGGGGTCGCTCGCGAACCGGGCCCTGTAGTCGTCATCGGTGGACAGTTTGTGCAGCAACTGGAGTTCGTGCTCGCGAGGAAGGCGAGTGGTGCTCATGATGACTCCCCTGGAAGTGATGGAGCGCGTCGTCCGTCGACGACGCGATGGGCGCTGGTGTTCACAGGGGAGTGCCCGGCCACGATGCCGCAGCGACTTGCCGCCCCCCTTCGGCGCTACGTAGGCTAGCAGAACTCCATCACCGGAAAGCCAGCCCATGCAGGTCCGTCGTTGCGCCGCCGTCGTCGTCGAACCGCGCGAGCGCCTCGCCTTCGATCTCGCCAGGCTGCTGCAGGGAGGCACCGGGCTGGACGGTGTACGCGAGTGGATCGGACTCGCCGCGCATCTCGATGACGAGTTCGTGCTCGATGCGGCCGAGGTCGCGCTGCTCGGCGAGGTGCCGGTCGAGCAGTGGACGCCGTTCGACGAGCTCGCCGCGCGCCACGATCGCGGCCTGATCGACGGGTTGCTCGCTAAGGGCCTGATCGTCGGAGACGACGAGGCGCATGGCGACGTGCGCCGGCGCGACGACGACGTGCGCGCGAGCCACTGGCGCGGGATCGCCGCGACCACGCACCGCCATACGCGCTGGGGCGATGTCGACACGCTCGAAGCCGAGCGTCGTTTCGGTCGCGAGACCGACCGGCCGTTCCTGCAGCGCCTCGGCCCGCCCGAACCGCTCGTGCGCGAACGCGTCGAGGCCGCCGACCGTATCGCGCTCGAACGCCCCGCGGACACGCCTCTCGAAGCCCTGATCCGCCAGCGCGTCACCTGCCGCAACTACGACCGCGCGCGCGCGCTGTCGCGCGCCGACCTCGAGGCGACGCTGTTCCGCGCGTTCGGCGCGCGGGCCGTGAGCGACCAGCCCGGCATCGCGGTGATGAAGCGCGCGGTGCCGTCTGCCGGCGGCCTGCATCCGACCGAGGCCTACCTGCTCGTGCAGAACGTCGACGGCGTCGCGCCGGGCCTGTACCACTATCACCCGGTCGACCACGCCCTCGAGCCGCTCGGCGCCGTGCCGGCCGACGAGAGTGCGGCCCTCACGCTGCGACTCGTCGCGGGCCAGCGTCATTTCATGGACGCGCACGTCGTCGTCGTGCTCGCGAGCCGGTTCCGTCGCACGTTCTGGAAATACCGCAACCACGCCAAGGCCTGGCGTGCGGTCATCCTCGATGCCGGGCATCTCTCGCAGGCGATGTACCTCGCTGCGGCCGAACGCGGTCTCGCCGCGTTCATCACGGCCGCCGTCAACGAACGCGACATCGAGGCGACGTTCGGCCTCGACCCGATGCTCGAGGGCGTCGTCGCCGTGTGCGGCTTCGGCTGGCGCGGCGAGATGGTCACCGAAGTCGAGTTCGATCCGCTGTGCAGCGTGTGGCCGCATGGCGGGACGGGCTGAGACGAAGGCCGCGCCGGCCGTCGTGGCGGCGGCACCCTCGCACGGCGGAATCGCCTGCGGCGGTTCCGTACGACCTTTCACGTCGAAGCACCGACCCTCACCGCCTGATGGTCTGGACGGTCGAGTGGCTTGCCGAGCTCGATTCACCCAAGGCGGCGCCGATCCTCGTGACACGTCGCCCCGGCGCAGGCCGGGGCCCAGCGTCTTCCTGCGTGAAGAGCGGCATGGTCCCCGTTCCGCGACGCTGCACGTACGGAGCCGCGAGTCCCGCTCTCAAACTCGGCGTTGTACGGAAAAGCACTGGGCCCCGGCCTGCGCCGGGGGCGACGAGACTCGTGCTGCGGGCGTGATGCGATCGGTGACGGCGTCGCCCGCACGGCGGAACCGCCTGCGGCGGTCACGCCCTACCCATGAGCTCGATGCGCCGCCGCTTTCGTAGGGAGGAACCCGCGCAGCGGATTCCGCCATCGTCCGAAGTCGATACCTGGACGGCCGTGATGGCCCGCCCCACACCACATCTCGTGCACGGCTAGTCCGCGCGACCGCTCCAGTGCGCGAGATCGCCCGTCGTGTCGAGATCCGCAGCGAGCGCAGGCGCGGCGACGATCTCGACTTCGGCATGTCGCGCACGCAGAAGGTCGCGCGCGCCACGGTCGCCTTGCAGCGTGGCAACCTCGGTGAACCATGCACGCGGCAACACGGCCGGCACGCCGAGCGTGTCGGCATAGCCGCTCGCTGCCGCATGAGCAGGCGCTCGGTGCCACGCCGCGACAAGTGCTTCGAGGTGCGCCGCATCGAGCGCGGGCTGATCGGTGAGCACGACGAGTGCGGCTGCACAATCGGATGCGAGCGCGGCGAGGCCGGTGCGCAGCGACGCCGACATCCCTTGTGCGTGGTCGTCGCAGCGCACGTGGCGCGCGGCGAGTCCGTGCAGTGCCTCATCAAGGCCTTCCAAGGGCGCGCCGGTCACGACGACGGCATCCACGGGCGTGGTCGCGAGCGCGAAACGCACGGCGCGACGCACGAGCGGCTCGCCCTCGACCGTGACGAGCTGCTTCGGTCGACCGAGGCGTGACGAGGATCCCGCTGCGAGCACGAGCACTCCGTGCCGCGGCGCGTCGTCGTCAGGCGAGCGCGTCATAGGCGAGGTAGTGCTGGAGCTGCGCAATGATCGCCAGCGCGGTCGCCTCGGGGCCCTCGCCGCCGAGGCGCAGACCGGCCGGTGCGTACAGGCGCGGCTCGAGCTGGGTCGCGACGATGTCGCCGAGCTCCGACAGCATCGCGTCGCGCAGGTCCGGCGAGCCGAGCAGGCCGACGTAGCCGATGCCGGCGCCGGCGAGGTGACGCAGGTGCTGCAGGTCGATCGCGAAGTCGTGGCTGCAGGCCACCGTTGCGTCGAAGTGGCGCTCGCTGAGCAGGCGCGGCAAGGCTTCGGGCACGATCGCGTGGACACGGTCGACGTGCCGCGTGATCGCCTCGGGCAGAGCGTCGACACGGTGCTCGACGAGATCGACGTACCAGCCGAGCATGCGGGCGAGGCGTGCGAGCGTCGCGGTCTCGGGCGCGGCACCGGTGAGCAGCAGCCGCGGCGGCGGCGCGAGCGCGAGGCCGACGTGGCGCGTGAACGGCATCGACACGGCGAGGGCATCGCCGCGGGCATCGAACGCGAACATCCGCGAACCGATGCGCGCCTCGCCGCGACCGAGTCCGGTGCGCCCGGCATCGTCGGCGCCTGTATCGAGGCGGAGTCGCAACCAGGCACTCGCCTCGGCGGCTGTCGCGAGGGCTTCGCGCAAAGGAGAGCCCGATGCAGGCAGGCGCAGCACGAACGTACGCGCGCTCGCGAGCGCGGCGCGCCCGCTCGCTTCGAGGGTTCGGCTTGCCGCTGCGGCGACCAGCGGCAGTTCGATCGCGCGCCCGTTCGCGAGCACGTCGCGCGCAGCCGCGAGCAGGGTGGCCTGCTGCAGGTCCGGGGTCAGCGCCCCTTCGCGCACGCCCTCGGCATCGAGCAGCGCCATCGCGCCGCGCCCGCGATAGCACGCACCGGAGGTGTCGACGACCATCGCGAGCGCGCAGTCGATCCCCTTGCCGCCGAGCTCGACGGCATGCTCGACGAGGCGGCGAGTCGCCCCGTAGACGGAGATCGGAGACGGGGCGGCGGTCGAGGACAAGGGCGCACGGGCAGGCGGCGGGCCGGCATTGTAGCGCCGCGCCGCGCGCGTTCACGATGGATCGAGGCGCCGGTACTGGATCGCTTCCGAAAGGTGCACGGCCTCGATGCGCGTGCTCGCGGAGAGGTCGGCGATCGTCCGCGCGACGCGCAGCACGCGATGGTAGGCGCGCGCGGACAGGCGCAGGCGTTCGATCGCGCGGTCGAGGAAGGCCTGCTCGGACGCCTCGAGCACGCCGTCGCGCTCGGTCTCGCGGTTGCCGAGCCAGGCATTGGGCTTGCCGGCACGCGCGAGCGCGCGCTCCCTCGCGGCGCTCACGCGTTTCCGCACGGTCGCCGAGGATTCCCCCGCGGCACTCGCGCGCAGTTCGACCGGATCCACGCGCGGCACCTCGAGCTTGAGGTCGATGCGGTCGAGCAACGGGCCCGAGATGCGCCCCCGATAGCGTGCGACCTGGTCGGGCGTGCAGCGGCAGCGGCCTTCGGCGTCGCCCGAGTACCCGCACGGACACGGATTCATCGCGGCGACGAGCTGGAAGCGCGCCGGAAACTCGGCATGACGCGCCGCGCGCGAGATCAGGATGCGCCCGGATTCGATCGGTTCGCGCAGCACCTCGAGCACACGTCGGTCGAACTCGGGCAGCTCGTCGAGGAACAGCACGCCGTGATGCGCCAGCGAGACCTCGCCGGGGCGAGGCACCGAACCGCCTGTGAACTACGCCAAATTCTGCGACTCAGGGTGTTTACAAATCAACATCTTCCGCGCAGTGTGTCCGCACAATAGGTGCGACTGTATACGCTTATTGTTGCGACTACTTAGGGGAATTCGTGCTTATGACGCGACTCATTGATCTCGAGCCTCAGCGGCGCATCGGAACGAGTCGCCGCGCTCTTACGGGACGGGTTGCGATTGGCGGTTCGGCGTCAGCGGCGTTCGAGTCATCGTTGGAACGTGACTGGATCGAGCAACTGGACTTCTCGCCCGACGTCGTCGCGCTCCAAGTGCAGCCCTTCACGGTGGAGTACGTCCTCGAAGGGCGAACGCGGCGCTACACACCCGACATCGCGGCGATCTGGGACGTCGGTGGCGGTCTGACGGAGACGGTGGTCTACGAGGTCAAGCCGGCGGACGAGTTGCGTACAGCGTGGGCGCTATACAGGGCAAGATTCGGTGCTGCTGTTCGCTACTGTCGTGAGCGCTCGTGGCGCTTCAAGGTCATCAACGAGAAGCACATTCGTGGTCCCAGGCTCTCGGCCGTACGGTTCCTGCGGCGCTACATGCATATCGATCCGGACGCCGCGGTACGGGAGCATCTTCTTCGTTGCTTGGCCACTGTAGGCCCGACGACCGTCAACGGATTGTTGGACGCGGCGTACTGGTCTTTGGAGAACCGCGCGATGGCGATCCCCTACTTATGGAGGGCTATCGCCGACTCTGAGATCCACGCCGATCTCGATAGGCCACTGACCATGTCAACGCCGATCAGTCCGAGGACACGAGCGTGACGGCATCAGCGTTCTTCACAATCTCCGTCGGGGATCACGTGCAGTCTGCGGGTAGCGTCTACCGCGTCTCTCACATCCTCTCCATCGACAGCGTGCTTGGAGTCGATGTGAAGACGAACGAGAGCAAGCGGTTACGCGTCGAGGCGACCAGGCCAGCGGACGAGGACGCCGAACAAGCGTCGACCCGGCGTGATCTATCTCAGTTCACCACCGACGAATGGTCCATTGCTCAGCAGCGTCTGACGATCATCAAACCCTTCATCGAAAATCCGCTACGTGCCCGTGCCGATGCCGTGACGACTGCTGGCGCTCATGGAGTCCACGTCGCGACCTTCTATCGATGGGTGAGCCTCTACGAGGCATCTGGCCGGACCTCATCGCTCATCCCTCAAAAGCGGGGCCGTAAGGCGGGCACACGCCTCCTTGATGATGCTCAGGAGCACGTGATCCAGGCCGCCATCGACGACAAATACCTGACGAAGGAGAGAGGCACCGCACAGGACGTTGTCGAGGAAGTACAGCGGATGTGTCGGCTCGCCAAGATTCCAGCGCCTAACCACAACACGATTCGCGCCCGAATCAACGCGGTTCCTCAGGCCGTCTCGCTGCGTCGCCGCGGCCGCCGCGACATCGCGCGAAATCTTTACGAACCGATCCAAGGCGCCTTCCCGGGTGGCGACACACCCCTGGCCGTCGTGCAGATCGATCACACACCAGCCGACATCATGTTGGTCGACGAGGTCCTGCGCAAGCCAATCGGCCGCCCGTGGATCACATTGGCGCTGGACGTTTTCACTCGGATGGTGGTGGGTGTCTACATCGGGTTTGAGGAGCCCTCCTACATGTCGGTGGGCATGTGTATGGCCAACGCAATCTGCCCGAAATCCGAGTACCTCGCCTCGCTTGGTATCACGGGTGACTGGCCTGTATGGGGGCAGCCCTGCAAGCTACACGCGGACAATGCTCGCGAGTTCCGCGGCATCAAGCTTCAACGTGCCTGTGAGGAGTATGCGATCGATCTTCAGTGGCGCCCGGTCCAGCAGCCCAACTACGGCGGTCACATCGAGCGCTTGATGGGAACGATGGCCACGGAGATCAAGAAAATCCCGGGCAAGACGTTCTCCAACATCCAGCAGCGTAAGGGCTACGACTCAGACCGTCGCGCGGTGATGACCCTGCGTGAGTTCGAGGCGTACCTGATCGACTTCATCGTGAACAAATACCACGTTCGCATGCACTCCGAGCTAGGCTTGCCGCCGCTGACGGTCTGGAACAAAGGCATCCTCGGGGACGGCATCACGCCCGGCATCGGAACTCCACCGCTGCCAACCGATCCCCAGCGCATCCGGCTGGATTTCCTGCCGTACAAGCAGCGAACCATCCAGCCGTACGGCGTGCGCAAGGACTTGATCGACTACTACGATCCGGTGCTCGACCCTTACATCAACGCGGTCGATGATGTAACAAACAAACCACGCAAGTTCCTCTTCCGCTACGACCCCAAGGACATCAGTCGCCTGATGTTCTTGGATCCAGCCGATGGGCGATATGTTCCGATCGCGTATCGCGATCTGAGCCATCCGGCGATCAGCGAGTGGGAACTTCGCAAAGCCAAGGCTGCGTTGAAGGCGGAGGGAGTCAAAGCGGTTGACGAAGTGCGCATCTTCGAAGCGAGCGAGCGCCTGCGCGCGCGTGTCGAGGATGCGAAGTCCGCGACGAAAGCAGCGCGCAGAGCACAGACTCGAATGGCTCCGTCACCCGTGCCCAAGAGCAAGGTCGACCGCACTGTTCCGGTCCCTGAGGCAGGACCATCCTTGATCGCCCAGTCGTTCGAACCATCCTCCATCACGACGAGCGAGGCCGAGGATCTTTTCGCGCAACCTGTCACGGCGTTCGACGTGGCGATATCCCGATGACTGCTTCTTCGCATCTCGCACCCCCCGTCGCTCAGATGCTGCAGGCGCCGCTAGAGGAGCGCATCGCCTTCTGCAGGGAAGACCGTTGGGTAGCCTATCCAGGCGCTCTCGAAGCCGTCAGTCTTCTGGACGACCTCCACGCTCATCCGCGCACGCTGCGGATGCCCAACCTGCTGATCGTTGCCCGTAGTGGCAACGGCAAGAGCTCCATTCTGGAGTACTTCGAGAACCGGCATCCTCCGACGGTGAATACGGAGGGCCATCCCACGGTGCCCGTCGTGACAGTGGAGATTCCCCCTTGTCCAACCGTCTCATCGATCTGCTCGAGCATTCTTTGGAGAATGGGCATCGGACACCGTGAGAAGGACTCGGTTGCGATCAAGCTCCGACAAGCCAAGGACATCCTGAGCTACTCCCACGTCCGGATGCTGCTTCTCGATGAGTTCAACACGATTGCTGAAGCTGGTCGTGAGGCACGCGAAATCCTCACTATGATCCGACACATGAGCAACACGCAGAAGATCATCGTTGCGGCTGCTGGAACTCCGTCGGCGATCAATGCGTTGAATCAGGACCCTCAACTCAAGTCGCGATTTCGACCTTTCCCACTGCGCGCATGGTCGCTGGATGTTCAGTACCTTCAGTTCCTGGCGTCCTACGAACGACTTCTGCCTCTCGAGAGGCCGTCAGGCCTCTCCACGCAGGCCTTGGCTCCCCTGATTCATCGTCTCTGCGGAGAAGCGATTGGTGAGACCGTGAAGCTTCTCAAGGAAGCTGCCGTGCTCGCCATCAAGTCGGGTGAGGAGCGCATCACGCCAGAACTCATCCGCAGCATGAAGGTTGTGGCGCCGGCGAAGTGGAAAGATGTGGCCGCCATCATCTGATCGCTTGGCGTGGTCGATACGCCTCGTGCCGTATGAAGGCGAACCGCTTAGTGCATGGTTGGCGCGTTCGGCCCGGGCGCATGGTCAAAGCCTGCATCGTTTCGGGGTGGATCGTTTGCACATCGCCCGTCTTGCCATCCGCGACGTCGACGTGCATGCGACGCCTCATCTTCTTGAAGCCATATCAGAGGCTTCAGGGGTTTCAATACAGACGCTCGCGACGATGACCGTGCCTCGACTGGGTTCGAATCGCCAGCCGGCGAGGGCCCCGTGGGTTCTACCCAGCAGTGCGATGCCACGATCGATGTTCCGCTTTGGGAAGCAAGCCTGTCTGGATTGCGTTGCAGGTGATCGCAGAACCTACCCCTTGAGCTGGCGGTTCGCATTCGTGGTGGCTTGCGAGCGTCACGGTCGCTGGCTGGTTGATGCATGTCCGGTTTGCGAGCAGCCGCTTGGCGACCACACGGCAACGATGGCATGCCGCGAGTGTCACAGTCCCTGGATAAGCATGACACCGATGGCCGGTCCCTTTTTCAGCCAGGCGGTCGCACTTCAACGCTGGATACTCCACGCGATCGGCGAGGACGGCCACCTGAAAATCGATGGTCGAGACGTTCCGATTGTAGATGCGCTAGCAGGCTTTCGGTTTCTGGTACGTCTGGATAGACGCATCGCGAACGAAGCGCGTCGACGCATCGACATTGAACGGCTGAGGATCCGAGAGCGGATCGCGTGGTTGGACCGCCTAGCGTCGGTCCTCGAGCGATGGCCGGCCGGCTTCTTGGAGGACGCGAAAGCAGCCGACGTATCACGGCACCCGTTCAAGGGCGAGCGTTGCCCAGATTGGGTGGCCGACGCATTGGGATGCCTACGTCCCGTTCGTGCTCGTTCTTGTGCCACAGCCAAGCGTCACGGCAGCGATGATCTGCTGGCATTCTTTAAACGAAAGAAGCCGCGCAACTGGCGAAGCCGGTATGCGTATCGGATGTGCAAGCTGGTGGGAGCGCTCTCGTGAGTCGCGATATCAAAGGTCGGCGTTTCTGCGACGCTTGTGGTCGGCTCACCACGACACCGCATCGAGTCGAAGGAAAGGACGAGTTCTGTGGGACGTGCTACAAGCGCGAGTTTGTAAAGCGCTCCTGTGCATGTGGAGCGTCTGCTCGCGTCCGGCGTACGATGGTCGGGCCCGTACAGTGTGCGCGCTGTGCAGCTGCGGCTCGCACATGCGTGCGGTGCGACAAGCCAGTGCCTCGAGCGGGACGACGTGTACCGGGCGGTGTGGTGTGCCTCAGCTGCCGCCCTTACTCGCATCCGCCCATGCCGTGTGAGCGCTGTGGCCGAGCGAGCCGTGCGCTTTCGCTCGAGCGCGATCCGGAAAGCATGCGCATCTGTGAGCGTTGCGCCAAACGCGATACGCACGCCACGTGCGCGTTCTGTCGTCGTCATCGGGCCATCGCCGGACGCACGCAGGAGCAGCGCCCTTACTGCGCGGGATGCGGTCCAAGCGGCGAAAATGTGCACGAATGCCCCGGTTGCGGCACATCGGTCAGGGGTGGAGGGAGTGGTCAGTGCCGAGGGTGCCTCAACCGACGCTCGCTGGAGCGAGAGGTCGCGTTGCAGTCGTTGCCGTTGACGAGCCCGGAGGGCGTTCGATGGATGGCGGGGTTCGCGAGGTGGCTGTGTGACCGAGACCCCCCAAGCACCCGATTGACTAAGGACTTCGCTCGACATGCTCCCTTCATCGTGAGACTGGATGCCATCTTGGAGGCTGGCGATGCGTGCAGCACAGCATGGTTCGTCAAGCACATCCCTCTTCACGAGCAGAGGAAGCATCTCCTGTTCATGACATACCTACGGGAGGACGAAGGCATAGCGCTGAGTGCTAAGGAAAAAAGAAGAAGCTGCAGAACAAGAGCGCGTCCGCGACCTACTCCACAGTCTTCATGGAAAGCCGTTTCGGCAAGCCTTGGAGGCATTCGCGGCAACATTGTCTGCGAGGGCGAGTCGCGTGCGAACGCAGCGTCAGTACCTATCGACCGCTCTGGCGTTCTGCGTGTCCGCCAACGTTGGGAGCACGGGATGGAATCATGATGCGTTGGTGCGTTTCGTCGATGAGGTGCCAGGTCAACGAGGCAATCTTGGTGTGTTCGTGAACTTCTGCAGAAAGCAGCTCATGTGGGACGTCATGCCGCTTCCCGCAGAAAGCGCGCCGCGCAAGGGATCCGTGGCGGCGCGTCGATTTCGCGATGCCCTCGCACGGCTGGCGTCTGAGGGGTCTGAAGCATCAGACCGCTCGCTAGCAAACGTTCTCCAGTTGGCATTCTCATTGGACGAAGGCGCGCTGCATCTCGCACATATCGAACAGAGCCGTGCGGCCATGTTCCTTGTCGTCGACGACATACGGCACCGCGTTCCTCCCTCCCTCCACGACGTTGCGAGACGATGGGATGACCTCCATCGCACCACACATCCGTAATGGGCGTGGAGAGTTAAGGTTCTGAAGAACCCAATTCGCACGTGCCTCCGGAGATGCGTTAACGAACGATGTCACGTTCCGACGCGGTTCTCGACTGCAAGAACCGACAAAGGACGACACTGGTGGGCAACGTGGGGCTGTACGGTCCAAGACCTGTCCGACGCCTCTGCTTCTAATCGCAGGGCTCCAGCTGGGGCTACACGCACGTCTTGGAGAACGACGCCGCTCCACTTCGTCCCGAGATCGAGAGCAGCGTCACCTTACATTGCGTGCCACCGGCGGCGACATAGCTCAAAGACTGGCCGCTGCGTAAGGATTTCGTTCCTTCCGGTGCGCCGTTCGCACTTAGATTGACGGACACATATGAAGCGTCGATCGTGTGGACACCGAAAACCGAGCTGGTATCAAGTACCAAGCCGGTGTGCTCGGAGAGCAGAAAATCATATCCTCCCTTCACTCCAGCTTGACGTCCCGCGACTTGGGAAAGCCGACTGTTCTCCTCCTTGGCGAGCTCGAGCTGTCGCATCAATCCGGCGTTGGCATTATGTATGCGCGTGCTGACGGCCTCGACGCGGGCGAGCGCGTCACGTTGCGATGTGCCCACCGCGCCAGAGAGCTCTCTCAGCCCTGATTTCAGTTCCTTGAACGACTCATCCTGCTTTGCGGCGAGCTCTTTCAGATACGCATCAGGATCGAAGAGCTGTGCCCGTGCCCAGCCGTAGAGTTCGCTACCTGCAACGCCCGCGACTAGAAGAATGGCGGCCCACAAGGTGCGCGCAATGGGAGCTGAGCGGGAGCGGCTGTCTTGCATCCTCCAGAACCATGCGACGGGGCTTCTGATGGCAGAAGGAGTCGTCGGGGTCTCACTTCCTTTCGTGCCGGCAGTGTCGTTCTCAGCGCTCATGGGAATCCTTCCTGGGTAAGACATGCGGCTCAGCAAAAAGTGGGCCACTGCGCGGTAATCTCTTTGGCGCTGCTTGAGCGGCCACCGCAGAGGTTTCCGCCCTCGTCCGAGTGCCTGTCGACGAACGTCAGTCCAGCGTCGTGCGTTATGGCAGAGTAGCGATCCTCACCGAGCGAAATGGATAGGCAACCTGTCAACGCGTCATTCCATGCGCATGCTCTTCCCAGCGCCGTGAAAAGCAGGCTCCCGCGCGGCTCGAACTTGCGCTGCGCGTCGGATCAAGCGTACCTGTGCTGGTTCGGACAAAAGAAAGATCAGTGCCATGGCCATCACTGCGTCGAAGCGCCGGCCGAAAAACGAAGATCTCTCAACGTCTTCGCAAGCTGCATGCGCATTGGGGAAGCTGCGCTCAAGAGATCGGATCATCGCAGCCGAGGCGGGGATGCCATACACGGTGAGCCCGGCTTCGGTCAGCGCATGTAAAACAGGAACGCCATCACCGCAGCCTAGGTCGAGCACTGATCGTCCGGAGCCGATGGAGCGAGCCCACGTCAGGATCGTGTTGACACCCACGTTGGCGGCTCGACGCGCAGCGGCATACTCAAAGGCGTGGGCATCGTAGCCTCGCGAGAGATCGCCGCAATCAGGTTTTGTCATGATGGTGAATGCGGTAGTGGCGCCGCTCATGATGAACATGCCCAATGGCTGAGGCGTGAAGATCTCGCCAGCCAAGACTGACCTGCGTGACCTACGTACGAAACTTGTAGCCAATCGGGTCGCGAGTTCCGTTGGTAGGGTAGGGGGTACCCGCCAGCCCTTGCGGATACTGGCTGGAGTTTTGTGGCGATGCGCGCTGTGGGGCCGCTTCTAGTTGTAGAACTGCCGCCATCGCTGAGGCCGATGTCGGCGCCGGCTGCATAGGCGCGACGTTCGGCTCAGGCCTGCGCGAGTCGGAGCGATGCGAAGCTTCCGAGCACAAGATCCCGTGCCCGTCCCGAAGCCTAATCAAAAGCACTCGCAAACAACGGAACGATGTCCGGAAACGCGTATACCACGCCGCGATAGCTCGGCTGCGGTGCGGGCAGGCCAGACGGGATCGACGAACCGCACAGCAGGTCGCTGCCGACGGCTGCAAATGAACCGCATAGGGTTCCGGCGATAGGGGGATGGGTCGCGGGCCTGAGTACGCGTACTACACGGTCGCCATGCAGGGGAACGCCGAAGAACGGCGCTTGCGACGCCATCGACTCGAACGCCAGGGCCCACTCGTTGCACACCACGCGCTGACCCAGCCGCGGACTAGCGGAGCTCGGAGGTTCAACAGCGCCAGCCGACCCCCAACCTGTCGCGCTCCTGCGGAATAGAACGATTCGATCGGGATCGCTTCCTAGAAGCGGGGCGGTCAGATGGACGGCCACATGCGTTCCGCAAACGGCCACGGCTTGCCCGAATTGGCGCGAAGGCATCGTACTGGGGGCGCCGTGCACCGCCACTTCTTGCCAACGCCCTGCTTCGCGCTCGAAGATCACGACGGCTCCGCTGCCCGAGCGCGAGAGGTCGGTGATGGCCAGCGTATCGTTGCTCGCCGAGATCGCGTAGCCGAAGGTGTTGCCCGCTCCGGGCACCGAGAGCAGCTGGGGCGTACCCCAACCTTCCGCGTCGTCGTATTCGACGACGCGAACCTCGTAGCGCACCGTGTACTTGTCGATCCAGATGTCCTCGCTGACCACGAGCGACGACTCCGAAAGCGCGATGTTCCGGATGTAACCGTTGGCCGAGGTCACCGGGGAAGGCAGGCGCTGGACGAAGTGCCATGCATCCTGTGAACGCCGATACATGTCGACGCGCGACGTGTGCGCGCCGGAAGGCGGCGTGTAGTCCCTCCACGCGATGGCGAGCCACCGGTCGCTCATCGCCAAGGCGTATCCGAACTCATTCATTCCCTCTTGCGCCGGAATGTTCTGGTCCAGTATCCACTGACCTTCGTGGGCGCGGTACACGCCCACGTTTCCGCGGTACGACGGAGCCGCAATGGCGACCTGATCTCGGCTGAACGCCATCTTTTTGCCGAACGGAATGTCGTTTGGCGGTTCTCCCAGAAGCACCTGTTGTGCTTGCGCTGTGCAGGCGCACAGGCACACGCAGAGGACGACGATCCTTGCCGTGATGCCGGACATTGTGTCCTCCCGGTGCGTCGTTGAGACGCGTTGGTAAACGTCGTGCGCTCGGCACGAGGGATAGATGTGCGCCGGAGCCTATGCTAACCCGGAAACTTCTGGAACTTTTCGCTCTGATGGGCCGCCTTCCACTGGTTGTATGCCGCGGTGCCCTCCAAAGCTGCGAACGCGCGTGGCGTGCGTCCACAGCCGGTCCAAGTCTCGCCGTTGGCGGCAGCCAGTACTTCGGTGCGATCGACTTCTTGTCGGTTGCCGCAGGCTTGGAGCTGCCTTCAGCAGCCTGAAGAAAGAACGTACCGGCAACGTGATCTACCGCTTGCGTGACGAAGCACGCAGCGACGTGTTCGCCTACATCAAGGTGTTTTACAACCGCCGGCGCCGGCGCCGGCATCGGCATCTGGGCGGCGTGGCTCCCATGACGCTTGAGGCGGCTAACTCAACTCAGCCGCAATAGCTGTCTACGGAATCGGGGGCGTACCAGAGCTTTGATCCAGTCTCCCTCCAAGGAAGAGCACGCTATACCGCTATTGAGGAGTTCGTACGCGCGGTAGCGACAGATCAGCCAGACGTTAGCGCGCTTTCGGGACCCGCCTCGAGCTGAGTGACCGGGCGCCGACGGATCGAACCGAACCTTGGAGGCGGGAAAAGCACGGCAATTTTTCCCTCAGGGTTCAGATGCTCAAGCCTCGATCCGGCTTTTTCCCGGTGAGACTCGGCCCTCTACCAATAGCCTCAGATGACGAAAACCGTCTGGATCCGAGTTGAGCCAACTACGATGTCGGAACCCGAAAATTCCACCCACACGCGCAACCAACGATCCGAGCCGCCCATGCCCACGTCAGATCATCGTCATATGCAGCACCATCAGAACGATCCATCCCGCGCCAAGTCCGGCGCGATTAATGACCCTGTGTGCGGTATGGACGTCCCAGACGCATCGCCCCATCGGGTCGATCATAGTGGCAGCACATGGTTCTTCTGCAGCGCGAAGTGCCTGTCCAAGTTCGAGGTAGAGCCCGGGCGCTACTTGGACGTCGTCTCTGCTCGCCCAGGTCATGCGTCCGGCCACGGCGCACATGCCGCGGATCACCATTCGGTCGCTGGATCCCCGCCGCCAGCCGTTGCCGCCCCCGCTGGCACCGTCTACACGTGCCCCATGCACCCGGAGATCCGCCAGAGCAGCCCGGGCACCTGTCCCAAGTGCGGCATGGCGCTGGAGCCGATCCTGCCTAGCTTGGAGGACGACGACAACCCTGAGCTGCGGGACTTCTCCCGGCGCTTCTGGTGGACGCTGCCATTGACCGCGGCGGTGTTTGTGCTGGCGATGTTCGGCCACCGTCTGCACCTGATGAGCATGACCGCGCAGAGCTGGACGGAGCTGGTGCTGACCACGCCGGTGGTGCTGTGGGCCGGCGCGCCGTTCTTCCAGCGCGGCTGGCAGTCGCTCGTTCATCGCAGCCCTAACATGTGGACGCTGATTGGCCTTGGCACCGGCGCCGCCTTCGTCTACAGCGTGGTGGCCACGCTGGCCCCGGGCGTGTTCCCGGCCTCCTTCCAGTCGATGGGCGGGGTCAACGTCTATTTCGAGGCGGCGGCGGTGATCATCTCGCTCACCTTGCTGGGCCAGATGCTGGAGCTGCGCGCACGTTCGCAGACGTCGGCAGCAATCAAGTCGCTGCTTGGCCTGTCGCCGAAGACCGCACGCCGCGTTCGCGAGGATGGCAGTGAGGAGGACATCCCCTTGGCCCACGTGCATGTGGGCGACCGTCTGCGCGTACGTCCTGGAGAGAAAGTACCGGTCGATGGCGTGGTGCTGGAGGGCGGCAGCGCCGTGGACGAATCCATGCTGACCGGCGAGCCGCTGCCGGTCAGCAAGCGCACGGGGGACCGGCTGATCGGCGCCACGCTCAACACCAAGGGCGCGCTGCTGATGCGCTGCGAACGTGTCGGCGCCGACAGCGTGCTCGCGCAGATCGTGCAGATGGTGGCCCAGGCGCAGCGTTCGCGCGCGCCGATGCAGCGCATGGCCGACGGCGTGGCCGGCTGGTTCGTGGTCGCGGTGGTGATCATCGCCGTCACGGCGTTCTTCGCGTGGGGCCTTCTCGGCCCCGAGCAGGGCTGGGTGTATGGCCTGATCAATGCCGTCTCGGTGCTGATCATCGCCTGCCCATGCGCATTGGGCTTGGCCACCCCGATGTCGATCATGGTCGCCACCGGGCGCGGCGCCAGCCAGGGCATCCTGTTCCGCGACGCGGCCGCGATCGAGAACCTGCGCAAGGTCGACACCCTGATCGTGGACAAGACCGGCACGCTGACCGAGGGCCGGCCGACGTTCGACTGCGCCATTCCCGCCGCGGGCTTCGATGGCGACACCGTGCTGCGCATGGCGGCCAGCCTGGATCAGGGCAGCGAGCACCCGCTGGCCGACGCTATCGTGCGTCAGGCACGCGAGCAAGGTCTGGTGCTTGATGCTGTGGACGATTTCGAGTCCGGCTCAGGCATCGGCGTACGGGGACGTGTCGATGGCCGTGTGCTGGCGCTGGGCAACACCGTGCTCATGGAGCAGGCGGGCGTTATGGTCGCCCCGCTGGTGGACCAGGCCGAGGCGCTGCGTCAGGAAGGCGCGAGCGTGATGTTCCTGGCAGTGGACGGGCAACTGGCGGGCCTGCTGGCTGTCGCCGACCCGATCAAGCCCAGCACGCCTGAGGCGCTGACCGCGCTGCACGAGGTAGGCATCCGCATCGTCATGGCCACCGGCGACGGCACGACGACCGCCCGCGCGGTAGCCGCGCGCCTGGGGATCGACGAGGTGCACGGCGAGGTCAAGCCCGAAGACAAACTAGCACTGGTCGAACGCCTGCAGGCCGACGGCCGGGTGGTGGCGATGGCGGGCGACGGCATCAACGACGCCCCGGCCTTGGCGCGCGCGGATGTGGGTGTTGCCATGGGCACCGGCACCGACGTGGCGATGAACAGTGCGCAGGTGACCTTGGTAAAGGGTGACCTACGCGGCATTGCCGTGGCCCGCGGGCTGTCGCAGGCCACGGTGGCCAACATGCGCCAGAACCTGTGGTTCGCGCTGGTCTACAACGGGCTGGGCGTACCCTTGGCGGCCGGCCTGCTGTACCCGCTGACCGGCTGGCTGCTCTCGCCCATGTTCGCCGCGTTGGCGATGAGTCTGAGCTCAACCTCGGTGGTGGGCAATGCACTGCGGCTGAGTCGACGTCCCCCCCACCTTTGAGTGGCACGCGGATCTGGGGTCTAATCCCTCGCGAAGAGGAGATTGACCGTCGCTACGGCGGAATGATCCACCTCAAGCTGCGCCAGGATGGCGAGAAGGCGAATTACAAGCGGGTGGAGCGGCTGTATCGTCCGGCGCAGTTGCAGGTGCGACGTCGCAAGCGCAAGAAGGTTTCGGTCGGAGAGCGCCAGCCGGTGGAGCGTCCCGCGCAGGCTGACGCAGTGTGGTCGATGGACTTCGTGTTTGACCGCACGGCCGACGGACGTGTGATCAAGTGCTTGACGATGGTCGACGACGCCACGCACGAAGCCGTCGCGATCGAGACCGAGCGCGCGATCTCGGGGCACGGGGTGATCCGCGTGCTCGAACGACTGGCGTTGAGCCGAGGGCTGCCGACGATCATCCGCACAGACAACGGCAAGGAGTTCTGCGGCAAGGCGATGGTGACGTGGGCACACGAACGTGGCGTGGTGCTGCGCCTGATGGAGCCAGGCAAGCCCAACCAGAACGCCTACGTCGAGTCGTTCAACGGAAGGCTGCGGGACGAGTGCCTCAATGAACACGGGTTCACGCACTTGTTGCATGCCCCCACGGTGATCGAGGTCGGGCGGCGCGAGTACAACGAGGAAAGATCCAAGAAGGCACTCGGCGGGCTGACGCCCGCCGAGTATGCAAAACAGCTGGCGGTAAAAGCCGCTAGCATCAAACCCGGACTCTAGACCCGACCGCTACTCAACGCGGGGGGGTCGTAAAGGCAACGAAGCCACCCACCTGTTGGCCACTCGAGCAGCATGTGCACCCGGTACCCTAGGTGGGTACGTCCGCGTAGGTCACGACGGCGGTGACGTCCATTATGGTGCCATACGCCGCGATGGCCCTAGCGACATCGGCGACGGATGGCTTCAGATCTGCAAGGCACCTGTTCGCAGCAGATGCGGTTGGCTTTGCCGACAGAAGTGCAAGGCGGGTGTACAGTCGGGACATCTCCGAGTTCGGTTGTCGGTTGAGCGCCGGGAGGGCTATCAAGGCAGGAGCACGCGGATCCACGCCGCACTTTGCGTTGCTTCTGTAAGCTGCGGCTTACAGGTCCTGGAGATCAAGGGAGAAATACGGTGACTTTCGATTCCTTTCGCAAGTTAATATCAAAGCGAATGCATGTCATCGCTTATTCGCTCATCGTTGCAATGGCGAACACAATGGCAATTGCTCAGTCTGCAAACTGGGACGATGCCTGCAAGGTTTCGGCGCTCGACGTGGAGCGGAGAAATGCCATCGCGGCTACCGGCATGATTGTCGATGTGTGTTACTTGGACACCTGTTACCTGGAAGATCATGGCACCCATTACTCGCTCAGTTCGGAGCCTTTGTTTGTTCTTAGGCGTGGTGGATTTGTTGATCTCAATCTGACATTAGAATCATACTTTAGAGGTGAAACTAAGTTTCTTACGCACCGGTCTCGAACAGGATTCTTGGTGGCGCCAGATAAAATCGTAACGGCTCATCACTCCGACGTATTCACCGGAGCGAAAATCATCTTTGGCCTTCACAACACATTTGGAACGTGCGCGCCGTTTGATGCAAGCCATATTCCAAAAGCTAACGTGAGGACGCTTGGCGCTAATCCGACGTATTCAGACGAAGACGACTACGCGATTTATACACTGGACCAGCCTGTTCTGGATCGTCCTTTTCTGCGACTGAGGCGGTCTGGCATCGCTGCCCCAGGCGACCACGTTGCGATTGCTGCACATACGTTTCGACTTGCGCAGAAGATCGACTATGCGGGCTACGTGGACTCGGTGCAGGGAGACACTCCGGCGTTCCGCAAACTCTACCCCCAAGATAACTCGTCCGGGGCAGCGATTTTTAACCTTAGCCAAGGTTTCGTCGAGCATATCGTATCCAGGTCGGCCACGTGCGGTGCGGTGGAACATATCGAAATGGTCGGTGCGCACCCGAGATGGAATATCACAGACAAGTGTCCGGCCGCGCCATTATTTGCCAGTTCGGTCCCCGCGTCGACGATCGCGGCTCATGTGCCGGCGCTGGAGCTGCTTACTACCCCGTTGGAGCCGGTCGTGAAGCGCTCACTGCTGTCAGGCCCCGTGACGGAACCTGAGACGACGTACACACTCCGAGCTGCACCGACGCTCGGCGGAGGATCGCCTATCACGTATGAGGTGATTGTCCCCGCCCCCAGTTCGGCTTCCGAGCCGTATCTGCAGCTTGCTCCAGGAACCGCGACGACGGGCACCATTGCTCGCGGCAGCTCGATCCCCTTGGTTGTTCAGACCATAAAGCCGGCTCTATCGGCTTCATGTGTATCCTTTGATCGGGAAATTTACGTGTACGATCGTACTCACAGTTTCAAGGATACCTTGAAGCAGAAGATTGAGATCGCCCGATCAGGCTTCTCCGTTTTAACCAGGTCCCTCCTATTGGACGGGATCGAGATGCCATATAGAAAACAAGTGGGATTGACCGTCAGCAACCCTCATCTTGTCCCCGTATCGTTGACATTTCGAGCCACGCAGAACTGGCTCAAGCTGGACAATACTCCCGGGACATTCTCTGGCCCCGCCCAAGTGACAGCAACCGTGCCGCCCGGCGCCACCCACACCGTCCTTGTTGGATTGTCGACTCTGGCGGAGGAGCTCCCAGCGTCAGCCACCGCTCTTTACAACGCAGCAGTCACCATCACCGACAACGATCTTCTGTGCGGCGTAACACCGCCGACTGATGTGCAGTTGACCTTCACTCCAGGCACGCTAAGCGTGACGATGCCGATCGGCCAGACGGTACCACCGGCCCCCAAAGCGGGCGCATCCACGCCTATTTGGTCCTCAATGGAAGTCCCGGAGAATTTCTGCATTACTAATGTGGCGTCTACCTACGGAGTTCGAGCGGCAGGACTTTCCGCTAGCCAATTCCGCGCGTGGTTGTCGGAGGCACGCTGGAACCTCTACCAGCCATACTCACTCGTGAAGATTCCCTTGCAAGCCCCAGGTATCCCTACTGGCGGCGGGCCGCCGGGCATCGGCCCCGACGAATCCAAGGATACCTGCGAGTCACCATTAGGCGGCCGTGAATCATGTTGGTTGTTCTCGGTAGGCACGTCGTCAGGTGGTACCGCCCCTACCTGCACACAAGCGTATCCGGCAGGAGGGCCCTGCCGGGAATTGATCGAGACTCGAGACACTCAGGCCTTAGGATCCTGGTCGAACGCCTTAACGGATGAGCTCTCGGAGGGTGTCGCCATACAACCCATGGTGTTGCAGTGGACGCTCAAATTTCACGGGACACCTGTCTGTTACACCCCCGATTGAGTATGGCTTCTCGATTTACCGAGTTCGCACGGCCTTTTATAGGCCGTGCGAATCACTCGTTGGCATAGCATCGCACTCGAAGCGCCGTTTTGAAGGTTATGCAGACATCTAACGCTCCAACTATGCTCGTTCGTTTGCGAAGAAGTTCATCATTGGCAAATGTCTGCCCAATGCCCAGAATTGTAAGGCAGCCGCCGCCCCTTCCACCCGCACCGATCTACATCTCAGTTTTTCGAAAGGTCAATCCCAGATAGGTCATTACCTCACTCCCAGCCTCCGTTCCGTAGGACACCGCATCGCCGGTCATGCTCGGACCCAATCCGCCGGTGCGCGCCTCATCTGCGGCGACGGGCACCAGAGGATAGGTGAACGAGCCGGTGTTGTAGCTGACCCGCAGCACGAGCAAGCCATCGTCCTGCAGACGCACCTCGGCCTCGGCGATCTTCTCGAACCCTGGCATCGTGTAGCCGAACGGCCGATAGTGGCCCAGCCTCTGCTTCCATACAGAACCAAGCGGTTCGCTCGGGATGCGGTAACCCAGCTGTCGCTCACGCTGCCCTCGACGCCAGAACAGCACGTGATACGGCCCGATATCGCGGAAGTAGTAAAGATCGCCGTTTGCTTCGCCGGCGGCCTGTACGGCGAACACGCCAGGCGATGTTTCGGTCGCCGGGTAGGTATTCGCGTCGCGCCGGATGGACAGGCCCCCTTCGGTTTCCTCCACCTTCGCGTAGCCGTTCTTCTGCGCGTAGTAACCCGCATTCCGCGAACGGGAAGTATCGGAAGATGCAGGCGGTGGAGCAGGTCTGGGGACGATATCGTTCACCGATAGGCCATGGATTTCGAGCCAGCGGAATGCGAATTGCTCGCAGATCGCATCGCTACCAACGGTGTTGGCCAGGATGATCGCGGCCGTCTTCTGTTCCGGGATCAGGAGTACCGCGGCATTGGAGTAGAACGTGCTGCCGGCATGGTAGGCGGCGAAGCGGCCGTCGTTGTGGAACAGGAACCACCCCAGTCCCTTCTTGTTGGTATCGATCGGGATATCGGTCCGCAGGGTGAACATGGACCGGATCGTGGCCTCTTTGAGCAGAGGGGACGGCTCGCCGTGATAAGCGTCCATCAAGGCCACCGCATAGGCAGCCAGATCGTCCGCCGTAGAGTAGATGCCGCCGGAGGCGATGTCCCGCAGTTCGAAGACCGCCGCCTCGGCGCCCTCAGGCCCGTAGGCCTTGCTTCGGCCGGCCGGATGCGGATCGCCGGCGAATCCAGTGTTCTTCATTCCCAAAGGCGCGAAGATCCGCTGTTTCAGGTAATCCGCGTAGTCGACGCCGCTAGCTTTAGCCAGCGCATGCCCTAATAGGTTGTAGCCAGCATTGGAATACAGGCCCACCGTGCCCGGCGAATGCGCCAGTGCGGTGCGATTGAGCAGCGTCACTACATCGGTGTAGCGAGCCTGATCGCTCTGCATATCACGGAAGACATCGGTGGGAACGCCGGAGCTGTGGGTGATCAAGCGTCTGAGCGTGACTTGGCCGCGGTCCTCACCATGGGTGCGGATGCGGAACTCGGGAAGGTAGCGGGACAACGGCTGATCGATATCGAACAAGCCTTGCTCCTGCAACTTCATCGCCGCCAACGCGGTGAACGTCTTAGTCACCGAGCCGATACCGACCTGGGTGCTGGGGGTCATCGCAAGGCCGACGTTCTTGTCTGCATAGCCGAACCCCTGCTTCCACACCACCTTCCCGTCGACAACCAATGCGGCCGATAGGCCAACCACGCCGCTATCTCGCTGGCGTTGCCCCAGCCATCGGCTTAACTCCGCGATATCGGCTGTCTGCGGCTCGACGCCACACGCCATGGCGGGCAGCATCGACCACAGCATGGCCAGGAACATGGCGATGTTTTTTGCTTTCATGGCTTTGCTTCGACTCCGCAAATAGTGCTTGAGGCGCGGTCAACAGTCCCGTTGAGGCCCACTTTTCATTCCGACGCGCGAGCGTAGCCATCCCGTGTTACCAGCTCCAGGCCATAAGTCACCCTTCAACCCCAGGCGTGATCAGGGATCGCGGGCAGGTGAGCAGCGTCTCAAGTTGGTACGAGACACCCGTTGCCTACTCAGCGCGATCGCGAACGTCTTGGAATGGCGACCACTGCCGCCGGCCGGCCTGCGAGCAGAAGCGGATCGACGACCGCGACGTGTCCTTCGAAGAGTGCTTCCTCGAGTGGTACGAGGCAGAGAAGGCTGTGCTGCATGTGCTGATCGCCGAGCGTGCGATAGGTGTCGGCAACGGTCGGCCCGCCGATGCGGTCTACCGGCCTGGCGACATTCGCAGGAGCGTCGTCGGCCGCGAGGAGGATCCATGCGAGCTCCTCAAGATCCTGGACGGCCGGCTCGGTCGCTACCGACAACGCAAGCCGATGCTGGGATCGCCATGATCCAGCGACGGGATCGTGCGGATAGACTGCGCTTCGAAGCTCGCAAGCGACCTATCCTTCTTACGAGGTAAACATAATGAACGTGGCGGCGATTCGGTTCACCCTTATCCTGGCAGCTCTGTGCGCTGGCCCCGTTGCCGCTGAAGATCGGCTCAAGGCGAAGACACATGAGGTTGAGAAGCTGATGGACGAGATGGTGCTTGCGGCGAACGCGCACGACACGGATCGATTCATGGCCGTGTACGCGAACACTCCTGCGCTCGTGGTGACCTTCGACGACATGACAATGCGAGGCTGGAAGACCGTCCGCGAGCAGCAACTGGAATGGTGGAACGGCGGCACTTCGGATGCGGTGTATCGGATGCGCTCGGCACCTCAAATCACGCCTATCAGTCCTGACGTCGTTGCGACATTGCAGTCGATGGACGTCACGAGCACTGGTCCCGATGGCAAGAAAGGAGCGGTGCAGGTCGTCTCAACATCCATCTGGCACAAGTTGCCGGAGGGCTGGCGCATCGTGGTTGCGCATGAGTCGCTGATCCGCTGATCCATGAACTCTCATCGAGAGGGCTTAGGGGCACAGTAAGACATCTCCTACCGCTCGCCGCAGCGATCGCCTCACGACGTCTCGCGTACGCCGGCGCACGATGCTCGAGCACCCCCGAAGTCAGCGCATCGCCCCCGTGGGGAACGGGAAGCTCTCAGACGCGGCGACGGGGGTGCTAGTCTTCAAGACTGCACGAGGAGCTAGGTCATGACGACTCAGTACGCTTTTCTCGGCGGACAGCTGTACTCCGATGCGTCCCAAGTTGTGGCGCGGAAGATCGAGCTTCTAGTGGACGCCGGAGTGACCGAGCTTCATCTCGGCGTGAACTCGACAGGTGGCGAGGTCGCTGAGGGTATCGCGATCTATCGTCTACTCAGAGGCAGCCATTTCGACCTGATTGCGTACAACATCGGAAGCGTTCATTCGATCAGCCTTCTGCCGTACCTCGCCGCAGACCGACGCTTCGCAAGTGAAACCAGCAGCTTTCTTCTGCATCCTGCCGGCACGCAGACGAGTGAATACATCACTCACCAGAGAGCGCTTGAGCTCGCGCAACAGTGCAGGGTCGACGACGATTCGATCGAGCGCTTACTTCAGGAGCGAACGAACCTCGAAGGCCAAGACCTTCGCCGGCGCCGCTTCGGTACTTGGACGCTTGACGCGGCAGAGGCTATGACTCACGGCATCGCTCATGAGCAGAGAGAGTTCGATCCGCCGGGTGGCACGGTCATCGCACTCTATCCGCCGCAACGTGTGTAAATTCGTGTGTAAGCGTGCGTGAAAAGCGCGGCAAAACATGCCAGTCGAGGGCAATGTCTGATAACGGCAGAGCCTGGGAAAGCGCATGATTCTGCAAGAAATAATGGTAGCCGGGACGGAATCGAACCGCCGACACGGGGGTTTTCATTCCCAGTGCAGGCCACTGCCGACGCGCGCGCTCTTCGTCCAATCCCAGCCGCGCCGCCATGCAGCGATAGCGGCCGTGCCAGCTCGAGCCAGCGACACAGCTTCGCCATCGACACCTCGAACCCGTCTGCCCTCAGTCCCTGCCGGATGTGATCGTTACGTCTCGTCCTTGCCCCACAGGGACGAGAGATTTTTCTGGCACGAAGCAATGCGACCGCATGGCCATGGGTAGAGAAGGCGTGGCCGGGGATGGGAGGGTCCAGTAGAATTCGGCCTCCACCACACCGAGCACAGCTGCCGAATGAGCAAGACCACCTTGGATTCTCTGGCCGCGGCCAAGGCAAAGCTTGCAGAGGAACTGCGAAAGCTGGAGGAGCAAGAAGCCGAGCTCAGGCAGCAACAATCCTCACAGGCATTCACCGATGTGATGGACCGAATCGCGGATTTCGGTGACTACTTTACCGCCAAGCAGAAAGCGGACATCTCCGCTGCGGTCCGTCCTCAGGAGACCACTAAGCCTAGTGCTTCGCGTCAGCAGAAGAAGGTAGTCGCTCCCAAGTACTGGCTGCCGCACACCGGTGAGACGTGGAGCGGTCGAGGGCCCACGCCTCGTGCCTTCGCGGCGTGGGAAGGTACGGCCGCTTATAACCAATGGAAGGCTGCACATCCGAACGAGAAGTTCCCCAAGTATCCGGGCTAAACTTCGCGTACGCGCAGCTTCACGTCCTTAGCGGCGTCTCGTCCTGACGACGATCGTCGCGTCCGATTGCGAGCCCTTACGGCGATCGCAAGCGATTCGCGCACACCTGACCTGCGTAGGAAACTTGTAGCCAATCAGGTGGCGAGTTCCGTGGGGAGGGTAGCGGGTTCCCGCCAGTCTTCGCGGATACTGGCTGGAGTTTTGTAGCGATGCGCACTGTGGGGCCGCTTCTCGTTGTAGAACTGCCGCCATCGCTCGATCAGCACTTTGGCTTCCGCGCGGCAACGGAACCATTCGCGGTTGAGCAGTTCCTCGCGCAGCTTGCCGTTGAAGCTCTCGACAAAACCGTTTTGCCAATGACTGCCCGGCACGATGAACGCCGGACCGATGGCGGCGTCACGCATCCAGCGCATGACCTTCGCCGCGGTGAACTCGGCGCCGTTGTCCGAGCGCACGAACGCTGGCTTGCCGTAAAGCCGCATCAAGCGCGACAACGTCAGGACCACATCCTGCGCCCTGAGGCTCGCACCGACCTCGATCGCCAAGCATTCGCGTGTGTACTCGTCGATCACGCACAGAAGCTTCAGGGCGCGGCCGTCGACCATCTGGTCGTGCACGAAGTCGTAGCTCCATACGGCGTTCGGCCTGACCGCACCTGGCAGTCGGATGTCGCAGCCCGAACGCCGACGCCGCGGTCGGCGGCGCGGGATGTTCAATCCCAGCAGCCGCCACTGCCGGCGCACGCGAGCCTCGCCCAGATCCAGCCACGCCGCCATGCGGCGATAGCCGAAGCGAGGGACCTGCGGCGACGCGGCCAACAGTTTCTCCGCCACGGCCTGGTCCTTGGCGGCTTGTCGCGGCTCGTAGCTGCTGATGCGCCGGCTCAGCCCCAGATACCCGCAAGCCTTGCGTTCGGAAAGTCCCCGGCGGACCAGCGTCTGGACCGCATCGCGCCGCACCGACGGGGTCGTCATTTTTTTCGCACGATCTCCTTCATGCCGTCGATCACCAGCATCTGTTCGGCGACGAGCCGTTTCAGGCGCGTGTTCTCCGATTCCAGATCCTTGAGCCGACGGGCATCAGGCACGTCCAAGCCGCCGAGCTTGTTGCGCCAGCGGAAGAACGTCTGCTCGGTGACGTTTTGCTTCTTGCACAGCGCCTTGATCGACATGGCGCCGGCGTCGGCTTCGCGCAGGATGACGATGATCTGCTGGTCCGTGAACCGCTTCTTCATGAGTTCTCCTTGCCTGTCCAGGGTAGGGAACTCACCATCCGGCTGGCTACACGATTCGTCTCAGGTCAGTGTCGGCGCCGCTTGTGTCATGAGTGCCGCACACGTATCGCCAACGTGCACGGCTGTCGATTGCGTGCCCGCCCCAGCCTACTCCTCGTGCTTCAACTCCAACTGCCCTACGGCACCTAGCCAAACGGGCGAGCGGCGTGCATCAAAAGATCTTGCATTCTGCTCAGTGAGGCGTGGCGATAGACTCGAGGAACTCACGCTTCGCTTCTCCATCGCGAGCCTGGGTCAGGTTGGCGAGCGACACCATGCCTACCAATCGCTCCTTTCGATCGAGCACGGGAAGCCTCCTGACCTCAAGACTCGCCATGGTGCGCGCCACGCCCTCCACGTCCTCGTCGTCGTAGCAGAACTTCACGTCAGCCGACATGAAACGATCGACCGTGCCCTCGGTCTTCCCGTCCGCGACCGCACGGATGACGATGTCCCGATCGGTCAGCATGCCGACAAGCTTCTGTCCGCTCCTCACAGGCAGAGCGCCGATGTCGGCGTCGCGCATCATGCGAGCGGCGGCACGGATGTCCTCGGTCACGTCGATGACATGCGCGTCTTTGGTCATGATCTCGTGGATCTTCATGGGATCGTCCTCGTCAGGTAGATGCGGAGGGAGGTATGCGAATGTGCGAGGGGGCTGCAGAGGCAGCCCCTTCGCATCGGCTTACAACGTGCCTTCGAAGTCGCGCACGTGCTTTTCAGCCTCATCCTTCGCGTAGCCGTAGCGTTCCTGGATCTTCCCGGCGAGGTACTCGCGGTTGCCTTCAGCAACCTTGAGATCGTCGTCGGTCAGCTTGCCCCACTTCTCCTTGATCGTGCCGGAAAGCTGCTTCCACTTGCCCTTGATGCGATCTTCGTTCATGTCTTTACTCCTCGTGTGGTGCGCTTAAGGCGCACAAGGGTGTTGGGTCGGGATCAGGCCTTCGGAGCGCTGGCTTCCGAGCCCGTCGAAATGTCGTCGGCGTTGTGGCGCTTGAAGATGTCCTTCGCGACATCACGCTGCTTGCTGTCTTCGGTGTGGACCGACAGCAGAATGTTTCCGCTACGGACCTTCTCCTCGTAGCGCTTGGCCTCGAACTCGGGGATGCCCATGCCCACGAGCGCGCCGATCACGCCGCCCGCGGCACCACCGACAGCGCCGCCCGCGAGCGCGGCCATAATCGGGCCGGCAGCGATCAACGGGCCGACGCCAGGTATAGCAAGCGCACCGATACCGGCGAGCCAGCCCAGCGCGGCTCCGACACCGAGGCCTGCAGCACCACCCGCCGTCGCACCTTCGGGCGCCTTGGTGTTGTGCTCATGCGCGAAGTCTTTGGTCGTGCGCTTGTCCGGGAGAAGCGCCGAGATGTCGTTGCTCGTGAAGCCGGACGCCTTGAGGTCGGCGATGATGAGCTCAGCCTGGTCGACGGTGCGGGCAGTGCAGTACACGGAAGCTTTCATGTGGGTCTCCTGCGAATCGAGGTGTTGAATCAGGGCGTGTCGAGGGCGATCTGGTTGGTCACGCGCTTTACGCGCGCCACGCGGCTGACGATGCTTTCCACGCGCGCCTTGTCGTCCGCCGAGGCGACGGTGCCGCGCAGCGTCACGTGACCGGCTGCAGCCACCATCGTCACGTTCTTCGCGGAGGTCGAGAGTGATTCGTCGTCGACGATCGCCGATCGAACGGCTGCGGCGAGATCGATGTCCGCTTGGTTGTTCGGCTGGTCGAGAGCCGTCACGCCCTTCTCGGAGGCGTGCTTCGTGGCCTTCGTGCCCTGCGGAGGCGGATCGGCTGCAAAGGCCAAGCCGACAGCGCTGGCGCTCGCCAAAGCGAGGCCGATATGAGTGAGCTTCATGGGGGATGTCCTCGGTGTCCGTGGAGGCCATGTGGCCTCCGGGGTGCTGCGAGTAGGCCACTGCGCGGATGAACATCAGCCCTCTTCAGCAGGACGGGCATATGCACCATTCAGACCGACGAAAGCCAACGATCCGAGCCTGCCGCACGAGCATCAATTGGCGTGATGTCCATCGGTGTACTTCCGCTCGCTGTCACACTGCAGGTGTGCGTGTCTGCTGGCAACTAGCGTGGATCATTCCCCTTCAGAATTACACGTGGCCTCGCGTGCGCCCATGCAACCTCTTCACGAGAAGTGCCCTTAGCTCAGCGCCGTGATAACCGACTTACCGACGTTTCAAGCGCAGTCTGTTGCGCTTCGATCCGATTCGTCTATTTGCGTACTCGCACGCGGTCAGGTGTCCTACGGCTTGGCGTGTGCGCAGCGGCAGGAAGCGGTATGGAACGAGTCAGCGTTGGCGACGCTCACCACCATCGTGTCGCACTAAAACGTGAGGAAATCTCTGAACCCACGCACGATGATGTGCCTTCCATAACAGCATGAGCTAGAGCCCCCGGACGATTTTTCGATGACTACTTACCACCATCATTCTGCGTACTAGGGGGGCGGCCCAGGAAGGCTTCGTGGCTGCACCACACGAGCGTCGAGAGTAGCTTCGACTAATGGCGGATTCCTGCCGCTTCGTGCAGCGCTGCGCCCATAGGGCCGCGCCGCTCCATCTATGAGATCGTTGAACAGCGCGTCGCGCCGGTAGATGGCCGGACGCATGCGTAGACCGTGGGTCCAGCGACGTGACGAGGCGTCACTTGGGTGGCTTTACTGACACGCGTAAGTGCCCACGAGCTTGCCAGAGGCATAGACATGGCCCTACGCGGCGCCGAGCACGGCGATGCGCTCTCGGGTGGCATCGACCAAGCGCGGTTTGAGCACGTGGGCTGACACGCCGACATCGGTACCGTCACCTTGCTGCGCCCATGCTGCTGAGGAGGCGATCGTCAGTCCGATCGCGTAGGAGAGTCGGTTTTGCATGATGTCGGTCCTTCCTGGCAGAGATGCTCACCATGTCATCTGTTCTCAGACTCGCTGCTGAGCCTCACGAACACTTGGTGCATCGCCCCATAGACGATTCAGCTGCTGCGAGCGCCCCCAGCCAAGAAAAAGGTTTTGCACCTAGATCTGGATCGCTTTAAAACGCGGCATCGGAGTGAAAACATCGCAATGAGTCGCCGACGCGTGCCTCAGGCCCACCCGGCCCTCGCGTCATGCGCCAGGGCCGGGTGATTCACACCTTGGGAGGATCGCTCTCGCGATCAGGATGACGATGCTTGGCGAGCGCGGCAACAAAGGTCTTGATCGCAGCAGGCGACGCTTGCGAGGTACGCACAACCCCGGGGTCATCCCCCCCGACGGGGATCGCGACGTTCTCGAGCACCTCGGCACCGTTTCCGATCGCCCACAGTGTTTTGCCATGCCGGTAGTGATCGCGCAGGTGCTCGGCGAACCTGCCATCCCCAGTGAAGGTATCGAAGCCTCCATCCGGGATGATGGCCGCGTCAAACAGCACCAGCGGCTCGTTCTCAATGGAGGCATCCGCCTCGAGCGCTCCCTTCGTCCCCATAGGGCCGATGCGAGGTCCGACCAATCGGCCCAAAGCTCCCTCGTCCAGCAGTGCCTTCTGGATCGCCCGTACCGCCTTCTCGTCTACACCGGGCGCGACGAGGATGGCCACCTGCCGCGACCGTACGCTGCCGTCGCCGGGTCGCGCCATGAGAGAAAGCGCATCCGAACGGGTGACCTCGGGCTTCGGAGGCTTGGCGATGGCACGCGGCATGGGATCGGGCAAGGCCATACCCAGACCGTCGGCCACGTTGCGAGCGAGGGGTTCGGCGACGTGACGCAGCATGGAAAGCACGCGCTCGCGGATCGCGGGGAATCGTACCTTGCTGAGCTCGAAGCGGAAGGCGGCCGCAATGTGCGCCTGCTCAGCCGGCATCTGACTCGCGTAGAAGAGCGCGGCTTGATTGAAGTGCTCACCGAATTTCTCGGGTGAGCCGCGCAGCTCGTCGGCCTCCACCGGCTCGGGAAAGGAATGGAAGCCTGCCGCGCCGGCCTGGAAGGGGCAGCCGCCACCCAGCGAGTTGGGCTCGTACGCGACTGCACCTCTCGCAATAGCTTGGCGATGCATGCCGTCGCGTTGGTTGTTGTGTACCGGAGCAAGCGGAGCGTTGATGGGGATCTCGTGGAAGTTGGGCCCACCCAGTCGGCTGATCTGCGTGTCGACGTAGGAGTGGATGCGCCCTGCCAAGAGGGGGTCGTTCGTGAAGTCGATGCCGGGAATCACATGGGCTGCGCAGAACGCCACCTGCTCCGTCTCGGCGAAGAAGTTGTCCGGATTGCGATTGAGCACGAGTCGTCCGATCGGGCGCACGGGTACGAGTTCTTCAGGGACGAGCTTGGTCGCATCGAGCACGTCGAAGCTGAACTTCTCGGCCTGAGCTTCGGTGAAGACCTGGACCCCCATCTCCCATTCCGGGTACTCGCCGGCTTCGATGGCCTCCCACAGATCCCGACGGTGGTAGTCAGGATCGGCACCCGAGATTTTCACGGCCTCGTCCCACACGTGGGAATGGGTGCCGAGCTTGGGCGTGAAATGGAACTTCACGAGCACGGCCTCGTCGTCGGCGTTGACGAAACGGAACGTGTGCACGCCAAAGCCCTGCATCATGCGATAGCTGCGCGGAATCGCGCGGTCCGACATCGCCCACAGCAGCATGTGCGTTGATTCGGGCATCAGCGATACGAAGTCCCAGAACGTGTCGTGCGCGGAAGCCGCCTGCGGCATGCCGTGATGGGGCTCTGGCTTGACCGCGTGGACCAGGTCCGGAAACTTCATCGCGTCCTGGATGAAGAACACAGGGATGTTGTTGCCGACCAGATCCCAGTTGCCTTCAGTGGTGTAGAACTTGATCGCAAACCCGCGCACATCACGCGCGGTGTCCTTGGATCCACGCTCGCCGGCGACGGTGGAAAAGCGCACGAATACCGGGGTACGCAGGCCCTTCTTCTGGAACGGTGCTGCACGCGTGAGATCCTGTAGGGATTCATACGCTTCAAAGTAGCCGTGTGCTCCCGACCCTCGCGCATGCACGATGCGCTCGGGGATGCGCTCGTGGTCGAAGTGGGTGATCTTCTCGCGAAGGATGAAATCCTTTAGCAGCGCCGGGCCTCGACGACCCGCCTTGAGGGAGTGTTGGTTGTCGGCGACGGGCACGCCTTGGTTCGTGGTAAGGCGCTGGCCACCTGCGTCTACACGCGCGCGATCCAAGGGTGCCGTCGTGGGGTCAGCGCCTGCCTCCGATGCGCCCCCTGTCTTGCCCGTGTCGTGATCCTCCGACAGCGTGCTAGCAGTGACCCGGGGCGAGTCGGGCGAGGCGTGAGCGCCTTCGGGGGCGACCTGCGTGCGGCGATCGTACTGACTCGCCTTTTGGGGGTTGTACGGAAACTGTTCGGCGAGGGCTTGGGTGCCCGCAGCCTTCTCCGCGGCCGGATCCCCCTTTGCCCTGCCAGGCTTACGCGCGGCCGCGCTATCAGACTTTCGAGCCGCTACCTTGCTTGCCGCAGCCTTGCCCTGCGGCGCCTTCTTCGTCGCCATCGCCGTGCTCCACGTTCGCCTCGAGAAGAGGCCACCCATCATGGCAAGCCCGGGGTGAATGCATACCATTGGATTTGTGGACCGTGCTCGCGCCCGCCGTTGCGTGCATGCGATTCAGCAATGAGCCGCTCTACTCAGGGCTCCCTGCCTTGAAGGAAGCTGTCATGGCTCGATCCTCCCGCTCGCGTTCGCAGAAGCTCATGACCGACCTTGCCTTCGCGGTGCCCTCGGTGGTTCTCCACCGCCTCGCTGCCATGGCCGCGCCTCCCGGGCGATTGACATCTGAACAACAGCGGGAGCTTCGAAGGATGGTCGCCGAGAAAAGTCAGGCTTTCAGCGAGGCATGGACTGCGATTGCATTTGAGTCCGCAAGGCAGTGGCAGTCGATATGGTGGGGGAAAGCGCCCGACCCTGACGCTGTCCTCACGGCCGCACTCAAACCATTGCACGGGGCTGCCACCCGGAACGAGGCTCGACTGAAACGCCGTGCGTCGCGATGAACGTGCATGGAATGGGAGCGTCGAAGGCTCGTATCGAACTGCCCGCATCGACGTCCCTCGCGCTACGAGCACCATGACAGCAGGATTCGTAGACGTCAGCAGCATCGATCCCTCGCCCGATGGCACCTACATGGCGCTGAGGCTCGAAGAATGCGGTCGCGTGGGGTTCTGGGTACGGTTGAAGCGCCACGTGAGGTTGATAGGCGTCGATGACGCTGGCCACGCGACCTGCTCGACCGTCAGCATAAGCTTCGTGCGCATCATAGATGCTCGAATCTACCTCAAGGGCAGTGGCTATGAGGCGCTCTTTGAAGAAGCGCTGCGTCGCGCCGCTTGGATGAGCGAATCGGGCGTGTCGACCTCGTCCCTCCCTTGAACGGATGGCGTGCGAGTTTGATGCACCGGCGATGGCGTATGGGCGAGCTGGATCAGGATGTCGGCATAACAGGGCGCTTCTAGCGCGCACCAACACGCGAGAGGCCTGCCACTCAGCTGCTCGAGGTCCGATACTCGATCGAGAAGGGCCATGGCACGTTGCGTGTCGACACGGTCTAGTGGCCACGCGATCACCGGCTCTCCGAGAAGACAATGGCGAAACTCGTCGCAGCAGTGCTGCGCCGAACCGTCGCGGCCGACACGCCGCCATCGGTTACCCCATGCACGCGGACGGGCGACGACAACGACCCCGGCGGGCAGACGCCAGCCCACACGACGGGAGAGCTGAAGACGAGGCGGCAACGACACGGACCGCTCGCTACGCCGCGCTGTGCGACGCCGGCGCGCTGACACCCCAGCGCTTGCGCGTGACAAGCTGCCATCCTCGCCACGAGGCGAGCAGACGCGTCGCGGCCGCGCCCGCGAGCACGATAAGCGCACTGTAGTACACCCAGAGCAAGAACAGCACGAGCGAGCTGGCACCTCCGTAGGGATTGGCGGCGTCGGTCGTGGTCAGGTAGGCGCCCAGCGCCCACTTGCCTGCTTCGAAGAGCGCCGCCGTGATGAGGCCCCCAACGATGGCGCCCCGCCACGGTGGCACTCGATCGGGCACGTATCGATAGAGGCAAGCGAAAGCCGCTCCGAGGACGATCAGCGTGACGGCTTCGTTGATCACGACCCAGAGCGTACCTTCACGCGTGAGGATTGCGGCAAGGAGCGTGCTCACGACGAGCGCGGTTACCAGGAGGAACCCGATTACCGCGAGGATGCCCAGCGAGAAGACGCGGCGTCGCAGCCAGGTCATGACGGCGTTCGTGTCGGTGAGCTCATCACCCCATACACGGTTGAGCGCTTCCTGCAGCTGGGCGAACGCGGTCGTGGCCGACAGCAGCAGCGCACCGCCGGCGATGAAACCGGCCATGTTGAGCTTCAGGGACGATGCGTCAGCATTGTCGATGACCAGTTCGGCTGCGGCTTGGACCTGCGAACCGAACACGCTTCCGATCTGCTCGACCAAGCGCATTTCCTCACCTGGCGAGAGCTTGGTGATGGCCACAACCGCGAGCACCAGGATCGGTGCAAACGAGAGCGCGGTGTAGAACGCGATGGATGCCGCCAAGGTGAGAGGATCAGCCCTCCAGACGTCGTCCAGAATCGTGCGAACGGTGTGTCGTGTGGGCATCGCGCGGATCCGTGGGGGGCTACACGATCGAGCGTGTTACGCGTCTGATGGCCGCAGGGTGAATGCTGCCCTCTCATACGTGGCCGCGATCCCGCGGCTCCCTATGCAGCAGGCTTCTCTCCGTGATGAGCTCGTGGCAATCGATCACCCTCGCGCTAAGGAGGATTAAGGTGGCCGAGCGCATACCTCGAGAAGGCGCTCCCGCAGCGAGACGCTACCGTAGGCAGGAATGGAGAAGACGCATGTCCCGAGAAGTCTTTCACATCGTCCATACCCAAGACGACGGCAAGTGGCACGTCAGCAAAGTTGGCGGAGCGAACGTGAGCCGTCATGACACCAAGGACGAGGCCGTGACGGCAGGGCGCAAGTTGGCCCGAGAGCTCCATCAGTCCGGTGGTCTGGCGCAGGTGGTGGTGCACCGCGAGGACGGATCGTTCGAAACTGAGCACACGTACGGTGATGATCCACGGCGTACTCCAGGCTGAGCCATGGGCCTCGCGACGTAAGCCAAGAAGCGCAATTTCAAGAAGCCCCCCCGAGCCGATCACTGGGCGGGCGGATCTTCATAGTGCAGCTGCATTATGCATCCCATCCACACTTCGACTTCCGGCTCGAGTTCGATGGCGTCCTCAAGAGCTGGGCGGATCCGAAAGGCCCGAGCTTCGATCTTGCGGTGAAGCGGCTGGCGATGGAGGTGGAGGACACTCCGTCTCGTACGCCCCTTCGAGGGCGACATCCTGAAAGGAGACTACGGCGCAGCGCACGTCGACGTGTTCGACTCGGACCCGTGGGCAGCGTACGCGAAGGCCTCGCAAAGGATGACCTCAAGTTTACCCTCCGCGGCGATGTGCTCCTGGGCTCTTGGGTGCTCGTGCGAACACGTAAGCAAGGCTCCAAACAGCAGGTGGCTGCTGATCAAGCATCGAGACGCCTACTCGGGCCCGCGCGACGCTGATGCCTTCGTCGAGCCGAAGACCGATCGGGCGATCTCACTGTCGAAGCGAAAGAAGACGTGGCCCAAGGAAAAGGCCTCGCCACCGGCGATCGCCGATGTGGATCGAGCGGTGAGAGCCCCGACGCAGGGGAAGCGCGCCCCCCTTCGTGAGCCCTCTTCACAGGAGTTGTGCCAGTTCCTCGACGCGTCTCCGCCCGGAGATGCGTGGCTGCATGAGGTGAAGTGGTAAACAGGGCCGCTATGCGGCAGCGTTGATATCAGGATGTCAAGAACGCCGGTAGACGTTTCCAATGCCTCACCCTATCCCGGCGGCATCACGAGCACCGTCAGCTCGCCCGGATTGGTGTCGGTAAGACCGTTGCCACCGATATTGACCGCAACGTTGCCTTGGACGCGCGACGTGCGTAGGTCGATCGTGTGCTGGCCGGCCGGAAGCGTCCGCACCGTCGTTAGAGCGCCCGTACCAAACGCACTCACGGTGCCGTTGATGGCGGTGTACCGGCTGGAGGCGGTCGCTGCTGTATTGTCGATGTAGAGCGCCATCTCCACGGTCGCACTCGCGCCGGCAGTCGCCTGTGTGGTCACGCTGCCAATCGAGGCCCACATCATCACGGTCGCGGGTTGGTCGATCGTGAAGGTCACCGACACGCCGGGTTGTGCCGTTGGAATGTTGGTCACAACAGTGGAACGCCCAGCCGTGCCACGCGCGTGATACACCGTGATGCCGGTGCCGGGTATGCCCGTGGCTCCGACCCCGCCAGTTGGTCCAGACGCACCCGTGTTGCCCTCGGCACCGACGGGGCCTGCCGAACCCACGGGACCGGTCGCTCCCGGGATACCGGGCATGCCTTGCTCGCCGACCGTCCCTGGAGGCCCCTGCGGACCGGGGGGTCCGGGGGGACCCTGCATTCCCGGTGTACCAGAGAGGCCCGGTGGGCCCGCCGCACCTGTCGCACCTGTAGCGCCGACGGGTCCTGGAGCGCCGGGCGGACCCGGCTGCGTGCCCGTGAGGCAGCTGCCTAGAGCACCCGAGGATGCATCGGAGCAGGCGAGCATCTCAGTCGGTGCTGCACTGGCGACACCGGGTACCGCGACAACTCCAGACTCGCGGGCGTTGAACACGAGGTTGCCTGCGGGGTCGCGCACTTCGAATCCGGTTCCTGCGCGTGGGGTCGCCACTTGCGCCACGACGAGGCCTGGTAGCGAAGCAAGCGCAAGGGCAATTGCGAGGCGCGACCATCGAAGCTCACGCGATAGCGGCGCACGCATCGCATGAGGGAGCGAGGTCGTATCCGACATGCGCGTGCTCATCGCGGAATCACAATCGTGAGCTCGCCAGCGTTCCCCTCGTTGGCGGCGTCGCCGCCGATGTCGACCGCCGTGGTGCCCGAGCTACGCAACGTGCGAAGGTCGACCGTGTGCGTGCCGGCCGGGAAGTCGATGGTCGTATTGATCGTGTTGGTCGCCACGCCGGAAATGCCGTTGGGATTGACCACCGAGAAGCGGTTCCAGCCTCCGTTGGGCAGGAAGGTGCCGTTGGCATAGATCACGCTGTCGACGACAGCCGAGGCTCCGACGTTGATTGTCGTGTTCCGCGCGCCGATCGTTGCGATCACGACCACGGTGGTCGGCTGCGTGAGCGTGAAGGTGAGGGTCAGGCCGGGCTGGACGGTTGCCACGTTGCTCGTCACGTTGTTGCGCGCCGCGGTGCCGAAAGCGTGCAGCGTGCTCACCGTCGCGTTCGCGCCTATCGCACCCGTTGGGCCTTGTTCGCCGGCTGGGCCGATCGGGCCCGTGGGGCCGGTAGGACCCGTTGGGCCGGGGGCGCCTGCAACACCCGTGGCACCGGCCGCGCCCTCGGGACCCGTCGCGCCGGCAAACCCCGCTGGCCCCGTGGGGCCAGCAGGTCCTGCGGAACCAGGTGCACCGACTGCACCCGCAGGGCCCGTCGGTCCCGTTGCGCCCGTGGCACCGGCGGGTCCGGCAGGACCCGTAGGGCCGACACCGACACCACCCGCGCAAGGACCGAGCACGCCCGAGGTCGCCGAGAAGCACAGCACGCGGTCGACCGGCGCGGCCGATGTGAGGCCCGGAATCACGATACGGCCCGCCTCCTCGACTACAAGTACCGCTTGTCCGGCCTGATTGCGAACCTCGAAGCTTGAGCCTGCACGCGGCGAGACGACGATTTGGGCGTGCGCGCTCGTCGCGATCGCAGCGAGTCCAAGCGTCGCGAGCGCGCTCGCGAGGGGGCGCAGCATGGGCAGGCGTGGAGAGGATTTCGTCATGGCATCGGCCGCCGGCGTCGAAGAAAAAAGGGAAATCATGCGTCACCCCGGCGCTGGCGCGTCGCGGTATGGCGCCACGCAAGCGCTGCGAGCAGCAAGGCAAGCAACACGGTCACTGCGCCCGACAGCGTCGGCAGCGCGACGGAACCGAGGAAGTCGCCGAACCAGCGCGTGTTGTTGCCGGAGTCGATGGAGTCGAACTCGTGCGGCATGCCCTGGGCAAGATAGGCAGCTTCATCGGGCGCGCGCATGTCGGCAACGTCGATGCGCGAGATCGACTGCGTGCCCGAGGTGGCGAGTGCGAGATTCGCCTGCACGCCCGGCGACGTGCTTCGGATGACGAGTCGTACGGCCGGTCCGCCCGCGAGCACGAGGGCCTGCTGCACCGACTGTGTGGCTCCGGCCTCGAACGCGTAGAGCTTGCCGGCGTTGCTGCTCAGTGACAGCGAGGAAAAGCTTGTCGTGCCTGTGATCGACGCCGCGTTGATACTGCAGGCATCCACAAGCTGCACCGACGACTGCCCTGCGGCGAACGCACCGCTGTTCGACCAGTCGCCGCCGACGCGTAGTACCGCTGTCGTCGCACTGGCCTGGCCGGTGTTGGCGAAGCCGCCGACCGCATCGAATGCACCGCTGTCCGCTTCGAGCTGGCCGGCATTCGTGATCGGCGTGCAATCGAGCGCATGACGCGCGCCATCGGCCTGCCAGCGACTACCGGCATCGATCGTGATGCCTTGTGCACCTGCGGGCATCGCAACGAGTGAAAGGATCATGGCCATCACCCCGACGGCCAAAGCAGTTCCCGCGAATCGACGCCCCACACGATTGCGATCGTGCATCGTGATTCCCCTATTGTCCCCGCCTTGATCATCAAGGTGACGCCACGCGTGAGTCAAGACCAGCTTGTCGATCCGACAACGGGTTTCATTTTCACCACCGATGCCGCTCTGATATAGGATGACGCCTCGATCACAAGTCTCCGTATGCTCGCTGTCAAAACAGCTCACGCAAGATCTTCCACCCCCCGGCCAGACGGCACCTACCTCGGCGTAACGCTGCTCAACAGGGGCGAGCATGGCGTCATGGTCTGGACGGGCAGACTGCATCCCGAGTCTGTCGATGTGACGGCCGAGAACGTCTCGCCGAGGGACTATGCGGAGCGCGAAGCGGTGAGCTTTATGTCTTGGAGCCACGTCATGGAATACTTCGAAGGTCGAGATGTGATCCCATTGATCGAAGGTCTTCTGGCGGTCGCCAAGGGCCGTGATGCGGTGTGAGCGATACCGGCTCTCAAACGGTACCCCGCAGTTTTAGACCTGCATACTCAGGAGCGGTCGGGAGTACTGTCGACCGCTAGCCGTCTGCCCATGGCGACGGCGAATCGTTGCAGCATCTGGATCGTCTCGGGCGTGAGGGATGCGGACTGCGTGTCCAGTGCGCACAACGTGCCGAAGAAGGTGCTGTCGGGAAGGTGGACGGGAAGCGACACGTACGTCTCGAAACCGTGCATGAGGGGCGTGGGATGGTCTCTGTAGCGCTCCTCATTCGACGTGACCTCGAAGAAGATGGGCTGTCCGGACCGTTGGACGTCCTTGCAGAGCATCGTCTCCGAAGCGAGCTCCTGTCCCGGTTGCGCGCCGACGCCCAGCAGGTCATGGACCACGACTGCCGTCCAGCGCGTGTCCGTTACGCGTGCGACGGCCGCAAAGCGTAAGCCGGTGATCACCACCACCGCGTCAAGGAGTGCTTGCAAACCGGCGGTGCGAAGAACGTGGTCAACATCGATGTCGAGCGCTAGATCTTCCCGAGAACGGGGATTGATCGGTACGACGCCCACCTCGCCGCCACCTGTGTCCATCAGACGTGCGTGACGCACCCTTGTGCACTGGGTAGAAACGAATTCCACAAACGCGCGCGCCCTATTGGGCAATTGCCTCAACCGCCCCGTCGGTCCCGCAAGCACTAGGGTTTGCCCAACAAGACGAGCCGAATGGAGGCCATGGTCGGCGACGAATCGATCATGCAGGCGAGCGAAGGATGCGCACCAGCCGAACCCCGGCAGGCTGTCGAGCAACACGCTCAACTCACCTTCGGCGAGGTCGTCTTCTGGCGGGACTTCAAAGCCCACCACGGCGGGCCTGAAGGGGTCTCGGGGGCGGGTTTCGTGCGACGACATGACGATACCGGGTCAAGGGCGGGCTCATCATCCTGCATACGCCTTTCGGCGCATGGACCAGCCACCCCTTCCACCTCGCGAGCGGAGCGTGGAGAGCCGGCCGCGCATCCCTTGCCGAAACGCCACCATACCACGGTCATTCTTCCGGGCACGCGCCGCACTTCGGATGCCGCCCCTTTTCTGCCCATCCGAGCGAGGCACGTTGCCCCGTCCCTCTTGCAGGTCTCTCGCTACAGCTCCTGCAGCGACCCGGCCACCCGGGTCACGCTGCCGTCCTTGGCGACCTCGACGCCCGCCACTACGCGCACATTCTTTGCGCCGGACTCGGTGACGAGCTCCAACACAAGATCCAAGGGCTCTCCACGCGTCACCAGCGCAAGACTCGCGTGTTCAACAGCTGGCAGGGAAAAGGGCCCAACCCGGTTCCACAGGTCCTCGAAGGTGGGAACGTCCTCTACTCCAAGACCGACGATGCGCCGAGCCTCAGGCGTCATGATCACCGTGTTGGTATTCAGATCGAGCGCCCACTGTCCGATCTTGCCCATTTGCGCCATTTGCGCCAACGACTCTTGCTCACGGCGCAGCTCGATGGTGGTGCGGCGGTGACGCAGTTCATTGGCGGCAAGCTCGGCCATCTCCGACAACGTCGATGCTTGCTCGTCGGTGAAAGAACGGGGAACCTGGTCGAGTAAGCAGAACGCCCCCAAGCGCACGCCTTGCCGAAGGTGGATAGGAGCTCCTGCATAGAAGCGGATGCCCATGGAGCCCGTCACCAGAGGATTGGCCACGAACCGCTCATCCTTCGTGGCGTCGTTCACCACGAGCACCTCATCCGCAAGGATGGTGTAGGTGCAGAACGCGTCCTTGCGAGGTGTTCCATCCGCATCCGTACCGCATTGAGCGAGAAAGTCCTGTCGGGTTTCCCCCACCAGCGTCACTAGCGCGATGGGCACATCGAAGACCTTCTGGGCCAGCCGGCACAATGCACTCAAGCTGTCGTAGGGGCTTGCGTCAGCGAAGTCGTAGCCAAAGATCTCGGCAAGACGCTCACCTTCATTGGATGGAAGGGGATAGGAATCGCTCATGGGACTTGCCCTTACCTGCAGAGGTGCAGCGTGTCTTCCTCTATATGGCACGTTCCGTGCCGAGGAGCTGAATTAGCGGTCTACAGAGGGCGGAATCCCCTATCGACTTAGCAAGCGTCATGTCGCACTTTGCGAGCAAAGCTTCGGACGGCTGCCATGCCCGCGCGCTCACCTTCCAGCTCTTCAACCTCGGATCGCGCGTTCATTCGCATGGATGTGGACCTGCATCGTCGTCTGAAGATCCTCGCGACTTTGAAAGGCCTGCCGTTATACGACGTCCTTAATCAGGCAGCTTCCCGCTTTATCCAGAGCGAAGAGGCTCAGCTTCAAATCACCCTTTGGGAACCCCGAAGCCACAGTAAAAGTACTGTTCGGACGACAGCGAAGCGCTAGGACGGATGTGGCGGTCGCACAAGTTGGGCATCATGTCTCGCCGTGCACAGGCGCATGCGCAGCGGTTAGCTTGACGAATGCGATGGTGGCGTCACGCATGACGTCGGTGGGGTAAAGCTCGCTAAGTCCAATGGGCTCGCCCCGTCTGCCCACGAGTACGAAGTAATATTCCCCGCCAACGGATGTTTTCCTCTGGTAGCGGGTCCTTAATGGCGCGCTTGCCCTCACAGCCTGAATGCCGTCCGTCGCGTCCTCTTTTTTAAGATAGAGCTCGCCCGTCAGAATGGGCTCTCCATCCTTTATTCGCTGCAGTCTGAAGAAGTAGAACGATCCCGACTTCTGCAGAACGAAACGCGCCGCCATGTCACTTCCCCTACCTCATGCTGTGCGAATCCGATCGTCCAGGCCACTGAGGTTACCCGATAAGTAGCGCCGGCCTGGAGTCGAGTTTTGATGCTAGCGGCTTTTGCCATCCGCTGCTTAGCGTACGCGGCGCATCATCATGCGGGCCTGCAACAGCTTATGTGAACCAACGCTCCACCCCATCTCAGACCACGAGCGTTGCACCCGGCTCGCAGCTGCCAGATGATGCGGCCTGTGAAGACGCCCAGCCCCCACCAGGCTCTTTGATCGAGGAAACGCTGTGAGGTTTCCAAGTGATCCATGCACAGGCATCCTCCCCTCCGGGGCGGCGATCAAGGCGTGCGGGACCTTGGCATCCATCGTGTCCACGCAACAGGAGGTTCTCGCCGCCGGGCTCGACCCCAAAAAGGTCGCGGAGGTCATCGCCCGCCGGTCGCAGGACCTGACGGACTCGGTAGGAGCCGTGGTGGGGATGATCGAGACGCCCGATGTCGTATACGGTCCAGGCAGCGGCCAACTTGCGTCTTTCGAGGGTCTGCACATACCGCTTTCTGGCAGCCTTTCCGGCAAGTGCATCCAAGAGGGGCAACTCCTGCGCTGCGACGATAGCGCAATCGACCCGAGAGTGGATCGCGAAGCGTGTAGACGGGTAGGGCTACGCTCAGCATTGGTAACGCCATTGCGAGATGCCGAACGATTGGTCGGCGTCCTAAAAGTGATGTCTGACCGCCCAAACGCTTACACGCCCAGGCATGCCAAGACGCTCAGCGTCATCGCATCCTTCATGGCGACGGCCTTAGCCCATGCGTTGGCGCATGAGCGCGCGATGCGCCTGGTGGAGTCGCGTCCGATGCTTGCCACCTTCAAGCGCCGTAGCGATGACCGCGCTGCCTTGCGCGCGCTCATCGCCAATCTGGACGTGCGTCCCGTCTTTCAACCGATCGTCAATCTTCAGAGTGGGCAATGCGTCGGCGTCGAGGCATTGAGCCGCTTTTCCGGCGCAGTGCTTGAGCCTGCCAAAGGGTGGTTCGAGGTCGCTCGCCGTTCGGGCACGGGGGTTCTCCTCGAATTGGCATGCTTGTCTGCCATTGCGGAGGCCGTCCGAACTGGCCCCATGAAAGAGGTCGGTTACATCGCGGTGAATGTGTCGCCCGAGACGCTGATGCATCAGGATCTAGATCATCATCTTCCAGTGTTCAGCGGGTACCGCGGGGTACTGGAAATCACCGAGCACACCGAGGTCCGGGACTATGCCGCTCTCTCTGAACGTGTCTCCGAACTCCGCCATCGCGGATGGTTGATTGGCGTAGACGACGTGGGTGCCGGCTACTCGTCCCTTCGTCACGTGGTTCGATTGGCGCCAGATATCATCAAGTGGGACATCTCATTGACGAATGGCATGGACGTTCGACCTTTGCAACAGAGACTCGCATCCGCCATCGCGTCGTTCGCGCGCGACGCTGGCATCTCGTTGGTGGCCGAAGGCGTAGAGACGGTGGCGGAGAAGCGCGCCCTGCTCGCTGCCGGCATATCCTTCGGGCAGGGCGTTGCGCTGGGAGCACCGGTGGCATGGGCGGGCCTCGTCGTTTAACGACGGATCGTCGTCAACGCCGATGCGGCTTCACCGATGATTTTGTGCTCAGCAAGCGTCCTTCTTCACTGGTCAAGAAGTGCGCCACCGCCTGGTTGACCGCGGTATATAGGGAGATGCCCTTCACCGCTGCGAGCACCTTCAATCGCTGCTGAAGCGATGCGTCCATGCGAATCGTAGCCCGATCCAAAGACTGACCGCCCTTTCTCTTCCCCGTATCCATGTGAACATGTATCCCAATGGATGGGGCTGGACAATGCACCAAATCTTCCTTCCAGTCGACAGGTCGACCGGACGCCGGTGACCACGCCGCGTGCGACGACATTTGTCTCGAACGTCCGCCTGGAAAGATGCGCTGCTAGCGGGCGCGGTGTGAGGCGTACGCTTCGTGCTGTACGCCATCTGGGTACGATGTTGTCCGGAGAGACCTCCACGTTCGCGCATCCTCAGGGATAGAGCGCCGCTTAAAACCTTATGGTCGGGGTGTTCGCCAAAGGATGTGCCGGTCATTCGGTCTCTGGGGGTGGCGTGTTTCGGGACGTTCGGCGCGGAGAGCGTGGGGACGGGGACGGAGACTCCGTCGATGGCAGCGTGGTGGGCTTCGGTTCCCACATGCGCTTCATCAACCAACCCACGGCCACGCCCAGCACGCCGATGAGCACCACGGATTCCACAGGATGCGAGGTGAGCAGGCGACGTGTGGAGCGTCCTCGCTTGACGAGAGCCTCCAGCGCATTTTCAGCGAGTGCCGCAGCGGAATCGACGGTCTCGCGGCCCTTGGGCGTCACCCCCTCCATCAGCCCATCGATCAGGCTTGAGAAAGCATCACGTGTTTTAGCCAGGTGCTCCAAAGCATCGTGGAGACGCTGATCCATATCGACGTTCATTGCAGGAACCTCTCAGCAAGCTCACTCGGTTCGACTCGGCACAAGACGCAAGGGGGGCACGGCCTCTCTTCGTTCTTGCGCCGTGAGGGCTTCACGAGCACGTTGTTCTGTCCCGAATACCACGGCATGCAATGTGACAGAGCCTTGGCGGGTCTCAAGTCGCACAATGTAGCCGACTGCCTTGCCCTCCAAAGCATCTCCTAGCGCTTTAGCCTGCAGCCCCGCCAGAAGTGGCGTATCAGCCCGTACGACCCCTCCTTCCCACTCGAAGCACCAACTTCCGGCGTCTTCTACGATCATGATTCTGCGCATGATGAACATCCTTTAAGCGTGAGTGCTCCCGCTATGTGACAAGCCGATGATTGAGCACTGTGGGGAGACAGTTGAACACAGGAGAGTTCTTCCGACGTTGATAGTGCCCAACCGAGGATTTAATGGATGTACATAACGTGATGGATATCACGCCCCGAAAACATTCGCTCAGCGGATACAAAAATTCACGCGGAAGGCCTTCTTAGGGTTCGAAGGAAGTCGATCGACGCCACTGACTTAGAACTTTTACCCTACGTCTCCAAGGCACGATGCGCTCGGACGAAAAACAGGGAGTTGTCATGGCCGCTTCACCAGGACATCTGCATCAGGCAGAACTTCGTTTCACGCGTGGACTGCATGAGAACTTTGCCGTCATTGTCATCGACCCCATCCTGAACGTTAAGGCAGAGGGCTTGCATCAAGTTGTTGCGCTCGACCTCACGGAAGCCATGGGAGGGGTGGGCACATTCGATGGTCGTGAGCTCACGTTGGCGCAGGCTCTGGCAGGAACCTCCGAATGGCTCGAGGCGGTTGGGCTTAGCTACGGTGAGCTTTACGCTGACGTGTCGAGCGCTGATCGTGAGACGTCGGCGGAGGCGGCGAAAGCACTCGTCCGGACAATCGGTTCGCGGCCTGCAACGTTGCGGCTGTCCTATCCTGATGGAATGGTTCGCTCGTATCCCCTCGAACTGCCACATGCGAATGACAACGAGGTCACCCTCATGCTCAGTCGTAGGCGCGCCTAAATCGTGGGTGAGGGCCCTGTGCCTTGCGTTAAGCCCTTCCTCGGGATGATGGGCTCAACTTCCGCCGTCTCGGCGGATCGCTTGAACGCAGGGATGTTCATGCCTATCGCGCCAGGACAACTCCACCGGGCCGAGCTTCGCTTCCAGCGCATCGACGGTGTGACTTTTGAGGTGAGGGTCGCTAACCCTCGAATGGCCGTTATCGTGGCAAAGGCTGGATCCACGATTGAGTTGGACTTAATCGACCCAGCGGGACTCTTCACGGAGGGCGGGAGAGATGCGCCGGCACTTTTGGATGCATTGCGCGGTACTGCACCTTGGCTGACCGGTGTCGCGCTCCCATTCGGCGCGCTCGGCGCAAACACATCTCCCGACGACGGCAAACTGTCAGCGAGGGTAACATCTTCGCTCGGCGGTGCGATCGGATATGCTGGGGCGGCGCTACGGGTGATGTTTCCCGACTACACCGCTCACACGTATGTAGTCACGCTCGCTCAGGCGGAAGCTAACCAGATCATAGTGACGGTTCAGGAATCGGGGAAATGAGATTTTTCTATCGATGCTTCGGACAAATCTCGTGCACGGTACGAGATCGCTAGAGCCGCGCGAAGAGCTCGTAGGAGTGTCGGTTCTACTGCAGCCTACCTCCCTCGAATGACGAGTCAGATTGTCCTACCGTCGAGACCGTTCCAACATGGCACTACGACTTTCGATGCAAGGTCATCGCCCGGACGGAAAGCCCTTCCACGTCTATGTGCTCGGGGACGGCTCGGCGGCCGCTGGGGATTTCGATACAGGGCAGCCAGTCGGCAGGATGTCCGCAGATGAGGTGCAATCCATCATTGCAGCCTACGGTGCGGCAGACGCCGCCGCTGCCATATTGGATACGCTCTCCATGCGTCACTCGTTCCGCATCACCCCAAGGAACCGAGACTACTTCCTGCCCATCCTCACGCGTTGGATCCTCGAGAATACGTATTGAGGCGCACGAAAGTCACGCCACGCCCGCATCAGAGGGGCTCAAGAGAGCGATCGGGAGACGGTTTACTCAGCCACATCGCGGTGGCCAGAGCTTCCTCCAGCAGGGCCTCATGACGGGAGCCTTTGTAGTCGCGCCTTGCATCCGTCGCCGTTGCGAAGATCACAGTGGTACGGTCCGCAAACTCGGCCGGCTGAATGGATTCGCCCTCCGGGGGAAGCGCGACCGGATAGACCACACCCGTCCAGACACGGCACCCCACTGCTCCGCGACGCTGCAGCGCGAGTACGACGAAGCTGCCCATGAGCGTGAGATAAGGACTTCGAACCTGGACGACGTCTTCTAGCACCGTGAGAGCCTCCTCAGGCGATTCATGAGAACAACGTCCGACCATCAAGGTGGTGAGGACCATCACTTCTAGCTGTCTCGCGGAAGGCTACAATGTTTAGGTAGCGCACCAAATCTGAGGATTAGCCCAATGCGATCACGCTACAAGCTTGATGAAGTTCAGCCGCGCGATGGGCAGCTCGTCTACTACACCGCTGGCGGCCAGCACGGTGTGGCTCGGTACGTTCGGGGGGCGCTCATCGACAATACGACATTCGACGTCGTTTCCCGCGAAGAGTGCGTGCTGTGGTGGGCTACGGCGTTCGATGTGGAGAACGCAGGGCGTTAAGCTCATCCTGCTCGAACTCGCTGGCGTTGCCTTCTGCTACTTCTTCGTAGTCTTCTAGGGGATCGATACTCGAAGTTCGCCATCTCTGCTGCGTGGAGTCAACATTCACCGGCTATTTCGACGCGGTTACGGCCCGCCTGTTTGGTGCGATACAGCGCGTCGTCGGCGTCCCTTAGCAGAGTCTCCGATGTGTCGTCTGCGCTGGGTACACGCAGCACTCCTCCCACGCTGATGGTGATCGGCTGTGCAAGGTTAGCTGGATGCGCTTGAGTGTCCTCGACGGCCGCTCGCATGCGTTCGGCGGTAGCGTGCAGTGCAGCTCGGTCGGCGTGGGGTAGTAGGGCTGCGAACTTTTCGCCCCCATAACGGGCAATCAGATCTTGACCGCGTGTAGCCGAAACCAACGCGTGCGCCACGAAGCGTAGTGCCTGATCGCCGGCGAGGTGGCCGTCTCGATCGTTGAAGGCCTTGTAATGGTCAACGTCCAGCAATAGCACGCCCACCCTCGCTTGGGCGGCTCGCGCCTGTCTCCAGGGCTTGCGTCATGCAGGATTGGACAGTATCCCGCCAAACAAACAGCGCCCAGATCCCAACCCCCGCCACATCTCCGCCTGCTTGTGACTCTGCTGCCCTTCGGCCCCAGAGATCTCCCATGCGCCCTCATCGCCCAAACACACATGCCGGGAAACGACGTGCATGCACTCCGCGACAGAGCAGAGACAAGATCCGCCAGCGATCATGGGGAGTCTTCACGGAAGCCTCCCCATGGATGTGTCCTAGCAAAACCGGAGACCTACTGCGCGGCTGTCCAGATGACGTTGTGGTCCGGAGTGAGGATCTGCAGCAGCCCCTCATCGGTCAGACGAAGATAAGTCCCCTCCGCCTGTTTCTGGCGAAGAGCAGACCAGATGAATTCTCCCGACGCGCTCGAGGCCACTAGGTTTCCGTCCTCCTGGAACGTGATCTTGCCGATCTGGGCGAGCTTGTCTGGAACGATGCGATCCAGGCCCCACACGTAGCTGCCATCCTTCTTCTTCACGACGAAGTTCCCGTCGTCCTGCAGCATCGCGTAGTAAGCTCCGGACGACGAATCGATCTTCTGCCCACGCGTAAGTGTGTGTCCTGCGCGTACCACCGCGGGCGTGGCACCCGCTTCAGGGTCCCACCCAATGTCGTTCGCATTCTTAGGCCTTACACCGACAGGTGCGCATACGGTGAGCAGCGAATCGGCTTGGATCTCTTCGACGCGCGTTGCTCGCTGAATTCTGAGGGTGGACTTCCACTGCCACATCACACCCGCACCGCTACAGGTCACCGCGGTTGTGGATTCGCGTTTGATGCTGAAGCTGTTAACTAATGCATCCTGCTGCTCGCTGGATATCTGACCGGTAACTTCCACCTTCGCGGTGAACTCCACTCCCGGCAATGCGCCACTCGTGCCTTTCGCTTCGGCGCCGATCATCGTGCTGAGAGATTTTCCGAACGTCGACGACTTACTGATCTCCTTGCCTTGCTCGGCACCGACCATGAGCTGGAAGCTCGTTTCTCCACAGCCGCTTCCACGGCACGTATTTACGGCCTCCCAGCGACCTGTAAAGGTGACCGCCTTTACCTCATCTTCGTTGATGAACGGAACCCTCTTTACGAAGAACTCGGCACCGTATTTTCCGCAGCGGCTTAGATTGCGCATCGTCCCGCATCCACCTGCATCGTCGACGTCCCACCAGCCGATCTGCGTGTAATCTGGGAATCGGCTCGGCGTGTTCGCCCTCCAGTCGGGTTTGCTGTCTGAGATGACCATCCCGATGTCCTGTACGACACTGAGCGACTTGGGCGGGTTGTCCGTCTTGGCCATCTTCTTGACGAACAACGTCATACGGTGGGTTGTAGACCTGTTGTCGGTATCCAGACTGCCGCCATCGTCCACGTCCCACCAGCCGACCATGGTGTTGAAGCCGATCGGTGGATTACGCTGCTGATTCCAGTCGCCGCCCGAGAGCCGAATCTCTTCGATGCAATCTTGCGTCGACATTGGAGCACGCAGTCCGGACAGGTTGATATAGTCCGAGCCCAGTGGGGCGCCGGCCGCCTCAGCGCCACCATTGTCCACATCCCAATAGCCAATCTGAATCGTGCTGCTGTTGCCGCTGAAAAGCCAATTGTTCTTTCCGTCCGCCAGCGCGATGTCGACCACGCATTCGTCCGCGCTTACAGTGCATGACCAGAAAAGGGGGCATGTCAGCAGCAACGCAAGCCATCGTTCCGTCCGATTTTTCAGATTTCTCATTCCAAACTCCGGTTATTTGAGGTGTGAAGTGCGAGCCGCTTATTGAGGTCCACGTGCTCTTTTGTGGACATGGACGCGCTCATGGACAGGGTGTTGCTTCTTCGTCGCTGCTGCGTCAGTCATCAGACACGTAGTACATCGATTCTTCGCGATCGATATCCAGAGACCGCAGCTGGCGTCCGGTGCTATCCACGAAGCGGAAGACATGGTTCGGGTAGGTGATCTCCTTCGTGCGCCCATGAGCCGGAATGCCTCGGAGATTGGTCACCTCGCAATCGAATCCGATCCATTGCATCGTGATCGGCTCGTTGAGGAGGTTGATGAACTCGACCGTCATGCGCCCTTGTTCTGTCTTGGGTGAGCATGTGCCTTCCGTATACGGCTCGGATTCCACCCTATAGGCAATGTGATGGTCATTGACCGCGAACAGTGGCTTGGCCTTGGACGCCACGTAAGCGTTCAAAAGGCGGCGCTCATCGTCGCGCACACGGAAGATGTGACCTGGGTACGTCGTCCCTTTCACGCGTTCGCCGGCCGCAAGGGACGGACCGTCACGTTCCTTGCATTCGAAGTCCACCCAACGAAAGCTGACGTGTTGGCTCGAGCTGTTGACGAACTCGACATCGAATGCGCCCTCTGCTGGCGGCGAGCACATCGCGTCGCTCGCCAGTACGAGGGGGGGCGGTGCGACAAGCGCAACAGCGGTCATCACGTACAGACACGTCCGTGCAGGAATAAATCGGGATGGTTTCATGAGTCTTTTCCGAAGGAAGCGAAGCGCGCGCCGACAGCATCCGGGGTGCGACTGGCAGGCAAAGTGCCTGTCCAGTTACGCAACGCGCAAGAACGCACACAGAAGGATCAAGTGACGCTCTACGACGCCTGGATGTGATGAACCGGCCGCGCGGGTGCCGCTCGTGCAGGCAGAGCGGGCGCAACATGGGACGGTCTCAGCGTGCTGATCACGTGTGCGAGCACACGCCAGCCCGATGTCTCGAGCGACATCGAGAAGCGAACGCGTAATCACTGCCGGGAGGCAACATCTGCACGCCGCCTCCAAAGGGATCACGTGGCCTTGGTTACGCCGCGTCTCAAGTTCGTGCAGAGCACCGCATCGTGTCAGACGATCGCCCGCGTGATCTCGGTCTCGGGCCTGCTTCTTCGCGCACGGGGCCGTACCTTATGCTCGCCGAGCCCGTCGACGTCGTTATGCCTTGGTGCTTGGGCGACGAAACGCGGAAGTCGGGGGATAGCCACGCTCCAACACGCGCCCGTACCTGCTCACAAGGACGGCAGCTTCACGTTCTTCGCCGACCGCCTGGAGCGCGCCCGCATAGTCGAGGGCGTATCGCGCCGTCCGGGGATTATCGGGACCGTGATCGGCGAGCGTGATGTCGAAAGCGGCCTTGCGTTCGTCCAGAGATGCTCGGATATCTCCGCGCGCGAGTAAGATGGCTGCACGTGTCGACCTTGCGCGAGCGTGCAGTTCAGATTCGACCTGTGTGCCCACAGCCTCGACCTGATCCAAGAGGCGCTCCGCCGCATCGTAGTCACCGTTGAGCACGAACCACTTCGCGAGCGGTAGCCGTGCATAGGCGAGGACGCTCCCTGATGCGTTCGGACCGCGGGCAGCGAGCACAGCGTCCAGAAGCGATCGAGCTTCCGAATCGGCATGCCCTGATTCAATAAGGGCCTGCGCCAAAGTCGTTCGAAGCACTTGAAGGCGATCGTTGTCGCGAGCGCCGACATTGGCGGTGTGGATGGCGAGCGCGTCTCTCAGCAGTGTGGCGGCCGACTCGAACTTGCCCTGCAGGAACTTGAGCCAGCCTTTGTGAAAGACGGCGAGCGCGTACTGGGTGCTCGTCGGACCGTTGTGGCGCAGAATGACGGGCACACTTGCCTCGAGCAAGGCTTCGGCCTCGACAAACGCCCCGGCTTCACCCAGAACTTCGGAGTAGTAAACGCGATCCAAGGCCAGTACTGCGCTGTCATCTCCAAATAGCTCACGCGTAAGCTCCAGCCGCTCTCGAATCATCGCGTGCGCTCTTGTTCTGTCGCCGCTGTAAAGCAACGCGTTCGAGAAGCGGCGCAACGCAACCCGGTAGTCGTTGCTACGTCGGGCATCGGCCTGTGAGTACAGCTCGAGTGCTCGCTCGCAATACGCCAAGGCCTCCGAGAACGCTCCGGTGGCAGATACCACCGAACAAAGGCCCACTAGACTGTGCGCGATCTCGAGAGGAGGAGCGCCGGCCGCTTCACGCAGGGCAAGCGCTTGCCGGGCAAGTGCCACGGCTTCCTCCTCGTGGCCACTCGCGTCCAACGCGCGTGCGAGTGTGGCGTAGGTCGTGGCGAGCATGACCCCATCATTCGGCGCGTGTCGACGTACGAGCTCAAGGGCTCGCCGTGCTGAGAGTTCTGCTTCAGCGGTCGAGCCGAACGTATCGAGGATGCTTCCCGCCTTGGAGACGAGACTGCGCGCAGCGGCGACGGGATCGTTCACATTCGGCTCGAGATTCAGCCGTGCCGCCTCTTCGAACAAGGGTGCTCCAGCATTGCCTTCGTTGATGCCGCGATAGGCGTTGCCGACGGCCTCGAGCAGACGGGCGCGAATGCGTGGCTCGTCCGCGAGCTCTTCGTCAATCCGGTCGCGACCACGGTCAAGAACATCCCTCGCGCTGAAATCGTTGCGCTCTGCTTGAGAGGGGTCCGAGAGGGCGAATGCCGAGACCAGGAAGTCGGCCGTGCGTTCGGCCGTGCGGGCCTGCGCGAGGGCTTCGCGCTCGGCTTGGACAGTGCGCCAAGTAAACCCGCATGCCATCGCGACTAGGATGAATCCCGCACCTATCGGCCAGCGATTGCGCTGGACGAAGCGCTGGGTGGTATAAAGCCAGCGCCCTCGACGTGCGAGAACCGGTCGGGCATGAAGGAATCGCTCCAAGTCAGCCGACAAGTCTCGCACGGACGCATAGCGTTGTTCAGGCGATACCCGTAACGCCTTGAGTACGATCGCATCGATGTCGGTGGGTATGCGCCGTGCGCGTGCGACGAAAGGCGCGGTCGCGCTTCTCGTGACGCGGTCTTCGAGCAACCGGCTGGGTCGGGCTACATCCTCGACGAGGACGGCGCGCGTACGTGCCTGTTCAGTCTTCAGGTGCTTGAAGGGATGGACACCGGTCAGCAGTTCGTAGAGCACGATGCCCAGTGACCAGATATCCGTCGCGGTGCCGAGTGGAGCGCCCTCGATCTGCTCCGGGCTCGCGTACGCTGGCGTCATGAACCAGGTGCTCTCCGAGGCTGTCGCAGTCGCGTCGACGAAACGCGCGATCCCAAAGTCGAGGAGCTTTGGTTCACCCGTGTGTTCGACAAGAATGTTGCTCGGCTTGAGGTCGCGGTGGATGATGAGTCGCTCATGCGCATAGGTGACGGCAGCACACACTTTTACGAAGAGACGAATGAGCGCTCGTAGGTCGAGGTACCGTGTCTCGCAATAGCGGTCAATGGGCATGCCCTCGACGTAGTCCATCGCCAGATAGGACGCGCCGTCACGATCGATGCCGGCGTCGACGAGGCGGGCGATGTTGGGATGGGACAGTGTCGCCAGAATGCGCTGCTCAGCACCAAAGCGACTCGCTTGGACAGTACCGCGTACCCGCTTGAGAGCAACGCGTTGCACCGCGTCGCCCACCCGCCGCTCTGCCAGCCACACTACGCCCATGCCGCCTTCGCCCAAGCGTCTAATGAGGTGATATGACCCCGTAGCTGTCGGCGACACCTGCAGTTCGGAAAGGTAGTCGGCCGCTACCTCGGTCACGCACGCCGGCACCTCGTCCAACGACGTATCCCGCGCGGCGCGAATCAGCCAGTCAACCTCGCGGCGTAGATCTCCGGTCGTGCCGCATTTTGCGTCAAGAAAAGAGTCCCGCTCGTTTGCCGGCTGCTCGAGTACCTCGTGTGCAATCGCCTGCGCACGCGCGTAGAGTTGGTCAGACATTTTCCAGTTCGCGCTGTAGCCATGCTCTGGCCATGCGCCAATCGCGCACCACGGTCGGCCGGGCTACATCAAGGAGATCAGCGATATCCTCGAGCTCTAGTCCGGCAAAGTACTTGAGGTCTACGATCTTCGCCTGTCTCGGATGGATGCGTGCCAAGCGTTCCAGGGCGCTGTCTAAGTCAACCATGTCCGAGTTGCAGAACGAAAGCTCGACGTCCTCGATGAGCACGCGCTCGTCCGAAGACGGACGCTTTGCTGCCGAGCGACGTCGCGCGTGGTCCACAAGCACGCGTCTCATCATGCGTGCCGCGAGGCCCAGAAATTGGGCTCGGTTGCCTTCATCGAGATGCCGCTGGCCAAGCACGCGAATACAGGCCTCGTTGACGAGCGCAGTCGTCTGCAGGGTATGCCCACTGCTCTCGTTGCGCATGGCACTCGCCGCGAGTTCCTTGAGCTCCGCATAAAGCAGCGGCGACATGCGATCGGCCGTATAGCGCGACGCAGAAAGCGTCGCTTCAAGCGCGTGGTGGGTACCGCAATCGCCGGGGGATTCTTGATCACACTTCATGAGACGAACAACTTACTTTTCACTTGCGCTGAGGATCTCGAAAAGCTGAACATCGCTTGGAGACATGGACCCGCGCCGAGTAGCGCGCGCCGGCGATAGTAACGACGCCAAAACCGGGACGCGAGCATGGCCTGCCTGCACAACCCCTACGTTGCCCGCTGGGCATCCTTCCCACGGTGACCTGCGTACGAGCTTGTAGCCGATCAGGTGGTGCGTTACGTGGATGTTGCGCCAGCCGAAGAACGTCTGCTCGTGATGTTGTACTTCTTGTACAGCGCCTTGATCGACATGGCGCCGACATCCACCTCGCGCAGGATGCCGATGATCTGCTCATCCGGGAAACGCTTCTTGATGAGTTCTCCTTGCCTGTCTAGGGTAGGGAACTCACCATCCCGCTGGCTACACGATTCGTCTCAGGTCACGTCTGCCTCACCGGTCACCACGTCGAACCTGGTGTTGTCGATGAGCGTGACGTGGACGTACCGGGCGACGCCATGATGTCCATTGGCGGTGTAGTAGACGAGCTGCCCGCGGTTTGGCTGCGCCTCGGCGAGGCTGTGTATTGATCGCATCGTGGTTTCCCCGATCCTGTGGTGCATGTATGCCCGCGTCCGGCTGACCGGATCCTCACCGAGGATGCAACTTCCGTGTGTCAGCGCGCCTTTCGGTCGCGCTGAGACTGCCTACGACGCGTTGCGTCGGGGTCTGATCGGATGTAGATGCTCTAGCGAATTCAGAAAGACAAGAAGCGCATCAGTGTCTAGTGACCTTTTCCTGCTGTAACGATGCTTGTAAGCACCTCCCCAACGAACGTCTTTTTCGATCGCCACCCTGTCGGCAACGTCATCCAATCGTCGGCCCTCTGCGCGAACAATTTCCAACACCATATGCCTACAGACATCTTGGACGTCAAAGGACGCCGTACGGTTCTCGCAGAGTGCGCCCAAAAGGAACCCCGACTCCGTAAGCTTCGACTCGACTTCGAAAAGTACGATGCGCTTGGTGCGATGAAGAACGTGGACGATCAGCACAGTTCGCCCCACGGCTGCTTCGCCCAGTGACGCGCGCGTATTGATCATTCGCCAACGTTTTCTCGGCCTGCGCCCGTTGAGGAAGTAGTCCGCATCCAGAAGATTCCACACAATGAGACCGCCGCGCTCTGCGCGCTGCATGAGATCGTCAGGCTGCACGAGATGCACGGCTTCAAGGTACCCTTCCTTCTCGAGTTGACGAAGGCACCGGATGAGGTCCTGAAATGCAGGGGGGGTTGTTCCCACTTGAGCCGAAAGGCGTAGCGCTCTGACAGCTTGGCCGCCTGCTACGGGTTTGGCTGATGAGTACGTCCCGCGACGTACCTCAGGCGAAGGAGAGGGAGAAGAGGATCTGTCGTAGCGCTTGCTCGACTTCTTCGGTAATTCCCGTTCCTCGGCTTTCCCCAACCAACCGAAGGAAGCCGTCTCCATTACGGCCACGTCACCCGATACGGATGGCGCGTGCGCACTCTCGAGCACAGGGGCTTCATCGACCCTAAGCTGCGCGACGTTTCGGCGGTAAGGCGGTGGTTCGTCCACGACGATGACGCTGCCCCCTTCATCGCCGCTGTTGCGACGGTTCCATGCCAGGCCTGGAACGTACACAGGCCTCGACGCTCCCATGATGCTCGTAACGAGAAACGCCCCTTCCGTGCGTGCTTTACTCGTGTTCGCGAGATGGTAACCCTTGACGTTCAACCACATGGGATAGCGAGTGTCGAAGGGCAACGTCGCCGAGCAGAACCAGTGTGTGCGACCCCGGACGCGTTGGCTCATCGCGTCGCCATAGAGGCGTCGTACCTGCGTCTGCGCGTAGCTGTCGAACTCGAACAATGCAATCTGCCAACGGAAGTCGTTCGTGACAGCTGTCTCCAAGACAAGGTGCCATTCGTTGAGCTCAGGTGCGTCACGTGTGACAAGCCCGTTCTCGAGCTCTTCGTAACAGATCAGGCGCGATCGAACCTTCTCCCATGGACCCGAGGTCAGCGCATCGGCCATTTCGCTGTGCGGACCGTAGAAGGTTTGGAACACGACCATGCGTGGCAAGATCACATCGCGTCCGTCGTGGGTCTTGCCTAACAGAACCTGTTGCTCGCGCCAGTCGGACTCGACGTAGAACTCCGTCGACAACAACACCTTCAAAGGGTATCGAGAATCCCATGTCGCAGGCATGGGGCGGTTGTGGTTGAGGCTAACGGCACGAAACGACTTCTCTGCCTCAGGCAACTCCAGTTCCAGGGCCGCGGTGGGAAGTTCGAACCTGTACACCTTGTCTCTATAGATCTGGCCAACCCTTACGGCGGGAAGCGAACCGGCATGGATGCGGGCGACGCGAAAGTCGACCCGCCCCTGGGGCGAAATCGCCATGACTGAAGCGATCTGCTCGGCAGAGGCCGTATGACCGTGATCCCCCCACCACCCATCAAGCTTCTGGAGCAGCACGTCGACGGACGCCGACTCGCTCAATGCGTGTGGCTGCCGAAATCGATCAACGGCCTTGATCATCCAGAAGTCGTTGCCCTCGGGAAATTCCTCAAAGATCAGCATGCCGAGGCTATGTTCCTCTGTAACGTTGGCCTCATGCCGTGGGCATCGGCTTGCCGGGCGAGCGCGTGAGCATGGCTGTCAGTATCCCGAGCACGCATGCTGTTACGCCCGTACGGCCTGCGCCGTCGCGATTCGGTCGCGAATCTCGCCATAGACATCGATACCCGATTCAACGCTCACCTCCAAGGTGACGCAGAGGGCGAACTTGATGACGTCATTCAAGCCGGGCGCATCCTGCATGTGAGAAATCCAGTTCGACGCCGTTATCGTTGGCCCAGCGATCCATCACCTTCCCGGCGAACTCGCTTCCGTTGTCCCGACGTCCCCCCGCGTTGAGTAGCGGTCGGGTCTAGAGTCCGGTTTTGATGCTAG